>Ga0208613_1000018_pt1 | contig 122202 bp, 122 predicted proteins | sample CryBogmetaGMA6M_FD_184543 | JGI IMG/M metagenome (GOLD analysis project Ga0208613, IMG submission 184543) | Freshwater microbial communities from Crystal Bog, Wisconsin, USA - MA6M (SPAdes) | ecosystem: Environmental > Aquatic > Freshwater > Lake | place: Crystal Bog, Wisconsin, USA... | reverse complement strand
GATTTCTGCGCCAGCGGTTCAATTCAACCCAACCAGGGCTCATATGGTACTCATGTTACTTTCTGCACTCACAGCGTGGCTATTCCCAGCTGTTCTAATCCTGTTGCCCCTGTTATTACCAGCGCCCTTACAGCGGCCGGTACAGCAGGTGTGGCCATTACTCCGTATGTTATCACCGCCACAGGAACCAATCCTATAACCTATAATGCAACCAACCTCCCTTCAGGCCTTACCTTTAACAGCGGAACCCATACCATTTCGGGCACCGTTGCAACTGCCGGAGTATACAATATTATTCTTACGGCTGATAACGCGGTGGGCACCGACACTAAAACCCTGGTTCTCACGATTGCTGCTGCAGGCTCTCCCCCGGTTATCACCAGCCCGTTGACAGCCACAGGCACAGCTGGTAGTCCGTTCAGCTATACCATTACTGCTTCAGGAGATAACACACAGGCTTGTCCGATGACCTTCACTACAAGTACACTGCCAGCCGGACTTACCCTGCAGGGTGGCAATATAATCGGGGGATCTCCGACCACTGCAAATACTTATGATATTACCCTGACCGCTACGAATTGTCACGGGACTGATGTTAAACACCTGATCCTGACGGTTGGAGCAGCAGGAGTTGCTCCTACGATCACAAGTCCTCTGACGGCAAGCGGTACAGCCGGGACCGTTTTTACTCCATATACTGTAACAGCAACCGGAACAGCCCCCATCACCTTAAATGCCACGAATCTGCCGGCAGGCCTTTCATATGATGCCGGCACACACCAGATCACTGGTACTCCGACAACACCGGGGACAACCAACGTGACCCTTACAGCAACAAACGCATACGGCACCGATGTGAAAACTCTTGTAATCACTATCGCCGCGGGTGCAGGAACGCCCCCGGTCATACAGCCACCTCTTACAGCCTCAGGAACAGTAGGATTACCGTTCACACCTTATTTGGTAAGCGCAACCGGTACATCCCCGATAACCTATACTGCCACCGGTTTACCCTCCGGACTATCATTTGATCCTTCATCCCATACGATCACAGGAACACCCACTGTATCCGGCACCTTCAACGTACCGCTGACTGCAACCAACAGCGTGGGCACCGATAACAAAACGCTGGTGATAACCATTGCATCAGGCGGAGGCGGCTCAATCATCTCTTACTATCCGAACTCAGTGGACTACGGTACCTTTGTTTTCGAGGACCTGTGGCCATACTATGGTGACTATGACTGCAACGACCTAGTGGTGAACTTCCAGTACATGATTACATCCAACACACAGAACCAGATCACGGATATCCAGGCTACCTTTATCTTTAAAGCTGCCGGTGCATCCATGAACAACGGATTCGGGTTTGTATTGAATACCAATCCTGCAAATGTTGCAAGTGTTACAGGGTATACCCAGTATGGCAATGCGGTGACCTATGATCCGAAAGGATTTGAAGCCGGGCATTCCAATATAACGGTAATCATTCCGGTTGACGCGGTGAATACGATGTTTGGAGGTGGATTTATCAATACCATAGTTGGCAATGGATACGTCCAGCCGGTTACAAAGGTGATCAACATCCATTTTGCAACACCTCAGTCCAATGTAGGAGATCTGCCATGGAACCCGTTTATTTTCCAGAACCAGGTAAGAAGCCATGAGATCCATATGAAGAACCAACCCAATACTGATTTTGCAAACCTGGCCTTATTCCATACCGGTAATGACGGATCTGTCCCGGGACAGAATTATTATTATGCTTCATCCACCGGCTTACCCTGGGCATTTGAGATCCCGGTCAACTTCGACTATCCGGCAGAGACGAAAGACATCCTGAGCTGCTATAACCATTTTGCGGAATGGGCCCAGGGGCCTGTAGGTCCTTCAAATCCTTATAATGACTGGTATACGAATACGGCCGGTTACAGGAATGCCGCCAATCTCTGGCATCAATAATTCATAACACTTGGTTTTAGCTTTTGGTTAGGAGAGGCTGTCCCGAAATGGGCGGCCTCTTTTTTATTCAACAGGAAACCCGGGTAGTGGATTAGATGTGGGTCACGATTGTTGGTAATTTTACTACGTATGCTAAGATGATGATTACACTTACTTATTATTGATTGAATCAGGCGCTTGATTTTTCGTACTTTTGTTTTTAAGCTATTATGACCAAAAGCGAAAATTATGAAAACTATAACCCGTATTATTGCAAGATGCACAGCAAGCCTTGCTGTTCTTCTGATTTTAGCAGGCCTGGTATCATCATGCAGGAAGGATAACTCAGGCGGACAGGCTCCGTCTGATACGCCGAAACACATGAACGATCTTAAAGTTGCGTCCGGTTTCAGCTGGAACACCGATCATGATGTGACCTTTGATATCTATGCGAAGGATAACCAGGACGGCCCCGTCAGCAAAGTCCGTTTTGACGTATATACAAAAGACCCTGCACAGGGCGGAGAGTTGCTGTTCAGCGGACTGACAGGAGATGACGGGCTTTTTCATTACATACGTCCGATCCCCGGCACGCTTCAGAAGGTGACTATAACCACAAAGTTCCTGGGTATTGGTCGGATGCATGCAGTAGATGTAACGGGTGACCATGCCAGCTGCATTTTCGGTGGTAAATTCCCAAATCCCGGGCGCGTAAAATCAACCATGGGGTATACACCCGTCCCGGGCATGCCAAAAGTTTATTATATGGGATCTTTCGATTCAGACGGAGTCCCGGCTTACTTTGAACCAGTCAATGATGTAATCCCAGCTTCTTTACTGGCCGATATTAATGCAACTCTCCCCGAGGGAGTTTCGGTTCCGGCACATCATCCTGAATATCTTACGAATACTGCGCCCACCCAGCTCACTCTCCTTGAACTTTGTGATGTATATGTGACCTTTGTGTCAGAAGGCGCAGGATTTAGAAATTGTATTGGTTTTTATGTCTATAACACTGGGACACCCCCAACAAGTGTCAGCCAGATCGATTCAATAAAAATTGTTTTCCCGAATGCCTCATCATCAGGCAGCGGAGGGAATTTGCATGCAGGTAACAAAGTTAAGATAGGCCGTTACCCGGCAGGAAAAACCATAGGCTGGGTTGTGTTCGCCAATGGATGGACTGGAAGCAATGTTACAGCAGGCAACTGGACAGTTTATTCTACAAACAGCCTGAATCCTGAAGCCAATGTAAACCTGCAGCGCCATATCGTATTGCTTCGCAACCCAAGCCTGCATAATATACTCTTTGGAGTTGAAGACTGGCGCCGTGATGATGGGGGTTGCGACAACGACTTCAACGATGTGGTACTGAACCTTGTTTCGAATCCTGTGGAAGCTGTTGACCAGAGTAACTACCCCCCGATGATTCCTTCAAACCCTGATTCAGATGGTGACGGTGTACCCGACAATCTTGACGATTATCCCCATGATGCTTCGAGGGCTTTCAACAACTATTATCCCAGCGCTACAGGTTATGGAACCGTGGCTTTTGAAGACCTCTGGCCAGGCAAGGGAGATTATGATATGAATGACCTGGTTGTTAATTACAGGTTCAACCAGATTACAAACTCAGCCAACAAGGTTGCCGAGATCACGGCAAAACTCATCCCGGTAGCACAGGGAGCGAGCTTAGAGAACGGATTTGCCTTCCAGATCGGAACCGCGCCATCCAACATAACCAGTGTCAGCGGGTATGACCTTCATCATTCCTTATTTACACTCGCAGGAAACGGCACCGAAACAGGACAGTCAAAATCGGTGATCCCGGTGTTTGACAATGCCTATGACCAGCTGCCGTACCCGGGATCGGGAATCGGCGCCAACACTACGATAGGAGCAACTTATGTAACACCTCATGAGCTCAACCTTGACATCGTTATGAAGTCAGGCGGAGTCTCCATCCTGGAAACCGGCACCCCGCCATATAACCCGTTCATTATTGTGAATCAGGTTCGCGGGGTTGAAGTTCACCTTCCTGATAATCCACCAACCGATAAAGCTGACCAAACCTTATTCGGAACAGCCGAAGACAACAGTAACGCCGCTGCGGGCAGGTATTATAAAACAGTAAACAACCTGCCATGGGCTATCAATACCGGTTCACAATTTGCCTACCCTTCGGAAAAAAGCGAGATCACCCTGGCTTACCTTAAGTTTGCCAGCTGGGCTGAATCTTCAGGTTCATTGTATCCCGACTGGTTCAGCAATACCGGCGGTGGCTACAGGAATAATTCATTGATCTATACTCATTAATACCCGTTTGATTTTTAAGGAAAAGCCGCAGAAATGCGGCTTTTCCTTTTTCCATAAGGCTATTTAAGTTAATTTTGGACTTCTTAATCCAAATGCAAACTCAGGTAGATTAATCATGAATCTCTCTTTATTTCAGATCCTAAATTATACACTGATCCTGCTGGCCCTGGTACTTTTTATAAGGTATATATGGGATGTGCTGTTCAATCCTGATTACCAGCCCTCAGCCTGGAAGCTTGCAAAAAAGGAAGGAAAGCTGAACATGGTCCTCCTGAAGATTGAAAAAAGTTACAGCGATAAAGTCCGGTTTTTCAATTTCTGGTTCCAGGTTGAACGCCTGCACAGGGAACAGGTTCCCGGGGCTTTTGCCGAACTTGGGGTTTACAAGGGCGAAAGCGCCAGGGTGTTGCACCACATGGACCCCGACCGCAGGTTCCATCTTTTTGATACTTTCGAGGGATTCAAAGCAGAGGATCTCAAATCTGAGACAGGAGAGGCAGCTACATACAATACAGGCAACTTTGCCGACACCAGCGTAAAGCAGGTCCTGAATGAAATTAGAGGGAACCAGAATATCATCCTGCATCCCGGATCCTTTCCAGCATCGGCTGCCAAGATTTTTCATGAAAAGTTCGCTCTTGTCAATATCGATGCCGATCTTTACAATCCCACCAAAGCCGGTCTTGAATTTTTTTATCCCCGCATGAGCCCGGGAGGCGTCATCCTTATACATGATTATAATCATAAGTGGGAGGGTGTTCTTAAAGCTGTGGATGATTTTTGCAAATCGATACAGGAAAACATGGTCGTTCTTCCGGATAAAGAGAGCACGGTTATGATCATCAGGAATAAGGTATAAGAAGTTGCCGGCAGTCTGCAGTCTGCAATCCGCAGTCAGAAAGAAGAAGCCGAACCAGCAGTCGGTTTACAATGAACGCAGTTAATTTAAACATTTTCACATTATTTGTACATGGTACATGGTAAATAGTACATCCTTTACCTTTGTTTACCAGGCTTTTCGATGATTTTTCAGAATAGTTGGTAAAAAAAAGCATAAATCTCTTGTTTGAAAGAAAATAAATTGTATTTTTGCACCCTCGAAAATCAGATTTGGTTTTTGAGGGGATACTAAGCCGAAATTAGTAAGGAAACCTGACAAAGCGAGACATCTATAGGTTTCAACAGCAGCCGGAACGTCGGTTGCGATGAAAAAGTCTCTCTGAAACACAGCTCACCTTTTATATTTCAAAGCCTATATCCTTCTTTACCTGGCGCAGGTTTTAGCGCCTAAAAAATTTGAAAAGAATTTAAACATTTCAATATGCCTACAATTTCGCAATTGGTTCGTAAAGGAAGACACAAATTGACGGACAAGAGCAAAGCTCCTGCCCTTGATTCATGTCCCCAGCGCCGCGGTGTTTGCGTGAGGGTTTACACTACCACTCCCAAAAAGCCCAATTCAGCAATGCGTAAAGTTGCACGTGTACGTCTGACCAACGGGAAAGAGGTGAACGCATACATTCCGGGTGAAGGCCACAACCTGCAGGAACACTCCATCGTGATGATACGCGGTGGCCGTGTAAAAGACCTCCCTGGTGTACGTTACCATATCATCCGTGGGGCGCTTGATACTTCAGGTGTTGAAGGTCGCAAGCAGCGCAGGTCAAAATATGGTGCCAAGAAGCCTAAAGGAAAGAAAGCATAATCACAGCTGTTATTATAAGAGCATATGAGAAAATCAAAACCAAAGAAACGGATCATCATTCCCGACCCCAGGTTCAGCGATACCCTGGTTACGAAGTTCGTGAACAATATGATGTTCAGCGGCAAGAAGAACCAGTCGTACGATATTTTTTATGAAGCTATTGATATCGTAAGCGAAAAGACGAAGGAAGACGGGCTTGAAGTGTTCAAGAAAGCCCTGGCAAATGTCACTCCTTCCGTGGAAGTTCGCAGCCGCCGTATCGGTGGTGCCACTTTCCAGATACCTTCCGAGATCAGGCCGTCGCGCAAGAGCTCAATCGGCATGAAATCTCTGGTGGGATATGCAAGGAAACGCCATGAAAAAAGCATGGCCCAGAAACTTGCCTCCGAAATCGTGGCTGCATACAAGGAAGAAGGTGCTGCTTTCAAAAGGAAAGAAGACACTCACAGGATGGCAGAAGCCAACAAGGCATTCTCACATTTCAGATTTTAAAACAATTAAACCTAACCTTATACAATATACAATATAATGCCCGGCCTGGAAAATACACGCAACATTGGCATTATGGCTCATATCGACGCCGGTAAGACGACGACGACCGAGCGTATACTGTATTATACAGGGATCAATTATAAGATGGGCGAGGTGCACGACGGTACTGCCACCATGGACTGGATGGTCCAGGAGCAGGAACGCGGCATCACTATTACCTCGGCCGCTACCACGGTTTACTGGGATCTTAAGGATCAGCAGTACCGTATCAATATCATCGACACCCCCGGGCATGTGGATTTCACGGTTGAAGTTGAGAGATCCCTCAGGGTCCTTGACGGATCTGTTGCCATCTTCTGCGCAGTCGGCGGAGTTGAGCCCCAGTCGGAGACGGTCTGGAAACAGGCTGATAAATACCATGTCCCGCGCCTGAGTTACGTGAATAAAATGGACCGTACCGGGGCAGATTTCTTTAAGGTCATTGAACAGATTAAGGATAAGCTTGGTGCCAAACCTGTACCTGTTCAGCTTCCCATTGGGGCAGAAGAAGATTTCAGGGGTATTGTGGACCTGATCTCAGGCAAAGCCTATTCATGGGATGATGTCTCACTTGGCAAGGAATATTTCGAGATCCCCGTGCCGGAAGATATGAAAAATGAGGTGAGTGAATACAGGAACCTGCTTATTGAAGGAGCCGCCGAGGAAAGCGAGGAGCTGCTTCATAAATTCCTTGAGAATCCTGATTCCATCACCGAAGAGGATATCATAACCCAGGTCCGCAAAGCAACCATACAGAACAGGATCACACCTGTAATCTGCGGTGCATCATTTAAGAATAAAGGGGTTCAGACCCTCATAAACAGCATTATCAGATTCCTTCCTTCGCCTTATGACATGCCTGCGATCATAGGCGTCAACCCATATACTGAAAAGGAAGAAGAACGTCATCCCGATCCCCAGGAACCGTTTTCAGCCCTTGCATTCAAAATCGCAACGGATCCGTTCGTTGGCCGCATCGCTTTTTTCCGCGTTTATTCAGGTTCACTGAATGCAGGCGAGGTGGTCCTGAATGCAAATACAGATAAAAAAGAACGACTGCTGCGGATCATGCAGATGCATGCCAATAAACAGACCCCGCTTAAACATATCGAAGCAGGTGAGATTGGCGCCGCAGTTGGTTTTAAAGAAATTCGTACAGGCGATACTTTATGTGACCTCAAGCATCCTATTACTCTTGAGACCATGAACTTCCCAGAGCCTGTCATTAATATGGCCATTGAACCCAAAACACAGGACGACGTTGAAAAACTTGTTAATGTGCTGAATAAAATGGCTGAAGAAGATCCTACCTTCAAGGTTAAGATTGATGAAGAAACAGGTCAGACCGTGATCAGCGGGATGGGTGAGCTGCACCTGGATATCATTGCCGACAGGATGAGGAGGGAATTCAACCTTGAAGTCAACCGCGGAAATCCACAGGTGGCATACAAGGAAGCTATTGTCAACTCGGTGATGCATCATGAAGTGTATAAGAAGCAGAGTGGCGGTAAAGGCCGTTTTGCTGACCTTTCCATTGAGATCTCACCTGCCGACAAGGGAATCAAGGGCCTTCAGTTCATCAATGATATAAAGGGAGGAAACATCCCGAAGGAGTTTATCCCTGCAATTGAAAAAGGCCTGAAATCGGGTATGTCGAATGGACCCGTCATCGGTTTCCCGATAGAAAGTATTAAGGTTCGCCTTCTCGACGGAGCCTTCCACAGCGTGGATTCGGATGCATTGTCTTTCCAGATCGCTGCAGGCATCGCATTCAGGGAAGCCACCAAAAAAGCAAAAACTGTTCTGATAGAACCCATCATGAAGTTTGAGATCATCACTCCGAATGAAAGCATGGGCGAAGTCACCAGTGACCTGCATAAACGCCGGGGACATGTCGAACATGTCGATTCCCGTATCGGGAATGCAGTCATTCACGGTAGAGTGCCCCTCGCAGAAATGTTCGGGTATGTCACCACCCTGAGAAGCATCACCAGCGGCCGGGCAACCTGCATGCTGGAGTTTTTACAGTATTCGGCTACTCCTCAGGAAGTTATGAATGAAGTGTTATTTAAAATCAGAGGCTACGTGCCTGTATATTAATCATTTATATGAGCCAGAGAATTAGAATAAAACTGAAGTCTTACGATTACAACCTTGTCGACAAGTCGGCTGAGAAGATCGTAAAAACAGTCAAGGCTACCGGTGCTGTTGTAAGCGGTCCGATTCCTTTGCCTACCGACAAAAAGATCTTCACTGTTTTACGCTCGACTTTTGTGAACAAGAAATCCAGGGAACAGTTCCAGCTCTGCACTTACAAGCGCATGCTGGATATTTACAGCACCACATCGAAAACAATCGATGCGCTGATGAAACTGGAGCTTCCTTCAGGAGTGGAAGTTGAGATCAAGGTCTGATCGGGTTGTAATTGTAGTTGAACTAACGAAAAAAAATCGTAAGAAATGTCTGGATTAATTGGAAAAAAAGTCGGGATGACAAGCATCTATGATGCGAACGGGAAGAATCTTCCCTGTACGGTCATTGAAGCAGGTCCCTGTGTCGTGACACAGATCCGGTCCAAGGAAAAAGAAGGCTATGATGCCATCCAGCTTGCTTTTGAGGATAAGAAAGAAAAGCATACCACAAAAGCTGAGCTTGGTCATTTTAAGAAAGCCGGGATTACACCGAAGAAAGTTATTGCCGAGTTTACCCGTTTTGAAGCTGACCATCAGAAACAATTCGGGGATATCGTAAAGGTTGATATATTTCTGGAAGGTGAATACATTGACGTTGTAGGAATATCGAAGGGGAAGGGCTTCCAGGGTGTTGTCAAGCGGCATCATTTTCATGGTGTTGGCGAGGCTACCCACGGACAGCACGATCGTTTGCGCGCTCCCGGCTCAGTTGGAGCATCTTCTTGGCCTTCAAGAGTTTGGCCTGGTTTAAGAATGGCCGGACGTATGGGAGGCAAGCGGGTGAAAGTACTCAATCTTCAGATTTTAAAGATAATTGTGGAAAAGAACCTTGTTCTAGTAAAAGGAGCAATTCCCGGACCCAATGGTGCATATGTAATAATTGAGAGATGGAAATAAAAGTATTTAACATTAAAGGATCAGAAACCGGACGTATTGTCAAACTCGACGATACGGTTTTCGGGATAGAGCCCAACGATCATGCCATTTATCTGGATGTTAAGCAGCATATGGCAAATCAGCGTCAGGGAACTCATTCAACTCTCGAAAAGTCACTGGTTTCAGGCAGTACCAAGAAACTGCATAAGCAGAAAGGAACCGGCGGTTCCCGTAAGGGTAGTATCAAGAGTCCTTTGTTTCGTGGCGGAGCCCGTGTTTTCGGCCCCCACCCCAGGGATTATAATTTCAAGCTGAACAAGAAACTGAAGAAGCTTGCCCGTATATCTGCTCTCAGCTATAAAGTAAAGGAAAGCAACCTGGTCGTTCTGGAAGATTTCACATTCGATTCGCCTAAGACCAAGAATTGTACCGAACTTTTGAAGAGTTTTCAGCTCAGCGGCAAAAAGACACTGGTGGTTGTTAACCAGCCCGACGACAATCTTCTTCTTGCTGCAAGGAACCTGAAACGCCTGAGGATCATCCGCACGGCAGATCTGAATACGTATGAAATTCTAGACGCAAAGCAGGTATTGATCACCGAAAGTTCAATTCCTGAAATTGTAAAGATTCATCAGAATTAAACAATTTATTCTAAAATCCGATGAGAATTATTATTAAGCCTATCATAACGGAAAAGATGACCCACCAGGGAGAGACCCTGAGCAGATACGGGTTCTTTGTTGACCGCAAGGCAAACAAGCTTCAAATCAAGCAGGCTATCAAGGACCTGTACGGAGTAGAAGTTGAAACGATCAGCACTATGATTGTTTTTGGAAAGAAAAAGAGCCGTTTTACCAAGGGCGGTGTTATTTCCGGAAGGTCCACGTCAAGGAAGAAGGCGATTGTGACATTGGCAAAAGGCGAAACTATTGATTTTTACAGCAATATTTAAATAAATGGCGCTCAAGAAATATAAACCAACAACACCCGGTCAGAGGTTCAAAGTTATCAGCTCGTATGATGACATCACCTCGATGACCCCCGAGAAGAGCCTGCTCTCTCCGGCCAGGAAGACCGGTGGAAGAAACAACCAGGGTAGAATGACCATGCGTTATGTAGGCGGTGGTCATAAACAGGTTTACCGCATGATCGACTTCAAGAGGGATAAAGATGATATTCCCGGTCTTGTCAAGACCATTGAGTATGATCCTAACCGTACTGCAAGGATTGCGCTGATCAATTACATAGATGGTGAGAAGCGTTATATCGTTGCTCCCCATGGTTTGAAAGTCGGCCAGACAATCTTGTCAGGTAAAGGGGTTGCCCCGGAAATCGGAAATACGATGTATCTTAGTGAGATACCTTTTGGAACAGTGATCCACAACGTGGAGCTCCGTCCCGGACAGGGTGCCAAGATGGTTCGCTCGGCAGGTGCATATGCACAGCTTATGTCGCGCGACGGCAAGTTTGCCATCATCAAGATGCCTTCAGGTGAAACCCGCATGATACTTCAGACCTGCAAAGCTACCATCGGTATGGTTTCGAATACCGACCACCAGCTTGAGAAGCATGGTAAAGCCGGTCGCAACCGCTGGTTGGGCCGCAGGCCCAGGACCCGGGGTGTTGCAATGAACCCGGTTGACCATCCCATGGGTGGGGGTGAAGGACGTGCTACAGGCGGTCACCCGCGTTCACGCAAGGGGATGCCGGCCAAGGGTTATAAGACCCGTTCAAAGAAGAAGCAGTCGAACCAGTACATCATTGAAAAACGGAAAAAGTAACAGCTAATCAATCAGAATATGAGCAGATCGCTTAAAAAAGGCCCTTTTATCCACTATAAGCTGGACAAGAAAGTACAGGACGCTGTGGAATCCAAGAAAAAGACCGTCATCAAGACCTGGTCAAGGGGGTCCATGATTTCTCCGGATTTCGTAGGGCTGACCATTGCCGTCCATAACGGGAACAAATTCATCCCGGTGTATGTTACCGAGAACATGGTCGGTCATAAACTTGGTGAGTTTGCCCCAACCCGTATTTTCAGGGGGCATGCCGGAAATAAAGATAAAGCAAAGAAATAAAGGAAATACTATAGATTATGGGAGTTAAAAGTCGTACGAGAGCCGAGAACCGGAAGGAAGCTAAAAAGAAGACTGCTGTTGCCATTCTTCAGAATAATCCTACCTCCCCGCGTAAAGCAAGACTGGTCGCTGACCTGGTCCGCGGCAAAAGAGTAGAGCTGGCCCTTCATATCCTTAAAAACACCAGCAAGCAACCTGCTGAGAAAATGCGTAAGCTTCTGCTTTCCGCTATTGCCAACTGGCAGGCAAAGAATGAAGGATTGCGTATTGAAGACGCCGACCTTTTTGTTGAAGGAATCAAGGTTGATGTAGGGCGCACACTAAAGCGCATCAACACCGCTCCTCAGGGACGTGCTCATCGCATCCGCAAACGTTCCAACCATATCACGATCACCCTTGGTTCAAAGAGCCAGCAGGCTGATGCAAAGGTTGCAGAAGAAACAAAAGAAAGTAACAAGGAATAATATAAAGGGAATTTTTAATGGGACAAAAAACCAATCCGATTGCTAACCGTTTAGGCATCATCCGCGGCTGGGATTCCAACTGGTTCGGGGGCAAGACTTTCGAAAGTAAACTGGTTGAGGATGACAAGATCCGCAAATACCTGCATGCTCGTCTCTCAAAGGCAGGCATTTCGAAGATTGTTATCGAGCGTACATTAAAGCTGGTAACAGTAACCATCCATACTGCCAGGCCGGGTATCATCATCGGGAAAGGCGGTCAGGAAGTTGACAAACTTAAGGAAGAGCTTAAAAAGATCACCAAGAAGGAGATACAGATCAATATTTCTGAGATCAAACGTCCTGAGCTGGATGCAGTTATTGTTGCCAATACCGTTGCCAGCCAGATTGAAGGCCGTATCTCATACCGCAGGGCGATCAAGACTTCTATTGCTTCAGCTATCCGAATTGGCGCCGAAGGGATCAAGATCATGATCTCAGGCCGTCTGGGAGGTGCTGAAATGGCCCGCAGGGAGCAATATAAGGAAGGCCGTATTCCTTTGCATACTTTCCGTGCCGACATCGACTATGCAACTGCAGAAGCACATACAACCTATGGGCGTATCGGTATCAAGGTGTGGATATGTAAAGGTGAGATCTATGGCAGGCCCGAACTGGTTCCCAGCACATCTACAGCCAAACTGAAACCTTCACAGCAGCGTCCGAAAGGTGGCAGCGCCAGGCCCGAAAGGGACAGGGACCGTGACAGGGGCAGGGACAGGGACAGGGACAGGAACAGGGATGACAAACCCCGTTTCAGAAAGTAAAAGATTGAACAACAATAATATATCTGAATAATGTTACAGCCAAAGAAGACTAAGTACAGGAAACAGCAGAAAGGTAAGATGAAGGGCAACGCCCAGCGTGGTCATCAGATTGCATTTGGCTCTTTCGGTCTCAAGACCCTTGAAGAAGCATGGATTACAGGCCGCCAGATCGAGGCCGCCCGTCAGGCGATCACCCGTCATATGAAACGTGAAGGCCAGCTATGGATCCGTATCTTCCCCGATAAACCGGTTACCAAGAAACCCGCCGAAGTCCGTATGGGTAAAGGAAAAGGAGCACCCGAGTATTTCGTAGCCAGGGTGAACCCAGGCAGGATCATGTTTGAGATCGACGGAGTCTCCGAAATAGTGGCAAAGGAGTCTTTACGCCTTGGTGCCCAGAAAATGCCGGTGGCCTGTAAACTTGTTATGCGCCGCGATTACGACGAAGAGCAAGCATAATTGTTAATAGCCTGAAGCTATCGCAGATTAAAACATTAAGAAATGGAACAAAAAGTAATCAAAGAATTCACAACCGGTGAGATCCTGGAAAGACTGGACGAGGAAATAAGGCAGCTTTCAAAGCTGAAACTCAACCATGCCGTTTCACCACTGGAAAATCCCAATAAGATCAAGGCTTACCGCAAGACCATTGCGCGCCTTCAAACCGAATTACGCCGCCGCGTGATTAGTGGTGAAAAAATCGTAAAGCCTGTAAAGCATTAATTTATGGAAAGCAGAAAACTGAGAAAGGAAAAGATCGGGGTCGTGATCAGCAATAAAATGGAGAAATCCGTTGTTGTTGAGGTTGAGCGCAAGATTAAGCACCCGAAATACGGAAAATTCGTTAAAAAATCTTCAAGCTTCATGGTTCATGATGAGAAGAAGGAATGCAGCGAAGGTGATAAAGTTCGTATTGCAGAGACCCGTCCATTAAGTAAGAATAAGTGTTGGAGACTTGTCGAAATCATTGAAAAGGTTAAATAGCCATGATACAGCAAGAGTCAAGATTAACAGTAGCAGATAACAGCGGAGCAAAGGAAGTACTTTGTATAAAGGTACTTGGCGGAACCCGTAAACGTTATGCCTCGGTAGGTGACCGCATCATCGTGACCGTAAAGCATGCCCTGCCTTCAGGCAATATCAAAAAAGGAACGGTTTCGAAAGCAGTGGTTGTTCGTACTACCAAAGAGATCCGCAGGGCTGATGGATCATATATCAGCTTCGATGATAATGCAGTAGTACTGCTGAATAATGCCGGAGAACTGATTGGCACCCGTATCTTCGGACCGGTTGCACGCGAGCTCCGTGAAAAACAATTTATGAAAATAGTTTCATTGGCACCCGAAGTGCTATAACAGAATTTTACCATGCAGAAGAAATTACATATCCACAAAGGTGATACAGTGATGGTCATTGCAGGCGATTCCAGAGGACAACAAGGCAAGGTCCTCAATGTCAACATCGATAAGGAGAAGGCAATCGTGGAAGGCGTGAACATGGTTTCAAAACACACGAAACCAAATGCAAAAAGCCCACAGGGCGGGATTGTCAAGAAAGAAGCACTGGTCCATGTTTCAAACCTGAAGCTTATCGATAATACCGGGAAACCGGCCCGTACAGGAAAGAAAATTGACAGCAAAACCGAAAAATCGGTTCGTTATTCTAAAAAATCAGGGGAGGTTATAAAGTAATGGCTTACATACCGAGATTAAAGGAAAAATACCAGAAAGAAGTGGTTCCTGCACTGATGAGTCAGTTCAGCTACAAGAACCATATGCAGGTTCCGAAGATCACAAAGATCTGCCTGAACCAGGGATTGGGTATTGCCAACACCGACCGTAAATTCATCGAGAACGGTCTTAGTGAAATGACGCTGATCACAGGTCAGAAAGCGGTTCCTACGAAGTCAAGGAAAGATATTTCAAACTTCAAATTAAGAAAAGGAAACGCTATCGGAGTCAGAGTAACACTGCGCGGAGAGCGTATGTATGAGTTCCTTGACCGTCTTGTTGCAGTTGCACTGCCGCGTGTTCGTGATTTCCGCGGGGTGAACGACAAAGGTTTTGACGGCCGTGGCAATTATACCGTCGGTATCACCGAGCAGATCATCTTCCCCGAGATCGATATTGACAAGGTAACCAAGATCAACGGTCTTGACATCACCTTCGTGACCACCGCCCGCACTGACCGTGAGGCTATGGCACTGTTAAAAGAATTCGGGTTACCATTTAAAACACGATAACAATATGGCAAAAGAATCAATTAAAGCAAGGGGAGTTAAAAGAGAGCGTCTTGTTGCAAAGTTCGCCGAGAAACGTAAAGCTCTGAAAGAAGCTGGTGATTACCTCGCCCTGCAGAAGCTTCCCAAGAATGCCTCACCGGTACGGCTGCACAACCGTTGCAAACTCACCGGCAGGCCTAAAGGCTATATGAGACTTTTCGGGATTTCTCGTATCAATTTCCGCGAGATGGCCAACAACGGTATGATCCCGGGTGTTAGGAAAGCCAGCTGGTAAAAGAACAGAATATTAACAAACAGATATAGAGTAAAATGGTTACTGATCCCATTGCAGATTATTTAACGAGAATAAGGAATGCCGTGATGGCAAACCATCGGATCGTAGAGATACCTAAATCTAAGATTAAGGAAGATCTCACAAAGATTCTTTTCGAGAAGGGTTATATCCTGAATTTTAAGGTAGAGAATGAACCCCGCCCCGGAATTATCAAAATAGCTTTGAAATACCATCCGGTCACAAAGCTTTCAGCACTCAATTCACTGGTCAGGGTTTCCAAACCCGGTCTCAGGAAATATGTCGACAGCGACAATCTCCCCCGTGTACTGAACGGGCTTGGAATTGCGATCCTGTCTACATCACAGGGTGTAATGACCGATAAGGAAGCACGCGTCAAGAGAATTGGCGGCGAAGTTTTATGTTATATCAGTTAATCAGGAGGTTCAAACTATGTCAAGAATCGGAAAACTTCCAATTACAATACCCGGCGATGTTCAGGTTTCAGTATCTGATACTAACCTGGTGACCGTAAAAGGTAAGCTTGGTGAACTCACCCAGCATGTTGATCCCAAGATCAGGATCAAGGTTGAAGAAAACACAGTATATGTGCTGAGAGGTACGGACGAAAGGGACGACCGCTCGAAGCACGGACTATACAGGTCATTGATTTCAAACATGATCAAGGGTGTAAGCGAAGGATACACTATCGTTCAGGAAATGGTGGGCGTGGGTTACAAAGCCCAGGCAACCGGACAGGTGGTTGAGCTTTCTCTTGGTTTCTCACATAACCTGATGATCGAACTTCCGAAAGAAGTTGCAGTACAGACCACTGCGGAAAAAGGCAAAAACCCTACCATTATACTGAAGTCTCATGACAAACAGCTGTTGGGCCAGGTTGCTGCAAAGATCCGTTCGTTCCGTAAACCTGAGCCTTATAAAGGCAAGGGTATTCGTTTCCAGGGTGAAGAGATCAAGAAGAAAGCAGGAAAATCCGCTGCAGGAGCATAATATTCATCATAAGATAAAATCATAACAAATGATTACCAGTAGAAAAAAAGATTTTCGCAGGTTCAGGATCAAAAAAAGAGTACGCAAAGTCGTAGAAGGGACTCCTGACAGGCCTCGCATGACGGTATTCAGAAGCAGTAAATCGATCTATGTCCAGCTCATTGACGATCTGGAAGGCAAGACCCTGATTTCTGCGTCATCTTCTGAAAAGGCGATGAAGGAAGCCAAAGGTACCAAGACTGAGATTGCCAAGTTGGTAGGCAAGAGCATAGCAGAAAAAGCTGTGCAGGCAGGGATCTCGTCGGTTGTTTTTGACAGAAACGGTTATTTATATCATGGCAGGGTAAAAGCTTTGGCTGATTCAGCTAGGGAAGGCGGCCTTAAATTCTAATCAGGTATGACAAACGTTAACGTAAAAAGAGTAAAATCAAGCGAAATTGAATTCAAGGACCGCCTAGTCAGCATCCAAAGGGTGACAAAAGTGACCAAGGGGGGGCGTACATTCAGTTTCTCAGCCATCGTTGTGGTTGGCAATGAAAACGGTGTGGTAGGTTACGGTCTTGGCAAAGCAAAGGAAGTAACGGCTGCTATCGCCAAAGGTATCGACGATGCAAAGAAGAACCTGATTAAAGTTCCCGTCCTTAAAAATACTATTCCTCACGATCAGCTGGGTAAGTATAGTGGTGCCCTGGTTTATCTTAAACCTGCAGCTCCCGGTACCGGTGTAATAGCCGGCGGTGCCATGCGTGCCGTACTGGAAAGTGTTGGGATCAAGGATGTTCTGGCGAAATCCAAAGGTTCATCGAATCCCCACAGTGTGGTAAAAGCCACCATTAATGCGCTCATGAAGATGCGCGATCCATATACCATCGCACAGCTGCGTGGTATCGATATGGATAAAGTATTTAACGGATAAGAAATTGCAAAGCATAACGGCAATGAAAAAGATAAAAATAACTCAGGTCCGAAGTGGAATCGGACACCCGGAACGACAGAAAAAGACACTTCAAGCCTTAGGGCTGAGGCGTATCCGTCATTCTGTGGAGCATGATGCAACCCCCCAGATCCTGGGAATGGTTGAAAAAGTGAGACATCTCGTAGTATTTGAAGAAGTTTAATCTCTGAAAAGATATAAAACATGGATTTAAGTAATCTTAAACCGGCAAAAGGTTCAATTAAGAAGGAAAAGCGTATCGGCAGGGGTACCGGATCGGGCCATGGCGGAACATCAACCCGTGGTCATAAAGGTGCCAAATCACGTTCCGGGTATTCGAAGAAACTGGGTTTTGAAGGTGGACAGATGCCTCTGGTTCGCCGTGTTCCCAAGTTCGGCTTCAAAAACTTTAACCGCGTTGAATATAAAGGCGTCAACCTGGATACTCTTCAGCAGTTGAGCGAAAAGAACACCGCCACTGTTATAACCATTGAGACTCTGATCGGGGCCGGATTCATTTCCAAAAGAGACAAGGTAAAGATCCTCGGACGCGGAGAACTGAAAGCTAAACTTGAAGTTACAGCCCATGCTTTCTCTGCAACAGCAAAGAAAGCCATTGAAGATTTAGGCGGAATAGCAAACACAATTTAAACCTGTTTGAATGAAAAAACTGATTCAAACCATCAGGAACATCTGGAAAATTGACGATCTCAGGAAGAGGATCCTATATACCGTTGGTATACTGCTGATCTATCGTTTCGGAGCATACGTCGTAATTCCGGGTGTGGATCCTACTATGTTGAACAATCTTCAGAACCAGTCGAAGCAGGGTTTGCTCGGCCTTCTGAACATGTTCTCGGGTGGAGCTTTTGCAAATGCTTCCATTTTTGCACTTGGCATCATGCCTTACATCTCGGCATCCATTGTAATGCAGCTGCTGGGTATGGCTATTCCATATTTCCAGAAACTTCAGAAAGAAGGTGAAAGCGGAAGGAAAAAGATCAACCAGATAACCAGGTATCTTACCGTAGTTATCCTTATCCTCCAGTCACCTGCCTACATAGCGAACCTCGTGTCACAGCTTCCCCCGGAGGCAGTGTATCCCTTCAACCCGAATATCCAGCATCATTCCATCATCTCCTTTTTCGGGATCATGAGTGTTGTGATCCTTACCGCGGGCTCCATGTTCATCATGTGGCTGGGTGAACGTATCACTGATAAAGGAATTGGTAACGGTATATCACTGATTATCATGATCGGGATCATCGCCAGACTGCCATTTGCACTGGTTGGGGAACTCGTTTCACGCATGGAGCAGAAAGGCGGCGGGCTGGTTTTCTTCGTCGTTGAACTGGCTATACTGGTGTTGGTTATCCTTGTTACCATTCTTCTCGTACAGGGAACCCGCAAAATCCCCGTGCAGTATGCCAAAAGGATTGTAGGGAACAAACAATACGGAGGAGTAAGGCAGTATATACCACTTAAGGTCAATGCCGCCGGTGTAATGCCTATTATTTTCGCCCAGGCCATCATGTTCCTGCCTCTGACCATTGCAGGTTTTGCCAGCAATGAAACGTTGACCGGCTTTGCCAGGGTGTTCACTGATTACAACAGTTTGCCATATAACGCAACGTTCTTTGTCCTGATCATTTTCTTCACCTATTTCTATACTGCTATCACCATCAATCCGAACCAGATGGCAGAAGATATGAAGAAAAACGGAGGGTTTATCCCCGGTGTGAAGCCAGGAAAGAGAACTGCCGAATTTATTGATAACGTGATGTCGAGGATAACGCTGCCAGGTTCAATCTTCCTCGGATTTGTGGCTATCATGCCGTATTTTGTCAGGGTTGTTGGCGTTACAAGCCAGTTTGCCCAGTTTTACGGCGGTACTTCCCTGCTCATCCTTGTAGGTGTTGTACTTGATACATTGCAACAGATCGAGAGCCACTTGCTGATGCGCCATTATGATGGTCTTACCAAGTCGGGACGTATCAAGGGCAGGTCGTCATACGGTGTTGCAAGCTGACAGGATTAAATTGTAAAGAATGATAATAAAGACTGCGGAAGAAATAGAATTGTTAAGGGAGAATGCTTTAATAGTAAGCAGGACACTGGCCGCAGTGGCAAAAGAAATAAAACCGGGTGTACAGACAAAGACACTCGATAAAATAGCCGAAGAATTTATTCGGTCAGAAGGGGCGGTACCAGGTTTTAAAGGGTATCGGGGGTTTCCGGCAACCCTGTGCATATCTCTGAATGAAGAAGTGGTGCACGGAATACCGGGAGAGAGAGTTCTTTTAAATGGTGATATTGTTTCGATCGACTGCGGATGCCTGAAGCACGGATATTACGGCGATTCTGCCTATACCTTTACGGTTGGGGAGGTTAAGCCTGAAGTGATAGCTTTACTGAGGAGAACAAAGGAATCCCTTTACAGGGCTGTTGAAGCCGCTGTTACAGGGAAGCGAACGGGAGATATAGGAGCCGCTGTCCAGGATTATGTGGAAGGTTTCGGCTATTCGGTGGTGAGGGAACTTGTTGGGCATGGAATTGGAAAGACACTGCATGAAAAACCCGACATCCCCAATTACGGAAAGAGGGGATCGGGCCAGAAACTTCCCGAGGGCCTGGCAATCTGCATTGAACCCATGATCAATATGGGTACAAAAAATGTGGTTCAGGCTAGCGACGGGTGGACGATCAGGACTGCCGACCGCATGCCTTCAGCCCATTTTGAGCTCGCTGTTGTGATCAGGAAAGAGAAGGCGGATGTGCTTTCAACGTTTAAATATATCGAAGAAGTGCTAGGATCTCAACATATATAAAATGTCAAAGCAAGCATCAATTCAACAGGACGGAACAGTCGTCGAATCTCTGGGTAATGCAATGTTCAGGGTTGAACTTGAGAATGGGCACCAGATTACAGCTCATATTTCGGGTAAAATGAGAATGCATTACATCAAGATTCTCCCCGGAGATAAAGTCCGGATCGAAATGTCACCATATGATTTGACTAAGGGCAGGATAACATTCCGCTATCAATAGAAATAAAGCAAAATAAAATGAAAGTAAGAACATCCATCAATAAGAGATCGGCCGACTGCAAGATCGTCCGCAGAAAAGGGGTCTTGTACGTGATCAACAAAAAGAACCCCAAGTTCAAGCAAAGACAAGGATAATTAATTTTTAAACAGCGCATATATGGCCAGAATTGCAGGTATTGATTTACCTAAACAGAAACAGGGAGAGATTGGTCTAACCTATATTTATGGTATCGGCAGGAGCACTGCCCAGAAGATCCTGACAGAAGCGGGTGTTGACTGGAGCAAGAAGGTTCAGGACTGGACTGATGAGGAGCAGAACAAGATTCGTGCTATCCTCAACGAGAAGTTCAAGATCGAAGGTGCACTCCGTTCTGAAGTCCAGATGAACATCAAACGTCTCATGGATATCGGAAGTTACCGTGGTATTCGTCACCGTATCGGCTTGCCGGTTCGAGGACAAAGCACAAAGAACAATGCCCGTACCCGTAAAGGCCGTAAAAAGACCGTTGCCAACAAAAAGAAAGCAACCAAGGGTTAAGAGAAATTGCGAGATAGCGAAGTAGCGAAAGGCGAAAGGCGAAAGGCGAAAAGCGAAAAGCGAAATAGCGAAATATTGAAGTAATAAATAATATGGCAAAGACTGAAAAAAGTTCAAAGAAAAGGGTTGTGAAGGTGGATGCAATAGGCAGGGCCTATATCAATGCCTCTTTCAACAACCTCATCATTTCATTAACCAATAATGGCGGTCAGGTGATATCTTGGTCCTCGGCAGGTAAAATGGGCTTCAAGGGTTCCAAAAAGAACACTCCTTATGCTGCCCAGATGGCCGCTACTGACGCTGCCAAGACTGCCTATGACCTGGGACTGCGCAAGGTCAAGGTGTTCATCAAAGGACCCGGTGCAGGGCGTGAATCAGCCATGCGCACCATTCACAGTGCAGGCATCGAAGTCACCGAGATAGTGGATATCACTCCCCTGCCTCATAACGGTTGCCGCCCCCCGAAACGCAGGCGTGTATAATCTGAAGTAATCATTAATAACATTCAATACCATGGCAAGATATATTGGGCCGAAATCAAGAATAGCAAGAAGATTCAGGGATCCTATTTACGGACCCGACAAGAGTTACGAGAAGAAAAATTACCCTCCGGGAATGCACGGCCAGACTAAACGTCGCGCGAAAACATCGGAGTATGGCACCCAGCTGATGGAGAAACAGAAGGCCAAGTATACTTATGGAATTCTGGAACGTCAGTTCAGGAACCTCTTTAATAAAGCTTCTCACAAGAGAGGTATTACAGGTGAAGTACTGCTCCAGCTTATCGAAGCACGTCTTGACAATACTGTATTCCGCCTTGGCATTGCCCCCACCAGGGACGGTGCACGCCAGCTGATCGGCCATCGCCATATCATGGTTAACGGTAAAGTAGTGAATATTCCTTCATTGGAACTCCGCCCCGGCGATCTTATCTCGGTCCGCGAACGTTCCAAATCGCTGGAGGTCATTACCGACTCTGTCAGCGGAAGGGGTAGCCAGTATCCATGGCTGGAATGGGATTCGAACCTCCTGACCGGGAAATTCATGAACTACCCTGAAAGATCACAGATCCCCGAAAACATTAAAGAACAGCTGATCGTCGAATTGTATTCGAAATAACGGGAATTCATATTGATATTAACCCTTTAAATAAAGTATTATGGCTATATTACCGTTCCAGAAACCTGACAAGGTGATTATGCTTGAATCTGATGATCGCCGCGGAATATTCGAATTTCGTCCGCTTGAGCCTGGTTTTGGTATTACCATTGGAAATGCACTGAGAAGGATACTCCTTTCTTCACTGGAAGGATTCGCCATCACTTCAGTTAAAATTGAAGGTGTGGACCAGGAATTTTCAACCATCAAAGGCGTCATAGAAGATGTCACCGAGATCATCCTTAACCTTAAACAGATCCGCTTCAAAAGACTTATTGAAACGGAGAATAACGAAAAGGTTACCGTGATCATCGCTCAGCAGAAGGAATTCAAGGCAGGAGATATTAATAAATTCCTGTCGGTTTTCCAGGTACTTAACCCTGAGATCGTAGTTTGTCATATGGAACCTTCGGTCAAACTTACCGTTGAGCTTTCAGTCGATAAAGGCAGGGGTTATATCCCGGCCGACGAGAACAAGGCGCTTAGTACTTCTCTCGGAAGGATAGCCATCGACTCTATTCACACGCCTATCAAGAATGTTACATATAACATTGAAAATTACCGCGTGGAGCAGAAGACCGACTATGAAAAGCTGGTCATGGAGATCATCACCGACGGTTCCATTGCCCCCAAGCATGCATTAAAGGAATCGGCGAAGATCCTCATCCATCATTTCATGCTGTTCTCGGATGAGAAGATCACCCTTGACACTGCCGAAAAGACTGTGACCGAGGAATTCGACGAGACTTCACTGCATATCCGCCAGCTTCTGAAGACCAAGCTGGTCGACATGGACCTTTCGGTACGCGCTCTCAACTGCCTGAAGGCAGCCGACGTGGAAACACTGGGAGACCTGGTGGCATTTAATAAAAACGATCTCCTGAAGTTCAGGAACTTCGGAAAGAAATCCCTTACTGAACTTGAAGATCTCGTAAAATCAAAGGGCCTTGAGTTCGGAATGAATACATCAAAATATAAATTAGATAAGGATTAATTGCGATGAGACATCAAAAGACAATCAATCATTTAGGCAGGACCAGTGCGCACAGGAAAGCCATGCTTTCAAATATGGCAGCCTCGCTCATTCTGCATAAACGTATAACAACCACACTTGCGAAGGCAAAGGCGCTGAGAGGCTATGTCGAGCCTTTAATCTCCAGGGCAAAGGATGATTCCACCCATTCACGCCGTGTCGTTTTCAGCTACCTTCAGAATAAAGATGCCGTTACTGAACTGTTCAAGGAGATATCCAAAAAGATCATGGAACGTCCCGGTGGCTACACCCGCATCCTGAAAACCGGAATGCGTGCAGGCGACAATGCCGATATGTGCTTTATTGAACTTGTCGACTACAACGAAGCCATGCTTGGCAAGAAAGAGGATGCAAAGGCAAAAACCACACGCAGAGGCCGCAAGGGAACCAAGCAAGCAGAAGATGCTGAAAAGCATGCTCCTAAAGCTGAAGAAAAAGAAGTGAAAAAGCCTAAAAAGGCTGCTAAAAAAGCAGAGGAATCCAAAGCGCCTGCAGAGGCTAAACCGGAAGAATCCACTGAAACCGCTGAAAGCTAATCCGTAAATAAAAAATAAATGGATCCATTTAAAAGGATAATGTACTCTGATACGTTATCCTTTTTTTAATTTTAAAAACTTAATCAAAATACTATGAGTACGATATTATCAGTCAGGGCCCGTCAAATCCTGGATTCAAGGGGCAATCCAACCATCGAAGTTGATGTGATCACCGACAACGGCATACTGGGCCGTGCAGCTATCCCCTCGGGAGCTTCCACCGGGATACATGAAGCAGTCGAGCTTCGCGATAACGACAAGAAGGTTTACATGGGAAAAGGCGTGTTAAACGCCGTTCACAACGTGAACAAGATCATCGCTGAGGAAGTCATCGGCATGTACGTTACCGACCAGGTTGAGCTTGATAACCGTCTGATTGAACTTGACGGCACTCCCAACAAAGCGAAACTCGGCGCCAATGCAATTCTTGGTGTTTCACTGGCCGCAGCCAACGCAGCAGCCCAGGTTACCGGCCAGGAATTATACCGCTATATAGGAGGCACTTCAGCCAATACCCTTCCTATCCCAATGATGAATATAATCAACGGGGGATCTCATGCAGATAACTCGATAGACTTCCAGGAATTCATGATCATGCCGGTAGGGGCAGGCTCATTTACCGAAGCTATCCGGATGGGAGCCGAAGTGTTCCATAACCTGAAAGCAGTTCTTAAAAAAGGTAAGTATTCAACCAATGTTGGTGATGAAGGCGGATTTGCACCGAACCTGAAATCCAACGAAGAAGCTCTTCAAGTGATCATCAAAGCGATTGAAGCTGCAGGATACAAACCGGGAAAGGATATTTATATCGCCCTTGATCCGGCTTCCTCGGAGTATTATATCCCCGAAGAAAATGTTTACCATTTAAAAAAATCCACAGGCGAAAAACTCAGCCCTTCCGATATGGTTTCATTCTGGAAGGATTGGGTGAAAAGGTATCCCATCATTTCAATTGAAGACGGTATGGCCGAAGATGACTGGAATGGATGGAAACTGATGACCAAGGAGCTCGGAAGCAAGATACAGCTTGTTGGCGACGACCTGTTTGTAACCAACGTGAAACGCTTGTCCGAAGGCATTAAAAAAGGAGTGGCAAATTCAATCCTCATAAAGGTAAACCAGATCGGTACACTAACGGAGACTATTGCTGCCGTGAATCTTGCATACCGTAACAGTTACACTGCTGTGATCAGCCATCGTTCAGGTGAAACTGAAGATGTGACGATTGCCGACCTCGCCGTTGCTTTGAATACAGGCCTGATCAAGACCGGTTCTGCCTGCCGCACCGACAGGATTGCTAAGTACAACCAGCTTCTCAGGATAGAGGAACAACTTGGAAACACTGCCTGTTACCTGGGCAAGGACTTCAAGTATGCACGTTAGTTTTGTTAACAAATTGTTGTAAGTAAGACTCAATTCCGATACTTACTAAACAGAGGCTGTTTTATATTTGGGGTCTAATCCAGGCTATGCGATTTTATCTCAGATATACAGCCTTTGTTTTTGTATTGGTTCTGATCCATTCCGGATTATTTTCACAAACTTTAAGTAGTTACGGGAGTCAGGCTTCTTCGGAGAACGAGACGAAAAAGAAAACTTCTTCCCTTGCCGGTTCATGGGAAGCCGGTGCCATGGTAGGCCCTGATTTCTATTACGGCGACCTTAACCCGAATAAGTTCCTTCCGGGTGTCGGCAGTATCAGTGCCGCAGGCGGTGTCTTTATTACCAGGCAGTTCACCAATGTTGTGGGTTTAAAGGGCAGCTTCCTTTTCGGAGGATTGAGGGGCAGTAAAAGCGGAACGGAAGGTACTTTACCTGCTGCATGGTCCTTTTCGGGCAGTTTTATTGATTTCACCATCAGCCCGGTATTCAACCTCTCAAATTTGTTTTCACCCTATGTTGACGAAAGGAAGATCTTTGTATACGCCTCTGTTGGCTTCGGGATCAATGCATGGAACACTACTCTTACAAAGGATTTGAACGGCAATGTTACGACCCCCGACCAGGTCAAGGGATTCCAGGCCGGTTTTGTATTACCCCTGGGCCTGGGAATGCAATACAGGATCACGAATAATATCAATGCCGGGATCGAATATACTTTCAGGACGATATTTTCGGACCGGGTGGACCAGACTGTGGGCGGGTTTAAATGTGATTTTATAAACCTTTTCGCTTTTACAGCATCCTACCGCTGGGGCGGGTCAAAGAAGAAACTGAATGTGCAGGAATATCCCTATTCAAGCCCGGTAAGTTACCGTAAATACACCCCACCTCCGGTTCCGCCCCCGGCAAGTCCAATACAGGAGCGTATCCCTGTGCCTTCCGCTTCGGAAGTGTACGATTATGTGGTCCAGGTCTGTGCCTATTCCCAGCATAATTACACTGTTTCCTGGGTGAAAAAACATTATCATCTCGACATGCCTTTGACAAAGGAAAGTGAGAACGGCATGAACAGGTACATTATAGCGCATTATTACAAGGATATCAACTCCGCCAGGGAGCTCTGCGATAGATTAAGGAAAAACGGTGTTCATGATGCCTGGATTATAGCTTACCAGAACGGGGTAAGGCATCATGTCGTAGTTTATTAACCGTGAACCGTGAACCGTGAATCGTGAATCGTGAATCGTGATCCGGAAATACCAATACGTGATAGGCTATCAATGACCACAATATTTTATTCGTGATTCGTTGTTCTTTAACAGCGAACCAGGAACGGTTCACGGTTCACGGATCACGGATCACGGATCACGAGTCACGCTACTTACAGACTTGCTTAATGAAATCAAGTGATTCGGGGTCTTTGAGGCCGGCGCTGATGGCTTTCTGGAAGTCGCTGCAGGCCATGGCATAATTACCCAGCATATAATTTGCCATCCCGTGGTTGTAATAAACCATTTTCATCATAGATGCGTCACCCTGGTTATTTGCATTAAATGCGAGGGACATGTCAAGATCGGAAAGAGCTCCGCTGAAATCGGATATTTTAAGTTTTGAACTACCCCTGTAGAAATAAACAATAAAGGCCTTGTCCTGGGGCTTTAATTCGATAGCCCTGTTGAAATACCTGACAGCTTCAGCAAAGTTCCCGTGCTCATACTTCCACACGCCTTCCCAGTAAACCTTATAGTAATCGGTCGTTGTTTCAGGACCGCTTACATCGTTCAGGTTTGTTGAAACAGCCTGGGTCATGGGGACCGAAGGCCCGGTGAATCTGTATCCTTTACAATGGTCTTTAATGGCCAGGTCGTTAGCCACATCTTTAAGGCCGAACTGCAAGGCCGTGTTCCAGTCGGCACATGCACCGTTCCTGTCTTTATTGTTGAAACGGGCAACACCCCTGTTGTATATGACTGTCAGCCAGGCTGAGTAATAATTCTGTTCGGCAGGTTTCAGTGAAATAGCCCTGTCGAAGTCCATCATTGCGGCTGCATTATCACCAACCTTTTGCCGGGCATTTGCCCTGTAAGCATAAGTAAGGAAGAAGGTGGCATAAGGTGGGGATTTTGAAGCCTCGGTCAGGTTCGCGATAGACTGCATGTAATTGCCGGAAGCATAATCCGACAACCCTCTTTTGTAATACTCATCGGCCGACCTGGGAACTCCTGTAAAAGCCTGTATATATGCCCCTCCGTTATAGTTGATCAGAGAACGGAATGCGCCGAAATCAGCTTCGTAATAGGAGGATTTAAAGAGCATATCCCTGTTCTTTATATCCAGGTAAGGCATATAGAACTTCTCTTTATTCATGACCTGGATAAGCCTGAACCTGGCTGTGGTCTGCCCCCCGGCCTGGACAGGCAGAAAAGCAATCAGCAGGTTGTGAGGGGTGATATTTTTCTTTGTAAGAATATCATGGATATTGAAAGCGACAGTTGAATTCAGGTAAGTCTCATCAAAATTTACAACTGTATTTTCACAAAGCACCTCCAGGTTCTGGATATAAGGCTTGTTAAACTCCATTTTTTCTGGTATGACCGCCTGGAATTTTGAAAGTTTGCAAACAAAATATGAGAGGCCGGTCTGTTTGTGCCAGGTTTCCATCAGCACGGGAAATTCATACCACCCGGTCCTGAACCTCATGATAATTACGGCATACATCTCGTTGTTGACGAGTACATCCCGGACTTCGAGGTTGATGAAATTTTCTTTGCCGAGTTTGTATGAGGGTTTGGAGGATTTATTCAGTTTCTGGTCTTTCCAGGGGATGAGGTTCTGCCCCTGGGCCCATTCCCCGTTGTCCTGCAGCGCCCAGCCTGTAGCTAATTCAAGCGTAGACCTTGTATCGCTTACCATGGGCAGGTCCGACATGGATCTCGACAGGTTGTCGGTCGATTGGGTATTCTGACCAGGCTGAACCGGATATTGGCCGTATACACCAATTCCCATCAGCAATCCCAACAGAAGAAAAATGTATTGCTTCATCCGCAATGAATTATATTTTAAAACTCCGTAAAACGTTAACAAGCAGTGTAGTTACATGCTTCACATTCTCCTCAAAAACTTTCAGGATCTCGGCCCATGTTACAGGTTCTTCATCATGTTTCCATGCATCGTAATCGGTTGAAAGTGCGATAACGGCATATGGAATACCTGCTTCATTTGAAAGGGCGGCTTCGGGTGCGATGCTCATATTGATGACATCCGCACCCAGCAGGCGGAACATCTTCGATTCGGCCCGCGTGGAGAACCTGGGCCCTTCGATCGTCACTAAAGTCCCTTCGGGATGGTATGACAACTTCAATTCTTCAGCACTGCTGATCAGTTTTTTCCTTAGCTCTGCCGAAAAAGGGTCGGCCATGGCAACATGCCCGGTGACTCCCGGATCGAAACGGTCATGGAAAGTGTTAATCCTGCTCTTTGTAAAATCAAGGAACTGGTCAGGGAACACGATGTCGCCCCGGCCGATCTCCTCTCTCAGGCTGCCGCAGGCAGTTGTTGCAAGAATGGCTGTGCAACCCAATTGTTTCAGGGCAAAAATGTTTGCCCTGTTGTTTACATGGGTCGGTGTGATGGAGTGTTCCCTGTCGTGCCTCGACAAAATATAAATCTCATTATCAGCGATCATGCCATGGAACAATGAGGAACTGGGGGCTCCGTAAGGCGTGTCAGAAATAACTTCGCGGGATTCCCTGAGTATGTTTAATTTCTCAAGTCCGGATCCTCCTATAAGTCCTATTATGGCCACAAAATAAATTTAAGCGAATTTAAGAGAAATCGACTCCTGATGCAATTGCATTACATATTGTTAATAACAAATTGACAGGAGTTTTCAACACAGCCAGGTTGTTACATGTATGGAAGCACATATGAAGATAGCCGTAAGATTGAAAAATGTATCTTTGCTGTTCAAAAAAAATACTGTTTTATGAGTTTTACTGGAGAACATTTGATATACGGAGTTCTTGGGAAATCCTTCATATGGTTAAGCTTCACGGCTTCCCTGATTGCCATGCTCCTGTTCCTGTTTCATTTTTCGCGCAAGGAAAATCCATTTAAACTGGTACTTGGCATTGCAAGAAGTTTTTACATCTTTCATGTCATTTCGCTGCTTGCAGTGATCATAGTTTTATACATCCTGATATTCAAACATTATTATGAATATTCCTATGTTTGGCAGTATTCTTCCTCCGGCCTTCCCGTAAAATATATAATTTCATGTTTCTGGGCAGGGCAGGAGGGAAGCTTCCTGGTCTGGGGAATATCCCAGGCTATATTAGGGCTGTTCCTTATAAGGAGATCCGGCGAATGGGAATCCCCTGTCATGGGAATAGTTTCCCTCTCGCAGGTTTTCGTCACTTCCATGATCCTTGGCGTAAGTATTTTCGGAAACAAGATCGGAAGCAATCCTTTTATTCTTCTTCGCGATACTTATGCCGGGCAACCTAACACGATCTTTGATCATCCCGATTATCTCCAATACATAACCGACGGCAACGGGCTGAATCCTTTGCTTGAAAATATATGGATGACTATTCACCCGCCCATACTTTTTATAGGTTATGCACTGGCTCTCATTCCCTTTGCATATTCCGTAGCAGCTTTCATGAAAAAGGACTATCTTGGGTGGATACGCCCTGCCATGCCATGGGTGCTGCTTTCCCTTACTTTTCTTGGAGCGGGGATTTTGCTCGGGGGTGCCTGGGCTTATGTTTCACTGACATTCGGCGGCTTCTGGGCCTGGGACCCTGTTGAAAATTCTTCGCTTGTACCCTGGCTTACTCTTGTAGCCACCCTGCATTTCATGATCATTGCAAGAAAACAGCATTTTGGGCTATTGTCGGCCTTCATCTTCAGCCTGATCTCATACATCCTCGTGCTTTATGCCACCTTCCTTACACGCAGCGGTGTGTTGTCGGAAACCTCGGCTCACTCATTCGGAGATAACGGGCTTACAGCACAGCTCCTGGTCTACCTTCTTGTGTTCCTGACCATCATGCTGGTACTTGTGATCTGGAACATCAGGAAAATACTGGACCACCGGAAAGATGAAATGATCTCCAGGGAGTTCTGGATGTTCATCGGCTCGCTTATCGTTGCCCTGGCAGCGTTCCAGGTTATTTTCACTACCTCTCTCCCCGTTTTCAACAAGCTCTTTGGAACACATATTGCACCTCCCACTGATAATGTGGGGTTTTATAACCGCTGGCAGATGCCTTATGCCCTGCTGGTCGCTGCTTTCATCGGGTTCAGCCAGGTTCTGAATTATTCGGCAAATAAAGGAAGGGCGGCGCTTAAAAAGATGATCCTGCCGGCTGTAATTGCTCTTCTTTCAGCAATCCCGTTTATGATCTCCGGCATTGTTACACAATTCGGACTCCTTCTGTTTTTATATTTTATATTATTCGGATTATTCTCAACCCTGCTCAACCTGGTCTTCCGGACCTCCTTTCCCAGGAATACAGGCGGAATGATAACCCACCTGGGTTTTATCGTTTTTTTGCTCGGCACACTCATTACTTTTTCCAATTCGAGGGTGATATCCACCAACACCTCGAGGTATGACCTCGGGAATGAGCGGACGAATAACGAGAACCTGATGCTGGTTAAAAGCGATACTCTTTATATGGCCGGGTTTTACGTTACCTATGTGAATAATTCCAGAGTTGGTAATATTACTTCATACAGGGTTGACTTTCTGCGGATGAAAGAGGGGAAAATGAAAAAGGAATTCAGCCTTTTTCCATCGGTTAACGTTCATCCGAAGATGGGGGCGGTATACAATCCTGAGACAAGGCATTACCCTATGATGGATTATTATACCTATATCGCACAGGTAGGTGAAAAGCCCGATTACATAGTCATCAAGGCGATTATGAATCCCTTTATCAATGTGCTCTGGGCCGGGGCATTGCTTATGGTGTTCGGGCTTACCTATTCCACTGTGAGGAAGATCAGGGCACGCAAGAAGGCAACGAGGTAGCGAAATTCGCCCGCATATTTGCATCGCGGCTACGGTTGCTGCGTCACTCCCATAAACTTTATCCATAGACCATTTCAGGTTTTGCTCGCTCCTGGCACCTGATGCCGCTTATGCAAAATGCTTCGCTTACTATATTTTCGCTTTTCGCTTTTATTCTTTCCTGGCCTTATCTTCCAACATGGGCACAAACCTGAAGTTGCCATGTTCTTCCTTTCGCACTTCAGTCTCGGAGATCTTATAAATTGTGGTCATGATCTGTACATCATCACCCACGGGAATTACAAGGATACCTCCCGGCCTGAGTTGTTTGATGAGAGGTTCAGGTATATAAGGTGCCGCTGCGGTGACAAGGACCTTGTCGAAGGGAGCAAAGGAGGGCAGTCCCTTATAGCCGTCCCCATAAAACAACTTAATCCGCTGGTATCCCATTTCGGTAAGCAACACCCTGGTTTTATCGTATAAGGTTTTCTGGCGCTCAATGCTGAACACTTTCGCCCCGGCTTCGGCCAGGATGCATGCCTGGTAGCCGCTTCCAGTGCCAATTTCAAGAACTTTTTCACCTTTCGAAAGTTTCAGCAGGGTTGTCTGAAATGCAACGGTAAAAGGTTGTGAAATGGTTTGACCTGCCCCGATAGGGAATGGCTGGTCCTCATAAGCATATTCCAGAAAGGAGGAATCAAAGAAAAAATGCCTGGGGACTTTCTCCATTGCAGCCAAAACAGAGGGATCGGAAATTCCTTTCTTCCTGATTTGGCTGATCAGCTGGTTCCTCAGTCCCTGATGACGGTAAGTGTCTTGTCTTTTAGAGGGTTTCATAAATTTTTGCCCTGGAAATTTTTCACGAAAATAGTGATTTCAAAATCTTAAAAGACTAACTTTGCAAAAAAATAAGCGGTATGCTGAAAATAGGAGTCCTGGGAGCCGGCCACCTGGGGAAAATCCATCTTAAATGCATCAAGGAAATTCCTGAATATGACTTATGTGGATTTTTTGATCCTGATGTGAATATCGCAGACAGGGTGGAGCAGGAATTCAATATCAGGAAGTTCTCCTCTCTCGACGAGTTGGTTGACCATGTTGATGTTGTGGATATCGTTACTCCCACAATTTCCCATTTTGACTGCGCTTCGAAATCCCTTCTCAAGAGCAGGCATGTTTTTATTGAAAAACCGGTTGTGACAACACTCGATGAGGCGAGGGAACTCATCAAGATGGCAGGTGAAGCCAGGGTCAAAGTTCAGGTGGGCCATGTAGAAAGGTTCAACCCGGCCTTTCTTGCTGCAGAGCCTTTTTTTGCAGGACCAATGTTCATCGAGGGCCATCGCCTGTCGCAGTTCAATCCCCGCGGGACAGATGTGCCAGTGATCCTCGACCTGATGATCCATGATATCGATATTATCCTGTCGGTTGTAAAGAGTGGTATCAGTAATATCAGCGCTTCGGGCGTTGCCGTAGTCAGCGACACCCCGGATATTGCAAACGCCCGTATAGAATTTGAGAACGGCTGTGTCGCAAACCTCACTGCCAGCAGGATCTCCATTAAAAATATGCGCAAGTCAAGATTCTTTCAGCGGGATGCCTATATCTCTGTTGATTTCCTTAAGAAAGAGCTTGAAGTTATCCGGATCGAAGAACCGGGAAGCAGCAGTTCGGGGTTCGGTATGCCTCTCGACCTTGGGCCGGGAAAAGGTCTGAAACAGATCTCTTTCATCAAGCCGGAAGTTAAACCGAATAATGCGATCAGGTCTGAACTGGAAAGCTTTTGTTCGGCCATCATAAATAATACGGTGCCGCCTGTTACTATTGAAGACGGATATCATGCACTGGAAGTTGCATACATGATAATCAATGAAATAAACCATTCAGTGAGGCGGCTTACTTGATTTCCGCAATTGTTAATTTCTTTTATCATTTTTTTAACAATATTCATGCGGAAAAGGCGTTTTCAAACCAGGATCATAAAACAGTTCATGCCGGGGACTAGATATACCATTGGTTTCAGCTTTTTTATACTTGGAATGATAATCCTGACTTCCTGTGAAAAATTCAAGGGAAGCCAGGAAGTTCCAGCCTACCTCAAGATTGATTCAATTTATATTACGACAGATTATTCCACACAGGGTTCAGCTTCGCATAATATTACTGATGCCTGGGTTTATGTTGACGGCCAGTTGATCGGTGCTTTTGAAATGCCTTGTAAATTCCCAGTTCTGCAATCCGGCATTCATAAAGTGGCGGTCATGGCAGGAATCAAAGTTAACGGCATTTCAAGCACACGTGCAGCCTATAATTTTTACACTCCCATCAACCTGAATGTGAAATTTGGCATTGACAGCGTGACCAGCCTTAATACAATTCATACAACCTACTCGACCTCGGCCAATTTCTTATGGAGAGAGGATTTTGAAGGGACTTCAATAAGTCTTGATACCACTAACCGAAGCACAGTACCCGTGAAAACGACGGCCGAAGGTTCCCCTCTTACCATCGAAGGCATTCACTCGGCGATCATGTTGACCGATTCTACCAATGATTTCGTGGAGGTCCAGTCACACGTGAATTTTCCCATCCCCCTTTCGGAGGTATACCTTGAACTGAATTACAACATCAATACAATTCTAACGGTTGGTGTCATTCTTACAGGATATTCTTCATACCTGCAGATGCCCGTTGTCAATCTGAATGTAACTAACGGTAAAGTAAAAAAAATATACATCGACCTGACTCCTGCGCTTAACGCCACCACAGGGATAGACCATTTCAGGGTTTATTTCGGGGGATTTAAGGCTGCCGGCGTGAAGCAGGGGATTATGGTACTCGACAATGTCAAACTCATTACTTCAAAATAGAACAGGCATGAACAAACGGTCACAGGTGATAAAATATGTTACAGCCGATTTTCTGGCTGCAGTTATTGCCTGGACATTGTTTTTCATTTACCGCAAATACAGGGTCGACCACAATGTAATTGAACATTTCAACCTTGTTTCAAATGATCTCAAGTTATATTACGGCGTGATCGTTATAGGATTATTCTGGCTTGCCCTGTACACCCTGATCGGGACTTACAGGCAGATATACAGGAAAGCCCGTTTACGTGAATTTGCCCAGACATTCTTTATCAGCTTTTTAGGTGTTACCATCATTTTCTTTGCACTGATACTTGATGACATGATCATCACTCAAAGGACCTATATTGAATTCTTCTTTGTGCTGTTCCTTCTTCACCTGTTCTTTACTTCTGCATTCAGGTTCATACTTACTTCACGCACTGCATACAGGATACACAATAAGATCATAGGCTTCAATACGATCATTGTTGGAAGCAACGGTAACGCTCTGTCGATATACAAAGAAATAGAAAACCAGGAAAAATCCTCCGGGAATAAATTTGTCGGTTTTGTCAATGTTGAGGGATATACCAGCTACAAACTATCAGAGTTCCTGCCTCATATCGGGGAGACCAGGGATTTGAGTTCCATTGTAAAACAGTACAGTGTTGAGGAGGTGATCATCGCCATCGAGCATTCCGAGAACCATACAATCGAAAATATTATCACCCAGCTCGAGGATACCGACGTGGTGATTAAAATAATACCCGCCATGCAGGATATCATTATGGGTTCGGTCAAAACGACTTCGATCTTCCATGCCCCGCTCATCCAGATTTACCCGGATCTCATGCCGGCCTGGCAGCTATCGTTCAAACGGATTTTTGATATTGCTGCCTCATTTTTAGCCCTGATTCTGCTTTCGCCGGTGATCATAATCACTGCAATAATTATAAAGGTGACTACCTCAGGTCCCGTGTTTTTCAAACAGGAGCGGGTGGGGCAGAGGGGCAAACCTTTCATCATGTACAAGTTCAGGACCATGATACAGGATGCGGAGAAAAACGGGCCACAGCTGTCGTCAAAAGATGACCCGAGGATCACCAGGGTTGGCAAGGTTTTAAGGCAGTTCCGTATCGATGAGGTTCCCCAGTTTTACACGGTGATCAAGGGGGATATGAGTATAGTCGGCCCCCGCCCCGAACGCCAGTATTACATCAACCTCGTCACACAAAGCGCTCCGCATTACAAGCTGCTGCATAAAGTAAAGCCGGGGATCACTTCCTGGGGGCAGGTTAAATATGGCTATGCAGAGAATCTTGAAGAGATGATAGAACGTTTGAAATTCGACCTGCTCTACATTGAGAACATGTCGCTGGCAATGGATTTCAAGATCTTAATTTATACAATCCTTATCATTATCCAGGGGCGTGGAAAATAATTCCGCCCCCAGTTTTTCCATTATTTCTCCTGCTTTTCCCTGAATAAAGATATCAGTTATACTTCCTGTGTAGTTTGAAGGTTCGGTGTTGATTTCGATAATGCTGCACCCTGACGATTTCGCCATGAAAGGGATCTGATTAGCAGGCATTACCTCCCCTGTTGTTCCTATGATGATTAATACATCCGACAGACTGGCTGCTTCATACGAAGCCCTCAGGGCCGACTGGGGAATTCCTTCCCCGAAGAATACGAAATCGGGTTTAAGCAATCCCCCGCATTCCCTGCAGGTGGGAGGGACATGGTCAAGGCTCACTGAACCGACGATATAATACCTGTGACAGCCAAGGCAAACAATACGTTTTGAATTTCCGTGAAATTCATATACTTCCTTTGACCCGGCTTCCTGGTGCAGGTTGTCGATGTTCTGTGTGATTATCCTGCCCAGAAGGGCCCTCTTCTCCATTTCGGCCAGAACCAGATGAGCCTTGTTGGGCCGGGCATTTCCGAAATAATCATAGAATATGGCCTTGATGATACTCCAGGCTTCCACAGGGTGGTCGGTGAACCAGGCGATCTCGAGTGATTTCGGGTCATACTTTGCCCATATCCCGCCATTCCCTCTGAACGGCGGGATCCCGCTTTCGACGGAGATCCCGGCCCCGGTAAATGCAGTAGTAAACCGGGATTTCAAAAGCAGGTCAGCGGCTTTCCTGATCTTATCTTCCATGCGGGTTATTTTAGCCAGCGGTCAAGCCAGTTAAAGAATGCCCTTTGCCAGAGAATGCCATTCTGAGGTTTGAGCACCCAATGGTTTTCGTTAGGGAAATAAAGGAATTCGGCAGGTATCCCTCTCAGCAGGGCTGCATCAAAAGCCTGCATCCCCTGGGTATAGGAGATCCTGAAATCAAGTCCGCCATGTATCACCAGTATAGGAGTGTCCCAGTTCTGAACAAATTTATGAGGGGATGTGGCATAGGTGCGCTGGGCTACCTTGTTTTTCAGATCCCAGAAAGATCCGCCAAGATCCCAGTTCGTGAACCACATTTCTTCTGTTTCCAGGTACTGTGATTCAAGGTTAAACATGCCGTCATGGGCGATGAAAGCCTTGAACCTCTTATGGTGGTTTCCGGCCAGCCAGTATACCGAGAACCCCCCATAGCTTGCACCCACGCAGCCAAGTTTATCCTTATTCACATATTTCTCCTTGCAAAGTGCATCGATCGCGCTGAGGTAGTCGTTCATGTTCTGGCCGCCGTAATCACCGCTGATCTCTTCGTTCCATTCCTTGCCGAAGCCCGGGAGGCCGCGGCGGTTGGGGGCGACAATGATGTACCCGTTAGCTGCCATCATCTGGAAGTTCCAGCGGAATGACCAGAACTGGCTTACCGTGCTCTGTGGGCCTCCCTCGCAATAAAGCAGGGTGGGATACACCCTGGTGGAATCAAAATGAGGAGGATATATGACCCAGGTATGCATCATCTTGTTATCGGTTGTTTTAATCCAGCGCTGGGTGACTTTCCCCAAGGCAAGCTGGTCGATGATCTCCTTGGTCTCAAAGCTCAGCTGTGTGTCTTTTCCGCTGGAAGGATCCACCGAATAGATCTCGGGAGGGCTTGACATTGAAACCCTTGTTGCGATGAGCCTGTCGCCTGCAGGGAATACCCCGGTATAATTATGGATGCCTTCGGTGATCTTACGGATCTTGCCATCGGCAAGGGTCAGCTGGTAGATCTCATCGGTGGCATGAAAATCGCTGATAAAATAAAGGGATTTGCTGTCTTCACTCCAGGCAAGTCCTTCAGAGCTCTGGTCGAAATCCTTAGAATAATCGGTTTTAGTCTTGCTGTTTAAATCATAAATGAACAGGCGGTTCTTATCAGATTCATACCCGTCGCGTTCCATGCTCTGCCAGGCCATCTTTGTGCCGTCGGGAGAGTAAACCGGGGCGACATCATAACCCATCATGCCTTCGGTGAGGTTGGTGGTGGATCCGTTCTCAACCTGGTACAGGTAAATGTCGGAGTTGGTCGAAAGGGTATAAGCCACACCTTTTTTCTTACGGCATGTATAGGCTATCGTTTTATTATCGGGGCTCCAGGTGATCTGTTCCATGCCTCCGAAGGGCTGAAGCGGGCATTCGTAAGGCTCACCCTTCAGTATGTCGGTCCCGCTTTTGATCATCTCTTTAGAGACATCGGCGACGAAAACATGGCTGTATGATTCAACCCAGGTATCCCAGTGCCGGTACATGTAGTCATTATAGATCTTGCCGGTCGCTTTGGGCAGGTCTTTATAGAGGTCGGGCAGGTTCTTGTCAACAGCTACGTCGGCAGTATAAAGCACCTTTTTTTCATCGGGCGAGAAACGGTAACCGCTGATGCCGTCGGGCACATCGCTGAGCTGAACGCGGTTGTTCCCGTCGGGATCCATGGCCCATAACTGCATTGACCCGCTTTCGGGTGAGAGGAAATGAATTTTTTTCCCGTCGGCCGACCACTCAGCCTGGTTCTCACTAAATGGCGTATGGGTGATCTGCCTGGAATTCTTTCCGTCGATATCCATGACGAACAATTCCCTGTTTCCTTTATTCTGTTCAACATTATACCATGAAACCCCGTAAAGTATCTGCTTTTTATCGGGAGAGACAACAGGTTCGGATATTCTTCCGAAGGCCCAGAGTACTTCGGGTGTCATGAGGTCGCCCTGGACTTTGATGTTGTTTTTAACGATAAGAGGGGCCTTTTGTTCACCGGCCTGTTTTTCTCTTTTGCATGACCAGCCTGCAAGAAGGGCCAGGATAAGCAACAGGAATGCTGATTTTTTCATAATGTGTGTCTTATTGGTTGTTTAATGATGCAAGGTTAAAAGCTGAAAAATGTATTTGCCGAAGATGATCACACCTGCCGAGGCTGCTGCAATTGCGGCTACCAGTACTGCCGCTGCTGAGAGGTCCTTGATCATCCCCGCTTTCTCCCGGAATTCGGGGGAAATGATATCCACAGTAAGTTCCATTGCCGTATTAATGATCTCGAGGCTGATTACAAGGGCAGAGGCCAGGAGGATGATGCACCATTCCCCGGGGTTAATCCCTAGAAGGAAGCCAGCCGCGATCACCAGTATAAAAGCAGCAAGATGTATCCTGAAATTATGCTGGGTACGCATAGCCATTCGAATTCCCCTGAAGGCATAGCGAAAACTTCTCAATCTCTCCCTGAGGGAGAATTTTTTCCCTTGAGGGGCCTGCATGTTATTTTCCCGGTTTGATGAACCTTATCATAGTTTCAAGTAGTTCCTTAGGATCAATGGGCTTTGAAATATATCCATCGCATCCGGCGGCAAGACTTCTTTCCTTTTCGCCTTTCAGAGCGTAGGCTGTTTGTGCGATAATGGGAATGGTCCTGTTAAATTTCCTGATCTCGGCGGTCGCTTCATAGCCATCCATTACAGGCATCCTTACATCCATCAGGATAAGGTCAATGTTCCCCCCGGAGACCATTTCTATGGCGTCGATGCCGTTCTTTGCCCAGGCTATCTTAGCACTGGCACGTTTTAGTATTCTCTCGAGCAGGAAATAATTGGATTCTTCATCCTCCACCACAAGTATGGTTTTATCCCTGAGCTGGTCTGCGTATTCGGGTAAGGGTTTGGCAGCAGATTTGGGAGCTTCGGATGCAGGGACAGTGGTCAGTGGCAGTGTGACGAAAAATGCTGTTCCTTGGCCTTCGGCTGATTCCAGCCTGATTTCCCCGTTAAGAAGGTTTAACAGGTTTTTGCAAATGGTAAGGCCGAGTCCTGTGCCCCCGTATTGCCTGGTGTTTGAATCATCGGCCTGCCTGAATCTTTCAAAAATCAGGTGATGTTTGTCGGCAGGGATTCCAATACCTGTATCCCGCACAAAGAATTCGATCAGGGGCCCGAGGTTTTGGTCGGTTTTAAATGTATACCCGATCTCCACCAAGCCCTGGTCGGTGAATTTGAACGCATTTTCGACCAGGTTGGTCATGATCTGCCTGAGGCGGTTTCCGTCGGTCATGATGGTAAACTCATGATCGGCTGCAAAAGGTTTGAACACAAGGCCAACATGGGTTTTCAGGAGTTTTTTCCTGAGCTCGTTCATGGTCGTGTAAACCGATGTAAGCAGGCTGTTGACCTGGCATTCCCTGATCTCTATCTTGACCTGGCCCGCTTCGATCTTTGCTATGTCGATAATATCGTCCATGATCCTCATCAGGTCATTGCCTCTATCCTTGATGATCCTGATAAACTCCTGGCGTTCCTCCTCGGTAATTACAGGGTCGGATAGCAGGGTGGAGAAACCTATGATGGCGTTCATGGGGGTCCTGATCTCATGCGACATATTCGAAAGGAATGCCGATTTAAGGCGATCCGATTCCTCGGCCCTTTCTTTTGCTGCAATGAGATTCTTTTCAATCTTTTTACGGTCGGTGATATCCCTGTAGATCCCGAATGCGCCAACAATTTCATCCTTGATCCGGATGGGCGTGACAATGATCGAAACATCGATAAGATGCCCGTCCTTATGCACGCGCTGGGTTTCCACCTCCGACATGTTCCCGGTCATGGCCTTTCGCGTTATCGCAAGAGCATCGTCGATAACCTCCTGGTTGGTAATTTTTTCATCGATGTTTTTGCCGATGATCTCTTCCGGAAGAAAACCAAACAAGCGTGCGAATTCGGAGTTAATGGTTAACACGGTGCCAGTGTTGTTAATGGTGATGATGGCTTCGTAGCTCGCTTCAAATAGCTGTTCCAGGTATGATTTTTGCCTGGCCACATCATCCTGGGCTGATTTGCGGGAGAGCATGGTTGCAACCTGCCCGGCGATAATATTGAGAAGCTCAAGGTCTTTTTCAGTAAATTGTTCAGTATCGGTATAGCTTTGCACTGCCATAACACCGAATACTTTATCATTGACTATCATGGGGACGCCAAGCCAGACTTTGGCAGGTGTGCCGATTATCTCGATCAGTCCCTTGCTGCTGAGTTCCGCAATTTCGTTCTCTTTAAGCAGCAAAGGTTTCTTTTTGCGTATCACATACCCGGTGAGTCCTTTACCTACAGGCTGAGTGGTAAACTTATCCTGGTCGTCAACATGATATGGAAATGAAATTGTACCTGCAGCCTCATGATAAATTGCAATGTAATAATTCTGAACATCAATTATATTGCTTAACTCGTGATGCAGGGCAGTATACAATTCATCGAGGGATGAAGCGCTCAGGGCTGCATTTGAGAGTTCGAAAATGACTTTCTGGACCATTTCCGAATGTTTCTGTTCAGTGATGTCACTGATGAAGCCCTCGAGGCAATTTATCTCCCCGACTGTACTAAAAACAGCTTTGCCTTTCTCCCAGACCCATTTTACCCTCCCCTCGGCAGTCCTTATACGGTAGATAAAAGTATATGATTGCTTTAGCTTTACTGCATCTTCAACGCCTTTCCGTACCATTTCCCTGTCTTCGGGAAGTATCAAGTCGTTGTACGAAATTACTTTATTGATCAGCAGGTCCGATACCTGGTAACCTGTAAGTTCATAGCAGCCATCGCTGATAAATTCCATGGTCCAGTCGAGATCAAGACGGCATCGGTATACGATTCCCGGCAGATTGTCCAACAACCTTGCAAATTCCATAGGGCAGAGAGTGAGTGTAGATAAGTGGTGTAAATTTATGAAAACAAACTTTGCGTTGTTAGGTTAACACAGCTTATTTTTCTTCGGGCCGGTTTTCGGCGCATAGACGCTCTATTTCATCCACCGAAAGCTTGTCGTCGCAGCAAAAGGCTTCAGCAAGCTGGTGTTCGGCGCAGAAATTGACCTTACGGTAGGCTATCCTCTGTATGTTAAGCAGGTGGCGCGTGGTGATATTGTCGGTGGTAAAGTTCTTGCCTCCCGAACCGCAGGCCAGTACCATTGAGGGGACCAGAGCATTATAAAGTCCGCCTAGGGCTCCCTGTGATGAAGGGGTGTTCACGACTATCCTTCCTGCATTCAAAGCCTGTGAGAAATACCTTATTTTGGCATCGTCATTTGAGAATATACTTACCGTATGGCCCAGCCCGCCATGTTCATTGATCTTCCTGCACATCCTGATGCCATCTTCAAAATTTTCGACCCGGTAAAAGGCCAGTACGGGGGCGAGGATCTCGAGTGAAAGGGGCCATTTGAGCCCGACCTCGTCAGGTTTAAGGGGTGCGACCAGGAGATTTGTAGCGGCGGGTACTTTGATACCTGCAAGGGAGGCAATGAAAGTGGCAGGTTTACCTATGACTTCGGCGTTCATCGAACGGGTATGGGTGTTAATGCACACCTTGCCGACTTTTTCAACTTCATCAGGGTCAAGAAAATAAGCTCCTTTCTTTTTAAACACCCGTTCGACCTCATCGGCATTGTATTTTGAAGCGATCACTGCCTGTTCACTGGCGCAGATGGTGCCGTTGTCAAACAATTTGGACATCAATATCTGGTCAACTGCAAAATTGACATCCGCACTTTTACCTATATAAACCGGCACGTTACCCGGCCCGACCCCTATAGCCGGGTTCCCCGAACTGTATGCCGCCCTCACCAGGCTTACCGAGCCGGTAGCCATGACCATGGCAGTATGATGATGGCTCATGAAAGCAAGCACCTGGTCACGGCTTGCTTTGGGGATCCATTGTATGCAGTTTTCAGGAGCTCCTTCGGCCAGGGCTGCTTCATAGCAGACCCTTGCAGCTTCAATGGTGCATTTGCGGGCTGCACCATGCGGATAAATGATCAGGGGATTCCTTGTCTTGAGGGCGATCAGTATCTTAAACAGCGCGGTTGATGTGGGATTGGTGATAGGCGTTACTGCAAAAATGGGCCCAAGAGGTTTCGCAATTTCAACTATGCCGGCTTTCCCGTTCTCGGCAATGATGCCTGCAGTTTTCTGGTCCCTGATGTCGCGGTAAACAAATCGTGTCGCTATAATATTTTTTATGGTCTTATCGTGGACATTGCCTATGCCGGTTTCCTCAAAGGCCATAGAGGCCAGAAGTTTTCTCTGGCTGAAACCTGCTGCGTAAGCTGCCCTGACGATGCGGTCGGTCTGTTCCTGGTCCAGCTTTGCGAATTGGTGGCTGGCTGTCCTTGCTTTATGCATGGTTTCTTCAACCATGGGATCAGCAATCGGTTTTTCCATAAAAAAATATTAATTGCCGGGAGCCAAAGTTAAGAGATTTGAATTAACCGTGATTTTTATTAATTTCGCCGCACCAAATTGCGGTAATAGCTCAGTTGGTAGAGCACTAGCTTCCCAAGCTGGGGGTCGTGGGTTCGAGTCCCATTTACCGCTCGCAGCAGATTGCACCCGATTTCTTCGCAAAAGCCCCGTAAACCTCACTAAAACAAGGTTGACGGGGCTCTTTTTATGCCCTATCCTGAAAATATATTTTGCAAACGAAAGCAAAAAAAAGCAGCATTTTCGTATATTTGAGTCTTATGTATCACAGAGCTGTTGCAGGTATTTTATAGTATTAACCCCGGGCAAGTCCCGGGCCCGGTTTCTATGCCAGCGCATAAAATTTTCCGGGTCAGTAAAAAAAGGAGGTCACATGAATCAATTTACAGGGAAACTTCCAAGGGCCGGTCGTATGATGAAAACGATACTGTTCATACTCCTTATGGGTGCAGGTATTACGCTCACAAACTCCTGTTCCAAATCAAAAGGGGAGGACACCCCTGTCAGTAACAACGGATTGCAGGCACAGGACCATACTAACTATACCATGCAGGATATCAGCGACAAGCTGGCTCTTTTTCCTGATTATGACGAATTCGATTACCATGATTTCCTTACCGAGGTGAACAAGCACGGGGTGACCGGTTCACCCTATCTCATCGCCAATGAGGTGGTGACCTATAGTTCAACCGACAACCAGGGGAAGAAGATCTCACTTAGCGGGCTTCTGGTATATCCCTATAAATTTTCAGGGAAGATCAATGCTCCCATTTTATCGTTCAACCATGCTACCCAGATCATGAAAAAACTAGCTCCTTCGGGCTGGAAGAATGCAAGCTGGGAGGAATATAAAAGCTACCCCGAGGCCCTGCTTGCAAATATCATGGCCTCTGTTTATGGCTGGATCATTATCATGCCCGATTACCAGGGTATGGGGCAAGATGTAGGTGAGATGCACCCCTTTTGCGTAAGGGACAGGCTTGCCGCTGCTACCGCCGACATGGTCCAGGGGGCTATCGCGTCACTTGGGAGTACTGCAAGTCAGTACGTGACCTGGAACGGACAGGTGTTTTTGATGGGTTATTCCGAAGGAGGCTTTGTTACAATGGCAGCCCAGCGTGAACTCGAGGCAAGAAATGTAACACTGAAAGGAGTGGTTTGCATGGAAGGGCCTTACGACCTCACCGGGGCAATGCTGCCGGTCATGCTTGCCGACAGCGCATTTCCCCAGCCGTACTTCCTTCCCATGACCATTGCAGGGTATAATGCGATCTATCCTAATTCCTTTACATATAATGTTGTGCTGAAAGAACCCTACCTGACCAACCTTCCTAAATACTCAACCGGGTTTTACAGCGACAGTGTGGTAAATTCCTATATGCCTGCCAATAAGGTACTGAAAGATATTTTCACTGCTGCGTTTATAGATACTCTGAGAAATCAGGGCAGCCTTGCGTTCAATCTCTTTTCGGCGAATAACTCTTACACGGGGTGGACCCCGAAGTCACTGATGTACCTCTGGCATTGTGTAAACGACGACTGCGTGCCTTTTTCAAATTACCAGTCGGCACGTAATCGGTTCGATGAAATGGGACTGCTGAATGTGGTGTACTATGAATTTCCCGCGGTCACTCCCGATCCCTCAAAAGGGACTATCCACCAAAGAATAGCCCCTATTGCATTCTTAGAAGGTTCACTTTGGATATTCTCGCACCAGTAAGCCTGCTTCTTCGGTTGGTTTTTTTACAGGAAGGAGATATCAAATCATCAGGGTCGTTGGCTCCCGAGGACTTCTCCTTATTCCCCGGCCACCGTGAAAGTTCCGGCATTGATTAGCCAGATCACCGGGTTTTCAAGGAAGTTGCCAATGCTGAAAGGTTTGACCGCCATAAGGTTTTCAAAGGTGAGGTTATGGCTCAGGATCTCTTCCGGCGAAGTTTCCTTTTGAGGAAGCTCCAGCCCCGATAACCGGATCGTGATCCCGATATAGGCTTTCTTCCCGTCATCTTCCCTGAGCAGCTCACCGAACATTTTCAATCCTGTTTTATTGATAATACTTGCAAGGGCTTCATTATTGGCAAGGAATATGCTGACCGAAGGTGAGTTTTTATCAAAATTTGCCACTATCCTCAGGGTAAGGGAGTCAGGTAAAAAGATGTTTCCGATTAACCCGTTAACCGCTTCATTCACTTGGCTGAATGTAAGCAAACCAGGAGAAGCAAGTTTGAGCATGCCTGTAGGGTGCGAGCCGAACGACAGAGCTTCGCATACCGGGAAAATGGCTATACCGGCACTGGATATCATCCTGAAGTCGGGATCTCCCTCACTCTCCGGAGGCAGAAAAGCAATACCTCTCTTTATGGAAATAAAGAAATCGGGACAAGCCGAAAGACTTGATTTTGTTGCGGAAAGCGATCCGAAACCGAGAGCGTACCCGAGTTCTCCGATGCTTGTGTCCTTCCTCGTGTTAATGTATTTACCGTTGATGCTGTCATCTCCCTCCGGATGATAAATCAGCCTGTGATGCCCGATTGCGATCTCGGTGATCCCCGACTTCCTAAGCCTGCCAGCCTCTGTCAGTGACAGGGCCGCATCAAGAGTGCCTTCGAAACGGAATATGCTGTCAAGGCCGGCAATCTCGAAAACCCTGAAGACTTCAGGGGCCATCGCGGCCAGAATAAGTTCGCTTTGTCCCAGCAACAGCTTTTTCTTTGTCTTTAAAAAGATCCTGATTCCTGCACTTGACACATAGGTGCATTCCGTCATGTCAACGACGATGTCCTGTTCAATCCCGGCCAGATCCATCAGGGTGAGATCCAGTTCGTTGCTGTTTGTTGCGTCCAGCCTGCCATTGACCTTCACACAGCGAAGGCTGGAATTCGTGATTATTTGCATGATAAATATTATTGATGATTAAAGAATCTAAAATAATACTTTTAAGCGAAACAGGATTATTATTTTACGGCTCAAACAGGGAATTGAATTACTTTTACTACTCAAATTATCCGGGAATATGTCAGAAATAATTGCAGGAGTCGGGTCACGCGTAAAGCACCCCCAATTTGGGAAAGGAGTCATAGTACAGGTAAGATCGGATGCATGGGAAATCACCTTCATTGAAACAGGGACCCGCATCATCAACCGCAGTTTTGAAGGCCTTGAATTCATAGAGGTTGTTGAAACGCCATCAGACCTGGCTACTTACGAAAAGGTCGAAAAATCCCTGATCAGGGTGCTGAGGCAGTTCAGCGACATACAGGAAACGGTGCTGTTGGGAAGCCGGTGGACCGGGGGAAAAATGGTATTGTACCCGTCAGACAAGTCCCTGAAGGAAAAAGAAATCCCCATGGAAGCATTCTTCCATAAGATCGTGATGCTCAGGGACAGGCTGCGTGTTCTTGAACAAAAGATCAATACCAGCAATATCAGCGATGAGGAGAAGGTTGAACTTCAGCAGTATATCACCCGCTGTTATGGAAGCCTCACCACCTTCAATGTTCTTTTTAAAAACAAGGAAGACCAGTTCGTGGGGGAAAAAGGAGCCTGAGAATTTAGCTCTTTCAAAAAATTATCTCCAATTTCTTCCAAATATTTTTTACCCCGGTCCATCCGGAACTTTCTTTTTTATTATTTTGGTATTCGCATTGTAAAGCATACGTTATGAACCGTACATTGCTACCTGGCCTCTTGGCTTTAATCCTTTTCATTCCCTTCAGATTTGAAGCGGCTGAAGTCAATTCAAAAAGTGACAGCGTTTACAAACTGTTGAAGTCACATAGTGCTCAAGATACTACAAGGGCCAGATTGTATCATGAGTATGCAAGGACATACATGACTTCCCGGATGGATTCCGCTGAAAAATATTATAAACTCAGCCTTGAGCTTTCAAAAAAACTCAGTTATAATAACGGGAAGATGAGATCGCTGAACGGGTTGGGGAATATCCTTCTGATTTCAGGTAATCCAAAGGAAGCCCTGATCTTCTTCAATGAAAGCAGGAAAGTTGCATACAAAGAAGGAGATCCGGATTTCATCTGCCTGATCAATAATAATATGGGGCTTACATTCGACAAGCTGGGACTGCTCGACAGCGCAGAGAAATACAACAAGACTGCACTGGAATATGCCCAAAAGATTAAATCAGGGAAGAGGCAGGCTAAATGCCTTACCGACCTGGCTACCATTGCCACTCACCGCGGAGATTATGAAAAAGCAGTCTCATACAACCTGAAGGCGAAGGAATTTTATGAGTCCGGGCATAATACCCAGGATCTTGCGATGATATACATCCGCCTCGGTGTGATATACAGTGAAATCGGAGACTACAACAAGGCCATACAGGCCTACCGTAGCGCCCTGAAACTTAACGACACTCTGCAAAATAAAAGGCTCAGGATGAGTATTGTTAACAATATGGGCTACCTGTATTATAATGTGAAAAAGCAATACGACACTGCAAAGATCCTTCTCAATGAAGCCATCGAAACGGCAAGAGAACTAAATGCCCCCGATATCCTTCTTGGGGCCAGGATAAACCTGGGAAATGTTTTTATGGAACAAAAAGATTACAATAAAGCTCTTGAAAATTTTCTCATCGCATATAAACTGCCGCAGCTTGCCGGTCTGAACAGGGAACTCACGGCCTTGCAAATTAATCTTGGAGAAACCTATCGTAATCTTGGAAATTCAGCACTGTCGCACAAATTCCTCATGTTGGGTCTGGATAATGCGCAGAGGAACGGTTACAAGGAATTTGAGAAAAACGCATACGCCGGTCTTTATGAACTTGAATCCGGACTTAATCAGTATAAGATTGCAAATGAATACTTGGTTAAATACAACGATCTTAAAGACAGTCTCTGGAACAAGGACACCGAAAAACGAATTGCCGAACTTGAATTAAAAAGCGAGTTGAACCGTAAAACCGCTCAGAATGAGTTGTTGCAACGTACAAATGAGTTAAAGGAGCAGGTTATAAAAAGGCAGAGTATGCTTGTGGCGGGTATTGTTTCAATGATGGTACTTCTTGTGGTAGTGATCTTTGTGATCCTTGGAAGCCGTAACAGAATCAGGGCAATAAACAAGCTCATTGATGAGAAGAACAGGAAACTGGAAGAATTGAACAAGACCAAGGATAAATTCTTTTCCATTGTTGCACATGATCTTAAAAGCCCTTTCAATGCATTGCTCGGTTTCCTGTCGGACCTTGATGAGAATTATGATGATTTCGATGAGAATCACAGGAAGAAGATCATTCAAAGCCTGAGACGCAGCAGCAACAATACCTATAATCTTTTGGTAAACCTGCTTGAATGGGCCCAGATCCAAAGAGATCCCCTGTCAAACAATCCTAAGGAGGTGGAGTTATTGGCTATTGTGTCACAGGTGATGGAAGTACTGCTACCCAGGGCTGAAAGGAAAAAACAGATTTTGAAGAACGAAGTTGAGCCCGCTTTTTCAGTCTTAGCGGATCCCATGTTGATCAAATCCATTCTGATAAACCTTGTAAACAATGCCATAAAATTTACTCCCTCTGCCGGTGTGATCCTGGTTCATGCAAATAAAGCAGGGGGGGTGATCTCAATTTGTGTGACTGATAACGGAATTGGGATACCCGCCGACAAGATTCCGTTGCTATTTCGCCTGGACAATAATTTCAAACGCATGGGAACCGATCTGGAAGTGGGGACCGGGCTTGGACTTGTCATGTGTAAGGAATACATCGACCTGATGGGAGGAGAGATCGTGGTTCAGAGTATTCCTGGTGAAGGAAGCACATTCTGCTTTACAATTCCCTGCAATGGATAATAACAAATCAAGTAATTACTCTTACTGCATATGCATTGAGTCGTAATTTTGTCAACAAAGCACCTCACTGCAGGGGAAAAGCTTCTGTTAAATTTTTATTTTTCTGAAACAAGAAATTTTTTCCTCCAGGCTCTGTTCGATGAATTGATTTCCAGGATATACAATCCCGTAACGAGCGAGGAAACATCCAGCTCCATGCTGCAGGTGGCGGGCAGGGCCGCGAACCTGCTTTCCTTTACGACTCTGCCATCCGCATTCAATATTTTTATGATCATGTCCATGGCGGCATCAGGATGAAATTCCACGGTAAGCCTATTATTCGCAGGGTTTGGGAAAACACTGAAACTCTCCTTTGGAAGATCTGGAGTGCCTGTATGCGGGCCCACCCTGAATTTCCTGAGGTACATGTCGTTGCCGTAATTGCTTATGGCCCTTAGTTTGATGAGCAGGCGTGGTGACCCCATGTAGGAGGTAAGGTCTATATTATGAGTGGCCCATTTTGTAGTATCAGGCAAATACCCATCATATTCAAACTGGTCAAGTGTTGTGGTAGATATTTCGGATCCCTGGCCACTGAATACCGTGTTCCATGTTTGCCCGCAATCGGGACTTACCAGCACTTTAAGGGTGTCGTGTGAAAGCGCACCGAAATTTGCGTAGTCCATGTCGAAGGAAAGGCTGAGAGAGCTCTTGGTACTGACATCCACAGCAGGAAGATAAATTTCGTTTACCGTACCGGGAGTCATAATGAACCATCTCAGCTGTATGGCGCCAAGCATGTATTTGGTGGTATCCATTTTATATCGTATCCAATGGAAAGTGTTGCCGTTTTTGTCCTGGTTGTAGACAGCCCAGCCGGGATACGGAAACCCTGAGTGGTTGCAATACTCCAGCAGGGGAGGGGCGATGCTGGTTTTCTGAACCGAAATGGAATTTGAATAAGTAGCCATCCTGGAAAGCATGATAGGTTGTCCCTGCGGGAGGTCGGCCTGTACACGGATTGTATGCATTCCGTTTCCCAGGAAAGAAGGAGGTATTATATATTGAGCCGAGGCGCCAGGGCTGAGGCTTCCTGTCCATGTTGTCGTCACCGGTGAACCGTTGTCAATGGTCCAGCCAAGCCGGCATGATGTCATCAATTGTGTCCCCGTATTGCTGAATACCAGTTTGGCTTCCTTAAGAGTGTCGAAGCACTGGACCGGCGCGAGTTGCAGGCTGGCAAGACGGTCGGTGAGGGCGTAATGCGGAAGTTTCACAGGGGGGCTGAGGGCCGACTGCAGCAGCCCTTTGTTATCGTCGGTCTGGATCCAGGCATTAACCGAAAGGTTATTCAGGTTATAGGTGGTGCCTGGTACCGGGCAGGAAACAAGAACAGAGTCAAGCTGGTCCTTATCCCAATGATCCTTCAGCACGATTCCATTTGCGCCTGGGATCATTTTTTCAAGGACCCGGTAAAATGTTTTTTCAATATTGGAACCGGGAGGGGCGAAAAACCAGATACTGTCTTCCGATATTGCAATCCTCGCATGTAAAACCCCTGCGCTGAAAGAAATCTTGACATTCGCCCTGATGAGCAGCCTTACATACATGGTATCCCAGGTTTTATTGAATGACTGGTTCAGTGTCAGGGTGAACGGGCTGCCGATAGAGTTGATTGAATCGATCCGGGCCTGTGTGATATGGGTTGGATATATCTTTTGCCCGCTAATGTATCCTTCGGGAAAGCCGGTGGGATGGTAATATGAGGCCAGCTGGTTCACATCAGCCGAATCGTCCTCGTACATAGGGTCATAACCCGGAGGCGCACTCTGGTATTTTATGGCCATTACTTTATGTGGATTGGCTGCCACGAGACTATCAACATGAGCGTTGGATTCAGGGCAATACCGGCAGGATGCCCCGGTAAATACCTCGATCAGTACCATCGTAGGGTTCTGGGCCCAGATCTTCAGAAATGAGAAAAAAAGAAAGCCAATGATAAAAAGCAATTTTTTCATATCCGGAAGTTTTACGAAAAATACACAAAGTTCCTGTAAAATCAAGAATTTTTCTTGAGGAAATCAGCCTTGATCGGGCTTCTTTTTCTTTTTAAAAGAGGATGCGTCGAGGTAATACAGCAAACGTACAGAAAGGCTGTTCGAAGCAGGCGAATTCAATGTGTTTGAGAAATTGTCGAAGAAATTCCTTACAATATCATTGTTGCTGGTATTGATAGCGTTTTTCCACATTAATGAAAGCTGGCTGCCGGGTGCAAAGTTCCAGATATAGGTGAGGTCGATATTGAAAAGATTGTAATTAAGGTTTACATTTCCGTTGTAATCATCGGGCTGCAGACTTCCATCCGGCTGGAGCCTGGAAATTGAATAATAAGGCGCCAACACCCAGTAATGCCTCACTTTTATATCGATGCTCATGCTGGAGCTGAACATTAAATTGCCCTGGATCATATTCGTAATGATCTGTTTGTCGCGACGCCCGAACAGGATTACCTGGTTGCCGGAAGAACTTACCGAGTCCATGACAAACCCGACATCATTAAATACCTTGTTGAAATTAAAATTGTAATCGAAGAATAAGCGGTTACTGACCCTGACTCTTGGCCCTATTGAGACATCGAAACCGCTGGTGGCGCGTGAGGAAGCCACATACAATGTACCCGAGGCATCCAATGCAAAGCGTTTACGGTAGTCGCTCGAGACCCAGAAATTAGGGCTGAGGTTGGCCGGGGAGTTGTACATCCACCCGGCAACCCGGGGCTCGTAATAATCATGCCCGCCAATAGGCGCGGAGGAGATGTTCAGGCCGTAAGTGAGATATTTACGGTTCGTTGCTTCTGCAACATAATCCAGTGTAAAGGATGAATATGACAGATTGTTATAAAGGCAATTGTATGCGATTCTGAGGCTGTTATACCAGTTCAGCATTTTCCAGAATGGTTTGTAAAAGTTGTACTGAACTGTCAGGGCATTAATGAACTTGTTGTTCACCGGGTCATATCCCATATCATTCTGGTCATAGGTAGGGGTTTCAAGGTTCTGTGCAAACTGGTAAAGGAACCTGCCGGTGATCTTGCCGAAAGCCAGGTCATACCTGCAACCGAAGTCGGGGGCCGAATGGGAAAAATACTTCTGGCTTACATAGCCGTCGCCTGTCAATGCATAGGTGTATTTTTTGTTGGCAAATTTGAACTGAATACCGGAAACATTGGCTGTGTAGCCTTCGGTTGGCATATAGTAATTGGTATTCAGGATGTCAAAGAAGGAATTATTTTTCAGGTTCTGGTCAAATACTATCATGTTATAGTTTGTAAACCCCTGGGTCAGTATCTTCCTTGATTCCCCTGTCGCTGTATTTGATACCGTTGCCCAGGTATTAGAGGTCATTGCATTAAAGACTCCAATCCCCAACCCTTTTGCAGTGCGGCCGCTGACTTTGGTGGCATTGATCATTTTAGTCTGCATGGGGTTATCGCTCACTACTTCATTAGTGTCAAGCTGGCTGTATGGGAGGTTGTAATTTTTAGGTGTCGTCCCTATTCTCCTGGAATAGAAAATACCTGATTTGTTGAATAGTTCTGTCGCCTCTGTGAAGAACTGCCTTTTTTCATTATACCTGATCTCGTAAGGAGTGAAGTTATATATCTTGTCGTCGGAAGGTGCCTGCCCGAAATCAGGTATCAGGGCCATGTCGAGGGTAAAAGACTGGTTGATCCCGTATTTAAGATCGGCCCCGATATTATACGTATACTGCCAGTTTGGATTACCCGGATTATGTTCCATATACCCTGAAATATAAGGCGTAAGGGAGAGGCGGATCGGAGGTTTTACATCTGTTATCCCTTCAAGAAGCCCAGCCTGGTTTACGTATCCCTGAATCGCGGCATCGACAAAATTCCAGGTGTCATTTTCCCTTGTCCTGCGGATGTCGCGCTGACAATTAATTCCCCATTCCTGTATGCCTTTCTTTGGAAACCTGAGAGCGGAGTATGGAATGCGCATCTCTACAACCCAGCCCAGCTTGCTGATCCTGGCTTTACTTTCCCAAACCGCATCCCAGCTCATATCGGTATAATCGCTGTAGGTTCCGTGGAGCTGGAAATCGGACTGGACATCAGAAACATAAACCTGGAAACAGAATGCATTAATCCCGTCATTAAAAGGGCAGAGCATGAGCATGAAATAATCGGCATTGAGCCCCTGTGAGTCCCTGAGCCCCAGTTGGGCCGGGATACTGTCAGGATGTGGGTCGTACATCATGGCCCCTACATAAAGTGAAGTGTTGTCGTAAAGAAACTTTACCTCGGTGCGGAAATTGGGAGATGAACCGTTAATGGGGATTCTCTGGATGAAGTCCATGGCAGGCAATGCCTTTCCCCAGGCTTCTTCATCAAGGATGCCGTCAATTTTAATAGAAGCATTCGTCCTTACTGCCTCTGCTGATTTTCTGACGGCTTGACCCGCGGCCTGAAACGCAGTAAGCAGAAGGATTATAAGGGCAAACAAACACCTCATGAATCCAGCAAATCCCTGTATATGTTCAAGTTTTCATCGCTGAAACAAACGAAAGTGACAGTGAGAGGAAGGTTATTTGATTCCAGGAATTTTTTTGTTTCAATGATCGCTATCTCTGCAGCGAGTTTTTTGGGAAAGCGGTAGATTCCCGTGCCAATGTTTGGAATGGCAACCGTTTTGCAGTCATGCTGCTTAGCCTGGTTTAAGCTGGAACGGTAGCAGTTTGCGAGCAGTTCTGCTTCGCCTTTATCCCCTCCTTTCCATACAGGGCCAACAGTATGGATAATATACTTTGCCGGCAGGTGAAGTCCCGGTGTGACTTTGGCTTCGCCAGTCTCGCATCCACCCAGGAGCCTGCATATCTCTGCAAGCCCGGGCCCTGCGGCCTTGTGTATTGCACCATCCACACCTCCACCTCCTAATAATGAAGAATTTGCGGCATTCACTATGGCGTCTACCTGCATGGTGGTAATATCGCCCTTGATTAAACTGATTCTTTCTTCCATAGCCTGAACAAGTTTTGAAATTCGTCGTGTATTGAGTTATTTGTAGCAATAATTTCTTTTCCAAAGATATATTTTTCCCCGCCAGAAAAATCAGTCACCCTTCCACCCGCATTTATTACCAGGAGAACCCCGGCAGAGACATCCCATGGGCTTAATCCATATTCATAAAAACCATCATAGCGGCCTGCAGCTACATAGGCAAGGTCAGCCGCAGCCGATCCCAGCCTGCGGATGCCCCTGCTATGCTGCATCAAATGCCTGAAAATATCCAGGTAATCTTCCATGCGGCCGTAGTCATGATAAGGGAAGCCCGTGGCAAACAAGGAGCCGGCAACCTCTGGCGTTTTTGACACAGTGATAATCTCCCCGTTTTTGTAAGAAGGTGCACCCTGCCAGGTGTAAAAACATTCATCCAGGTTCACTTCATAGATGACCCCTGCTATGATCCTTGAATCCTTCATAAGCCCTATGCTTACGCAATACAAGGGAACGCCATGGATGTAATTAGTGGTTCCGTCGAGGGGGTCAATTACCCAGGTATATTCAGCCCTGCTAAGGCCGGGGCTTTCCTCGGCAATAAATCCTGATCCAGGGAGTATTTTACCCAGCTGTTCTATGATCCTGGCTTCGGACTCCCTGTCAACATAAGTCACAAAATTATTGAAACTTTTCAGCTCAATGTCGGATGACCTCAGTTTAAGGATCTCCTGCCTTAGGAAACCTCCTGTTTCAACAGCAAGTTTGCAGGTTTGACGGGTGATATGCTGAAGGTCGAGAGGCATAAGGAAATAGCGAAAAGCGAAAAGTGAAAAGCGAAATTTATAATGCGAATGTAATGATTTTTCAGATGTTATGGTGAATATAAACACCTTCGCTGTCGGGTTCATCAAGTATCACCGTTATGATCCGGTTGATCAGCTCAGAATCATATTTTGTTTTAACTCTGATATAATTTTCGGAAAAGCCATGCATCCACCCATCTGAATTATCTGATTCGAACAGTACATGTACCTGTTTACCCTTGCTTTGCCTGTAAAAAGCCTGCTTTTTCAATTCGGAAAGATGATGGAGTTCACGGCTTCTTTCTTTCCTGATCCTATCCTGTACAGCATCCTTAAATTTTGAAGCAAGGGTGTTTTCCCTTTTCGAATAAGTGAACACATGCATATATGAAACGGCAAGCTGTTCAAGATACTTATATGTGTCGCTGAAGTCCTGGTCAGTTTCCCCGGGGAATCCCACGATCACATCCGAAGCGATACAGGCGTCAGGCATTTTCTGCCTGATCCGTTCAATCCTCCCTGTATATAGCGACAGGTCGTATTTGCGTTTCATGGCCTTGAGTATACTGTCGGAACCCGATTGAAGGGGAAGGTGAAAGTGGGGCATGATCTTTGACGAAGCCGCTGCGAGATCGATGATTTCATCGGTAAGCAGGTCAGGCTCCACCGAAGAGATCCGGATCCTCGGCAAACCTTCGGTACGGTCCAGCTCCTGTAACAGACCAAGGAGGGTTTCACTGTTATGCCTGCCGAAGTCCCCTATGTTAACTCCTGTCAGAACAATTTCCTGTATCCCATGGGCTGATATTTCACGGGCGCTGGTTGTCACATGGGCGATTGTGTCGCTTCGGCTGTGGCCCCTTGCCAGGGGAATGGTGCAGTAAGAACAGTAATAGTCACAGCCGTCCTGTATTTTCAGGAAGGAACGGGTGCGGTCTCCATAGGAAAAGGAGGGGATGAACCCGCTGCTTTCTTTAATACCGGCTGATATGCCTCCATGGTAATCATGGTCTTTGAGCTTCTCAAGTTCTTCAGGCAGATCATATTTAGCGCTGTTCCCCAGTACGAGGTCCACGCCTTCCATCTGCAGGAGCTCCCCCGGTTTAAGCTCAGGGAAACAGCCTATCACAGCTATCTTTGCCAAGGGGTTCAGCTTATGGGCATGGTGAATGGCAGCCCTGCATTTCTTTTCTGCAACGCTGGTCACTACGCAGGTGCTGATCACATAAATGTCGGCAACTTCATGATGGTCTTTAAGCTCAAAGCCTTTTTCCTTGAATCTTCTTGAAATTGTGGAAGCTTCTGCAAAGTTCACCTTGCAGCCGAAGTGATGGAATGCAATCGTTGTGGGTTTCATGAGGCAAAGATATTAAGTAGCGAGGTAGCGAGAAGCGAGGTAGAGAAAATAAAAGCGAAAGGCGAAAATCGAAAGGCGAAAAGCGAAAAGCGAAATAGTGTTAGTCGAAGGCGAAATGTGCACGCAAATAAATATTCTCGCGACTTCGCTACTTCGCTACTTTTTTTTCGCTTTTCACTTTTCGCCTTTCGCTTTTTATTACTTCAAGTACTGCTGCCACATTATTCCAATAACAATCAGTGCCAGGCCTGCCACCGTGGATAGCAGTATGGCTTCGCCTACGGCAAAATGAATGATGATAAGGGAAATGAAAGGGGAAAGGTAGATGAGGTTGCTGACCTTGGCTGTGGTGGAAGATGCCTTCAGTGCATTCATCCATAGGAGAAAAGTAATCCCCATTTCGAACAGCCCGATGTAGACGGCTCCTGCAAGTCCTTTCCAGGGAGGGATCCAGAAGTGTTTTGTCACCGCGATGGTTATAAAGACATACAGCAGTCCGAAGAAAAAATTCAGAAAAAGCTTGCTTACAGTTTCCCGTTTATCTTTCAGGTTGATGATCCAGTAAAGCGCCCAGAAAAAAGCGCTGCCTGTTGCAAGCATCACTCCTGCAGGGTTTGAAAAGTGCAGCGACAGCAGTCTGCCATGAGTCGAGATCACCATGATCCCTGCGAAACTTGTAAGAATTGCAAGTATGCTGAGGAAGCTGATCTTCTGCCTGAGCATGGGGATTGAAAGCAGCACGAGCACCAGGGGCCAGATATAATTCAGGGTGCCTGCTTCCTGGGCAGGAAGCAGGTCGTAAGCCCTTAGCAATACCAGGTAATACAGGTAGGGGTTAAGCAGTCCCATCGTTGCCGACATAAGAATGTCGGAGGATGTGAGTTTGAGGAGCAATGACAGTTTTTGCTGTACAAGCAGGATGACAAAGAGTGTGATGACTGCCACGATGGAGGAAAAGAGCATCAGGCCCAGGGGGTCCAGGTAACGCAGGCTGATCTTGAATGCGGAACCAATGGTGGACCAGCAGGCAATTGCCGAGAATGCGTAGAGATATGCTTTCCGTTGGGCTCTCATCAGGCCGCGAAGGTAAGAAAGATTGAAAAAAGTCCTATTTTTGCATATATAAACTATTCGTTATGAAAAAGCTTGCCGTGGTTGCACTGGGTGGCAATGCCCTGCTTCGTTCCGACCAAAAGGGAACAATAGGGGAGCAGGAGGCGAATGCTTACGCTACTTCCGAATCCCTTGTCAAATTGATGAAACGGGATTATAACCTGGTACTGACGCACGGAAACGGGCCCCAGGTTGGTAATATCATGCTTGCTAATTCGGCCGGGCACAAGATGTTCGGGCTTCCGGAAATGCCCCTTGATATCTGCGTTGCTTATTCCCAGGGCTTTATAGGATATATCATAGAACAGCAGCTTAAGAATGTTCTTGAAAAATACGAAATGGAAAGGGATATCATCACCATCACAACGCAGGTGCTGGTAAATAAAGATGATCCTGCTTTCCAGAACCCGACCAAACCTGTAGGACCGTATTATACCAAGGAAGAAGCTGATAAATTTACCGAAAGCACCAGGTCTGTATACAGGGAAGCACCGGGGGGTAAGGGATGGAGAAAGGTGGTGGCTTCACCGAAACCCCTGGTGATCCTGAATAAAAAAACCATTGAAAAAATTGCAAGGCAGGATAATATTGTAATTGCCGTTGGTGGCGGAGGCATACCGGTATATTACGTTGAACCAAACAAGCTCGAAGGCATAGATGCCGTCATTGACAAGGACCTTGCTTCGGCCCTGCTTGCTTCCCAAATAAATGCCGATAAGTTCTTTATCCTTACGGATGTTCCCAAAGTTTGCATCAATTTTAACACGCCCCAGGAAAGGTCACTCGACAGGCTGACCATTGCTGATGCCAAGATGTATCTTGCCGAAGGCCAGTTTCCCGATGGAAGCATGGGGCCCAAGATCAGGGCTGCAATTCACTTTGTGGAAAATTCAGGGAAGGATACCATTATCACCAAGACAACGATGCTTGGTATAGATAACGGGGGAACAAGAATCACTCTTGTTTAAAGACCATTTTCTTTAATTCGGTTCCCTCTATCCTTAAGAGGGCATTCTCAAGTTTGCTGAACTCGTTCTGATCACCGTAAAGTTCGAGCAGTATAATGCCACTGCCGGCTGTTGCTCCTGCCTCGTTGTTATGCAAGCCCAGCCTGGTCCTGATCGTACAGCCGAACTTCGCCAGAACATCCTGTATCTGGGCTGCTGCATTGGCCCGGTCCGAAATTCTGATCCCTAAAATCCAGGTTTCTTTCATCATCCTTAGTTTATAAATTTAAAATCCGGCACGGTAATACAGGCCGAAACACCCCCCTTAGAAGTGATGCTGATGCTGCCGTCAAGCTGTTCGATCAGCAGGCGTATAATAAACATCCCCAGGGTTTCCTGGTTTCGCAGGTCGAACCCTTCGGGCAAACCTATGCCGTTGTCGGAAACCGTGAGCCTGAAACCATTCGGATCAACTGTCTCCAGCTTAAGGCTTACGATGCCTTCATTCATGCCGGGGTATGCGTACTTATACGCATTTGTCAGAAGTTCATTGGTGATCAGTCCGAGCGGAAGCGCAGTTTCTATGTTTACAAGGATTTCCTTCAGCTCCATTTTCAGGCTGATCTTATGCCCGCTGAAGGTGGAGGAAATCATGGAAACCAATGACTGGATATAGTTTGAAAGAGGGATCTTGTCGAAGTTCTCACTGCGGTACAAATGTTCATGTATCAGGGCCATTGATCTGATCCGGAGTTCAATATCCCTGATAAGCTTTTGGAACTCAGGGTCGTTGTTTTTACTTCCCTGCATGCTCAGAAGGCTGATGACTATCGCAAGGTTGTTCTTTACCCTGTGGTGAATCTCCTTGAGCATGGTCTCCTTGGTTTCGGCGTTCTTCAGCTTAAGAGCCTCGATTTCCCTTTCCCTCGACCGGTCCCTGGTAACTACCATGACTTGTTCCACCCTGTTGTTTCGTATCATCGGAAGAGTCCTGGTCTCGACAAAAACCTGTTGCCCTACGAATTCAAAACTCAGTTCCCCAATGGAAATCCTGCCGGTCTCAAAAACAGCCCTTACGTTATCAATCTCTTCTTTGTTGATAAAGGGGAATGATCTCTCAATATTCATACCGATAAGGTTTCCCGGGAGGCCAGCTTCGGCCGCAACCTGCTTCAGTGTTGAATTAACCATTTTGATGTTCATGTCCCTGTCAACTGCAATTACCCAGTCGGGGAAGCTGTCAAGGGCTTCATGATACTGTCTTTCGGATGTGGCGAGTTCGTCCTGGGCTTCCTTGCGTTCCTTCACCTCCTGTATAAGTCTATGATAATTTTCAGTGAGGGCTTTCTGGTGAAGGAAGTTTTTCCAGTTGAGGCTCTGAAATATGTATGAGATAAAAAAACCAAGCGTGGTTACCGATACAACAAAGAAGAGGTGGTTGAAATACAGGAAAGAAATGGAATACGAATGATTGACAAGGGTGGCCGAAAAGTAAGCCATGAATTGCAGGGCGTTCAGGATAATGAGATCACGAAAACGGATGCGGTAGAAGGTATGCATGCCTATCACCACAAGCATCACCCATGCATAGTAATAATTATAGCCCCGGCTTGTTATATCTGACGTGACACCGACATAATAAATAGCCAGGCAGGAGAAGAGATTGACCAGAATAAATATCAGGGCAAGATACTTTTTCAGAGGTTTAATGAAGAGTACAGCCATGGAGACTGCCAGGGTGGGCACTATCAGGCCGAACCTGAAAAAGTACTGCTGTTCTATTGAATCGGCAAATAAGATCCTGTTAATGGCAGCATAGGAAATAAAAAGGAGCAGGGTGACTGTAAGGCCGACTTTCATGCTCGGAACAGAAGAGGAGAGGTAATATTCCTGGAATTCATTGTCCAGTTCCTTGCGTGACTTATGCTCCATAACTTAATCTACTGGTTTTCAAATCTGAAAGATCATGTGCTGGACTTCAATGCCGCCGATGTCCTTCAGTTTGCTCTCAAAAATGTCGAATTCGGCGGTAGTGCCCGAAAGCTGGATGAGGATTACGCCTATCCTGCTGCATACATCCTCGCTGACTTCATGAAAGCCCAGCCTTGATTTGATCAGGTAGGCGTATTCGGAAAGCAGGCGCTGTGTCAGACCAGCTTCCTTGATGCGGTCGGTGATCAGCAGGCCGATGATACGGATTTCTTTCATGTTATTAACCTTAAAAATACAAATCCCTGTTTCCCTCTCTGACCTGCTGTAGCTTTTCTTCCAGGCTGGCTTTCGAAGGATCCTCTTCCATTTGTGCTAGTTTATCACTGATCAGGCGGTATCCCCTGATTTTTGTAGCCTCAGGGGCATAGTCCTCAAGGTACTCAGCCAAAGTTAACAAGGCATTGGGTTGGCAAAAGCGTTTAATGAACCCCGGAACGGAAAACTCCATAAAATGTTCCCCGGTGCGTCCCCGCCTGTAGCAGGATGTGCAGAAAGAAGGAATATAACCCTGCTCAATAAGTTCTTCCATGATCTCGTTGAGGCTTCGGTTGTCGTTGATCTGGAACTGTTCCAGGTCAATATCCTGGGCCTCAGTCTGATCTTTTTTCGAATACCCGCCCATTTCAATGTTGGTTCCCCCGTCAATCTGTGAAACACCATACTGCAGGATCTCATTACGTATTTCAGCAGGTTCCCTTGCAGTAAGAATAAGCCCGGTATAAGGTACGGCCAGCCTCAGAATGGCAACAAGACGGGTGAACTCGGCATCGCTTACAATATGCGATTTGTCAATATTGAGATGGGAAGCATACTGTATCCTCGGGAAGGAGATGGTATGGGGCCCCACATTGTAAACAGCTTCAAAATGATTGGTGTGCCTTACCAGGCCCATCAGGTCAAACCTCCAGTCGTATAATCCGAACAAGGCGCCTATGCCGACATCGTCAATGCCTGCCTCCTGTGCACGGTCAAGGGCGGTAAGCCTCCACTCAAAATTCCGTTTTATACCTCCAATGTGGACTTTTGCATAAGTCTCTTCATTGTATGTTTCCTGGAAGATCTGATAGGTGCCGATCTTTGAATCCTTAACAATACGAAACCCGTCGATGTCCATTGGAGCAGCATTGATGTTGACCCTGCGTATCTCCCCGGGACCGCTGTGTACCGAATACACAATACGTACGGTTTCTGCAATGAACTCAGCATTGTAAGTTGGATGTTCCCCGTAAACAAGGATGAGCCTTTTCTGGCCAGAGTCTTCAAGGGCTTTTACCTGGTCTATCAGCTCATCTTTAGTAAGAGTGATCCTTTTAATAGCCTTGTTGGTGGATTTGAAGCCGCAGTATGCACATTTGTTGATGCAGAGGTTTCCTATATACAACGGGGCAAAGAGAACTATCCTCTGACCGTAAACCTTTTCCTTCAGTGCTTTCGCGCCCAGTTTGATCTCTTCAATCAATTCAGGGTCGGTAGTCTGTACCAGGACAGCGGTTTCTTCCATCGTGAGACGTTGCTTATCCAGTGACTTTGCAATGATCTCCCTTACCCTTTCCTTAGAAGGCTTTGCATTGTTTATAAAGCCCCATATCTCATCGGAGTCGATGAAGGGTTTCATCCTCTGGTCCTTAATTTTCAGCTTCTCTGGTTTGAACTTCATGTAGTGCGGAATTCAGTAGTTGGTCAGAATGCAAAGATACGAAATGGCGAAAAGCGAAAGGCGAAAAGCGAAAGGCGAAATTGCGAAAAAGCGTTGGGCGAAGTCCAAATTGGCACACAAATGAAATAAGCAATTAGTGCGAATAAATGATGTTTAGCGGGGTTTGTTGCGCTCCGAGAGGTAGACCCCGCCTATCACCAGGATTATGCCAAGGAATTTTATCAGTGTAAATGATTCAGAGATAAGGAAGTATGAAAATACGGCTGTAAAAACAGGGATGAGGTTTGAATATATGTTTGCCTTGCTTATTCCAATCTCCTTGACCGTTTTTGCAAAGAAAACGAAGGCCAGGGAGGAGGCGAAAATGGAAAGAGCCAGGAATGCGGATATGATTTTAAAGTTAAGGTGGACTTCACTGATCCTGTCACTTTCAAAAATGAGAAAAACAGGAAGGAACATCAGGGCGCCAATGATATTCTGATAGGCTACCAGGGTAACAGGTGAGTATTTCCGTGTAAGCTTTTTCAGAAAAACAGAAAAAACCAATGACGACATCACGGCTCCGAAAAGGGCCAGCACGCCTTTGCCTTCCCCTGAAAAAGAAAGGTTCCTTGATGAAAGCATGACCGCTACTCCCGAAAAGGAGATTGCTATTCCAAGCATGTTCAGCCGGGATATTTTTTCTTTGAAAGTTAGCCAGGCAACAAAGGGGGAAAATACGGGGATGGTTGCAATGATTACGCTGGATAAGGTGGGAGTGGTAAATTTCACCCCGAAATTCTCGCCCAGGAAATAGAGGAAGGGATTGAATACGGCGCTACCCATCAGCAGCCAGAAATCTTCCTTCTTTATCTTCTCGAAACGTCCCGAAGCGATCATAAGGATAAACAGGAAGGCCGAGGAGATCAATAACCTGATAAAGATGATGGTAACAGGTTGAAAATAAGCCAGCAAGCTGGTTGTCCATATAAACGATAGTCCCCAGAACAGCATGGCGGCTGTAGCATACAGGTGCACCGGGATTTTGATGGTTTTCATCGGATGCAAATTTAGAATTTTATATTGCACTGTAACATTTAGTATATTGGTGAGTCTATTTGCTAAAACTGGGAATCTGGAAACCCGATACGAAAATATTCACAAGGACCTGATCGATGCCTGCCGTCGCGGGGACAGGAACGCCCAGTTCAGGATATACAACCTATATTATAAAGCCATGTTCAACACCAGTCTCAGGATAGTAAACGATACCGCCGAAGCCGAAGACATCATGCAGGAATCTTTCCTGGATGCATTTCAGAGGCTTGATTCCTATTCGGGGCAGGGGAGTTTCGGAAGCTGGCTCAAACGTATTGTTGTAAACAATTCCCTTGATTCCCTCAGGAGGGTGAAAGATACGGTGTCCATTGATGATGCAGGATTAGACATTGCTGAAGAGAAAGAGGAAAACCGTGAAGCCGAGATCCGTTTCCAGGCAGAGGAAGTGGTGAGGGCTATCAAAAAGCTGCCAAACGAATACAGAATCATAATCAGCCTGCACCTTCTTGAAGGATACGATCATGAAGAGATCTCGGAGATCCTTAATATCAGCAACCAGCTATCACGGACCCGCTATTCCAGGGCCAGGCTGAAACTGCTTGAGATTCTAAAAGATAGTAAATTCAGAAACGCATTCATATATAATTAAGATGGATCTGGAAAAATTAATACAGGAAAACCGTGATCAGTTCGATAGTATGGAACCATTGGACGGCCACTTTGAGAGGTTCAGCGAACGCCTCGGCCTTTCTGATGAAAAAATAATAGCACCATCGTCAAGGTTCAGCATGTTAAAGGTTGCCGCAGTCATCCTGGTGATCATCACTGGAAGTGTCATCGTTTTTGATCTTGCAACCCGTTCCATCCGGGAGAAGTTTGCTTCAACCGTCGCAGTAAAACAGATGCCTGAAGAACTCAGCGAAGCAGTACAATATTATGATGCACGGGCAACAGCACAACTGAGAGAAGTCCACAAGCTTGCCAACAGCCCTGAACAGGCTGTAATTATCAATGAGGATGCTGTAATGGCAATGAACAATCTTGATGAAGATACACGTGAACTCCAGCAATCCCTTGCCGAAAACCCCAATTGTGAACGCCTGCAGGCTGCCATCATACAGAACCAGCAGATGAAAGAAGGTATTGTGAACAATATTGTAAACACATTAAACAAACACTAACCGTCAGAATATAAATCACATGAAAACTATATTGAAAATAACCATCATGGCAATACTGGTGGGCCTTGCGCCAGGAATGAAAGGAGCCACAGTCAATGAATACACCAGGGTGATCAAAAAAGAATTCAACGTAAATCCCGATGCACAGCTTACCGTGACAAATAAATTCGGAGAGATCCACTGCACGAACTGGGAAAAGAACGTGGTCGGCATCGAAGTCAAGGTGATCGTGGAAGCCACAAATGATAACACTGCAGCTAAAATGCTCGAAAAGATCAACGTTAATTTCAGTAATACAGCTTCGCTTGTGGAAGCCACCACGGTGATTGAAGAAATGAGGAACTCGGGCAAGAGCAGCTTCCAGGTAAATTACCTTATCAGCCTGCCGGTGGGAATGAGTGTGGATCTTACGAATAAATTCGGGGATATATACCTCAATGAAGTATCCGGGAAGGCAAGGATCAGCCTCAGTTACGGAAGCCTTGACGTGAACAAGCTGAATAATTCGGATAACCTGATCGAAATGAAATTTTGCAATTCGGCCAAGGTGCGCAGCGTTACCGGGGCCGTGGTAAACCTTAAATATTCCACCCTTGATGTCGATTATGCCGGCAGCCTGAGGCTTGACTCTAAATTCTCGAACCTCAATGCAAACAAGATCATTGCGCTGAACGTTAGTTTTGAAGGCGGTTCCGTGGATATTAAAAATTCATCGTCCATTGAGAGCCGCTCAAAATACTCCGATATTGATGTTGACAGGATAGAGCAAAGCCTGAATCTCGACATACAATACGGCAGCTGCAGTGTTAAAAGCATGGGGCCTGATTTTACGAGCATCAGTATAAATAATAAGTATGCCGATGTAGATATCCGTCTCCCCGAAACAGCTGTTTACAATCTCGACGCCGCCGTGAAATACTGTGAGCTTCGTTTCGCAGATGGGAATACGGCCCTGAATTACCGCTCTGTCAGCCCAACCTCATCGGAATACCGGGGAGTTGTGGGCAGCAGGGATGCCAAACCCAAAGCCACGGTTACGGTGAGGAGTGATTATGGTAGCGTGTCCTTAAAATAGCGAAAAGCGAAATGGCTAAAAAGTGAAAAGTGAAAAGCGAAATTTGTAACCAAATAGAAAAAATATCATCAAATAGTAATCCTATCCAAAAAATCAACGTATGAAAGCAAGAAAGTTAATTACACTGACTATGATCATGCTGCTGTTCGCCGGTCTTTCGGTGATAGCCGCAGCCTGCGATATAGTTAACGGCGTTAGTGGTGACGGCAAAGTAACAAAGGAAACCAGGGTGGTTAGTTCCTTCGACGGAATAGACGTTTCAGGCGCATTTAATGTTTACCTGAGGCAGGGGAGTGTTGAGGAAGTAATAGTTGAAGCCGATGAAAACCTTCAGACTATCATCCGCACTGAAGTTCACGGATCCACCCTTGTGATCGACACGAAAAAGCCAATAAATCATCCGACTTCATTAAAAGTCTACATCACCTGCAAAGACCTGAAAAAGGCTGAGGTCAGCGGGGCTGTTGACATTTTTGCCGAAAACAAGCTTAACTTTAACGATTTCACCTTGCATACCAGCGGAGCTTCGGATATCAGGCTGGAGCTTGCCTCTCAAAAACTTAACCTGGACTGCAGCGGGGCTAGCAAACTCAGGCTTTCCGGGACTGCAACAGACGTCAAGGCCGACTTGTCGGGGGCCTGTGATATTTATGGCTTTGACCTCATCTGTGACAATTTTACAGTTGATATGAGTGGTGCCGGCAAAGCCCAGATCCATGTCAACAAAAAGATTGACGCCGAGATCTCAGGTGCAGGCAGCATACGCTATAAGGGCAATCCGGTATCTATTAACCAGAGCGTTTCAGGCGCAGGGTCCATAAAGCACGAGGACTAAATAAATAGCGAAATGGCGAAATAGCGAAATGACGAAATTTTATTTTCGCCTTTCGCTTTTTATTTCAGGGTTCTATCCAGCGTACTGCGTTGGTGCCTCCATGCTCGTTATTTTCCCAGAGTTCATTACCGGGATCGGTGATCCACTTTCCATCGAGTATGAATTTGTACTCATAGTTCCCGGCGGCTCGCATATTTACACTGCCGCTTTGCTTCGCCGGACGGCGCGTAAATCATTCACCGATCATTTTTAGAAATTCCTCTTCAGAGATAATTGCAAGTCCCAATGATTCTGCTTTGCGGCGCTTTTCGGGGCCCATGTTTTGACCTGCAAGCAAATAGGAGGTTCTTGCAGAAACAGAGGATACATTTTTCCCTCCATGATCTTCAACCGCCTGTTTGATCTCGTCTCGTGAAAACTTTTCAAAGACTCCGCTTACGACAAAGGTCTTCCCCTCCAGTTTATTGCTTTTCCTGGCAGTTTGCGTTACTGTAAGGGCCATCTGAACGCCATGGCTTTTCAGGCTTTCCACGAGCTTTATACTTGAGGGTGTCTGAAGCCAGGTGGCGAGGCTCTGCGCTATCTTATCGCCAATTTCTTCCACGTCGGTCAGTTCTGCGGGCTCTGCCATCCGCAGGGAATCAAAAGAAGCAAAATGACGGGCCAGTTTTTTCGCCACAGTTTCACCTACATACCTTATTCCGAGGGCATAAAGGACCCTGTCGAATGAAACTTTTTTGGATGCTTCAATGCCTTTAAGAATGTTTTCGACTGTTTTCTCCCGAAACTTCACCAGCCTGTCCTTCTTATCGCCTTCTCCCTTGTACAGTTTTTCAAGTCCGATCAGCTGCCCGAAACTGAGCTCATACAGGTCGGCAGGGGAGTTCACCAGGCCTTTATCGAATAGGAGCTCTATTTTTCCTTCGCCCAGGCTGTCGATATTCATTGCCCTCCGGCTGATGAAATGTTCAAGTTTTCCTTTGATCTGGGGAGGACAAAGGGTTTCGTTGGGGCAGAACCAGGCGGCTTCGCCTTCACGCCTTACCAGGGCTGTCATGCATTCGGGGCAAAGTGCGGGAAACTCAAGGGGACTTGAGCCCTCTGGCCTTTGCGAGAGATCGATACCCGTGATCTTGGGAATGATTTCACCTCCTTTTTCAACAAAAACAGTATCGCCGTAACGGATATCAAGGGCGGCAATGATGTCGGCATTATGCAGGGTGGCCCTTTTGACTATTGTGCCTGCAAGAGGCACGGGCTGCAGGTTTGCAACGGGAGTGACAGTCCCTGTCCTTCCCACCTGGAAATCGACCGAGAGCAGGCGGGTTGATGCTTCTTCAGATTTGAATTTATAAGCTATGGCCCAGCGGGGAGATTTAGCTGTATAGCCAAGCTGTTCCTGTTTTGACAGTGAATTCACCTTGATCACTACCCCGTCAATATCGAAAGGCAGTTCCCTGCGCCCCTCATCCCAGGTATTGATATAATCGAAAATATCATCGATGTTCCTGCATTTTACGACGTAGTCTGAGATCCTGAAACCCCAGCTGCGAGAAGCCTGCAGGGATTCGTAATGGGTTGTGAACGGCAGGTTTTCACCCTGGAGGTAATACAGGAAACAGTCAAGCTTCCGTTTTGCCACTTCTGCGGAATCCATCATTTTCAGGCTTCCCGAAGCGGCATTCCTGGGATTGGCAAAAGGTTCTTCGCCTTCTTCTTCCTTTAAGCTGTTAAGAGCTTTGAAACTTGAATGGGGCAAGATGATTTCACCCCTGATCTCAAATTCCGCGGGATAGCCTTCACCCTGGAGTCTCAGGGGGATGCTCCTGATCGTCTTTACATTGGCCGTCACATCGTCACCCTGAATGCCATCGCCCCGGGTCACTGCCTGCACAAGGAGCCCGTCCCTGTATGTAAGTCCTATCGCAACACCGTCGAACTTGAGCTCGGAAACGTATTCGATATCTTCCCCTATAAGCTTGTGTATCCTTTCTTCGAAATCCTTTACATCCTGCTCCGAGTAAGTGTTTCCGAGAGAGAGCATTGGGTAGCGGTGAACCACCGGTTTAAACTCCTTTGTAATTGTACCACCGACATGCAGAGTGGGGGAGTCGGGGAAACGGAACTCGGGAAATTCAGTTTCAAGCCTGCCCAGTTCCTCCAGTTTTCTGTCGAACTGCTGATCAGAGATGAGGGGACGCGACAGCACATAATAATGGTAGTTGTGCCTGCGGATCTCTTCAGCGAGCTCTTCAATCCTCTGTTGTACCTGCTCACGGTCCATGTTCATCTCAATTTCAGAAATCCGAACCTGATTTTCAAAACAGAAAGAAAATATCGGAAAAATTCTGATTTCAGATTGGTCTTTGACAAGCCCCCGAGCCTGTCCTCATACATTACAGGGATCTCGATGATAGGGTGCCTGAGGCGTTGCATTTCATAAAGGAAGCGGATATAATAATCCCCGTAGCCGCAGAATATCTTTTCGAGCGAGAGCCCTTTCAGGACTTCCCGCCTGAAACAGAAATAACCGCTCAGGTTGTCGGTTGTCTGCATTTTAAGGGTGTAGTGTACAAATTTGTTAAACAGCTTGCTCCCTAAATACCGGTACCGGGACGTTTCCATTCCTCCCCCGATGACATATCGTGAACAGGAGGCGATTTCAAAATAATCGGTGATCGCTACAAGAAGAGGGATCAGTTTAGGCGGATGATTGAAATCGGTGTCCATCACTATGACCTTTTCACCTGTTGAATTAATGATGCCGTAAAGGATTGCGGTGGCCAGGCCTTTTTCGTTTTCCCTGAGCAGAACTTTCACTCTCGGGTTCCCTTCCCATTTGTTTGTTGCTTCGGCGAAAGTACCGTCGGGACTGTTGTCGTCAACAACAATGATCTCAAAAGTATATGGATGCAATTCGAGCAGCTCATAAATTTCCGAGATCAATGCATTGATTGATTCCCGTTCATTATAGGTGGGAAGAATGATGCTCAGGTTCATGCAGTTTGTTTTTCGTAGGCTCTGATCAGGCAGGCTGCAATATAATCAATCTTTTCCTCTTCCAGCCCGACATAAGTAGGCAGGCTGATGCCTTCCCCCGCAATGTTTACACTGTTGCGGCAGTCTCCGTAAATGTATTTCGGATCCTCATAAAACTGCATAAAATGAATGGGATAAAACACCGGCCGGCTGTCGATATTTTCACGGCTCAGCTCCTGTATCACCGCATCGCGCTTTTCCTGATCCAGCCCCTTCAACCTTACCGTCACGAGCCAGTTCACATGCCGGTTGCCATTAGTTTCCTGGAAAACAATTCCCTCGCATGACGAAAGCCTCTGTTTATAATGACTGCGGATGGCATCCCTCGATGCGAGAAGCGTATCAAGCTGTTCAAGCTGGGCCAGGCCGACAGCCGCCTGCATATTAGTCATGCGGTAATTGAACCCCAGCTGGTCGTACCAGTACTTCTTTTTCCGGTTCATCCCGTGGTCACGCAGTATCCTCATTTTTTCGGCAAGTGCGTCATCGCTGGTGATGCACATTCCTCCTTCGCCCGTGGTTAGTATCTTGTTGCCGAAAAAGCTGAAACAGCTTATATGCCCGAAGGTTCCGACTTTTCGGTTCCCGGCAAGTGCGCCTGTTGCCTCGGCACAATCTTCGATGATAAAAAGATTATGTTCGCCGGCAAGCTGCATAATTTCAGTCATCTTTGCCGGGTTGCCGTACAGATGAACGGGAATAACCGCTTTTGTTGACGGCCTGATGGCAGCTGAAATAAATTCAGGACTTATATTCCAGTCATTGATATTTACGTCCGTCAGGACAGGAAGGGCGTTGCAATACCTCACAACATTCGCTGTGGCAATAAAGGTCAGGTCCGGTACAATTACTTCATCCCCCGTTTGAATGCCGGCCGCCGAAAGAGCAAGATGCAGGGCAATGGTCCCGTTATGTGTGGCAATGGCATGCTTTACCCCGTGGTATGCAGCAAAATCCTTCTCGAACCTGTCGATATAAGGGCCTATAGAACTAATCCATCCCGATTCCAATGCATCCAGAACATACTTTTTCTCATTTCCAAGGAAAGAGGGTTTTGCGATCGGTATCTTTTCTTCAAACATGCTTCAGCCCTCCTCAATTATTTTTTTACAGGAATGAATTCTGTATTCCTGTATATATACACTGCTTTATTCCTGTTGATAGGATTGAGCCTGTGCATCAGCCTGTCGATAAATCCAGGCTCTATGGTAGTCTCATATACCAGGAAGGGCAGGTAGTACCTGGCTTTTATAACCATAGGACTGATTGCCTTATCTCCTGTAAAAAGCACAAACCTTGGTGCCGATTCATTGCCTTTTTTAAGTGAGTAGATAAGTATGCTGTCGAGGCTGCGGTCACCGTTCCTTTCGTTGAACATCACCGGCCATTGCCCGAGATAGAATTTAGGAAACATTTCGGGGTTATTCTCAGCATCAATAACAGTCATGTACTTAATGTCAGGATATTTCGAAAGGTAAGTCATGCTTTCAGCCATTGGTCTTTTGGAATAGGTGAAAGTGAAAACCAGGAGTACTATAGTGTTCAGCACCCAGAAAAACATCCAGCAGTTACGTAAAAGTGAAGGACGCCTGGCCCAGTACGAAGATTTTTCAGTGAATTCGGTCCATCCGATGCTTCCTATGATAATGAATAAAGGTATCATGGGAATGATGAAACGTTCCTGCTTATTCGGCACCCAGGAGTGGAAAGCAAAGAACAGCAGAACCGGTAGGAGGATCATGAAATACTGCTTCCATTTACGGATAAAGCCCCAGAACAGGAAAATGCTTACCGGCGGGATCAGCATTCCGCCGAGAACAAGAAAATAATCATACCATGGCAGGGTGATATAATCATTGCGTTCGATAAAACAGCCAAGGGTATAGTTGTATATTTCGGTAAATGGCTTACCCCAAATTATCATGTCAATACCACCTTCGATCAGGGCAAATGTCAATAAAGACCCTGCAGCAAGCGAGAAAAGGGGTTTGAATTTTCCGCTGAAAAGCAGCCAGATACCCAGGCCCAGGGGGAAAAATACGGTCTGAAGACGAATGTCGGTAGCCAGTCCAAGGAACAGCCCTGCAATAAACCAGCTAAGCAGAGGTTTATTCTTGCTCCCCGGCCTGAATATAAACCAGAAACCCAGGATCACAAATGGAACGCAAACCATTTCAACAAGGTTCCTTACGCTCATCCATGGCATGAACCAGAACACTGCCAGCAGCAGGCCTGCAAGCCTGGCTGGTTTTTTGCCTCCAAGTGTCTCGGTTATCCTGTATCCGAAATATACCGTGATAAGTGACCATGCGGCCAGGATAATCCTGATAATGAACATTTTCACCTGCGGATTGGCGATGTGGAGAAATTTCATCACATAAAGGATGATGAAATTGATGGCGGGATAGAAGAGGTTATGCCCTGTGGGGCCGGTATTGCCAGGGGTCCAGGGCAGCCAGTTGTTGTAATCATGACCGTCGACCCATGACTGTGCCGACTCGATGACGAGATAATGGTCATCGAACATTCCCCAGCCTTTTGCAAAGACCGATGCCAGCAACCGGAAGAGGATTGCCAGAACCATGATCAGCTGCAAGGGCCGGTCATCCCAGTATTTGCGCAGCTGCATCCTGTCCTTTCCTACGCCAGTTGGATCCACTCATAATAGTAATACCCAAGATCGATGGGGTTGATGCACATGACAGGGATCTGGGCCTCGTTGAACATCAGTTTCTCGTCCCAGGACGACATGCTGAAGCCTGGTACATCTATATTGGGCCTGGTCATGATCATAATCATGTCGGCATGATTCGAGGCTGCATACGAAAGCAGCTGTTTTGCAAAATCCCCTTTGGGCTCGGCATAGGTGATCCCGTGATTGATATTTTTCTCGTTAAAAGCATCGGAGATTTGCCTTGAGATAATCTTAAGGCGGCTGTTCAGCCCGTTGTCGGCTTCAACAGCCTGAAAGATATGGATCTTTGACTTGAAGAGGGTGGCGATCATCTTAACCCACTCTACAGTCTGCCTTGCTTCAAGATCATTGGAAACCGGAAGAATGATATTTTCATACCCCTGTTTAAACGATCTTTTCTGGACGACGATCACCGGGACAGGAGATTCTGATACAACACGCAGGGCATAACTGCCGAACACATGCTGCAGGCCTTTCTTACCATGAGTTCCGAGGATCATCATATTGGCTTTGATCCTTTTGGCAACGTCATTGATGGTAGAAAAGATGCTGCCTTCTTCGGCAATGGTATCCACAACGATATCATATTTCTTCTCATAGTAGGACTTGTACTCCTTGAGTCGTTTCTCGACATAATCGGTTCCCACATTTTTCTTTTTCAGGGCCGATTTGGTCTCGTTGTTGATGACATGCAGGATGACCGCCTTGTACTTGAGGAAGCGGGCCATATGGATGCCATGGATGACTGCATTCCCGCATACTTCTGAAAAATCAGTGGGGATCAGGATGATGTTGTCGTACTTTGTTTCTTTTACTTTTTTTGTTGCCATAATGATGTGATTTCAAAGAGGTTATCTGATTTTTTCTTGTTCCTTAAAACTGATGCTGATTTTGTGAAATACTTGTGTTCGCCCAGGAACCTTATCTGTATATCGAGCCATTCACTGAGGTTTGTTTTCCTTATCCCGCAAACGTTCCATTCATTCTGCAGTTCAAAGGAATGAATGAAAAAATCTTCCCTTCCCAGGTAATCCAGGTCGGCATCGCAGATGATCTGTTCATTCAAAGTTGAGGCTTTCTGTGGAAGGCGTGTGACCATGATCAGGCTGTTGATCATGTTTATTTCCTTGCCTGAAAATCCAAACCGGGGAAGGTGAGTCGATGCGAGTTCAATCGAAGCGGCTTCATGGTCCTTGTAGGTGAGCAGCATTCCAGAATCATGGTAAAGTGCTGCAATTTCAATGAGGCATGATTCTTCATGGCTTATCCCTTCCATTTCAATCAGGCGCAGGGAGGCCTGGTGCACGTCAAGGGTGTGCCCTATACAGTGGTAGGTGTAAGCTGGATTGAGTTCCTTCTCCAGTTTTTCAATAATATAATCTTTTGCTCCCACGAAATCCATATTCATTCATCAGGACTATGAAGTGTAAAAATAACAAAAAAGGAAAATGAAATGGCAGGGAGATCAGAAATTCTTTAAAAGGCCAATGGTTTCTTCGGGATGAGGTGCACTGAAGATGGTATTCCCTGCAACCAGGACGTCAGCTCCTTCTTTGACAAGGAGAGGTGCATTTACAAGGTCAACCCCCCCGTCAATCTCTATGATGGCGGCAGAATTCTTTTTCAGGATGAGTTCCTTAAGTTCCCTAACCTTGTTATAAGTGTTCGCGATGAATTTTTGTCCGCCGAAGCCGGGGTTCACGCTCATCAGCAGCACCATGTCGGTATCACTGATGATATCATAGAGGAAGCTTACGGGTGAATGGGGGTTCAGAACGACGCCGGCTTTTGCGCCTGTATTTTTGATCAGGTAAACCGAGCGGTGCAGGTGAAGGCAGGCTTCGGCATGAACACTGATAATATCGGCACCGGCTTTCCTGAACCTTTCGGCGAAACGATCAGGATCTATGATCATCAGGTGAACGTCGAGAGGCTTGGTGGCTGCCTGTTTGATCTTTTCGATGACAGGAAGCCCAAAGGAAATATTGGGAACGAAAACCCCGTCCATTACATCCAGGTGGAACCAGTCGGCCTGGCTGCGGTTCACCATCTCAATGTCTTTCTCAAGGTTGAGGAAGTTGGCAGAGAGGAGGGATGGAGCGACCAGGTGGGTCATATACTTGGTATATAAAAATAAAGAATACTCGAATAATCGAATAACGAATAAAGAATTATGAATTTAAGGCGATTTGATCATTCTGAATTCAAAATTCGAGTATTCGATTATTCGAGTATTCAACTGCGATAAACGATTCATCATTTACCCTAGATAGGTTTTCAGTATCTTACTCCGCGATGTATGTTTCAGTCTTCGGATGGCTTTTTCCTTGATCTGGCGCACTCGTTCGCGGGTGAGGTCGAAACGTTCACCTATCTCTTCCAGTGTCATGGGGTGGCTGCCGTTGAGACCAAAATATAGCCTGATCACATCAGCTTCTCTCTGGGTTAGTGTTGAAACGGCACGCTCGATTTCCTTTTTCAGGCTCTCGTAAAGGAGCCCGTTATCGGGGGTTGTGTTTTCCTCGCCTTTCAGGACATCATACATGGTATTGTCTTCGTCCTGGATCAGGGGGGCATCCATGGATACATGGCGGCCCGAGTTTCTGAGCGATTCCTTGACCTCATTTTCGGAAATCTCGAGGAGATGAGCGATCTCATCCGAATTCGGTTCCCGCTCATACTGCTGTTCGAGCTGGGCGTAAGCCTTGTTGATTTTGTTGATGGAACCGATCTTGTTCAGCGGGAGGCGCACTATCCTCGATTGCTCGGCAAGAGCCTGGAGGATGGACTGCCTGATCCACCATACTGCATAGGAGATGAATTTAAAACCACGGGTCTCGTCAAAACGCTGGGCTGCCTTGATAAGGCCCAGGTTTCCCTCATTAATGAGGTCGGGCAGACTGAGTCCCTGGTTCTGGTATTGTTTCGACACGGAAACCACGAAACGCAGGTTGGCCTTGGTAAGCTTTTCCAATGCGGCCTGGTCGCCTTGCTTGATCCTTTGGGCAAGGGATACCTCTTCGTCGGCCGTAATAAGTTCAACTTTGCCGATTTCCTGGAGATACTTGTCCAATGACGCGGTTTCGCGGTTGGTGACCTGTTTCGTGATTTTCAGCTGCCTCATACGCGAAGTCCTTTAGTTAAACCTGTATTGGTCAATTTTACGAAAAGTTGGTCCTAAGGTTACAATTTAGTCATTTCTGGGATGTCTGTGCTCAGAACGGCTGTCGGGCCTGTCGGACCTGTGATCTGACCTGTGATCAGGTCTGGGGCCGCTCCGGCTGCTTTCCTTATGTTCAACGTATCCTTCAGGTTTGGGCAAAAGCACTTTACGGGAAAGTTTAAGTTTACCGGTCTTCGAGTCAACGTCGATAAGCTTTACTTCGACTTCATCGCCAACCTTCAGCGCATCTTCAACTTTTTCAAGGCGTTTCCACTCAATTTCAGAGATGTGGAGGAGGCCGTCCTGGTTCGGAAGTATCTCGATGAAAGCTCCGAAAGGCTGAATGTTCTTTACTTTACCCTTGTAGATCTCTCCAACTTCAGGAACTGCAACGATGCGTTTGATCTTGTCAAGCACGGCATCCCTTGCTGCGATGTTGTCGGCAACGATGTCGATAACTCCGAATTCGCCGACTTCTTCAATGACAATAGTTGTACCTGTTTCACGCTGCATCTCCTGGATGACTTTTCCGCCGGGTCCGATAATGGCTCCGATAAATTCACGCGGTATCTTAACCTGGGTGATACGGGGTACGAAAGGTTTATAATCGGCCCTGGGCTCGGAGATGGTCTTAGCCATTTCGCCGAGGATATGAAGCCTTCCGCGTTTAGCCTGTTCAAGAGCTTCTGTCAGGATGTCGTACGACAGTCCGTCGACCTTGATATCCATCTGGCAGGCGGTGATCCCGTTGGCAGTACCGCAGACCTTGAAATCCATGTCGCCAAGGTGGTCTTCGTCGCCGAGAATATCAGAAAGGACAGCATACTTTTTTGACTTGCTGTCGGTAATAAGTCCCATTGCTATACCCGAAACCGGTCTCCTGATCTTCACGCCTGCATCCATGAGTGCCAGAGTGCCGGCACATACAGTAGCCATGGAGGACGAACCGTTGGATTCAAGGATGTCAGAAACAATACGGATGGTGTAAAGGCTGTCGCTGTCGGTGGGGAGGATAGGTTTGAGGGCTCTCAGAGCCAGGTTGCCATGGCCTATTTCCCTTCTTCCGATACCGCGTATGGGTTTAACTTCCTTTGTTGCAAAAGGAGGGAAGTTGTAATGAAGCATAAAGTTGGTCTTGCCTTCAAGGACTGCACCGTCAATAACCTGCTCATCGAGCTTTGTGCCAAGGGTGACTGAGGTGAGCGACTGGGTTTCTCCTCTTGTGAAGACTGCCGAGCCGTGGGCTGCAGGCAGGTAATCCACAGAGGTCCATATATTGCGGATCTGGTCAAGTTTGCGGCCGTCAACACGTACACGTGTATCCAGCGTTGCATTCCTGATTGCTTCCTTCTCAATCGAATGATAGTAGCGGCCTGTCATAGGAGCATACTTTGCCTTTTCTTCATCAGTCAGGGCGGAAACGAATTCTGCCTTAACTGTTTCAAGGATGTTCTTGCGCTCGTGCTTGTCGGAAATACCCTTTGCTGCCATAGCGTAGATTTTGTCATAGCAGGCGGCATGCATCTTTTCCTTGTATTCTGCATCATTAACTTCGTGGCAGTATACACGCTTAACTTTGGAAGATTCTATCTGGGAAGCAAGGTCGATCTGTGCCTGGCATTGTACTTTAATTGCTTCGTGGGCAAAACGGAGGGCTTCGACCATGTCGGCTTCAGAGACTTCTTTCATCTCGCCTTCAACCATCATGATGTTGTCGATGGAAGCACCGACCATCATGTCGATATCGGCATTGGCAAGTTCTGAAATGTTCGGGTTAATTGTAAACTGGCCATTGATCCTGGCAACGCGGACTTCCGAGATGGGGCCAAGGAAAGGAATGTCACTGACTGCAAGAGCTGCTGACGCGGCAAGGCCTGCAAGTGCATCAGGCATGATGTTTTTATCGGCAGAGATCAGGGTGATGATCACCTGTACTTCGGCATGGAAATTGTCGGGGAATAAGGGCCTGAGTACCCGGTCAACAAGGCGTGAAATAAGTATTTCGTAATCGGAAGGCCTGGTTTCGCGTTTAAAGAAACCTCCCGGAAAACGTCCTGAGGCTGCATATTTTTCGCGGTATTCAACTGAGAGCGGCATGAAATCAATATTTTCGCCTGCTTCCTGCCTGGCTACCACAGTGGCCAGTAACATAGTATCGCCCAGCCTGACAACGACAGAACCGTCGGCCTGCTTTGCAAGGCGACCGGTTTCAATGCTTACCTCTCGTCCGTCGGGAAGCTGGAAAGTTTTTGTAATAGGATTCATCTGGAATTTATCTTGTTTGTATAGTCCCGGATTTTCTGGATTGTAAAAGGAAGCTGCAAGCCCGGGATGAAATTCTTACAGTCTTTCAGATAGTAAAAGAGGCAATGTGTATTGCCTCTTTTACAATTCCGCAAGGAAAGAAATTACTTACGGATATTCAGTTTCTTGATGATAGCCCTGTAGCGGCTGATCTCTTTCTGTTTCAGGTAATCGAGGAGGCGGCGGCGTTTTCCTACAAGACCTACTAATGATCTTTCGGTAGCCATGTCTTTTTTGTTTATTTTAAGATGTTCGGTGAGATGCTGGATCTTCATGGTGAACAAGGCAATCTGGGCCTCTGCCGAACCTGTGTCAAACTCGGATTTACCGTGCTCTTTAAATGCTTGCTTCTTTACTTCAGGTGTTAAATTCATTTTCTGCTGCTTAAATTAACGTATCTTTTAGGGTACTAAAATCGGGCTGCAAAATTAAGTATTTCTTTCGATTATACCAAATGTTTCTGAGAATTTAAGGAAAATTTAGGAGAGGTGAGAAATTCAGTACTTTTGATCGTGAATCGTGAACCGTGAATCGTGAACAGTGAACAGTGCATAGGATTAATTAACAAAGAAAATTATGAATATTAACGACATCCCTTCTGTCATCAAAGCCCAGCGGGACTTTTTTAATTCCTATAAAACCAGGGACCTGGGTTTCAGGATAGAGCAGTTAAAGACTCTCCGGAAGGCCATTCTTGCTTATGAAGACAGGCTTTACGAAGCATTCAGGACGGACCTGGGCAAGTCAAAGTTCGAAGTTTACGAAACCGAGCTTGGCCTGGTGCTTGAGGAAGCGGGGAGGCATATCAATAAGCTTCATCAGTGGGCCAAACCCGTGAAAACCTCAACGAACCAATTACTTCATCTCCTGTCGAAAAGCAGGATAATAGCAGAACCATACGGGACTGTTCTGATCATAGCCCCCTGGAATTATCCTTTTCAGCTTCTTATTAACCCCCTTGTCGGGGCAATATCGGCTGGAAATTGTGCTGCTCTTAAACCATCAGAGCTGACCCCGGCCGTTGCCCGGGTCATGGAAGAAATGATCACTGAGTACTTTGATCCACGTTATATTTCTGTTTTTAACGGTGAAGTTGAACTGAGCAAAGCTTTACTTAACGAAAAGTGGGATTTGATTTTTTTTACGGGGAGTCCTGCCGTCGGAAGATTTGTTATGGAAGCCGCAGCCAGGAACCTGAGCCCGGTTGTTCTTGAACTCGGAGGGAAAAGCCCCTGCATTGTTGATGCAGATGCCAATCTTCAGGTGGCAGCCAGCAGGATTGCCTGGGGCAAGTTTCTGAATGCAGGGCAAACCTGTATCGCTCCTGATTACCTGTTTGTTCATTCTTCAGTCAAAGAAGAGTTCCTCAAGCTTATGAGTAGCAAAATTACCCGGTATTACGGGGCTAATCCAAAGGAAAGCAAAGATTATACAAGAATCGTTAACGAGAGTAAAACCCAGCGGCTTGCATCCTTTCTGGCTTGCGGAGCTGTAATATCGGGGGGTGAAGTGAACATCCATGACCGTTATATTTCTCCCACCATCATCGATGGTGTTAAACGCGGGGATACTGTTATGCAGGAAGAGATCTTCGGGCCGATATTGCCTGTTATGGAATTTGTTGATTTGGAGGAGGTTATAACCTTCATCAATTCAAATCCCAAACCTCTTGCATTGTATTATTTCTCTGAAGACAGGGCGAAGCAGGACGAAGTGCTTGGGAAGACCTCATCAGGCGGCGCCTGTATTAATGATGTTATTACCCATGTAGCCAATGCCAATATTCCATTTGGCGGTGTAGGGAATTCAGGAATGGGGAAATACCACGGCCGCTTTAGCTTTGATACGTTTTCACATCATCGGTCGGTACTCAGCAAATCGACCAGGATTGATATTCCCGTCAGGTACCCTCCATACAAGGGTAAGTTAAGGCTTTTGAAGATGTTGCTAAGATAAAACCCCGAGTTGTAACGTTAAACCAAAGCAGACGTCAAAAGGATGATAAAAAGAGAACAACATGGAAAATATAAAAGAAGAATTCCAGGTAAAAGCTGAAGAACTGGTTGTAAAGGTCAGGCAGCTTATCCACGAAGGCAATGTGAGAAGGCTTATCATCAAGGACGAAACCGGTAAGGTTTACCTTGAAATCCCTGTGACCGTGGGTGTTATCGGTGCGCTTATCGCGCCTATGCTCGCTGCTGTGGGAGCCATCGCCGCCATGGTGGCCAACCTGAAGATAGAGGTAATCCGCAACGAAGAGCCTGAGAAGAAAGATTAATCAGCCGTTCGCTCTCAACATACGCTCGCATATTGCACCGCCGCTACGGTGCAGCGAAGCGATATGATGATTGGCTCCTCTGGCATTATACAAGCTCCTCGCACCTGATGCGGCTTGTGCAATATGCTTCGCTTACACTAATTTCGCTTTTAGCTTTTCACCATTTTTCACCCATCCAGATCTTAAACGCAAGCTCAGCTTGCAGCTTCAGCATTTCCATGCCGTTCTGAGTTGAGGCCCCGGCTTCGCGGGCCTGTTTCAGAAGCAGTGTCTCAGCTGGATTATATATCAGGTCGTATACGAAATGCCGCGGGCCCAGGAGATGGAATGGCAGGGCAGGGGCGGCGTTGGTTTGGGGGAACATTCCTGAGGGAGTGCTGTTTATGATAAAGGTAAACCGTTCAAGAACGTCTTTATTAATTTCTTCATAACCTATTATTCCTTCAGATCTTTTGTCACGGGAAACCTTCAGGACTTCGATCCCCATCGTTTTCAGTACGTAAGTTACGGCTGCGGAAGCTCCGCCGGTACCCAGGACCAGGGCATGGGTATGATTAAAATCCTGTGGCAGAGAAAGCCGGAACCCTTTGGCATCGGTGTTATATCCGCTGAGAAGAAAACCCTTGTTGTTGCGTTTTACAACTACAGTATTCACAGCCCCGATCTCAGCTGCCACGGGGTCCAGTTGGTCGAGCAAGGGGATTATGCTTTGCTTGTAAGGGATGGTTACATTTAAACCTTGTAAGCCCGGGATCGAGGCGGTCAAAGCCTTTATCTCATCCAAATGCATTAAAGGAAAAAGAGAATAGGAATAATTATTTAATCGTTCACGTTCAAACTTTGAGGTGAAATACCTTGCTGATGCTGAGTGTTCAAGCGGGTAACCTATGAGTCCGAACCGGTAAGTCCTGCCGTTCAAACCTGCTGGAACTTTTTCAGTTTTTCGGGCAGGAACTGGAAGAAAGTATCGCCCCGGAGGCCGAGCCTGAGTGTTTCGAGCGGTATAATCTCTGAGGGAGGAATATTTCCGAGGTTTACATTGGCGCCGAAATGCTTGATAAACCACACCTGCTGAGATTTCAACGGGGCTTCCCAGATGATCTTCTGAATGTCGACTTTGCTGAGGATCTTGTTGATAAGGGAAACATGTGCTTTACCGGTCGGCCTGTAAATCCCCACATTCCCGCTTTCCCTTGCCTCGCCGATAACTTTGAATGAGCCGGCCTGCAATTCCTTCTGAATCATCTCTATCCACTTGCTTGGAGAGATCAGAATGCCTGATTCCTTGGACCCTACTTCCGAAAGGACGGTGTATTGCTTCGACAGTTTGTTTATGACTTCGCATTTCACATCATGGTCGATGCTCATAGAACCGTCGGAGATCTCAACTGTGTCAAGCCCCAGCTGATCGATCATTTTCCTGTAATCATCAAAACGGTCCCGGATAAAAAATGCCTCGAACAGGGTCCCTCCAAGGTAAACCGGGATGCCTGCGTCTTTGTATACCTTGATCTTCTTCTGCAGGTCACGGGTGACTACTGAAGTGCCGAAACCTAGTTTGATATAATCGATAAAATCGTTGCCTACTGAAATAAGGTCTTCTGCTTCACGTACACTCAGGCTCTTGTCCATAACCATTGCAAGCCCAGTCTGCCGGGGTTTCTGTGTACGTTCTGGTAAAAAAGGAAGGTCAATGTTCATCATAGGATTTATTTTTTATGGGCATCAATAATCTCGACAACAGCGGGATTGTGCTGGGCTTCCGGGAACATCGTGAAAAGACGCTTGTACCCGTTAAAATCCATTTCGAGGGCTTTGGAGAAGGTTTCGTTGGCATGCTTTGAGCGTCCGAGAAGAAAAAGATAATAGGCCATCCCGAAATAGAAATCGGGATTTTCATCATGATATTTCATACCTTCCAGGAGAACGTCATATGCTTCCTGGTAGCGGCGGGCATCGGCAAAAGCAACAGACAGGTCAAGCCAAACATCAGGATCATCAGGATTCATCTCGATAGCTTTCCTGTAGGCAGGGACACCGTCCTCAAACCGGTTCAGCTTGATGTACATATCGCCGAGCATAGACCAGTATTCGGGGACAGCAGGAGATAGTTTAATTGCTTTCCTGATATAGGAGAGAGCGGTCTGAGGTTTCCCAAGTTCGTCATAGGCTATCCCAATTCCCATCCAGGCATCTGCAAAATCACTGTCGAGCGTGATGGCCTTTTTGTAATAGTCGATCGCATAATCGAATTTGCAGAGTTTTTCGTAACATTCGCCTATATAATAATAAGTTAGCGGCTCAGGGTCCTCATAAAACAGTGTTTCGAGATAGGTCTGGATGGCTTTCTCATATAAGCCGGCATTGGCAAAGCAATTGGCTTTGTTGAAATAAGCCGAAGAAAATGACTCATCAATGGCAATGGCAAAATCATAGGCTTCGACCGATTTGTCAAATTCTTCCGTATTCCCGTAAGCCACACCCAGATTGAACCATGCAACTTTCGAGTAGGGGTGGTCATCGAGGAAGATCCTGAAATATTCAATACATTTCTCCGATTGTCTGGTTATCTCAAAACAAAAGGAGATCTCGAACAATGCTGCTTCGTTTTCGGGATTTATCCTGATTGCCTCAGTGAGGTATTTAATCGACTGGTTGTATTTTCCAAGATTCTCATATTCAAATGCCAGGCTTACATAAATATCATCCTGCTCGTCGCCGCCTTCCAGGGCAAGTTTAAATGATTGGATGGCTTTTTCGGAACGTTCCAGCTGGCTGTAAAGATTTCCTTTCTGTATCTGGAAATCCGAATCGGTCATTTCGCATTTGTCAAGATCATCAAGCAGGTTAATCGCTTCATGATCCTTTTTGGTATGAATGTAATACTGAACCTGCTTAAGTTGGATCAGGGGGTTGTTCTGGTGCTGGCGCAAGGCTTTTTTCAGGCACTGCAAAGCTGAGGGAAGATCGCTGAGATACAGGTAATAATCTATGATCTCCTCATACTCAAAGACATCGAAAAAATGATGCTCCTTATGGTTGATCATATCCTCGTAATGCCTTACCAGGGCAATAAGTTCAGGATCGAACTGGGATTCAAAAGGATCTTCCATGTAGTTAGCCTGAGAAATCGTAAAAATAATATTCACTGCAAAGGTAATAAATTTAGGCATGCGAAACCCTGAGAGGCTGACTTGTTCCCTGTTTTTTTCAACCGAGAGTCATGGAGCATAAAAAAAACGTTACATTTGTTAAAAAAACGCATGCCATTAATCACTTCAATCAGTGGAATAAGAGGGACAATAGGAGGTAAGGAAGGACAGGGACTGACGCCTGCCGATGTTCTTAAATTTACCACGGCATTTGCCCAGTGGATCAAGGAAGATACCGGAAAAGAGAATGCATTGCTGATACTTGGCCGCGATGCCAGGATATCGGGCGAAATGGTAAATCACCTGGTATGCGGCGCTTTGATGAGTTGTGGAATTGATGTAATTGATATCGGGCTTACCACGACTCCAACAGCCGAACTGGCGGTAGGTTTCCACAATGCCGACGGAGGGATCATCATAACAGCCAGCCATAATCCGAAACAATGGAATGCACTGAAACTTCTGAACTCCAAAGGCGAATTCCTTTCGGCAGCAGACGGGGAGCGTCTCCTTGAACTTGCGCAGAATAAGGACCTTAAATACGTTGAGGTCCAGAACCTTGGGATCCATACTACCGACGATTCCTGCATCGAGAAACATATTGAAAAGATACTTGAACTAGAGCTTGTTGATGTCGAAGCCATACGTAATGCAAGGCTTACTGTTGTTATTGATGCAGTGAACAGCACAGGTGGCATTGCCGTCCCTCCACTGCTGGCAGCCCTCGGTGTTAACAAAGTCATCAACCTCTATTGCGAGACTAACGGTGACTTTCCCCATAATCCTGAACCTCTGCCTGAGAACATCAACGATATCTGTGAGGTGGTTGTAAAAAATAAAGCCCATGTGGGTTTTGTAGTTGACCCTGATGTAGACCGCCTGGCAATTGTAAACCAGCTTGGGGAACCCTTTGGCGAGGAATACACCCTGGTGGCGATAGCTGATTACGTTCTGGGGTATGAAAAGGGGAATACTGTTTCAAACCTGTCTTCAACCCAGGCGTTGCAGGTAGTTACAGAGAGCCATGGCGGAAAGTATTTTGCCTCGGCAGTCGGGGAGGTCAACGTGGTTGAATCGATGAAGAAATACCATGCAGTAATCGGAGGTGAAGGAAACGGAGGGGTGATCTATCCCGTGCTGCATTACGGCCGGGACGCCCTGGTCGGGATTGCACTGTTCCTTTCCTACATGGCTCGTTCAGCCAAAGACTGTTCCAGCCTCAGGGATAAATATCCCAGTTACTTTATCTCGAAGAATAAGGTCAGTCTCACTGCCGACATGGATATCGACAACATCCTGAAAAAACTGGCTAAGAAATATAAAAGTCGTCCCGTTTCCACTATCGACGGGGTAAAGATACATTTTGACGGGGAATGGGTACACCTGAGAAAATCAAATACTGAGTCGATCATCAGGATTTATGCCGAAAGTGATATGCAGGAAAAGGCTGATATCCTGGCTAAGAAAATCCTTCACGACGTTGATGATATCATCAAAGGAGATGAGTAAGAAAAAAAAGAAAAAGCCAACCAAATACAAGCAGGTCACCATCACGATCTCGGCTCGTCAGAAAAAATCTCTGACAAATTTTTGCAAATCCCGCAAGAGCACTCCCAGCAGGATCATCAAGAAAGCCATAAGACCTTTGCTTGAGAACTACCATGACCTGGAGGTAAATCATGCATCCGAAAAGGTAAACCAGCTCCAGCTTTTCAGCATGGAATAAAACTTACTGGTTTTTTTTTCTGAGAGTGTTCTCGTAAAGTGTACGGTTAACGATTGACCTGCCCAGCGTAACCTCATCGGCATGTTCCAGTTCATCACCTACCGAAATCCCCCGGGCAATCGTGGTAACAGGTATTGCAGATGCATGTAACTTTTTATAAATATAGAAATTCGTTGTATCCCCCTCTATGGTTGTTGGCAAAGCCAGGATGATCTCGGCCACAACTCCGGATTCAACCTTTTCAATAAGCCCCTGTATGTGAAGATCGTTTGGGCCAATGCCTTCCATAGGTGAAATAATCCCGCCTAGAACATGGTAAACCCCGCTGAACTGCCCGGTATTTTCAATTGCGATCACATCGCGAATATCCTCAACAACGCATACCAATGATTTATCCCTCTTAGGACTATTGCATATGGTACATAGTTCTTCATCACTGATGTTTCCGCATTCAATGCAGTAACGGATCTCGTTATGCATGCGAATGATGGACATTCCAAAGGCTTCAGCATCTTCCCTTCTTGATTTGAGGAGGTGCAAAGCCATCCTCATGGCTGTTTTTCTGCCGATGCCCGGCAGTTTAGCCAGCTCATTGACTGCAGTTTCAAATACCCTGGATGGTAGTGAATTCACTAAAATTTGTTTAATTTGCAAATGTAATCTTTTAGCTGTTCCGTTATGAACCGTCTACTTCTGGTTTTTATAATCTTTGGGATGAATATTTTTGTTTTTTCACAGGACAGCATTAACTTTACCGATGCGCTGGGGCGCAGGCAGGGCGTGTGGAAGAAGGTTGACAAGGATGGACATAAAAAATACGACGGACAATTCAAAGACGGAATCCCGGTTGGAGAATTCAGGTATTATTATGCTGATGGAAAGCTGAAGACGGTTTCGCTGATGAGTGGGGAGGGGAAAACTGCAAGAACGGTATCTTATGCATCAAACGGCAGGAAGATTGCCGAAGGCAAATACACTAACGAAAAAAAGGACAGCATCTGGAGATATTTCAGTGAACTGGACGGGGTATTGCTGTCAGAAGAGAATTTTATCACGGGGACCAGGAGCGGAGTCTTTAAAACCTTTTATCCCAACGGCAATGTTACTGAAGTTATTCATTTCAGGGAAGGCAGGAAGGATGGGGAGTGGGTTCAGTATTTTGATGACGGGAAACTCAAGTTCAAAGGCACCTATGTCAATGACGAAAAGGAAGGGCCTTTTGCAGGATATTTTCATAACGGAAAAATTTCATTTTCAGGAGCCTATAAAACAGGTCACATGGATGGCCCCTGGACGTTTTATGAGGAGAACGGAGAGGTCATGAGGACTGATAAATATTCGGAAGGTGCAGTGGTGAAGGAAAAAAATCAATAAGCCGTGGTAATTTATAAAGTTGATGCTTTCTCGAACGGATTGTTTACCGGGAACCCGGCGGGGGTAGTGATATTGAATGATTCCTGGCCAGATGATAAGCTGATGCAGAACATAGCTTCTGAGAACAACCTGGCCGAAACTGCTTTTGTGCTTTTCAACGATGGTCAATGGCATATCCGTTGGTTTACTCCGGCAGTAGAAGTTGAGTTATGCGGGCATGCAACTCTTGCCACTGCCCATGTACTTTTTAGCCATGAAGGTTTTGAAGGCCATGAGATATGCTTCAAATCGCTGAGTGGAGACCTGTTTGTACGAAGGATGGGAGAGATGCTGACCCTGAACTTTCCAACAGACATCATAACTGAAGTACCTGTGAGCGAGGATATGTTTAAATGCTTTAACCTGCGACCAGTTCAGGCTTGGAAAGGCAGGACTGATCTTATGCTGGTTTTTGAGAACGAGAAGCAGATCGCTGACCTTGTCCCTTCATTTGAGGCCATCATGCTTTTGAACGGAAGGGGTCTTATCGCTACCGCGGCAGGCGAAAAGCTTGATTTTGTTTCAAGGTTCTTTGCTCCTCAGGCAGGAGTTCCTGAAGACCCCGTGACAGGCTCAGCACACACTACCCTTACACCTTACTGGAGTTCCCGGCTGAAAAAGACTGAGTTGACCGCCATGCAGCTTTCTAAACGGCAAGGGTGGCTTTATTGCAGGGATATGGGTGCAAGAACGGAAATTTCAGGCCGGGCGGTTACTTACCTGGCCGGTGAAATCATGGTTGAACCGATTTAAATTCACATTATGCAGGTAAAAACTTTCAGTTCTGCTTCAGTTAAAGGATTCATGCAGGCATGGGACGAGAACTCCTCGGATGGCTTCAACCCCAATGCCGCTATTGTTTTTTCTTCCGTCGACATTGACCTTAACGGGATAAGTACTTTCATTAAGAAAAAAGGAGTACGCCTGTTTGGCAGCAGCTCATGCGGGGAATTTTTATACAATAGTTCGGGAACGGTTATAAGTGAAGGCGGGCTTGTATGCTCGATGCTGAAACTTGAACCGGGTTCTTTTGACATTAATATGTTCAGCGGGAAAGGCATTGACTGCTTTAACCTGGGAAGAACTGCAGGAGAATGGGTTGTTAAAACTTTTAAAAAACCTGCGATATTTGTGGTTGCCAGCGGTCTGAACACCGATGGTGAACAGCTTGTCAGGGGCATACAGGCAGTTGCCGGGGGTGATGTAACCATGTTTGGAGGCCTGGCCGGGGATGATGCCCATTTTAATGAGACCTATGTCTTTTCAGAATCAGCCATGGATCCCCAGGGTGCAATCATCATGGTCCTTGATCTCTCGGTTTACGAGATCAACGGGATTTCAACCAGCGGGTGGGTCAGTATTGGCGCCGACAAGATCATTACCCGTGCAGAGGGAAATATTGTTTATACCATTGATAACCAGCCTGCGCTGGACGTTTATAAAATGTACCTCAATGTCAGGGATGAGGATCTTCCTGAGATCGGTGTTGAATATCCCCTCCTGATCAGGAAACAGGATGAAAGTTTCGTGCTTAGGGCGGTCCTCAATGTTGACCGTGAGAAAAAGGCCCTCATCTTCGCAGGCACAGTTCCCAACGGTGCTGTTGTAACCTTCTCAAGTTCGCCGGGCTTCGAGATCATAGAATCCACGCGTAAAGAGGTCAATGAGTTTTATAAATATAATCCAAATACTGATCTGTTGATACTTTTCTCCTGCATGGCCAGGCATAATGCCCTGGGACCCACTATCTCGGAGGAAATCGATGAAGTATGGGAAAAATGGTCTAAACCACTGATCGGTTTCTTTACCTATGGAGAGATAGGTAATAATTACAAGGCTTCATGTGATTTTTACAACCAGACTTTCACACTGGTCTCCATAAAGCAGAAATAAAATGCCGAAGAATCTTCAGTACATCATAGACGAATTGCGTAATCTCAGGAATCCTGAAGAATTCCTGGCCGCCCGTGACAGGATTCTTGAAGAATTGACAAGGGTCGATTCCGACTTTGAAAAGCTGAATTTTAAATATGAGCGTTCCAATAAAGAAAAAAACATCCTCTCTTCCCTGCTTACACGGACTTCTGCAGACCTGAAAAAGGTCTCCGACAACCTTAAGATACGTGCCGAAGAGCTTTCTACGATTCTCACCACAATTCCTGCATACGTTTATTTCAAGGATGTAAATCTTAATTACATCCTGGTCAACCAGTCCTATGCAGAACTCACAGGTCTGCCGGTCGACAAGATCACGGGGCGAAGCCTTTTAGAGATATTTCCCCTTTACAAAAGCACAGGATACCTTGAAACAGAGCAGAAAGTCATCTCTTCAGGGAAGGAAAATTACAATATTGAAGAGGAAATTGAATTCAACGGCCAGACCCGTTGGGTGAATACCAACCTTGCCCCGATACGGAACCCGGCCGGCCACATCATAGGACTGATAGGTATCTCCTGGGATATTACCGAGAGAAAGCATTATGAGTCGGAGCTGAAGCGTGCCAAGGAACTTGCCGAGGCTGGCACTATGGCGAAAAATGAATTCATTGCCAGCATATCGCATGAATTCCGCACACCCATGAACGGGATACTGGGACTTTCGGAGATTCTCAAAAATACGCCTCTTGATGAGTCCCAGGCTGACCTGTTAAAGGGCATTGTTTCTTCGGCCGAGAACCTGCTGGTACTGGTAAATGACCTGCTCGATTTTTCAGCAATTGAAGCCGGGAAGCTGGAACTGGATTTTCATCCTTTCATTCTTGACCGTGTGCTGGAGGATGTATTCCAGATGCTGAACATGAAAGCCAGAGAAAAATTCCTGGACTTTTCAGTCCTGATCAGCGAAGACGTCCCCAAACATCTGATAGGAGATTCCCAGAGGCTCAGGCAGATTATTATCAACCTTGCCGGCAATGCAGTAAAATTCACTGAAAAAGGAGGGATAGAAATCCATATTCATCTCCTGAAAAGCACGGTTGACCGTGCCTTGCTGAGGTTCGAAGTGATTGATACAGGGATCGGCATTCCGCAAGAAGCAAAAGAATCTTTATTCAAAGTCTTTTCGAGGGTAAAGCAGAACCAGTCGAAACTGATCGTCGGATCAGGACTGGGGCTTTCGATCTGCAAGAAACTCACCGACCTGCTAAGCGGAGAGATTGGTGTTGAAAGCGAAAAGGGCAAGGGTTCAACCTTTTGGTTCACTCTCCCGTTTGACCTTACAGGGATCAAAATCCAGCAGAAGGAAAAGACAGAGGAGTCGGAATTTAAACTTTATACAGGGAAGAGGGTCCTTGTGGCTGAGGATAACCTGATCAACCAGAAGATAGTGAGCTTCCAGCTTAAGCGTATAGGTTTTGAAGTTGATCTGGTTGATAACGGGCAGCTTGCCCTTGAGAAATATAACGAGAACTATTACGATATCGTCATACTCGATATTCAGATGCCTGTAATGGACGGCTACGAGGTGGCAAAAGCAATCAGGCGAAAAGAAGCCATTACCAGGAACCATATACCGGTGATCGCACTGACGGCGAATGCCATGAAAGGCGATAAGGAGTTGTACCTTGCTGCAGGGATGGACGGATACGTAAGTAAACCCTTCACTCCTGAGACTCTGTTGAGCGCCATACAGCAGGCCGAAATCATTGCATCACGCAGCCGTGTCTGATCAATCCTGAGGATTTGATTGACCATTATCTGAGATTTTCTTTTTTTTTCGTTTGCTCTTCTCCTGGCTTTCAGTTATCATCCTCTGGATCAGTGCAGTTCTCTGTATTCCGAGTTTCGGTGAAATCTTGTCATACCATGTTTTGATCATTTCTACATTGGTGCCATCCCAGCTTTCACGGTATAACAACTGTATGCTGTCCTGAAGACTGCCCATTTCCTTTTCATAATTATCCTTGAAGTCATTCCAGGAAGTCTGGGATCCGTACTTCATGCTATGGAAACGGTTTACAATCTCACGTTTTTTCAGTTCATACATGTCGAAGATCAGGTTAACAAAAGCAGTACCCCGGTTCGAAGGACGTTCATTAAACGTGGAAGATTTGGCATTGACCATTGTTGCCGAGCTGATATGCAGGCTGTCGTTGATCTCAACCGGGTTGATCAGGATGATACCAACTATCTGCGAACTCTTCCGTGTTTCTGAACGGCCCGCCACCGTTGGGATGTAAACAGTCTTGGAACCTGTTGGCGGTCCTCCGATCTCGTAGAGTTCGAGGTTGCGGTCGGAAGTCCATGGAATATAGGCCGAGCGCACAAACTTGTTCAGCCCGGGGCTGTAATTGAGAAGCACGCCGTTGGTACGGAAAAAGCTTTTAAATGCAGTCTGCTTTTTACTCTCAGGAGTTACGCCCGGGTATATCCAGAAAACCGAATCATAAGGAATGCTCATGATCCGTTGGTAGTCGTTTGGCTGATCACCCAGGTAGCCAAGGGTGTTCAGGTATGGTTTGTTGAAGTCATAAAAGATCAGCTCGGCATTTGCCGACAGATCAGTGACCTTGCCGGTGTCCTTTTCGACATACTTTAATGAGTAATCCATTGATATTCTTGATGTCTGCGGATGTTCTTTGTCGGAATTGTCAAACGTTACAGACCATGCCATGTTTGCCGAATCGACCCTGTCGCCGTGGACCTGGGCCCGTAGGTAGTAAAAATCAACGTTATTGACAGAATAATCCATCCTGTCGATGGTATAATCATTTTCATTAAGGTAGACTATGCTTTCAAAAAGGCTGACGCTGTCGGACTTTGGGATCATCCTGAGGATAAAATGATTTATCTTTCCTTCCGAAGAATGCTTTACAAGGAAAATGTTGTAGAGTCGTTTAAGTTGATGGTAGCTAAGGTTGCCTGCAGATAGAGGCACTGTAAAATGCCCGCCGGGATTGAAAGGCAGCAGGTGCCTGATGATATCGGTGGTGTTTAGGCTCCAGAAATTTCTGAGGGTCAGCCCGATCCTGCCGTTCTTCGGGTTCAGCATGCTTATCCCGTTCCCGCATGAGACAACTGCGTTGCAGTATGATTCAATGATCTCAAGGGGTTCCCTGTTGCATTCGCTCATAAAAGAGAAGTAGGCCTTGGTGAACTGCTTGTCGTCAGCTTTGCGGTATTTCTGGCATGCATCATAGAACAGGTGGTACAGGTAATCGGTCTGCCCTTTGGCAAGTACACTCACTTCCTTCAGGTCATAAATCATGGGGGAGAGGCCGATGTTGGCAGAATCCTTCAATACACGCACCGCGATCTTCCTGGTTTTATAACCTACGCAGGAAACTACTATTGTATCTGATTTCAGGAAAACATTGTATGGAAGGTAGTACCGGCCATCCTCATTTGCGATCATGCCCCCTTCTTTGCCTGCAAGCTTTATGGTTGCATAGGGAACATTCTCCCTTGTCTTTACGTCAAATACTGTACCCCTGTATGCCTGCTGGGAAAAAGCAGCAAGGTGGCAGAAGATCAGAAAACATATAATAATATGCCGCAGATACAGCATATGCCTGATTTGTTTACAACCTGTTTAATTCCCCCCGCCGCCGAACATGGATCTCAGTTCAGCTTCTGTAGTCAGCTGGTAATCGGCGGGGATCTCAAAATATGTGTCAGCCAGAGTTTTGGATTCGACTTTGGTAACGGTGTACTTCATGCTGACTGACCTTTCCCTTAATGTAAATTCCATGAGCATCCCCTCGATATCCTGGTAAATCGGGTTTCCGAAATTCGTCTCTTTACCCCCTAATTCGTCAGAGTACCAGATCTCGAAATTAGTCTGGCTGCCGTTCGCACTTACGGTAAGAATTGCTTTTTTACACTTATAACCTGCAATCTCCCTGGTTTCATCAGTGAGTTTGATGCCTGGTTTCGTCTGGTTGCTGATCTCCTTGCTGATCTCATCCATGGATTTTTTGATGGCCATCTTTTTACCCATCATATCCAGGAGGGTTGCCGAAAATTTTTTATCAATATTGTTGACCACTACCACGTTCCCCATAGGAGTCATGGTCTCATTCCGGGTCGATGTCCCTTTTACATAAAGAGTAGCGCTTTTCGGCATCATGGCAAGTTTTTCCTCCGCGAGGTTGCTATTCGGGTAAGAGATGCTGTAGTAAATTATTCCTTCGAATTTACCCCCTCCCGTGCGGGCAAGCCCGGGGATGGTCATTACTAAAGCGGTAATGATTACAAACATGACGGATATCTTTTTCATTTTAATCGTTTTGTCGTTTACACAGTAAAGATATAATTTTAATACAAACCAGAATAGCTCTGGTGAATCTTTCTACCATGTGTGACTGACCGGGCTTTCATGTCCGGTTTATTGAACCTGGCTGGCTTTTTTTTGGTTCTCCAGGCGGGCAAACCGCAACTTGATGCCACACTCTACCTTCTTCCCATCCTGTTGCCCCCAAGCATGCCCCAGCCCCCGCTGCCGAGGATGAAGCCAAAAGCATACCAGGCCCCGTTATTGTTCTGGGCGAAAACAGTCACATCATTATAGATGAGCATACCTATGAGGTCGAAAGGAGAAATAAGCCCGTGCCAAAGCCCGCCCCAGAAACCGTAGGTATGGCCCTGAAGGCATTGTGTCACTATTTCACGATGGGCGCAACCGCTCAGGAATACGACTGCCAGGACTGCAAGTCCCAGTAATCCAAAGAAATACTTTTTATTCATATGGTTTGTTTTGCAAGGTTGTTGATATCCTGACATTCCAGGTGTTTCTTCTCATAGCCCCTGACGGCCACACCTATCATCGCTTTCCCGACATGGATAGTATCCGTGGCATATTTTGGCAAAGCCCTGAAGACAGGGAAAAAAGGCTGTAAGGCGATGTACAGGTTGCGGTAGAGTCGTGTACCGGATCTGATCCCTTTCATAGGTTCTATAAAACCGGGCCTGAACATATAAGCAGCTTTGAACGGCATGGCCAGCAAGGCATTCTCGGTGCGGCCCTTGACCCTTGCCCACATGACCCTGCCTTTCTCAGTTGAATCCGTGCCGGTCCCTGAGACGTAACAAAAAACCGAGCCGGGGTTTTGCTCAATAAAGGTCTTGGCAAAAGCAAGGGTAAGATCATAGGTGAGGCGGGTGTATTCTTTCTCGGGCATCCCTGCAGAGGAAACTCCCAGGCAGAAGAAACAACTGTCATATCCTTTCATTTCCGCGGCAATAGACGAAAGATCGAAGAAATCAGCATGCACGATCTCTTTTAGTTTGGGATGCTGCATCCCGAGCGGTTTCCGGTTGATCACCAGCACTGCTTCAACTTCATCGCTTTCGAGGCATTCCAGCAAAACTCCTTTGCCGACCATCCCGGTCGTTCCTGTGATTATCGGTTTTATCTTCATGTTTTACTTAATTTCTAATGTCTCTTAAAGTGAACATGTTTCATTCATACTATTCTGCAAGCATTTTTCCGCTGCCAATGAGCGTCTCATTTTGAATTACCCTGTAGAAATAAACTCCGCTCAATAGTTTATCCCTGCCAATGATTATTGTTTTGTCCTTCCCGAAAAAAGAAGTGATGATCTTGCGTCCAAATACATCATAAACCTCGAGAACGAAATTCCCGGGATTTTCAGAAGAAGAAATCTCAAACGTTGTTTGCATGTTGAACGGGTTGGGATATTGCCCGACAGCTAATTTCCTTATGGGAACAGGGGATATCCCTGTGGTAGTGGTACAATGGGCCCCTGAATTTCCTGTTGGATTTCGAATGTAATTGACATGACCGGAGTCGGGAATGATTACATGCAGCACACAGCCTGTATATGCAATAAATGGTGTTATATTGGAAAACCCCATATTATACTGGCTGTCCCAGCTGGCTCCCCCGTTACCTGAATGCAGGTATTGGCCTCCGACACCTGACTTAACAAAAGTCATATGCAGGTCATTACTGTCGCGGACCATGTAAGGATAGTAATAAGTATGAGCTGTGTCATTGGTCACATTCGTCTCAGTTCCCCAGTTTATGCCGCTGTCGGCAGATTGCCCCAGGAGTATCTGGTAATGCCCCGTGACTGCTCCGGCACAGGGTATATCAATATTTGCACCGTCGGCAGAGACCATGGTCCCATAATCATTCGGAGGTATAACCACAACATCGGGGCCCCAGCTTGCACCGTAATCGGTTGAACGCTTGTAAAAAATCTGCATCCGCCCGCTCCTGTTATCATTCCAGGCCATATGGACCTGGGAACCCCTGGCCGTTATAGCTTCATCCTCTGAACGGCCGGTGGCAAACGTGAGTTGCTCATGCGTGCTCCAGGAAGTCCCGTTATCACTTGACTTCAGGAAAAATATTTCAGTGTTGTAAGGGGATGCCGACGTTACTATATCGTTTGCCACATAAACCATATTCCCTGAAACCGTAACGGCAGGCCAATCGGCAATGGCAGTGTCAAGGAGAACATTTGCCCCCCAGGAACTCCCTCCATCCACTGAATGTTTATAATGGGAGGAACGGTGCTGGTTAATTGTGTCAATCTCTCTCCAAACCACGTGTATGTTAGAACCGTTAACTGCAATGGCAGGATTCCAGGCATTCCCGTTAATATTGGTGATAGCGACCGGGGTGCTCCAGGTTAACCCTGTATCTGCTGAAGCTGTATAATAAATTGCCCCCTTTTTCGGGGTGAAACGGTCGGCCCAGACCACATGTATGGTAGTACCGCTGACTCCGATACAGGGGCCCATGCTTTCATTCAGAAGTGCGGATACTGCATTCGGAGAAAGGTTGACTGGCTGACTCCATTGTGCAAAAATGTTGAAATTCAGGCAGAACTCAAGAAAAAGCAGTAAAACTGCTGTTTTAAAAAAGCATCCCGGTGTCTTCATACCATCAAAGATAAAATACAAATTAATCCTGCAATACGTTTGCACGAAAACAATTGTTAATGATCAGTTAGTCAGCACGTGAAATTTAGAAGCTGATTGTCTGCTCAAAGCTTTCTCGAAAATACGGCTTACTTCTTATCCCTGAAGAAGGGGTGGGCTTCGGTATTCAATACAACTTTGTCGAGATTAAAAGCTTCATCCGGGGCAAAGAAAAGATAGCAGTACTTCATTGTTTCGGCGAAGAAGAAACTTTCAAGCTCATCCTTTTTTTCCATGGTGCGTACATCCTTGATCTCGACGTAGCCGTTTTCAACCTGGCAATATTTTTCTATGGATTCAAAGAGGTGTTTCCCGGCTTCGAAGTATTGGGGGGCCTTTGTGTAATGCCAGAGGTAATAAGTTGTTTCAATGGCCTCGGGTCTTACAATATAGGAAGGCGACACTACTTTCATGGTAGTGTAATTTATTACCTCGGGTTCCAGACCGTAAAGGTCCCACATTTTAAGGATAGACCTGTCAAGTTTGGCTGCCCTTGCCAGGTCTCCGTCGAGGCAAAGTACCGCGCCGAAGAAGCAATCAAGGGCTCCGAATTCGGTCAATGTCCTCTTTCCCGAATTCATATCGGTCCACCCGTACCAGAACCCCGAAGCAGCATCATCCGCAAGAAATTTATTGATGGAATCCCTTGAAGTTTCCCACATCCGTTTCAGATCAGGATCCCTGAACAAAAGCCAGCCTTTCAGAAGGTATTCGTAAAATGAGTCAATCCCCCCGCTGATATGAGCCTGTTTGTCGACCCATTCACCTGTTTCAACGTCGATCTGCGAGCCCATGAGGCCTGTTGTGCCCCTTAAAGCATAGAGGGCAACAACCCCTTTTTTGCATTTCTGATAATATTCCGGGTTCCCGGTCAGCCTTGAAAGCATTCCGTATTCGATGAGCATCGTTCCGATCTCGGCAGGATTTGACAATTTGCCTGAGACCTTGCCGGTTCTCAGGTTTACAAAGCGATACGGCATACCGGTAGGGGAGTTAAAAACCGGAAGCATGCGGTTCCCGAGGTCTGTGGCAAGGTCAAGAAACCGTTTATCACCGTCGAGCTGGTAGGATGAGAGCAGTCCCCCGAGCATCCTTATGGTAATCTCGAACTGCTGGACTTCAAAATCCTTATTGAAATCAAGCTTTTCGAAGATAAGCTGTTTAGTTTCATCTTTTTCTTTGGTCAGGCCCATGATGCACATGGTGCTGTAAGCATCTACAGGGGTCATGAGCAGACTCTCTGCATACCAGTTATGGCCTTTCTTTGAGATGGGATTGGCTGCATCCATTCCCCAGGCACAGGTTTTATATGATTGCCATGCTTTAAGGAATGCGGCTTTAACCCGGTTTGCGTATATTGACTTGTCGGCCTGCAGTGCGCTATCGCGGGTAATACCGGCAAAACTGTTCGATGCCATCAGCAAGCATAAACACAGGAACAAGGTTCTGAGAATGTTCTTCATCGGATATAATGTTTCCCTAGTAATTATCTTCCCTAACCTGCATGTATGCCCTTGGGTGCTGACAGGCAGGGCATTTATCCATGGCTTTTTCTGATTCATAAACATACCCGCAATTCAGGCATTTCCACCATACCTTGCCGTCTTTCATAAATACCTTGTCTTCCGAAACATTCTGCAAAAGTTTAAGGTACCTGCGTTCATGTTCGGCTTCAACTTTGGCGATCATCTGCCATGCAACGGCAATCTCTGTAAACCCTTCTTCCCTGGCAATCTCTGCAAACTGAGGGTAGAGTTCGGTCCATTCCTCATGCTCTCCCTCGGCGGCAGCCTTGAGGTTTTCCTTTGTTGTGCCTATGATACCGGCAGGGTACATTGCCGTGATCTCCGTCATACCGCCTTCAAGGAATTTAAAGAATCGTTTCGCATGCTCTTTTTCCTGGTTTGAAGTTTCCATGAAAATAGCTGCTATCTGCTCGTAGCCTTCCTTTTTAGCAACACTGGCGAAAAATTCATAACGGTTCCTGGCCTGTGATTCTCCTGCAAATGATTTCAGCAGGTTTTGCTCTGTCCTTGTACCTCTTAATGATTTTGTCATAGCTTGAATATTTATGGATTAATTTTTATGAAATCAGTCTTTCCGCATCCGCATGCAGGGCAAACCCAATCCTCAGACAGGTCTTCAAATTTCACTTTTTCAACAGCCTCGTCATAGATATATCCGCATGCCGGACATTCGTATTTGCTGAACAATACCCTGGGCTTCACTTCAAGTTTTGACCTGTCAATATAGGTAGGGGCATTTTTCGGTGCAACAGCCTTTTTAACCTGCCTGTAATACTGGTAGGTAATGGGCTCTTTGGTGTCATCAAGGATTTCAGCATTGACCAGTTCTCCGATAAACATCAGGTGTGTTCCGAGATCGATGGTCTGATCCAGCCTGCATTCGATGAATGCAATACTTTCATTAATTACAACCGGCACTCCTGTATTGCCATACTTTATATCCATCCCGGCAAGCTTATCGAAATCCTTACCACTTTTATAGCCAAATCTGGCGAAAATTTCAGATGAGGAATCCTTATTAAGTACAGAAACTGAAAAGGCTCCGGACCTCTGAATGCATACAGCAGTGAAATTATTTTTATGGCAGCATGCGGCAAATTTTGCCGGTTCAGCTGTAACCTGGAATACAGTGTTTGAGATGAATCCATTGCCCCTGACCTTATCTCCTGAGCAAACGATATACAACCCGTAGGATATTTTGAATAATGCCTCGAAATTGATCATTGATGCAAATATTTAACATTTAGCTGATCGTAAACCATGATAAGTTTTGTTGTTGCGCCCTTTTTATCGAAGAGCCCGCTGTTCCAACCCAGGGGTTCCCAAATGCAGGCACCTTTCCCCATTCCGTCGGGCAGGCTGAAAATGATATCGTGGACCTCTCGTTTAAAATCGGAATACTCCACGACATTGAGGGGTTTGCGATATCGTTTCAGAAGGTCAGCCAGGTTGTTCTTAAGGTCGGCAAGAGTTCCATGCCAGCGTGGGTAATAAGAGAGCCCGATGATATCGAACTTCACACCCCTGGCTATCATATTATCGAGCCAGAACACGGCCTCCTGGTTTTGCCCGCCCAGCGCAAGGTGCAGCATGACAGGCATTGAGGGGTCTGCAGCTTCAACGCCCGCGATTCCTGATTTCAGCAGGTCGGCAAGCTGGTCGGGGTTGCCTATATGACCTTCGGGCCAGAGTATACCGTGGTTTATCTCGTTCCCCACCTGAACCATAGAGGGCATGGTGCCCTGCTTTTTAAGTGCAAGCAGCACCCTGGTGGTATAAGCTTTAACAGAATCATTCAGGGTTTTGACATCCAGGTTTTCCCATGCTTTCGGTTTATACTGCTGCTGGGGATCAGCCCAGTAATCGCTGTAATGAAAATCGAGAAGCAGTTTCATTCCTGACTCTTTGATACGTTTAGCCATTTCAAGGGTGTATTTCAGGCCGCAATAACCCTTCCCGGGAGAATACCCATCCTTGTTTCCAGGATTGACGAACACCCTCAGCCGTATGTAATTAAAGCCATGATCACGAAGGAGGCTGATGGCATCTTTCTCCCGGCTGCTGTCTGAGAATTTCCCGCCCTTGTCTTCTATCTGAGGCAGGAAGGAAATATCTGCACCTATCATCCTGCCAACAGGTTTGGTGGCAGGAAGGATCTGGTCTGCAGTGGGTTTTTTCATGGAGAACCCTGAGGGTAGGGTATGGATCTCATGCGACCCTGGCCATAGTTTACCTGACCTTGCTTCAATTTTCACCTTGCAGGCTTTAGTCCCCGCAATAAATAACAGCTGGCATATCCCTTTTTCAAGTCCGCATACAGTGTACATCCGGCCTGAAGTGTCGGTATACATCACCAGGGTGCTTCCGTCGGCTGCCTTAAGTTTTGCATCTCCCGTGAGATAAACCGTCACGGAATCCTTTGCCGACGGGATCTCATGCATATTGCTGTCGGTTATGGCAATGCGCAGCCGGGTTTTGTCACGGCCGTTCGCCAGCAGGGTTGTGCTGTAAGCTGTGAGCATTACCGACGCAGGTTTGCCCAGCCTGAGCTGGGCTGTATTTGTGGATCCGGCCATGCTTCCGGGCGCGCGGAACACGAAAAGGCAGGAAATCAAAAGGAATGCCAGGAGTCTGATCAGTTTCATCTGAATTTATTTTATTGACTGTGGATAAGTACCTCGGTTGATTTTACATTCTCGCATTAATCAGGATATCTTTAGCACCGATCTGAAGTGTACTTTTGCCGACATCATTTTTTCATAAGCCAATGCCGCCTGTTCCAGCGGAAATACCTCAACCATGGGGATTATCTTTGTCAGGACGCTAAACCGTATGGCATCTTCCATATTCCCTGTAACGAAGCCTTTGACCGAGCGTTCGCCTCCCAGCAGAAGGGCAGGGGGGATCTGCATCGGATCCCTGGCGCCTGTCACAATGATTGCCTGTCCGTTGCGGCCCAGGCCGGGGATGAGTTCCGAGATAGCTTTGCCATTCGGCGCGGTACATAATATTACTCTTGCGCCACCTTCTTTCATGAGCTGCTTCACGGCATCGCCTGCATCGGTATCAATATACTTATGTGCGCCGAGTTTATATGCAAGTTCTTCTTTTTCCTTACCCCTGGATAATACAAATGTTTTGAATCCCATCTTTACAGCATATTGTAAAGCCAGGTGGCCCAGGCCCCCCAGGCCATGTATTGCAACAAGGTCCCCTGCAAGTGCCCCGCTCTGAACCAGGGCCCCGAAAGTAGTCCTGCCAGCGCATAACAGCGGAGCAGCTTCCGTCGACGATAACTCTTCAGGAATGCTCACCATGGCTTCGGGTCTTGCTATCATGTATTCAGCATAACCTCCGTCGGTATGAAGACCTGTGGTAAGCGATCTCTCGCAGGATCCGAAGTCGCCCCTGCGGCAGGCGCTGCACTGATTGCAATGTCCCCCGTGCCAACCGATTCCAACTCGTTGCCCTTCTTTCCAGTTTGTGACCAGGGTCCCCTTTTTTTCTATCGTCCCTACCACCTCATGGCCTGGTATGATTGGATATTTGACGCCAGGCATATGCCCTTCTTTGGAGACTGCATCTCCATGGCATATCCCGCATGCCTGTACCTTTATCAGTACTTCATTATTCGCCGGAACTGGGATCTCTTTACTGATCAGTTCAAAATCCGCCCCAGGTGAACTCACCTGGACTGCTCTCATTAAACTCATAGGATGCTGTTAAATGGTGAAAAAAATACAACTGCCGAAACGGTAAGCTAAATTCTAATTCCTGGTAAGCGATACACGGGCAAAGGGCTTTAGTGCCCCCCCTATGTCATTATCCATCATCCAGAACCAGGAATCGCTTATTTTATCATAGGCAAATGTCGTGTGAAAACTGGCAATGCCTTTACTGTCACTGAAATCGAAGGGAAGTTTGTCAAAATGACGTTTTGCCCGGCCCGCCGATTCTGGGGTGAACCCCCCCCATACGTCAAGCCATAGGCAAACATACTCAGCCGTGGGTTCGGCCCATCCTATGTATACATTAGCCTGGTACTGAGGTTCGCCTTTTTCATTTTTTTCACGGGAAACCTCCCTGATCATAACAAACTGGTGGTTCAAAACCCATTCGGCGGTTATATCATGCACAGTTGATTGTCCCCCGATGAGCCCCCTGAGGACCCATTTTCCGCACATATGATCAAGCAGGGTGTCCTGAAATGTTTTCTGCTGGGCAAGCCCGGACAAAACAAAAAAAGAGCAAAACAGAATTGTGAAATAAATTTTTTTCATAAATATTTGATCGTCAGTGTTTACTGTGCTGAGCCGGCACTTTTTTTTATACCAGAACCGGTATCCGGTTGAGGATGTAACAAAATTAATCAAAAAATACTTTTACTGTTCACCGGGATTGTAATGATCGAGAAGGTAAAGGTATGCGTTATGCAGATGGTGCGCGAAAGCACCTTTGTTGTTCCCCGGAAATATCTTGTAATAATTTTCATCAGCCAGGAGAATAATGGTAGTGCCAGTTCGGACATAATTGCTGCTGTGGTAGTATACCGGGGGGACAAACCCGGGAAGCTGGTATTTCACATACTTTGACACCTTGACCCCAAGGTATTTTTCAAAGTTATCACGGGATTTCCTTGTAGGTTTATCAAGGCCGTTGTAGAGATGCATTACCACGGTGTTCTTTGGGAATTTCATTTTTCTTATCTTCGGGCGGATGCCTGCAAACGGGTTGACGGCATTATAGTCATCGGTGGTCTGGATTGAAAACGGGCTTTCGGGCACCCAGTCAGCCGAATTCACTACATTATAAGCCCAGCCGTTCTGGGTCCTGGCTTCATAATCATAAGCAAAATAAAGGTTCCCGGGCTTGGGCGCTGCGCTGCAATAGGTCTTGAAACGGATGTCGCCGGGCAGAACTTTCTGATCCCTGAGATTCAAGAAATATGCGGTGAGAAGGTAGCTTATGGCACCACCCTGGCTGTGCCCGGTGATGATAAAGTCCTTCACCCCGGCTTTATACAGGGAGTCAATCCTGGGAAGGATATCCTTGGAAAGATAGGCTGTGCAAATAAGCCAGCCCGTATGGACTGCCGCTTCAGGATTTGATGCCAGCTCATATTTAAAAGTGAAATCCGTATCAAGTTTTAATTCCCCTTTTGCAGATGCCATGGCACAATAATAATTCGCCAGCCAGCTGGTAAAACTCGCGGTCGTACCCCTGATACTTATTACAGCAACGGATTGGTCGTTAAGCCAGAGGTCCCAGTGGTTATCCATGCCAACCGCAGGCGAATCATAGATCTTTCTGAAATGCTCCGGGGCCTGGTATTTGTTATAATATTCAGGATTAGCTGATGTCCTTGCCGAGATTAAAAGCATTTCCCGGTATTCTCCTTTAACGAACCCGGGCCTGAGCTGCTGGCCGGTAAGCATGACAGGAAAAAAAATCAGGGCCGGGATCGCAATGATAAAGAGAGTTTTCAGTTTCATCGTCAGGGGTTTAAATCGTTGGTTGATGGTGCCTGATATAACCTGATCTTCTTAAGGAATACTGTTCCGTCGGGCCTGATGTCAAAAAAGATATCGTCAAATTCATCAGTCCCTTCAAGTCCCTTAGGGAAAAGGAAGCGGGCATGGATCATGACGGCATTCTCGGAAGTGTCGATCTTTTCAAAGCGGGGGCAAGCCAAAACTGATTTTTCAAATATCATGCGGTCAGGATAATCCTTCCTGAACAGTTTTTTTGTGACAATACATCCTTTGGTTTGCTCCCCTGTGATGATAAACCTGAATTGCCTGTCCCTGTATTGTTTGACAAGTGTATCATTGATGGTGTCATTGATAAGGAATTCCCCGGCGCATTCAGTTATGCACCTGATTCCCAGTTTACTGCCATGAAAAATCAACACGGTGTCAAATAATTCGGATGGCTGGATCAGGCATTCCACTTTCTGAGTCCTGCACTGCAGTGTACGGAAACCGGACTGCCCGTCCCTGCTGCAATTACAGCCGGAAAAAGCCGACAATGCCATCAGGCAAATTATTTTTAAAGAATATGATTTCAGATTCACCGGTTAAATTTACGCTAAAAGTAATTCAAAGTCTGCACCTGAGCAACTTCAGGTTTGTCGTCGGGGAGAATAATACGCTGTAAGGAGTTTTGAAAAAAGTCCTAATTTTATCACAAAATACTACTTATGCGAAAGCTTGATATTTTATTTGTATGTATGATATTTACAGGGCTGATTGCAGCTAATGCTCAGGAATCAGCCTATTCTGTTAATGTCCAGGCTGTCAGGTCAGTGAAAGCAAAGAGGATCGTCAACACTGAGGATGCCCCCAAAGCCATCGGGCCATTCAGCCAGGCGGTGGAAGTCAACGGGATACTTTACATTTCGGGACAGCTTCCTCTGGATCCTTCCAGCGGCAAAATGGTCGACGGGGGTATCTCCGAGCAGGTTGGGCAGGTCATGAAAAATATTGGTGCGGTGCTTAAAGCCGCAGGCTATGATTACAGCGATGTGGTGAAGTCGACCTGTATGCTTAGCGATATGGACAATTTCAAGGATTTTAATACCGTATACGGTAAATATTTTCCCGTTGATCCTCCTGCCCGTGCGACTTTTGCAGTTGTGAAACTCCCGTTGGGGGCGCTTGTGGAGATAGAGGCTGTTGCCATCAAATCAAAATAACCTTATCGATATGAACAAAAGGACTTTTCTTAAGAGTCTCGGGCTAATGAGTTTCGCCGCTTTGCCCGGTGCTTTCAACCTTGATGAATGGCTGTCGTCCTATTCGGGCAAACCATCTCTTGAGCTGGCCTCCGACGAGGAATTCTGGGAAGGGATACGGCAGGGTTACCGTGTCAAGCTTGATTATATCAACCTCGAGAACGGGTATTATTGTTTCATGCCCCAGGAGACGCTCGAAAAATATATTAGTCATGTGAGGGATATCAACCTGCATGGATCCTATTATATGCGAACCGTACAGTTTGACAACAAGAAAAGGGCGGCCGATAAACTTGCCGCCATGCTTGGCTGTCCGGCCGATGAGGTCATCATTACACGCAACACAACTGAATCACTTGACCTGGTCATAGGAGGTTTTGACTGGAAGGCCGGCGACGAAGCGGTGATGGCCGAACAGGATTACCCGTCAATGCTGGATATGTTTAAGCAAGTGGCCAGAAGGTACGGGGTTGTCAACAGGATAATCTCTGTTCCGATAGATCCGGCTTCCGACGAAGAGATCGTTCAACTATATGCCAGTGCGATAACGCCTAAGACAAGGCTGCTTATGGTGAGCCACATGATCAACATCACGGGGCAGATTCTGCCGGTGAGGAAAATCGCCGACATGGCCTACAGCAAGGGGGTTCAGGTGATGGCCGACGGCGCACACGCGGTGGCGCATTTCAGGTATACTATCCCCGAACTGGGATGCGACTACTACGGTTCAAGCTTGCATAAATGGCTTAGCAATCCCTTGGGTGCAGGCTTGCTCTGGGTGAAGAAAGAGAATATAGCCAAGCTCTGGCAACTGCTGGCCGAAGACGGAAAAAACCTGGATGACATCCGGCGGCTGAACCACACAGGCACTCATCCGGTATATACCGACCTGACAATACCAGATGCCATCGATTTTTATCTGAAGATCGGTCCTGAACGGAAGGAAGAACGGCTGAGATATCTCAAGAATTACTGGGTTTCGGCGGTGAAGGGAGTGCCTGATGTCATCATCAATACTCCATCGGATCCCCATCGAAGCTGTGGAATCGCGAATGTGGGGATAAAGGGGATGAAACCACAGGACATGGGCGACACACTCTTTAAGAAGTTCAATATCTATTGTGCTCCGATTGACGGAGCAGGGGTGCATGGATGCCGCATCGTTCCTAATGTGTATACGACCCCTGCCGACCTGGATGTTCTGGTAAAAGCTGTGAAGGAGATGGCCGGGCAAGCCCGGCATTAATGCCGCTCAACCCAGGGAGAAAAGGGCTCAGGTATTGGTATAAGCCCGGATAAGTTTTATGATCAGGTCTCTGTCAATAGGTTTTGTGACATAATCATTGCAGCCGGCATTAATGGCTTTGTCCCTGTCCTCAATAAAGGCGTGAGCGGTCTGGGCAATGATGGGGATTGATTTGTTGAAGGACCTGATCTGCCGGGTGGCTTCCAGGCCGTTCATCCCCGGCATTTTTATATCCATCAATATGATTGCAATTTCGGCGTTAGATTTCAGCGCTTGTATTGTATCTTCTCCATTTTCGGTATTGATCAGATTAAAACCCACTTTGGATAGAATGGTTTCCAGGTAGACGAAACTTGTTTTATCGTCTTCTGCAACAAGGACTGTCAACTTTTTATCAAGCATATGCAAAGATAGTATTAATAAACGACGGCGCTTTCAGGCGCCGTCGTTTATTTCATGTCGTTTTTACCAGATCACGATCCGGATGGTATCGGCAGCGCTGCTTTTACAACCCCAGGCGTCGGCAAATTCCTTCATCAGTGGCAGGGTGGCGTTGATCCTCCATCGGGCCGGGGAATGTTCGTTGGTCTGCACCTGGTTGATCAGGCTTTCGTTTGTCATATTCTCGCGCCAAACCTGGGCCCATCCCAGGAAAAAGCGTTGCTGGTAAGTGAATCCATCAATGGGCTTGGGTTTTTCCTTGCCTTCAAGGGATTTCTCAAGGGCATAGTAGCCTAAGGTCAATCCGCCGAGGTCGGCGATATTTTCTCCCAGGGTAAGCTTCCCATTGATCTTAAATCCTTTGGTAACTTCCATGGTGTTGAAATAATCTTCCAGCTTCTTCCCGAGTGCGGCAAAATTCTTCGAATCTTCGGATGTCCACCAGTTGCTGAGGTTCCCATTACCGTCGTACTGGCAGCCCTGGTCGTCAAAACCATGGGTCATCTCGTGGCCGATCACAGCAATGATACCGCCGTAATTGATGGCATCGTCTGCATCGGGATTAAAGAAAGGAGGCTGCAGTATGGCTGCCGGGAATACGATTTCGTTATTGGTAGGATTGTTGTAAGCATTGATCGTCTGGGGCGACATATCCCATTCCTTTTTATCAACCGGCTTGCCGGCTTTCGAGATCATGTCGTTATGTTCCCATAATTCAATGTTCATGCTGTTTTCAACCAGTTTATCGGGCTGTATGTCTATGCTGGAATAATCTTTCCAGGTGTCGGGATAACCTATCTTCCAGGTAAAGGCAGCCAGTTTCTTTTTGGCTTTTTCCTTGGTTTCTGCACTCATCCAGCTCAGTTTGTCAATACGTTCCTTATACACTGCACGCACATTTTCTATCATCTCCGAAACCTTTTTCTTGGATGTTTCGGGGAAATATTTGGCAACATAGAGTTTTCCCAGGGGCATTCCCAGCCTGCGGTTAACACTCATGACAGCGCGCTCTTCACGGGGGCGTTGGGCTTTCACACCATACATAACGGTGCTGTAAAAGTGAAATGCTTCCTTGCTGAATTCCTGGGGAAGCAGGCCGGCAAAAGCAGTGAGCACCTGCCAGCGGAAATAGGTTTGAAGAACATCCACGGGCGTTGCTTTGATAAGCAGGCCGAGGTTCTTCAGGTAGTTCTTGTCCTGGACGATAAGTGTATCGGTTTTGAGTCCATAATTCCTGTAATAATCGGCCCAGTTAATGTTTGGAGCCAGTTTCTGAAGTTCAGTGAAGGGGATTTTGTTATAGATCTTGACAGGATCACGCATTTCAAAGTTTTTCAGCTGTATGAGAGCCAGTTTCGTTTCAAAATCCAGGACGGTCTTCCCTGCATCTTTCACTTTCCAGCCGGCCATCGCAAACATATTGTCGACATGCTTCACAAATTCGGCCCTGATCTTCATCATTGCCGAATCCTTGTTCTCATAGTAATTGCGGTCGCGCATCGAAAGCCCGCTTTGCCCCTGGAATACTGCATTCATGCTGCTTCTGCGGTCATCGGCTCCAACATAAACTGCAAACGGGCCTGCAACGTTGACTTTGGAAAGTTCACCGGAAAGAGCGATGAGATCGTTGGCGGTTTTTGCGGCAAGAACCTTGTCGGCCATTGGTACGATAGGGGTGATGCCCCGTTTGGCAATGGTTACCGTGTCGAGGTAGGAGCGGTAATACCCTGTAATGAGCTGGGCTTCGCTTCCTTTGGCAGGATCTTTCTGAGCAAGCAGTTCGGTAATGATCCCTTTGATCTTCACTTCCCGGTTCTCCTTATCAAGTATGTCGAAAGAACCCCAGGTAGCTTCGGTAGAAGGGATGGGATTATTCTTTTTCCAGTTTCCGTTGACATACCCGTCGAAATCAACGCAGGGTTTGCAGGCCGTGTCCATACCGGTTACTTCGAAGGCTGCGACCTTGCCTGCGTTCTTTGATTGGTTGTTGTTGCAAGAAACCGTAAGCAGCAACATCATCACAGGTATCGTGATGAAGAGGAATAATAATTTTCTTTTCATTTGTCAGTCATGTTTTGTGTGAGAAAGTTTTGGCAAAAGTACGAGAATTCTTTTTTTGTTAAAAACTTAACAATACTTTTGCGCCCGGAAAACTACGTAAATCACTCAAAACAGTCTAAGTATAACTCTTAAATTATATCCCATGAAAAAAGAAACAGTATTCAAGGTCTCTGCTTTACTGGTTTTATTCTCTGCTTACCCGGCACTGTCCAATGCCGCAGAAACCCTCAGCCAGGGCCTTGCACCCGCGATCATCAATGACCAGCAGTACAACCGCGCCATCCACATCATGGCTATGCTTCTTGTTGGTTTCGGATTTCTGATGGTGTTCGTAAGAAAATACGGAAGGTCTGCTCTTACTGCAACTTTTCTCCTTGTCAGTATTTCCATCCCGATGTACATGCTTATCAACAAAAACGGGGAGGGAATTAACGATACTGACATCCGCCGACTTATTCTCAGCGAATTTTGCGGCGCCAGCCTTCTAATTGCTGCAGGCGCAGTGTTGGGCCGTTTAAAGATGCAGCAGTACCTTTTGCTGGGAATTCTGTTCGTCCCCTGCTATATGTTTAATGAGTGGCTGGTTCTTAACGGGGGCCTCGGCCTCGTAAAAGCCGGAGGAGTGGTAGATACCGGAGGTTCAATCGTGATCCATGCATTCGGCGCCATCTTTGGATTAGGGGTTGCCCTCACTATGACTACAAAACAGGAGTTTGAAAAGACCATCGAGAGTGACGCAGTGTCCGACCGTTACTCCATGCTTGGAAGTATGATCCTTTGGGTGTTCTGGCCCAGTTTCTGTGCGGCTCTTGTGACTCCCGAACAAATGCCATCCACCGTCGTAAACGTAATACTCGCGCTCTGCGGTTCAACCATCACCACCTATATTGTTTCAGTTGCCCTTCGTAAGAAGGTCAGCATTGCCGATATCGCCAATGCAGCGCTTGCAGGCGGAGTGGCCATAGGCTCGGCCTGCGCAAATGCCAGCCATTCCGAATCCGTGATCATCGGCATCCTGGCCGGTGCGCTCTCAACTTTCGGTTTTGCAGTGATACAGTCAAGACAACAAAAGCTGATGAAGATCATCGACACCTGCGGGGTGACGAATCTCCACGGGCTCCCCGGGCTGCTCGGCGGTCTTGCAGCTTTACCTATCGTAAGAGGACTTGACATCCGCCAGCAGCTGCTGGGCATCGTTTTAACCATTGTAATTGCTTTCGCCAGCGGCATGCTGGTAGGGAAAATACTACCCCTGATGGGCCGTAAAACTGAAGCTTACGAGGATGCTGAAGAGTTCCTCGATGCTGCGGAATAATTATTTTTTTACTGCGGATGAGGGAGCGTCGGGAATCCGGTACTTGTTCTATTTATAGGTTACTTCCCAGCTTATTGTTTTGCCTGTTGAGGATTTAATGCTGATTACACGCATTTTCCCTTCAGCAGTAATACTGATAAGGTCTGCGCTTTCACATTTAAACCCGGTGAAAACCGAACCAACCGGCTCATAGATGTACAGGGTGTAAGTGTCGTTAGCCACCATCATGCTTTTACCGCATAAAGAACCTGTATTCCATTTAAGCTCCTCCAGTTCAAGCCCCCCGCAGGAAATATGCCGGTTGGTGGCCAGCAACTGTGGATTGTCCTGTTTTTCCCTTATACAGAACAGCTGGCAACCGTATCCCGGATCAATTTTCCCCATGTGAAATTCCCTCATGAAATTCCCAGTAAGCTGTTGGGTCCAGAATTCAAAGACCAGGTATTCCTTTGCAGGATCCAGTCCGAGTTCGGCAAAACTTGCCGATTCCCGGCTTTCATCGGTGCGTCCCAGGAGCATCCAGCTCTCATAGGGTTTGTTTATCTCAAGGAGAAAGTCTGTGTATGGAGACGTGAGGCGCGCGTCAAACACACGCACACCCGAACCGCTGAGTTCCGATCCAAGCCTGTCGAGGTACATTGATGCGGAAGGATCAACATCATAGATCTGCCCGGGAAGAGTAAACAGCACGGGAATAGACCTCATGGCTGCTTCCACCAGAGGAGTCCCGTATACTTCAGGCTTGTCGGTAAGCATGAACAGTGAGCCGGTCATGGAAGTGACCATGCATGAGGCATAGGCCATCCTGCCTTTCAGTTCGATATGGTCGGGATCATTCCGCCAGATGACGTTATTAAAGGAATTGTATTGGGTCAGTGTCCTCATCCCGTAACCGTCATCTCCAATGCGGCAGGCATCGACGATCCCGATCAGCTCAGGCCTTATGCCCCAACAGGCCAGGAGGAAATTATCTTTTCCGATTTCGCTTCTTACTGCTTTCACCACGTTCCTGAAGGCTTCCACACGGTCGGTCTTTTTTTTGTTAAAATACCCTGTATTGCTGTTATATCCTTCATACCTGAGATGGCGAAGTGCGTCGAGTTTGTAGTACTTCCATCCGGTTTCTTTAAAATTACGATAGACCGGCCTGATCAGTTTGTCAAGGGTTTCGGGGTTAGAACCATCCATCACATAACCAATCCACCGTCCTTTAACCGGTTCGTCATTCGTATCCCTTACAAAAAGCGAACGGTTGCCAAAGGCCCAGGATTTATTCGAAAACGCGACGTTGGTCCAGATCCCTGGTTTCAGCCCTTTATCGCTGATATACTTTGAAAGTGCAGGCAGTGAGCCGGGAAATTTTTCATTTGCCGTGGTCCATTTTTCAGGGTATGAAGTTTCCTGCTGGTAGCCGTCGTCGATCTGGATGTACTCAAGCCCGTATGGTTTAAGGGTTTCACTTAGTACATCCGCAGTCCTCATCACATCATCCGCAGTCACCTTATCAAAATAAGCAAACCATGAACTCCAGCCCACGACAGGCTTTGACCATACCCTGTAGTTCCATGGTTCGAAGTACGAAAGGCCCCGGTGTTTCTGGTAATAGCGGGGTTTAAACAGGAAGCAGATCTCCCTGCCTGTAACATTGATACTGTAGGTGTTTTGTTCAGGAGATGAGGCAAGGGGGATTATGACTGTAGCTGCCTGTTCAACCGAGAGCGACCAGTCCTTAGCCCTGTCGTACACAGCCCTGTTCAGGCGGCTGTGGCTTAATCCAACGGAATGACGCACAAAGGTGCTGCCGGTAGCCCTGTTCTCCTCGCAGGGAAAGGACTGTCCGCTTGCTGTAATGGTTCCTTCAAGCGTAAGGCTGCTGCCGTCATTGGAAGTAAGTGTGAAAGCATGGAAAATTTTACCTCCCACGCTGTCTTTGACCTCCCTGAAGTAAAAACTGGAAGGATCGTTGGCAATGATAGCTGAAAGGATGGTCTGCCCGTCGTAAATTATGCTCAGGGCATTTCCCCTGAGCATAACCGTGGCCGGTGAATCCGGGGGCGCTTTTACTGAAAGCCCGGGTTGGGCAAAACAACTGATATTTAACAGGAACAGGAAAGCAGCAAGCACCAGTGTTTTCATCATCTTTATTTTCGGACTACAACTTCTTTACCGTTACCCTTCGGTTCTGGGTGCGGCCGGCTGCAGTTTTATTGTCGGCAATGGGTTTGGATGAACCAAAGCCTTTTGTTTCAATCCTGTCTGCGGCAATGCCTCTTTTGATCATTTCAGCTTTGATGCTTTTAGCCCTGTTTTCGGAAAGGGTGAGGTTTTTGGCCTCGCTTCCTGTATTGTCGGTATGTCCTTCGATGAGCAGCTTGACTTTGGGATGATCCTGCATGAATTTTACCAGCTGTTCGATTACGGGATAGCCTTCGGGTTTTACAACCGACTTGCCGATGTCGAAATAGATCCCGTAAATGTCGATATAGCCTTTGGAATCAAGGTCCTGCATGGGATCAGGAAGTTTTTGCTCAACCACCACCGGCTTTTTCACGGGCTCGCCTGTTATAGCGGGGCGAAATCCATAATCTCGTACCGCGCTGTAAGGAAATTCCTTATTCCGGTATGAGGCTCTCATCCTGGCTCCGTCGCTTCCCCAGCTGCCTCCGCGAAGTACGCGGTTTGTTCCTGCAGCAGGACCGGGAGGATCTGATTCCTGGCTTACCCTGTAGTAGAACTCACTGTACCAGTCGTTGCACCATTCCCTCACATTCCCCGACATATCATAAATCCCAAGCTCGTTCGGCAGTTTCTGTCCGCCGGTATGGACCCTGCGGTCGGAATTTCCAAGATACCAGGCCACCTGGTTGAGGTCATTCCCGCCGATATATTTGTATCCCTTGCTTTTTGTTCCTCCTATAGCCGCAAATTCCCATTCGGCTTCTGTCGGAAGCCGGAATTCTTTTCCTGTCGCCTTCGAAAGCCAATTCAGGTAAGCTACCGCATCGTTCCAGCTGATGTTGCCTACAGGTTTCAGTGAATCTGAAAGGGGGATAAGCGATCCGTTAGCATTCTTGTTCCAGGTTCCGTTGTTAACAGCTCTGTGCGCAAGGCCATTTTTCATCCTGACTGAATCGGGCTGCTCGCTGTCGGTGATATATCCTGTCGCAACAATGAACCTTCGGAATTCTGTATAGGTGACCTCGAATCGCCCGATATAAAAATTGTTCACACTCACTTTGTGTGCAGGCTGTTCGTCGGAACTGCCGCTGTTGTTGCCCATCATGAAGGCCCCACCTTCAACATGCACCATATCCGGCATTTTTACCGATGCACTCTGCGAAAAAACAACCGGGCCGAAAAAGGTCAGCATTACAATGGAAAGGAGAGTTTTTTGTATCATACTTTTATTTTTAATCAAACATTCGTCAATTTAACCGTGTGAAGGTATAAAAATTTTAAATCTAAGAGCTGTCGGCCGATTGTTATAAAGTTAATTATTTCGGATGGGGGAGGGGGGGCGGTGCTGTTATTTTCACCTCAAAACGCTGAAACTCTGCAACCAGGCCTTAAGAAATTAATCCCGGCATGTTAATATACTGATCCCCGCATACTTTCAGGTATATTGTTGTCATAAAGAATTGAAATCTTTTGGGATAAATTTTTTTTGGTGAATGATTAAACCCTACTTTTGCAAATTGTTAGGTAATAACGTTTCACGATCGTATTCACAAATAATATAATTAATTGATAATCTTATAGTTAAAATGCGACCTATTGTAAAAATTTTAAACTCATGCCGATGAAAAAAAACATTCTACTTTTAATTACTCTCTTACTCTTTGTCCTCGCCGGGTTTGCACAGACAGAAAGTTCAAAGCCCATAGTACAGAAAGCTATGTATTTTGATGTTTCTCCTCCCTTAAGAGATATGATGAAGGCAGCCCCTGAAAAGGCCGACAATTCATGGAAGGTCATCAAAAATCATTTCGACCTCAATAAAAGCAGTTGGAAATCATTCCCTGAAGACTGGACTGATCCCAGGCGTCAGCGTGTTTATAACCAGAGAGCCACAACCTCTGATTCAACCATTCAGAATTTTGACGGAAACAGCAATACCCAGGGTTATGACCCCCCTGATACTTATGGCGTTGTTGGCCCGAACCATTATTTTCAGGTGGTGAACTGTCATTTTTCAATTTACGACAAAGTAGGAACAAAACTTATAGGCCCGGTAAGCACATCAACCATCTGGACAGGTATGCCGAACAACCAGAACGGGGGAGATGCCGTTGTAATGTATGATAAAGATGCCGACCGCTGGTTCATTGCTCAGTTGGCTTACCCTTCGGGATATGACCTGGTGATGGTTGCAGTTTCACAGACCAATGATCCGACAGGGAGCTGGTATCGCTGGGAATATTCTTTCACCGGACTGCCCGATTATCCCAAATGGGGCATCTGGCCCGATGGCTATTATATGGCTGTAAACCGCTTCAATGCAAGTGGTTCTTCTTTCCTTGGCACAGGCCAGGCTGTTTTTGATCGTACCCTGATGATAACAGGCGATGCTACAGCCCAGATGGTTTTATTGACCCTGCCACCGTCAAACAATGCATATTCAATGCTCCCTTCGGATTGCAGCGGGCCATTTCCACCGGCAGGAACACCGAATTATTTTGTCTTCTTTCATAATAACGTCGATTACCTTGGAGTATATGAATTTCATACCGATTGGACCAATACTGCCAATTGTACTCTTGGAAATTTCATTCAGCTGAATGTAGATGCATTCAATCCCAGCCTTTCAGGAATATCCCAAAAAGGAACCACCACCAAGGCCGGGACTCTTTCAGACCGTCTGATGTACCGTCTGCAGTACCGTAAATTTAACGACCACTGGTCGATGGTGACCAACCATACGGTAAATGTAGGTGGCAATGTATCCGGGGTTCGCTGGTATGAACTGAGAAAAACCACAGGCGACTGGGGTATTTACCAGCAGTCGACATATGATCCGGGCGATGGCAACAGCCGCTGGATGGCAAGTTGTGCAATGGACTCTTTAGGGAACATTGGTCTTGGCTTTAATATCTCGAGCCCTGATATGTACCCTGCCATAAAATACACAGGCAGGCTGGCAAGTGATCCCCTGAATTCAATGACATTACCCGAAAAAGGAATTTTCTACGGTACAGGGTCCAATAATGTCATGGATGGCGGAAGCACATGCCGCTGGGGTGATTACAGCACCCTGACTGTTGATCCTATTGATGAAACGACGTTCTGGTATTCCACCGAATACCTGGCAAGCATGGGTTCTGGCTGGAAAACAAGGATAGGCTCGTTTACATTTGCAAATATTCTGAGTGTGATGGCCACTGCAACTCCCAACCCGGTTTGCATAGGCGGTTCAACCCAGCTTAACGCAACCCCGACAGGAGGCTCAGGCACCTACACCTATTCATGGACCTCTATCCCTGCAGGTTTTACATCAACGATCTCCAATCCGATTGCAACACCCGCCGTAACCACCACCTATATCATTTCGGTGAATGACGGGACCCTGACCGTGACCGATTCCCTGTTTGTTATTGTTAACGGACATCCTACATCCAATGCAGGACCCAATGCCACTTACCCGAACACTACGGTTTCAGTCCCGCTTAACGGAACTGCAGCAAATTACAGCAGCCTGAAATGGCTGACTGCCGGCGACGGATCCTTTACAAGCGATACAGCAGCAGTTACAGTGTATACTATTGGTTCGACCGACAGGCAGACCGGTGGAGTTTTACTGACACTCAAGGCATATCCTCTGATGCCGTGTGCTGATACAACTTCAGATACTGTATTCATCAGGATATTGTTCCCGGTTGGCGTTGTAACGAATGCCAATACCGCTTTCGATGTGAACATCATGCCGAATCCCACTTCAGGTGTTTTCAAAATGATTGTCAGCGGAAGCGCCTATAAGGACCTCCAGGTTACTATCAGCAATGTTGAGGGGAATACCGTATACACCGATCTGACCAGGTCAGTGGCTAAGGATTATTCCAGGTCAATGGACCTTACAACTCTTCCCAAGGGCGTTTACTTTGTAAAAGTTCAGACCGACGGACATATGATCACCAAAAAGCTGGTGATCCAGTAATAAAACCGATTATTCAAGCCCCGGGCCTGACCTTTTCAGGCCCGGGGCTTTTTAATTTAATTTAAGAAAATGAAATCTCACGAAAGTTTCCTTCCCGATCTTAAAGAATTAGGCAGTCTGATTCTCGGATTTTTACCCTGGCTGCTGTTTCTTTTTCTTTCGGGCAAAACCCTTGCCAGCCTTGAAAGGGCCACTATAATCAGTCTTATTGCCTGCGTTGCATTTGGCTTTACCGAACTCAGGCAAGGCTTCATACTTCAATGGGGGACTTTGCTGTTTTTTAGTTTTTGCGTAATCACTATAAACCTATTTCATATTATTTGGGTTGCGGTTTACATGGATCTTCTCTCCAATTCGGCCCTTGCTTTTGTAATGTGGCTTACCCTGCTGCTTGGCAAACCCTTTGTGCTGCAATATGCGAAAAGGGGTCTCAGTGAAGATCGTTGGAAGGATCCCGCATTTATCCGAGGCTGCAGCCAACTCACTATCGTCTGGGCTTCCCTGATGACTGTCTCTGTTATTTTGAGCCTTGTTAAACGCAGTTCTCTTTTTTCCTGGCCGGGATGGATTTATTTTACCTTAAGCCTTTTGATCATCACCTCCGGGCTTACTTATACCACGGTATTCAAGCGCCGGAAACGGCTAAATCGCCTGAAAGAGCAGGAAGCCAATAATCCTTATTAAGGCTTACCTTATTTTGATCATCTTACGTACCGTGCTGACACCAGCTGTAGACAGCCTGAGGAAGTAAACCCCTGCAGGGATGCCTGATGCGTCCCATGTAAGTTCACAAGTGCAGGGATCCTGGTAACGGTAAGCCAGGATCGCCAATTCCAGACCTGTATCATTCAAAACAGTAAGTTTAACCCAGCCGGGTTTATCGACTACATAAGTGATCCTGGTCGTGCGTGAAAACGGATTAGGATAGTTTGTCAGCAGTCCCTGGCCCGGATCTTTGGTCTCAACTCCCCACCATAACTCTGTACCGCCAGATTCCCTGTACCTCGCCATGAACTCCTGGTAAAACAGGTTATTTACCCTGGGGTCGAAGATGGTCAGCGAATTATCGTCATTTCCCAGGGCGTCCGACGCCTGCCAGTTGAATGATCCGGTGCTTATGATCTTGTTCCCCGTCTTGGTATTGGCATCAATGATAAAATATTTATGATGAAGCAATCCGTCGATTGAGTCGATGAACACATCGGCATGAGGCGACCAGGCTTTGGGGACTGCCAGCCCTTTCATGCGGGGGTAGGAGCCGTTGGTTTCAAACGCATAGGTGGAATCAACAACACCGCATACCTTACGGCCAAGCCTGAAAATGGAATGCAGGGTATCCTCCATCGATTGCAGGTTGAATTTAAGCATGCCGAAAAACAGGCTTTTAGTGGTTTTTGTGCGGATGATATGCTCCAGGGAGTCGGCCACACCTTCGACAGGCGAAAAATACACTTCCATCCTTGTGCCGGCAACATTGAGAACGTGAGGGACATTATTGAATTTCCTGGGACCGAACTTTGACCTGGATGTATCAGCAATGTCGGTATGCGAACCCCACATCAGTTCGAACTCCCTGGTATATACAGCACAAAGAGCTTCATCCTGGATAAAGACCATGTTGTTCCTGTCGGTATGGAACATCGGATGTGTAACGTTAGCCGAGCCTGTGCAAAGCCATTTGATCGAGGAATCGGAATTGTTCCTGTAATCGAAGACCCAGAATTTGTTATGCATGGCGCTGGCAGTATCGGTATTCCTGTGGATAATCTGGATGCCATGTGCTACCAGGGTATCCATGTACTGCGTATTCGGGGAGTTGTTATAGATAAACCGGATTTTGACCCCCCTGTTCTTTGCAGAGATCAACGATGCGGCAATAGTAGGGTAATCACTGAATTCCCAGAGGGCGATATCTATGCTGTACCTGGTCTTGCTTATGTAATTGAGCAGCAGATTCTCGAAATTGGCATTCCCGTTTGCGAGTTCTCCTGTGCTAACTGTGGTGTCGACCGAATGCGTGAAGTATACCTCGGTTTTTCCAGTTGATGTTGACTGGGTAACAAAATATCCCGAGTCGGCTGCAGTGCCTCCCGTATTCTGAGACCAGAGGAAATAACGGTAAATCCTTCCCGGGTAGGGGCACCAGAGCCACCAGGAGTGGTTGGTCATCAGGTTGGGGGATGCCAGGTCCACGAACATGTGAAACGGTTGGTAGTTCGAATCCGATACTGCCACCTGTAAATGGGTATCGGTCGGGGTATCGGTGATCCAATTCAGCCTCACCCCGTGCGGAATGATACTGTCATACCACAGACTGGTTATTACCGGGGCAACTGAAGCCTGTTTTACAGAATGCGTCTCTTGTGCAAAGCAGGAGAGGGTAAGGGTGACACCAAATGACATCCACAGGCAAATCAAAATGTAAATGATCTTTTTCATAATCTCAGGAATTTATCATCGCGGTATAAATATACAACGAAAACAATTTATTTCAATGTGTGTATGAATAATCAATGAAATTTTCCTGCGCTTACACTATCCTGTTCAATACAGGGACCGTTTAAGTTTCCTCCTTGTAATACACTTTGTAATATTTACCCCTTTCATCACTGCCCTGCTCGATCAGCTCACGGTTGCCATGGATATAAATATGAAAGTTCTTATCGAGTTTGATCACGCTTTTAAATACCCTGGCCTGCTTTTTTACCGCACTTGCCGAAATGCTGAAACTATCCGCAATATCTATATCCTGCTCACGCTGGTATGAGTCTTTGAAACGTTTGAAGGACTCTATGATCTCAGGGTTTTCTATCACTTCATTTGAAAATTCCTTCATGTCGAAACTCTCATTCTCCTTAAAGAACTTCACCGATTTGTTGAGCAGATCAACCTGGTCGGCTTTGGAAACATCGTATTGACGGGGAAGTTCCTGAGTGACGAAATTCTTGCAAAGCGAAAGCACGTTCTGCGTATTGTAATACTCGTCTTTACGCTGTTTTACATGCAGAAAATCATCGATCCAATATTGTGCTTCAGCGCCTTTGTTGGTGTTATCAACCACTGCAACAACAAACCCTTTGTCCCGTTCAGTATTGAAGATCAGGCAACCCTTATCCAGTTTATGAATGTTGATGCCTTGTTCACTTAAGATTTCAAAGCCGTCTCCAAGTGCGAAAACTTTCAGGAAAGTATCCTTGTTCTCCGATTTAAAGAGTCCGATTGCCTCAATCCTTTCTCCGCCCAGGGCACAATCTTTGAAATAAACAGTGTAGAATTCCCCGCCTTTAATTTTCGGGTGAGTACTTTTTTCATAGAGATGCTTCGCAAGATTCACCGACTGATCATACAGCGCTGCCCTGTCATCAAAAACCTTGCAGGCATAGGTATAAACCTCGTTAAGATCAAGATCGCTGTCATGATAAAAAGTAAAGTACTCCTGGTTTTTAAAGGGAGTTAAAAAGTAGTCCAGGAACAGGCCATCCAGCTCATCATTGGTTTGAAACTCTGATTTCGACACATGAAGCCCCTCGGTTAACTTATTTCCGACCTTATGAATTGCAATCCCTTTAATTGCAGCACTATCCTTTAAAATCATTTCCATTTACGTTTTATTTTTGTCGTTCAACTGCAACCAAGAAGTGGCGGGTCCTGAAGAATATTGCGTTTCATGAACCCGCAGGGGAGTTTGCATATAAGCACCTCCGCGTTTAAGGCTCCATTTTTCAGGCGTTACCGAGCCTTCAAGGTAGCCCGGTCCCCAAGGGCCCCGGAATCCCGACCACTGATGATTATAATCGACCTGGGCATTAACAAACCCCGCTAAAAGACAAAGCAGGATAGCTGTAATTGTACTTCGGTACAATCTTCTTATCATATTTCTCATTGTTATTTTACCGAAGGCTGTTGCTGGGTGGAGCAATGGATCCCACCGCCCGAATAATTCTGGTAGAGCATGTTGAAGAACCTGATCTCGCGGCCGGGGAACTGTTCGCCGAATATTTTCCTTACCGCATCTTCTTTCTCTTTTGAGGTGCCTGCGGATGTGTAAGTGGGTAATAAAACCATTCCGTTGGTGACAAGGTAATTCAACCAGGTGGCGGCCGGAAGCCAGAGCAGGGTATCCCCGTCCTTAGGCGCTTCCGAAGGGATGAAGGCGCTGATTGGCACTTCTGTGGGTGGAATGGACAAGGTTTGTGTGAGCTTATTCCTTGCCACGACTTTCAGAGGCACGATATCGGGAAGTGGAACCTTGATGATGGTAAAGGGCTTTCCGTCCTGGTCGGTCGACATCCGCAGTATATTAAAATTCTCGTTCAGCCTCTCGTAATTCATAAGGTTCACGGGGTTGAGGTCTTTCTCCTTTTCATCGATCCAGGCGAGAAGTATGGTGCCCGGTCCCGAGAATCTCACAAATTCATCGGTATGTCCGCCTATACCAACTCCAATGTAGTTTCCGGTAATTCTCCTCATGATCCACTGAGGATCATCGGCCAGGCCCTGTTTCATCCAGATGATCTTTGAAACGCCCAGGGCTTTCCTGTATTCACCATCGAGCTCTTCCTTAGTCCTGCCGGGGTTCCTTTGCATTTCGGTGGCTTCGCAAAGGATGAGCGTGCCTTTGCCGTTCACTTCCATTCCGCCTCCTTCATGGAAAGCATTGCAGCGGATCAGTTTCGCCCTAGTCACTTTGGCCATCATGGCCGATACATTCCCTGTATTCGTGTCGATGTCCATGGCCGAGTAAAAAGCAATGCTGTCTTTGTTGTCGCCGTATATCTCTTTCAGGTACTGAGGATGGCCGTAAAGGTTCCATCCGAATTGCACCGCAGCGAGTTCTCCCTTTCCATTCACCAGGAAACTTGCCCCATGGTCGCGAATCCAGTAACGGTCGCCTGGCATCAGATAAAACCCCACTTTAGAGGTGTCAATCCCCCGGCCCGCCAGGAACAACTTAGCTGTTCTCATCAAACTGTCGGAACCAACGGCAATGTTGACTTTCACATGAGGCATGAGGGCGGTGATCATTTCGGCGACCACGGGATAAAAGAAAGTCTCTGTCTTTTCCCATCCGAACCATACCGCATCCTGCCGTTCCCATTCGGCAGGCATGTAAAACCGGTCTCTTTTGTTGCTGCACGAAAGCAAACCAAGGAGGATAGTCAGGAGAAGGAGTTTTTTCATGATGTCTGTATTTGAAAATGCTTTAGGTATTGTTCTTGTCCCCTCCAGGACAGTTCTAGTAAAGCTCATCGATAATGAATTTTTTCATTTTAAGAAAGGCCTCGGTCACTTTTCCGGCGCGTGATGGGTCTTTCAGAAGTTCTTCCAGGACCGAAGGAACGATCTGCCACGACAATCCGAACCTGTCTTTAAGCCAGCCGCATTGCTGCTCCGAACCGCCTTCGCGGAGCCTGTCCCAGAAGTAATCGATCTCCTCCTGGCTGTCGCAGAAGACCTGGAAAGAGAAGGCTTCGGTAAAGTCAAAGGCATGTTGCATGGAATTGCCCATGATCATGAAACCGTTGCCGTTCAGGCTGAACTGCCCATGCTGTACCGAACCTTCGGGTTCATTCCCGCCTTTCGGATACCTGAGTATGCTGCCGATAGCCGATCCCGGGAAAACAGAGGTGTAGAATTCAATGACCTGGTCTGACTGCGGATGATGATCGCCCATGAAAAGAAAAGCCGGGGTGAGTTTTTGCGAAGTAACGGCATCCATGGCAATTTGCCAGGAGACCCCGAAACGGTCGCTGATCCAGGCATACCGTTCGCTCCACGCATAGCGGTCGAGCGGCATCATAACCATCCCGCCATCCGCCAGCTTATGATAAAGAAAATCGACATCCCCGGCTTTTTCGCAGGCAACATACAGTGAAACCGAGGGATTGAGCTTATACATGGGACCCCCGTTGAGGATGGTGAAGGGCTGGGAGCAGAGGGTGAAGTTAACCGTGAGAACCTTGCCCTCTTCCTGTTTATGGGTTTCGAAGCCCTCCTTGCCGAAGTAGCTGATGTTTTGTATCGCCGAGCCGGGAAAGACCGAAGTGTACAATTCAGCAGCCTCTTTCGCATTACCGTCGAACCAGAGGCAGGGGGTGATGTTTTGTTTCATTTCTTCAAGAAGTTTACAAGCCTTACAATTTGTATGGGTTTAGGTACATTCTTTATCCCAATCTGTAATCGCTGTCCATTCGCTGATGCAGGATTCTTACAATAAGTATTGTTTCACCTGCTTGTTGCTTATAATAGACTACATGAGACTTTACTCTTGTTGACCGATATCCTTCTTTAATATAATCAATTGATCTTCCCAGCAGGGGATTTGAGGCGATGAATTCTATTTCATCAATTAGCAAGTTATAATATCTGTCAGCTTGCTCAAGCGACCATTTTTGTTTTGAATAAGACCAAATTTCTTCAAGATCTTTTACAGCTTCATTTGTAAAACAGTAATTTGCCATGTTTACAAATGCTTGGCTTGAAGTGATTTTAAGTGTTTTACAGCATTAAAATCTTGCGCAATTTCACTTTTTTCACCTATCTCAAGTGCAGATTTTAAAACTTCAATCTTTCTATCCTCCTGTTCCATTAATCGTAATCCTTGCCGAATGACCTCACTAGCTGAATGGTACCGTCCAGATTCAACTTTTTTTGAGATAAAGCTCTCAAAATGATCACTTAATGATATTGATGTATTCTTGCCCATAGTAATTGTCTTTTTACAAAAGTACCAAATATTGGTACTTAATACAAGCTATTCTAAAAAAAAGATCGATCTCGCAACATCTGTTTTATAAAACTTTCCATCTGAAGAAACCATTTTCAGTTGGTTATAATTTGTAACCAACTCACTGCCTTCTTCCTTAATTCTGTTTTTCAAGACTTTCCAATAATTGTTAGGATTCTCACTTTCTGTAAGCACACCCACCACATCCACCACCGAGAAATACCATTTCTCCTGTTCTTCATCCCAATGGCACCTGACTTGCCTCTGATTGAATAATTTAATTGCCGTTTCCCTGGTCATGTCGTAGATATAAAATTTATTGTGATTTGCATTCTTCTTCTTGAAAATCAAGCGCTATAACAAAGATAAAGGATATGCAGGAACATGAAATCGATGTTTATAACTTAATCCGGCCATCAGGAGAAAGTGATAGAAAAATCGATAATTTTTTCAATCTCAAACCGTGACAAATTATCACAGTTTGATTTCCTTATCCAATAGTCAATAAACCAGGTTGATATAAATACTTGAAACCTCGCAGGCTTAACTTTTCAAGAACCCGAGTTCATAGACCTGGGGCTGAAGTTTGAGGGTGAGGGTTTTATAGGCTTCTTCGAAGGGTTTGAAGCTGACGGGCGGGAAATCGCCGCCGGCGTTTCTTGCCTGAAGGGCTTTGCGCACCTGGTACCAGCCTACATCGGCACGGTTGAGTTTGAGTTCATCGCGCACCGCCCGTACATCGGTATGGGTAAAATAGGCCTGCCATAGGGTTTTGCCTGCTTCAAGTACTTGATTCGCTTCTGCGGATAAGGTTTTCCCGGAAAGATACCTTACCATGAAATCCGATTCGAAGCGGTCGGGGGCGCCGACTTTGGTTTCGGTAAAAGGAATAAAGTGATTGACTATGGACCATGTTTTACCGTTCCATTCAAGCTCGTTGGCGCTGGCCGTGAGATTGCTGCCGTTGAACAGCATCCAGATGAGGCAATCGTTTTTGAATTCATCCGACAGGGCAGAGGTGGGTTGCAGAAATTGGTCGCGGTCATTGAGCCAGGTGGGTTTGACTAAGCGGCGGACGGAAAAAATTATAGCGGCTTGCCAGAGGTTTTCAGATATTACAAAAAAACCACGTCCACTGCCATATCCGGAAGAAAAGAGCATTGTCTTGAGACTTGCATTTTGTAAATCATTGCCAGCACAATTCAACCATGCGACGGCATTATCAGCCCATTTTGTTCCTCTTAGATCTTTACTTGCAGTTGCAGGGGTAATAGCATTTTTCAGAGGTACTATATCGATTTTATTTGTCAGCGGACGTTTAATCCAATCTGTTAATAGTTTTTCGTCTGAAAAATTGGAGAATAGCTTTTGACCAATTGGGTTTACATATTTATCTAAGACTTCAACAGAAATTTCTTCAACTGGTTTTATTACTTTTAGAAGTTGATTGGTTTTCCAAATTAAAAAACCAATAGGGAATTCTCCATTTAAACCTTCAAAGGCTTTACTGTGAACAATAAACCCGCCAAGAAATATTGCAGACCACGCATGTCGAAACACATCAAGAGTTGGTGCAACTACATATTTTAAAGTGCTGAACATTGCTAATGTAGCTGTCGGAATTTCCTTTGCAATTCTTGCTACGAATTGAGTATAGAGTTCATTACTTGCTTTGCCGAAATCATTCATTGCTGTTTCGGCAAATCTGGTTTTTGAAACACCGGTTTTATTTTCTCCTCCGCTTGGTGTATCTGCATTTGTTGCTTCTGCATACGGAGGATTTATCAGCACCAAAATCTTCTTCCCCTGGGCAATAGCTATCCGCAGTCCAACAGGAACCTTATTCGTAAGACTGTAATCTATCCTGCCATCCGCAGTGATATCATCATTCAGGTAATCATATTGAAAACGCTGGGCGCCCACGCAGGTCTTGGTGGCTCTCATC
>Ga0208613_1000016_pt1 | contig 145740 bp, 142 predicted proteins | sample CryBogmetaGMA6M_FD_184543 | JGI IMG/M metagenome (GOLD analysis project Ga0208613, IMG submission 184543) | Freshwater microbial communities from Crystal Bog, Wisconsin, USA - MA6M (SPAdes) | ecosystem: Environmental > Aquatic > Freshwater > Lake | place: Crystal Bog, Wisconsin, USA... | reverse complement strand
TGCCGCCTGCGGATTTCATAAATGATGTCCATATAAAACACTCCAGATACCCCCGGCTCAAAAGCCGGATGGTTACATACTGAGGTGGAAACTATTGGACGCTGTTTCCACCCCTAATCTGGAAAGTGTTGCACGCTGTTTGACAGTTCTCTCTCAAAAACCGTCTAAAAGTGCCATTAAATCGATTTCACTCAACTTGCCCCCTCGCTACATTCCGACCCGCACTGCAACGTTATATAGCACCGTTAAACCAGCCACGTTTGCAAGCCTCGTATTTATTGGCTTGCAGCATGGTTACTTCTAAAAAACATTGATATTCGCCATATATTTGTTTTTATATAGCCGAAACACCAACTTCAGTAAATTTTAATTACTTTTACGAAAAAAGATTTTGTTACCTTTTTCAACCACTTCAACCGGTAAAAGATCACCCCCTGATGATGTAACAAGCCATGCCCGCCCCCCATCTCAACCTTCCCGCGCCATCGAGGGAAGGAGCGGACGAACGCTGAAGCGAGTTTCACGTTAGGGTGGCCGTCTTCGGATCATAGACTACGTGGAGAGCATCCAACGCGCCTTAAATCCGTCCATATCCACCAAAAAACCTTTAAAACCTCCTCAATCGATTTCACCAAACCTTCCACCTCCTGGTATTCCTATCATCGTTTAAACGCGTTAAAGCGCGTTTAAATAGGTCGCAACTGGAAGCCCCGTGTTTATTGACTTGCAGGGTAGTAGTTTTCTAAATATCCGATAAATTCACAATTTTTCTTCATTTTGTAGAATTTTGTGTAAAAAAAGGGCCACAAGATATCGTGGCCCTTTTTAGTCAATCAGAAAATTTAACTTCTCTGAGTCTGATTATTACACATCCAGATTTTTAGCACCCAAAGCATTTTTCTCGATGAACGCGCGGCGAGGTTCAACCAGATCGCCCATCAGTGTCGTGAAGACTTCATCGGCTGCAATTGTGTCCTCAATACGAACTTTCAGCAAAATGCGATTTTTCACAAACATTGTGGTTTCCCACAATTGTTCCGGATTCATTTCACCCAGTCCTTTGTAACGCTGTATGCTTAAACCGCGTTTTGCTTCTTCCAGCAACCACTCAATCGCTTGCTTGAAACTGGACACGCCGCGCTTTTGCTCGCCACGCGACACAAATGCGGTCGGACTCATCAATCCTTCCAGTGCATCAGCTGTCTGACGGATTTGTTTATAATCGCCACCATGAAGAAAATCTCTGTCCAGATAACTGATCGAGTAATTACCAAAATACAGTTTTTCCAGACGCAAACGCAATTCGCCCTGTTCATCATTTTCAACTAGAACTTTAATTACGCCACCGCTTGCAGCTTCCAGCAATTGCGCACTCTGTTCTGCTTTCTCAGCATTTTCCAACGAGAGTGTCGGCAGAATCAACAAGGCATGACTGGCTTCCGGCGCGATGAAATGCGTCAATCTGTCGATTACTGCTTCCGCCAGAAAATATTGCTTTGCTATCAATCCCAGTGCTTCACCCTGTATCGGTGTTGCATCCAGTGAAGCGAACAGCGACGCATCTTTAAGTGCATTTCCTAATAGATAGCTTTTCATCTCCAGATCATCTTTGAGATAACGCTCTTCACGACCTTGCTTGATTTTATAAAGTGGCGGTTGTGCGATGTAAATATGACCGCGTTCGACCAATTCCGGCATCTGACGATAGAAGAAGGTCAGCAACAAGGTACGGATGTGAGAACCGTCCACGTCCGCATCGGTCATGATAATGATGCGGTGATAACGCAGTTTATCGGGGTTGTATTCGTCTTTACCGATTCCTGTTCCCAGTACAGTAATTAGCGTAGCTATTTCCTGGGAACTGATAAGCTTCTCAAATCTAGCTTTTTCGACGTTAAGAATCTTACCCTTTAGCGGCAAAATCGCTTGGAATTTACGGTCACGACCTTGCTTGGCTGACCCTCCCGCAGAATCCCCCTCGACCAGATATAGCTCAGACAGTGCAGGGTCTTTCTCCTGACAGTCGGCCAATTTACCCGGCAAGCCCATTCCGTCTAGCACACCCTTACGGCGGGTTAAATCACGCGCTTTGCGCGCCGCTTCACGGGCACGGGCCGCTTCAATAATCTTGCCGACAATGATTTTCGCATCGTTTGGCTTTTCCAGCAGAAACGCACTCATCTGTTGGCCGATCAATTCTTCAATCACGGGGCGAACTTCAGAGGAAACCAGTTTATCTTTGGTTTGTGAGGAAAACTTTGGGTCAGGTAACTTAACTGACAACACAGCAGTCAATCCTTCGCGCATATCATCGCCCGTTGGTTCGACTTTGGCTTTCTTCGCCAGTTGTTCGGTTTCAATGTAATGGTTTAGAGTGCGCGTCATCGCCGCACGCATTGCGGTCAAGTGAGTTCCACCATCCCGCTGCGGAATGTTGTTGGTAAAACACTGTACGTTTTCCTGATAGCTATCGTTCCACTGCATGGCAATTTCAGCTGTCATGCCGTCTTTTTCACCGATTGCATGGAATACGGTAGGATGCAACGCGGTCTTGTTCCGGTTCATATACTGAACAAAACCCTTAATTCCTCCGGTAAAAGAGAAGTTTTCTTCCTTACCGTTGCGGTGATCAATCAGCGCAATTTTTACGCCGTTGTTCAGAAAAGACAATTCGCGCAGACGCTTGGCGAGAATATCGAAGTGAAATTCGATCACACCAAAAGTTTCTGTCGCTGCCAGGAAGTGAACCAGCGTACCTTTCTTTTTCGAGTCTCCAACCACCCTGAGCGCTTCTACCGGATCACCATGACGGAACTCCATGAAGTGTTCCTTACCATCACGGTAGATCGTCAGCTTCAACCATTCCGATAAAGCATTGACCACAGAAACGCCGACGCCATGCAAACCACCTGAAACTTTGTACGAGTTGCTGTCAAATTTTCCGCCCGCGTGAAGGATAGTCATAATCACTTCAGCGGCAGAACGACCTTCTTCCTTGTGAATATCAGTTGGAATGCCGCGACCGTTATCGCTCACGCTGATTGAATTATCGGCGTGGATGATGACATTGATTTCATTGCAATGTCCGGCTAGCGCCTCATCCACCGCATTATCAACCGCTTCGAAAACCATGTGGTGCAAACCAGTACCGTCGTTCGTGTCCCCGATGTACATACCCGGACGTTTACGGACTGCCTCCAGGCCTTTTAACACCTTGATGCTACTGGAATCATATTCACTCATTGGTTTCTTTCTCGTTCTGAAATTGTTTCACGTGAAACATTTGTTCTTTGAAATATTACTTGCAACTTAAATACGCATCGGCATAACAACATAACGGAATTCCAAATCTTCAGGTGAAGAAATTAGAATACTACTGTTGGGGTTGCCGAATGAAAAAATGGCAGTGTCACTGTGTATGCTGGAAAGACCATCCAGCAGATAATTCACATTAAAACCGATGTCGATAGCCTCACCGTGATAATCAGTCTCGATTTCAACCTGAGCTTCTTCCTGTTCACTGTTATTACTGATAATACATAGATTCTTTTCAGTCAATACAAAACGTACACCTCTGAATTTCTCATTAGACAAAATCGCGGCACGCTGTAAAGCCTGTTGAACCAACAAGCGATTAATCGCCAGGTGATTGGTATAATTTGGTATAACTCTTTGATAATCAGGAAACTTTCCTTCAATCAACTTGGTAATAAGCTGTAAATCTGAAAAACTAGCTTTGAGTTGTTGGCTAGAAAATTCAATTTCTATGATTTCGTCCTCATCGTCAGAAAGCAATTTTGAAAGTTCAACGATCGCCTTGCGGGGAACAATAACTTCCGTTTTTTCAAAATTACCGTCTATCACAACAGAGTTATACGCTAAACGGTGACCGTCCGTTGCAACGGCTCGCAACTTATCACTTTCGATTACAAAAAGCACACCATTCAGATAATAACGCACATCTTGCTGAGCCATTGCATTTTGAATAGTACCTAACAATTTTTTAAGCACAGTTTGACTCATTTTAAATGAATGAGATTCCGCCAACAAATTATTGAGCTTAGGAAAATCAATTGCAGGCAATGACTGAAGATTAAACCGGCTCTTATTTGATTTGATCTGAGCCCGACTTTCCTTCACCTCAATGGAAACCTTGGACTGATCAGGAAGAATGCGCAAAATTTCTTGCAACTTCTTTCCGCCTACGGTGATTGCAGAATTTGCAGAATCATCATCAACAGTTGCAATGGTAGTAGTTATTTGGATTTCAAGGTCGGTTGATGTGAAACGAATCTTATTAAATTCCTTTTCAATCAATATATTAGCCAATATAGGCATAGTTTGCTTACGTTCGACTATTCCGACAACAAGCTGAAGCGGCTTTAACAGAGCTTCCTTCTCTATCTTTTCAATAAACATATATAAATACCTAATAAGACTAATAATGTCTTCAAATAAAGTGAGTAACTATAAAAAAATGATTTAAAACAATATCTTAGCTAATAAATTAGCGTGTTGGCAATTCATGTACTAAATACCGCATCAATGTGTATAAGTTTCGCATTAAAAATAAAAAGTAAATTACTAACAATTTATACACAGCAAATTAACAACTATAAAAACGATAGATTTCTAGCTCAGCATGACAAATTACAAGCTTAAATATTTTAAAAAATAAAAAACAGTTTGATAGTAAAAAATTGTAAATCAAAAATTACTTAAAACTGGAAATGTGGAGCACTTATCTAATACTAATAAAACTATATATAAAGCTAATAATCATAATAAAGCCGAAAGAAACTGTTGATTACTTTAATATTTTGTTAAAATACATAGTGTTATCACGAAAAAATGACTGTGCTTAATAAGTGGATTAATACTTCCTCATATGTGGATATAAAAATGGAAGTCTAAAAAAAAAGAAAACACCAACATTTTATGCACAGCTTACACACAGTTTTATCCAGTTAGAGTCTGAATTAGTATTTTGTAATCCGCATCAATGGTTGAATCGGTCGATCTTAACTCCACTACTGTTTTGCAGGCATGTATTACGGTCGAATGATCCTTGCCTCCAAAAGCATTGCCAATCTCAGGCAGACTCATGGTGGTCAACTCCCGTGCAAGACTCATGGAAATCTGTCTGGGCCGGGTGATGTTTCGAGTGCGTTTCTTGGATAACAGGTCAACCAGCTTGATGCGGAAATAGTCTGCAACGGTTTTCTGGATATTTTCTATCGAGATTTGTCGGCTTTGCGCGACCAGAATATCCTTGAGGGCTTCCTTGGCCGTATCGACGGAGATGATGCGTTTATGGAATTTGGAATAAGCTTCGACACGTTTGAGTGCGCCTTCCAGTTCCCGTACATTGGAATTAACATGCTTTGCGATGAAGAAAGCGACAGCGTCATTGAGTGAATAACCGCTCAAGGTTGCTTTCTTGAGCAAAATCGCCACGCGCATTTCCAGCTCAGGCGGTTCTATACCGATGGTGAGTCCCCAGCCGAAGCGGGAAACCAAACGACTTTCCAGGCCGGTCAACTCTTTAGGGAAGGTATCACTGGTCAGAATGACCTGCTTATGGGAATCGACTAAGGTATTGAAGGCATAGAAAAATTCTTCCTGCGTCTTAGCTTTACCGGCAAAAAATTGAATATCGTCGATGAGCAGTACATCGAGGGAATGATAATACTGTTTAAATTCTTCAAATTTATTGGTCTGATAGGCGCGAACCACGTCTGCGACATAACGTTCGGCATGCATATAGCAAACCTTGGCCTGTGGACGGTTCAAAATAATTTGATTACCGATCGCTTGAGTAAGATGCGTTTTACCTAAACCAACGCCACCGTAGATGAACAAGGGATTGTAGGAATCCCCTGGTAATTCAGCAACTTGAGTCGCAGCAGCAAAGGCTAATTGATTCGCTTTGCCGATAACGAAATTATCAAAGGTCAGATTAGGATTAAGCTTACCGTAGCCACGGAAGGACGTATCGATCTTAGGCTTCGTCTCGACAACGATTTTTTTTCTTTCTGCAACAGGCTCAGCAGGCGCAGGGGAATTGTTAGCCGATGCTTCTGCCACCCGGAACTCAAATTGAGGCGCAACAGGGTAAGCGGCTTTTGCTAGCCGGTTGATTTCCTGAAAAAATCTATCTTGTACGACTTTCAGGGTGAAAGTGTTTGGTGCTGTTAAAATCAGGCAGGAATGTTCACTGGATATTTTAAGTGGTTTAATCCATGAATTAAATTGTTGGGGCGGGAGACTCTTCTCGAATGAGAGCAGGCATGAATCCCAGAAGCTAAGTTCTTGCATATAAACCTAAAATGTACCTGCAAAACAGCAGTAGATTCAATTGATTATACAGGTCATCAACAATCTTATCCACAGGCAAAAATGTAAATTTATCTTGACAGAACACAGCTAACCTATTGTAATACCGCGTTTTACGACTTCCCAAGGACAATTCAGAATGAAACGCACATACCAACCTTCAGTTACGAAGAGAAAACGCACCCACGGTTTCTTAGTTCGCATGAAAACACGCGGCGGCAGAGCAGTAATCCGCGCACGTCGTGCCAAGGGCCGTGCAAGACTCGCTGTGTAAGCATCAAAATAGCTTTGCAGCTGCGCAGCGGATTCCGCGCAGCGAAGGCTATGCTAAATGTCTGAAATCACCCGTGATGTCAGACAAATATTTCAAGCTTTTTTTAGTGGCTAATCAACTGAAAGAAGCGAGGCTGGGTATCGTCGTTGCCAAAAGGTATTTGCCGAAATCGGTAGATCGAAACCAGACAAAAAGAGCAATTCGGGAATTGTTTCGTAACCACGAGATCAAGCATTACAGCATCGATTTGGTGGTAATGGTCCGAAACACGGATCGTTCAGACAAACGTGTCATTCAAGATGGTTTGAGTAAACTTTTCAGTCGGGTAGCAATGCGATGCGCAGAATCCTCATAAAATTGATACATACATATCAGTATCTGATCAGTCCGCTCAGTCCACCGACATGTCGCTTCATTCCAACTTGTTCACATTACGCATGTGACGCATTATCTAAACATGGCCTGTTGACAGGTTTATGGTTGAGTTTAAAGCGCATCGCACGCTGTAACCCCTGGAATCCGGGCGGTTATGATCCTGCACCATAATTACATAAAAATACTATCATGGACTTCCAGAGACTCTTCCTGTTTGTAATATTTTCATTCTCATTGATTATGGTTTGGGATGGCTGGCAACGTTATCAGCATCCGGAATTAGAAAAACCTGTTGCTGCAATTAAATCGGATCTTCCAGCGGCTGCGACAGTAACGGCGGGCGCTGCCCAGACTGCGAACATTCAGCAGGTGACCCGACTTGAAACCGGCAAGATCATCAAGGTTAAAACAGATTTTCTGGAAGCTGAAATCAACACGGTAGGCGGAGATATTCAGCATCTGGATTTCATGAAACATCCTGATGGTCAGGACAAAACGAAAAACTTCGTCCTTTTCGAAAAGGGTAACGGGACACGTAATTATGTCGCTCAGACGGGTTTGCTGGGTGCGGGTATGCCCAATCACACCAGTGTATTTAGCAGCGAACAAGACAGTTATGAGTTGGTCGCGAATGCAGAGCAGCTTCAGGTTCGTTTATTTGCCGAAGGCGCAGCCGGTGTTAAGGTTATCAAGTTGCTGACTTTTCATCGTGGAAGCTATGTTATTGATATTTCATATGAAATTCAAAACGATAGCGCGGCTCAGATCAGTAATACTTCTGCCTATTTCCAGTTTACGCGAGATGAAGTTACACCAGCCGGCGGTTCTAAGATGGTGCCGACTTATACCGGTGCTGCGGTTTATACCGAAAAGGAGAAGTTCCAAAAGGTCAGTTTCTCCGATATAGACAAGGCTAAGGTTAATTATCCAAAAGAATCTGATAACGGTTGGATAGGGATGCTGCAACACTATTTCGTTGCAGCCTGGATTCCTAAAGATAAAACCCAACGCGAATTTTTCACCCGTAAATTAGAAAGCGGTTTATACACAGCCGGTCTGGTATTGCCTGTACCAGCAATCGCTGTGGGACAAAAATCAGTGATCAGCGTGCCGCTTTATGCGGGTCCAACGGAGTCCAACCTCAATAGTATTGCGCCCGGATTGGGTTTGACAGTGGATTACGGCTGGCTGACCATTTTGGCAACGCCGATATTTTGGATGCTGACTTTCCTGCACGGCATTGTGCAAAACTGGGGGGTCGCGATTATCGTCCTTACCCTGTTGATTAAATTACTATTTTTCCCGTTGTCTGCGGCGAGTTACCGCTCTATGGGTAAAATGCGCCAGGTAGCGCCCAAGCTTGAAAAATTGAAGGTGCAATATGCAGATGACCGCGAGCGTTTGAATCGCGCCATGATGGAATTGTACAAGACCGAGAAAATCAATCCGCTGGGTGGCTGTCTGCCGGTGGTTATTCAAATTCCAGTGTTCATCGCGCTGTACTGGTCAATTCTGGCCAGCGTAGAAATGCGTTATTCACCCTTTGTTGGCTGGATTACCGACCTGTCAGCAGCGGATCCTTACTACATTCTTCCTCTGATCATGGGCATCAGTATGTTCATTCAATCCAAGCTGAATCCGGTTCCGCCGGATCCTATGCAGGCGCAGATCATGAAGATTATGCCGATCGCGTTCAGCGTGGTGTTCTTCTTCTTCCCGGCAGGTCTGGTGTTGTACTCTATCGTCAACAACGTGTTGTCAATCACGCAACAGTGGTATATCACCAAGAACTTGAAGGTTGAGGGTGTTCCAGCAAAAGTCTGACACGATTGCCGCCGTCGCTACCGCACAAGGTCGTGGTGGCGTCGGGGTGGTGCGGATTTCAGGTAGCGGCATCGCCGCTGTCGCGAATGCTGTACTGGGAAAATTACCGGTTCCGCGCCATGCGACTTTCGGGGATTTTCTCGATGAAAACGGGGAAGCGATCGATCAGGGTATTGCCCTGTATTTTCCCGGCCCCCATTCCTATACAGGCGAAGATGTACTGGAACTGCAGGGACATGGTGGCACCGCTATCTTGCATCTGTTGCTGCAGCGCTGTCTGAGTCTGAATGTCCGATTGGCGGAGCCGGGCGAATTTACCCGTCGCGCCTTTTTAAACGACAAGATTGATCTGGCTCAGGCGGAGAGCGTCGCTGATCTGATCGAAGCGACTACCACCGAAGCGGCGCGCAGCGCGATGCGCTCTTTGCACGGCGAATTTTCTGCCATTATCCACACGCTAGTCGATGAGCTGATTACTTTGCGCATGCTGGTGGAAGCCATGCTGGACTTTCCTGAAGAAGACATCGAAGTGGTGGATACCACGCTGCGCGATCAGCTCTTGCACAATATTCAGATTAAATTGCAGCAGACTTTATTGAGCGCAAAACAGGGTAGTTTGCTGCGTGAAGGAGCGCATATCGCGTTAGTCGGCAGACCGAATGTAGGTAAATCCAGTCTGTTGAACCGTTTATCCGGTGAAGAAGTCGCGCTGGTCAGCGATGTACCGGGTACTACTCGCGACGTGATACGTCAGGCGATACAAATTCGCGGTGTGCCGCTGCACATCATGGATACGGCAGGCCTGCGCAGTTCGGAAGACGAAGTCGAAAACATGGGCATGGCCCGAACTCATCAGACTCTGCAACGAGCGGATCTGATATTGCTATTGCTCGATGGTAGCGCTGGTCTGAGCGTAAAAGACGAGGAAATATTAGCGTCCTTCCCTGCCGATATTCCACATCTGCTGGTTTACAACAAGGCGGATTTGCTCGGCGAGAAGAATTTGGCACTGCGTTCCGATGCAATCAGCATTTCGGCTAAAACCGGAACTGGTATCGAGGAATTGCGTGAGCGTATGCTCAAACTAATCGGCTGGCAAAATCAGGAAAGCGGAGCATTTATTGCCCGCGAACGTCATCTCAAAGCACTGAATTTGGCGCAATCACACCTGATTAATGCTACCGAGGTACTGAATCATCCCGAGTTGTTCGCGGAGGAGTTGCGCCTGACGCAGCACGAACTGAACTGCATCACCGGCAAGTTCACAGCTGACAATCTGCTGGGTGAAATATTTAGCCGATTCTGTATCGGCAAATAGATTATTTGTCGTCGCATTCTATCGGCTTTATCAGCTGATTTCAGAATGCGGCTGGTCTATTGTATGATGCGCGACCTTTTCTAATCTGTGGCGACATGAAATTCTCAGAAGTATTCGACGTAATTGTGGTGGGTGGCGGGCATGCCGGGACTGAGGCTGCGCTGGCCAGCGCGCGCTCGGGCTGTAAAACATTGCTGCTTTCCCACAATATCGAGACACTCGGGCAAATGTCCTGTAATCCGTCGATAGGCGGTATCGGTAAAGGACATCTGGTCAAAGAAGTCGATGCATTGGGCGGTGCGATGGCACATGCGACCGATATCGGCGGCATCCAATTCCGAATCTTGAATTCCAGCAAAGGTTATGCAGTGCGCGCGACCCGTGCACAGGCCGATCGCATGTTGTACAAGCAGGCTATCCGCACCATGTTGGAAAATCAGCCTAACCTGTGGTTGTTTCAACAGGCGGTGGATGATTTGTTGGTCGAACAGGATAAGGTTGTCGGTGTCGTCACGCAACTGGGATTGCGCTTTAGCGCGAAGACTGTCGTGTTGACCGCTGGTACATTTTTGGCCGGGCTAATTCACGTCGGTCAGGCAAATTATCAGGCGGGCAGGGCGGGGGATCCTCCGTCAGTCAGTCTGGCGCATCGGTTGCGCGAACTGCAATTGCCGGTGGGCCGGTTGAAAACGGGTACACCGCCGCGCATCGATGGGCGAACGATCGATTATTCGGTGTTGCAGGAGCAGCCGGGTGACGATCCTGTGCCGGTATTTTCCTTTATGGGCAACGCGGCGCAGCATCCGAAGCAAATGCCCTGCTGGATTACCGAAACCAGTGAGCGCACCCATGAGATTATTCGTGGAGGATTAGACCGCTCACCCTTGTTTACCGGAGTTATCGAAGGTGTCGGTCCGCGCTACTGCCCGTCTATAGAAGACAAGATTACGCGTTTTGCAGGGAAGACATCTCATCAGATTTTCCTGGAACCGGAAGGGCTGACCACCCATGAAATTTATCCGAATGGCATTTCCACCAGTTTGCCGTTTGACGTTCAGGTCGAATTAGTCAGATCAATCAAAGGGTTGGAAAACGCACATATTTTGCGCCCGGGCTATGCGATTGAATATGATTACTTCAATCCTTGCGGCTTGAAGAGTTCACTGGAAAGTAAGGCGATCAAGGGATTGTTTTTTGCCGGACAAATCAACGGCACGACCGGATATGAAGAAGCCGCAGCGCAAGGCTTGCTGGCCGGACTGAACGCCTCGCTGCAAGTTCGCGAAATGGATGCCTGGTGTCCGCGCCGCGATGAGGCTTACATGGGGGTGATGGTCGACGACCTGATCACTCAGGGCGTGATCGAGCCGTATCGCATGTTCACCAGTCGCGCCGAATATCGTTTGCAGTTGCGTGAAGACAATGCAGATATCCGTCTGACCGAGATCGGACGTCAGTTAGGGTTGGTCGACGAGGCTCGCTGGCAGGCCTTTGAGAAAAAGCGCGAGTCTATCGCATTGGAGCAGCAACGGCTGCGCAGCACTTGGGTGAATCCGCGCAGTTTGCCGGTTGAGGATGCACAGCGTGTGCTGGGAAAAAATATCGAACGCGAATATTCGCTGCATGAATTGCTGCTGCGTCCCGATGTGAATTATGCGAGTTTGATGACATTGACCGGTGCAGGCGTTGCGGTAGAGGATGAAAAAGTCTCCGAACAGGTGGAAATTCAGGCCAAATACCAAGGCTACATCGACCGGCAGCACGAAGAGATCAAGGGTAGCCTGAAGAATGAGGCGTTGCAATTGCCGGATAATCTGGATTATCGTGAGGTACGCGGCTTATCGACTGAGGCTGGGCAGAAGTTGAACTTACATAAACCCGAAACGATAGGTCAGGCCGCACGTATTTCAGGAATAACTCCAGCCTCCATTTCGCTGTTGCTGGTTCATTTGAAGCGCGGCTTTAAAGATAACAAGCCGTCCACACAAATATGACGTTAGCTGAAGAATTGCAACAAGGAATAAAGCAACTGGGTCTGTCCATCGACGACGAGACGCAGAAAAAGCTGCTCGCCTATCTGGCGCTGCTGGTCAAATGGAACAAGGTGTTTAACCTGACCGCGATCCGCGATCCGCAACAGATGGTCAGTCATCATTTGCTCGATAGTCTGGCAGTGTTGCCGCACATAGATGCGGGACGCTGGCTGGATGTAGGATGTGGCGCGGGATTACCAGGTGTGGTTATGGCGATCGTACGCCCCGATTTGCAAGTGACGATGCTGGACAGCAACAGCAAGAAGACGGGATTCGTGCAGCAGGCAATCATAGAATTAGGCTTGCAGAACGCAGAGGTTAAATGCGCGAGGGTGGAAGATTTTCAGCCTAGCGAAAAATTCGACGGCATCATTTCACGCGCTTTTACCGAATTAGGTGATTTCTTGCGGATCACGCGTCACCTGATTTCACCTGCTGGACGCTGGGTTGCCATGAAAGGGCTGGCTGAGCATGAGCTGGCTGGCGTGCCATCAGACTGCAAGATTGAAAGTGTCATTAAGTTAGCGGTGCCAGGATTGAATGCGGCGCGCAGTTTGGTTATTGCAATACCCACAGGAGCGTTGCCACAGTGACTAAAATAATGGCTATTACTAACCAGAAGGGCGGTGTCGGTAAAACGACGACGACCGTGAATCTGGCTGCGAGTTTAGCTGCGGCTAAACAACGCGTGCTGCTGATCGATTTGGATCCGCAGGGCAATGCGACCATGGGCAGCGGTATCGAGAAACGCGACCTGGAGGTCACGGTTTATCACGTGTTGCTGGGCACTAAAACCATTGCTGAGGCGTTGAAGCGGTCCGAAGTGGGAAAATACGATGTATTGCCGACCAATCGCGATCTGGCGGGTGCTGAAGTCGAGATGGTTGATCTGGCACATCGCGAGACACGACTAAGAGATGCCCTGAAACTCGTCTCAGACCAGTATGATTACGTGCTGATCGATTGTCCGCCTGCACTTAATTTATTGACTTTAAATGGATTATGCGCAGCCAAGTCGGTGATGATCCCGATGCAGTGTGAGTACTATGCGTTAGAAGGCTTGAGCGATCTGGTCAACACAATACGCAAGGTCAGGGCGAGCTTGAATCCTGTGCTGGAAATTGAAGGATTGTTGCGCACCATGTTTGATCCGCGCAATACGCTGGCGCAGCAAGTTTCAGCGCAATTACAGGAACACTTCGGCAGCAAAGTTTATCGCACGGTGATTCCGCGCAATGTCCGCCTGGCGGAGGCACCGAGCTACGGTGTGCCCGTGCTGTATCACGACAAATCCTCCAAGGGCACGTTAGCTTATCTGGCGCTGGCCAGTGAGTTGTTGAACAATGCGGCGAAACCTGCCGCTACGGTATAAAGAATACGACGATGACTAGACCACAAAAGGGACTCGGGCGCGGGCTGGAAGCGCTGCTATCGGGTGGCAAGAGTGAAAAAGACGACGTGCTGCGCGATTTGCACGTGACCATGCTCAAACCGGGAAAATATCAACCGCGTTCGAGTATGGACGAGCAATCGTTGCAGGATTTAGCTTCGTCGATCAAGGCGCAAGGTGTGATGCAGCCGATACTGGTGCGTCAACTGATCGATGACAGCTATGAAATTATCGCCGGTGAACGCCGCTGGCGCGCAGCACAGATTGCGGGATTGCAGCATGTGCCGGTGCTGGTGCGCATCGTGCCGGACAAAGCGGCGCTGGCGATGGCGCTGATCGAAAACATACAACGAGAAAATCTCAATTCACTGGAAGAAGCGGTCGGTATACAGCGCCTGATCGACGAATTCGAGATGACCCATCAGACGGCAGCGGAAGCGGTCGGGCGTTCGCGCAGTGCGACCAGTAACTTGTTGAGATTGCTGAAGCTGCCGGAAATCGTGCAGAAGATGTTGATGGAAAACCGTATTGAAATGGGTCATGCCAGAGCACTGCTGGGATTAGAAGGCGCGCAGCAAATTGCGACTGCAAATCAGATCGCCTTAAAACAGTTGTCGGTGCGAGAAGCCGAGTCGCTGGTTCAGTTGTTGCTCAATCCGCCTGAACCTGCGCAACCTAAAACACCAGATCGAGATTTGCTGCGTTTGCAGGAAGAACTGTCTGAATCGGTGGGGACTAAGGTCGTTATCAAACCGGGTAGTCGCGGTGCGGGTAAATTGATACTGGACTATTCAAGTCATGAGCATCTCGATGAATTAATTGCTAATTTACAAAAATTATAAACAGAGGGCTTGACTTTGACACATGAAATCAATGACAATGCCAGCCATTCGGAAATCCAAGGATGTGAGAAGTTGAGCATAACGCCCGGGATGGATGAAACAAAAACAACAATAAATCAAGCTTTTAAAAAAGCAGCTCGCTGGCAAATAATCGTAACAGTGGCCTTCTGCTTCATCTATCTGCTGTTTAGCAGTGTGAATGCGGCAATATCATCCTCTCTGGGCGGAGTAGTAGCGCTCGTAGGTGGATATGCAGGGGTGCAGATGACGCGCCGGCGGGTAGATCAAACGGCAGGTAGCGTACTGATCGTATTGCTGAAAGCGGAGCTGACGAAAATAGTAGTGATTGCGGTGCTTCTGCTCGCAATATTTAAACTTTATAACGGGCTGGTACCATTGGCTCTGATAGGCGGTCTGGCAGCATCTGTACTGGTTTCCGGTGCAGGTCTGGGGGCCGTGGGAAATTATAAAAAATAACTGGATTCATCAATGTCTACAGAACACGCGCTAACACCATCTAGCTATATTACCCATCATCTGACTTTCAATTCCCAGTCTATTGGCCATTCGAGCTTCTGGTCGTTGCATATGGATACGTTGATTGTGTCCGGTCTGCTCGGTCTGCTGACATTTGGCATGCTTTGGTGGGTTGTTCGCGGCGCAACAGCGGGCGTGCCGACCAAGCGTCAGGCGGTCGTTGAATTGCTGGTAGAGTTCATTGACGATCAGGTTAAAGGCATATTTCATGGCGACCGCAGCAAGTTTATTGCTCCGCTGGCGCTGACCGTATTCATGTGGGTACTGATGATGAATGCCATGGACTTCTTGCCTATCGACGTGATGGCATGGGTTTATGAGCACGTGTTCGGCCAGGAGCACTGGCGCGCGGTTCCTACTTCAGATATTAATACCACCTTCGCGCTGGCGTTGTCGGTATGGTTCCTGATGATTTTCTTCAGCATCAAGGTCAAGGGTTTGGGCGGTTGGATACACGAGTTGTTCTGTGCACCATTTGGTTCTAATCCATTGATTTGGCCTGCTAATTTCTTGTTCAACCTGATCGAATATGTTTCCAAGCCGCTGTCACATGCACTGCGTCTGTTTGGTAACATGTACGCTGGCGAAATCATCTTCCTGTTGCTGGGGATGTGGGCTGCTACCGGGTTGGTAGGCACAATATTCGGTGCATTGTTGGGTGCTGGATGGGCTGTGTTCCATATTTTGATCGTTGTATTGCAGGCCTTTATTTTCATGATGCTCACCGTTGTGTATTTGGCGATGGCTCACGAAAGTCACTAGTTGTAGCAAATTGTAGCAAAAGTAATTTTTATAACCACTGTTAGTAACTTGAAAGGAAACACTATGGAAAACTTGGCACTTTTGGCACAGATTCAAGCGTTCACCGGCATTGGCATCGGCCTGATCATCGGTCTGGGTGCATTGGGCGCGTGTATCGGTATTGGTATTATGTGTAGCAGCTTTTTGGATGGCGCAGCTCGTCAACCAGAAATGATTCCAGTATTGCAAGGTAAAGTGTTCCTGTTGCTCGGTTTGATCGATGCATCTTTCATTATCGGTGTTGGTCTGGCTATGATGTTTGCATTTGCTAACCCACTGTTGAGTGTTATCCCTAAGTAATTGTGGCTTGGCCAACATTGTATTGGCCAACGTAAGGATCTGAAATGGATATTACATTTACACTAATTGCGCAGGCGTTAACGTTTGCAATATTAATTTGGTTCACAGCCAAGTTCATCTGGCCGCCGTTGATGACGGCAATCGAGACTCGCCAAAAGACAATTGCGGACGGGTTGGCAGCAGGTGAGCGTGGTAAGCATGATCTGGATTTGGCCGCAAAGCGTTCAGCAGAAATGTTGCGCGAAGCGAAGCAAAAAGCGGCAGATATCCTGGCTGCTGGTGATAAGCGCGCAAGCGAAATCATTGAAGCAGCTAAGGTTCAGGCTAAGGTTGAAGGCGATCGCATTATCGCTGGATCCAAGGCTGAGCTCGAACAAGAAGTATTCCGTGCTAGAGAGCAATTACGTTCCCAAGTGTCAGCCATAGCATTGGCAGGCGCTGGTAAGATTTTGGGCCGTGAAATTGACGCTAAGGCGCACAACGACTTGCTCGATAAACTTGTTGCGGAAATGTAACCACCATGTCTGAAGCCATAACCACAGCACGTCCCTATGCGCAAGCGGCTTTCGATGCTGCGCAAAAACTGGCAGATTTGAAGGGCTGGTCGGAGGCTATCTTGTCTCTGGCCGAAGCGGTCAACCATCCTGAAGTTCAGGCGATCATCAACAGCCCGCGCGTAGCGCAAGCTGATATTGAAAGCTTAATGGACGGACTGTTGGGCGCTAAAGCCGTCGTTCAGCTTCGCAATTTTGTGCGAGTGCTGGCCGAAAACAAGCGTATGCAAATTCTCCCTGAAATCGCATCCCTCTTTGAGGTATTGCGTGCAGATGCAGAAAAGACCGCGCTCGTTGAGGTTGACTCAGCCTTTGAATTGTCAGATAAGCAGCAAGAAAACATCATCAGCTCACTGAAGAAACGCTTGGGCCGCGATATTAAACTTGTCTGTAAAATCAATAAAGATTTGCTGGGTGGTGTGGTCATCCGTACCGGAGACCAGGTGATCGATGGTTCTGCACGAACCCGTCTTGGCGAAATGGCAACCGCCCTAGCCTGATAAAGAATTATCAAGATAAGGAAATCCAGATGAAGCTTGACCCTTCTGAAATAAGTAATTTGATTCGCAGCCGCATCGAGAACTTCGAAGCGCTGACTCAGGCACGCACCGAAGGTACGGTGGTCAGTGTTACTGATGGTATCGTACGTGTATACGGCTTGTCCGATGTTATGCAAGGTGAAATGTTGGAATTCCCTGGCAACACATTTGGTCTGGCTTTGAACCTGGAACGTGATTCTGTAGGCGCCGTTATTCTGGGTGAATACGAACACATTACCGAAGGCGACACTGTTAAGTGTACCGGACGTATTCTGGAAGTGCCTGTAGGTCCTGAATTGTGCGGTCGCGTTGTTAATGCGCTCGGACAGCCTATCGACGGCAAGGGTCCTATCAACGCCAAGATGACAGACAAGATTGAAAAGGTAGCGCCTGGCGTTATCGAGCGTCAATCTGTTGATCAACCTGTACAAACAGGTCTGAAGTCAATTGACTCTATGGTGCCTGTAGGTCGCGGTCAACGCGAACTGATCATCGGCGATCGTCAGACTGGTAAAACAGCTGTTGCGATCGATGCGATCATCAACCAAAAGGGCCAGGGTATCACTTGTATCTATGTTGCGATCGGTCAGAAGGCTTCGACCATTGTTAACGTGGTTCGCAAGCTGGAAGAGCACGGCGCGCTGGGTTACACCATCGTGGTTGCAGCTACCGCTTCTGATTCCGCTGCGATGCAGTTCCTGGCTCCTTACGCTGGCTGTACCATGGGTGAATATTTCCGTGATCGCGGTGAAGATGCACTGATCGTATACGACGACTTGACCAAGCAAGCTTGGGCATATCGTCAAATCTCTTTGTTGCTGCGTCGTCCACCAGGTCGCGAAGCATATCCTGGAGACGTTTTCTACCTGCATTCCCGTTTGCTCGAACGTGCAGCGCGCGTCAATGCAGAATATGTTGAAAAATTCACCAAGGGTGAAGTGAAGGGTAAGACCGGTTCTTTGACCGCGTTGCCTATCATCGAAACTCAAGCCGGTGACGTTTCTGCATTCGTTCCAACCAATGTAATTTCGATTACCGATGGTCAGATCTTCCTTGAAACCGACTTGTTCAACGCCGGTATTCGTCCAGCGATCAACGCGGGTATTTCCGTGTCTCGCGTGGGTGGTGCTGCACAGACCAAGGTTATCAAGAAGCTGGGTGGCGGTGTTCGTCTTGCTCTTGCTCAGTATCGTGAATTGGCTGCATTTGCGCAGTTCGCGTCTGACTTGGATGAAGCGACACGTAAGCAATTGGAACGCGGCAAGTTGGTTACAGAACTGATGAAGCAATTGCAATATTGCCCGTTGTCTGTTGCTGAAATGGCTGTCACTTTGTTCTGCGTGAACAAGGGCTACTTTGATGACGTTGCGGTGACTAAGGCATTGGCATTCGAATCTGCCGTGCACGCCTATCTGAAATCCAAGAACAAGGAACTGATGGATACGATTGAATCCAAGAAGGACCTGAGCGCGGATAATGAAAAGCTGTTGGCTGCTGCGATTGAGGAATTCAAAGCAACTGCAGTTTACTAAGTCGGGGTGAAAAATGGCTGGCAGTAAAGAAATCCGCACGAAAATCAAGAGTGTAGAAAATACACGAAAGATTACACGCGCCATGGAAATGGTTGCCGCAGCCAAAATGCGTAAGGCACAGGAGCGCATGCGCGCTGCCCGTCCTTATGCAGAAAAGATTCGTGCAGTGGCGGCTCATCTTTCACACGCAAACCCAGAGTACAAGCATGCGTTTCTTGTTAAGCGTGATGCCATCAAGAAGGTTGGCATTATTCTGATTACGTCCGATAAGGGCCTGTGCGGCGGGTTGAATAGCAACCTGTTGCGTTTGGTTGTGAACCGGATGAAAGCTTGGGAATCTGAAGGCAAAGCGATCGGTGTTTGCGCTATCGGCAACAAGGGTCTTGGCTTCATGAACCGTATCGGTGCTGAAGTTAAGTCCAACTTGATTGGTCTGGGCGACGCACCACATCACGCGAGCCTGATCGGCGTGGTCAAGGTTATGTTGGATGCCTATGTCTCCGGTGAGATTGATGCCATTCACATTTGCTACAATCATTTCGTGAATACGATGAAGCAAGAGCCGAGTATCGAGCAATTGTTACCGCTCAGTGGCGAAAAGATGGGTCTGTCTGAAGGTAGTTGGGACTACATCTACGAACCTGATGCTAAGGTAATCGTTGATGAATTGCTTTTGCGTTATGTTGAGTCTCTTGTGTATCAGGGCGTTGTGGAAAACATGGCGTCTGAACAGAGTTCACGTATGGTAGCGATGAAGGCTGCTTCTGATAATGCCAAGAGCGTTATCGCTGATCTGAAGTTAGTCTATAACAAGGCGCGTCAAGCAGCTATTACCCGTGAAATTTCCGAGATTTGCAGCGGAGCGGCAGCGGTAGGCTAGTGCCTGTATAGTTGAATACAGCGGTAACACTAAAATTAATTTGATGGGGAAATCCAAATGACTCAAGGTAAGATTGTTCAGTGCATTGGTGCGGTGGTGGATATTGAATTTCCGCGCGACAAAATGCCTAAGGTATACGATGCGCTGACGTTACAAGCTGCAGCAGGTTCTATCGCTGAAGCCGGTTTGACGTTCGAAGTTCAGCAGCAATTGGGTGATGGTGTAGTTCGTACCATTGCGATGGGATCATCTGATGGTCTGCAGCGCGGTATGGCTGTTGTTAATACCAACGCGCCGATTTCTGTTCCTGTTGGTGTGGGTACACTGGGCCGTATCATGGATGTACTGGGTCGTCCTATCGATGACGCAGGTGAGATTCCATGTGAAGAGCGCCGTGCGATTCACCAGAAGGCACCTCGTTTCGACGAATTGTCCCCTTCTATCGACTTGCTGGAAACTGGTATTAAGGTTATCGACTTGATCTGCCCGTTTGCTAAGGGTGGTAAGGTTGGTCTGTTCGGTGGTGCGGGTGTGGGCAAGACCGTTAACATGATGGAACTGATCAACAACATCGCTAAGCAGCATTCTGGTTTATCGGTGTTTGCAGGTGTTGGTGAGCGTACCCGTGAAGGTAACGACTTCTACCACGAAATGAAAGACTCCAACGTTCTGGATAAAGTTTCCATGGTGTTCGGTCAGATGAATGAACCGCCTGGTAACCGTCTGCGCGTTGCGTTGACTGGTCTGACTATGGCTGAGAAATTCCGTGACGAAGGCCGCGACATTCTGTTCTTCGTTGATAACATCTACCGTTACACACTGGCCGGTACTGAAGTATCTGCGTTGCTGGGTCGTATGCCTTCTGCTGTGGGTTATCAACCTACACTGGCTGAAGAAATGGGCCGCTTGCAAGAGCGTATTACTTCAACCAAGGTTGGTTCGATTACTTCTGTTCAGGCCGTTTACGTTCCTGCGGATGACTTGACCGATCCTGCGCCTGCGACGACCTTCTTGCATCTGGATTCAACCGTTGTTCTGTCTCGCGACATCGCTTCACTGGGTATCTACCCGGCTGTTGATCCTCTGGATTCAACTTCTCGTCAACTGGATCCATTGGTTGTCGGCGAAGAGCATTACTCTGTTGCCCGTAAAGTTCAGCAAAATCTGCAACGTTACAAAGAATTGCGCGACATCATTGCGATTCTGGGTATGGACGAATTGGCTCCTGAAGATAAAATCGCAGTGGCTCGTGCTCGTAAGATCCAGCGTTTCTTGTCACAACCTTTCCACGTTGCTGAAGTGTTCACAGGCAGCCCTGGTAAGTACGTAACACTTAAAGAAACGATCAAGGGCTTTAAGGGTATCGTTGACGGTGACTACGACCACTTGCCTGAGCAAGCGTTCTACATGGTTGGCGGCATCGAAGAAGCAGTCGAAAAAGCCAAGACACTCCAATAAGGGGAATTCAAATGGCAATGACAGTACATGTCGACGTAGTAAGTGCGGAAGAATCCATTTTTTCCGGCCTGGCAGAGATGGTTATCGTTCCAGGACAAATGGGCGAGCTGGGCATCTATCCACGGCATGCTGCATTACTGACTCGCATCAAGCCAGGCTCGATCCGGATCAAGCGTCCGGATCAAGTTGAGGATGAGTTGATTTACGTTTCAGGCGGAATGATTGAAGTTCAGCCTAATGTCGTGACGATACTTTCTGATACGGCAATTCGCGGTAAGGATCTGGACGAGGCTCGCGCTTTGGAAGCCAAGCAGGCGGCTGAAGAAGCGATGAGAAATCGTTCATCCGATATTGACTACGCTCAGGCAGAATCTGAGCTGGTCAATGCGATTGCACAGTTGAAGGTAATACAGCAACTACGCAAAAGAGCCGGCCACTAATATCTGGTCAGCTCAACAAGGAAAGCAGCTTAGGCTGCTTTTTTTGTGTCTGAATTTTTATCACGAACCCATATCACCCAAGTGAATGAGTCGATTTTAACGGATGCAACTTATACTCTGAGTAATGTTTATAATTACAACTTGTGTCCAAGGAGTCCTAATGAAACCGTTGAATGTTATTATTCTCGCTGCGGGTAAGGGTACTCGCATGTATTCCGCGAAGCCTAAGGTGTTGCACGCGCTCGCCGGTAAACCTTTGGTTGCCCACGTGCTCGATTGCGCACAATCTTTGAACCCTGAAAAGGTTTGTGTCGTTTACGGTCATGGCGGGGAATCGGTACCCCTGGCGATGGCTAAGTATGATGCGAGTTATGCGCTGCAAGAGCCGCAATTGGGTACTGGCCATGCTGTACAGCAGGCGGTACCACAATTATCGGATAACTCTCAGACACTAGTTTTGTATGGTGATGTGCCGTTGATACAGCAGAAAACCTTGCACCAGATGTTGCAGTCGGGCGGACTGATGACGCTGCTCACGGTCAATATGCCCAATCCTGCCGGTTACGGCCGTATCGTTCGCGATGAATCGGGTTCAGTCGTTGGTATCGTTGAAGAAAAGGACGCGACTGATGCGCAGCGGCTGATTCTGGAAGTGAATACCGGAATCATGCTGGTCGACACGGACTTGCTGCGTCAGTGTCTGGCTAAATTGGGCAACAATAATGCGCAGGGCGAATACTATCTCACCGATGTAGTCGAGCTTGCTGTCGCGCAAGGTGTGACGATACATACAACACAACCTGCCTATGAGTGGGAAATTCACGGGATCAACAACAAATCGCAGTTGGCGGTGTTGGAACGAACCTGGCAGCAGGTGCAGGCAACGGCCCTCTTAGCACAAGGCATCACTTTAGCTGACCCTGCCCGTATCGATGTACGTGGTAATCTGCAATGCGGTCAAGACGTCGAGATCGATGTGGGCTGTATCTTCGAGGGCAAGGTGCAACTTGGTAATAACGTACAAATCGGTGCTTACTGTGTGATTAAAAATGCCACCATCTCTGATGGCACGCAGATCGCGCCTTTCAGTCATATCGATTCCAGCGAAGTGGGAGAAAATTGCCATATTGGCCCCTATGCTCGTCTGCGTCACGGCACCAAATTGCACAATGATGTTCATGTCGGAAATTTTGTCGAGATCAAGAACAGCGAAATTTCACAAGCCAGCAAGGCCAATCACTTAAGTTATATAGGTGATGCAACCATAGGCAGCCGGGTTAATGTCGGCGCGGGTACCATCACCTGTAATTACGACGGGGCGAACAAATTCCGTACAATTATTGGAGACGATGTGTTTATCGGTTCTGATACTCAATTGGTCGCACCTGTGACGGTCGCGCGTGGTTCTACCATCGGTGCCGGCTCGACTATTACACGCAATACACCGCCTGATGAGCTCTCGCTGTCCAGATCCAAACAAATGTCGATTCCAGGATGGAGTCGGCCAGTAAAAAAACGGTGAGTAGTTAGTGGGTAGTAGAGAGTATCGCTGCCGATTGACCACTAAAAACTTACCACTTACCACTATCAACTTTTTAGGTTATCAATTATGTGTGGAATCGTAGGCGCTGTAGCGCAACGCAATGTCGTACCAATCTTGTTGGAAGGGCTGCAACGTCTTGAATATCGCGGCTATGACTCAGCAGGGCTGGTCGTCATACAGGATGGTCAGTTGCAACGAGAGCGCAGCACGGGGCGAGTCGCAGACTTGAGACTGAAGACCACCGGTACACATGGCACCTTAGGGATTGCACACACCCGCTGGGCGACACATGGTGTGCCCAGCGAGCGCAATGCGCACCCGCATCTGAGCAATAATCTGATCGGCGTGGTGCACAACGGTATCATTGAAAATTACGAGTCATTGCGTACCCGTTTGAGTGCAGCCGGATACGTGTTTACCTCGGACACCGATACCGAAGTGATCGTCCATCTGATCCACAGCCATTATAAGAACGGCGCTAGCTTACTGGATGCAACTCGCACCTCGCTAACTGAACTGATAGGCGCGTATGCGCTTGGTGTCATCGCGGTAGATAATCCGGATCAACTGATCTGCGCGCGTCGCGGCAGTCCTTTGCTGATGGGTGTGGGCGTAGGTGAGCATTTCATTGCATCAGACGTATCCGCGCTGCTGCCGGTGACTAACCGCGTCATCTATCTGGAAGAAGGCGATGTCGCCGAGATTGAACGCCAAAGCTATCGTATATTTAATGCCAGCGGTGCTGAGGTTACACGCCCGGTGCAGGTGAGCAAAATCAGCAATGAGAGTGTGTCGCTGGGCACTTATCGTCACTACATGCAGAAGGAAATACACGAGCAGCCGCAGGCGATCGCAGATACGCTGGAATCCGTTTGCAACAGCACATCGATTATTCCGGGTATTTTCGGTGCTGAAGCTGCAGCCTCCTTCGATGCTGTTAACAGCATACTAATACTGGCCTGTGGAACCAGTTATCACGCGGGGTTGGTAGCGCGCTACTGGCTGGAAGAGATTGCCGGCATACCTTGTACAGTGGAAATTGCCAGCGAGTACCGTTATCGAACCAGTGTGCCCAATCCAAAGGCGCTGGTTGTGGTGCTTTCACAATCGGGTGAAACTGCGGATACCCAGGCGGCTCTCAATCACGCAATGGCACTGGGGCATGTGCACACACTGGCAATTTGTAATGTGGCCGAGAGCGCGCTGGTGAGGCTCGCCAAGTTGCGATTTTTGACTCGCGCAGGCCCTGAGATCGGTGTTGCCTCAACCAAGGCGTTCACCACTCAGTTGGTTGCCCTGTTTCTGTTGACCCTGGTCTTGGCTAAACAGCGCGGACGCCTGACAGAAGCACAGGAACGTCAGCACTTGAATGATTTGCGCCATCTGCCTGCCGCCACACAAAAAGTGCTGGATCTGGAACCGAAAATCGCCAAGTTGGCCGAGCAGTTTGCCACTAAACAACACGCGCTGTTTTTGGGACGAGGTATGCACTATCCGATTGCGCTGGAAGGTGCGCTTAAGCTCAAGGAGATCTCCTACATCCACGCCGAGGCTTACCCAGCGGGCGAGCTCAAACATGGGCCGCTGGCACTGGTCGACAAGGATATGCCGGTTATTTCAGTCGCCCCTAACGATGTCTTGTTGGAAAAGCTCAAATCAAATCTGCACGAAGTGCGTGCACGCGGTGGTGAGTTGTTCGTTTTCGCCGATGCAAACACCCATATCCGTAGTGAAGACGGCGTACATATCATGCAAATGCCCGAACACGCAGGATATTTAAGCCCTATTCTTCACACTCTCCCCTTGCAATTGCTGGCATATTACGTCGCATTGCAAAAGGGCACTGACGTAGACAAGCCGCGTAACCTGGCGAAGTCGGTTACTGTAGAGTAGGGTTAATCACCCGAAACCGGGGATAGCAAATGGTGGTCATCGCCGTATTTAATCAAAAAGGCGGAGTCGGTAAAACGACCACTTGTCTGAACGTGACGGCTGCACTGAGCATAGCTCAGCAGTCGCCGATTGCACTCGACCTTGATCCACAGGGGCATTGACGCTCGTTAGCGGAATCAAGGACGTTCGTGCCGAGATGAGCATGGCCGCCTTCTTCAAACATAAAACTCCCCTAGCTGGACTGCTACAAGATACGTCACGCGGTTGGTAGGTAGTTCCTGCTGCGTTAGAGCTGGCTAAACTGGATGCGATGTTGGGCAGCGATCCTAAGCGGCAACCATACTGAAGAACGGCTTAAGAGAGGATTTGGCGCTCACCGGTGCACCGATATGGTTGACTGCTGCCCGATGCTGGCTGTGCTCACGCTAAACGCCCTGCTGGCGGCAGACCGGGTGTCGGTTCACGTCTCGGCTCTCTTTTTGTCGCTGCAAGGTGTGCACAGCTTGGACAGTGCGGTGAATGTGCTGGAAACCAAACTAAAACGCAAAATTGAGCGTCGCATTCTGGTGACGCGCTTTGATTCCCGCCGCAAGTTATCCTATGAGATTTATGACAAGCTCAAAGCGCGTTTCGGTGATCTAGTGTGTACCACGCGTATTACGGAGACGGTCGCGCTGGCCACCAGTCCTATGTACGGCAAAGACGTCTTTTAATATGTACCCAAGAGCCCGGGAGCAATGGATTAGCATGCGTTAATCCGCGAGTTGTGGGAAAGCGGATTTTTTGCCTGATTTCCGTTAATAATCGATAGATTAAATTAGATCTAGCCCAGCAGTATCCAAGCCGTCTGTAGCAGTAAAATCCCCACGATGATGGTCAGCAAGGTGTTGCGTCGCTTTTGTTGCGCCAGCAGTTGCTGCATGTTGTTCTCAAGTCCTGCAGTCGGATTCTCGAGCAGGCGTTGATGCAGTAAGCGGGGCAGATGCGGCAGAATCGAGGCGTAGCGCGGCGCCTCTTCCTTGAACGATCTGATCAGGCCGCGCCAGCCGATTTGTTCACTCATCCAGCGTTCCAGCCACGGTTTAGCGGTCTTCCACAGATCCAGTTCAGGATCGAGTTGCAGTCCCAGACCTTCAATGTTGAGCAAGGTCTTTTGCAGCAAGACCAGTTGCGGCTGGATTTCGATCCCGAAGCGACGGGACGTCTGGAACAGGCGCAGCAGCACGCGTCCGAAAGACACCTCGCGCAAGGGGCGGTCGAAGATCGGTTCGCATACCGCACGGATTGCGGATTCCAGTTCGTCGACCCGTGTTTCAGCCGGCGCCCAGCCGGACTCGATATGCACCTCTGCAACCCGCTTGTAGTCACGGCGGAAAAAGGCCAGAAAGTTTTGCGCCAGATAGTTTTTGTCTACATCGGTGAGCGTGCCCATGATGCCGAAATCCAGCGCGATGTAGCGACCGTCTGGGGCGACCATCACGTTGCCCGGATGCATGTCGGCATGAAAGAAGCCGTCGCGGAATACCTGAGTGTAGAAAATCTCCACGCCGTTGGCCGCCAGTTTAGGGATATCGATCCCGGCGGTACGCAAGGCATCGACCTGACTGATTGGCATGCCATACATACGCTGCATGACCATCACATCGGTGGTGCAGTAATCCCAGAACATCTCCGGCACCAGCAGCAAGTTGGAGCTGGCGAAGTTGCGACGCAGCTGGCTGCCGTTGGCGGCCTCGCGGGTTAGATCCAGCTCGTCGTTCAGATGCTTCTCAAATTCTTCTATCACCAGTCTGGGCTTCAAGCGACGTCCATCGGCCCAAAGCGAGGCAATCAGGTCGGCGGCAACCTTCAGCAGGGCGATATCGTGGGCGATGATGCGCGTGATGCCGGGGCGCAGGATCTTGACGGCGACTTCGCGACCGTCGTGCAGCACGGCGAAATGCACTTGAGCAACGGACGCGCTGGCAATTGGAGTTTCGTCAAAGGTTTTGAACACTTCAAGCAAAGGTTTATGGTATGCGGCCGCCAAGATGGATAGCGCAATCCGGGATGAAAAAGGCGGTACCTGATCCTGCAGTTTGGCCAGTTCGTCGGCCAGATCGGTCGGCATCAAGTCGCGGCGGGTGGAGAGCATTTGGCCGAACTTGACGAAAATGGGTCCCAGGCTCTCCAGCGCGAGACGCAGACGCACGGCACGGGGTTCCGAGATGTTACGCATAAACAGCAGCGCGTTGAGAGGTTTACGCAACCAGCTGACGCTCTCATGCGCCAGCAGGAATTCGTCCAATCCGAAGCTAATGACTGCGGACAATATCTTGAATAGTCTGAAAAAACGCATATATTTGATTATTATGTATTTTTCTATGGATTGGACAGGCGTTTTACGCGCTGTTCAAGTCTGGCCAGATCGTCACGCAACGTGTCGACTTGTCGCATGAAGGTGCTGATCTGTAGAGGTTTGGCGATAAGCGGACTTTCTTCCGTCCAGTATTCGGCAGCCGCTTGCGCCAGATTAACCGCTGTCTCATGGATATGCTGCTGTTTTTCCTGTACGGCTTGAACGATACGCTCGGCGGCAATGTCGCCGGTGTAGCGGCTTAAGTCTTCCGCTGCATCCCAGCGCAGATTGCGGGAGAGGAAAAATATCTCGGTGAGCAGGGCAGCATTGCCCTCGCTTTGAATTTCCGCATGAGCCAGTTCATCCTGCATCGCCAGTCTGGGCAGCAGGGAAGGCGCGATGATACAGCGCGCGTCGGGGGTAGTATCCGAATTTGCACTGGTTACCATTCCATCGGGCAGAACCGTGTAGGCGAAGGTAAACGGGGCGATGTTGAACTGCACCGTTTTACCGGAGAAGCGCGCCAGCCTGTCGAGCGCCCAAACGTTTTGCGCTAACAAATGATTCAGTGCGGTGACAGAGGCCAGTGCGAACATGATGGTTTAGTGCTGCACAGCTTGCTGGATACCCGCGAGCAGCCAGACAGATTTGTCGTCTTTTAGATTTTTCTGCACGTGCCAGACTTCATCTACCGTTTCCACTGCCGCATTGTTTTCGCTGAGCTGGCCGGTAAAGCGCACACTGGCAATTGCCCAATCGCCTTCGTTGGCGACTTCCAGCAGGTCGGCATTGATGGCGATCACGTTGGTCGTTTGAGGCGTGTTGTCGCGTTCCTGCATCTGCATGGAAATTTCCGCAAACATTTCCGGCGTGGTGTATTCGCGCACGTCGTTTAGATCTTTGCGGTCATTGGCCGCTTGCAGGCGGATGAAAGACATCTTGGCGCTGCGCAAAAAGCTTTCCACCGGGAAATCGGCTGGGATGTTAGCTGCCGCTGCGGGTGTGGAACTAGCGTATTGTTGTTGCATCGGTTGAGGGGCGCTGTACGGCGCGCCCGCACCTGCGAATTGCATTGCAGGTTGTTGTTTCCTGCGGAACAGGGAAATCAGGAACATGACCGCGACACCTGCCAGCAAGGCCATCAGTATGCTGCCCATCGCGCCACCCATGCCACCAAAACCGCCGGCGAACATCGCGCCCAGACCTGCGCCGATGGCCAGACCCGCTAAGGGGCCCATCCATTTATTTCCAGTTGGCGCCGGTGCTGCGGGTGCCGGTGCTGCGCTCGGTGCTCTTGGCGCTGCTTGAGGTGCCATGGTGCGTTGTTTGCCAACGCTACCGCCACCGCCAAAGCGCTTGGCTTCAGCGGTGGTGACGAATAAACTCAAACAGGTAACAATCAGGGCCAACAACAATGTAAATTTTTTCATGCATTCCTCATTTATGGGGGTAAATCACAAGCGGGTTAAGTATAACACCGGTCATGCAAGCTGAACGTTGCGCAGCTTCAGGCAACACAGCGGAGGATAAGTTTCATCCATGCATTATTTCATTACTTGACTGCCTTGATCGCCGAGACGAAATATTCCGTTTCGCCGAAGCAGGAGGTTGGTAAACCACGGTGCTGTTCATAGGTGAGCGCTACGCGGTTCCCCACCATTGCATTGATTTGTCCGGCGATCGATTCATCGCGAACTGAAAATAAGAATTTTTCAGGAGCTGCACCGGGAAGTGCAACTAATGACAGTTCGCCCTCCCATGTTTTGCACAACCATCCTTTGTGTGACAGTTTCTGCATGAAACCGGCTCTTTCGCCCTCGGAATAGCTCCAATGCAAGGCGATCCAGCAATAGGCGGCGAAGAGCGCAGCGATCAGCAGGATAAAACTGAGACCAAATATAGCAGGGCGGGTGGACATGAGTGAGTTCCTGATCGGGTTGGGCAGATACGATTATAGCTAAAGCCGCTCAGAATGCGGCGGGACAATCGAAGACAAGCGGTGTGTTGTGGTGCGGGTGGGGTAGGGTGAGCGAACAGGCGTGCAACATTAGACGTCCGGCTGCGGGGCCGTCATACAAATTGTCACCCATAATCGGATGACTGATCGCATTCATGTGCACTCGCAACTGGTGCGTCCGACCCGTCACGGGCTCCAACTCCACGCGGGTGGAATCGGCTTGATGGCTAAGCACCCGATAGTGCGTTAGAGAAGGTTTACCCGCTGCCATATCCACTTTTTGCCGTGGGCGGTTGGGCCAGTCAGCCCCGATGGGCAGATTCACCTCGCCGGTATCAGGCTCGAGTCTGCCGGCAACCACCGCCGCATATCGCTTGGTCACGATGCGCTCGCTGAACATTTGAGAGATACGCCGCTGCATGGCGGTACCCCGCGCGAAAACGATCAGACCGGAAGTCGCCATATCGAGGCGGTGTACGATCAGAGCGTCCGGGTAATGCTGCTGGATGCGCTTTGACAGGCAATCCTGCTTATCTTCACCTCGTCCGGGGACGGCCAATAAGCCCGCCGGTTTGTTGACCAGCAGCAGATATTCGTCGCAGTAGATCAGCTCTGGCGGGCTATTTGTCATCGGCCGGTGGCGATACGTGGACAAGGCTGGCTGGCAATTTTTTCGGCCGGTTCTTGGCAGGATCGGCAAAACGGAAACGACCGAACAGCACGCACCCCTTCATCCCCAGATCGCAGGGAATATTGTTGACGCGTGAGCACTTGCCTTCTATGTCGTGCGGACAACCCCAGGCGCTCATGCTTTGTTATGCCTTTTTGACGAACTCGGTCTTGAGCTGCATCGCGCCGATCCCGTCGATCTTGCAGTCGATGTCGTGATCGCCATCAATCAAGCGGATGTTCTTGACCTTGGTGCCGACCTTGACGACCGAGGAGGAGCCCTTGACCTTCAGATCCTTGATTACCGTGACCGAATCGCCGTCTACCAGAACATTGCCGAAGGCATCCTTGAAAATCTTGGCCTGTTCACCGACTTCAGTTGCGGCTTCTTTCGACCACTCGTGACCGCACTCCGGGCAGACATACTGGCTGCCATCATCGTAAGTGTATTCAGAACTGCATTTGGGGCATTTTGGTAAACCGCTCATGGTGTTTCCTTATCTTTGAAAATATTTTAAAAAACAGAATTGTTAATGGTAGTCGTCTTCGCGCTGATGACGTACGGCAATAATTGTCACGGTTTCATTGTCATCAATCTCGAACAATGCGATATAACCGGCTCCGCCAAAAGGAATCACTAATTCGCGCAAACAGGCATTGTCGCCGACAGACTTGCGGCACGTGAAAGGAAACTGTTCCAACAATTTGGTGCTGGCAGCGATTATATTGCGAGCTTGTTGCGCGGCTTGGATATCCTGTGCTGTCAGATAGGTGAACAACCGCTTTAAATCCTCCTTAGCCGCCGGCGTGTAGCGAACCTTATGGCTCACTGGTTTGCTTTGGTACTTGCAAGGATGGCATCCAGCTCTGCCAATACGTCGTCAGAGGAAAAATACACGCCTGTTTTTTTTGCCGCATCGCGCGATGCTAGTCCTCGCGCGATGAATTCTTGTTGTGTCCGGCGAAATTCTACATTGCGGCGCAAGGAATCCTCGACGAAAGCGGAAAGTGTTTCACCGGGACGCAAAATATTCTCGGCGGCTAGTCGCAGCTCCGGCTCTACACGCAGCGCAGGCATAGTGGCGGTTTTCATGGGATTATCCGTGTAATGCAAATGTGATGCATATCATCTTCGAAACCGGAGGGATTTGCAAGTGTCTTAGGGCGTAACGCATCGCGCGTTCTACCGGATAAATATGACGAAATCCGGGAAATCCCGGATTACATTTTGGCTACGCTTGATTGATACTACACTTACAGTTTGTATCCTCTATGCACAGCTACCACGCCGCCGGTCAGGTTGAAGTATTCGACGCGTTCAAGGCCAGCCTCGACCATCATCTGCTTCAACTCTTCCTGTCCCGGGTGCATGCGGATGGATTCGGCTAAGTATTTGTAGCTGTCTGCGTCCCCGGCGATCATCTGCCCCATCTTGGGCAGCAGTTTGAAGGAATACAGGTCATAGGCTTTTTCCAGCGGCTTGGCCACCTTGGAGAATTCCAGCACGATGACGCGCCCGCCCGGCTTTAACACGCGCTTCATTTCGCGCAGCGCAGCATCCTTGTGGGTGACATTGCGCAGACCGAAGGCGATGCTCACGCAATCGAAGTAGTTGTCCGGGAAGGGGAGGTGTTCAGCGTCACATTGAGTAACCGGTGTACTGATGCCTTCGTCGAGCAGGCGGTCGCGTCCCACGCGCAGCATGGCGTTGTTGATGTCGGTCAAGACTACCTGTCCGGAACTGCCGACTTCCTTGAGGAATAGTCGGGACAAGTCAGCCGAGCCGCCGGCTACGTCAAGCACGCGTTGACCACGGCGCACGCCGCTGACGCTGATGGCGAAGCGTTTCCAGAGGCGGTGCAAGCCGACTGACATCAAATCGTTCATGATGTCGTACTTGCTGGCAACCGAGGTGAATACGCCCGCGACGCGTTTCGCCTTGTCATTTTCGTCTACGGTCTCGAAACCGAAATGGGTCGTTTTGCTCATGGTGTTCCTCCTATTTTGGGTCGCGGCTTGCGCCTGCGTCTTCCATCCGTGCCAGGTAGTCGTGCCACATACCTTGTTGATATTTACCCATTTCGTACAAATACTCCCATGAGTACAGCCCGGAGTCGTGACCGTCATCGAAGGTCAGTTGGATCGCATAGCTGCCGACTGGTTCGACGTTGGTGAGTATCACATCACGCTTGCCTACTTGCAGCGTTTCCTGACCGGGGCCGTGACCGCGCACTTCGGCAGACGGTGAGAATACCCGCAAGAATTCGAAGGGCAGCGTAAAGCGCTCATTGTCAGCGAAGGAAATTTCCAGCGTTTTTGATTGCTGGTGCAAGGTAATTTCGGTAGGAGTCGGGGTGTTATTCATAAGGATCTGATTTTCTTCAATAATGAGGTTGTTGAACGTTCGTGCAGGAACGGAATGCTGTGTACCGTGCCGCCCCAGGCTAGCACTTCGGTGCTGCCGACGATGTTCTCCGGTTTCCAGTCTCCGCCCTTGACCAGCACATCGGGGTGGCAGGCGAGAATCAGATTCAGCGGCGTATCTTCATCGAACTGGACGACCAGGCTGACCGATCCCAGCGCTGCGAGCACCGCCATGCGATCCTGTTCGGCATTAATCGGCCGGTCCGCGCCCTTGCCCTGACGTTTCACCGAGGCATCGCTGTTTACGCCGACGACCAGTGACGCTCCTAAGGCGCGAGCTTGTGCCAGATAGGTGACATGACCGCGATGCAATACATCGAAACAGCCGTTGGTAAAGACCAGCGGACGGGGCAGTGCGGCAATCCGGCTGACGAGCAACTCAGCATCGCAGAGTTTGGATTCGAAAGAGGGCGGAAAATTATTCGACATATTCGAATAATTGTATGACGCGCGCAACGCCTTTGGAACCGCTGGCCACTTCGGAGGCGGCTTCCGCTTCCTTATGATTGACGATGCCCATCAGATAAACCGCGCCGTTTTCGGTGATCACCTTAACGCTGGTCGCAGAAAAGCGTTTGTCCTGAAGGAAACGCATTTTCACGTTGGAAGTGATCAGCGAGTCGTTGCTGCGGGACGCCAGCGAACTACTCATTCCGACAGACAGCTCATTGTGAATTTTGCCTACATTCTGAACGTTGGCCACGATGCGCTCAATTTGGATCCTGACGGTTTCGTCGGGCACTTCACCGCTTAACAAGACATTGCGATTAAAGCTGGTCACATTGACGTGAACCGTGCTCTTGTATTGTGTGGTGATGCGGTTGAACGCTTTGTCCTCAATCGCTTCGTCCTCGATATAGGCGCCGCTGGTGCGTCTGTCCTGCACCATCAATGCGCCCGCGCCGGCACCTGCCGCAATAACCGGAAAGCAACCTTGAATCGATGATGAAATTAACAATATAAACAATAAATTACGCATTTACTCCCCCATTAACTGGTAATCGATTACATCGCAGATGCAATGCAAGGCAAGCAGGTGAACTTCCTGAATCCGCGCGGTGCTGCGCCCATCTACGCAAATCGAGACGTCTCCCTCTTTTAGTATGCTGGCCATTTCACCACCATCGCGACCGGTCAGGGCCACAACACGCATATTCCGTTCATGTGCTGCGTGTATCGCAGCCACAACATTGGGCGAATGACCGCTGGTCGAAATCGCCAGCAGGCTGTCTCTGGGTAAACCCAGTGCGCGCACTTGCTTGGAAAAAATCAGGCTGAAGTCGTAATCGTTGGCAATCGAGGTGAGCACCGAGCTGTCGGTGGTCAGGGCAACGGCGGCTAACCCGGGACGTTCAATCTCAAAGCGGTTGAGCAATTCTGCCGCGAAGTGCTGTGCGTCGGCAGCCGAACCGCCATTGCCGCAACATAAAATTTTGCCATCGTTGGTCACACAGTCAAAAAACAACTGTGCGGCGTTGGCAATGGGTGTGGCCAGCGTGTCCTTGACCTTGAGCTTGAGTTCAGCGCTGTCGGTGAAGTGCTTGATGATGCGTTTGTTGATGTTCATAAAATCCATTATCCCTAGATAAATCGTGGTGTCGCGCTCTTGCTTATTACCGTGCGTAGCGGTCGTAGCGTAAGCTACGGGAAGCCGCACGGCCTACCCCCTTCGGGTGCGTCTATCAATATGATATGCCTCGTCATTCACTGGTAAAACAACTAGCCATTCGATTAAGCCAGCTAGCTGGCAAGTAGCTGGTTATGCGCGGCGCTAGTCGTTTCATCCCGCAAAATAAATTTTAGGTACGTCATCATCAAGGTTGCAAAGGCGAATATTAACCGAATCACGCATCGAACGCATTTTTGACCCATACGACATCGCGGCCATCGGCGTCCTTCATCAGTACGGCATCGAAGCGACAAAGTGGTGTGTGACCCAAATGGCCAAGATATTGCTGCGCCGTGCGGATCAGTTTCTTCTGTTTGTGATGATCTATGCTGGCGGCCGCGCCACCAAAATGGCTGCTGCTGCGCTGGCGTACTTCCACGAATACCAATACTTCTTTATCCTGCATGATCAGGTCGATTTCGCCGAAGCGCCCCCGGTAATTTCGCGCAATCAGCTTTAAGCCCTGAGAGAGCAGATAGTTTTCAGCCCAATGTTCGGCCTGAGCGCCGTTCACGGTTTGGTCGTCAAGCTAACAGTGGATGCTGCTTCGACCTGTGAGGCGCTCTTGAACTGATTGGGGAACATTTGCGCTCCCGTGGCAACCGGTGCATCGGCAGCCTGCGCGTGACCCTGTACAAAGAGGGCTGGGAGCGCATCGCGTACGAAAGTGCGTCCATTAAGACGTATGTTTCCGGTGACACCAGCCAGAGGCATGGCCGTCTTGGTCTGATTGGCAATCAGTATATTAATCAGCCGATACGCATCAACCCCCAGCGCGTAGAGTCTCTCCTGATCCGTGGCTAAGGGTGGATAGGCATGCGGATAGGTCATGACTCCAGCCTGATCGGCCTGCATCAGCCAGGGCATGTCGACGAAACGAATGTCATTTAAGTCGAAGTTAAGCAGTTTTTCGGTATTGCCGATAAACAACTGAGAGGTGCCGTAACAAGCGAGATTGTTGGGTAAATACGAATGTATCGTACGAGTTTGTTTGCTATCTGTTGCGAAAAAGACCATGGTGTCCGGCGCGGCAGTAATCTCCGCTAATACCGACGTATCACTGTTATATTCAATTTCGCGTAAAACTGAGCCGCCCGAATGAGTCCATTTGTCTTCAAATGTGAACTGAAGACGCTGGGAAATGGCGTCTTTGGTGTAGATGACGATGGCTTGTTTAAAACCTTGTTGCCTGGCCAGTTTGGCGATTTGTCGCGCTTCGCCGTCAATTGCCATGCCGAAAAAATACATCTGAGGTGGCACCAGTCCTTCGATGACGTTCAGCGTGAGGGTGGGCACAGGGATGTTTTTTTCTTCGACCAGCTGGTGGATGCCATCGCGGGTCAAGGGACCCACCACGGCCACCGCGCCGTTGGCGATAGCACTTCGGTAGGCGGTGACGACGCTGGAAGACTCGTTAAAGTTACTGTATACACGGATCGGTAAGTCTGAGGCTTGCACGCTGGCACCGGCCTGAAAACCTTGATACACCGATTGGGCTGATGGTCCCATGCTGGGCGAGTTTAAAGGTAATAACAGCGCGATATGCGGTATAGGTTTCTCAGGCTTGGGTATATCGCCAGTGGCGCAGGCCATACCGCTCACGTATAGTGCGAGCAAGCCGCAAAGTAGAGGAAATCGCATATGGAACACTCGCAAAAGTTAGAACCCGCATTATATGTAGTTGCCACCCCGATTGGAAATTTGCGTGACATCACTTTACGTGCACTGGATGTGCTGGCGGGTGCTGATGTTGTCGCGGCAGAAGATACGCGCAATACCTCTCATTTATTGAAGCACCACGGCATACACGCAAAACAGCTGATTGCCGTGCATCAGCACAATGAACGGGGTGCGGCGGAAAAAATGGTCGCCTCCATTCAATCTGGCCTGAGCGTGGCTTTCGTGAGCGATGCAGGGACGCCCGCCGTCAGCGATCCGGGTGCCTTACTGGTTCAAGCGGTATTGGCCGCCGGGTTGCGGGTCATTCCGATTCCGGGCGCTTCCGCTGTGGTGGCGGCCTTGTCGGCATCCGGCATCAACGCACCGCATTTTCTGTTTTATGGCTTTTTACCCAACAAATCTGCCGCACGCCGTACCGTGATGCAAGGATTGATCAGTCACCCTTATACGCTGGTGTTTTATGAAGCCCCGCATCGCATCGTTGAGTGTGTCGCCGATTTGCACGCGGTTTTGGGCGGGAGCCGACAAATCGTGCTGGCGCGTGAAGTCACCAAATTGTTTGAAACGATCCATTCCTGTTCGCTGGCTGAGGCTGAAATCTGGCTGTTGTCGGATGCCAATCAGCAGCGCGGCGAATTTGTCGTGCTGGTCTCGGGTGCACAACCCGCTGAGGGGATGTCTGCCGAAACACTGGCCACGCTTGCCTTGTTGATGGAAGATTTGCCGCTCAAACAGGCGGTGCAGCTCACCGCAAAGATCACCGGCGCGAACCGCAGCGAGCTGTATCAGCTGGCGCTGGAAATGAAAGACGCAGGCTAAGTTCATGTTTCCGCCACTGATACAGGCGTTGCTGACCGAGCCGGCTTGTTACGATCATCCGGTGGCGAAGCTGGAGTTGGTCGAGACGCATATTTCCTGGGTGTTGCTCACAGGTCTTTATGCTTACAAGATCAAGAAGCCGGTTAATCTGGGATTTCTTGATTTTTCCACGCTGGAGTTGCGTGAACAGGACTGCATGGATGAGTTACGCCTGAACCGGCGTCTGGCGGCAGATTATTATCTTGATGTTGTTGCTATTACAGGAACACCGGATGCGCCGCGTCTTAACGGTTCAGGTGAGTCACTGGAATTTGCTGTCAAGATGCGTCAGTTCCCGGCTGATGCGACGCTAGACCGGTTGGTTGGGCGCGGTGAACTGAAAGAGTTGCACATCGACGCGCTTGCGGCACGGTTGGCGCGCTTTCATCTGACAGAGTGCGAGCGGGCAACGCCGGACAGTCCGTGGGGTGGGGCTGAGGTCATTGCACGTCCGGTCGAAGAAAATTTTCAGGTTTTGGGGCGCTGTGCCAAGGCGGATGAGCTGGCCGAGTTACACCGCTGGTGTGTTGCCGAGCATGCGCGACTGACTCCTTTGATGAGCGCGCGCAAGCAAAACGGTTTTGTGCGTGAGTGTCACGGCGATCTGCATCTGGCCAATCTGGCCTGGGTGGGCGAGGGTTTGGTGATCTTTGATGCTTTGGAATTTAGTCCCGCGCTGCGCTGGGTCGACATCGTTTCTGAAGTCGCCTTCTGTTACATGGATTTGTTGCACCGGAAATTGTCCGCGCTGGCTTTTCGGTTCCTCAATGCCTGGCTGGAATCAACGGGCGACTATCCGGGCATGGCGCTGTTGCGCTATTACGCGGTCTATCGGGCGCTGGTGCGCGCCAAGGTGGCTGCACTGCGTGTAGAGCAAGGCTGTTCATCCAGTGCTGTCGAAATGAACGAGTGCTTGCACTTAGCCGAACAACTTTCCACTGCCCACTCTCCACTCCCCCTATCATTATTGATTACTCACGGTTTCTCCGGTTCCGGCAAAACCACGATCTCGCAACAACGGCTGGAAAAATATGGCCTGATACGTTTGCGTTCCGATGTTGAGCGCAAGCGATTGGCGGGTTTGGATGCCGGCGCACGCGGAGGTGAGGCTCTGGGGATTTATAGCGAGTCGTTTGGTCTGCGCACATACCAACATCTGGCCAATCTGGCGGAGGATTTGCTGAAGGCTGGCTGGAGTGTGGTTGTCGATGCAGCTTTTCTGATGCGCTGGGAGCGGGATATGTTCCGCGATCTGGCGCAACGAGTCGGGGCGGACTTTGGGATACTGGACATTAATGTTGATCCGGAGATTGTGCGCGAGCGCGTCAACCGGCGTAGCGCGGAAGGGCACGATGCTTCCGATGCTAATTTGCGTGTGCTTGAACAGCAACTCACCACTGCTCAACCGTTGAGTGAGGATGAACTGAGTGTGACCGAGTATTTGTGAGCAGGTTATCCCGGAAATGAGCTGCGCGAAAATCCGCTGCGGGAAAACTCGCGATCGGATGACATGTAGTTCGACAGCACCGATTGCGTGGACATACTGAAGCCGCGATACAAGTCCAAGTCGTAGTCGGACATGCGGATCTGATGTGATGCATTGCCCAGATCGCGGATAAATTCATCCCAAGTGCTATAGCGCAAATCTTTGTCCTTTTTCAGCGCGCGCTCTATCACCGCGATCAGTTCTTTGGGCAATTGTTTGCGATAGGTTTGGACCGGAACGATGGGGTAGTGAAGCACGGCGATTCGGGCATCGAAGGCGTTGTCCGCTTCGAAGGTGTTTTTGCCGGTCAGCAGGCGGTAGAGCACCGCGCCCAGCGAATAGATGTCAGCGCGCTGATCCAGTGCATCACCTTCCAGTTGTTCCGGGGACATATAGGCCAGACTGCCGGCAACGACCGCGCCCATTTCGCTGGCCGGAATTGCGCAACCGAAGTCTGCCAGTTTGGCGAGTCCGTCCTTCATCAGGATAATATTGCCGGGTTTAACGTCGCGGTGCACCACCCCGAGACTGGCGGCATAACGCAGCGCGCCCGCTACTTGTTCGACGACCGACACCACCGTGCGGATAGGCAGCAGCGTTTCTCCCGTGTCGTGAGTGTCCAGCGATACGCCGTTGATGTATTCCATCACCAGATAAGGTCCGCTCTCTTCGTTTAAATCGGCATCGAGAACCTTGACGATGTTTTTGTGGCGCATCTTGTGCCCTAACTCCACCTCGGCGGTGAACATGGCCTGATAAATCTCTGACTGACGTCCGCGCCGCAATTGCTTGATGGCGACCGAGGCGAGTGATCCTCTGCGCTGTGCGTGATAGACGTTAGACGTCGCACCCTCACCTAACAGGTTGACGATGGAGTAATTGCCGATCTGGGCTGGGATGACGGCCATTCATAAAACGCAGGTACGAGATGGTGTATCCGACAACTATAGTCGGGAAAGTTCCATCCGGCTTTCGCCTGAGTGACGATCAGCTTGAATGTTATTGATTTGTTACCAAATAAGAACACGATACCGTCACTCAGACGGTTCGATGTGCTGGGACTTACCATTTGAGCAGGCGACCGCCCAGCAACCAGCCGAATATCCCTATACCCAGCATCGGCAGGTAGTGCCATTCGACGATATGCATGATGGAGTCCGTTGCTTCATGCAGTCTCAGCCACAAGGCACCGACACTGAAGGCGGAGAGCAGGGCGATACTGCCGGCCAAGTGGTAGCGTGTGCTGGCAAATTTGCGCATCTCGAAAAAAGTCCAGGCGGCGGGCAGCAATGAAAACAAGGTAATGCTGACCGTGCATTCTACGCTGTGTACAGGCAGCGGCGAGCCGGGATGATCCGCCAGCCAGGCAAGAAACATGACCGTCAGCAGCAGCGCGAAAGCTGGCAGCGGCGCAAACGCTTTACGGTGCATTTGGTGCAGATCAGGAAATGACAACAGGGCCGCACTCAGCGTCGACGCGGTGAAAATTCCTGTCAGCGCAACGATTTCAGCGACGAATAACGGCTGGTGCAGTTTGATCATCAGATCCGGTCTGGTTCTTGAAAAAAGGATAGCGACCAGTAGATATAACGCGGCGAAGACTATCCATTTAAGGCTCAATGCATAAGGATGCAGCGCCGGTTTTACGGCAACCGGCTCTTCGGCTAGCGTGGCGATCAGCTCATCAATATTTGTCATTATCTTTCCAGTTTGCTTCTCAATATCTTGTAGGCACGATGAGCGGCAACTTTGACGGCGGATTCATTCATGCCGGTTTTTTCTGCCACTTCTTTTGCGGTATAGCCTTCGCCATGCATCATTTGCAAGATTGTCGCCTGTTTTTCGGGAAGTTTTTTTACCTCTGCATGAATAGATTCGTAACTTAAGCCGGTTTCGGTTACAGCTTCCGGCAAAGATTCCTCCAGTTCATCAAAATCTACCGCATGGCGCAGCTGATCGGCGTAATGCGCGCGCAAAAAATCCTGCAAGCGAAACCGGGCGATGGCATAAGCCCAGGGCACGTAAGGACGCAGGCCATCGTAGGTATGGCGTGCCTTGTGGATGGAGATCAGAATTTCCTGCGTCAGGTCGTCCACCTCATTGGAGAAACTCAGGCGTCGTGCCAGAAACGGGCGCAACAAGCATGCCGTCTCCTGTAACAAGGTGGCGTAAGCGCGCTGGTCGCCTTCGAGCGAGCGCTGCATCAATGCTTCCAGCTTGTTGTTCTGCCCCGTCACCCTATCCTTTGTAACCTTTTTTAGCACCGGTGCGAATACCTGTACAGACGGGGCGCATCATAACTTGTTTCGCAGCATCATCCGAATTTCACCAACACGCAAGGGGGCACATCATGCAACGCAGAGAGTTTATTTTCGCACTATCAGGACTGGCGGTGGGGTTTGCCTTGCGTTCAGGTTCAGCCTTCGCCGGCAATAAAGTTGTCATCATGCAGTTCTCAGATGACGGCAAGCCTTTGAGGGCGGTGACGCTGGATAAGGTAGTACGTGATTTGGAATGGAAAAAACGATTATCGCCGCTGGCCTATCACGTGACGCGCGAGCAAGGCACTGAACCGGCTTTTTCCGTGCCGGGATATGATAAACATGAGCCGGGGCTATATCGCTGTGTGTGCTGCGACAACGCGCTGTTCGATGCTGCGACAAAATTCGATTCCGGCACGGGCTGGCCCAGCTTCTGGCAACCGGTTGCGCCGCAAAATGTGCGTGAGATTGCCGACCACCTGTTCGGCATGACGCGTACCGAAGTTCAATGCGCGCTGTGCGACGCGCATCTGGGCCATGTGTTCGACGATGGCCCCAAGCCCACCGGGCTGCGCTATTGTATGAACAGTGTGGCGATGAAATTTTTGCCTCACGGGCATGGCAATAATGCCACACCTGATAATGAAGCTCGCCATGCCAGTTCCTCTCTTTTCGACTCTCCCCCGCATGCGGGGGAGAGGGCAAAGGTATCGCTACGCGAATTTCACGTTAAATGGGGATAATCATGCTGATATTTTTTCTCTCCTATCTGGGTGGTGTGCTCACCATCTTCAGCCCTTGTGTATTACCGGTGCTGCCCTTTGTCTTTGCCCGTTCGGATCAGTCGTTCCGTCGTTCCGGATTACCGATTTTGCTGGGCATGGCGGTGACATTTACCGTGTTGGCCAGTCTTGCGGCGGTGGGCGGGTCCTGGCTGGTAAAGCTCAATCAATACGGTCGCTTTGCGGCGATGTTGCTATTGCTGTTGATGGGCGCTGCGCTGATATTTCCCGCTATGTCGGAATGGTTGATGCGGCCCTTTGTTGCGCTGGGCGGCCAACTGCAACAGCGCGCCGACCGCCAGAATACACTGCGTGGTTCATTGTTGCTTGGCGTGGCGATTGGTTTTTTGTGGGCGCCTTGTGCAGGCCCAATTTTGGGGCTAGTGCTGGCAGGTGCGGCGCTGAACGGCGCGAATTTCTACAGCGCGATGTTATTGCTGGTATTTGCCGCCGGTGCTGCAACCTCATTGGGTTTAGCGCTGCTGGCGGGCGGCCGCGTCTTCCGTATGATGAAGCGTGGACTGGGGGCGGAGGAATGGTTGCGACGCGGTCTGGGGGTGGCGGTTGTCGCCGGTGTGTTGTTTATCGCGCTGGGCTGGGATAGCCGATTTCTTGCGCAGTTTAATTTTCTCAATACCGCCGGTGCGGAGCAAAAGCTGTTGACGAAACTGGATAGCCCGGTGCCTCAATTCGGTGCTATGCCGTCTTTGAATGGCGCGACTCAGTGGCTCAATTCGCCGCCACTCAGTTCTGAGGCGCTGCGCGGTAAAGTGGTGCTGGTGGATTTTTGGACTTATTCCTGTATCAACTGTCTGCGCACACTGCCTTATTTGAAAGCGTGGGATGAAAAATATCGTTCACAGGGACTCGTGATTATCGGAGTGCATGCACCGGAATTCGCTTTTGAAAAGGATATTCACAATGTCGAGCAAGCGGTGCGCGATTTGGCTATTCACTATCCGGTGGCGATAGATAATCAGTATGCGATTTGGAATGCCTATAAAAATGAATACTGGCCTGCGCATTATCTGATTGACCAGCAAGGCGTCATTCGCCATCAGCATTTCGGAGAAGGCGCGTATCTCGAGACCGAGCAGATGATACAAACGCTGCTAAAAGAGGCGCATCAAGGACAGATTGCTCAGGACAAGACGGTACAGGTTGCGGGTGACGGTGTGACTGCCGCTGCTGCCGATGTCGCGCGATCGCCGGAAACTTATTTAGGTTATGCGCGGGCTGAAAATATGGTTTCCCCGGAAGTCGTAGCAAAGGATCAATCGGCGAGTTACAGCGCACTGCGTCGCCTCAAGCCGGATCAATGGGCGTTAAGTGGTAACTGGCTGATATCCTCTGAATCGGCTGCGCTGCAAGCACCCGGTGGCGCAATCAGTTACCGTTTTCAGGGGCGGGATTTGCATCTGGTGATGGGGAGCACTAAACCCGTTCGTTTCAAGGTCACGCTGGATGGCGCGGCACCCGGTAAAAACCACGGTGCGGATATCGATGGTCAAGGCAACGGTATCCTTAGCGATCAGCGTCTCTACCAGCTTATCCGGCAAAGCGGGGAAATCAAGGAGCGCACATTCCGTATCGAATTTCTGGATAACGGGGCAGAAGCCTTTGCCTTCACCTTCGGTTAACAAAAAGGAGTTTTACCATGAAAAAAATATCTCGTTTTCTTTGTGCGCTGATTTTAATGGCCTCCGCCGCAGCCTCGGCGGCTGAACAAACTGCTGTGTTTGCCGGAGGTTGTTTCTGGGGCGTCGATGCGGTGTTCAAACACGTCAAAGGAGTGAGCGACGTGGTCTCAGGCTATGCGGGCGGTGCGGCGTCAACCGCGCATTATGAACAGGTCAGCGATGGCGATACGGGGCACGCTGAAGCGGTGCGCATTCGTTTTGATCCGGCAAAGGTCAGCTATGCGCAATTGTTACAGGTATTTGTTAGTGTGGCGCACGATCCCACACAACTAAATCGCCAGGGGCCGGATGCCGGTAGCCAGTATCGCTCAGTGATTTTCTACACCAGTTCGGAGCAGCAAAAACTGGCCGACAGCTACATGCGCCAGCTGAGTGCCGCCAGAACTTTTGCCGCGCCCATCGTCACTCATGTAGTGCCGTTGCAAGCGTTTTATCCGGCGGAAGCGTATCACCAGAATTATCTGTCATTGCACCCTGATCAGCCCTATATCGTGTACTACGATTTGCCGAAACTCGCACAACTACGAAGACAGTTTCCGGCGTTGTATCAGTGATTTATATCAAATGCTTTTATTTGCAATATTTTGTATATTTATAAGTGGGTTCCGGATGTTTTTTTAAAAAAAATCGTAACCTTTTTTAAGGTTGTTCCGAATCCATCAGTGCATAGGAGATGAAAGCAAAATGATCGAATATGTATCGAGATAGTTAATCAGTTTTGTAATTTGGGGATTATCCCTGTTAACCTAAAGGAGTTTCAACATGAACAAGCAAGCGATTTTGACAACAGCCATCGGTGGTTTACTGGCATTGGGTCTGGCGGGGACGGCGAGTGCGGCAGATCATCCAATGGAGAAATGTTTCGGTATTTCCAAGGCTGGTATGAACGATTGCAGCAGCAAAAAATCAGGTCATTCCTGTGCGGGGCAGGCTACAAAGAACAGCGATGCCAACGATTTTGTCTCCGTACCTAAAGGAACCTGCAACAAGATCGCCGGCGGGGTGTTGATGGAAAGCGGTGACATGATGATGAAAAAGGCGATGTAATGAATTTGCCCGCAAATGATCTGTTGCCGTGTTCTGCAGGGATAGGTTTGCGGGCGCCACATTACCGCGAAGTACTGGACACCTTGCCGGCCTTGGGTTGGGTGGAAGTGCACAACGAGAATTTTTTTGGCGGAGGCGCGCCGCTGCGTACCTTGCTCAAGGTGCGCGAACACTACCCCGTCAGCCTGCACGGCGTGGGTATGGGCTTGGCCTCAACTGCGCCATTGAATGAACAGCATTTGTCAGCGCTGCAACGCTTATGTGATGCCGTGCAACCTGTCGCCATATCCGAGCATCTGTGCTGGAATTCGGCGGACGGTTTTGTGGTCAACGATCTCTTGCCATTCCCCTACACCATGGAAGCGTTATCGCATGTGGCGCGTCGCATCGATCGCGTACAGGAAAAACTGGGTCGTCAGTTGCTGGTGGAAAATCTGTCCAGTTATTTGTCTTTTGCTCAGAGCGAGATGACCGAGGGTGAATTTCTTGCCGAGCTGGTGCGCCGTACTGGTTGCGGCATTTTGTTTGATGTGGAAAATTTATACGTCAATGTGTGCAATCTTGGTGTGGATGCCAGGGCCTTTATCGATGTGATCCCGCATGAGGCGGTAAAGGAATATCACCTGGCCGGTTACTCTGTCTGCGATGGCTGTCTGGTGGATACGCACAACCATCCTGTTTATCCTGAAGTGTGGGCCTTGTATGAGTATGTGTTACAGCACATAGGACCGCGACCCACGTTAATCGAGTGGGACAGCGACATTCCCGCGCTGCCGGTGTTGTTAGCGGAAGCCGCGAAGGCGCAACTGCGTATGGATGGTTGTCATGAGTGATCTGAATCAGACGCTGAGCCTTTTTGCGCGTGCCATCGTGTCTGGCGAGGCTGTTTCTACGGAAATAATCGCGGCATACCCGAATTACTCCTGTGATACCGCGATCGAGGTCTATCGCAACAATTATCGCGGGAATCTGCACGATGCGCTCGCGTGTACCTATCCGGTCATCGTGCAGCTGGTGGGCGATGATTTTTTTCGATTTCTGGCAAAAAAATATATTGAATATAATCAATCATCAAGCACAAATATGCACGATTATGGCGCCGTGATGGCCAATTTTCTGGCGGACTTCGAGCCGGTTCGGCAATTACCCTATTTGCCGGACATGGCCAGGCTGGAGTGGGCATGTCATGTTGCCTACTATGCAGATGACCGGGTGCCGTTGTCGCTCGAATCGCTGGCGCAGATACCCGCAGCGCGCTATGCGGATTTAGTGTTGCAGACGGCAGGTCAGGTGATCCGTTCGAGTTTTCCGGTTGCGGCAATCTGGCAGGCGCACCAATCCGCGATAAGTGAGGATTTTCATCTCGATCTGTCGGACGGACCTGGCATCTTTCTGGTGAGCCGCCGGGACTGCTTCGTTGAGGTCAGCGAGCTCTCCGTGTCTGATGCCGACTGGTTACAGCGCATCCAAAGTGGCCAATCGCTTGGTGCGGCAACCATGGAAACAATCGAGCGCTACCCGGATTTTGATTTGCAGGCAGCGCTACTCAACTTGCTCGCCTGTGCAGCCTTGACGAGTTTCAGTTTGGAGACGACAACATGAGAGAGATCTTGCGACTCTATTTCCGCGCCTCACGCTGGCCTGAATATCTGGCGCCGCTACTCGATCTGGGTTTGCGTCTATTTCTGGCGACAGTGTTTTTTAAATCGGGACTGACCAAAATACAGAACTGGGACAGCACACTGTATTTATTTAGCGATGTCTATCAGGTGCCGCTGCTCAATCCGGAATGGGCGGCTTATCTGGCAACCGGCGGGGAGTTAGGCTTGCCGGTGCTGCTGGCGGCAGGATTGTTCGGGCGTTTCGCCGCTGCAGGTTTGTTCATTCTCAATCTGGTCGCCGTCATCTCGTACTATCCGGAGTTGAGCGAGGCAGGGATCAACCAGCATCTATACTGGGGAATACTGCTGGCTGTGCTGTTGATCCTCAGCCGGAACACCTGTTCAATAGACCGTTGGCTGGAGCTAAATTTCACCAATGCGGGCGATGAAGCGCTTTTATAGGGAGTTACCTGCATTTCACCACCCGGAAAAGGCTGGCAACGATCCACATTCCGATGATCGTGCCGAATGAAGCCTTATTTGAATACGATGGTCTTGTTTCCGCACACCAGCACGCGGTCTTCGACGTGATAACGCAGGCCGCGCGAGAGCACGGTCTTTTCGATGTCGCGCCCGTAGCGCACCAGATCATCCACCGTGTCGCCGTGGTCGATGCGCACCGTGTCCTGTTCGATGATCGGACCTGCATCCAGTTCATCGGTGACGTAATGACAGGTAGCGCCGATCAACTTCACGCCGCGCTGATGGGCCTGATGATAAGGTTTCGCGCCGACGAAGGAGGGCAGGAAACTGTGGTGGATGTTGATGATGCGACCGGAATAGCGCTGGCACAGGAAGGGAGGCAAAATCTGCATGAAGCGCGCCAGCACCATGGTGTCGCCCTGATATTCGTCGAACAGGGCGGCAATGCGCTCGAAGGCGGCGAGTTTATCGGTCATTTCCACATGGATAAACGGAATGCCGTGCCATTCAACAAAGCCCCTCAAATCCTCATGGTTAGAAATCACGCAGGGAATATCGACGTTTAATTCCTTGCTGCGCCAGCGATGTAACAGATCATCCAGACAATGATCCTGACGGCTCACCAGTATCACCAGACGCTTGTTGCGTGCGGAATCAGTCAATTGCCAGCTCATCGCGAACTCCTCAGCCAGCGGGGAAAACAATCGGCTAAACTCGTTCACATCGAAAGGCAGCGAGTCGGCGCGAATTTCCTGTCTCATGAAGAAGCGCTGCTCATCCTGTTCGGTGTGATAACTCGCTTCGACGATAAAGCCGCCGTGCTGCGCGATGAAGCCTGTTACCGCAGCAATAATACCGGCGCGGTCAGGACAGGAGATGGTCAGAGTGTAGTGGCGAGTCATGCTGTGCTTTCAATCAGTATTCAGTATTCAGGATTTTCTTAGCAGATCGACACGTATCGGCATTTGGAAATCAGCTCCTGTAGGCGTCATGTGCTTTTCAAAAGCCGATCTGACATCATCCAGCAGGGTTGCGGATAAACGATGGTCGGTATGCGTAACCTTGATGACCTGCTGTTCGAGCTGATCGAAGTTTTCAAAGTGTATAGGCTGCGAAAAAAATGTTTGTTGCACAAGTGAGAATTGACCAGATGAAACGGCGTTTTTCACTGCTGCAAACGCCAGCTCACGAACGGTCTGTTCGTCGTGAAACAGCCTTAAAATTTCGTTGAATTCACCGGCAAATACCGGTTCGGAAATATATACCATGCCGCCCGGTTTTAAAACCCGGTGTATTTCCGAGAAAGCAATCTCCATCAATTCTGCCGGCACGTGATGCAGTGATTTAAACATCAACACCAGATCGAAGCTGGCATTGCTAGCCGGGATATTTTCAGCACCGCCGTGTTCGAAACGGATATTTTTGCCAGCCGTGCTGGTTTTGTGGATGGCCAGTTGCGTCTCATCCACCTCAAGGGCGAGTATCGAGGCTGCCTTTTGTGCGATTAAATAGGTTTTTTCCGCTTTCCCGCAACCCAGTTCTAGGACGCTTGCGCCTTGCAGTGTCAGCAGCCTGGCTATCACATCGGCTTCGTGCTCAACCGGGCTTGCTACGGAGTTTGAAATATACATTGGGTTCATGCTGGATCCTTGGTAATAAATCCTGTGCGGTTAGGCATTTTGGAAGCGCTGTTGCAAATAGCGGATGATATCGCCAGATTCATAGAGCCACTGGACTTTGCCCGTCTGGTCGGTGATTTGCAAACATGGCGTCTGAATTTTTCCGCCGCCCAGCATTAGGTCATCGCGGTGCTTAGTGTCATGCTGCGCATCGCGCAAGGCGATCGGCAGGGACAATCTGGCCATTTCGTGTCGTACCTTGATGCAAAACGGGCAGGTTTTAAAGTGATAGAGAGCGAGTTTTTCGCAGTCTTGGTCGATTTTGTCCTGTACCTGGGGCGGGCGAACTATCCCTTTGGGTGTTGCCAGAGCAGACCACAACAGCATGAAAGGCATCAGGATCAGGCGCAGAGTACGGAAAAATATTTTCATCATTTTTTACTTAAAGTCAGAAGGTAAGGATTGAGCTTCAATAGTGCTTCCCCATAGTGACGACATGGTGCGCGTAGCCTGTGCACAATCGCCGCTAGTGTAAAAGAACTCGTCGGGTTGAGCTGCTGTCCGGCATGGTAGCTCGCTCAACAAACGGCGTTGTAAATGGCGCGCGACCGCCTCGCCGGTATCGATTAGTGTAACCTGTTCGCCCACCACCTCGCGGATCAGATTGCTCAGAAATGGATAGTGGGTGCAGCCGAGTATCAGGGTGTCCGCTCCCCGCGCCAAGAGCGGTGCGGTGTAGCGTTCGACCAACTCGCGCGTCCGGATACCGTGCAGATCGCCGGATTCGACCTGTTCGACCAAGCCCGGACAGCCTTGAGTGACGATTTTGACTTCGCCGGCATAGCGCTCCAGGAGGGCTGCGAAGCGAGCGCTCTCCAGTGTGCCTATGGTCGCTAGCACGCCGACAACGCCGCTTTTTGTGGCGGCAACCGCCGGTTTGACCGCAGGCTCCATGCCGACGATAGGTAAGTTGAACTGACTGCGCAAGGTGGCTGCCGCTGCCGCAGTCGCCGTGTTGCAGGCGATCACGATGGCGTCTGCGCCTTGTTCAATCAGGAATCGGGTGAGGGTGATGGCTCTTTGTTCGATGTAGTGCGCCGACTTGTCGCCATAGGGGACATGGGCTGAATCGGCAAGGTAAATCAGGCGTTCATTCGGCAAGGTCTGGCGAATGTGGTGCAGCACGGAGAGTCCGCCGACACCGGAATCAAATACGCCGATTGCACCTGTAGTCATCACTTAAACACCTGACATCCCCGCCGCAACTTGCTCTCGAGTGAGGCTGGGGGGTAACGTTTGGAGTTAAACCGCCATACCCTGGTCGCGCAGGTATTCTTCATACGTGCCGTGGTAGTCGGTGACGCCCTTAGACGTGATTTCGATGATGCGCGTGGCCAGCGACGAGACGAATTCGCGATCATGGCTCACGAAGACCACGGTTCCCTTGTATTCGAGCAGCGCGGTGTTGAGCGCTTCGATGGATTCCATGTCCATATGGTTGGTCGGTTCATCCATCAGCAGCACATTGTTGCGTTGCAACATCAGCTTGCCGAATAACAGGCGACCCTTTTCACCCCCGGACAGTACCTTCACCGGTTTGTGCGCATCGTCACCGGAGAACAGCAAACGGCCCAACGTGGCGCGCACGGTCTGGTCATCGTCGTTAGGGCCGCGCCAGTAGGTCATCCAGTCCGTCATGATCTTGTCTTCGGCGAACTCGCTGTAGCTGTCCTGCGCGTAGTAACCGATCTTGGCTTTTTCCGTCCACTTGATGACGCCGTAGTCGGGTGTCAGATCGCCGGCCAGACAGCGCAGCAACGTGGTTTTACCGATACCGTTAGGGCCGATGATGGCCACTTTCTCGCCCGCATCGACGCGCAAATTGACGTTCGAGTACAGCACGCGATCGAAACCCTTGGATAAACTCTCGACTTCTACCGCAGTGCGGTGCAGTTTTTCACGGTCATCGTATTCAAAACGGATAAACGGATACTGGCGGCTGGACGGTTTGATGTCTTCGATCTTGATCTTGTCGATCTGACGGGCACGGGACGTCGCCTGTTTAGCCTTGGAAGCATTGGCCGAGAAACGCGCCACGAAAGCTTTGAGTTCGGCGACTTTTTCCTTTGCCTTGGTGTTGTCAGCCGATTGTTGTTCACGCGCCTGAGTGGAGGCCAGCATGTAATCGTCGTAAGTGCCGGGATAAGTGGTGATCTTGCCGTAGTCCAGATCGGACATGTGGGTGCAGACGCTGTTCAGGAAGTGGCGGTCATGGGAGATAATCACCATGGTGCAGGTGCGCGCGTTGAGGATGTTTTCCAGCCAGCGGATGGTGTTGATATCCAGATTGTTGGTCGGTTCATCCAAGAGCAGGATGTCCGGATTGGAGAACAGTGCCTGCGCCAGCAATACCCGCAGCTTGAAGCCGGGGGCGACTGAACTCATCGGGCCGTTGTGCAATTCGATCGCAATGCCCAGACCCAGCAGCAATTCGCCGGCACGCGCTTCGGCGGTGTAGCCGTCGTATTCGGCAAACTCGGCTTCCAGATCGGCTGCGCGCATGTAGTCTTCTTCGGAGGCATCCGGATTCGCGTAAATCCCATCGCGCTCAGACATCACCGCCCACATTTCATCATGCCCCATCATCACCACATCGAGCACGCGATTCTCTTCATAGGCGTACTGATCCTGACGCAGTTTACCCAGACGTTCGCTCTTGTCCAGCATCACCTCGCCTGAAGTTTGTACCAGATCGCGGCCCAGAATCTTCATAAAGGTGGATTTTCCGCAACCGTTCGCGCCGATCAGGCCATAGCGGTTGCCGTTGCCGAATTTAACGGAAACGTTCTCGAACAAGGGCTTGGCCCCGAATTGCATGGTGATATTTGCTGTGGAAAGCATGAAAAACTCAATCTTGAAAATTTTTGGAGCGCAATTTTAACACTGTGCGCCGATTGTGCCGCGACTAAAATGCGCAATCCGGTTGATTAAAATAACAAAATTTACTATTTAATCGAAATTTAAGGCGTTGACGTTAGCTACAAACTCCAAAAGTCATGATTGATGAATTATGTGATGAGTCACCTTGGCGCTCCGCACCAAAGCCCCTGTGCGCCGCCGAAGATAGTCAGCAAACAACGGTGTTGTTGGGCGAGGACTGTTTGAGCACGTGGCCGCGCGGCGGATCGTGCGAGTTCCGCAGCCCCGTTGTTTGTTGGCTATCGAGGGAATCCCGCCTGCCTGCCGCAGGCTGGGCAGGCATGGGCGGTAAGCCGGGGTCGCCTTTTCTTGGGTTACTTTCTTTTGGCGACGCAAAAGAAAGTAACCCGCTGTCGGGCGGCCACCGGCGAAGTTGATTGGAATGTTATAGGAGGTGATTGAGGTCACAGTTAACGCTAATAAAGCCTATCCTTCGGCAGACTGCTAGAATGCGCGTAGTTAACTAAATTGCAAAAAACTCATGGTTCCTCATCTCACCACTGCATTGAACGGTCCGTTGCTCGATCTTGAGCGGCGCTTTCTGGCGGCCATGCCGAATATCGAACACTGGTTCCGTAGACAATGGCTGGATCACACTGCACCGTTCTACACCTCGGTCGATTTGCGCAACAGCGGTTTCAAACTGGCACCGGTGGACACTAATCTGTTCCCTGGCGGCTTCAATAATCTCAACCCTGATTTTCTGCCTTTGTGCGTGCAGGCGATGCAGGGCACGGTGGAGAAGATTTGTCCTGAAGCGCGCGGCGTGTTGTTGATCCCGGAAAATCACACGCGCAATATGTTCTATTTGCAGAATGTGGCGCAGCTCGTCACCATCCTCAGGCAGGCCGGGATGAGGGTGCGTATCGGTAGTCTGTTGCCTGAAATCACCGCGCCCACTGAAATTCAACTGCCCAGCGGCAGCGTGTTGAAACTGGAGCCGTTGGTGCGGCGCGGCAACCGTTTAGGTCTGGAGGATTTCGACCCCTGCGTGGTCTTGCTCAACAACGACTTATCGTCCGGCGTGCCCGACATACTGAAAAATCTTGAGCAGGCCGTCTATCCTCCCCTCTCGGCCGGCTGGCATGCGCGGCGCAAGTCGCAGCATTTCGCCGCCTACGATCGCGTGGCCAATGATTTTGCTCAAATGCTCAGCATTGATCCGTGGCTGATTAATCCCTATTTTGATACCTGCAATCAGATCAATTTTCATGAGCGTATCGGTGAGGAATGCCTAGCTGCCAAGGTGGACAGCGTGTTGCAGAAGATGCGGGTGAAATATGCCGAATACGGTGTGAAGCACGATCCCTTCGTCATCGTGAAAGCCGATGCGGGCACTTACGGAATGGGCATCATGACGGTCAAGGATGCCAGTGAAATCACCGGCCTAAATCGTAAACAGCGCAACAAGATGGCGGTGGTCAAAGAAGGCATGGAAGTCTCCGATGTGCTGGTGCAGGAAGGGGTTTACACCTTTGAAAATATCAACGAAGCGGTGGCGGAACCTGTGGTCTACATGATCGATCATTCCGTGGTCGGCGGTTTTTATCGCGTGCACACCGGGCGGGGTGTAGACGAGAATCTCAATGCGCCGGGTATGCAATTTGTGCCGCTGGCGTTCGAGTCCTGCTGCACCCTGCCGAATCCCGATCGCGGTCCTGATGACACACCGAATCGCTTCTATGCTTACGGCGTGGTGGCGCGTCTGGCGTTGCTGGCAGCTTCATTGGAACTGGAAGCGCTGGAAGAATGATTGCTGTTCGCTTCGCGAGCCATTTGAATCGCTGGATTCCCGCCTTCGCGGGAATGACGAGGCTGCGTTTGTCCGTTTTCGGTTTGCTGTTGACGGTTTTTTTGTCGGCCTGCGGCAAGGAGCCGTTGTATCAGGAGCAGGGCTATGTGTTCGGCACGCTGGTGGAAGTGAGCATCTACGGCGACAATGAAGCCCACGCAAAACAGGCCATCACCTCCGTGATGCATGAGTTTCAGCGTTTGCACAATGAGCTGCATGCCTGGCAACCTTCGGAGCTTAGCGAACTGAACAAGGCGTTTGCTCACGGTGAGTCGCGGGCTGTTACACCGGAACTTGCCGGTATGCTCACGGATGCGACAAAACTATCAATAAAATCAGATGGTTTGTTTAACCCCTCGATCGGCAATCTGATACAGCTGTGGGGATTTCAAGCCGATGAATTTAAACCGGTGCAGCCGGATGAAAAGCTGATCGAACAACGGGTCGCGACTAACCCGCAGATGAGCGACATCACGCTCGAACAAGGTCGCGCGAAGAGTTCTAATCCTGCGGTGCAGCTCGATCTGGGCGGTTACGCCAAGGGCTATGCCTTAGATCGTGCGGCGTTATTGTTGAAACAGCAGGGCATCCACAATGCGCTGATCAATATCGGCGGCAATATCTTGGCGATCGGGCAAAAGGGCAATCGCCCCTGGCGTGTCGGCATCCAGCATCCGCGCAAGTCCGGTGCACTGGCGGCATTGGATCTGCACGACGGCGAGGCGATCGGCACCTCAGGCGACTATCAACGATATTTCATGCTGGGCGATAAGCGCTATTGTCATCTGATCGATCCGCGCAATGGCCATCCTATGCAGGGCGTCGAAGCGGTGACGATACTCACGCACGGTGTTAATGCCGGATTGCTCTCGGATGGGTCATCCAAGCCTTTGTTTATTAGTGGTATTTCAGGGTGGCGTGCGGCTGCCACAACGATGGGGCTGAATGAGGCGATGCTGGTCGATGCGCAGGGCGTGATTCATATCACTAACGATTTGAAGAAACGGCTAGAATTCACCGACAAAGAAGTAAAACTACAAGTGGAATAGGGGAGCGCAATTGGTCGGAATCTTATTGGTGACGCATAATGGACTGGGCGACTGTCTGGCAGATTGCGTCAAGCACGTGTTTGGCGAAATACCGAAAAATTTGAAAGTTTTGTCGGTATTGGCGGCTGATGATCCTCAGCATAAATTACTGGAAGGTGAAGAGTTGCTGAAAGAACTCGACAGCGGCAGCGGTGTCTTGATCCTGGTCGATGTGTTTGGCGCCACCCCCAGCAATATCGGACGCAGGCTTTGTCATGCCGAGCGCGTTGAAGGGGTAGCCGGTGTGAATCTGCCGATGTTGTTGCGCGTGGTCTGTTCGAACAACAAAAATTTGCAGGAATTGGCTAACCTCGCGATCGAAGGCGGTCGCGAATGTATTGTTCATATGGAGCATTAAAATGCAACAAGACGCACTGATCATCAATAAGCTCGGTCTGCACGCACGTGCCTCGGCGAAACTCACCCAGACGGCAGGGAAATTCAAGTGTGAAGTGATGCTGACGCGCAACAATCGCCGCGTCAATGCCAAGAGCATCATGGGCGTGATGATGTTGGCGGCGGCCAAAGGGGCGACCATCAGTATCGAAACGATCGGTGAAGACGAGGCGGAGGCCATGGAGGCACTGCTAGCCCTAATCAACGATTACTTTGGAGAAGGTCAATGATGTTCATAGGCGAGGTCGGGAGAAAACCATGAGTTTTACGCTACACGGCATCGCAGTCTCCAGCGGTATCGCGATCGGTCACGTACATTTATTGTCACACTGCTCCCTGGAAGTGGCGCACTACGTCTTGCCCAAGCTGTTTATTTCTGAAGAAATTTCGCGCTTTGACGCCGCTTTGCAGGCGACGCGTAGTGAGTTCGCCGGTTTGCGCAGCAATCGCCCGAGTTACGCCGCAGCAGAATTCGATGCGTTTTTAGAGTTGCACCAGATGATATTGGACGACCCGCTGCTTAGCGTCGGGCCGCGCGAGATGATAGAGCGTGAACGCTGCAATGCGGAATGGGCCGTCAAGGTGCAAACCGACGCGCTGGCGGCACAATTCGATGAGTTCGAGGACGCCTACTTGCGCGAGCGGCAGGCCGATGTGAAACAGGTGGCGGAGCGCCTGCTCAAGCAACTCTCCGGACAGCCCGGCCATCAGCCGAGCCATCAGCGGCATGACATTGAGACAATTTTGTTTGCCTATGACCTGAGCCCGGCCGATATGATCGGATTCAGGCCGCAGCAGTATGCCGCCTTCATCACGGACGCGGGTAGCGCGACCTCACACACGGCGATTGTTGCGCGTAGCCTGAGCACGCCTTGCGTCGTCGGGCTGCATCATGCGCGCGAGTTGATTCGCGAGGACGATCTGATTATCCTAGACGGCGAGCAGGGTGTGCTCATCGTCAATCCCGATAAGGCGGTACTTGCAGAGTACAAGCTGCTGCAAAGCGAATGGGAGCTGGATAGAAAGAAGCTCAAGCGGCTGCGCACCGCGCGCGCCAATACGCTGGATGGTGTGGCGATTGAGCTGCACGCCAATATCGAGAAGCCCGAAGACATCGTCGAAGCGAAAGAAAATGGCGCGACCGGTATCGGCCTGTTCCGCAGCGAGTTTTTGTTCTTGAATCGCGATCAGTTGCCCGATGAAGAGGAGCAGTTCGAAGCCTATCGCGCTGCGGTCACCGGCATGAAAGGCATGCCCGTCATCATACGTACCTTCGATTTGGGCGCGGATAAGCAAATCAAGGGTGCTGAGCGCGTCGCCAGCAATCCGGCATTAGGCTTGCGCGCGATACGTTTATGTCTGGCTGAACCGAAACTGTTCCGTACCCAGTTGCGTGCGTTGCTGCGCGCCTCTCACTATGGCAATCTGAAAATTCTGATTCCGATGCTGTCTTGCGCGGCCGAATTGAATCAGACCTTGCAGTTTATCGCTTCAACCAAACAGAAACTGGATGAAGAAAGTATTCCGTATGACCGCGAGGTGAAGATAGGCGGCATGATCGAAATTCCGGCTGCGGCACTGGCCTTGAATGTCTTTGCCAAGAAGCTCGACTTTCTGTCTATTGGCACTAACGATCTGATTCAGTACACGCTGGCGATCGACCGTACCGATGAGGATGTGGCGCATCTTTATGACCCTTTGCATCCTGCCGTGTTGCAATTGCTGGCGCATGTCATCGGCACGGCTAACAAGCTTGAAGTGCCGGTTTCTGTATGTGGTGAAATGGCGGGCGAGTTGGCTTATACCCGGCTTTTTTTAGGTATGGGACTGCGTCAGTTTTCGATGTTCTCGGCTCAGGTGCCGACCATTAAGCAGCGCGTGCTGACCACCAGTTTGTCGGAAATCGCGTTGTTGACGCAGAAGATATTACGCGCCGACGATCCACTGAAGATTCGCGAACTGCTGGATAAGCTCAACAGCTGATTTTGTTGTGTGATTATTGAACAGATATAACGGGCATGGCAAAGAGGCAGCCCCTTATAATGAAACTCGCCATGCCCTTTCCCTCCCTTGCAGGGCGCGTTTTGGCTGAGCCAAACCCGTTCACAATGCGCGGAGCATGCTCCGCTAAACCCCTTGTTCGCCCCCCGTTCCCCCCTCTCCCTGCGGGCGAGGAGTACGGTTCGTCGCTACGCGAGTTTTACGTTAAGTCATGATCCAGGTAACCGAAATGCAAGTACCACTTTATCCTCGTTCCATTTGCTGGTTTCGTCGTGACTTACGCCTGAACGATCATGCCGCGCTATTTCACGCGCTCAAAGCCAGTCGGTCCGTGCATTGCGTATTCGTATTTGATACCGATATTCTCGACAAACTCACCGATAAGCAGGATCGCCGGGTCGAATTCATCTGGCATAGCTTGAATGAACTGAATACGCAATTGCAGGAGCAGGGCAGCACTTTGCAAATATTGCATGGCCGTGCACAAGCGCTGATTCCACAACTGGCTCGTGAACTCGATGTCGCTGCGGTATTCTGCAATCACGATTACGAGCCGGATGCACAGCTGCGTGATGCGGCAGTCGCAGCGGCGCTGGATGAATCCGGGATTGTTTTTCATCACTACAAGGATCTGGTGATTTTCGAGCAGTCCGAGATTTTAACTTTGGGTGCTACGCCTTACAGTGTATTTACGCCCTACAAGAATGCCTGGCTGAAAAAAGTGGATGATTTTTACCTGCGCGCCTATCCCACAGAGCGCTATTTTTCTTCTCTAGCGCAATGCGCAGCGCAAGCGTTGCCGGCGCTGGAAACGATCGGCTTTGCGCAGGGTCAGCTCAATCTGCAGGCACTGCCGGCGGGTGGATCAGGAGCCGGAAAGCTATTCGATGATTTTACGCAGCGCATTCAGGATTACCAGGAGGCGCGTAATTACCCTGCCATAAAAGGCGTGTCTTATTTGTCGACACACCTGCGCTTCGGCACGATTTCGATACGTTATCTTGCAGCTACGGCTTATCACACCGCTGGTGCAGGTGCGCAAACCTGGCTGTCAGAATTGATCTGGCGCGACTTCTACCAGATGCAACTGCACCATCATCCCAAACTGGCGCAGGGTTTTGCCTTCAAGCCGCAGTTCAATGCGATCGCCTTTCCAAACGATGAGGCTAAATTTTCCGCCTGGTGCGAGGCGCGTACAGGATATCCGCTGATCGATGCGGCAATGCGCCAACTCAATCAATCCGGCTATATGCACAATCGTTTGCGTATGGTGGTAGCGTCCTTTCTGGTCAAGGATTTACATATCGACTGGCGATGGGGTGAGCGCTATTTTGCTCAGCATCTACTGGATTTCGATATGGCGGCAAACAACGGCGGCTGGCAATGGGCCGCCTCTACCGGTTGCGATGCGCAGCCGTGGTTCCGCATTTTCAACCCGATCACACAGTCCGAAAAGTTTGACGGGCAAGGCAAGTTTATTCGCCGTTATATGACGGAACTGGCCGGATGCGCTGACAAATGGATACATGCGCCGTGGTTGATGCCGCTAGCTGAACAAAAGCGTTGCAACGTGCTGATCGGTACGACTTATCCAGCTCCAGTGGTAGATCATGCGACAGCCAGAGTCAAGACCTTGGCGCTTTTTCAGGCCGCGAACGACGCGGCGGCACCATCTTGAGGATAAGACGTGCCGTTCAGCGTACGTTTACCTTGGGTAATACGCTGGCCGCGAGTTTCGCATCCACTTTCAGTAATCCGACTTCATCGCTTAAGATATGAGCTGCCTCGCTGAGCAGGACGTCCTTGGCATTTTTCCGATTGTTTTCCAGTGCCAGATCCGCGTCCAGATTTCGCTCATTTGATTGCAGTCCGTCGTCCTGAGTTGAGGCGCTTCCCATCTTGGCCGCTGTGCCGCTTTCACGTCGTTTGGTACGGGTTTCCTGCGTTATCCTTTCCTTGCGGCGCTCAGCTTCGTTGAGGGAAATCTGATTCTTCTTGCGTAGCGCGTTGAGTGCGTTGATGTCTTCCTGCAAATATTGGAAGTCTTTGTCATGACCGATGCGCAGGTCGTGACGGATTTTCAGTGCCGGCATGATTGCACTCAGATCGCCGGCAGGCTGATAGTCGGCGGCCTTGATTTGTGTCCAGGGCAGAGCATTGTCGTAGCTTGATTCACCGAAATCTTCCTCATCCATCATGCTAGGCAGGCTGATATCCGGCGTGACGCCGCGCATCTGGGTGGTGCCGCCATTGATGCGGAAAAACTGGGCGATAGTCATCTTCAGATCGCCGTATTTGGGTTTGTCATTTTTCACCAATTGATCGAGACTCAGCACCGATTGCACCGTGCCCTTACCAAAGCTCTTAGCCCCGATCACCACGCCACGACCGTAATCCTGTATTGCAGCCGCAAAAATTTCCGAAGCGGACGCCGAACCCCGGTTAATCAGCACGCCGAGCGGGCCATGCCAGGCTAGGCCGCTGTTGTTATCCTTTTCAATGGATACTCTACCCTTGGAGTCGCGTTGCTGTACCACCGGGCCTTTGTCGATAAACAGTCCGGTCAATTCCACCGCCTCGTCCAGCGAACCTCCGCCGTTGTTGCGTAAATCCATCAGCACGCTATCGACCTTGTCACGCTTGAGTTCATCGAGCAGTCGGGATACATCACGTGTCGCGCTTTTAAAATTTTTGTCGCCATTTTGACGGGCGGCAAAGTCCTGATAAAAACCAGGTAGGGAAATCACACCGATGCGTCGCTTGGTGTTTCCCTCCTTAATCTCGATGATGGATTTTTTGGCGGCCTGACTATCCAGACTGATTTTTTTCCGTATCATCGAAACCATTTTGTGTTTGCCGTCCAGACCCGCTTCCACAGGCAGCACATCAAGCACCACCACGGTGTCTTCTGTGCCACGGATCAAGGCGACGGTGTCGTCCAGACGCCAGCCCATCACGTCGGTGGGTGCAGCATTGCTGCCTTGCCCTACGCCGACGATCCGATCGCCGACCTTGAGTTTGCCCGACATGGCTGCAGGACCACCCGCCACCAGCTCACGTATGGTGGTGTACTCATCCTTGTCCTGGAGCACCGCACCGATGCCTACCAGTGACAAACGCATCGAGATATCGAAGTCTTCAGAGGCGCGCACGCCCAGATAGTTGGTGTGCGGATCTATTGCTGTGGCATAGGCGTTCATAAAGCTTTGGAACACGTCATCGCTCTTGATTTTGGTCAAGCCGCTCAACGAATTGTCGTAACGTTTCCCCAGTGTTTCGGCGATGTTCTTGTCATCTTTGCCAGCCAGTTTTAGGCGCAGCCAGTCATTTTTGACGCGTTTACGCCACAAGTCATTGATTTCATCGGTTGTTTTTGACCATGGCGCATTCTTGCGGGTATATTGATAGCTTTCCTTGCTGTCAAAATCAAAGCCCTGAGCGAGCAGGCTGCGCGCATAGGTATATCGCTCGCTAACGCGTTGTTGATACAAGTTGAACATGGCGAAAGGGATGGCCAAATCCTCATTCAGAATCGCATCGTCGAGTTTATTGCGATACGCGGCGAATTGATCGACGTCGCTTTGCAGAAAAAACACTTTCTCGCCATCCATCGTCTTTATATAGTTGTCGAATATTTTTGCCGAGGCGGCGTCATCCAGCGGGATGCGCTTGTAGTGGTACCGCGTTAGTACTTCGGCTGAGAGATAAGCCGCCTTGGATTGTTGCGCTAGGGGGGATAGCTGTGTCGCGGTCGCATTGAACGTCAGCGAGACAAACACCAGTCCTAACCACAGTAGTTTCTTTTTCATGCGTAATCCCGGGAAATCGTTGCAAAATTATAATGTATGAACGGTTGTTTCATGATATCGGTGAGTTAAAGAAAATACTCGGGTGCGGCGCAAGCCAAATTAAAGGTGTCGGCAATAGCCGGGCAAGTGATTTGCCCTTCTGTTATGTTCAGTCCCGAACGCAGCGATGAATTCTCTCGCAGTGCCTGACGCCAGCCCTTGTTTGCCAGTTGTAACACATAGGGCAAGGTTGCGTTGGTTAATGCCAGCGTCGAGGTGCGCGGCACGCAGCCCGGCATATTCGCGACGGCATAGTGAATAATACCATCGATGCTGTAAACCGGATTTTCATGGGTGGTCGGATGCGTGGTCTCGACGCAGCCACCCTGATCCACCGCAACGTCGACTATGACAGACCCCGGTTGCATTAGTTTCAAGTCATCACGTTGTATCAGTTTAGGCGCGGCGGCACCGGGAATCAGCACGCCACCGATCACCAGATCAGCCGTCGTGAGCTGATCTAGCAGGTTGTGCCGGGTGGAATACAGCGTTGTGACGTTGGCAGGCAGCGTCTGAGCGAGATGGCGTAGGCGTTCTAGCGATAAATCGAGCAGACTGACGCGCGCGCCCATACCTGCGGCGATACGTGCGGCATTGCTTCCCACCACACCGCCGCCCAGAATGACCACATGCGCGGGTGCAACTCCGGGAACGCCCCCTAGCAATACACCGCGTCCGCCGTACAGTTTTTCCAGATATTTTGCACCTTCCTGCACCGCTATACGGCCTGCTACTTCTGACATCGGAGTGAGCAAAGGCAACTCGCCGGATGGCTGTGTGACGGTCTCATAGGCAATACAAGTTGCACCGGAGTCCAGATGAGCTTGTGTTAGTTCACGGTCTGCCGCGAAATGGAAATAGGTGAAAATAGTCTGAGCTGCACGCAAGTGACGCCATTCTGCGCGTAGTGGTTCCTTGACCTTGATGATCAAATCCGCCGCTGCCCAGACCGCCTCTGCATCGCTGGCAATCTGAGCGCCGGCGGTGAGATATTGATCATCGCTAAAGCCGCTGCCCAGACCCGCGCCTGCCTCTACCCGGACGTCGTGACCTGCCGCCACCAGCGACGCGACCCCTGACGGGACAACAGAGACGCGGTATTCGTTCGTCTTGATCTCTTTGGGTACGCCGATGATCATATTAGATCCTTATTCATTCATTAGATATTGGCGGTAATTCTTCCAGAAATCCGCCCGAGCGGAAGGTCAATACCAGCGTGTCACGGTGTCCGCTTTCTGCGGTCGGTTGGATGGGCGTGGACTCATGGATGACGCGCTGATCGTCCAGCATCAACAGGGTCCAGGGTTCGCTTAAAGTGAAGCGTTGCCCGTTCGGTCCGTCGGCCTCAAAGATACGGCTCTCGCCCCCGCTGACTTTTTCGCGGGCAACTAACAAGATGGCAACGAAATCCACGCCGTCGCGATGCGCGCCTTCCGGTGTCGGACGTCCGATGCCATTGCTGGTGTCGATGCGGAACTGATGGGCTTCCACATACCAGGGTTGTTCGCCTTTCACCGCCGAGCAGATGCGGCAGAGGTACTGTAAAAGCTCAGTCCAGACAGGTTTCGCGACCGTTTCGGTTGTCATCGGCTCGAACAAGCGGTGCATGCCGCCGTGTAGCGCGTTGTAGGCCAGCGGCTGGTAATGCGCGCGATGTGTCACCTGCGCAACTTGTTCACCCTCAACGACAAAACAGGAATGACGTCGTCTGCGGTAATGACCTCCATCTTTGAGAAATAGATCAGGCGGCAAGGCGTCCCAGTCGGCTTTGATGGATTCTAGTGCAGGCAATTCGACCAGGGTGGCGACGTCGGATTGGCCAAGTACGCCATAGCCTTGAGATTTCAGCGCGTCGACCAGTTGCGAGGGGCGAATACAGGTGGGGGTGAGGACGGTGATGGTCATGGTGGGATGTGCATCGAGAGCGAAACGCCGATTTTACGCCTGTGTTTGAGGGGGATGGTGTAAATCGAGTTGATCATAAAATTATCGTGGCTAAATTCCCGGAACTGCGTCGGTGATAAGGTGTTTGCGCTACTAATTCGGCGTGAATTTAATCATTGCCAGCCGTGTCGCGTTAAATTTTTTTGCTGTAGACCTTGCAGGCAAATTGACAGCGCGGAATAAAACGCGGAAACTTCACTCTGTGCCGATTTGACATCAGCTTGCGGGGCACGGACAGGATGGAGGGAAACCATGTTTCACTCTCCTGTTAAAACATACCAGCTAAAGCGAGGACACCCGTTTTGGCTAAGCTAAACGGGTTTTCTTTTGGAGTTTTCTTGGTTACTTCTTCTGTAGGCATCGTCCAGGCGCAGCGAGCGCTATTTGACACACCGTTGACGTTTCGTAGCGGCGCGATATTGCCGCGCTATGAGCTGATGTATGAAACTTATGGCACGCTCAACGCCGATAATTCCAACGCCATCCTGATCTGTCATGCCTTGTCCGGCCATCACCACGTGGCGGGTTACTACGCGGACGATGAGAATAATGTCGGCTGGTGGGACAACATGGTCGGTCCCGGCAAGCCGATGGACACGGACAAATTTTTTATCATCGGCCTGAATAATCTGGGCGGTTGTCACGGTTCGACCGGCCCGTCCTCGATCAATCCTGAAACCGGTAAGCCTTATGGCGCGAGTTTTCCAGTGATCACGGTGGAAGACTGGGTCGAATCTCAGGCGCGTCTGGCTGATTATCTCGGGATCAAGCAATTTGCTGCGGTGATCGGCGGCAGTTTAGGCGGGATGCAGGCCTTGCAGTGGTCACTGGCTTATCCGGATCGGGTGCGTCACGTGTTGGCCATCGCCAGTGCGCCACGCCTCACTGCACAGAACATCGCGTTTAACGATGTAGCGCGCAATGCGATTCTCACCGATCCTGATTTTCACGGCGGCGACTATTATCAGCACGGCGTGGTGCCGACGCGGGGGCTGCGCCTGGCGCGTATGTTGGGACACATCACCTATCTGTCGGACGATGCGATGGCGGATAAGTTTGGCCGCAAGCTGCGCACCGAACAATACAATTACGGTTACGAGGTGGAATTTCAGATCGAATCCTATCTGCGTTATCAGGGCGATAAGTTTGCGGCGTATTTCGACGCCAACACCTATCTGTTGATGACCAAAGCGCTGGACTATTTCGACCCGGCCCATGAATGCGGCGGTGATCTGAACCGTGCGTTTGCGAAGGCTAGGTCCGATTTTCTAGTGATCTCGTTTACCACCGACTGGCGCTTTTCGCCGCAGCGCTCGCGCGAAATTGTGCGTCCCCTGCTGCACAACAAACGTCAGGTCAGCTACGCGGAAATTACCTCCAATCACGGGCACGACTCGTTCCTGATGGAACATCCGCATTATTTCGATGTGGTTCGCGCCTACCTCGGCAACGTGAGGTAACTAAATGATTAATAAAGAGATTGTAAGATTGGCTGCAGAGCGTCCGGATTTTGAGGCGATCGCCGCTTGGATACCTAAAGGCGCATCTGTACTGGATCTGGGCTGCGGCGATGGCAGTTTGTTGCGTTATTTGAAAGAGACGCGCGCGATACGGGGTTATGGCGTCGAGATTAGCGACATTGATATTGTCTCTTGCATCGCAAACGGGGTGAATGTGATACAGAATGATCTGGATGCCGGGCTTTCCGATTTTGAAGACGGCGCGTTTGATTTCGTCATTCTCTCGCAGACCCTGCAAGCGACCCGTCATACCGAGGCGCTGATACAGGAAATGTTACGCGTCGGCCGTGAAGGGGTCGTCAGTTTTCCCAATTTCGGTTACTGGAAAAGTCGTCTGAACGTGTTGATGGGCAATATGCCGGTGTCCAGCGAATTACCCTATCAATGGTATGACACGCCGAACGTTCATCTTTGTACGTTGAATGACTTCGAGAGCTTTTGCCGCAAGTACTGTGTGTCGGTCACCGCGCGCAGCGTGATGACAGGAGGGGGTGAAGTCGGCTTCCTGCCTAATCTCTTGGGCAGTACAGCGGTTTATCGCTTTCAGCGCGGAGTATGAGCGTCGTCGGGCAGTTATTCACCCGACGCATGCTGATCTGCGTATTTACCGGGTTTTCCTCCGGTCTGCCCTTGTATCTGTTGTTCAATCTGGTACCCGCCTGGCTGCGCAGCGAGCATGTGGATCTTAAAACCATCGGCTTGTTCGCACTGATTCAATTCCCCTACACCTGGAAATTCTTCTGGTCGCCGCTGCTCGACCGTTATGCGCTGCCGATGCTGGGGCGACGACGCGGCTGGATGGCGCTGACGCAAATCGGGCTGCTGGCCATCATCGCCGGAATGGGCGGATTTTCACCGGTCTCGCAACTGGCCACCATCGCCTGGTGTGCGACGCTGCTGGCGGTGCTGGGTGCGACGCAGGATATCGTGCTCGATGCTTACCGGCGCGAGTTGCTGTCGGACGCTGAACTTGGGCTGGGTAATGCGGTGCACGTCAATGCCTATCGTATCGCGGGGCTGGTGCCGGGTTCCTTGTCGCTGATTCTGGCGGATTTCATGCCCTGGAGCACGGTGTTTATTATTACCGCGCTGTTCATGTTGCCGGGCATTGCCATGACGCTGGTGGTGAAAGAGCCGAATCTGTCTGCCGCACCCAAAACGCTGCGTGAGGCGGTCATCGAGCCGTTTCGTGAATTTATCAACCGGCAGGGCTGGCGCAGTGCTTTGTTTATACTGGCTTTTTTGCTTTTCTATAAGTTGGGCGACAGCATGTGCACGGCGTTGGCCACACCGTTCTATCTGGACATGGGTTTTTCCAAATCCGACATCGGCCTGATCGCTAAGAACGCGGGGCTATGGCCGTCGGTGATCGGCGGGATGTTAGGCGGTTTGTGGATGGTGAAAATCGGCATCAACCGTGCGCTGTGGCTGTTCGGCGTGGTGCAGGTCGTGGCGATCTTCGGTTTCGCGTGGTTGGCGTCTATCGGTCATCATCTTGAGATTGGTGCGCTGGAGCGCACGCAATTGGCTATCGTGATCAGTCTGGAAGCGCTGGGTGTCGGGTTGGGGACGGTGGCTTTCGTCGCCTTTATCGCGCGAACCACCCATCCGGCTTACACCGCGACGCAATTCGCGCTGTTCACCAGTTTAATGGCGATGCCGCGCACTTTTGCCAATGCCGCCACCGGCTGGCTGGTCGAGTCGATAGGCTGGAGCGGATTTTTCCTGCTGTGCGCGGTGCTGGCCATTCCCGGCATGTTACTGCTGCTCAAGGTCGCACCCTGGAATGAAAAGCATGGGGGTCAGGTCTTGCATTAACACATTGTGTTAATGCAAGACCTGACCCCGTCCCTCGTAGGGCGGAAGCCCCTTTGCGGGGCGTTCCGCCAAACTATTTGCGCAGTGTCGGAACGCCCCGTTGGGGCTTCCGACCTACGCCTGATTAGATTTTCCGCATGAACACCTTGGATTTACGCTGATAGTTATACAGCGATTTCTTCTGCGCGGGCAGGGCGGTGACGTCGCTCTCCACGAAGCCGCGCTCTAAAAACCAGTGCGCGGTGCGCGTAGTCAACACGAACAGTTTTTTGAGTTTTTGTTGTTTGGCAAGATCCGCCATGTGGTTGAGCACGGCCTCACCGTAGCCACGGTCGCGGCACTGTGTATCGACCGCCAGACACGCCAGTTCCGCCGAAGCCTCATCGGGGAAGGGGTAGAGCGCCGCGCATCCGACGATGTGATGGTCGTGTTCCAACACCACGAAGCGCTCGATTTCACGTTCCAGTAGTTCGCGTGAACGTCTGACCAAAATTCCCTGCTCCTCCAGCGGACGCAGCAGTTTCAATATACCGCCGACATCCTCAATAGACGCATCCCGCAAGGTGTTGAGTGTGGATTCGACTACCATCGTGCCGATGCCTTCATTGCTGAACAACTCTTGCAGCACAGCCCCGTCGGTGTGACGGCTGATCAGATGCGTACGGGCTACACCGGCTTCGCAGGCGCGGATGGCACAGGGCAAAAACAGGTTTACATCATCGGGTTGGCGGCGCTTTGCAGTCAGCACAGCCTGCGCTTGCGCGATGGTCAATTCTTTGAGCAGCGCCTCATTTGTGTCCAGTACGCCGTCGGTGTCCATTAAAAATACCAGCTTGTCGGCGTCGAGCGCGATGGCGGTGGCGGTGGCCACGTCTTCCAGCGTCAGATTGAATACTTCACCGGTAGGCGAAAAGCCCAGCGGTGAGAGCAATACGACTTCGCCGAATTCCATCCGGTCGTTGAGCGCCGCGACATCCACTTTGCGCACGGTACCTGTGTGCTGCAAGTCCACGCCGTTGATCACGCCGATTGGCTGAGCGGTGATGAAGTTACCACCCGCCACGCGGATGTCGGCATTGGCCATCGGCGAATTTGCCAGCCCCATTGACAGCAGCGCTTCGATCTCAAGCCGTACGCGGCCTACCGCCTCCTTCACGCATTGCATGGTCTGGGCATCGGTCAGGCGGATGCCCTGATGGTAGCTGTCGCTGATATTGCGCGTGGCTAAATGCTGCTCGATCTGTGGACGCGCACCGTGCACCAGCACCAGGCGAATACCGAGCGCGGCTAACAGGTTGAAATCATGGGTTAGTTCGACAAACTTTCCATCCGCGACCATTTCGCCGCCAAACGCGATAACAAAAGTCTTGCCGCGAAAGGAATTGATATACGGCGCGACAGAGCGAAACCAGGCAACAAAATCAGCGGGGGTGGTCTTGATCGGCATTGAAAATCCTTTTCAGTTTGTGCGCATCATGCCGCGCTATTGCTTAGAAAAAGCATTGTCCACGAAAGACACGAAAAGCACGGAATTAAAAACAAGAAAATTAAATTAATCTGCTGTTGCTTCAAACTAGCCAAAAACAATAAAAACAACTAATTACACAACCATACATAAAATACTGTATCAGATTTTTTCGTGTCTTTCGTGGACAGGTATTTGATTGTTAACAAAAATCGCCCCACAGGGTTTGCAGCGCGGCCAGTCCTGCGACGGCGGCGGTTTCGGTACGCATCACCCGTGCGCCCAGTTTCACTGGAGTGAAGCCGCACAGCAGTGCGGAATCGCTTTCTGCCATGCTAAAGCCGCCCTCCGCACCGATTAGCAACACGACGGTGCCTTGCGGTTTTTCCTGCGCTTGCAATGACGTTGCGCCCTGCGGTAACAATATGAATTTACTAATTTTTTCTGTACGCATCTGTTGCAGCCAGACCATGATATCCAATGGCGGATGAATCGCTGGCAGCACATTGCGCCCGCACTGCTCGCAAGCTGCGATGACTACCTGTTGCCAGTGCTCGGTGCGTTTGGCCGCACGCTCCGCAGACAATTTGGCGACGCTGCGCTCGGTGGCCAGCGGTTGAATCTCGGTGACGCCCAGTTCGGTGGCTTTCTGGATCACCCAGTCCATCTTTTCGCTGCTGGACAAGGCTTGTGCCAGAACCACTCGCAGCGGGGATTCGCGATCGACCTCGATTTCGGTGAGTTGGCCTATTACCACCTGTTTTCCGCTCAAATCCTCGATGATGCCGTGGCACTCGCGCCCCCCGCCGTCGAACAGCTGCACCGGTTCACCGGCACGCAGACGTAACACCCGACTGGCGTGATGCGCCGCATCGGGAGGCAAATTGAACGACCCATGAGCGGGTAGTGGAGGCGGACAGTAGAAGCGCGGCATGATGAACACAGTATAGAGTGACGAACGGGCGTGATAATATACCGCCACAAAAAAATTTGTCAGGAGTATACGATGGTCAGTTTACAACCTCCGTTATGTGATTTTGGCTGGAAGGCCCCGAATTTTGATCTGCACGGTGTCGATGGCGTGCGTTACAACCTTGCGAATGCGCGCGGTAAAAACGGTTTGCTGGTGATGTTTATCTGCAATCATTGCCCGTATGTGCAGTCGATACGCGACCGTCTGGTGCGCGATACGAAGGCTCTGAAGGAACACGGCATCAACAGTATCGCCATCATGTCGAACGACCCGTCTGATTACGCGGAAGACTCATTTGATAACATGAAACTGGTAACAGAGCAGTTTGGCTATCCCTTTCCCTATGTCTGGGATGAGAGTCAGCAAGTGGCGAAAGACTACGGCGCGGTGTGCACGCCGGATTTTTTCGGCTTCAATGCCGATATGGAGCTGCAATATCGAGGCCGACTGGATGCTTCCCGCAAAGAGGCCGTGCCCGATGCGTCGCGCGACTTGTACAACGCGATGTTGCAAGTGGCAAAGACCGGGCGGGGCCCCGAGGCGCAAATCGCCAGCATGGGTTGCTCGATTAAGTGGAAATAACGGCCTTAATCAGGCACGGAATCAAGAGTAGAAAGGCAATGATAATTGAAAGGCCAAGTATGTCGAGGACCAATACAGTGGGAATGAGCGCCTTGCTCAAGGCAGCTATTGCGGCTGTCAAGCTGGTGGCGGCCGAAGAAATTATGCCACGTTACCTCAAAGTGGCGCATCAGCATAAAAGCGATGGTAGCGTCTGCACCGATGCGGATATCGCCACGCAAACCGCGTTGATCCGTAAGTTGCAGGCGATTTATAATGTGCCGGTGCTGGGAGAAGAAATGCCCGAGGAAGAGCAGTTAGCGATCTGGAAATCGTCTCAGGACGGCTTGTGGTGTATAGATCCTATCGATGGCACCTCAAACTTCGTGCACGGCCTGCCCTATTTCGCGGTGTCGGTTGCCCTGCAGCGCAATGGACGCAGCGTGCTGGGCGTGGTGTATGACCCGGTAGCGGATGAAGTTTTTGCCGCAGAAGCGGGCAAGGGTGCATTTTTGAACGGTGAAAAACTGGTCGGTCACATGACTATGGCCACGATGAATGAAGCGCTGGCGAATGTCGATTTGAAACGGCTCAATGCCCGGTTGGCGGCGAAATTAGCTACCGACCCGCCTTGCGCCTCGCAGCGCAACTTCGGCGCCAGTGCGCTGGACTGGTGCTATACCGCAGCGGGTCGCTTTGACCTGTATTTGCATGGCGGGCAAAAACTCTGGGATTATGCAGCAGGGATGTTGATTTTGTCAGAATCGGGTGGTTATGCCTGCTGTATCGAGGGCGACGATTTTTGCTCGGGCAACGTGTGGCAACGTTCCGTCATTGCCGCGCGCAGCGAAACGCTGTTCCACGAGTGGAAAAACTGGATACGCGCACAGTAACGGCGCTATCACTTTAGTAAGATGAGGGAATTAGTTTGAAAATTTTGATACTAGGTGCGGGGCAGGTCGGATCAACGGTGGCGGAAAGTCTGGTGAGCGAGGCTAACGATATCACGGTAATTGATTCGGATGCGGCGAAGCTGGCGTTGTTGCAGGAGCGCCTCGATCTGCGCACGCTGGTTGGCAATGCGTCCAATCCTTCCGTGCTGGAACAGGCGGGGATTGCCGATACCGACATGCTGCTGGCCGTCACGCAAAGCGATGAAGTGAATATGGTGGCTTGCAAACTGGCCGCCAGTCTTTACAACACCCCGACGCGTATCGCCCGTATTCGTTCGACCGATTACCTGTCCAGGCCGGAATTGTTCAACAAGGATAATTTCTGTGTGGACTTTTCAATCTGTCCGGAACAGATACTCACAGATTACATCAGCAAGCTGATTGAGTTTCCCGAGGCGTTGCAAGTATTGCAGTTTGCCGAAGGGCGCGCTTCTCTGGTCGCGGTACGCGCCTTTAAAGGCGGGCCGCTGGTGGGAAAACCGTTGAGCTTCTTGCATACTCACATGCCCCATGTGGATGCGCGTGTCGCGGCAATTTTCCGCAAGGACAGCCCGCTGATCCCCGAAGGTGACACCGTGATCGAGGAAGGCGATGAAATATTCTTTATCGCTGCGTCGAAAAATATCCGCGATGTATTGAAAGAAATGCGTCGCATGGACAAGCCTGCGAAACGAGTGATGATCGTCGGCGGTGGAAATATCGGTCGTCGTCTGGCCCGCGCGCTGGAACAGGACTATCAGGTCAAACTGATTGAATTCAATAAAAAAGCTTGTAGTAAGCTCGCCGGGGAACTGGCTAAAACGTTGGTGCTGAACGGCGACGGAACGGATGAGAAACTACTGCAGCAGGAAAATGTCGGCGAAGTCGACGTGTTCTGCGCACTCACTAACGACGATGAGAACAATATCATGTCGTCGCTGCTGGCCAAGCAGGCCGGCGCGCGCAAAGTCATCGCGCTGATCAACCGCAGTGCCTATGTCGATTTGGTACAGGGCGGCAAGATTGATATCGCCTTGTCTCCGGCGCAGGTCACGATCGGTTCGCTGTTGGCGTATGTGCGTCAGGGCGATGTGGCGGCGGTGCACTCGCTGCGACGGGGGGCTGCCGAAGCGCTGGAACTTGTCGCACACGGCGACCGTAAGTCTTCGCGTATTGTGGGACGGCGCATTGATGAAATTGATTTGCCCAAGGGGGCGACCATTGGTGCTGTGGTGCGTGGTGACGAAGTCATCATGGGACATCACGATACGCGCATCGAGGCGGATGATCACGTCATCGTCTTCGTCATCAACAAAGCGATGGTGAAGAAGGTTGAAAAGCTGTTTCAGGTCAACCTCGGGTTCTTCTGATGGGACGCACGCTGACCGTTATTCACGCCTTGGGGTTGATGCTGGTGGTATTTAGCCTAGCTTATCTGATGCCGCTGGTGACGGCGTTGATATATGCACAGACAGATGTCTTTGAAGACTTCCTGCGTGCGATGTTGTTGACGCTGGCCTCAGGTGTGCTGATGTGGATATTGACCCGCCGCTACAAGGGCGAGTTGTCTATCCGCCACGGATTTTTGCTGGTGGTGGTGATGTGGACGGCGATGCCGGCCTTCGCGACCTTGCCCTTGTTATTTAACATGCCGTTGCTGTCCTTTACGGATGCCTACTTTGAAACCATGTCGGGCATCACCACCACGGGTGCCACCGTGCTAACAGGTTTAGATTACCTGCCACCCGCCATCAATATCTGGCGCAATGAGCTGAGCTGGTTAGGCGGTATGGGCATCATTGTGCTGGCGGTGGCCATTCTCCCTTTGCTGGGCGTAGGCGGACGGCAATTGTTCAAGGCGGAAACACCCGGCCCCATGAAAGATACGGCTTTGACACCGCGCATCACCGAGACCGCACGCAATCTCTGGCTGGTCTATCTGGGTATTACTATCGCCTGTATCGCCTCGCTGAAGCTCGTGGGTATGAGTTGGTTTGATGCAATTTGCCACGCTTTAGCCACCATGGCGTTGGGCGGATTTTCCACTCATGACGCCAGTGTAGGTTATTTCAATTCGCCAGCAATCGAGGCTGTGTTGATGGTCTTTATGCTGATGGCCGCGATCAATTTTTCAACGCATTTTTTAGTCTGGCGAAAAAGGAGCCTGACTCCTTATCGGCAGGATGTGGAGGGGTTGGCGACAATTGGACTGACGTTGCTCAGTTGTGTTGGCATTGCCGGATTCCTGTGGTGGAAGGGAGCTTATCCCGATTTTCTGACATCGCTGCGTTATGCTAGCTTTAATGTCATTTCGGTGGCGACGGATAGCGGTTTTTCCAACACCGACTTCAACCAATGGCCGCTGTTCGCGCCGATGTGGATGTTGTTGTTGAGTTGCGTGGTCGCCAGTTCAGGTTCCACCGGCGGCGGCATCAAGATGGTGCGCACGTTGGTGCTTGTCAAACAGGCGGGGCGTGAGTTCGTCAAGTTGCTCCATCCATCCGCCATCAACCCACTGAAAATTGGCGGTCACGTGGTGCCTAATAGCGTGGTTTTTTCGGTGCTGGGTTTCATCTTCCTGTATTTTATGAGTGTCACGATCCTGACCTTCGCGCTGCTGATCAGCGGGCTCGATCTAATTTCGTCGCTGTCTGCGGTGTTGGCCTGCCTCAACAATGCAGGACCTGGTTTGGGCGTGGTGGGGCCAGCCAGTAATTTCGGGGTATTGACTGACTTTCAGACCTGGGTATGCACTTTCGCAATGTTGCTCGGCCGACTGGAGATTTTCACACTGCTGATCCTGTTTACACCACAGTTTTGGCGGCGTTAAGTGCAGAAAAAACAGGTTTTGACGGCTATGGCCAGCAGGAGTTGAAAATCTGTTGAAATTACACAAGACAGGCGGACGGCTATCGGTTAGGATTGCAACCTAAATTCGTATGAATATCTAGAGTGGCGACGTATTAGCGCCAAACAGGGGGGGTAAGAAGTTGAACGCAGAATTGCCATTATTGGGCGTAAAAGTGGTGTTGATTGACGATAGCAACACGATACGGCGCAGCGGAGAGATATTCCTGACACAAGCAGGATGCCAGGTCGTGCTGGCGGAAGACGGGTTTGACGGCTTGTCCAAAGTAGTTGATACACTACCCGATATTATTTTCGTGGATGTGATGATGCCACGTCTGGATGGCTACCAGACCTGCGCGCTGATCAAAAATCACCAGTTGTTTAAAAAAATTCCCGTCGTCATGCTGACCAGCAAGGATACCTTGTTCGATCGCGCGCGCGGTAAATTGGTTGGTTCCGACCAGTATCTCATTAAACCCTTTAACAAAAAAAGCCTGATAGAATCGGTTATCAGACATACACAGCAACAGGAGCGATAAGATGGCAATTAAAAAAGTATTGGTGGTGGACGATTCGGCAACGGAAAGACACATCATTGGCGAGTTGTTGACTAAGAGCGGTTTTGAGGTTTCTTTCGCCGAAAGCGGTGAAATTGGCGTGGAAAGAGCTAAGCACGACAAACCGGATCTGATCATCATGGATGTGGTGATGCCCGGTCTGAACGGTTTTCAGGCCACCCGCGCCATTACCAAAGATCCTGAAACCGCCCATATTCCGGTGCTGCTCTGCACCACCAAGGATCAGGAAACCGACAAAGTCTGGGGTCTGCGTCAGGGCGCGAAAGACTATCTGGTCAAGCCGGTGAATGCGGCTGAATTGCTCAGTAAAATAGCGGCACAAAACTAAAAATCCAACATGGCTAAGCGAACTAATCTGCGCGAATTTCAGCAAAACCTGAGCGACCGCATGCTGGACAAAAGCCGTATGGGCGGACAGTTGCCGTTGCTGGGCGTGCAGATAGGCGGCCAGAATTGGCTCGTGGAAATGAGAGAGATCAGCGAAGTGCTGTCTCCTCCGCCCATGACCAAAGTGCCGCTGACGCGCGCCTGGTTTCGCGGCGTTGCCAACGTACGCGGAAATTTATATTGCATCGCCGATCTGGCTGCGTATATGAATCAGGGCGAAGCTTCCGGGGCTGTTTCCAATCGACTCTTGCTGGTAGCGGATCGCTTTGGCGTGAATGCGGCCCTGCTGGTCGATTGTATTCTGGGTTTGCGCGATGTCAGTCGCTGGCAGAACGATGTAGTTCGTGCTCACGAGTACACGGATGAACAGGGTGGTGTGTGGCATAAGTTGGGTGTGGTTGACTTGCTAGAACAACCAGATTTTTTGCAAATAGGCATTTAGAATTCCGATAGTCCGGGGGGATAACAGCATGGCGATTAAACTAAATTTACCAACTTCCAAGGGTGGCAGCAGTGGCGCAGCTAAGCCTCTGCCGTTAATCGGTCACTTACCCGTAGCCCGGCAGATCAAGGTGCTGACGATCTCGCTGGCCGTAACATTCGTGGTCGGCGCGCTGTCAGTGGTGCTGGATGAGCGGGCGGCATCAAATGGCGCTCACCATCTGGAATTGGCGGGTGACTTCGTGATGATTGTGCAACGCGTGGCCAAAGACGCCGGTTCCGCAATGCAAGGTAAACAGACCGCGATTGACGGTCTGCCCCACAGCCGTGGCGACATGGAGCAGATTTTGGCGGCGTTGCAAAATGGCGATAGTGCCGCGCCTAGCTTAGGTGGCGCGCCGCGCGCCACGCTGGAAGGGCTGCTGCCGATTTACACGGAATCCATGAAGTACATTAAAAATATTGAAGAAGGTCGCGCAGCACTGCTGGTGGTAACGAACTTAGCCGAAACCGTGCGCGATACCGGCCCGCAGATTCGGGTTGCGATTGAACACATGCCTTCGGGTAATAGTACGGATAAGTTTGCGTTACAGATTGAACGCATCGGTGCCGATGCGAATGCCCTGCTAGGTTCGGTGTTGTCGGAGCAAATGATCGCTGCACTAATCGCAGATGGCACGCAAGCGGACGCCTTGATCGCAGGCATGGACAAATCAAATCCCGCTGTCGCCAAGGTGGTCGACATGTATGATGGTTATCACAAGTTAATTATGTCGCTAAGCAGCCAAGCCAAGGGCTTGCTGGCGGCTAAAACGGGTGGTAGTAAGTATTTCGATAACGTTTCGGTTACCAAAAAGGGTCCTTTGGTTGTCGGTTCGGTAGCATTGAAGGATGCCATCGACACATCACTGCACGGACGGATGACCACTTATTTGATGGGGTTGTCCGCCGCGCTGTTGCTGCTGTTTGCCGCTATGCTGTCCAAGTTGCAACTGGCTGAAGCGCGTCGTGCGGCCGCTGCAGCGGAAGCGACCAATAAACAGACTCAGGGCGCAATTTTGCGTCTGATGAACGAGTTGAGCGACTTGGGAGACGGTGACTTGACGGTTCGTGCGACAGTAACGGAAGACATCACCGGTGCGATTGCAGACTCTGTGAACTATACCGCTGAAGAATTGCATAAGCTGGTGTCTAACGTATCCAATGCGTCTGAAGCCATGGGGGTTGCGACGCAAGATTCAGAAGAAATGGCGCAACGCCTGCTGCTGTCTACCGAGAAACAGGTGCGTGAAATTAAGGAAGCAGAAGAATCTGTACAGCTAATCGTGCGTTCGATCGGTGAGGTGGATGCGGCGGCGATCAAGGCGACTGCGGTGGGTAAGCAAACGCTGCTGGTGACGGGGCAGGGAGCGCAGGCGGTTCGTAATACGATTGCGGGTATGGATGGTATTCGTGAACACATTCAGGAAACCTCCAAGCGTATTAAACGACTGGGTGAGAGCTCGCAGGAAATTGGTGAAATCGTGGATCTGATTTCCGACATTACTGAACAGACTAACGTGCTGGCGTTGAATGCGGCGATTCAGGCGGCCTCAGCCGGTGAAGCGGGTCGAGGCTTCTCGGTGGTTGCGGAAGAAGTTCAGCGTTTGGCGGAACGCTCGGCGGATGCGACCAAGCAGATCGGTGCGCTGGTCAAGATGATTCAGAGCGATACGCACGATGCGGTTGCCGCGATGGAAAAGAGTACCCTCGGTGTGGTTGAAGGGGCGAAACTGTCAGAAACATCCGGTCAGTCACTGAAAGAAATTGAGCTGGTGTCAGAGCAATTGTCGGCACTGATCAATAGTATTTCGGTGTCTACTCAGGTACAAACCGATATGGCGGGTGAAGTGGCGAGCGTGATGCATGAAATCATGAAGTTGACCAGGCAGACGGCAGAAGGTTCGCGCCTGTCTTCTGATTCTGCTGTCAAATTGAGCGGTTTGGCCTCAGGGTTGCGAGGATCGGTCGCCGGCTTTAAGCTCTGATAACGCTAGGTACAAATGTAAACATGCCTAACCAAACACAATTTGACTTAGCAACCCTCGCCGTTGTAAAGCCTGGTATGGATGAAGCTTTCGCCGTGGTGACTGGCCGGCTGGCGCAGTATTTCGAAGCGCCAGTCAATAATGTGCCGGCCCTGGATGAGGCGCGTGCAGAGTTGCACCGGATACTGGGTGTGCTCACCGTGATCCGTCTGGATGGCGTGGTCGCTTATTGTCGTGAAATCGAACTAGTATTTGCTGAAATACAGGCGAATCCTGCGCTGACTTCGCCGCTGTACCGGACGGTGTTAAATCGTGCGATTCTGGGGCTTTCACAGTATATGGACCAGATCTCGCAGGGGGCAGACAATGCCACTTTGCGTCTGTTTCCAAAATATGAGGCGATGCAACATCTACGCGGCATGGAAATGTCATTCGAGCAGGATTTATTCTTCCCTAATTTGGCCGTTCTCTTGCCACAAAGCGTGATTGGCAGTGAGCCGCCGGCGCTGGCAGCATCCCGTATCAAGGCGGCACATCCGCAATATCAGCAGGGTTTGTTGCTCTGGTTGCGGAAAAATGATGTGAATAGTGCCTTGCCGCTGATGCAGCAGGCTATCGATACCGTCATGAGTTGTGTTTCCGCCGACGGCGGGCGCGCTTTTTGGTGGATCGCCAATGCGATGCTCGACTGCGTGAAGTCAGGTGAACTCGATCCCGAATTGAATGTGCGAAAATTGCTCTCAGGTATTGATCGTCAGATGCGTGCCATCGTCAAGGAGACAACCGGCGATGTGCAGTCTCTGATCGATGAGATGCTCTACTTGATCGGACGCAGTGCTTGCACCACACAGCGTGTCCTCGACGTTAAGGAATGTTACGCGCTCGATTTGTACTTCCCTACAATGTCAATGTTGTCACCCAGCGAAGAAAAGCAATCGCTCGACGCGTTGCGCGGACAATTGCAGGAAGCGGAAGAAGACTGGGAGCAATGTGTTGCCGGAAACAAGGAGTCGTGTGCTAAATTCGTAGATTATGTCCAAAAGATCGCTGAGAAGAGCGACAGGTTAGAGCCTAATTCACCGAATTATCTGGCCAAGAAGATTGAATTGCTGGCTAGTTCTTTGCGCAATCCAGAGTATGCCAAACTGATCGCTGAAGACGTGGCGATGGCGTTGGTGTTGTGGCGGAGCGGGATGACGCATCATGAGTCTCTGGATGCGCGCTTTCAGGAGCAAGCGCACATCCTGTCTGATCAGATTGATGCTGCGATGAGCAAACAGCCGGAAGATGAAACACGTAGCATGGCCGAATTGATCGATTTGTACGGTCAAACTGAACGCGGCGCTGTGACGAACACACTCGCTAATGAAATGTTGACCAATCTGGAGTTGGTGGAGCAAGGGCTTAATGCGTTCTTTCTCGACTCGACGAATCGCAGCGAATTGCCTGTCCTGACAAAACTGCTGGTGCAGGTGCATGGTGGTCTGCGTATCTTGTCGCTGGAGCAAGCAGAACAACTGCTCATTGAGATTCAGGGCTGTGTCAATGCCTTCGCAGAAGGCACTGCTAAGCCTAAGCCTATGGAGACTCAGGCGCTGGCAAGTGCCATGAGCGCCTTACATGAATATTTGCAGCATCTGCATCACGGTCAGCAGGACAATACCTCACCCTTAATGGTTGCGCTTGTTGAATTGTCACGTCAACACCAGGTTTACACACCAGCAGCGACGACGCAGGTGGCGAGCAAGTCTGTGGTGGCTTCGGTGTCTGAGGATCAAGGTCCTGCGAGTGAAGACATGGAATTGCTGGCTATCTTCCTGGAAGAAGCTAATGAAGTGTTGGCCATCATGCGTGACAACATCGAGATCAGTCAGTGGCGTCCGGAAAATCAGGAAACGCTCGTTACCATATGCCGTGGTTTCCATACGCTGAAGGGTAGTGGTCGTATGGTTGGGCTGACCGATATCGGAGAAGTCGCTTGGGCGGCAGAGCGCGCAAGCCAAAAATGGCTGAATGATAAAAAACTGGCTACACCGGGATTTTTAAAATTTGCCGAAACAGCGGTCAATGCTTTTTCGATCTGGGTGGCTGAGCTTGAAAAGCATGGTCGCGTAAATGTGCACGGCAATGACGTGGTAGCACTGGCGCTGCAAATCGAGCAGGGTAATGATACCGGTGTGGATATTGTCGAAGCCGTCGCGCCTATCATCGCGCCGCTAGAAGTGGCCAAGTCGGCCACGGTCGTAGAAGAGCCGGCATCGGTGACGATAGGCAGTATTTCACTGTCTCCGACTTTGTTCAACATTGCCAGCGAAGAAGCCAGTCAAAATGTGCTGGCACTGCGTAAGCAGTACAGTGAATTGTTGGAGAGTCAGCCGCAGTTGGTTCAATACGACTTTATGCGCGCCGCTCATACGTTGGCTGGAATCTGCCGCAGTTTGGGCTTCATGACTGTCGTCGATTTAGCGGCAGCGTTAGAAGGTTGGTTGCAGGCACATATCGACCGTCCTGTATCACCTTCAGTTGAACAGCTAAGAATGTTGGAACGTGTTATTGACGCGCTCAATGAAATGGTAGAGGCGATTTGTGCTAAACAAATGCCGGTAGACCGTGCAGATATGACGCAGCTCGTTTTGGGTGACAAGGACAAACTCATCAGTGAAATTGAAGAAAGCGCAGTGGCGGCTGAGCTTGAAGAAGTCATTGCAGTAGAGGCAGCGATTGAAGCAGTTGAAGAGTTTGTAGATGTTGAACCAGAAGCAGCGATTGAAGCAGTTGCAGAGCATGTAGCTGTAGAAGCACCAGTTATCGTAGAGCCGGTTGTCATGGAGCCAGTTGCCGCAGCACCAGTTATCGTAGAGCCGGTTGTCATAGAGCCAGTTGTCATAGAGCCGGCTGTTGTAGAACCAGTTGTCGTAGAGCCAGTTGTCGTAGAGCCAGCTGTCGTAGAGCCAGCTGTCGTAGAGCCAGTTGCGGCACCGGTTGAAGTGCCGAAACGCACCACTTTAGTGAAGGAACAGAAGAGCATGATGCGCGATGATGTCGATGCGCAATTGCTGCCTGTCTTCCTAGAAGAAGCGGATGAGCTCTGCCCTAGTATTGGTGCCGGATTACGTACGATGCGCGCTAATCCTGAAGATGATAATGAGCTGCATCTGCTGTATCGACTCTTGCATACCCTGAAGGGCAGTGCGCGGATGACCGGGGCGATGCGTATGGGTGAAATCGCCCATGAGATGGAAGGTCGTCTGGTTGCAGGTACACAAAGCAAAGATGCAGGCTTGTGGGATGAGTTGGAAAGTGACTTTGACTATGTCAATGTGTTGCTCGAAGAATTGCGTACCGGTAAGTTAGCGCCTGTCCTGACCGCAGAAATGAATCGTGTTGTCGCCGAAGAGGCAGCTGCCGACTTTGCTGAAAGGGTTGAGCTTCCTGTATTGCATGTCGGCGCTGAACGCAGCCAGGTCACCAGCTTGTTGCGGGTGCGTTCGGATGTGATTGATCTTCTGGTCAACCAAGCCGGTGAAATCAGTGTGGCGCGTTCGCGCATGGAAACTGAGTTGCGTGCCTTCAAGGACGGCTTGATGGAACTGACCGGTAGCGTGACGCGCTTGCGCAAGCAATTGCGTGAAGTTGAAATTCAGGCGGAAAGCCAGATTCAAGCACGTATTTCCTTATCGACTGAAAACGACGAGCAGTTCGATCCGCTGGAGTTTGATCGCTTTACGCGTTTGCAGGAATTGACGCGCTTTATGAATGAAAGTGTGCACGACGTTCAGACGGTTCAACAGTCGTTGCTCAAGAATATCGATGAAACCAATTCGGTTATCTTTGCACAGGCTCGTTTGAATCGCGAATTGCAGCAGAATCTGATGAATGTGCGTATGGTGCCGTTCGGCAGCATGAGCGAACGTTTGTATCGTCTGGTTCGCCAAACAGCGAAGGAACTCAACAAACGTGCCAATCTTGAGTTGACCGGTACCGGTGTGGAGTTGGATCGAAGCGTGCTGGAAAAAATGACCGCGCCGTTCGAACATCTGCTGCGCAATGCGATTGCTCACGGGATGGAAGATGAGCAGGTGCGCGTACGCAAAGGTAAGGCCGCAATCGGCGAAGTTAAGCTAAGTCTGCGTCAGGAAAATAACGAGGTCATCTTTGAGTTCAGTGATGACGGCAAGGGGCTGGATTTTGTGGCCTTGCGCCAGGAAGCCATCTACAAGGGCTTGCTGGAAGAGAATGATGACACAGTTACCGATGAGCAGATCGCTCAGCTGATCTTCACATCGGGTATTTCAACCGCACGTGAAGTTACGGAAGTGGCAGGTCGCGGTATCGGTATGGATGTGGTGCGTAGTGAAATCACTGCACTGGGTGGACGTATCGACGTGAGTTCCAAGTCGGGCCTAGGTACCCAATTCACCATTCATTTACCGCTGACACTGGCGGTCACTCAGGTGCTGATGGTGCGCGCGGGTGAAACGGTCTATGCGATACCGTCGACCATGATTGAACTGGTTCGTCAGGTGAAACCGACCGAATTGGCTGGCCTGTATGCAGCAGAGACGGTGGAATGGGAAGGCCATAGCTATCCATTTAATTATCTGGCAACATTGCTGGGCAATGACGATCACGTTCCGGAAAGTCAGAAACACAATCCGCTGCTGTTACTTCGTAACGGTAATCAACGTGTCGCCTTGCATGTCGATCAGTTGATCGGTAATCGCGAAGCCGTAGTTAAAAACATCGGGCCGCAATTGTCACGTTTGCCGGGTATTGCCGGCGCGACGGTGTTGGGTGATGGATCTGTGGTGCTGATTCTCAATCCGGTACAAATGACGCGTCGTGTGGCGGCGGTTGCTCGCAAGGCACACAAGGCCGAAGAGATCGTATTGAATACCAAGCCGCTGATTATGGTGGTGGACGATTCCTTGACTGTGCGTAAAATCACCACGCGGATGTTGACGCGTGCCGGTTATCAGGTCGTTACGGCAACCGATGGTGTGGATGCGCTGGAGCAACTGACAGAAATCATGCCGGTGGTGATGTTGCTGGACGTTGAAATGCCGCGCATGGATGGATTCGAGTTGACCAAGTTGTTGAGACGCGATGAGAAGACGGCGAATCTGCCTATCATCATGATTACCTCGCGTACAGCTGACAAACACCGTGATCACGCCTTGCAACTGGGTGTTAATGCATACCTCGGCAAACCGTTCCAGGAAGAAGCTTTACTGGCACAAATCGCAGACTTTGTGGCGGACTCGGCAGGCAAGTAATTGGCAGAGGTGAGTCGCTGCCTGGTTAGGGTGGCGACGCGCAGTAAAAGTGTACGACATGATAAATATAATGATTACTGGATCTGCAAACCCCCAAACAATGCTTGGTGGCATCCTATATTCCTACAAAAAATGTCGATTAATTTAGGTCGGCATTTCGCTGGCAACAAGGAGAAGAAAATGGCAAGTCTAGATCAAACAATTGCAAACTGTGTAAGTTCCATCCCAGAGTGTCTAGCTGGTGGCTATATCGACATCGCTTCCGGCATGTTGTTATCTGTAAAAACGGTGGATTCTCACCCCTCTGAAGTCATTGACTTGCTCGCTGCTGCGACAGGCGATCTTTTTGCTGGTCCTAACGTGGTCGCAATCGAAAACTTGTTCAAGAAGGCACGTGGTTTGCCTGCGGATAATCACCATTACTTTCAGGAAATGATCGTTAACAGCGACAACTTGATCCATGTATTTATGCGCGGCAAGCTGTATAACGACTATGTCGCGTGTTTCGTCTGCCGCAAGACTGCCAACCTGGGTATGGTACTGACTAAGGCGCGCGCAGCGCTGCCTATCATCGAAGCTGCGGTATAAAAATTGGACTCCAAATTGATGCCAGTATTAGCTCTGGCAGAGTTTGGTGTGTCGTTTGGCAAGAGGGTGGTGCTGGACGGCATCACCCTATCGATATTGCCTGATGGCTTAGATGTTCTGATGGGTCCGGTCAAATCTGGTAAGTCGACGCTGTTTCGCACCTTGTCTGGTTTGTATGAAGGCCATGCCTTGCACAAGTGCTGGGGAAGTGTGTCGGTGGCTGGTGAGCCTATGTCCCCGACCAACCGGCCCGCATTGGTGCAACAGCACGCGAAGGTGTTTGAGCAGTCTTTGCTGGACGCGCTGCTCGACTCGATACGCGCCACACAAAAACGATCACCTGCCGAATGGCGCACTCAAGCTGCCGAGTATTTGACGGAATATGGTTTGCCTGAAGCTGTGGCGCTAATGGATCAGCCGCTGTTGCATTGCAGCAGTCGCATACAGCGCAGTGTGATGATACTGTCGCAGATTTTACTTAATCCGCCGGTATTGATGATCGATGAGCCGACTTTCGGTTTGGATGATCTGGAAGCCACGCGCTTAACCGATTTCCTTAAGAAACTAGCGAGTAGATGTAAGTTAATAGTTTCATTGCACAATCAGATGCAGGCCAGACGTATGGCAGACAGAATACTGCTGATCGGTGGTGGTCGTGTTCTGGCCTATCAGGAAACGCAGGCGTTCTTCACGAATCCTGCCAATGAGTGGGTAACACAATTTATTCGTACCGGTAGCCTGTCTTTGCCGTCTCCCGATGCGAAACCGCATGATCTGGAAGCGGATATGCCTCCCCCTCCACCTTTGTCACAGGCCGCGCAAGCGGTTCAGGCTGGTCAACCGGTTCAACCGGTTCAGCCGGTTCAGCCGGTTCAGCCAGTTCAGCCAGTTCAGCCAGTTCAGTTAACTCGGCCGGTAGTTGCAATCGCAGCCCCGGTTCAGGAGAAGCCTGTTGTCGCGCCGGTTCAAGTAGTAACACCGGTACAGCCTGCGGTGACAGCACCTGTGGCCACCTCTCCCATCATCGCACCCGCTCTGCCGCCGTTCGAAGCGCTGGCAATGCGTGCGCCAGTGCAACTTCCTCCGCCTAGTAGTGATGGGATAGAACTGGCGTCCATGGTCGGAGAAGTGATGCTGCGCGACTCCAGTGCGCCGCGCGGCTTTAACTGGATTATTCCCGGGAAACTGGCGGGTTGTCCGGCCCCCGGTGTGAGCGCCCCTATCGATTACGATCTGAGCCTGCTCTCCCGCGTCGGTATTACCCGTTTGATCACACTGACCGAGGAGGATCTTGATCAGGAGGCGCTGCATCGTCATGATCTGAGAAATATCCATTTGCCTATTATCGATAGGGAAGCGCCATCGATCGGGCAAACGCATATGTTGCTGGTGCGCATGCAAAATTGCATCGCGGCAGGCGACATACTGGCGGTACATTGCAAGGCGGGTTTGGGCAGAACCGGCACGATATTGGCTGCATGGCTGATTCGTGATGGCGGGTTGAGTGCTGAGGGTGCGATGGCCCGTCTGCGCCGGATTGAGCCGGGTTTTATTCAAAGCGCGATACAGGAAGATTTTCTGCGTCGTTATGAAGCTGACTTGACCAACCGGATGATCTGATTATTACACCCAAAGCGGGTGTGATGTTGTCGGTAGTAGTTACACGGTTTTCGTCGGTTGGGTAATCTTCCGGGTGTAAATCTCATATTTTTTATAAGGATTTATATGGAAATTTTGTTCGGTCAAAATAGACTGACTACCTTAGCCGATGAAACGGTGTTGCAGGCCTTGACCCGTCAGGGCATCGCGGCGCGTTCCTCATGTCGAGGCGGTGTATGCCAGACTTGCGTGATGCGTTGTCTCAAAGGCGATATCCCTGCACGTTCGCAATCAGGGCTGAATGCCGAATTACTGGCCAAGCGCTATTTTATGCCCTGCGTCTGCCAACCTACCGGCGATATGGAGTTGGCCGAGCCGGATGCGGATGACTTTTTCGTAACCGCGCTACTGGAAAAGCGAGTTGAGGACGAAGCTGGCATCCTGTTTTTGTTTGAACCGATGAGTGCACTGGCGACCCCGGTTACCGAGCTGATCGTACTCGATGATCAAGGTCGTCGCGCGCGTTACCTTCTGGCGAATAAGCCGGAGCTCGATTATTACTTCGGCATCTATTTGCCGAGCACCGATCTATCTCCTCTGGCATGCGATTGGCGTGATAGCTTGCAGGCTGGCGGGCAGATTAAGATGCGTACGGCGCTGGCGAATGAGTCGCCCGTTGCAGAGATGCCTGTGCGAGCCGAGCGCCCAAAAGATCCGCCGCCGGATCCGGAATTATGGACGGTCCTAGACAACGGGGTATTGCTGCGCAAGATACTGGAAGAGTTTTACGTGCGGGTTTACGCCGATCCGCAACTGAAGTCTTTTTTTACCGGTTTTACTCAGGAGCGTCTGGTCGAGAAGCAATACTCTTTTCTTCAGCAAGTGATCACTGGCAACAAAGTGTATTTCGGCAATCGTCCGCTCAAGACCCATCACTGGATGGTGATTTCCGATGCCTTGCTGGATCATCGCGAGCAGATCATGCTGGACTGCATCCATGAGCATGGGGTAGAGGAAAAATGGGTTAAGCGCTGGATGGCGCTGGAAGAATATTACCGTCCCGATATCGTCAAATCCGAGCCTTTTCCCTTACAGAACAACGGGGTGGATATTCCGCTGGAAGGATTCGAGGATTTGGTGATCGACGTGGGTTCGATGTGTGATGGATGCGGCAGCGTGATCGAGCCGGGTGAGTCGGTGCGCTATCACGTGCGCATGGGAACAATTTTCTGTACGCGTTGCAACACCGCTGAATCTTTGTAATAGATTGATTATTTAGTATATATTATCGTTCTCCGGTCTTGAGTGTCGCCATCAAAGCACGCCCTGGCCGGGTGGCGAATTGTGCCTTCCCTCTCAGCCGGATACAATGCCGCCATGTCTAATTTCAATCTTACCAATCACTTCCTGATTGCCATGCCCGCCATGCAAGAGGGCTTCTTTGCCGGCACGCTGACTTATATTTGCGAGCATGACGAAAACGGCGCGCTGGGGCTGGTGGTTAATCGCCCCTTGAGTCTGACGCTGGCGGAAATGTTCAATCAAATCAACATACCATTGCATCAACCCGATCTGGCCAAAATGCCGGTGTTAGTCGGCGGTCCGGTGCAGGTTGAACGCGGTTTTGTGCTGCACGACACGCGCAAGGATTGGCAGTCAACCCTGCGTATCAATGACAAGCTGGCATTGACTACCTCCAAAGACATCCTCGAAGCGCTGGGTGAAGGCAAAGGTCCCGATAATGTCCTGGTCACTTTGGGTTATGCCGGATGGGATCAGGGGCAGCTCGAGCATGAAATCAACGAGAACACCTGGTTGACCGTGCCGGCCAATGCACATATCTTGTTCGATCTGCCCGCCGAAGAGCGCTTAGGGGCTGCGATGGCGCTACTGGGTGTGAGTTACTCCATGCTGGTTGAGGATGCCGGGCATGCCTGAAAAATCAGGATTGAAGAATGAGGAACGGGGATTGGAAAGCGAGAGGGTAAGTTGCGCAACGCTCAATCCTCAACCCACGATCCTCAATCCTGTCGTTGGAACTCTGCTCGCTTTCGATTTCGGCACACAGCGCATTGGGGTTGCCACAGGTAATACCTTTTCCGCCAGTGCAAATCCGCTGATGACCATCAGTGAAGAAAAAAACGAACTTCGCTTCGCCAAAATCGCCGCACTGATCAAGGAGTGGCAGCCCGCTGCACTGGTGGTCGGCTTGCCGTGCAATGACGACGGAACGCCACATGAGCTCACCGCCCTGTGTCGCCGTTTTGCCAAGCGCCTGCACGGACGCTACGGGCTGATCACTTTGCTGGTCGATGAGCGTTATTCCTCATTAGCCGCCAGCAGTGAATTAAATAAGCAGGGCATACGCGGACGCGATCAAAAATCCTTGCTGGATCAATACGCTGCGCAACAAATATTGCAGGCTTATCTCGATGAGCCTGCCGTCTGTGAAATCGTCAATGCCGACCGAGGTATGAATCATGAAAAATCCGCAACTCAATAAACACGGCGAGCTTCAGCATCTGCTCTCCACGGAAGGCCTGCCGGTTCGCATCATGCGCGACATTCTGGATCGCGCCGCGACTTTTCTGGATGAAGCGGACGGGCGCGAATTTAAGAAAGTGCCACTGCTGCACGGCAAATCGGTGTTCAACGTGTTCTTCGAGAACAGTACCCGCACCCGCACCACTTTTGAAATTGCAGCAAAAAAACTCTCCGCCGATGTGGTCAACCTGAACATCGGACAGTCCTCTACCAGCAAGGGTGAGACGCTGCTCGATACGGTCGACAACTTGTGTGCGATGCACGCCGATATGTTTGTGGTGCGTCACTCCTCCAGTGGGGCGGCACATCTGATCGCACGCCATGTCGCGCCCGATATTCACGTGATCAATGCCGGTGACGGTCGCCATGCGCATCCTACGCAGGCGCTGCTGGATATGTACACCATCCGCCACTACAAGAAGGAATTTCACAATCTGCGTGTGGCTATCGTAGGCGACATTCTGCACTCGCGCGTGGCGCGTTCGCAGATCCATGCGCTGACGACCTTGGGCGTACCGGAAGTGCGCGTGATCGCACCCAAGACTTTGCTGCCCAGCCATGTCGATAAACTCGGTGTGCAGGTCTACCACGATATGACCGAGGGGTTGAAGGACGTAGATGTGGTGATGACTTTGCGTTTGCAGAACGAGCGCATGCAGGGCGCGCTGCTACCTTCCGCACAGGAATTTTTCAAATACTACGGGCTGACTCAGGAACGTCTGGCGCTAGCAAAACCCGACGCCATCGTGATGCATCCGGGGCCGATGAATCGCGGCGTGGAAATCGACTCCGCCGTGGCGGATGGGCCGCAAGCGGTGATACTGCCTCAGGTCACCTTCGGGATCGCGGTGCGTATGGCGGTGATGAGTACTCTGGCAGGGAATAACCAATGAATATCCATATCAAGAACGGTCGCCTGATCGACCCCAAGAACAAGCTGGACGCTACACAGGATCTGTATATTGTTGAGCGCCGCGTAGCCTCCATCGGTACCGCGCCTGAAGGATTCGTCGCCGAGCAAGTGATCGATGCGGCAGGACTGATCGTGATGCCGGGGCTGGTGGATGTGGCCGCTCGACTGCGCGAACCGGGCTACGAATACAGGGCAACGCTCGAATCCGAGATGAACGCCGCCGTCGCCGGTGGTGTGACATCGCTTGCCTGTCCGCCCGATACCGATCCGCCGCTTGATGAACCTGCACTGGTGGAAATGCTAAAACGCCGTGCACGCGTACTGAATCAGGCGCGCGTATTTCCTATCGGGGCGCTGACTTACGGATTGAAGGGCACCGAACTGACCGAAATGATCGAATTGACCGATGCCGGCTGCAAGGCATTCAGTCAGGCTGATGAACCGCTTATAGACACGCGTGTGCTGCTGCGCGCCATGCAATACGCCGCGACCTTCGGCTATCGCGTCTGGTTGCGCGCGCAGGACAGTTTCTTAGCCAAGAACGGCGTTGCGCATGACGGCGAAGTTGCCTCCAGACTGGGATTGCCGCCGATACCGGTGGTAGCCGAAACCATCGCCTTGGCGACTGCCTTGCAACTGGCGCGCGAGACCGGTGTGACGCTGCACATCTGCCGCATCTCCAGCGCTGCGGGCGTGGAGATGCTGCGCGCTGCGAAACGCGAGGGCTTGCCGGTGACTTGCGATGTCTCGATGAATCACGTGCATCTGACGGAGATAGATATCGGCTATTTCGACTCCAACTGCCATCTGGTGCCACCGCTGCGCAGCGGGCGCGATCGGGACGCGCTGCACGCCGGACTCTTGGACGGCACCATCGACGCGATCTGCTCCAATCACTCGCCTGTCGATGACGATGCCAAACAACTGCCTTTTGCCGAGGCCGAAGCCGGGGCGACCGGTCTGGAGTTGTTGCTGCCGCTGGTGCTCAAATGGGCAAATGATCAGCGTATACCGCTGCTGGATGCTTTGGCGCGCATCACCATCAGCCCGGCGCAGTTGCTGGGGCAGAAGATGGGCCACCTGTCGGTCGGTGCGCACGCCGATATCTGCATCTTCGATCCTGTCGCATCATGGATCGTGGAACCTGCAGCACTGAAGAGTCAAGGCAAGAACACGCCGTTCAATGGTTACGAAATGCAGGGCAGGGTGCGCTACACCTTTCTGGACGGGCAGATCGTCTACACGGGTTAACTAAAGCCGGGCCACGCCTTTCGATAATGCTGACAAAATGCTGATATGAGTGAAACTATTTCTGTTCCAAACGTTGAAATGTCGGGTCGTCAATTGACGGCTGAGGAGAAGACCGAGTTTGTCAGTCAACTGGGCGAGAAAAACTTGTTGCTGGAGGAATGTGCCGGCACAGACACGCTGGAAGAGGCGCGTCTGCAACTGGATCTCGCCGAGATTCTGATTCTGCTGGAGCGCGCAGCATCCGCATGGACGTTGGCTCGGATGGCTTTTGATATCGCGCTAAAAAATGAATCCTGGCAGGATGCGGTGGAAGCCTGCAACGTGCTGTATCAGACCGGACAAGAGGGTGCGCGCGCGGCCTTGGGGATGGGGGTTTGGTTGGCAGTGACTTTTCCCGTTGCTCCTGAACTCACTTATGCCATGCTCGATCACGTCATCACCGAAACCCCTGACAATTCCGATGACGCCGCGTTTGCCGCGATGACGGTGCGTTACGTGATCGATCTGCGCGCGGAAGAAGGTGAGCATGAAAACTGGGGTTTGCTGGCAAACGATCTGATCGCCCGGGTTGCCGCCCGTCACAGTCAGGTGAAAAATCAACAGACGCTCGATGCGTGGATGGATAGGCTGGGTTTGCGCGATCCTCAGGTTTTTTTGCCCGGGTTGGCACAGGTCGTCAATGCTCTGGTAGCAGATTCATGGTGGTTTGATCGTGAGGCGTTGCGCGAGACCTTGCCTGGCTGACGATACGACTACCTTATACGCTGCGGTTTTGAAAACGACATGTTCGGCAGTCATATAGGGTAAAATGACCGGCCTGACGCGTCTCTTATTATCGCCTACATCATGTCCGAATCCTTCCCGTTAGTAATGAGTTTTGCCGCAACCGATCCTTCCGGAGGTGCCGGTTTGCAGGCTGATATGTTGACCATTGCCAGCATGGGCTGTCACCCGTTGTCGGTTGTAACGGCCGTCACCGTGCAGGATACCAGTGGCGTCGAAGATGTGTTGCCGATGGAGCCTGAATGGGTGATAGATCAGGCTCGAGCGATGCTGGAAGATGTGCCCGTCGCCGCCTTCAAGATCGGCATGTTGGGTAGCGTGGAAAATATTGTGGCGATCGCTGAAGTGCTGGCGGATTACCCCGATGTGCCTTTTGTTATGGACACCGTTCTGGCGTCAGGTCGCGGCGATGAATTGGCGGACGAGGATATGCTGGATGCGATGCGCGAATTGCTGATACCGCAAGCCACCATCGTCACGCCCAACAGCATCGAGGCGCGCCGCTTAGCGCTGGACGAAGACAACGAAGAAGATGATCCTTCCTTAGATGAATGTGCCAAACGGATCTTGGCAATGGGTTGTGAATATGTGTTGATCACCGGCACGCATGTGCAATCTACTAAAGTAATCAATACTTTATATAATGAGCATGGCATAGTGCGCAGTGACAGTTGGGCGCGTCTGCCGGGTAGCTATCACGGCTCCGGTTGCACACTCGCCTCTGCCATTGCTGCTTTGCTGGCGCAAGGTGTCGATGTTGAGGAGGCGGTCAAGGAGGCGCAGGAATATACTTGGCAAACCCTGAGTGCAGGATTCAGACCCGGTATGGGGCAATATATTCCGGATCGCTTGTTTTGGGCGCGCGGTGAAGACGATGAGGACAAACCTGAAGTATTCAATTAACGGTTTATATGCAATCACGCCGGAAGAACACGATACGGCCAATTTGCTGCGAAAAGTGAAACTGGCCTTACAGGGTGGCGCGCGCGTGGTGCAGTACCGTAACAAATTGGCTGATGCGGCGACGCGTCTGGAACAGGCGTCCGCCTTGCTGCAACTGACCAGGAAATTTGATGTGCCGCTGATTATCAACGATGACGCGGAGCTGGCTAAACAGGTGGATGCAGACGGCGTGCATCTGGGCGGTGACGATGGCAGTGTTGCGGTGGCTCGTACGCTATTAGGCGCGCAAAAAATAATCGGCGTGTCTTGTTATAATCGCCTCGAATTAGCACACAAAGCCGTAAAATTGGGCGCGGACTATGTCGCCTTTGGCGCGCTGTTCGCATCGACTGTTAAACCCGATGCGCCGGTCGCGACGCTGACACTGCTGCAACAGGCGCGTCTTGAGATACATTTGCCCAAAGTTGCCATCGGTGGCATCACGTTAGCTAACGGCGCGTCAGCCCTGAAGGCCGGAGCGGATGCACTGGCGGTGATATCAGCCTTGTTCGATGCCGATGATATCTGTCTGGCAGCGCGGCGATTCACAAATTTATAAATATAATCAACAAGTTATAAGGATATGGAATGACATCACTACCAAGTTCCAAAAATCAATCACTTTTCGACGCGTCGCAAAACCTCATTCCAGGCGGTGTCAATTCGCCGGTGCGCGCGTTTCGTTCGGTCGGCGGTACGCCGCTGTTTTTTCAGCGCGGTCAGGGAGCTTATGTCTGGGATGCCGACGGTAAACGCTATACGGATTATGTCGGATCCTGGGGGCCGATGATCGCGGGTCATTGCCATCCTGACGTTGTGAGTGCCGTGCAGGCGGCGGCGGCGAACGGTCTGGGTTTCGGTGCGCCGACCGCATCGGAGCTGGAAATTGCCGAGCTGTTGTGTCGTTTGCTGCCAAGTCTGGAAATGGTCAGGCTGGTGAGTTCCGGTACGGAAGCGACCATGACGGCGATCCGTCTGGCGCGCGGCTTTACCGGTCGCTCGCGCATTATTAAGTTTGAAGGGTGTTATCACGGTCATTCCGACGGTCTGCTGGTCAAGGCCGGTTCCGGCGCGCTGACTTTTGGCCAGCCCAGTTCCTCCGGTGTACCGGCTGAAATCGCCGCACTCACTACTGTGCTGGACTATAACGATGCGGCGGGTCTGGAACGCGCCTTTGCCGAATCCGGCAACGAGATCGCTGCCGTGATCGTGGAGCCTGTTGCAGGCAACATGAATCTGGTCACCCCTCGCCGCGAATTCCTCGATGCGATGCGTAATCTGTGCACAAAGTACGGCGCGGTGTTGATTCTGGACGAAGTAATGACCGGTTTTCGCGTCAGTCTGCAAGGCGCGCAGGGTTACTACGGCATCAAACCCGATCTGGTCACGCTGGGTAAAGTGATGGGCGGCGGGTTGCCGGCTGCGGCTTTCGGCGGGCGACGCGACATCATGCAATGCTTAGCGCCTTTAGGTCCAGTCTATCAGGCTGGCACCCTGTCGGGTAATCCGGTTGCGGTGGCAGCAGGGATGGCGACGCTCAAACTGGTGCAAGTGCCCGGTTTCTACGAGAATCTGGCTAAGCGGGCCACGCAATTAACCACTGGTTTGACGGCGGCGGCGAAAAAACATGGCATTCCTTTTTGCGCACAATCAATCGGCGGCATGTTCGGCCTGTATTTCAGTGCTTCGATTCCCACCAGTTATGCCGAGGTAATGTCCTGCGATAAGGAAGCCTTTAACCGTTTCTTCCACGCCATGCTGGATGCGGGCGTGTATCTTGCACCTTCTGCATTCGAGGCGGGTTTTGTGTCTTCTGCACATACGGAGGCTGACATCGATGCGACGATTGCGGCAGCTGAAGCTATCTTCGCGGTTTGGAAATAATGGGTCTCTTCTCTCTTGCAACGTTTTACACTACCGTCAACCACATCAAGGATCTGCCGATGCACGGCGGAAAAGAAGTGGCTTTTGTCGGCCGTTCGAACGCTGGAAAATCAAGTGCAATCAATACATTAGCTAACCATGTCAGGCTGGCTTACACCAGTAAGACGCCGGGTCGCACTCAGCATCTGAATTATTTTTCACTGGGCAACGATAGTTATATCGTGGATTTGCCGGGTTACGGTTATGCCAAGGTGCCGCCTGAAGCTAAGCGCCATTGGGAAGCGTTGCTGAGCACCTATTTGCAAAAGCGTGAAGAACTGTCAGGACTGATCGTCATCATGGATGTCAGACGTCCGCTGCTCGAGCTCGATGAAACCATGCTGGACTGGTTTGCTACCACCGGGAAGCCGATACATATTTTGCTGACTAAATCGGACAAGTTAAGCCGTCAGCAATCGACTGCGACGCTGATGAAGGTGAAAGTTTATCTTGCCGAGAATTATCCTCAGTGTTCTGTGCAGTTGTTTTCCAGCCTGAAGAAACAAGGCGTGGAACAAGCGGAAGCCGTTATCGCGGGATGGCTGAAGGCGGACGATAACAGTGAGCAAGTAACGGAAGAAGGCGTTATAGACTGACAGACGCAAGTTTGGCGGACAAAAAAAGCCCCCAACGCGTGGGGGCTAAAAATCTTAACTTGGTTAAGATACACGCTCAGGGAGGAGAAACGTGGAATGAAATATCGTCATTCGCTTGCTATGATAGTCCTTTTTAATAATAGTTCAAAACAATATAGAATTTTATGAAAAATTTTCAGATGCTCGGACAATATCCTCATAAACGCATGCGTCGTATGCGCCACGATGCTTTTTCCCGCAATTTGATGCGCGAAAATGTCCTCACTTCGGCCGATTTCATCTACCCGGTGTTCGTGCTGGAAGGTGAAAACACGGTCGAGGACATCAAATCTATGCCAGGCGTGCAGCGCAAGACGCTGGATTTATTGTTGAAAGACGCGGCAGCCTGCGTCGAACTGGGTATTCCGGCGATGGCGATCTTCCCAGTCGTCGATGCGTCGAAAAAGTCGCTGGATGCGGCGGAAGCTTTTAATCCGGACGGTCTGGTGCCACGCGTGGTGGCTGAACTTAAAAAGCATTTCCCTGAACTTGGCATCATGACCGATATCGCGCTCGATCCTTACACCAGCCACGGTCAGGACGGTTTGATCGACGATGCAGGTTATGTGCTGAACGACGAGACCATCGCCGTGCTGACTCGTCAGGCGCAATGCCATGCGGCAGCCGGTGCGGATATCGTCGCGCCCTCTGACATGATGGATGGTCGCATCGGTGCGGTACGTGGGGCGCTGGATGCTCATGGTCACATACACACGCGTATCATGGCTTACTCCGCCAAATACGCCTCCAGTTTCTACGGCCCGTTCCGCGATGCGGTCGGCTCCAGCGGCAATCTGGGTTCAGGCAATAAATACACTTATCAGATGGACCCTGCCAATTCAGACGAGGCTTTATGGGAAGTCGGCATGGACTTGCAGGAAGGCGCGGACATGGTCATGGTTAAACCGGGTATGCCCTATCTGGATATCCTGCGTCGTGTGAAGGATGAGTTTAAAGCGCCGACCTTTGTTTATCAGGTTAGCGGTGAATATGCGATGCTAAAGGCCGCAGCCCAAAACGGTTGGCTGAATGAAGAGGCCTGCGTGCTGGAATCCTTAATGGCATTCAAACGCGCCGGTGCAGATGGTATTCTGACTTACTTCGCGCTGGATGCAGCACGCTGGCTGAGGAAGTAGGATTGATGGGATGCAGGGCTCTGTATTCACTATTGCCGGTGGCAGACCGGCCGCTGGTTACTTTTTCTTGCGTCGCCAATAAAAAGTAACCAAAAAGAAGGCGACCCCGGTTTGCCGCGCCTCTGGCGTTCCCTTGGATGACTGCAAACAAACGGGGCTGCGCAACTCGCCCTGGTTGGACGCAACGATCCGTCCAACTGCGGAGCTCAAACAGTGCTCGCCCAACGACACCGTTGTTTGCCGTCAACCTTCGGCGGCTCGCAGGGGGAAATTGCCTTGTTTACTCGGCCAGCAACGCCTCGACTGCCGCAATCGTTGCATGGGTTTCAGGGTGGCGGCTTCCGCTGTGTCTGGCGTTTTCAGGAAACACAACGATGTGTATCTGGACGCCGGATTCGCCCGTCAGGGTATAACTGGGCACGATTTCTTCGTGACCGCTGATTTTCACCCGCCATTCCCCGTCTTCAAATTCCAGTTTATTTTTCAACAGAAACAACAATACTGCCTTGGCATCATCGGAAAATAACATCAGATTGATATCCGAATATTCTCCCGCCGTCCCGCTCAACACTGAACCGGTCAGATAAGGGTTGAAACTCGCCAACAGACGCATGCTGTCCAGCGCCTCATGGCGTAACTGTAGCAGCGCAGCGGGATGACTGTCGCGCTGGTAAAGGGCGCGATAGCTATGTAACGCTGTTTCGATCTCATTGTTGCTGGGCAGATGCCGGGTGTCTTGTGCGCCCAGTTGGCGTGCGGCCTTGCGTTTGGCGAGTGCAAAGTCGGTGAGGCCGTCTTCGGCAATCAGCTTGGCCGCCTGATGCGCCAACTCCTCGCGCATCAGCTTGCCTGGTTGAAATGGCGGGTGTTTATGCGTCATTAGAGCAGTTGATCACGCACCGACTCAGCCGGTTTGCTTTCATCGGTCATGGGTCTTGTGTGTTCACCCGGTGCATTTTCCTGATAGAAGTATTCTACCCGTTCGCCATTTTCATCGTGATGGCCGCCCTCGTTGATGCGCACGGCAACCATGTTTTCTGGCATGCTGTATTCTGCCTGAGGCACGTTCTTCAACACTTTTTCCATATAACCCATCCAGATGGGTAGTGCCGCACCGCCGCCCGTTTCTCTGTCACCCAGGCTGCGCGGTTGGTCGAAACCTATCCACGAAATACCGACCACGGTGGGTTGAAAGCCACAAAACCAGGCGTCGATAGAATCATTGGTTGTACCGGTCTTGCCAGCCAGATCTTGCCGGCCGAGTTGCATCGCGCGTATCCCGGTGCCATGTTTGACCACATCTTGCATCATACTAACCATGGTGTAGGCATTGCGTACATCGATGACTTGCTCCGCACCCTGGTTGGCTACAACCGGTATGGTTTTGCTGAGTATCTTGCCGTTGGCATCTTCAATGCGCTGTATGAAATAGGGCGTGGTACGGAAGCCGCCGTTAGCAAATACCGAATAGCCTGTCAGCATCTGTAACGGTGTGACCGAACCGGCCCCCAGCGCCATGGTCAGATAAGGAGGATGCTTGCTTGCGTCCAATCCGAATTTAGTGATGTAGTCCTGCACATAGGCGGGCGTAATGGCCTGCAAGATGCGGATAGAAACCATGTTCTTGGAATGAATCAGCGCCTGGCGCATACGCATTGGTCCGTCGTATTTTCCATCGTAGTTCTTCGGCTGCCACGGATCGCTGCCGGTCTGATCAGAGCCGAAAGAAAGTGGTGCATCGTTGATGATAGTGGCGGGCGTGAAACCCTTTTCCAGCGCGGCCGAATAGATGTAGGGCTTAAAGCTTGAACCAGGTTGACGCCAGGCCTGGGTGATGTGGTTGAACTGATTGTGATTAAAATCAAAGCCGCCGACCAGGGAATATATTGCGCCGTCCAGCGGATTGCCGGAGACAAAGGCGGATTCGACCTGAGGGAGCTGGCTGACTTGCCAGGCACCTTGCTCATTTTTTTGTACGCGTATGATGGATCCTGCGACTATCCTTTGATTTAATGCAACTTTATCAGTTAAGGATCGTTGAGCAAAACGCAGCGGTTCGCCGCTGATGGTGACTTGCTCACCGCCCTTGCAGTAGGCGCGTATCTGCGTGGCCGATGCGGAAAGCACGACCGCAGGCAGCAAATCGTCGTTGTCGGTCGAGTCTTGTAGAGACTCTTCCAGATATTCGTCACTGTGATCCTCTTTCAGATCAATAAAGCCTTCCGGTCCGCGATAGCCGTGGCGTCTATCGTAGTCAAGCACGCCTTTACGCACGGCCTGATAGGCGGCTAACTGGTCAACCTGGCGGATGGTGGTGTAAACCTTGTAGCCTTGCGTATAGGTCGCGTCCTGATACTTCTGGTACACAGCCTGTCTGACCATCTCGGTCAAATAGTCTGATTTAACGGCAAATTCCTGATTGCCACGTTTGGTGGCGAGCGATTGGATTTGTGCGGCGGCAAACTGTGCGTCGTCGATAAAATGCAATTCGTGCATGCGGCGCAGCACGTAAAGCTGGCGTAACTTCGCGCGTTTAGGATTCACTACGGGGTTGTAGCTGGACGGGGCTTTCGGTAATCCGGCCAACATGGCGGCTTCAGCGATGGAAATCTGAGCGAGAGGTTTACCAAAGTAAATTTGTGAAGCCGATGCAAAACCATAGGAGCGTTGCCCCAAATAAATCTGATTGATATACAGTTGCAGAATGTCGTCTTTGCTGAGGTAATGTTCGATTTTGAATGCCAGCAGCATCTCATTGAATTTCCGCGTAAACGTTTTTTCCTTGGATAAGAAAAAATTTCGCGCGACTTGCATAGTGATAGTGCTGGCACCCTGTTTGGTGCCGCCCGCTGTAAAGTTGGACAAAGCGGCGCGTAGCACGCCCATATAGTCAACGCCGCCATGCTGATAGAAGCGGTCGTCTTCGGCGGCGAGTATCGCGTGCTTCATGGCGTCAGGCACGTCGGCAATTTTGACCAGTGCGCGGCGCTCTTCACCGTACTCACCGAGCAACGCGCCTTCTGTACTGTAGATGCGCAGAGGGACTTTAGGGTGGTAATCGGTGAGTGCCTCTAGCGACGGCAGCGTTGGGTAGGTCAGCGTGACCGCGATGCCTATCAAAAAGACGGGCAGCAAAATAAGCGAGAGCGCAACGGTAACGGGGAGAAGCCAGCGGCGTGTAGGCATTGAATAATTGCTCAAAATTAATTAAATAGTGGTATCGTTCACAAGCGCATGGATTATACGAGATAAACGGTCCTCTTATAAAACCACTTTACATAGTTGACTGTTGTTGCTAGGATTTAATCAACTTTATACGGAAACGCTCCGAACGGCCTATGCCAAAAGTAAATTTTGATATTTTACTGGATTTTTTCCAGTCAAAAATGCCACCGCTGGTTGGGGTGGATATCAGCTCCTCTTCTGTTAAATTGGTAGAGTTGAGCCGTTCCAAGACAAATTCGGGTTATGTGGTCGAGCGCTATGCGATAGAAGCGCTGCCTAAGGACGCGTTCTTTGATGGAAATATCAATAATCTCGATGCGCTGGCGGAGACGTTGCAGCGCGCTTGGAAACGATTGGGCACGCGCGTCAAAAACATTAGTGTTGCGCTGCCGGCAGCGGCGGTGATTACCAAAAAGATCTTGCTACCTGCCGGTATGAATGATGAAGATCTGGAATATCAGGTTGAATCCGAGGCAAATCAATATATCCCTTTTGCACTGGATGAAGTGAATCTGGATTTTCAGGTGTTGGGCCCGGCACTGGGTAATGCTGATGAACTGGAAATCCTGCTGGCCGCTTCGCGTAAGGCGAATGTCGAGGACAGAGTCGCTGCGGCGCAGGCGGCAGGTCTGGTGGTTGTGGTCGTGGATGTGGAACCTTATGCGGCAGAAATGGCTTTTTCACAAATCAGTGCACAATTGCCTGATAGCGCCGAAGATAAATGTGTGGCGTTGATTGATATTGGCGCCTTCGTCATGAATGTGAATATATTGCGCAACGGGTTATCCATCTACAACCGCGACCAGCAAATCGGGGGTGAGCAGCTCACGCAGCAAATTCAGAGTGTATTTGGTTTGTCAGCAGAACAGGCTGAGTCGGCCAAACGCAATGGCGGATTACCGGATAATTATGAAAATGACGTATTAACGCCCTTCCGTGACAGTTTGGTGATGGAAATTGCTCGCGCACTGCAATTCTTCTTTACCTCTTCGCAATACAACGAAGTCGACTATATTGTTCTGGCAGGGGGGAGTGCTGTACTGCCGGGTCTGGATGACGCTGTGGCAACACGAACTCAGGTCAGTACCATGGTGGCCAATCCGTTTGCCATGATGACCTTATCGAGCAGAATTAAACCGCGGCAGTTGCAAGCAGATGCGCCCGCCTTGATTGTCGCTTGCGGACTGGCCATGCGGAGGTTTGACCCATCATGATACGGATTAATCTGTTGCCGCACCGCGAGGTTAAACGTCAGGCAAAAAAAATACAATTCTACGCACTGAGCATCGCCTCGGTGTTATTGGCCGTTGTCGTTTGGGGCTTGGCCCATGTCACGATCAGCAGCAAAATCGACTATCAGGATAGACGCAACACGTATTTGAAGCAGGAAATCACCTTGCTGGATAAACAGATCAGCGAGATCAAGAAGCTGCGCGATCAAACCAAATCCTTGCTCGAACGCAAGGACGCGGTTGAAAAGTTGCAGAGCGATCGTTCCCGGGTCGTGCACCTGCTCGATCAAATGTTGCGCATTTTGCCTGAAGGCGTTTACATCAAGTCGCTTAAGCAAACCGGCGACGGCGTGAATCTGGTCGGTTATGCACAGTCCAATGCGCGTGTATCCACGCTGATGCGAGCCGTGGAAGATTCGCCCTGGCTGGATACCCCCGCGCTGGTAGAAATCCATGCAACCACAGCGAACGGCGCGCGAGTCAGTGAATTTACTCTGACGTTTAATCTGACCAAGTTACAAGATGTCGCGACAGCCCAACCCGGCGGCGCCAAAAATCAGGTGCCATGATGAATTTAAGCGATTTTAAAAACCTCAATCCAAAAGCACCCGGTGCCTGGCCGCTCCCAGCGAAGATAGTGACTTTTGTGATGATGTTTGCCGTGGTGCTGGTGTTGGGCACGCTGCTCGATCTGGAAGGTCAGTGGGAAGACTTGCAAAAGGTTAAAGCCGAGGAAGTCACACTTAAGGAGACTTTTCTATCCAAAAAGCAGCAGGCGATTAACCTCGATCTTATTAAGAAGCAACTCTTGGATACTCAGGAGTCTTTCGGTGCGCTGCTCAAACAGTTGCCGAATAAATCGGAAATGGATGCCCTGTTGACCGACATTAATCAGGCAGGGTTGGGGCGTGGTTTGCAGTTTGATTTGTTCCGCCCGGGTGGTGAAGTGATCAACGGGGCGTTTGCCGAACAACCGATTACCATCAAGGTGACGGGAAATTACGATGATTTGGGCAGATTTTCCAGCGACATTTCCATGTTGCCGCGCATCGTGACTTTGAATGATATTTCCATTGCACAGACTGGTGGTGTGTTGACGATGGATGCGACCGCCAAGACCTTCCGTTATCTGGATGAAGAAGAGCTTTCTGCACAAAAACGAGCCGCTAAGGCGGCTGCGGGAGGCAAGAAATGAGGCCAATTTACCTTTTGATGAGTTGCGTCTTGCTGAGCGCTTGCGGCGGCAGTGAGTTTGACGATTTGCAGGACTTTGTCAAAAATTCTGGCGCGAATATGCGCGGAAAAATTTCACCGCCACCGGTAGTTAAGCTGTACGAACCGTTTGCTTATGTTAATAGTACGAACCTGACCGATCCATTCAAGCCGCGTAAACCGGAGTCAGGGCCTGGCAGCAAGCGTGGCGCCAATGAACCCGACATGGATAGGCCCAAGCAAGCGTTGGAGGAATTTCCGCTGGAAAGTCTCAAAATGGTCGGGTATGTATACAAATCGAAGGTGGGACACGCTGTGGTGCGCGCGCCGGATAAAAAGCTTTATCAGGTTAAAGTGGGTAACTACATAGGAACAAATTTCGGCTTGATTAAAAAATTAACCGATACAGAAATCGTGATTAAAGAAGTTGTGCAGGACAGTACCGGTGACTGGGCTGAGCGTACCAGCAGCCTGCAATTAGTGAATGATTAAGGGGTAAGGCAATGTGGCAGTTCAATAACGTGATCAAAGGTTTTTTTCATTTGATGGGTTTAATTCTGGCCCTAGGTGCGCACAGCGCTTGGGCCGATGCGCAGAATAAAATTACCGCGTTAACCGTAACGGAGACGGGGGGCGGTAACACCGTGATCAGGATTCAACTGGCGGAACCGCTTGCTAATACACCGGTTGGTTTTACTATTAATCTACCGCCGCGTATTGCACTGGATTTTCCCAATACAGAAAACGCGATGGGTAAGTCGGTTCAGGATATCTCTCAGGGTGACTTGCGCAACGCCAATATCATTCAGGCAGGCACGCGTACGCGGGTGGTGGTGAATTTGAATCAGATGTTGGCCTATGACACAAAAATGGAGGGTAGTGCGCTGGTAATGACGCTGCATGCGAAGGCGGCGGTGCCTGCAGTTGAAAATACCGTATCGCGTTTTGCTGAGGCGCGTCAGGGCCCGCAAAAGCATACCCTGAACGATCTGGACTTTCGTCGCGGCAAAAATGGAGAGTCGCGCATTCAGGTCGATCTATCCGACTCGGGCGTAGGTATCGATATTCACCGGCAAGGCACAAAGTTGCTGGTTGATTTCCAGAAAACCAATCTGCCGAAAAAATTGCAACGCAAGCTCGATGTGGCGGATTTTGCTACGCCGGTTCAGTTTGTCGATACTTTTGCCCAAGGCGATAATATTCACATGGTGATTGAACCCAAGGGAAACTGGGAACACGCCGCCTATCAAACCGACAACAAGTTCATCATCGAAGTAAAGACGGTTGTTGAAGATCCAAACAAGCTGGTTAAGGGAAACAATGCGGGTTATGCCGGTGACAAGCTGACGCTCAATTTTCAGGATATTTCGGTTCGTGAAGCGTTAAACGTGATCGCGGACTTTACTGAATTGAATATGGTGATCAGTGACAGTGTGGCTGGCAATCTGACCCTGCGTCTGAAGGATGTACCCTGGGATCAGGCGCTGGATATCATCCTGCAAAGCCGTGGATTGGCGATGCGCAAGAATGGCAATGTGATTCAGGTAGCGCCTATCGGGGAAATATCCGCATCGGAGAAAAATGATCTGACCGCGCGTCAGGAAATTTCCGAGCTGGAAGAATTGCGCACCGAGAGTTTTCAACTGGGTTATCAGACTGCGGCAGCGGCAGCATCTCTGCTGAATGGCGTCAGTGCGGGTGCTGCAGGGGCGGCAGCCGTCGTGCCAGGTGCAGCGGGGGCGGCTCAGGGCAACGCTACTCCGCGCATCTTATCCAAACGCGGTAGCGCCATGGCCGATGCGCGCACCAATACCTTGTTTGTCAAAGACACGCCATCGCGTCTGGAAGAAGTACGTAAACTGCTCAAGCAGATCGATATTCCCTCAAGACAAGTGCTGATCGAAGCGCGCTTCGTCTCTGCCGGTGATAGTTTTGCAAGGTCTCTGGGTGGCAAATTAGGTTATGGCGCTGTGGGGGGAGGGGCAATTTCACCTGCTCCAAATGGTGGTTTTGCTGTAGGTGGGAATACGCCGACCGCAACACGAGCTCTTGTTGGACAAATTAATAATGTGAATCTGCCTCAAGCGGCAAACGGCACCGGCGGATTGCTGCTTTCATTGTTCAACCCCGCAGCGACCAAGGTGTTGTCTTTGGAACTGGATGCCTCCGAAACCGATGGTGTCACTAAAAATATCGCCAGTCCCCGTGTGGTGACTGCCGACAAGACTAAGGCAACCATCAAGTCTGGCGTCGAAATTCCTTACACACTGGCAGGTACAGTCGGCAGTCCGCCTACCACCGCTTTTAAAACCGCAGCGCTCAGTCTGGATGTGACGCCGCATATCACGCCTGACAACAATATCAACATGACGCTGGTCGCCAGTCAGGATACCGTGGGTACGTTGTATGCCGGCGTGCCGAGTATCAACAGCAAGGTCGTCACGACCGAAGTGCTGGTTGAAAACGGCGGTACGGTGGTGGTCGGTGGCGTATTTACTCAGGACATTGCGGATACCACCAACAAAGTGCCGCTGCTTGGGGATATTCCGGTTTTAGGCTGGATGTTCAAAAATAAGGTGAAGACAGATAGCAAGACTGAGTTACTGATTTTCATCACACCAAAAATCATGCAGGACACATTAAATTTACATTAATCACCCACTGGTTTGAACAACATACAGGCCCGGCTCAGTCCGGGCTTTTTGTTACAATACGCACTATGCAAACTAATCCGCAAATCGATAGCACACGTAAGCTACAGTCGGGTAACCTGATACTTGTCGGCATGATGGGTTCGGGGAAAACCACCATGGGGCGTATCCTGGCCAAGCATCTGGATAAGGTGTTTGTGGACAGTGATGAAGAAATCCAGTTTCGCACCGGTGTGACCATACCTCACATCTTCGATGTGGAGGGGGAGCCCGGCTTCCGTGTTCGTGAAACCGATGCGCTAGCAGAGTTGGTCACGCGCGACGGACTGGTTCTGGCGACCGGCGGCGGTGCTGCTTTGGCTGAGGTCAATCGCACCATGATGAAGCAAAACGGGATCGTCATCTATCTCAAGGCCGGTGTTCACGATCTGTGGTTGCGCACCCGCAATGACAAGAATCGCCCTTTGCTGCAAACCGGCAATCTGCACGCCAGACTGTCCGAGTTGCTACATCAGCGCGATGCGCTCTATCAACAGGTGGCCGATATCGTCATGCCGACCGGCAGGCAGAGTGTGCACGCTCTGATGTTGAGGCTGGTGGCGGAAATCGAAAACTATCGAAAAAATAATCAATAAAATCAAAGCTTATGCAAACATTGACAGTAGGGTTGGGCGATCGCAGTTATCCGATACACATAGGCACAGGCTTACTCGCCCATGCTGAATTATTGAAAGCTCATCTGCCCAAAGGGCGTGTGGCGATCGTGACCAACACCACGGTCGCTCCCTTGTATCTCGAAAAGCTGCGGGAAACCTTGGAGCAGCTCGGCGTGAGCAGCGTGACCGTTATTTTGAATGATGGCGAGGTCTACAAGACATCCGAGACGCTCAATCTGATCTACGATGCCCTGCTGACGCATCGCTGTGAACGCAGCACGCCGCTCATCGCCCTGGGAGGCGGCGTCATCGGCGATATGACGGGTTTTGCCGCAGCGTGTTATTTGCGCGGCGTGCCGTTTATCCAGATTCCCACGACCTTGCTCTCCCAAGTGGACTCTTCGGTGGGCGGTAAGACCGGCATCAATCATCCGCTGGGTAAAAACATGATAGGCGCGTTCTATCAGCCGCAACTGGTGCTGGCGGATATCTCCACATTGAACACCTTGCCGGACAAGGAACTCTCTGCCGGATTGGCCGAGGTTATCAAATACGGTCTGATACGCGATCTGCCCTTCCTCGAGTGGCTGGAGCAGAATATGGACAAGTTGCTGGCGCGCGATCTTGAAGCCTTGCAATACGCGGTGTTTCGCAGTTGCGAGAATAAGGCGGAAGTGGTGGCGGCCGACGAGCGCGAGGGCGGTGAGCGCGCCTTGTTGAATCTGGGTCACACCTTCGGTCATGCGATCGAGTCGGGCATGGGTTACGGCAACTGGTTGCATGGCGAGGCGGTGGCTGCCGGCACCATCATGGCGGCGGATTTGTCGCAGCGTCTGGGTTGGATCAGCGAAGCGGATGTGGCGCGGGTACGCACCTTGTTTTTGCGCGCCAATCTGCCGGTGATCTCGCCTGATCTGGGCGTGGAAAAATATCTGGAATTCATGGGACATGACAAGAAAGTTGAAGGCGGCAAGCTGCGTTTTGTCTTGCTCAAACAGATCGGTCATGCCGTCATTGAAGGTAATGTGCCGCCGGTACTGTTGCAGCAAACATTAGAGGCTTGTGTCGCGTGACTAGCGTGCACGATATGCCCGCGTCCTTCTCTCCTACCTCTCTCCCGTGCCCGGGCGAGAGTGATTTGGTTTCGTTGCGCGAGTCATCGGTTCACCTTGCCAGTTATGCGGTTTCCGATGCCAACTCGCGCGGCAGAGTTTTTCCTGAAGCCGCTCCGCAGGGGCGCAGTGAATTCCAGCGCGATCGCGATCGCATTATTCACTCCGGCGCGTTTCGCCGCCTCGAATATAAGACGCAAGTATTCGTCAATCACGAAGGCGATCTTTTTCGCACGCGACTGACGCACAGCATCGAAGTGGCGCAAATCGCCCGTTCGATTGCGCGTCGATTGAATTTAAATGAAGACTTGGCCGAGGCGATTTCGTTAGCGCACGATCTGGGGCATACGCCGTTTGGTCATGCCGGACAGGATGCGCTCAACGAGTGCATGAAAGCCTATGGCGGCTTCGAACACAATCTGCAGTCTGTTCGTGTGGTGGATCTGCTCGAAGAGCGTTATGCCACCTTTGACGGTTTGAATCTGTGTTTTGAGACTCGCGAAGGGATGCTCAAACATTGCCGTCGCGAACAGGCAGCGCAACTGGGTGAACTGGGCGAGCGTTTCATCAAAAATCAGCGTCCTTCGCTGGAGGGGCAAATCGCCAATCTGGCCGATGAGATTGCCTACAACAATCACGATGTGGATGATGGTCTGCGTTCCGGGCTGATCACGCTGGAACAACTGGAAACGGTACCGCTGGTGGCTGAACATCTGCAGGAAGTGAGAGCCGCATATCCGGATCTGGCCGGGCGGCGTGTGGTGCATGAGATGGTGCGTCGCATGATCAATACGCTGGTCACAGACTTGATCGCGCAGAGCGCAGCCAATATCGCTGCGCAGAATTTACAGACGCTGGACGACGTGAGGAATGCACCGGCCTTGATCGCTTTCAGCCCCGAGTTAAACGCCAAACAGCGTGTGCTGAAGAAATTTCTGATGACGCATCTATACCGGCACTACCGCGTGATGCGGATGAGTGCTAAGGCGCAGCGTATCGTCCGCGATCTGTTCGATGTGTTTATGACAGATAGTCGTTTGCTGCCGACCCAGTTTCAATCGGCGGAAACACAAACGGATATCGAACGCGCACGCGTGGTCGCTGATTACATTGCAGGTATGACCGACCGCTACGCAATCCGGGAACATAAACGCATCTTCGCGGTGGAAGATACGGTTTAAAAATTGTTAACATGAAGTGAATGGCTTTCAGCGCCACTTCCCCCTGTGCGGTAAATCAACTTCGCCGGGGGCAGCCCGGCTGCTGGTCACCTTCTTTTGCGTCGCCAAAAGAAGGTGACCTAAGAAAAGGCGACCCCGGTTTGCCGCACCGCCTGTCTTTTGCAAGGCAGGCGCTGTACCCTTGATAGTCCACAAACAGCGGGGCTGCGGAACTCGTACGATCCGCTACGCGGCCACGTACTCAAACAGTCGTGGCTCAGCCAGTTTTCGCGTTATTTGTTTCGCCGAAACTGTTGCCATGCTACGCATAGCAACACGTTTTCACCCAACTGCACCGCTGTTTGCGCACTCTCTTCGGCGGCGCACAGGGGCGAACAGGTGGAGCTGATGGTGTTCAAAGATTGACTTTTAGGTCGGTCATTGCGACCGCGAACAAAGTGTGGCGGGCAGCAATCTGTCTGTTTTTAACTATTTGATTATATTAAATAATCTGTAATTATTCCGGCGAATATCGCCGCGCCTATCCAGTTGTTGTGCAGGAATGCACGAAAACATTCCTCGCGCTCTCGTCCCTTTATCAGTTGGTAGTGATGCAGCGAAATGCTAACTGCTACCAGCAATCCGATAAAGTAGGCGGCGCCCATGCCCGTCATTAAACCTGCGACGGCCAGCAGCGCCAAAGTCAGCGCATAGCAGGCCATCACCGCAGCTACATCGTATTTCCCGAAGAACAGCGCGGACGAGTGGATGCCTAGATGGATGTCATCGTTTCTGTCCACCATCGCGTATTCAGTATCGTAGGCGATTGCCCAGAACACATTCGCCAACAGCAGCAGCCAGGCGACGGGCGGTACATGATCCAGCTGCGCGGCGAAGGCCATCGGGATGCCGAAGCCAAAGGCGATACCCAAATAGGCTTGCGGAATGACGAAAAAGCGTTTGGTGAACGGGTAGCTACCGGCCAGAAATACGGCGGGGATCGACAGTAACAGGGTGAGCCGGTTGAGCGGGAGGATGAGCAAAAAGGAGATGACCGCCAGTATCGCCGCCAGCCAGACGGCTTCACGCGAGCCGATGCGACCGCTGGTGATCGGACGGTGTTGGGTGCGTTCCACATGCTTGTCGATATGGCGATCGGCAAAGTCGTTGATCACGCAACCGGAGGAGCGCATCAGCAACGTGCCTAGTGTAAAGATCAGGACGATGTGCCCGGCCGGATGACCATTTCCTGCGATCCAGACGCCCCAAAGTGTCGGCCACAGCAACAGCAAGATGCCGATGGGGCGGTTAAGGCGGGTGAGCTGGTAATAAAGATGCAGGCGTTCGGTGAGTTTCATGCCCGGATTTTAACCCGAGCGGCGCTTTTTGCGTCATTACTACGCGATTTTTGGCCGAAGAAAACGCGCCGGATAGCGTAAGCGCGCCGTTGCGACTATAATTCGCCTCCATTTAGCTTAAGTCTATCGCCCAATACCAAGATGCAGCTGTTCGCCTTTGGCCTAAATCATCAAACTGCGCCGCTTGCCGTGCGCGAGCAGGTCGCGTTCAATGTGGACGGGATAGAGAACGCCCTGCGTGATTTGGTGGAAAACGGGGCGGCGAAAGAAGCGACCATCCTGTCCACCTGCAACCGCATGGAACTGTATTGCAACGCGGCCAAACCTGAGCACGCGATCGACTGGCTGGCGCAGTATCATCAACTGCCACGCAAAGATCTTGAACCCTATTTGTATTCATTGCCGCGCGAGCAGGCGGTGAAGCATTCATTCCGCGTCGCCAGTGGACTCGATTCTATGGTGCTGGGCGAGCCCCAGATTTTGGGTCAGATGAAACAGGCGGTGCGTCAGGCTGAACAAGCCGGCACGATGGGTATATTGCTGCATAAGCTGTTCCAGAATACCTTTTCCGTCGCGAAGCAGGTGCGCACCGAAACTGAAATTGGCGCCAATCTGGTCTCGATGGCCGCTGCAGCGGTTCGTCTGGCCGAACGCATTTTCCCCAGCATCAGTGAACAGAACGTGTTGTTCATCGGCGCGGGTGAGATGATAGAACTCAATGCAGTGTATTTTGCTGCGCGCAACCCGAAACGCATCACCGTTGCCAATCGCACGCTGGAACGCGCAGAGACGCTGGCGCGTAAGTTCAACGGTCACGCCATCACGCTGTCCGATCTGCCCGAACAATTGGCGCTGAACGATATCATCGTCACCAGCACCGCCAGCCAGTTGCCGATACTGGGCAAGGGTATGGTTGAACGCGCATTGAAGGCGCGTCGTCATAAGCCGTTGTTCATCGTCGATTTGGCCGTGCCGCGCGATGTTGAAAAAGAAGTATCTGATTTGAATGATGTTTTTCTCTACACGGTTGATGATATCGCCGAGGTGGTAAAAGACGGCCTGGAGGCACGCCAGAGTGCAGTCAAGGAAGCTGAAGTCATTATTGATTCCGGCGTGTCCGACTTTTTGCACTGGATGGAGTCGCGCGGTGTGGTGCCCACCATTCGTGCCTTGCGCGATCACGCCGAACGCGACCGCTGTCACGAGCTAGACAAAGCACAGCGATTGCTGGCTCGCGGCGAGAGTCCGGAAAAGGTCATTGAAATGATGAGCCGGGCGCTGACTAATAAATTCCTGCATGCCCCGACCCACGCGCTGAATCAGGCGCACGGTAAGGACCGGGACAACTTCCTTGAGGTCGTCCATCGCCTGCACCATCTGCACACCGAAGAATAAGCTGGTAGCCGAATGAAACCCAATATTGCGAATAAGCTCGGTCAATTGAGCGAGCGTCTGCTCGAAGTCAATCAACTACTGAGTACCGAAGAAGCCACTAAAAATATGGATACGTATCGCAAGTTAAACCGCGAACGTGCCGAACTCGAACCAGTCGTGGAGCTGTATCACGCCTATCAGGGCTGTGAAAGCGACATCGCCGATGCGCGCGAGCTGGCTGATGATCCGGAAATGCGCGAGTTTGCCGAAGCCGAAATCAAGGAAGGCGAAGCGCGATTAGAACAGCTGGATCGCGAGTTGCAGACGCAATTGTTGCCTAAAGATCCCAATGACGAACGCAGTGTGTTTCTCGAAGTGCGCGCCGGAACGGGTGGCGACGAGGCCGCTTTGTTCGCCGGCGACTTGTTCCGCATGTATTCACGTTTCGCTGAACGCCGCCGCTGGCAGGTTGAGGTGGTTTCGGAGAGTCTGGGTGAAATGGGCGGTTACAAGGAGGTCATTGCGCGTATCGTGGGTGCGGGCGCTTATTCGGTGTTGAAATTCGAATCCGGCGCACATCGCGTACAGCGTGTGCCAGCCACTGAGACTCAAGGGCGCGTGCATACCTCGGCCTGCACCGTGGCGATCATGCCGGAAGTGGATGAGGTCGATGACGTGGTACTCAACAACGCCGATCTGCGTATCGACACCTTCCGCGCTTCAGGCGCGGGTGGACAGCACATCAACAAGACCGATTCTGCCGTTCGCATCACGCATATTCCGACCGGCGTGGTGGTGGAGTGTCAGGATGGCCGTTCGCAGCATCAGAACAAGGCGCAGGCGATGCGCGTATTGTGCGCTCGTATCAAGGACGCTCAGGTGCGTGCACAGAATGCCGAGACAGCGGCCACCCGCAAGAGTCTGGTGGGCAGCGGCGACCGTTCAGAACGCATCCGCACCTATAACTATCCGCAAGGTCGCGTCACCGATCACCGTATCAACCTGACTCTGTACAAGATGGATGCCATCATGGACGGCGATATCAGTGAATTGACCGGCGCACTGATGGCCGAACATCAAGCCGAACAACTCGCCGCCATGGCGGAAGATGTCAATTTCTAAACACGCGGGTCTGGATGCGTCGTCTATAGAGCGCATTCTTCGCACTGATGCCCGGCGCCTGGAAGCTGCGCTAAGTCTCGATACCAGCACGGCGCGGATCGAAGTGCAGATCCTGTTACAGACGGTGCTGACTGTTAACCGTGCGTATTTGCTAGCGCACCCCGAACGGGTGCTGGATAGCGATGAGTTTTCTCGCTACAGCGAATTGCTGGACCGGCGTCTTAACGGCGAACCGATCGCCTATATTTTGGGTGTTCGGGAATTCTTTGGGCTTGATTTCAAAGTCACGCCCGCCACGTTGATTCCCCGCCCCGATACCGAATTGCTGGTTGAGCTGGCATTGCAGAAAATCCCTCGCCCGCTTGCGGGAGAGGGTGTCCGTCAGGACGGGAGAAGGTATCGTGTGCTGGATATGGGCACTGGCAGCGGCGCGATCGCGCTCACCATTGCGCATGAACGCCCGGAAGCAAGGGTGGTCGCAGTTGATGCATCGGAAGCGGCGCTGGTTGTTGCAGGCGAAAATGCCAAGCAGTTGCAAACGGATAATGTTCGTCTGCTGCACAGCGACTGGTTTTCAGCACTATCTGATGAGCGCTTCGATTTGATTATTTCCAATCCGCCTTATATCGAATCTGACGATGTGCATTTGTCGCAGGGCGATGTGCGTTTTGAACCGATTACTGCATTAGCTTCCGGCGGAGACGGCCTGGACGATATCCGGCGCATTCTAAGAGATGCCAGAACACATTTGGAATCCGGCGGTTGGTTGATGTTTGAGCACGGCTACAATCAGGCGCTGCAGGTGCGCACTTTGATGTTGGCTGCGGGATTCAAAGAAGTCTCATCGGCGCACGATCTGTCCGGAATCGAACGTGTGACTGTCGGTCGCGCTTGACGTTAGCGCTGTAATTCTGGGATAATTCCCGACTATTAAATTCAGGTAATAATCATGACTACTGACATCCAGCAATTCATCCAAACGCAAGTCACCTCCAATCCGGTGGTTTTGTACATCAAGGGTACCGCGAAATTTCCGCAGTGCGGTTTTTCTTCCAGAGTAGTTCAGATTATGAATATGCTGGGCGTCAAAGACTTCCTGGCAGTCAATGTATTTGAGAACCAGTTGTTGGTTCCCGGTTTGGTTGAATACGCCAGCTGGCCGACGTTGCCACAGTGTTATGTCAGGGGTGAATTTATCGGCGGTTGCGATATTCTGACCGAAATGTACCAAAGCGGTGAGTTGAAGCAATTGTTAGGTGAACTGGCGACTGCGGAATAAAGGATCTGTCAATAGGCCAAAGTATCTAGGCCATCAGGCATATATGCCTGATGGTTTGAAACGCATATAGTGAGACTGAGTTCAAGAAAACGCGGTTGGCGACGATCCGGTTTCTTGAACTCTCCTCCCTTTCGGGCGACATACGGATCGCCCGTTTTTTTGCCTACAATTTGCTGCCGATTATCTAAACATAGGGGATTTAAAATTAACGACTAATGGGACGATGAAATTCAGTATATTCAGCGCCACATTTCCCCCTGTGCGCCGCCGCAGAGCGCATGCAAACATCGGTGCAGTTGGGCGAGGACTGTTTGAACACGTGGTCGCGTAGCGAATCGTGCGAGTTCCGCAGCCCCGATGTTCGCAGGTGATCAAGGGTACGCAGCCTAGCTTGCAAAAGCAGGCTGGCGCGGTAAACCGGGGTCGCCTTTTCTTGGGTTACTTTCTTTTGGCGACGCAAAAGAAAGTAACCAGCTGCCGGGCTGCCACCGGCGATAATAAGAACAGAATTAAAGAGCCCAGCTTAAAGCAAGTAGTGTGTTGTTATTTCGCCAGCTTGGCACGGGCACGAGAAATCGCCGCCTGTACCTGATTGGGTGCGGTGCCCCCGATGTGGTTGCGGCTGGCGAGCGATCCTTCCAGAGACAAGACCTGATAGATATCGTCCTCGATCAAGGTCGAAAAATCCTTCAATTCGGCCAGACTGATGTCGGAGAGATCGACGCCCTTCTGTTCGGCAAAACGCACCGCCAATGCCACGGCTTCATGCGCATCGCGGAAAGGTAAACCCTTCTTGACCAGATAATCCGCCAGATCGGTCGCGGTAGCGTAGCCTTGCAGTGCGGCTCTACGCATCGCTTCCGGCTTGACGGTGATACCGGTGATCATGTCGGCGTAGATGCGCAGCGTTTGGTTCAGCGTGTCCACCGTGTCGAACAAAGGCTCTTTGTCTTCCTGATTGTCCTTGTTATAGGCCAGCGGCTGACCCTTCATCAGCGTGAGCAGGGCGATCAGATGCCCGTTGACGCGGCCTGTCTTGCCGCGCACCAGTTCCGGCACATCGGGATTTTTCTTTTGCGGCATGATGGACGAACCGGTGCAGAAGCGATCCGCGATGTCGATGAAACCGACCATCGGGCTCATCCATAAAATCAGCTCTTCCGAACAGCGCGACAGATGCGTCATGATGAGCGCAGCACAGGCGGTAAATTCGATGGCAAAATCTCGATCCGATACGGCGTCGAGCGAGTTTTCGCATACGCCGTCAAAACCCAGTAAGTCGGCAACCATCTGGCGATTGATAGGATAGCTGGTGCCGGCCAAGGCGGCTGCGCCCAGCGGCAGACGACTCACACGCTTGCGGCAGTCTTGCAATCTTTCTGCATCGCGTCCCAGCATCTCGTAATACGCCATCAGATGATGCGCAAAACTGATAGGCTGAGCGACTTGCAAATGCGTGAAGCCCGGCATGATGGTGTGCGTGTGATGCTCGGCCAGATCGACGAAGGATGATTGTAAATTATTGATTAGCAATAATAAATCATCGATCGCGCTACGTAGATAGAGGCGCACGTCGGTCGCGACCTGATCGTTGCGGGAACGACCGGTATGCAAACGTTTGCCCGCATCGCCGACTAAGGTGGTCAGGCGCTTTTCGATATTGAGATGGACGTCTTCCAGGTCCAGCGACCAGATAAAGTCACCTGCGACGATTTCGTCCTGAATGGCGCCCAGTCCGCGCCGTATGTCAGCCAAGTCCTGTACGCCGATGATGCCGCATGAACTTAGCATCTGCGCGTGAGCGAGCGAACCTTGGATGTCGAACAGCGCCAGCTTCTGGTCGAAATCGACAGAAGCGGTGTAGCGCTTGACCAATTCAGCGACAGGCTCAGAAAATCGGCCCGACCATGTCTCATTATCTTGTATGCTTGCCATTGTTAAAAATCCAGATGCTAGTTAAACGGGCATGGCAATATGCCATCCCTGATGATAAGACTTGCGTTCCCGTTTCCCTCACCCCGCCCTCTCCCGTTTACGGGCGAGGGGGATAATGATACGCGATGCGAAATTACGATAACGCAGAACCGGGAGTTGATCGCCATGAATAAGGCGCGCAGTATAAAACAAAATCACCCCTCCGACGCGTTGCCGAATTTTCGTAACCTCGGTGTGACGCTGCGCATGCTGTTGCTGGGCAATGCTCTGGCGCTGCTGGCGGCACTGTTGCAGGCAAATGACGCGATGGATGTGCTGCTGCGCATGATGCAGATCGCGACCCTGCTCACCCCTGTTTTGCTCGGCAGTCTGGTGCTGCTTTGGCTGGCTCAGCCGCTGCTCAATAAACTGGCGTACTGGCCGGGGGTGTTGGCGGTCAATGTTCTGGTCGGTCTGTTCACCCTGTTAACGTGTCTTTTTGCCGGCGAATTCTTTCGTCCTGACAGCGCCGGCTATTTCGATATGGTGCGGTGCGTGTTGCTGAGTGTCGCGATGAGCAGCCTGCTGCTGATGTATTTTCGCCTGCGGGTGAGGGTGTTGTCCCGTTCACTAGAAGACGCGCGCTTGCAGGTGTTGCGTGCGCGTATCCGGCCGCATTTTCTCTACAATACGATCAATACGGTGCTGGGTATCGTGCGAGCGCAACCTAAACTTGCCGAAACCGCGCTGGAGGATATGGCCGACCTGTTTCGCATGGCGATGTCTGACCCGCAGGATCAGGTCGCCTTGAGGGGTGAAATTTCCATTTGTAAACAATATATTGCCTTGGAAAAGCTGCGTATGGGCGATAGATTGCACGTTGACTGGCAAATTCAGGAGATGCCGGAGGATGCGTTGATTCCGGTATTGTTGTTGCAGCCCCTGCTGGAAAATGCGGTGTATCACGGTATTGAACCCCTGATCGAAGGCGGTACGATTCGGGTGTCGCTCAAGCGTCAGGGTGGTGAGTTGCAGATTGTGGTGGAAAATCCTGTGCCGGTTGCCGATTTGTCGCACACGGGAAATCAGCTTGCATTGCAAAATATACGCGAACGACTGGCCTTGTTGTTCGATATAGAAGCCAACTATCAGGTCACGCGCGGCCATGGTTTTTATCGTGTGGAGATTACCTTGCCTTACGCGAAGGAAGTGACGAAATGAGCCAGACCCCGCTAAAGATATTCATCGTGGACGACGAGGCGCCGGCCCGTAACCGTTTGCGCGAATTGTTAGGCGATTGCGGCGAACAGGTAGCAGGCGAGGCGGCGAATGGTCGGGAAGCACTGGAGAAACTGGCTCTGACGCCGGTCGATGTGGTGTTGCTCGATATCCGTATGCCGCAAATGGACGGGATTGAACTCGCACAGCATCTGCAAAAACTGACCCCGCCACCGGCGTTCATCTTCACTACGGCATATGACGCCTATGCAATCCGGGCGTTCGAGTTGCACGCCGTCGATTATTTGCTCAAACCTATCCGTTTGTCGCGTCTACAGGAGGCGCTGAGCCGTGTGCGAGAGGCTAAACCCGTTGCAGCGGATGTGTTGCACGAATTGCAGCAAGCGCCGAGACGCAACCTGTCCATCCACGAGCGTGGCAGAATTCACCTGATACCGGTCGAGCAGGTGTTATTTCTGCGTGCCGAAGCCAAATACATCACCGTGCGTACCGTGGAGCGCGAATATTTGCTGGAAGAGTCGCTGACCTCGCTGGAAAAGGAATTCGCTGCGCATTTTGTGCGCATTCACCGCAACTGCCTGGTGGCTAAGAGCGCTGTCGAAGGATTTGAGCGTATCGGCAGCGAGGACGGGGAAGGCAGCGGCTGGATGGTTAAGCTCGCCGGTTTGCCGGAGCGACTGGCTATCAGCCGCCGTCAGCAGCACATCGTCAGGGAGTTTGGATAATTGCACGTTTATACCGGATTGTTCATTGGTCCTGTCATTCCCGCGAATGCGGGAATCCAGCAAGAAAAAAATCCGGCGAAGCCGACAAAACAGCGGTGTTGATTCGGTACGCGAGACCTTATTTTAAGTCTGGATTCCCGCCTTCGCGGGAATGACGATTTGCTTGATTTTAGTCGATCTTTATTTAACCTATTGATTTAACTTGCTTATCCACTCTATCAGCGCATCCTGTGCAGCACGTCCGGCCTTGGCGTTCGGGTGATTGATGATAAATACCACAATCCATTTTTTACCGTTTTGGGCGTGCAGATAACCCGCAATCGATTTGACCCCTTCGAGCGAACCGGTCTTAAAATGTCCGGCAATTCCGCCGTCCTTAAACCTGCCACGGGCGGTGCCATCCATGCCCAGTATCGGCAGCGAAGCTTCAAGTTCGGCAGCGAAAGGGCTATTTGCGGCGCGCTGCAATAGGTCGGCCAGATGCTGTGCGCTGATGCGCTCTGAGCGCGACAATCCTGCGCCGTTTTCCAGCACCAGTTCAGGGAAGTTCATCTGAGCACTGGTCAGCCATTGTCGGACTGCGGCCGTGCTTTGCGCCGTGGTGGCCAAATCCGCCGCGCCTAACGTCAGGAACAATTGCCGTGCCATGACATTGTTGCTGAACTTGTTGATGTCGCGGATTACCTCGGATAAGGGCGGCGAGAGATGCGTGGAAAATACGCCTGCTGCATTCGGCGCTGCGCCTGTCCTCACCCGCCCCTGAAGTTGCCCGCCGACTTCGCGCCACAGCGCACCGAATACGGCGGAAAAATAGGCGTCTGGCGTCAGCGGCGAGGAATAATCTTGCGCTTCACCGCAGCCAAACGGGATGCTGCCCTCGATCAAGATGTTGTGACCCTCGATGCGAGTCTGGTAGGCATCCTCGCCTTTGCACGGCAGAGCAGTTGAGGTGTTCACCCGACTGATGACTTGGAAGCCTGCCAGTTCAGGTTCCAATAGTGCAATCGCCTGTGTGCCGTCAGGAATCAGCCGCAGATGCAAGGCATTGAAATTTAGCAGCAAGGCATCTGGTTCGACGTTGTAGGCACGCGCAGGTTTATTGTCGAAAGCGGCCGTACCCTGACTGTCCACGGCGAAAAAGCGGCGGTCGAGCACGATATCGCCGGTGATTTCCCTCAGTCCGCGCTGGCGCAATTCACGCAGCCACAGCCAGAATTCTTCTATCGTTAGTTTCGGGTCACCATAGCCTTTGAACACCAGATTGCCGTGCAGCACGCCCTTGTCGAATTTTCCGTCCAGATAGGCCTCGGTCTTCCAGCGATACGCGGGCTTGAGAATTTCCAGTCCGGCATAAGTGGTGAGCAGCTTCATGGTGGACGCCGGATTCATCCCCTGTTCTGTCCTGTGACTGATGAGCGGGGTGGTTTTGCCCGCTTCGCGCACCTCGATGCCGACCGATTCGGCAGGAATATTCGCTTTCGCCAACTCCTGCTTAACCGTATCAGGAAGTTGTGCTGCGCTGACTGAGAAAGCCAGCAATAAGCTCAAGCCTATCAGGCGCTTCATGTCAGTGCCTCGATAATAGTCAGCGTGCGGCCGACCAGCAACTGCATTTCTTCTTCCGTGATGACATAGGGTGGCATGAAATAAACCGTTTGCCCCATCGGGCGCAGCAGCAATTCGTTTTGCAGACCTAGGCTAAAGCAACGCTGGGCAAAATCCTGATGCGGGCTATCCACCTCGAACGCCCATATCATGCCGGTGTTGCGCCAGTTTTTGACGCGTGGATGGCAGCTTATCGGCGTTGCGATGCGATTCAGAAATGCAGCCTTGGCGCGATTGCTCGTCAGCACATCGTCCTGCTGGAAAATATCCAGCGTCGCCAGCGCGGCGCGGCATGCTAGCGGATTGCCGGTGTAGGAATGTGAGTGCAAGAAGCCGCGCACGGTCTTGTCATCATAAAAAGCCTGATAAATGGTGTCCGTGCTCATTACGATGGAGAGCGGTAGATAGCCGCCGGTAATGCCTTTGGAAATCAGCAGGAAATCGGGAGAAATTCCATCTGGCCTTACCTCTCCCGGGGAGGAGGTAATCGGTGTGCTATCGCCCCTCCCTTTATAAAAAGGGGGGGAGGGGGGATTTGCTTGTTCGCAGGCAAACATCGTGCCTGTCCTGCCCATGCCGACCGCGATTTCATCGGCAATCAGGTGGACGTGGTATTGATCGCACAGCGCGCGTGCTCGTTTCAGATAGACCGGATGGTACATCGCCATGCCCGCAGCACCCTGCACCAGCGGCTCGATGATGAAGGCGGCAAGTTCGGTGTGATGGCGCTGCAAGTGTGCTTCGAGCGCGTCGGCGCAGCGCAGCGCAAAGGCTTCGGCGCTCTCACCGTAACCGGCATTTCGAGCATCGGGACTGACCACGGTCGCCTGCTGACGAATCAACGGACCGTAGGCATCGCGAAACAGCGCAACATCGGTCACCGATAAGGCGCCCAGCGTCTCACCGTGATAACTGTTTTGCAGGCTGATAAATTGCGTCTTGGCAGGATTTCCCGTGTTGTGCCAGTAGTGTGCGCTCATCTTTAGCGCAATTTCGGTGGCGGACGCGCCATCCGAACCGTAAAAACAGTGCCCCAGCCCTTTCGGTGCTAGGTCGCGCAGGCGTTCGGAGAGTTCAACTACCGGTTCATGCGTAAAACCCGCCAGCATCACGTGTTCGATCCGGTCTAACTGATCGTGCAGTGCGGCATTAATGCGCGGATTGGCGTGGCCGAACAGATTTACCCACCATGAGCTGACTGAATCTAAATATCTTTTATTATCAAAGTCATATAGCCAAACTCCGCTGCCGCGCGCAATTGGCACCAGCGGAAATGATTCGTAATGCTTCATCTGCGAGCAGGGGTGCCAGACGGCAGACAGGCTGCGGCTGACCAGATCGGCGTTGGTAGGTGAGGTGTTTTGCATCAGGCAATCATAACGAATTTGCTTGTATTGCGCTTGCCGGATCGTTTTATGCGACACTGGCAGACAGATAGAACAAACTCAATTTAAGGAGTGCATATGCGTATTTTAATCACAGGCGGAACAGGATTGATCGGGCGGCAATTGTGCCGCGTGTTGCTGGCTGAAGGGCATCAGCTCACCGTATTGAGCCGTCGTCCTGCTACGGTCGCGGCTAAATGTGGCACTGCGGTTCAGGCCATGGCTAGTCTTGCCGAATATTCTGCGGGTGTCTGCTTTGATGCGGTGATCAATTTGGCTGGTGAGCCGATTGCAGATCAGTCATGGAGTGAAAAACGCAAAAAGGCCTTGCGGGACAGTCGAGTTGAACTTACCCATGAATTGGTTGATCGCATCGCAGCGGCTCAGTGTAAGCCGGCCGTATTGCTGTCTGCTTCTGCGATCGGTTTCTATGCCGATCGCGGCGATCTCGCGCAGGATGAGTCCGCGCCCGCAGGCCATGATTTTCCTGCGAAGTTGTGCGTAGATTGGGAGGCGGCCGCTCTTGCCGCCGAAAAGCTGGGGGTGCGCGTCTGTCTGCTGCGCAGCGGATTGGTTTTGAGCCGCGATGGCGGTTTGCTCGAACGTATGGTGCCGCCGTTCAAGCTAGGCATGGGCGCGCGAATAGGTAACGGACGCCAGTGGATGAGCTGGATTCATATCGATGACCTCGTGGCGATGCTAGTCAAGTTGTTGCACGATGAAAACGCCAGCGGTCCGTACAATCTGACTGCGCCTAACCCGGTTAGTAATGCCGAATTCACCACTACCCTGGCTGAGACTTTGCATCGTTCGGCCAGGATTGCTGCACCCGCTTCGTTGATCAAATTCACTATGGGCGAGCGTGCCTGTTTGCTGCTGGAAGGGCAGCGAATTTTGCCGAGCAGGATGACGGAAAGTGGTTATCAGTTCGCATTTGAAAGTCTCGCGCTAGCGCTGGGCAACGTGTTGGCTAAGTAGCTTTTTCTTCGTTAACCATGCGGTAAATGCCGGATTTACTTTGAGTATTATCCTATCTGTGGCATCCTTCGCTACTTAAGTGTAGTCAATATTAATAACGCCCTGGTGCTACAGACTACGGGCGACTGTTGGAGGATAGCAGCAATGAAGTGTGTAGATGATTTTCGCCTGCGCTTTGGTTCACGCGAATTAGTGCCCATCATGATAGGCGGTATGGGTGTAGATATTTCCACCGCCGAATTGGCGCTTGAGGCAGCGCGCCTAGGCGGGATCGGACACATTTCCGATGCGATGCTGCCGACGGTCACCGACAAGCGTTACAAGACAAAATTCGTCAGTGAAAAGCAAAAGCAATACAAGCTGAACATTCTGAATGCCGATAAATCCATCGTGAAATTCGATCTGGAGCAGGTTGCTGAAGCTTCACGGATACACGTTCGACGCACCATGGAAGCCAAACGCGGCGACGGCATGATTTTTATCAACTGTATGGAAAAGTTGACCATGAACGCGCCGCGCGAAACTTTGCGCACGCGTATGCTGGCGGCGCTGGACGAAGGTATCGACGGCATCACGCTGGCGGCGGGGCTGCATCTGGGTTCGTTCGCCATGATGCAGGATCATCCGCGCTTTCACGACGCCAAGCTAGGCATCATCGTATCTTCCGTGCGCGCCTTGCAGTTGTTCCTGCGCAAGAATGCCAAGATCAACCGTTTGCCCGATTACATCGTGGTGGAAGGCCCGTTAGCCGGTGGTCACTTAGGTTTCGGTATGGACTGGGCGCAATACGATTTACGCACCATTACCACTGAAGTCATCCAGTTTCTGAAGACTGAGCAGCTCGACATCCCGGTTATTCCGGCCGGCGGCATTTTTACCGGCAGCGATGCGGTCAGCTATCTGGAAACCGGTTCTGCGGCGGTGCAAGTCGCAACGCGCTTTACCGTGGCCCAAGAATGCGGCATTCCGCCTAAGATTCAGCAGGAATATTTCAAGGCCAGCGAAGAAGATATCGAAGTGAACACCTTGTCACCCACCGGTTATCCGATGCGTATGATCAAGGGTTGTCCTGCCATCGGATCCGGTATACGTCCGAATTGCGAAGCCTTTGGCTACGTGCTCGACGGGACCGGTAAGTGCGGCTATATCGATGCATATAATCGCGCGGTTGAAGCCAGTCCGGATGAGAAGAAAATTGTCGTTTTAGACAAGACTTGTTTGTGCACGCACATGCGCAACTACGATCTGTGGACCTGCGGGCATTACGCCTATCGTTTGAAGGACACCTCGCATCGCAACGAGGACGGTACTTATCAACTGCTGACCGCTGAACACATCTTCAAAGACTATCAGTTCAGCAAAGACAATAAGATCGGCCTACCGCCCAAAAAATAAATAGTCCTGCCGCTCTTGAAATAGAGAGCGGCTATCCCCATTAACAGCATCTGCGGGCGGAGCTTACGGAGCGCTGCCCCTGCATTTAATCCAACTCATTGATTCAGGAGAAATAAATATGAAAATTCGTCCTTTGAACGATCGCGTCATCGTCAAGCGTATGGAAGAAGAGCGTAAAACCGCTTCTGGTATCGTGATTCCCGATGCCGCTACCGAAAAGCCGGATCAAGGCGAAATTATCGCCGTCGGCAATGGCAAGACAGGTGACGACGGTCGTCTGCAAGCGATGACGGTTAAAGTCGGCGATCGCGTATTGTTCGGCAAATATGCAGGTCAGGCTTTCAAGATGGACGGTCAGGAATACATGACGATGCGCGAAGACGACATCATCGGTATCGTCGAAGCGTAATTTTTATGGCCCGATGCCGGCAAATGTCCGGCATCACGGTATTAAACAATTAAGGAGTGTAAAACATGGCAGCTAAAGACGTAAAGTTTCACGACGCAGCGCGCAGCAAAATGGTTATCGGTGTCAATATTCTGGCCGATGCAGTTAAAGTAACACTGGGCCCTAAGGGTCGCAATGTGGTTTTGGATCGTTCATACGGTTCTCCTACCATCACTAAGGATGGTGTTTCTGTCGCCAAAGAAATCGAACTGAAGGACAAGTTCGAAAACATGGGCGCACAAATGGTTAAGGAAGTCGCTTCCAAGACTTCCGATGTTGCTGGTGACGGTACTACGACTGCGACTGTATTGGCGCAATCGATCGTTATGGAAGGCATGAAGTTTGTTGCTGCCGGCATGAACCCGATGGATCTGAAGCGCGGTATCGACCAAGCGGTTATCGCTGCGGTTGCCGAGCTGAAGAAGCTGTCCAAGCCATGTACCACCAGCAAGGAAATTGCTCAAGTTGGTAGCATCTCTGCGAATTCTGACACTGTCATCGGCGAAAAAATCGCTGCTGCGATGGAAAAAGTTGGCAAAGAAGGCGTCATCACTATTGAAGATGGCACCGGCCTGGAAGACGAGCTGGACATCGTTGAAGGTATGCAGTTTGACCGCGGCTATCTGTCACCTTACTTCATCAACAACCAGGATCGTCAACTGGCATTGATGGAAAACCCGTACATCCTGTTGCATGACAAGAAGGTATCCAACATCCGCGACCTGCTGCCTATCCTGGAACAAGTTGCTAAGGCCGGCCGCCCATTGCTGATTATCGCTGAAGATGTCGATGGCGAAGCACTGGCTACACTGGTAGTCAACAACATCCGTGGCATCTTGAAGACGGTTGCTGTAAAGGCACCTGGTTTCGGAGATCGTCGCAAGGCTATGCTGGAAGACATCGCGATTTTGACCGGCGGTACGGTGATCGCTGAAGAAGTTGGTTTGACACTGGAAAAAGCCACTCTGGAAGATCTGGGCCAAGCCAAGCGTATCGAAGTAGGCAAGGACAACAGTATCATCATCGACGGCGCTGGTAGTGAAGACGCAATCAAATCGCGTATCGGTCAGATCAACAAGCAAGCTGAAGAGTCAACCAGCGACTACGACAAAGAAAAACTGCAAGAACGTAAAGCCAAACTGGCTGGCGGCGTTGCTGTAATCAAAGTCGGTGCTGCAACTGAAGTTGAAATGAAGGAAAAGAAGGCGCGCGTAGAAGATGCATTGCACGCAACCCGTGCTGCGGTTGAAGAAGGCATTGTACCTGGCGGCGGCGTAGCTCTGCTGCGTGCTAAGGTTGCTGTTGCCGGTCTGAAGGGCGACAACCACGATCAAGACGCTGGTATCACCATCGTTCTGCGTGCCATGGAAGCACCTCTGCGCGCCATCGTGCAAAATGCCGGTGACGAGCCATCTGTTGTGGTTAACAAAGTATCTGAAGGCTCTGGCAGCTACGGTTACAACGCAGCGACCAGCGAATATGGCGACATGTTGGCGATGGGTGTTGTTGATCCAACTAAGGTGACGCGCGTTGCATTGCAAAATGCAGCTTCGATCGCCGGTCTGATGCTGACAACAGCCTGTATGGTTGCTGAGTTGCCTGAAGACAAGCCAGCTGGTGGTATGGGTGGCGGCGACATGGGCGGTATGGGCGGCATGATGTAATGCAGCTCGATTGCTGATTTTTCAGCAATCACGAAAACCCCGCTGATGAAACTACTAGCCATTCGACTAGGCCGCTAAATAACAGCGGCTGAGTCGCTGGTTATTCGGCGGGGTTTTTTTTATCTAATTGTTTATTAATAAGTATTTGAAATTGCGCGGCTGTACTTTTACGCTGTTGAAAATATATGTGGTTGATTGTGTATTTTGAATTGCTGTTTTTCAAAATGCAGGTATAATGCGCCCCTCCTGAAGCGGGAAGGTTTACTTCAAGCTTGTGTGGATAATGGCCTGATAGCTCAGTCGGTAGAGCAGAGGATTGAAAATCCTTGTGTCGGTGGTTCGATTCCGCCTCGGGCCACCAATTTAAACAAAGACTTGCAGAAATGCAGGTCTTTTGTCTTTTGTGCTGGGGTTACGCCGGGGTTACGTTCTGAGTGCATTTCAGTCAATACAAGTACATTCTTTGATATGCTTCTCCCCCTTGAGCTTCTATTTCCTGATTAATATCATGAGTGAAAATACATCGGCACCTGATTGGTTCAATATCGAAAAATATGGGCCTATGCTTCGCCTAAGTTTCCGTGAATGGGCAACTCAAATAGGTAACAGGATTCATTTGGGTAAGCTACTTGAAATCGGAATGATTGATTTATTCGATGAACAGTTTGCGATGATGATGGCCGATCCATTTGTTGATCTAGGATTTAAAGCTACAAATCCCTCAGATAAAACTTTATATCCGCTGACGGTTAAAGGTGCAAAAACGATTGTTGATGTTTTGTCTGAAGCCGATTGCGGTGATAAAGATTTCTGTGATAACAAGCTGCGAGAAATTCATCCTGATATGTATGCTGGACGTGCGCATTTGTTTATAAATTTGCGTGCCCCAAAGGAGTTGCTGAAAAAACAATTTGAGGCTTGGCTGGAACTTTCATTGCTTGAGCGTGATCGATCCGCAGCAATATCGTCAGCAGTTCTTGGGCACTTAAAAGCGGGCCACCCTATTTTGCCTTTTCAGGATCTTTTCCTGTGGTATACACGTCAAGGTTTGGATATACCTTCAGATTTTGAGATGTTTAAATTGCTTAAACTTACTGGAAGAGATGCTGCTAGGGCAACTAGGAATAAGGCATGCACAGCATTCACGTTGGACTACTATTTCGATCTAAAGTTTTCTGCATCGGCAGAAGAGTAATCCCTCCCCTATTGTAGTTAACCTACTTTCAAGTTCATGTCATAAGCCTAGTGCGGGGATTTTTTTGAATTTTACCCCCGCAGAGTAAATCTTTGCACCCTGTAAATTTCGTTTCAGAGCTGGTGCTTTTACTGGCTCACTACTGAAAGGAAATTTATATGTCCCAGATCCAAACCCTGCTTAACCGTAAGCAAACCGCCGAAGTTCTTGGCATCAAACCTCAGACCTTATCCGTCTGGTCCTCAAGCAAACGCTATGATCTACCGTTTATTAAGGTCGGTAGTCGAGCGCTGTATTCCCCTGCGGACATTGACGCCTTCATTGCTCGTCGCCGTGTTGGAGGTGCAGCATGATCTCCGCCAAATATACAGCAATCTATACGGCCATCCAAAGTCAATGGTCGGCATCGGGGGCGACAACTTCCTTGGACAAAATGACGGATGATGAGCTCAACAAGCTTTTGGATGGATGCGATGGCCTCGATAATATCTTGGTTGATGGCGGGCCGTTGTATTACCTGACTGTTCAGAAGCGGCTTTCTCGTCCGCTAGGCAGCCTCGAGGAGTTAAGTGCCTTGCACGCCTATCAGTCCAAACTCGACGAACAGGCAAGAGCACAGAATATCGGGGAAGTGCTTTCGCACGAAGTGGCCGATGATGTCGTTAACGTGAACATGTTTCTCTATGACATCGACGGCAATAAGGACGAAAGTGCACCAGCCATGAATGCGTTCAAGGTATTGCAGAAGTATTTGTGCCAGATTCAGCCATGCCATGATGGATTATGGAAGCTCGATATCAAACGAGTTCAGTACCCGAACGGGGTGGTGACAGTCAATGCTGTTATTTCTGCTGTTGTTCACGGAGGCCATGCTAACGCCTAATCACTGACTGGCCTGAGCGGGTGGGTGCAGGTTGCCTGCCCGCGTTTCAGGTCGCAGGATTGTGAGGAAAAAAATTATGAGAATAAAAAATCAAGAAATCGGCAACATGCAACATAGCAAACTGAAACTGGCGATCGACGATGCCCTGCGTACGCACGAAGTTGCTGCTGTAAAAAGCGCGTCAATTATCGTGCCCGAGTCAGTTGCAACATTCGATCCTGTCACTCGTGCTAAAGACCTGTTGGGACTTTATTACACAACTGAGGCTATCAACTTTGAATTGGTCAAGGAGCTTGCGCTTGATTGCCTCGATTCAATTTTGGAACACTGGTTGCCTGACGGTGAGAGGCGTGGTCGCCAGTATGTGCCGTACAACACGTTGCGGGACGATGCTGAGTTGGGATCGTTTCAGATTAATACCGAAAACGGAATTTGGATGGATTTTGCCACAGACGATAAGGGTGGCGATCCTATCAGCTTGGTCGCATATTTGGAAAAGGGCATTAGCCAGACCGCTGCCGCAGTGAAAATTCTGGACCTTATCGCCGGGCTCAAAACTGACGATGTCGCTCTGGTAGTGAAGGCGCAGACAAAACCTGTAACTGCCAAAGGTAATTTTACCGCCATCATGCCTGTACCTGAAGAGGCGATGAAGAAGCGCCCGGTTTTCTTTGGCTCGAAATTGGGTTCTCCAGTGGCAACCTGGGAATATCGCAATGCTGCTGGAGAGGTGTTGTTCTGTGTGAACAGATTTAACACCGCAACCGGTGGCAAGTCGTTTCTGCCACAGATCTTTTGCAATGATGAGGAAGCGGGAAATACACTCTGGAAAAACATGGCCCCTCCTGTACCTCGTCCGGCTTACGGCTTGGATCGTCTGGCTGCGAGACCGGATGCACACGTTCTTTTTGCAGAAGGCGAGAAGTCTGCCGATGCCGCTCAACGTCTGTTCCCGGAATTCGTTGCCGTCACGACGATGAACGGATCGCAGTCACCTGAAAAATCAGACTTTACGCCCTTTGCTGGTCGCAAGGTATTGATCGCACCGGACAATGATGAAGCCGGAGAGGGATACGTTAGTAAGCTGAAGACATTACTTGCGGGAGCTGGAGCCGTGGTCGTGGCCGTGATGCGCTTGGAGAAGTTGGCGAAGGGTGATGCACCGCTGGCAAAGGGGTACGATTTGGCTGATGCTGAAGCCGACGGTTGGACTGCCGATGAGTTGGCTGTGTTGGGCGATAACCTGTGGGAGTTGGTAGAAATGCCGCCGCCCACACTGGAAACGCTGCTGGACTATTCGACATATTTCGGTAAAGAGCTTTACGGAAAAGGGTTGGCATATTGTGACAATCAGCTACTGGGTTATACCGACGGCTACTGGCCTGCGCTTAATATGGATGTGGATGTTAAGCAGCCAATTATGCGACTGATGCAACAAGGTGCCAATGCGTCTAGGGTAAGTTCAGTTGTTGAACTGATTAAAATTCAGTACGCAGCTATGCCGGATCGATTTGAGAGGCAGTCGCAGTTGATTTGCGTTAATAACGGTACGCTTAACCCAATGAAAGGGCGGCTGCATTCGCACAATGCCAAGCACCATCTGACCAATATGATGGATATAACCTTCGATCCCGCAGCTAAGTGCGAGTTGTGGCGTCAGACTTTGGGCGAGATATTTGCGCCGGATGCTGATAAAGCAGAAAAAATCCAGCTACTGCAAGAATTCATCGGTTACTGCCTGATACCGGAGACACGCATGCATAAGTTTCTCTGGATGGTTGGTGGCGGTGGTAATGGTAAGTCGTTGATCTTGGAAGTGCTGAATGCGTTGATTGGCAAAGACAATATCAGCCATGCCCAGATCGAGCGACTGCAAGAGAAGTTTGTCCGTGCCGAATTGCAAGGTAAGCTGGTCAATATCAGCTCGGAAATGTCGGCACAGGCCACTGTCTCCGATGGGTATCTGAAGCAGATTGTTGCTGGCGATGTGGTCGAAGCGGAGCGCAAGTACCAGCCATCGTTCTCGTTCAAGCCTTACGCCCGCTTGATTGGGGCGACGAATATCTTGCCGCGACTATTGGATCACTCAGACGGGTTCTTCCGTCGTGCGATGATACTGCGCCTGAACCGTCAGTTTACTGAAGCTGAGCAGGATAAGCAGCGTGTAGCGAAGCTGATGCTTGAATTGCCAGGTATTCTGAACTGGGCCATTGAAGGGCTGCAACGTTTACTTGCCCGGACGTATTTTGAACTGCCGCCAAGTTCAAAGGAAGAGGTGGAAAACTATCGGGTAAACTCTGACCCGGTACGCCAGTTTGCCGATGATTTTCTTGTGGCGACCGACGATAGAAGTCATTGGGTTTTAGGGAGTACGCTATACGATGCTTATAAATCGTGGAATTTTGATAATGGGTACAAGATGTTAGCCAGCAATCAGTTCGCTGAGCGATTGTCCTCTATCGGTTTCAACAAAAGGCGGAGTAGCGATGGCCGATATTGGGAAGCTAAATACACTGGCTTTGTCGGGTGTGGGTTTCCCGTGACTGAATTGCCTGGGATCTCAGCGATGGCTAACAAGTACAAGGTGTAATTTTGTGACGGGTGTGACGGGCTTAGTGTCGCCCTTAGACCATACCCGTCACCCTCAAAACCTCAGCAGATAAGGGGTTCAGGCCAAACAGTGACGGGTGTGACGGGTATTTCTTAAAAGTAGATAGATAATTTTAGGGATAGCCATGGAAGGCTGATAGATTTATATGAAAATATAATATATAAAAGTTTGTTGGCCAGACCCGTCACACCCGTCACTTTGCTCAATATCATCGAATTTACAGCTGATTTAGGTGTGACGGGCTTGTGCCAGACCTGACACTTTTTGACTGTACCCGACACTGGCTAGTAAGAATCTTTCAACCCACTAGCGGCAATGCTTGAAATGTCCAAAACACCCAAAGTTGTCCCTTGCTTGCAGACAATACCGGAAATGACGTACGCTGCCGCCATTGCTTGCCGAATTTGCAGGAAACCAAGATGACCGAAGACGACCAACCCCTTATCCACTCCCCACTCAGCCAAACCCTGACCCGTGACGGGAAATCCGTAGAGGTGCACATATACGACGATGGTAAGGATGGCTGGATTCTGGAAACAGTCGATCAGTACGGCAACTCCGTGGTTTGGGATCTGCCTTTCCCTACCGACACTGAAGCCTTGGACGAGCTGCTAATTACGATAGAGGAAGAAGGCATCGACGTGCTGATCGGTCAGCCTCCGATACCACCCAAACCAAACCCATTACAAGCTATGGCTCCACTGTCAGAAGAAGAAATTGATGAGCTTGGAGGGTTCTTGATGTCGGGTGCCACCTCTGACGATGCCATGATGATGGACTGTCTGGACGGCTTTCTAACCGCCATCGTCTCCGGCCCTGTCATGCTCAGTCCTAGCGTGTGGCTGCCAAGAGTATGGGGTGACACGGCCAAAGATACGCCCAAGTTCAAAAACCGTAAGCAGGCGGATCGCATTACCAGCCTGATTATGCGTCATCTCAATGGCATTATTTGGAGCCTGTACCAAGACGCAGACACGTTCAAGCCTGTCTTCGATTCTCGCTTTATCGAAGACGATCCTCATGAGTATATCGATGCTGAAATGTGGGCGTACGGATACATCTGCGGGATTGAGTTACAGGGGTTAAGCTGGAAGCCATTCTTCGATGAGCCTGCAAACTTAGTGGTGCTGCGGCCTATACATTTGCTCGGTGCTGATGAGGTCACTGAAGAAGAGCAGGCGTTGACCGTAACCCTAGCTCAACGTGAAGCGTTGTCCAAACAGATACCGGCTAGTGCTGTTTGGATATACCGGTTCTGGCAACCTTATCGCCGTGCTGTAGCTGAACGTACCATCGCTACCAGTTATCAGCGTGAGAATCCCAAGATCGGACGTAACGATCCCTGCCCTTGCGGTAGTGGCAAGAAGTACAAAAAATGCTGCGGTGCTTCAACGGTGTTGCACTGACCTGCTTGTTACAATACCGCCATGTGTAGCCATTACGAATCCGTCAAAGACCATAACCTGCTGAAGTCCCACTTCGGCGTAGACACCATCCCCGACGGCATGAAGGAAGACCTATGGCCTGGCTACATGGGCGTCTTCGTTCGCAACACTGAAGCCGGAACAGAGCGTGAAATGATCCTCGGGTCATTCGGTCTGATACCTCACTGGTCACCTGATACCAAGATCGCCCGTAGCACCTACAACGCTCGTTCAGAGACAGTCGCAGAGAAACCTAGCTATCGTGACGCTTGGCGATTAGGTCGTCGTTGCATCATTCCTGCGGCTGCTTTTTATGAGCCTGACTGGCGTACTGGTAAAGCGATACCGACCAGAATAGCTCGAGCTGATGGTAAGCCTATGGGTATCGCTGGGTTATGGACAGGCTGGAAATCGCCTAATGGTGACATCCTGCGCAGCTATACAATGCTGACCATCAATGCCGATGCCCACCCGCTGATGTGTCAGTTCCATAAGCCTGTCGATGAGAAGCGAATGGTGGTGATACTGCCTGAAGGGTCTTATGGGGATTGGCTGAGTTGTGATGGTGAGGAAAGCCGGGAATTTCTTAGGGAGTACCCGGCTGAGATGTTGGTGGCTGAGTCGGGGTGAAGCAAACAAGTTCAAGTGATGAAGTGGTAGTTCATGTGTCATGAGCATTCACTTTGAATGATTTGCGTGCGCAGCAGTGGTTGTGAGAATTTCGAAGAAATTAAATCGTTTACAACGAGGGGGAAACAATGCATTTGCTGATGTTCGATACCTGTGTATGGCTTGAGCTCTCGTCAAAGAAGAGTGATCTTCCTATACTAGCTGCTATCGAATACCTTACAGGCCAGGGAGTTATAAGGTTGCTTCTTCCGAATGTTGTGAGAGAAGAATTTCAACGAAACAAAGACCGCGTTGCAAACCAGACTCGTCAACGCCTATCTCAGGAATGCAAAGTAGTTAAAGAACTCGTGGAATCTTTCGGTGGCGAAAACAAACATCAGGCAATCAGCATCATTAATGATGTAAATCACCGACTACCAATATTGTCTGAAGCAAGCTACATGACCATAAACCGTATTGAAGCGCTTTTTTCTGGTGCGATTAATGTCGATGTTTCTGACTCGTCTAAGGTAAAGGCCGCTAATCGAGCTATATTTAAACTCGCTCCGTTCCATAAAAATAAAAATAGCGTTGCCGATGCAGTGCTGGTGGAAGTTTTCGACGAGTTCAGGCAAGCAAATTCTGTCGATTATGAATCTTTTAGATTTATTACTGTTAATCACACCGATTTCTCGGACAGTGACCATCGCAGGCCACATCCAGATCTGGCTAGTATTTTTTCCCAACCATCATCTTTGTATTTCATTACGCCCAGTGCTGCATTGGCTGACTTGGCCGACCCGGAGGAAGTTGAATTTGAGACAGGGTATGCTTGGGAGGATGAGACACGTGGACTCTTTGAAATACTCGATGCTATGGACGAGTTTACGGACAAAATTTGGTACAACAGGCATTGCAACAGAGCGCATGGCATAGAGGCAGGGAGTATTAAATTGATTCCCAATGATGTAGAGCGCTACTCCAATGATGTGATTCACGATGGAATTTGGGCTGGAGCATTAAATGCCGCTGAGGCTGTAAAGGAGAAATATGAAGATACAGGACCGTGGGATGACTTCGAGTGGGGTATGTTGAATGGCAAGCTTTCTGCACTTCGTTGGGTTCTTGGTGACGATTGGGATAATCTTGATACTTAGCTAATTCTAGTATTTAAATAGTTTCGAGGGGTATGATTGACAACAGAACGAACGTTCACTACGATGAGCGACATTCCTCGTCACTATAAAATCATGTCCTCATCGTTGCACCAATCCGTATCAGCCCCCTTGATAGGCTCCCAGCCTATCCTTGCACCTCTGTTCAGTCACAAAGTTCCAGCCGGATTCCCATCTCCTGCCGACGATTATATTGAAGGCAGACTGAGCCTAGACCAGCACCTGATTCAGCACAGGGATGCCACGTTCTTTGTTCGTGCTAAGGGTAACAGCATGGTCGGTGCTGGCATATTCGATGGTGATCTGCTAGTGGTGGATCGCTCATTAAATCCATCGTCGGGTGATATTGTGATTGCCGTGCTTGATGCCGAATTAACGGTAAAACGTCTGATTCAGCGTGACGGACTGGTGATCCTTAAACCGGAAAACCCTGAGTTCGACGAGATCGTGCTCAAAGACGGTCAGGAGTTGCAGGTCTGGGGCGTTGTAACCTCCACGACCAAGAAGTTCATCTAGGTCAGCCATGCCCATCGCCCTCGTTGACGTTAATAATTTTTATGTTTCGTGTGAGCGTGTCTTTAACCCGAAGCTTGAAGGCAAGCCGGTTGTCGTCCTGTCCAACAATGACGGTTGTGCAGTGGCTCGATCCAGTGAAGTGAAGGCGTTGGGTGTCAAAATGGCTGAGCCGTGGTTCAAGATGGAGAAGCTGGCTAAGCAGCACGGCATTATTGCTCTGTCCAGTAACTACACTTTGTACGGCGACTTGTCTGCACGGGTCATGTCGATCCTGTCCACGTTCTCACCCAGGCAGGAGGTCTATTCGATAGACGAATGCTTCCTAGACTTGGCTGGATTCGATCCGAAGGTGCTGATGGCTTACGGTCAGACTATCCGCAAAACCATTAAGCAGCATATCGGCATTCCGGTATGTGTAGGCATTGCCGATACCAAGACTCTAGCAAAACTGGCTAACCACTGCGCTAAAAAACGATACGCTGGCAAGGATGGTGTGTGTGATTTCGGGCGTTACACTCCGACTCAAATCAGCAAGCTATTTGCAACCATCCCTGTTGGTGACATCTGGGGAATCGGTCGCAAGATCGCTGAGAAACTGATCGCTATGAGAATCGAAACCGTAGAAGACCTGCGAACAGCAGATCAGGCCAGAATGCGTCAGCAGTTTTCCATAGTGGTTGAGCGTACCATTAAAGAGTTAAACGGCATTCCCTGCATAGAACTGGATGCCGCCAATACACCCCGACAGCAAATCATGGTGTCACGGTCGTTCGGACAGGAAGTGTCCAACTACGATGACCTGGCTGAATCTGTGGCGTACTTCGCTACCACTGCGGCGGAGAAGTTGCGGAAGGATAGTTCTGTCGCTGCAAGTCTGTGTGTTTTCATTCAGACGAATCCATTTAAAGAGAAAAATCAACAATATAGCCCTTCGATTGTTGTGCCTACGGGTGAGCCCACGGACGATACCAGCAAGCTTGTAAGCGCTGCTATACGAGGTCTGAGAGCCATCTACAGGACTGGTTTTCAGTATAAGAAAAGCGGAGTTTTACTCATGGGTTTGCAACCAAAGGGCGCAGTTCAGGCTACGCTGTTCGATGATACAGCTGCGCAGGAGAAGTCTGACAAGCTGATGCAGGTCATGGATTCGGTTAATCGACGTATGGGCAAAGGCAGTATGACGATTGCTGCGTCGGGCACTAAACAGCGCTGGGCTATGCGCCGGGACAGCAAGTCACCGAACTATACGACTGACTGGGACGAGTTGCCGGTGGCGGGCTGAACAGCACCTGTTAGCAATCCACCCCCTCCCGCAACGCCTTCCCAGCCTTGAAATGAGGACAGACCGTAGCCGGAGTCACCAACCTCTCTCCCGTCCTCGGGTTTCGGGCATTCCTCTCTGGTCTGTGGTTCATCTGAAACGACCCGAACCCACGAATCTCAACCCGGCCATTACGGCTAACCTGATTGGCGATGCCGTCTAGGATGGTCGCTACGCTGGTTTCTACGTCAGCTTTTAGCAGTTCTGGAAATTTGTCAGCGAGGACTGCGATGAGTTCGGATCTGAGCATGATGGTGGCGGTGAAAAGGGAACGTGTCGGGGATGGTTGGATTTTACCGGAAGTTTGGCTGTGTGAATTATTTGTGAAAGAGGAACTAATCGGTTGGTTTTGTAAGGTTGACGCAAGGATGGGCGTGTAGGATGTCAAAGCAATCTAGCGGGGAAGAACGAAGTTTTGCTTGTTGATCTGGCTTGTACCAGTTTGTTTTTATTAATATAAATTAAACAGAAACGCCTTTAGTCATTCGTTTGAATTAGACCGAGCGAGCTAATGAAAAATAGCAATATCGACTTGATAATACTAATACAAGGTATGAGCAGATAATCCCCCAAGAACTTGCGCCGCAGTCAGTCTCTATTACAAAGGACATAAACCATGAAACGTCACGCTTCGATGAACCGCATTTACCGTCTGGTCTGGAACCAGTTAACTCACATGTGGGTTGTTGTGGCGGAGAATGCACGCGGACGTGGCAAATCATCGGGTCGTAAATTAGTCGCAGCGGCTTTGGCGTTAACTGGCGGCCTGTTTCTGACTCCTTTGGCTATGGCAGGGCCTGTCGGCGGGCAAATAAGTGCGGGCGCTGGTGCGATTTCGCAAGCAGGTGCTAACACGACGATCACTCAAACCAGTCAGAATATGGCGATTAACTGGCAGAGTTTCGGCATTGCGGCCAATGAGTCAGTACGTTTTAATCAACCCAGTGCAACTTCGATTGCATTGAATCGCATATTGGGACAAAGCCCCAGTCAAATATTCGGCAGCTTAAGCGCCAATGGCCAAGTATTTCTGTTAAACCCGAACGGCGTTCTGTTTGCGCCCGGTTCGCAAGTTAATGTGGGTGGTCTGGTCGCATCAACGCTGGGTCTGAGCGATGCTGATTTTATGGCGGGTAAATTTTCCTTTAGCAAGGGTGGTGTCGCAGGTTCAGTGGTTAATCAGGGCACATTGACGGCAGCACAAGGAGGATATATCGCCCTGCTAGCGCCCGAAGTTCGTAATGAAGGCGTCATTTCGGCAACGATGGGAACCGCTTTGCTCGCAGCAGGCGATAAAGTTTCGATTAATCTGAGCAACGGTTCATTGCTCTCCTACAATATCGATCAAGGCGCAATCAGTGCGCTGGCTGACAATAAACAATTGATACAGGCCGATGGCGGGCAAGTGTTTATGTCGGCCAAGGCGGCGGATGCGTTGAGCATGGCGGTCGTCAACAACACCGGAATTGTCGAAGCACGCACGGTGCAGAATGTGGCCGGTACGATACGACTGATGGGTGACATGAGTGTCGGCACGGTTAATGTAGCTGGAATACTGGATGCAAGCGCACTGAACGGTGGCAATGGCGGTTTCATCGAAACAAGTGCTGCGCATGTAAAAATCGCAAATGATGCGAAAGTTACTACCGCCGCCACATCTGGTTTGACGGGTTCCTGGCTGATTGACCCCGTTGACTTTACCATCGCCGCAACCGGTGGTGACATGACCGGTACGGCGTTATCAACAGCACTTGGTGGCGGAAACGTCACTATTCTAAGCAGTTCGGGTGCCGCTGGTACAGCAGGCAACGTTAACGTCAACGACGTGGTGAGTTGGAACGCTAATAAGCTGACGCTGAATGCGCAGAACAACATCAACATCAACGCCAGCATGTACGGTTCCGGTACGGCGAGCCTTGCACTGAAGTATGGGCAAGGAGCAATTAAATCAGGGAACCCTAGTAATTATTATTTAAACAATGGAGCTCAAGTGAATCTGCCGACAGGACTAAACTTCAGTACGCAGTTGGGCTCGAATGGCGTTCCTACGGTATATAGCGTTATTACAGATCTAGGTTTGGCAGCAGATGCAGTAACAGCACCGACGGTCCCAACATTACAGGGCATGGCAACGACCACCAATCTGACTGGAAACTTCGTGTTGGGTGCTAATATCGACGCCACTCAGACATCTGCTTGGAATGCCGGCGCCGGATTTACACCTGTAGGCGCATCAACTGCGAGTTCATTTGCTGGTATATTTGATGGGTTAGGACATGGTATTACAAAATTAACTATAAAGTTACCGACGACGAATTTTGTTGGTTTGTTCGGATCGACGGCTACAGGTTCCCAAATTCAGAATGTGAACTTGCTAGGTGGGAGTGTTGTTGGCGCTTACTTTGTAGGTTCTTTGGTTGGTAGTAGCAAAGCTGCGGTTAGTAATAGTTATACAACGGGTTCTGTCACCGGAGGCGGTAATGTTGGCGGCCTGATCGGAGAAAGCTGGGGTAGTGTCAGCAATAGCTATGCGACGGGTGATGTATCTGGAACAACCTATACTGGAGGCCTGATTGGAACCGTCATTGACAGTCCTGTTCGCAATAGTTATGCGACGGGTAATATATCTGGAGCAACCAATATTGGAGGACTGATTGGGTATATTGCTGGTGGAACCGTCTTCAATAGCATAATTAGTAATAGTTATGCTACGGGTGCTGTCACCGGGGGCGATATAGTTGGCGGCCTGATTGGGGGGAGCAGTGCTGGTTCTGTCAGCAATAGCTATGCCACAGGTAATATAGCTGGAATAACCTATGTTGGTGGATTAATAGGGAATAGCGGCAGTTACGTTAGTAATAGTTATGCCGCAGGCAATATATCTGGAACAACCTATGTTGGTGGATTAATAGGGAATAGCGGCAGTTACGTTAGTAATAGTTATTGGAATAGTACAACTTCTGGTCAAGCAGCAAGTTCAGGCACAGCAGCAGGACTTACGACCGCACAGATGAAGACGCAAGCTAGTTTTACTAGTTGGGACTTTGCAAATACCTGGGTGATGTACCAAGGTCAAACAAGTCCACTTTTGCGCTCATTTATGACTCCGCTGACCGTGATGGCGAACAGCGCCATAACAACGTATAACGCAATCGCTTATACCGGCGGCAATGGGGTAACTTATTCAAGTACTCCAAATAGTAATTTACTAGGAACCGTGACATACAGCGGAACATCACAAGGTGCGATTAACGCAGGTAGTTATTCAATCATTCCAGGTGGACTTTATTCCAATCAACAGGGATATATTATTAACTATGTCACAGCTGCTCTAGGTATAACTCCAGTTGGAGCGCAGGTCTTAATGGCTGTCAATACTATCGCAAATAATAAAGTCTACGACGGCACAATGACGGCGACTCTGACTGGTGGTTCTTTGGTTGGTGTTTTAAATGGTGATGTGGTCACGCTAAATCAATCTGGTTTATTTGCCAGTAAAAATGTCGGTACAAATATTGCCGTGACTGCGACCGATACATTAAGTGGACCTTCGGCTAATAACTATTTTCTAATTCAACCGATTGGTCTAACGGCAAATATAACACCTAAAGTAATTACTGCTTCAGCGACCAATGCTAGCATGGTCTATAACGGCACAGTCTATGGTAACGTTAAACTCTCCATTGCAGGTCTGATCTCTGGTGATGCTGTGAGTTATTCTGATACAGCAATATTTCCCAAGAAAAATGTTGGAACGTACAATTCAATCAACGTAGTCGGCATAACAGTAACCGGTACAGATGCGGGTAACTATACGCTGAATAATACCCAATTGACGACATCAGGAAGCATTACACCTAAGTCCATCACAGTATCTGCGGCGGCTTTCAACAAAGTGTATGACGGCACGGTTAAAGATTTGGCACAGTTAACCAGTTTGGGCGTCATCGCGGGTGATGTGGTGAAGTTTACCAATACGTCGGTTGCCTTCTCTGACAAAAATGCGGGCAACGGCAAGACGGTTACCGTAAGCGGCATCAAGATCGGCAGTCGGGATGGTGGCAACTATACGATCAATACCACTGCAACGACCACGGCCAATATCACGCCCAAGAATATTACCGTCACGGCGAGGGGCAGCAACAAGGTGTATGACGGCACGGTAAACGATACTGTCATGCTGGCGGTTACCCGAGTCATCCGGGGCGATGTGATCTCCTTTACCAACACATCCGCCACCTTTGCCGACAAGAATGCGGGGGCTGCCAAGGTGGTCACAGTATCGGGCATTGCAGCTAGTGGTGCCGATGCGGGCAACTATACGTATAACACGGTAGCCACCACCACTGGCAAAATTACGCAAAAAACAATCACCGTAGCGGCAACTGGCACAAACAAGGTGTTTGACGGCACGGTAAACGATGTGGTTTCTTTGGCGAGTCAGGGAATCCTGTCCGGTGATATCGTGAATTTTGCAGATACGTCCGCGACCTTTGCGAACAACAAAGTGGGGGCAGGCAAGGTCGTCACGGTTAAAGGTATCACTGCGAGTGGTGTGGACGCATTGAATTACAGGCTTGGCAACACGACTGCGACCACGACGGCTAGCATTACGCCTTAATCCGGACTTTGCGTGCCGTTATAACTGAAGACAAAATCACCCGCTCAGGCGGGTGAAATAATTTGAAAATGTGAGATACGTGATATGGCTTCCCTATAAAGCCTGCGTCAACTGTCGCCGTCTTGCATGATAGCGACCCCCTTGAAGAACGTTAATCACTCACGAACTTTCAAAACTTTGTGAGCGATCACCGGCCCGTAACCCCTGTAAACATTGGGATTGCTAAGGATTGACCACCTCTAATATATATAGTGTAGATAGACATAAAAAATTAAAAACAGTCCAGACTAATCCAGACCAAGCTCTCACTAATCCAGCCCAACCTAAAAAACTCCTGCAAAAACTAAGCAGGAGCCAAGGGCCAACCTAGCCCCCGAAGATGAAACTCAAAATCCAACCACCCAGACACAGCAAAGCCAGTCCCAATATCATCAGCAATACAGGTACGATGATCAGAACGAATAGCCCGATCAGCGCAGTCATGACAACCCCTGTCCAGCCCTAGCAGCCTTCCCGTCCAGCTTATCCTTCAGGCTGCTTTTCCCTGTAACGCTCCCAGCACCAGTCACGCCGCCACCATCACCCATCTCAACTGACTCCCCCTCCACCGGAAAGAACTCTTCCAACACAGCAGGCACCTCGTCCTCCGTCTCTTCAAATGCGCCGTTCTCGAAGCCCAACTTAGCAGCAGCGTCGAGGGCGACTTGGTCGTGACCGACTTCTCTACGCTGATCGTTTAATGCTCTGGCTTCAGCGATGGCCTCTTCCAGTGTCATCCCGTCCCGTATTGCTAAATCGACGTAATAGACTGGAGCCCGATGAGACTGAGTCGTAGATTTCGCCCTTAACTTCATGGACAACGGCAAGCAGGCTAAGAGATTCCCAGATACGGCTTGGAAATAACTCAGTCTGGCGGCGAGAGTGCGTATTGAGTTGAAGCCGGTAGTGCGGAAGATGAACGAACCGAGCGCATCTTCCTGCTCTGCTATTTGAACGTTCATCCGACCGTAGGGTTTACATCCAGCTTTACTCCCCCAGTCACAGGCACTGGGCGAAGGGCAAGGCAAGCTCAACAAACCTTCCTGCCCGATACGCTTACAGGTCTCACCGTTACCGACACAGACAGGCCTACCTGTAGTCCGGTCAAATAGGCTGTACTCGGCTCGCAGGTTCAAGTCTGGATCGCTGAATAAGACTGTCACTGGAATTGACCTGATTTTGCCGTTTGAGGCTTTTCTGATTGCTTCGTCATACGGATGCGTCACCCAGCCATCCTTGTTTTGCACCTGAGTAGTGATGGTGAACTGGTCGTCCTTTTCCGGCAATCGCTTACCGTTCTTCTCGACCATCCTGCCGATTGATATTCGCCCCAGTACCGGCGGCGTTATTGCGAGTCCTTTAATCATGGTGCTCTCCTTTTCGATTGTTTAATTCTGTGATCCTCGCCAGAGCTGGCGTAGGGTGAAACATTGCTGTCACATGCTGACCTTAGAATCCGAGCCCCTAAATCCCAACAAGAGGAAGATATGAATCAACTACACAGCCCGATACATCCGGGCAAAATCCTGCAAGAAATTTGGCCTGAAGGCCTGACACTGACTGCTGCGGCTGAGAAATTTAGTCTGCCCCGTTCAACCTTGTTTAACATCCTGATGGGTGATGCCAGCATCACAATCAACATGGCAATCAAGCTGCACAACTGGAGTGGAATCAGCACTGAAAGGTGGCTGCGTATGCAAATTGCCTATGACGAATGGATTGCAAAGCGTCACTTCCGCACCAACGAAACAACCTTCCCGCTTGCTGCCTGACTAGACGGAGATCAGAAAACGACGACTGCCTGATTTAGTCGTTGAATAGCGTTGTAACAGGTCAGGCTGGTCAGAAATCAACTTCGCCGTATCTAATACAACCCCATCTTTACTACGTCGCCACGTCACCTCTCCGCCCTCAAAAACGGCCTTCGAGGCATCGCCCATGCGTTGTTGAATACTTTGCTTAAGCCTGGATTCCAGAGCGTTCTGTGTGGTTATAGAGGCTCTGACGGCCACAAGATCAGCGAAGATGGCACCCATTCCAACATCGTCTGCAAGGTTCAAAACTGAGCCAGAATCTTGAGGGTAAAGTGCTCGCAAAGCTGTATCGGCAGAATCAGAACCGTCAGCTGGCGGTGGCGTATCGGTTTCAACATATTGCCAAAACTGAGCCTCTAACTCGATCAGTCTGGCGATCATGGCCTCGTCCCGTTCAATGCGATAGGTGCGAAACTCATTGCCACAAACCAGTACAGCTACATCAGCAGCAGCTTTTCCGGTCACCGCCAGCTGGTGCATCACTTGTAGCTGAACATATTCCGGCACACCTTCACGCCACAGCTTTGCACCGTTCATGCCAGCCGTTTTGCATTCCAATACCTGCACCTCAGCCGAACCCATCACCTCTCTGTCCAGATTAGCCAGCATCCACGAATATTCAGGGTGTTGCAGGACAGCATTGACCCGTCTAATTTTGTTACCAGTTTTCTTGGTGTAATGGGTGGCAACGAAGGCTTCCAGTAACGTCCCCCAGTACATCGGACTACTGTCATCGTCAGGATCAGGCTTCGGTAGGTCAGCATCACGCCCCGTTTTCTCCATCCAAAGTTCCAGTTGAGACTTGTACGGATTGAGACCAACGGCAGCGGCAGCATCACTCGACCCGATACCATTCTTGCGGACATTCAGCCACGCCTCACGGCTCAGTTCATTGGTTTTAATCAAACGCAGTGCAGGACGCTTGGGGGCATCATCGGTGTAACTCACTCTTGCGGTATTGTTCATGGAATTCTCCTAATAGAAAAACCCGGACAGGGGTTGCCTGTGCCGGGTTAAGTTTTGCGTTATCAGTTTATTGTGCCCATAACGCCAAAAGACACTCGTTAGTTGCGTAGTGGTTTAAGCAGCCAGTAACAGTGCTCGATCGAACGCCTTCTGCTTGATTTGCGCACCCTGACCGAACCATGCTGAATCCAGTCTGTAGTCTTGGTTACGAGCACGGCGGTGGGTATCGACAAACTCAGTGACACCATTGACCAATCCCCAGACCGTACCGTTAGCGGCAGATAAGTTGCTACCTTTTCCTTCGCCTGAGTACAGGTTGTAAACCGTTTGGATCGCTTTCTGGTTTGGCTGGTCTTGTAGCGGCACTTCAGGATCACCGAGAACATTGACCAGATAAGACATCACTTCGAACTTGTTCACGGGCCGGTTACTCATCGCCTTGATCGACTCGCTGAACTTGTCCCATGACGACATTCCCAGACCGAGCGAGCATTTAACGGCAAGCGGATCGAAGATGGTGCTGTGCGGAACACGGATAGCGCCCTTGTTGTCACCGACTGCCATTTGCAACGTGTTGTTGCAGACTACTCGTACAGAGGTGAATTGAGCAGTTGTCGCCAGTGAACCGTCACAGCTAGTTGCCAGTAACAGGTACGCCTTAACTTTGTCACCACCGGCCAGCACAGTTTCCTGACCAGTACGTGCCAGTGCCCAGAGCTTCTTGCCACCCTTGAGTACACCGGCAGTTTCAAGCTCAAATCCGCCGACAGAAACCAGATCACGATAGAACTCAAGTACGTCATGTGGCTGAACTACTTTATAACGGGCGGAGACGACTGATAACGCTTCGAGTGTGTCACTGCGATACAGCACCGTTGCGTCAGAGTTCAGGCGAAGATTGAGCATGTTGCTACCGTTGCCACTGGCAGAGTTGTACAGCACTTCGGTTTGTTTAATGTCCCAGTCCATACCGGCAGCTTTCTGCCAGACTTCGATAGGTTGATTTTTAGGTAACTGATTGCCTAGGCCATGCCAGGGCGTATCCCCGACGTAGGCCATATCGGATGATTGAGCGAGTTCGTGAGCCATGATGATTCCTTTCAGATATGCAGACGTAGAAATGCCCCGTCAGTCACCTGTGGAATAGGCGTTGCGAGGCGTTAAGTTGTTGGGTGAAACTGGAGCGATCAGGCGTATTCGGGGTCGAATCCGTAGTTGGGCTGGTTGCGGTTAAGGTGATTTACCAGCTTATCTCTGAGGTAATTGAAGACGGCCGAGACGGCTTCGATTGCGAGGGCGAGCAGGAACGACAGGGCGGCTTGTTTCATGATTATCTCCTTGGTTTTTATGAAAAGTTTGCTTGTTACTGCTTTTCTTATACCAAGGGACGGGCGGGGAATTGAATGGCCGGTACAGGGATGATCGTTATTTGCGTCTCGGTATGTCGCATGCGCATGGCACAATATTTATAAGTTTTTTCGTGTTGTAAGCTTTACGAAAGGTTCGGGGTGTATAGTGAAATCAGTTAAGCCAGATTTCTTGCTCGATGGCGAATTGCTCAACGATGTCGTACACCAGTTTGCATCTATGTTCAGGCAGGTTGCGGATACGAGTGATCAGTTGCTGTTCTTCTGCATTGAGTGCGACTCGGTCTGTCGCAATGCTGAGCGATGATGGTTTTGTAGTTTTAGTCGGTTTGGTTTCGGGAATGCCGTGTCGTAACCATTGTGCAGACACACTCAGCCATTCGGCTAGTGTCTTCATTTTGTCAGCGGTGGGGCAGGCTTTACCAGCAAGCCATTTTTGTGCGGCTTGAGGCGTAATGGCATCGTTAGGGTGCCGCAGATTAAATTGCAGTGCGAGTTCGGTTGCGGTCTCGACCTTCTTCTTACTGCGTTTCAATGCCAGTTTTAGCCGTTCGGCAAAGGCAAGTTTTTCATCATTTTGATTAGGCATGCGCTTAGTGTGAAATAAGCGGAAGCGTGAATGAGAACTTAATGGTTGTTGAAGACAACTGAATGGTTGTAAAGCGGCATGTAGAACATTTAATACAAAGGTGTGGAGCAATATTCAACAGCACTATTTAATTTGGATAGTTTCTGGATAATGCATACATGATAAAAAGTGCTAAAAAACGCGCTTTAAAACAAAAAAAGGAAGCTATTCGATGAGGTACATATTATTTACAATTGCTGTAGTCATTCTATTTTGTACTGGTTGTAATAAAATTGAAAATATATTTTCTAGAGAAGATACACCAATTAAAATTAAGGGCATTTACATCGGAATGGATGCAAAATCTGCTCAAGAAATTCTTAATGGATTTATACAAAATCCTGAATTATCTAATTGGAAGTTAAATCCAGAATACATCAAACTAACGAGTAATGTATGGGCTGAACGGGTTGATATATTTCCAAGTGAAAGGAGTTCATTTGTCAGGGCTAATGCAGATTCGCACGGACGGATAAATCAAATCGAATTTAACTCTCCACTTGCTATAACTGAAATTTTTAAGTCTAATGGGGTAAGTGGTCAAGACTTTATTAAAAGATATATGGATGCATATTCTATACCCGAGATGCAAAATGTAAAAAATATGACGGGGATGGTTGATTATCAATATTTAAGCCCGGAGGGGGTTAGAACATATATTCGTTTATTCAAAAATAACTATGGTGAAATGATTCCATTATTTATACAAATCACCAAGGTAGTTAGTAAACGGGAATTTATACAGAATATTACGATGGAGTAAAACTGTGATTTTTTGAATTTGAAACAATATTCATATAACTGTGTTTTATGAAATAGAATAGGATAAAAAATGTATAAATTTCTTGTCGGCTTCTGTATTTTGACGTTTCTGTTACTAGGTTGTAACTCAAAAAACTTTCAGCAGAGCCAGCCGATAAAAATTAAAGGGCTATATTTAGGTATGGACATTAAGTCTGTACCTGAGATATTGAAAAAAATTTCTATCAATTCAGAACTGGTAGATATGAAAGTGGATGACATAGTATTTTCTGATGGCAGATGCGTGCTGCTCGTAGATAAAGATCAAGATGAAAAAAAGTGTGAAATGATACGTGGGCAGAATGGAGCAATCATTGTCTCATCTGGAATTGATGGTAAGGTAAATTCTGTTAGTTTTAAGCGAATCAATGTATTTAAAAGTCGTCAATTAAAAATAGATGAATTTCTGAAATACATGGAGGAAGCGTTATCAATTCCAAAATTTGAATTAACTTTTGTGTCGCTTTCCACTACACGCTACCATACATCCACAAGTACTGCGGGCGATAAAATAACCGTTACAGAAGATGATAACAAGAGTACCGGTGTATATATGGAAAAAGTTAAAAATTTAATCGATTCATCAAAAGGTTTCAATTGAATCACGATGAATGCCCGTTGATCATTATTTAAAAATAAATAATGATCAATAGCTAATATTAATATATAACTAAATTTTATTCATAAAATATTAAAAATTGACTATTATTATGTTAAAAATATTACTAGTAACAATTTTATTTTGTCTAATAAGCTGCGGAGAACATCCTACAAATTCGAATGCAAAACAAGAGCCATTAACTTCAAGCGGGCCTAGTCAAATATATAACAATCACACTACTGAAGAATTGAAAAAGCAATTTAGCAGCTCAATGAATGGAGTGCAAGATTCTATCAATTCAACTTACGGTCTGAAGGAAAAATTAAACAGCTTAACTCCCGGCTTAAGTTCTGGATCTGAGGAGCAAATAGTTCAGGTTGCAGAAAGCATGCTTGCAATTTCATTGCAGCTCAGAAGCAATGTTTTCGAGAAGAAAAAATTTCAGGAAAAACTATTAGTTATTTCAGCTGAAATGGTACGCCGTGGACAACCTAACAATGAATTTTCTTCCGAAGGTGAAAACAGTTTAAAGTCTTTGCTTGCTGCAACTAATATTGAGCTGAGCACAGTTGACAGCCAAATTGAAGTTATGAAATCCAGCTTAATAAATATGCATGTCTCATCACAGGAGCTGGAAAGAATAAAAGCAGACTCTCAAGCCAGAAATTCTGATGCACATAGCTCTTCCCTAGTGCTAATTTCTGATAGTAACGTATCAACGTTCTATGTTGACATGAATTCAATCGTTAATATTGGTGGCGATATTAAAAGAGCACGTTCGCTGATCAGTTTTAAAGAACATCTCACACCAACACTTTCTGTTGTACATCTCAAGGATTTTGATTGCACGAATGGACTGAGCAGATTAATTACTTCTAAAATGTATTCTGAAATCAATGGCCAAGGGAAAAACATAGGGGTAATAACGCCAGATGATATAGGACAAAATCCAAATGAATTTTTTCCTGCGCCGAATCAACGTGAGTTAGAGATCGTTTGTGGAATTAAATAATAATGATAATTGATTTTCGTCAAATACTTAACTAATTGTAAAAAATGAAGCATGGAGTTTGAATAATGAATAGAGAACAAATTGAAGCAGAAAATGATGAATTGACAAGCATTGGTAAGCATAGTTATCTCAAATTATTTGATTTTTTATTGCTTCCATCTATTGCCGCATTTTTGATTGGAATGTTTTGGTGGAACTGGTTGGTTGGTATAGTTTCTGCCGGTGTAGTCAGTTTATTTCTTACTGTTGGAGGTTTTAGAAAGTCAGCTAAAACAGTAAAATTTGTTCTTATTCTGTTAATAATTTTACTATCAGTTTTTGTTAGTTATGTCGGGGTTGTTTACTATCAGTTTAAAAATTTAAACGATGAGTATATTTCAAAGTCAGGTCAAATTACTGCCACTCTTGCTATTGTACCTGGTGATTTTTTCAGAGCCGTTAAAAGATATAACAGGTATAGCGATAGCTATAGTGAAACTTTATTATTTGAAAGTACAATAAAAGAACTTGACAAGGCATTGCTGGAAAGGAAAAAGCTGTACCAGGACAAAACTACTCCAGAAGCATTGAATATACCTTTGGTGTGGGGAGAGTTGGTGCAATGTCAAAATGAGCAATTTGATGCGTTAAGGGCAATGATGTATGGTCCACTTGATTTTGCTCATGGAAAAATAAATTCCATTGAATTAAATAATAGAGTGGATGCATATAAAATTTACTCACACATGGGTCCTGACGGTCGTGATGTAGGTAAATGCTCACAGATTCAATGGTCAATCGATAAAAATCTAAAGCATTTTGGAATGTGTCTTTATTCGCCATGTGTAAAGACATGAGAGTTTTCTTATTGCAACCTAACTTACATCATATTCATCGGTGCTTCAGTGTCCGTTGCAAAAAAAGTGATATTCGATACTTGGTCCGCCGCCTTCCTGCTCGGCGGTGCCGGTGCTGTGGTACTTCTGTGGAGTGCGCTGGCCTACAAAGGCAGTCAAGCAGACTGAGGTGGTGCGGTGGTGATTGCGTTAATTCTGGCGATCAAAAAGATTGCATATTGTTTTATCACAGCAGTAGAATGGACGCGACTGACGATCGTTAGTCGTTCCATCAATCAATGTGAGGAGCGAGTATGGGCCGATGCGAAAATAAGGGTTTAAACAATCCAAGCTGGAATTGGAATGCTTGGGATTATCCGGATCTTGATAGTAATCAAAATCCACCTTAAGGAAATTTCATTCCAAGTTTTTTCTGTACTGGCAGTCCGTAGTCTCAATCGCAACCTTGGCGACATAGCGCTTGCTGGGGTTGCGTTCTCACTCTCTCGTACAACCCTCTGGTTCATCGCTTCTTCAGCCAGAACCTCCTCTGCTCTCCGATAAAAAATCCTTTAAAAACATGCTGTTTATCCGTATCGTCCTATTTTTTCGAACTAAAATACTAGTAAGAGAATAGCAACAGGTTGATACCTGTGACAGATAAATCACATAAGAAAGGACTGAAAATGCAGTTCCAAAACAAAGTAAAAATCGCAGTGCAGAGGGTAGGTGGTGCAACGAAGGTGGCAAATCTGATGGGGTGTTCCGGCACTGCCGTCTATGCCTGGATACGGAAGCGGGCGGTGAGCGACATCAATAAAGCGACGATGTTAGCCAAGCTGGCGGGTATGGATGTGCGGGAGGTTCGACCATGTCGTTAAACACTTGCCTTCGCCTTGAAAATGGCCAATTTGTGCCAGCCACAGATCCGCTCGACAGAAATTTGGACGAGGCGACTTCTTTCACTCGGGCTGGATACTTGAAGCAATTTCCACTGGAGGGTGACTCCGTCGCCACCGTATATCAGCACATGGATGGTGTTGGCATGCCGAAGTTCATAGTCAGCGTGTGGGGCGTGGAGTCTGAAATGGCGCTGCTGGTTGCTGATGACTTCAACCACCTGATAGCAACCAAGGAAAAAATAGCGCCTTTGGTACGCTAGGGCTGCGACTTTCCTGATTAGACCTTGCTTTTTATTGGGCTGGCTTGTCGAATTATTCGCCAGCCCGTTGCAGTGCCGTAGTGATAAGCGCCGGTGACAAGAAATTAAAAGGTTGCTGCCTGCATGGTCAGGCAGACGTCAGTTCCTTAAGGAGTTCCGGGTGCTTGTCCAATAACTTGAGCAACAGTACGGTTGATTTGTGCGGTTGCGTTTTTCCCCTTTCGTATTCGGAGAATGCGGTTGCACCACCACCAAACAACCGGCCTGCGTCGGCTTGCCGTAACCCAAGTTTTTTGCGTATATCACGAAGGGATTGGGCAATCTCAAGATCGACAGAGGCGCAGAATTCATCAACGAGTGCGCTATACCTTTTACCTTCACCGTCATCGAATTCGCATTCCCGACACACAGGACAGTGCCAACCTGATACCTGAGCAACGGTCAGTTCGTGATCTCGATAGGTAAATGATAGGTTGCGCTTGCCGTATTCCAGTACGGTGCCATCGTCGCATTGCAAGCAAAACTTGTCGTTACTCATTTTATTTTTCCTTAAATTGAATCACCGTTGCACCGGCTTGGATCGTCACTTTAATGTACGCAGTCTGACCAGTAGGACACGGTGCGTGGTAAACGTCCTGCCACACCTGACTATTGCTGTGCGTTGTCATGCTTTTGAACAACATCGTGCGCTCTAAGCTCAGGACGACGGTTAATGCGCTTTGCCCATCCAGCCCCATCAGTCTGGCGTTGTTTTTGGCTGTGCTGGTAAACGCATCAAGGCCACGCAGGGATACGATGGCTTTAACGTCATTCAAATTGTAATGGGCAGAGCGTTTTTCCATGGCTTAGATTATATGGAATCCATAAATTTATCAACTGCTATTGTTTGGCGATATTGCGGCCTATCATGCGATACCGCATTGCTTTTTTAGCGGGTGCTGATTTGATGATGCCTCCGGCTTTCAGCATGGCGTCAGCTGCTGAGTTCATGGATGCTCTTACCGGGTCCATGTCCAGTCTGGCGTATATGGCTGTTGTTTGAGTGGATTTGTGATTCAGGCTTTTGCCGATAACGACTAGCGATGCGCCTGTTTTTGCCTGCCAACTCCCCATTGTTCGTCTCAGGTCATGGAGGCGTAGATCGGCGATTTTTGCTTGTGCCAGGAGCCGTTCCCACCCTTTTCTTGGTTCAACTAGATGTCCGGTTTTGCCGCTGCCAGGAAAGACAAAGACCTCACTTTTGTCGATCATGTTCCGCCTTTCTTTAAGCAGTTCGATTATCGGTTTGGGTAGGGGGATGTTTTGTGGTGTCCCATTTTTGGTCATGGGAATACGCCAAGTCCCTTCAGATAAACTGATCTCTGACCATTTCATGCTGAGCACATTGTCCCGTCGTGCGCCAGTAAACAGCGACAGGTAAATGTAGTCACGTATTGTTGGATTGGGTTCATTGTTAAGTGCTGTAAAAAAGGCGTTCAGTTCATCGCCCTGTATAAATCTATCACGGCTAATTTCTTTGTTGCGACGAATCATGGTGCAAGGATTTGTGCTGGTGATGCTCCACTCAATGCCACGGTTGAAGACGCTAGAGAGCAGCGCAAGTACCCTGTTGGCTACTGTGGGGTGCCCGTCGTTACTGATCTTGCTATGTATCGCCGTGACGGTTTCCTTGTCAATGGTGGATTAATGGAATGGACGCCCACTTCCTAAAACGGCATCAAAGTGCCAAAGTAGAGGCTGTAAAACAACCACTCAAATAGAAAGGGGCATCCGAAATGAAGACTACAACAATTGGCATTGATTTGGCAAAAAT
>Ga0208613_1000015_pt1 | contig 151976 bp, 143 predicted proteins | sample CryBogmetaGMA6M_FD_184543 | JGI IMG/M metagenome (GOLD analysis project Ga0208613, IMG submission 184543) | Freshwater microbial communities from Crystal Bog, Wisconsin, USA - MA6M (SPAdes) | ecosystem: Environmental > Aquatic > Freshwater > Lake | place: Crystal Bog, Wisconsin, USA... | reverse complement strand
ATTTTTGCCAAATCAATGCCAATTGTTGTAGTCTTCATTTCGGATGCCCCTTTCTATTTGAGTGGTTGTTTTACAGCCTCTACTTTGGCACTTTGATGCCGTTTTAGGAAGTGGGCGTCCATTCCATCAATCTACTCACTATCGGATGCGCTTGAGCTGGTCTGGGTGACTATTGTCACCGGGTCAATAAAGGACTATTGTGATGACGTCCCCGACAGGGGTTGAACGTTGAAGAAACCATGGAGGTTATGATGAACACTAAATTATCGGGTTTGGCTGTCGCATTGTTTTTCTGTGCAGGGGTGGCGGTGGCGGCAGAGCCGGTTGCAGTTCAGGATCAGGTTAAAATTCAGGAACAGGTAAAAAGTCAGGATCAAACGCGTCAGACGTTGGGTCGTCAGTTGATGACCGATGAGGAGCGCAATGCGCAGCGCAGCAAGATGCGCAGCAGCACATCGGAAGAGAAAGAAAAAGTCCGCGCCGAGCATCACGAGAAAATGAAGGAACGCGCTAAGGAGCAGGGCGCTACGCTGCCGGATAATCCACCTGCACGCGGTCAAGGTATGGGCGGAGGAGGAATGGGTGGCGGAGGAGGAATGGGTGGAGGAGGACGAGGCGGTCGCTAAGACTTTTGCCATTGAGAGTAAAAAGACCTGCTGCGTGGCAGGTCTTTTTTATAGGGCTTATTGAGTCTTTTCAATAAATCGGTAAGTTGCATGGCAGGCGATGCAGTTGTTCATGGCAACGCTCAATTTTCTGATGGTGCGTGCGCTGTCTTTGTACTGTTCGGCATCCGCTGCGATCTCGTCAAATTTGCTGCGCGTACCAAAGCCTAGCGTTTTCATTTCAACAGGAATTTTTCTAAATAACGAGCCCGGGGTGTTCGCTTCGGCGGCCATGCCAGAGGCCTTGGCGGCCATGACTACAGCGGCAAAGTCTTTGTCCGATGAGGCTGCCAGGATGGCTTGTGAATTTTGCAGCCAGTTGCGCATTTCCAGCAGCAAGGCATTCCGTTCATCCTTGGTGAGCATCACGGCCTGACGCCCGTCGTCGGATGGTTGAACTTCGCCGACGATAAATTTGTAGCCCAGCAGGGCCACAATAATAGACAGCACGACCACCAGACTCCAGCTAAGTTTGCAGCTTTTCATATTGTTTCCTTATTCATCAGATTGTTATAAATTATTTCTGGTTGCGATCCCGTGCAGATAAATCGGGAAAGTTTTTTTCGCCTCGTCCAGCAGGGTGCGCTTGCCGCCGAAGATGGAAGCCTGCATCACCAGCCCCTGAATCATGCCGATATACAGCACGGCAGCGCTCTGGCTGTCCAGTTCGGGCGATACCATACCCTGTTGTTTGGCCGCTTCCAGCAAGTTTGCGATCTTGTTTTCATAACCGGAAATGATGGTCTGCACCAGTTCGCGCAGCTTGCTGTTTTTCCGGTGCAGCAAATCGGAAAACAGCACGCGGGGAATCGCGGGATGCCGGGCGATAAAGGCGATGTGGGCGAAAAACATCCGTTCGATCGCATCGAGCGGGTCGGTGGCCTGAGAGGCGGCTTTTTCCAGTACGCTCATCAACTGGTCGCGTATCCACTGCATCGCGCCGACCCAGATGTCGTCCTTGGTCGCAAAGTGTTTGAAAATCGTGCCCTGAGTGACTTGCATGGCGTCGGCCATATCCTGGGTGGTGACGCCGTCCACGCCTTTTTCGGCGGCAAGATCGACGGCCACGCGGATGATTTCGCTCTGCCTCTCATCAGTACGCATGCGTCTTTTTATAACTTCTTGATTCATATAAATTTCTGCTCTATGTGGTTTGTAGTGGGCGTTCCAGTTTCGTTTTTACAATTGCCGGTGGCAGCCCGGCGGCTGGTTACTTTCTTTTGTGTCGCCAAAAGAAAGTAACCCAAGAAAAGGCGACCCCGGTTTGCCGCGCCAGCCTGTCTTTTGCAAGACAGGCTGCGTACCCTTGATAGCCAACAAATAGCGGGGCTGCGGAACTCGCACGATTCGCTTTGAGACCACGTGCTCAAACAGTCGTGACTCAGCCTGCTTACGCGTTATTTGTTTCGCCGAAACTGTTGCCATGCTATGCATAGCAATACGTTTTCGCCCAACTGCACCGCTATTTATCGACTATCTTCGGCGGCGCACAGGGGGTAGGGGAGATACTCAACGAGCACAATTTTATTATTTCATATAGAACCTTTTTTCCTTTATGCGGCGCGGCCTTCGCCCGCCTCTTCATAGGTGCGGCCATCGCGAATGTGATAAATGCGTTTGAAAGTTGGAATGATTTTCTCGTCGTGTGTCACCACGATGATGGCGGTCTGATATTGCTGCGCCATCTGGTTCAGCAGGCGCACCACGTTCAGGGCGCGTTCGCTGTCCAGCGGTGCGGTGGGTTCGTCGGCGAGGATCACCGGCGGATGATTGGCCAGTGCGCGGGCGATGGAGACGCGCTGCTGTTCTCCGCCTGACAATTGTGAGACTTTAGCCATGGCGCGATGCCCGACATCCAGGGCTGCGAGCAGTTCACGGGCACGCTCTCTTGCCTTGTCGTTCGGCACCCCGGCCAGCATGGGTAGCAGGGCGATATTATCGGTGACATCCAAAAATGGAATCAGATAGGGTGCCTGAAACACGAAGCCGATGCGGTCGCGTCGCAAGGTACGCAGGTCATCAATTTCCCACTTGTTGTCGAAAATAGTCTGGCCGCCCAACTGCATTTTCCCGGATGTCGGTTCGATCACCGCGCCCAGACATTTCAATAGCGTGCTTTTTCCCGAACCGCTGGGTCCGACTAGGCCTACTACTTCGCCGGGCCAAATCGTCATGTTCACGCCCTTGAGCGCATCCACGGCGGTATCGCCATGTCCGTAGCGTTTAGTCAGATTCTCGATATCAATCGCGGGGATATTCATCGATCAGCCTCCGATCGCCGAGGAGGGATCGACGCGCAAGGCGGCACGGATGGCAAAACTGCTGGCCAGTGCGCACATCAGCATCACCAGGAAAAATCCGCGCAGTGCATCGCCCGGAATCAGCAGCACATATTTCGGGAACAGCGGGGCCCAGAAGGTGGCGGCGGTTTTACCCACCACGAAGCCGATCAGCCCCAGACCCAGCGCCTGTTGCAGGATCATGCCGCTGATGGTCTGGTTGCTCGCGCCCACCAGTTTGAGCACAGCAATTTCACGTATCTTGTTCATGGTCATGGTGTAGATGATGAAGGCGACGATCGCGGCGCTGACGATGGAGAGGATCACCAGAAACATGAAGATCTGTTTGGCGGAGGTGGCGATCAGGCGGGCGACCAGAATTTCTTCCATCTGTGCGCGGGTGTAAGTCTGCACATGTTTCCAGCGCCGGATCCCATTGGCGACCGACTCGTCTGAAAATCCGGGTTTGAGTTGCACCAGCACGGCGTTGACCATCTGACTGCTGCTCGGGGAGGAGGCATCCAGTGTTCGTTGTGCGCTATTTGTGCGGATGCGTTCGTTGAGCAGCGCGTCGTTGTCCTTGAGAAACTGAACTTCCTGTGCATCCTTGAGCGGCACAAAGATCATCGGATCACCGCTGGAGGAAACCATGCGGCGGGTTAAGCCTGTCACGGTGTATTCATGGCGCCGGATGCGGATGCGTTCACCGAGGCTGAACCCGCTCTTGATGTCGGCCAGCGCTTCATAATGCGATTGCGTGATGGGGCGTCCCGCGACGAGATAGGCCGGTGTGCCGGGTTTTCCCGCTTCTATGCCCACCAGCATGATGCGCACCTCGCGTTTGCCCTGCTGTATCTGCATGGTCAGATAGGCCGCATTGCCGGCAGCCATCACGCCGGGCTGCAAAAGCAGATCGCGCGCCACGTCATCGTGCAGGGCGGAGGGCTCGGCGTAAGGCCCCAGCGTATCCTTTTGCACCACCCACAAGTCCGCGCCGCTGTTGACGATCAGAGCCTGTGCATCATCGACCATGCCGCGATAGACGCCCGCCATGGTCAGAGTCACGCCGATCAGCAGTCCCAGCCCGGCGCCGGTCATGACGAATTTGCCCCAGTTGTGCAGAATATCGCGCCCGGCCAGATTGATCATGACTTGACCAGTTCCCTGACGAGCTTGAGCTTGAGTCCTTCGCTCAGCGCCTGTTGGCTGTAGACGATCACCTCGTCCTGCGGGCTCAGACCTTCCATGATCTGGATGCGCCCGTCTCGTGTTGTGATGCCGGTCTTGACCGCGTGAAAACGGGCTTGACCATTTTGCAGCAGCCACACGCCGCACTGCTGATTTATCTGTTTGATCGCCGCCGCTGGCAGTGAACGGGCCATATCGACGGCGCTCAGTGCGATGGTGACTTCGGCGTTTTCACCCAGATGGCTCAGTCCCTCTGCCAGACTGACATTGACGATGCGTTCTTCGGTGACGCTGTCGCTGACCAGATCGATGCGCGCCACCGTGCCGGCAAGCTGATTTTGCGGACGCGAGCGCAGCACGATAGTGGCTTGTTGTCCGACTCGCAATCCGCCTGCCTGTTGCTGGTCGACACGGGTCCTGATCCACAGATCTTTGGTATCGGCGATCTGCAACACAGGGGTGCCCGCAGCGGCAATGTTGCCGGGTTCGGTATGACGCGCGATGACGGTGCCGTTCACCGGGCTGGTCAGTCGGGTTTGCTTCAGTAACCGGACTATCCCCTCAGTATCGCTCGAGGTCTTTTTCAGATCCTCTTTGGCTGCCGCCAGATTGGCGTTAGCGGCTGTGAGGGCTGCGTCGGCGCTGTTTTTTTCATGCAATCTGGCATCGAGCATTTCCTGACTGACGAAATTGCGGCTGCGCAACTCGACATAGCGCTGATAAGTCGCGCTGGCGGTTTTATGGCGGCTCTGCGCTTCGCCCAGTTGCGCCTCTGCCGCAGCGAGGGCATAGGAGACTCGTGCTGTCATACGCCGACTGCCGGTTAGCCTTTCATTCAGATCGACCGGGTCGATTTCGGCGAGCAACTGACCTGTTTGTACCGTGTCGCCCTGATCGACCGTCAAGCGGCTGATCCGCCCTGTCATGACGGGTGAGATCGTGTAGCTGTGCCGGGCTTCGACGGTGCCTACGCCAAACACGTCGGCATGTAGAGTGCTGGTTTGCAGCGTGGTTGTGGTCACTTTCACGGGTGCTAGCGGGCCCTGTGTGGTGATGAACCAGAGGAAAGCGGGAATTGTGAGTGTCGCCAGCAGTATGGTTTTCTGTGGGGCGTGTGTTGAGATGATTTTATGCAGCTTGTTCCTGATACCCGACAGTGCAGATTTCATGTGATCAACCAGTAAGTAAGTAATCAGTTACTATCTTATATATTTTCAGTAAGCTGCGCAACCGTTATATTTCCGAGTAGAATCAGTGAACTTATCAACGTGGAATGACATTGTGGCAATTTTAGGTGTGGCAATGCTAGGCGCCAGTCTATTGTTCTGGTCGAATCAAAACGATTATATTTATGAGCCGATGACCGCCTTGCAGACGACGCCCGAACGGGTCGGATTGCAGGCGGAAGAAATTCACATACCCTCGGGCACTGGAGCTGAGCGCGGCGAGCTATTTTCTTGGTGGCTACCGGCTGAGAGTCCGAATCTACCCACCCTGCTTTATCTACACGGTAATGATAAGAATATTGGCCAGGCACGTGAACTGGAATATGCGCGCAGCATGCATGGTATGGGCTACAACGTGCTGATGATCGATTATCGCGGCTACGGCAACAGTACAGGCGGTGCGCCCAGCGAGAACAAGGTCTATGAGGATGCCGAATCTGCCTGGAATTATCTGGTGGGGCAGCGCGGAATTTCGCCCTCTCGATTGTTTATCTACGGGCACTCGCTGGGCGGGGCGATCGCCATCGATCTGGCGCTGCATCACCCTGAGGCTGCCGGTATTATCGAAGAATCGTCGTTCACCAGCATGCCGGCTGTGGTTAATACGACTGAATTCGGCTTTATGCCGACCGATATTCTGCTGCACCAGCGTTTCGATTCGCTCGCCAAGGTGCCCAAGCTGAAAATCCCGTTGCTGATCATACATGGCACCTGGGATAAGACAGTGCCTTATCAGATGGGGCAGCAGCTCTACGCGGCGGCGCATGAACCCAAGACTATCGTCTTGATAAAAGGCGGCGCGCACGAAAACAGCTGCATCGCAGGGCGTATGGAATGCGAACAGGCGTTTACAGGCTTTGTGACGAAAAATCTTCACTAAGCACTGGCGCGCGTTTTATAAGTCGGAAATCTGCCAGTTGATCTCAGTTTTTCCTTCTGCGCGCAAGGTGGCGTTGATTCTTGAGAAGGGACGGCTGCCGAAGAAGCCACGGTAGGCGGATAGCGGCGACGGGTGTGCCGATTCGATCACGGTGTGGCGGCTCTGGTCGATCAGACTGAGCTTCTTGCGCGCATTGGCACCCCATAGGACAAATACCACCGGGTCAGCCTTTGCATTGACCGCCTTGATCACCGCATCGGTAAACATCTCCCAACCTCGGTCTTTATGCGAATTCGCCTGATGCGCACGTACGGTCAGCGCCGTGTTGAGCAGCAACACACCTTGCTTTGCCCATGGGATCAGATTTCCGTTGTTGGGTATCTTGTATCCGAGGTCGGATTTTAATTCTTTGAATATATTAGATAAAGAGGGTGGAATTGCTACGCCCGCCTGTACCGAGAAACATAAACCGTGCGCCTGATGGTCGTCGTGGTACGGGTCTTGTCCCAGGATTAGCACGCGGACTTGATCGATTGGCGTCAGGGTCAGCGCGGCAAACACCTCTGCCTCCGGCGGGAAAATCGTATGTTGTTCCCGTTCTTCAGCGACAAATTTCTGTAACGCCGCGAAATAGGGTTTACGTGTTTCTTCTGCTAATGCAGCGCGCCATGAAGCTTCAATTAAATCAATCATGCAGTGATTTCCAGCGCTTTAACAGCAGGGCGTTGCTCACTACCGACACGGAACTCATCGCCATTGCGGCGCCCGCGATCATGGGATTCAACATGCCCAGTGCGGCCAGCGGTATGCCCAGTATGTTGTAGCCGAAGGCGAACCAGAGATTCTGGCGGATTTTGAACAGCGTCGCGCGAGACAGAGAGATAGCGTCCACCACGCTCATCAGGTCGTTGCGCATCAGGGTGATGTCGGCGGTTTCGATGGCGATATCGCTGCCGCTGCGCATGGCGAAACTGACATCGGCAGAGGCGAGTGCGGGCGCATCGTTGATGCCGTCGCCTGCCATGCCGACTGTCATTCCGGGCTTGACCCGGAATCCAGTGGTTTTATCGATGAATAATTCTTTGTATGTTTCCACCAGCGCGGCTTTATCCTGCGGTAGCACCTCGGCGCGAAACTCCGTGATGCCGGCCTGATGAGCGATCGCCTGTGCGGTTGCCTGATTGTCGCCGCTGATCATCACCACGCGTACGCCCATCTCTTGCAATTTAGCGACGGCCGCGCGACTGCTGGTGCGCAACTGGTCGGCGATGGCGATATAGCCTAGCAAAATTCCCTTCTCCTCCACCCGCTCTCCCGCCTGCGGGCGATAACCAGCGACTTGGCTGCTGTTGTCTAGCAGCTTAGTCGAATGGCTAGTAGTTTCATCAGGGGGGTGTGCGACGATCAGCACGGTCTTACCCTGTTGCTGCAACCCTAGGATGCGCGCCTCATCGATTGCAATTCCTGACTGTACGGCGTAGGCGGGTGAACCCAGTAAACAGGTTGCGCCGTTCATCTCGCCACGCAAACCCTGCCCCGGCATTTCACTGAAATTCGATACGTTTGTAACTAATTGATTATTATAGTAATTTATAATTGACTTGGATAGCGGGTGGGTAGAGCCTTGCGCCAGACTCGCCGCAATTTGTAACAGTTCGGCCTCGCTAGAAGTGTCATCGGGCAGCACGTCGGTCACGGTCGGTTTGCCGGTGGTCAGCGTCCCGGTCTTGTCTAGTAGCAGCACGGAGAGTTGATGGGCGCGTTCGAGGGCTTGCGCATCTTTGACCAGTATTCCCGATTGTGCCGCGCGTCCCGTCGAGACCACCAGCGCGGTCGGTGTCGCCAGCCCCAGCGCGCAGGGGCAGGAGATGACCAGCACGGCCACGGCATTGATGAGCGCGGCGCTAAAGCCGATTCCCATCATCCACCAGACGGCGAAGGTGAGGGCGGCGATGGAGACGACCACGGGGACGAAGATGGCGGAGATCTTGTCGGCCAGTTTCTGAATGTCGGCTTTCGAGCCTTGCGCCTGTTCAACCAGGCGGATGATGGCGGCCAGTTGCGTGGCGGAACCCACTGCCAGTGCGCGGCATTTGAGCTGTCCGTTTTGATTGGAGGTGGCGGCATACACCTTGTCGTCGGTGTGTTTGCTTTGCGGCATGCTCTCGCCGGTCAGCATGGCTTCATCCAGACTGGAGTTGCCTTCTATGATGATGCCGTCTACCGGCACGCTCTCGCCGGGTCGCACCAGAAAGATGTCGCCCTTCTTCATCTGATCGACGGCTAATTCCTGCATCACGCCGTCGCGTTCAACATGCGCCGTTTTAGGTTGTAGATTGATCAGCGCCTCCAGTGCGCTGGACGTCTTGCCTTTGGCGCGCGCTTCGAGCAGTTTACCGAACAACACCAGTGTGATCAGCGTGGCGCTGGACTCGAAATAGACGGGTTGATCAAGATTCAGCAGCACTACCGCGCAACTCATGAAATACGCCGCGCTGGTGCCCAAGGCGACCAGCACATCCATGTTTGCGCCGCCGCCCTTGAGCGAGCTCCAGGCGCCGGTATAAAAGCGGCGGCCTATCCAGAACTGTACCGGGGTCGCCAGAACAAAAGGCAGCCAGTCGGGCAGCATGAAGTGTGAGCCTGTCGGCATCAGCAGCATCTCGATCAGCATGGGCGCGGTGAGCAGCGCGGAGAGGATGAACTGGCGCTGTTGGGTTTGCAGTGCGGCGGCACGGGCGCGTTTTTCAGCGGCGAAATCGCGCACGGGGTGGGCGTTGAAACCCGCGCCCTGGATGGCTTTGATTAAATCTGATATGCCGGTCTGATCGGGATTGAAAGAGATGCTGGCCTTTTCGGTGGCGATGCTCACTGCCGCCTGCACATCGGGGAGTTGATTTAACACTTTTTCGAGGCGCGAGGAACAGTTCGCGCAGTGCATGCCGGTGACTTGAAGAACGGTTTGGGCGGGATTTTTCATCTGCGGATTATATGCGCTGGAAGGCGGCGCATTCTTAATTTTGCGGCGAAAATGCAAAACGCCCGCAAAGTGCAGGCGTTTAGGGGAGGGATACCAGACTACTTATTTCTTCATCGAACAGGTGCTGATGCCGAAGATCGAATAGGCAGGGCAGATGCCGATGAGTCCGGTCAGCAAAGGAACCGCGCCGATGTAGCCCCACATAGGGAGCGTGCCGGTTGCGGTGAGGCCTACCAGAGCCAAGCCTGCAATAACACGTAATGCGCGATCGATAGTTCCTGCGTTTGCTTTCATTTTATATCTTCCTTGGGAGGGTTGGGATGCGTGCAGAATAACCGGAAAGTTTGATGACGTATGTGATAAATATCACATAGAGCGAAAAAATATTGTTTAAATGATTTAAAGCGGTTGCTCCAAATCTGTTTATTACTTTTGTCGGTGGCAGCCCCGCGGCTGGTTACTTTCGGCTATTTGAAGTCTGGAATTGGATAACGAAGATTTCAGCAAGCAACTCAGCTGCATGCTCAGGTTGGAATCAATGTTTTGCGCACATTTTTATCTTAAAAAATAATAGGTTGGGATTGAGAAAATTTGGCGATGCCTGCTTTAGGCTGACAAGAGACATTCTGTTGTTGGCAGCCAGCGACAGCAACCGAGACATTACTGTCATTGACTAACGTCTGCAAGCGGGCAGGCAATTCAAGTGAACGAATCTCGTTCGACAGTATTGAGCCTGATGCTAAAACCGTCCTTTAATGCAATGGTACGGGGCTAAGAAATCATCCAGTTTAATGTTCAATTTACCATCACGAAAATTGTGCAGGTTTATCAACGACACACGATGCCGGCTCATCAGGTTCAAAGAAACAAACCTTGTTGCGTCCGCCCGCTTTAGCCTGATACATTGCCACGTCTGCGCATTTAAGAATAGTATCGCTACTGGTTAGATGATTAAGGAATAAAACCACGCCGATACTTGATGTGCAGCGATGCTGCACTGCTGCACCCTCTGCTGACTCCATGTAATAGGATTCTGCCAACCTTGCGCGAATTTTTTCTGCCACCGTGTATGCCTGTTTAACGGAGGTAGCCTTGTCTATATCCAGTTCGCTGAGCAAAACCACGAACTCATCTCCACCAAAACGCGCGACGGTATCCATTTCTCGCAAACAACGGGTAATGCGTTGTGCCACTTCAATCAGCAGTAAATCTCCGATCCCGTGCCCATGATTGTCATTGAGCGGCTTGAAGTTATCCAGATCGACAAACATCAACGCGCCATACCGTTCACTTCGACGACTTGCCGCCATTGCCTGATCTAAGCGGTCATTAAGCAAACGTCGATTAGGTAATTGCGTCAACGCATCATAAAAAGCCAGTCTGCGGATTTTTTCTTCATTCAATTTATGCTCGGTAATATCGCGAAAGATGCCGAGAGCGTGCCATGCACCATTTATCTGCAATGCAGATATAGTGACTTCTACCGGGAATGATTCGCCCCCCTTTCGTAACGCATTAAGCTCCAGCATTTTTCCGACCACAGGCCCGACACCCGTTTTCTTAAATGCAAGGAATCCTTTTTCAAATGCGGGGCAGGCATCAGGCGCTAGCAAAGAATGCATTTCACAGCCGATCGCTTCACTCGCTGTGTAACCGAAAATGCGTTCAGCCGCTGCATTCCATAATGAAATGCATTTATCAGCGCCCATCATGATGATCGCATCATGTGCCGACTCTGTTATCTTGCGAAACTTTTCTTCGGACTCTGTAATTACCTGCGCCTGTACGAGTAATCGTTCAGCCTGACGTCGACCGCTGATGTCACGAACGGTTGCCTGAACAAAGACCTCTTCACCCAGTTGCATATGGGTGAGAAGGACATCTGTGGGGAAAGACTGACCGTCTACCTTCTGATGTTCCCATTCAAAAAAATTGGACCCATCACGCATCGCCATCGCGATCATTTGCTGCGCCTTTTCACTCGAACGATGTCCATCCGGCTGGAATTGCGGCGAAATATCCCACGGCCCCAGTTCAATGAATTCATCTAGCCTGCCTACACCAAACAAGCCCAGCGCCGCTGCGTTTGCATCGGTAAACTTCCAGGAAGGTGGCGCTAAGGTCATCAAGGCGTCGCGTGAGTTCTCAAACAGTATCTGATATTTTAAGCTACTGACCCTCACGGCCTCTTCCATACGTATGCGTTCCGTGATATCACGAACCACGCCAACGAGGTACAGCTTGTCGTATAATCGGATGGACGTCGAGGTGATGTCGGTTAAGAAAACGGTACCGTCACGTTTCTGAAAGGGTATTTTTTCGGCAAGACTAGACTCACCCCGCACATGCTTTTCAAGCTTTTCAATAATGGATGGTAATTCCTGTGTGGGATGCACATCAGATACTGAAAGATTTGTCATTTCCCCAAGGCTGTAACCTAACATTCGGCAAATCGCGGCGTTGCCAAAGGCAAACTTCTTGCTCAGCGCATCGACGAGTAAAATCCCGTCAAGCGCACCTTCCAAAATCGCACTGAGTTTAACCTCCGACTCACACAAGCGATTTTCCGTTAGCTTTTTATCGGTGATGTCGGTCAGCGCAATACGCACAGCATGCTCGCCATTACCGGCATTGAGAGGCAGACAGTCCAATCTGGCAAAAAATATCGAGTCATCAATACGTTGAAGTTCAAATTCCATTTGATGACTGTGATCGTTTTTCAACATGGCCAAAAAAAATCTGTGCCACTGATCGCGCTCTTTTTCAGCAACAAATCGCGCAAAATGTGTGTTGAGCAATTTTTCTCTCACCACCGCCAGCATAGCGGCTCCCGTCAAATTGATCTGTGCAATCCGCCCGTCCTTATCAAGCGTGAGATATCCGATGGGCGAAAAATCATAAAGATCCACATAGCGATCACGCGACTTCTCCAGTTCAATCTGGCTGTTACGCAGGCTTTCGTTCTGCATCTCCAGTTCAATCTGATGCACCTGAACTTCGTGTACAAGATTCTCCAAAGATATTCCCGGCAGGGTCGCGGGTGCTTTGGAGGATAGCTTGTCTTCAGCCTGTGCGCGCAGTGAATGAGCGCTGTCCGAACTGTTGTTCATTTCCCTGCTTCCTGTCGCGTGGTGGATATTAAGGATGAACGCATCAGTCCTGTATTATCATAGACGTTCCAACCAACCGAGTCACCTGCCCATCCGCATCAGTGACGGGCATCGCCTTGGAACGCACGCGCACTGCAACCCCATTCGCGCGCAGGACGCTATATTGGATATCATAAGGAAGGTGAGTGGTAACCGAATTCTGCATCTCTGCTTTTAGACTATCCTGATCTTCCTGACACATTGTATGGAGCATATCCTGAAATGACATCGGTGTGGCAACCCGTGGATAGCCAAATATATTGAACATTTCGTCTGACCAGCTCGATACACCCGTTGCCAGGTTCATCTCCCAGCAACCGAGATGCGCGATTTGCTGCGCCATTGCCAGCATTGTTTCACTGCGCAGGACAGCTTCACTGGCAAGCTTGAATTTTGTCACGTCGGTGAAACTCAATACGATGCCTGCGATGACATTTTCCAGTGTTCTGTAAGGCTGGATGCGAAGCAGATACCATGCTCCGTCGGTAGTGCGTACTTCGTGCTCCATGGGAATCAGGGTCTCGAGTACCGTCTGCAATTCATCATGCAAATTAACTTTTTCAAGATTCGAGACGATGTCGCTCAGCGGTCGACCCACATCGGTCGCTATCAGACGATAGACCTTCTGTGCCTCGCGAGTGTAGCGACGGATAATCATGTTTTCATCGAGAAAAAGTGTGCCGGTAAAGAGATTGTCCAGCAGATTCTTCATGTCACTCTGGACACCACCTAGCTGCTCAATTTTGGCATTCAGTTCAGAATTCACCGTAATCGTCTCTTCATTGAGGGATTGCAATTCTTCTTTGGAAGTCTCCAGCTCCTCATTGGAGGACTGGAGTTCCTCATTGGTTGACTGCAATTCTTCGTTGGTCGATTTGAGTTCTTCGTTAGTGGCTTGTTGTTCCTCGATGGTGGCTTGCAGATTTTCCTTGGCGTAAGCAAGTTCGCGTTCCAGTTGCTCAACGCGACTCGCTTCTACCGAAGCTGAAGCGCGTTTGATGCGATCCACCTTGATAGGTTCGTCCGGCGTTACAACATCCTGAAAGCTTATCAGCAGCAGGGTATCGTCATCGCTGGTGCTCACCGAAGGCAAGCGCCGCACGATAAATTGAACCATTGAAAATCCGCTGTTGGTTTTAACCATTGTATTATGAGTAACCGACTTGGCTTCGGCTAACGTTGCGTTAAGCATGGCTGAACGTAATTCCAATTGCAGCCCCTCGCGCGCCATTTCGACCACATTATTGCTGATAGGGCCAGGGGCCGGGCGCAGGTATCTTCCCGTATCGCCATGCACATAAAGAATATTGCCTTTGATATCTGTCGTCACCGAGGCGGGTGCATAGGACTGTAACAGGATGCGATTGCTCACGTCCCCGATATTGCCTGATTTGGTTTTGTTCATGACGACGCTGGTCGTTTTTTCAGTTTCAATCCCTCTTGAAGGCAGTGTTTCGTTGATCAGTGCGCGGCTTACACCTGCCATAGGAATGGCCTGATAAAACTTCCATTTCCGGTTGAGCGGTGTAAACAAGGGAGGATCATAGGAAATGCTCTCTGAAGATGAGAGAAACAGCACACCACCAGGTTTAAGCGCGTAGTGAAAATTGGGAATCAGGCGGTTTTGTTGTTCAGTTTCAAGATAGATCAACAAATTGCGACAACTAAGTAAATCGAGTTTGGTGAAAGGGGGATCCTTGATGACATTCTGAATAGCAAAGACGATCATCTCGCGAATATCTTTCTTAACTTTGTAGCCTAAATCATCCTTGGTAAAAAACCGTCGTAAGCGCTCATCGGAGACATCTTGCGAGATGTTCGGCGGGTAGCATCCGCTACGTGCGATGGCAATAGCATCGTCATCGAGGTCGGTGGCATAGATCTGAATGCGGAATTCCTTGTGAGCTTCATTCATATATTCGCGCAACAGGATCGCAATGGAGTAGGCTTCTTCGCCGGTGGCACAACCTGCCACCCAGATTCTAACTACATAATCCGACGCTTTGTCTACCAGTAACTTGGGCAGAATCTCGTTTTTTAGTAAGATAAAGGCATCCGGGTCACGGAAGAAGCTGGTTACGTTAATCAGTAGTTCCTTGAACAGGATGAGTACCTCTGCACTGTGCTCCCTGAGATAACGCGCGTACACCTGTATATCCTCAATATTATGTTGAGCCATTCTTCGTGTGATGCGGCGGCTGATCGTGCTTTTCTTGTAGAGAGAGAAGTCGTGCCCGGTAACGCTGCGCACTTGCATCAGAACCTGGTTTATGCCGCTAGTCGTTTTCGCCATTATTTTGGGTTCTGTTCGACGCTGAAAAATTGATGTATGCGTGAGTGCAGTGAGCATCGCCGGCATTTTCTCCACCGGTAAAATGTGTGAAGCGTAACCCGCTGCGATAGCGCTGCGCGGCATACCATCATATTTGGCACTGGCTGGATCCTGCACCATGCAGATACCACCCGCACCGAAAATGGCGCGCAGCCCCAAGGTGCCGTCGGTGGCTGTGCCGGATAATATGATGCCGACGGCATTTTCTGCTTGATCCTCGGCCAGTGATCTCAGAAAAGCGTCAATCGGCATGCGCTGCCCGCGCGCCTGTTCCGGCATGGAAAGTTGCAGCACACCTTGTAAAATACCCATCTCCCGGTTAGGAGGAATGATATAGACGTGATTGGCAACAACGCTAGCCTGATCAACGACCTCTATCACCGGCATACTGGTGCTGCGTTGCAGGATTTCCGTCAGGAGACTTTCATGTCCCGGATCAAGATGCGGTACCAACACAAAAGCCATGCCGGTGTCTGGCGGACAGACCCTAAAAAACCCCTCAAAAGCTTCCAGGCCGCCCGCTGAAGCGCCAATACCAACAATAGGCAGATGAACAGCGGGAGTGTTGCCAATAACAGTCGGAATTCCCGAACTATCGGAATGGCCAAGACTAACCGGACTTGCCGGGATAGAATCGGGTTGCGTTTCAAGCTGTTTCTTTTCCTTGCTGATTGTCATGCTAATCTCCTTCGGTACCAACCCTGCGAACTCGTGTAGACATTCTTCTACCATAAAAACATACGGGGTGTCTTCCTCCCGCAGTCCGCCCGGTTTCAATTCAAGATTTATTGTGAAATTTCGCGTCAATCCGGGAAACGATAGCCCTGTTCTCTGAACAAATTCAGGCAGGCATCTACCGCACCGGAGTCAAAGTGAGTGCCGCGCCCTAGGGTTATTTCATTGAGCGCAGCGTCAATACCTAATCCGGGACGGTAAGGACGATGTGACGACAACGCTTCGACCACGTCAGCCACGCCCAATATACGTGCTTCCAATAAAGTAGCATCCCCCTTCAGGCCCTGCGGATACCCTGTGCCATCAAACCGTTCATGGTGCTGCAGTACCATTTGCGCGATCGGCCATGTGAAGTCCACTCCCTTCAGAATATCAAACCCCGCCTGGGGATGTTGTTTAATCAGACTATATTCGATGCTCGACAGCTTACCCGGTTTACTGAGTATTTCAGCCGGAATCTGGATTTTCCCCAGATCATGCACAATGCCGGCGATATGAATGCCATGCACCTGTTCATCGGGCAGCCCCATTTGCCTGGCAATCGCACACGCCAGATCAGCCATACGGCGCTGATGTCCAGCGGTATAGGGATCACGCATTTCTACAATGGTGGAAATCACCTTGATCGTATTATCCAGATTGTCCTGCAGTTGCAAAAATTGCTGTTGAATCTTCTTCGTTGCCAAGTTTCGTTCCCGGCGAGTACGTAATGCCATTACGCCAAAACTCAAATCTTCACTCATTTCCGCCAGCAACTTGATTTCTGAAGGGATAAAAGCATTCAGCTGGTCGGCATAGACATCCAGAATGCCAAATACATTCCCTTCAGAATCGAACAGTGGCAACGCAATAACTGCAGCATAGCCGCGATCAAGTGCAGCATCGCGCCAGGGTAAGTATGCAGGATCATGCGCGATGTCCTGGCACACTTGTTTTATACCACTACGGATGGCAAGTCCGGAAGGCCCCATGCCACGCTCTGTCTCCCCCCATACAAGTCGCGCAAATTCGAGATATCCCCGGTCATCGCCTTCACTCGCCATGACTTCGATGGATTTATCTTCATCATGCCGCGAATAACCTACCCAGGCCATCCTGAAACCTCGCTGGCTGACAATGGCCTGACAGACAGCTTGCATCAGTGAACGCTCTTCGGTTGCATTTACCAGGCTTCTGTTCACAAGGCTTCTTGTCTCAAGTGCGCGGTTAGCATGATTTAGTGTGAGTGCGCTTATATTTTGTTGTAATTTTGCCTGCAACAAGGGGGCGACATGAGCGGCAATGATACTTAACAGTTGAATATCCGTTTCGCTGTAATCTGACGCCTTGTTGGCTACTTGAAAAAGCCCAATCACTTCTCCCTGGTACAGAATCGGCATGGAAATATGCCTTTGAATTCTTACATGTACTTCAGGAATACTGGAGGAGGGTTGGTTGGAATAGTTACTGAGCTTTTCTCGTATGGCACGTGGCCAGCTTGAATCACCCCAGGCTTCCCGTGGGAAACGTATGGATTTCCTGGGTATATCGCATTGATCCCAGACCTGGCGAGTCATGGTCGGCACTACAAACGTGCCATCTGTGTCCAGATAACCAAAAATGCCGAAGGGACTGGAGCTCGCTTCAAGAACGATTTTCAATACCTCGTTGAATTGTTCCTCATTGGATATTAAAGCGAAAATGCTCGCAATACGAGCTTGGATGGTAAGCACGTTCTGGTTATTTTTTTGTTCTGTAATATCTTCCAGAACGTGCACGGAATACAGATACGCATTCTGCTCGTCACGGATAGCAAAGGCACGAGAACGGAAGCAGGTGTCGCCAACGTTGATTTCTTCTTCTTGTTTCTCCAGCAACGCCAGGCAACCGGGCATCGGCGCAGGTGTCAGCGGGAAGATTTCGTAATAGGGCCGACCGATAATCTGCTTGAAGGGAATCCCCGCACGCTTCTGGTAAGCATCGTTGCAACGAAGAATATGGAATTCCATGTCGTGCATGAAAATGGGGTCGTTAACCGCATCCAGTGCATTGATCCATTCATCGTAGGCGTATTCAAGTGTCTTGCGTTCAGCTTCCTTATTTTCAAACTCTTGCTGATTGCGAAGGGCGCGCTCCAGTTGCTGGTGCTCAGTGATGTCGGTCAGCGTGACACGTACCCTTGTTTTCAAATCATTTGCTTTTGTGTTCAAACAACTTAGTTGAGCATAAAAACTTGTGCCATCGGCATGCTGCAACGTGAGTTCAAAATTCAAATTATTGCTTTGTTTCAGCACATGCAGAAAAAACGAGTGCCAGCGATCCTGCTCGGCAGGTATGATAAATTTAGTGAAGTGAAGTCGGATCAGCTTCCTGCTTTCCTCCCCCAGTAAATTAGCTGCGGTTAAATTAGCTTCTGTAATCAGGCCTTCGCGGCTAAGCGTGAGATAACCTACCGGCGCAAAATCATACAGATCCACATAGCGGTCACGGGACTGCTCCAGCTTAAGATGAGCCTCACGCAGGTTTTCATTTTGCATCTCAAGCTCAATCTGATGCACCTGCAATTCATGTAGTAGCTCATCGGTAGAAGATGCCGGGACTTTGGGAGGTTGTTCGCGGACAAGTTTCGCCTCAGCGGCTTTGCGCAGTTGGTCAGAATCTTGATGTACAGACTTCTTGCTCATGCAATATCCTTCGCACCAAATAACGCGCCTAGAACCCAATGAATTTAGAAATCGATTGAATAGTCAAGGGCGTGTAAACGAAAATTTTTATGCCTTCTGAAGGCTCTGTGATTCCCTACGGCATGCTAGTTTCAATAGTACACCATAGAACTCCTGCCCATGGGCTGTCCCCATTCAATATTTTTAGTGGATATGAATTACTGAATCTGCCTAATCATTTGTAGGTGCCATTCTGGCTATCGATATAAATGGCACCTTGCAGATGTACTCAAAAATCTGCCACACCGAATCTAACACTACACTTAATTTCAACGTGCTTTTGGTACATAACAGCCCGCAGATCAGGGATCAGGCATCAGGCATCAGGTAAAAGTGTGAATATTTTTAATATTCGGCGTAAACTGCCAAAGCGATATTTGCACTTTATTTATTGACTCAGTGCGGAAATATATCAATCTCCATTGGAGCATAAAAATGCAAAAGCTTACTTGTACGATTGCGTGGAACGATGAAATGAGCGTTGGAATTCCGGAAATCGACGCGGATCATAAAAATTTTATTCTCCTAATCAATGATTTTAACTGGTCTATTACTGGCGGCAATAACCCGGATGTTATCAAACAGCGATTGCACCTCATCATTGATGATGCCGTGCAGCACTTTGCTCATGAAGAGCGACTATTTAAGGAGTGGCAATATATCAATTTAGAAGATCATGCAAAAACACACGCTAATGTTCTGAAAAAACTCAACGAAATTATGTCGAATTTCACACCATATGGTCATGATACAGGATGGGTAACTGCCGGATTAGAAATTAAAAATATACTAATAAATCACATGATGACGGATGATATGAAATACATGGAATGCTATCAAGCATTGACTGTTGCAGCTGGTACTTAAAACCGCCAAATAATGCACAAAACAGTATCCAACAAAGTATGGCGAACTTAGTGTAGACGAAAATTTACCTTGATACTTCCTCAGTAAGGCAGGAAACCAAATTGTACGCATTAACTGGTTTAAAAAGTACCGGCCATTTAAAACCATCTGCATCACGAACAAGTTCATTTGATGTATTACCTGTCACCAGTACCGCATTGATGGACTTGCAAGTTCTTTTATAAAGCATATTCAGAAAATCAATTCCACTCAGTTTCCCTTTCAGCATGTGGTCAACAATGTAGTAATCGGCGCCTTCAATATTTGCGTACTCCAAGGCACTTTCGGCGCTATCAAAGACTGCCACGTGGCCTCCCACTGCTTCTATCCATGCTGTTGTGGCTTCTTTTAAAAGCATGTCATCCTCAATCAAAACAAACTGTTTCCCTAGCAGAAAAGAATAGTCAGCCTGATTGTTTTGCACCGTCATCACATTCCGCAGCAGCGTTACATCGGAAGTCATCAAGATTGGTAAACGAAATTCAAAAACTGATCCACGACCAAGTTTTGAATGACATCTAATTTCACTTCCCAATAAATCCAAGGTGCGTTTCACGATGGGTAAGCCCAATCCCAGACCGCTGACCCTATCTCTTTGTGGATTATCTATCTGATAGAACTCTTCAAAGATATGTTGCAAGTTTTCTTCTGCAATTCCAATCCCAGTATCCCAGACCTGAAACAGCACATCCTTGCCGCGACGTCTGGCGCTCAATAGAATGGCACCACTAGTGGTAAATTTGATGGCATTAGCAACCAAATTTATCAGCACCGATTTAAGCAAGCCGTGATCAGAACTAATATTAATTATCTCAGCCAATGAAAAATATAGGTTTATTACAAGTTTTTTCTCCCTTGCGATAGGCGCAAAGTGGGCTTCCAACCAGATCATTAAATTCGGTATATTAATCGGCTCGCATTTAGATTTAATCCTGCCAGAATCAAGTTTTGACAAATTCAATAAAGCATCAAGCAGATCTTTAAAAGTAGACATTGAGGACATCAACTTTTGGATCAGATCCTTTTGTTCCGTAGTGGTGTTGCCTGCATTGAGCGCATAGATAAACATTTGGGCGGCTGCCAATGGTTGTCGCAGGTCATGTCCGGCTGCGGCAAGAAATCTGGTCTTAGCTAATTCCTTTTCTTCCAGTTTACGAAACGAAAGTTGCAATTGCTCCTCGGCATGATTTTGCGCGGTTATGTCCCGCCAAGTAGCGACATAATGCGACGTAATCCATCCCTTATCCTTTACTGCAGAAATGCTGAGCTGCGCCAAAAATTCTGTACTGTCCTTGCGCCGGCCCCATATTTCTCCCCGCCAGTTATGGTCACGACCAATTGCCTCACAAAGAGACTGGTAAAAGGCTGCGTTATAACGCCCTGATTGAAGAATGAATGGCAGTTTACCAATGACCTCTTCTTCGCTATAACCCGTCAGATTCGTGAATGCGCTGTTAACGCGAACAATGACAGCACGTTCATCGGTCACCATGATGATTTCCTGAGTCTCAAATGCTGTCGCTGAGATGCGCAGTGATTCCTCTATTTTTTTCTGTTCAGAAATATCTGTATGTGTGCCAATCAAGCGTTGAGGCGTTCCATCCGCTGCGCGACTCCTCACAATGCCGCGAGTGAGTATCCATTTATAGCTACCGTCTTTGCACAATAGACGATGTTCATTGTTATAAACGGATGTCTCACCATGCAAATAGGATTTGATATCAGCCAAGGCCTTGGGCAAATCATCCGGATGAACACGCTGCTCCCATTCTTCAAATTCATTAGCAAGTTCGCCATCGTCATAGCCCAGCATGGATTTCCATAGCACTGAATACCTTACCATGGCCGTGGTGACATCCCAGTCCCACATGCCATCACCAGAACCCTTAAATGCAAAGTCAAGTCGATCATTGCTTTCGTGAAGCAACTCCTCAGCCTGCTTGCGTTCAGTAATATCAGTCAGCACGATGCGTACTACTGGATCTTTGCCATCTTTCTTCAGGCGCAAACCATTCAATTGTGTGAAGATGCGTGAGCCATCACGGCGTTGCAGAACCAGCTCACAACGAAACCCATTTGTATTTTTAAGCGCAGACATGAAATATCTATGCCAGTTGTCTTGGTATTCCGTGGTAATGTAAGTGGAGAAGCGGCGCTTAAGGATTTTTTGGCGATCTTCCCTGATCAGTTCGGCGCCGGTGAGGTTTATCTCGACTATCATGCCATCTTGGTTGAGAGTGAGATAACCGACGGGTGAAAAATCATAAAAATCCACGTAACGGTCGCGAGATTCTTCCATCTCAATGTGAGCCTGGCGCAATGATTCATTCTGTGCCTCAAGCTCAATCTGATGCACTTGCAACTCATGTAGCAATGCTTCGAATGAGAGATCCGGCACATTGGGCTGTGGTTCGTTGGCCAGCTTAGCCTTGGCTGCACAGCATAGTTGGTCAAAATCATGCTGTGCGTGTTTCTTGCTCATTCAGTCCCTTAATTTATCAAAAATGCTTAGATTTCGGATAATATACGACTCATGTCAACGACTTGCATCAAGCAACTTTCGGTTTATTTCCAGGCTTCGACAGACAGCTTTCTTGCTAGATTTTTTGCACCTTGACGGACTCCGTATGGCACGTTGTTATATCACACCAATGGTCGTCTATTGTGGCGTTGCTGTTATTTTACTCGGTTGCTTAGCGTCTCATCTGGCAGGTGTTGATGCCGATAATCGCGTAAGCCGGGCACAGTCCGATGATGCCGGTCAACATGGGAATAATACCAAAATAGCCCCATGAGCCGATCAGGCCTGCATAGGCCAGTTCGATTGCGCCTAATCCTGCCAGGACGCGTAGCCCTCGATCCAATACGCCGGCATTTTTTTTCATTTTTTGTGTTTCCTTAAGGTGATTTAACAAGCATAGAGTGAGTGATCATCAGCACACCGCATCGAAGGTTATAGTGCGGCGAATTTCTTGAGTGCGGCAAGGTTGGTGACCACGATTTGCTCTCGGCCTAGCGTGACCCACCCTTGTTCAGAAAACCCCTTGAGCAATCGGCTTATCATTTCGCGTGCCGAGCCCAGTTCATCGGCAATGGCCTGATGCGTGGTATGGATCGGGCTGGTTTTGGCAACCAGTAGCGCGGCCAGACGCTGGTCGAGTTTTTGGAAAGCGACCGTCGTGACCAGTTCCATCAAATCGGTGATGCGGTCGGTGAACAGATGAAACACGTAGCGGCGAAAGGCGTCGTATTTGCCCATCATGTTGTGGAAAACCGCCGCCGGTAAAAACACCATTTCGACGGCTTCTTCCACGATGCCGCGTGCCTGATAGCGACTGTCGCCGAGCAGGCAACTGCTGGTCATGATGCAGCTCTCGCCGGGAACGACGCGGTACAGTTGCAATTCCCGCCCGCTGGCCGCTGACTTGATGATGCGCAGACTGCCGGACAGCAGCAGCGGAAATCCCTGACAGGCCTGATGTTCGTCGAAGACAACGGTGCCTAACGGCAGTTGCATCAGGCTGGCGCTAACTAACAGCCCGTCCAGTTCCGCCGTCGGCAGCTCCCCCAGCATCGGGTAGAGCAGCAAAATGCGGGCGCGGATGTCCGGGCTTAGCATAGCCGAGATTGATGTGAAATTCGCGTAAGCGTTCGTCCGCCCCTTCCCCTGCTTGCGGGGGAAGGTTGATAAGGGGGAACGGGCATGGTGAGTTTCATTATTAAGGTGTGAATTTTTCGTGCCCGTTAGGCTTGCGCACGCATCTGCGGGAACAGGATCACGTCGCGTATGCTGGCGCAGTCAGTCAGCATCATGATCAGGCGGTCGATACCGATGCCCTCTCCTGCTGTTGGTGGCAGGCCGTATTCCAGCGCGCGTATATAATCAGCATCCTTATACATCGCCTCTTCGTCGCCGGCTTCTTTGGCCATGACTTGCGCATCGAAACGGGCTTCCTGATCTTCGGCGTCGTTCAACTCGGAGAATCCGTTGGCCAGTTCGCGTCCCAATATGAATAATTCGAAGCGCTCGGTGATCGCAGGGTTCGCATCACTGCTGCGTGCCAGCGGTGAGACTTCCACCGGATAGTCGATGATAAAGGTAGGTTCAAACAGCAATGTCTCGGACAACTCTTCAAACAGAGATAATTGCAGACCGCCCAACGCATCTTTTGGATTGTGCTTGGCTTTCAAGTCTTGCAACTCGGCCAGTACGAATTCGCGGTCGGCCAGTTGCTCATCGGTAAATTGCGGATGATATTTCTGGATGGCCTGAACCATGGTCAGGCGATGGAATGGCTGACTCAAATCCAGTTCGCGTCCCTGATAGGTGAGCTGCGTGGTGCCCAGTACTTTTTGCGCGACTTCTCTTAGCAGGCGTTCGGTGAAGTTCATCAGATATTTGTAATCGCGATAGGCTTCGTAGAATTCCAGCATGGTGAATTCAGGGTTGTGGCGAGTAGACAAACCTTCGTTGCGAAAATTACGATTGATTTCAAAGACTTTTTCAAAGCCACCGACCACTAGCCGCTTGAGATATAGTTCCGGCGCGATGCGCAAAAACATCTCCATATCCAGCGCATTGTGGTGGGTGACGAAAGGTTTTGCAGATGCCCCGCCCGGAATCGAATGCATCATCGGGGTTTCCACTTCCATATAACCTTCGCCGATGAAGAATTCGCGGATCGCCTGAATGATTTTGGTGCGCTTGATAAATACGCTGCGCGCATCCGGATTGGTGATCAGGTCGAGATAACGCTGGCGGTATTTTTGCTCCTGATCGGACAGGCCGTGGAATTTTTCCGGCAGCGGGCGCAGTGACTTGGTCAGCATGCGTAACTGTGTGACGCGCACCGAAAGTTCACCTGTCTTGGTCTTGAAAACCACGCCCGCAGCACCCAGAATATCGCCCAGATCGTAATGCTTGAAGGCGCCGTGCGCTTCCTCGCCGATCTCATTGTTGCTGATGAACAACTGGATGCGCCCGCTCATGTCCTGCAAAGTGGCGAAACTGGCCTTGCCCATCACGCGTTTCAACATCATGCGCCCGGCGACATTCACCTGCAGTTGCGCAGCTTCCAGATCTTCGTGGGACATGTGACCTAATTCGTCATGCAAGTCACCCGCCAGATGCGTGCGGTTGAAGTCATTTGGGAAAGCGACACCCGCTTTGCGGATAGCAGCCAGCTTGTTGCGGCGCTCGGCAATAATCTGATTATCGTCATTCGGATGTGCGTCTGGAAGTTTTTCGGACTGGGGAGTGGTGGTTTCGGTTGTCATAGTGCTTTGCGTGATCAATTTAGTGGTTTATACGTCTCTAACTTGCGATTGTGGCACGAATGACCTCATGTTTCCAGTTCGCCGTTTGAGACGGCCTAGTGTGAGTTAGAAATAGCGTCTTGCTCGATGATCTCGGCGCAGTGGATGCCGCTTTGCACGGCACCTTCTAGTGTCGCTGGGTAATCGCCTTTGGTGTAATCGCCCGCGAGCAATAGATTGGCGCGTGGCGTTTGTTGTGCCGGGCGGTTAAGGTCTGGTGTGCAGGCAAAGGTCGCACGTTTTTCCGCGATGACTTTGTACCAGCGGGGGGCTTCGCTGAAGCCGAATTCATCCTTTAATTCGGCGATCACTCTTTGCGCCAGTTCATCTTGAGATAATTCCTGATGCAAGCCTTCCGCGCTGATGACTGCCGCGATCAGTCCGCTTTGTCCTGCGATCTGCCCCTTGTCGAACAGCCACTGACTGTAGCGTTGATGCAAGCCCAGCATGGGGTGAGGCAGGCGGACAGATGCCGGATATTGCAGATACACGGTATAGATGGGCTGATGTTGCAGCGCATCGATTTGTGCGACGACGGGCGCGAGCGCTGGATACGGGCGCAGAAGTTTGGCCGTGATGACCGGCGGGGTCGCGCAGATCACGTGGCTGAAGAACAGGCTGCCGCGTTTGGTGATGATCTCGAAACCGTGTTCGTGGGGTAGCAGTTGCTCTACGCCACAGGAGGTCAACACATGTCCGCCACGTCGCTTTATATATTTTTCGGCACGGGCGGGAAACAGTGCGGTGAAATTAATGCGCGGCAGCAGCATGTCGCTGTCGGAACGCGTCTGATTCAATGCATCCCTTAAAACATTCAGCAATACCTGGCCGGATGCGATACGGAGCGGGGTGTTGAGCGCCGCGATACACAGCGGTTCCCAAAGTTTCTGGATCAGTGCCGGACTTTGCTTGTGTTCTGATAATAGCGATCTGACACTTATATCTTTGATTATTTTGAAATTATTATTTTTCATTGCCTGCATGAAGCGCGCAGCGCTCAATCGTTCGGCAAAGCTCAAACCGTGTGCGAACAACAGTGCGAACAATAGATGAAATGGCGCGGGCAGGCGGGGGACTTTCAGGGAAAAATGACCGTGCAGTTCCAGTTGCAGCGGCAGGTGTAAAAAATCCTCTGTGACATTGCCGCCGACCTGTTCGATCAGCGCCAGAGTCTGGTGATAGCAGCCTAGCAAGAGATGCTGGCCGTTATCGAGCTGAGTATTCTCGTAGCCGACGCCGCGCGCCCGACCACCCAGTTGTCTTGCACTCTCGAACACGGTTACCGGAATGTCCAGTTCAGCCAGCCGGGCGGCGGCCGCCATCCCTGCGTAACCACCACCGATCACGGCGGCATTGAAAAAGCCTTTAGTCATTGTTTTGCTAGGATTTGACCCAGGTCGTCCATGCCAGCCACAGTTTACGCAGCGGGGTGAGGGAGATGCGCTCCTTTAAGACATGGCAACCGGAAGCTTTGACTTCATCCAGTGTGGCGCGATAGATCGCCGCCATGATTAGGCCTGTGCGCTGGTTTTTACGGTCGACGGGTGGCAATTGTGCGAGTGCCTGCTGGTAAAAACCTTCCGCGCGTTCGATCTGGAATTCCATGAGTTTATGGAAATTTTCGGTCTCATTCGCATTGAGGATGTCCGCTGCTGTGACGCCGAACTGCTGCATCTCGTCCATGGGCAGATAGATGCGGTTGCGTCTGGCGTCTTCGCCGATATCGCGGATGATGTTGGTGAGCTGAAAGGCGATGCCTAAGTCGTGAGCATATTTGAGTGTCTGACGATCGGTGTAGCCGAAAATCTCCACCGACAACAGACCGACCACCGAGGCGACGCGGTAGCAATACAGTTGCAGCGATTTGAAATCGTTGTAGCGCGGCTGATCCAGATCCATCTCCATGCCGTCGATGATCTCAAGCAGCAGTTCCTGCGCCATGTTGAATTTTACAACGACAGGAATCAGCGCGATGGCGACCGGATGTTGCGGTTTGCCGCCGTAGATCTCAGCCACCTGACCGCGCCACCAGTTGAGCGTGGTGCGGGCGACCTGTTCGTCGGTGCATTCATCCACCACGTCGTCCACCTCGCGGCAGAAGGCGTACAGCGCGATGATCGCGCGGCGCTTTTCTTTGGGGAGGAACATAAAGCTGTAGTAAAAACTGGAACCGCTGGCAGCGGCTTTTTCCTGGCAATATTGGTCTGGAGTCATGTTAGTACGAGTGGGGTGCGGATTTGGCCAGCATGATAACCCAGTCGAGCGGGCCTAGCACCGGGCGGCGGCGATAAACATCGAATTGCACCTTTTCAATCTTATCCAGGATGCGTAATCCGCCGGCGATGATCATACGCATTTCGAGTCCGATGCGCCCAGTGAGTATGCTGCCTAATGGCGCGCCTTGCAGCATCAGTGCGCGGGCGCGTGTCACCTGAAACTGCATCAGACGGCGCCAGTTGTCATCGCAGAGTTGCTGTTCGATCTGGGCGCTGGTAACACCGAATTTTGCCATGTCGTCCAGCGGCAGGTAGATGCGCCCGATGGCGATATCCTTGGCGACATCCTGCCAGAAATTGATTAACTGCAAGCTGGTGCAGATCGCATCCGAATAATCGATGTTGACCGGTGTCGCTTCGCCGTACAGGTGCAGCATCAGTATGCCTACCGGATTGGCGGAGCGACGGCAGTAGTCGAGCAGATCGGCGTAATTCTCGTAACGCTTTTTGACGACATCCTGCGAGAAGGCATCGAGCAAATCGTAGTGCGGCTGCAACGGTAATTCATACTGCCGGATGGTGGCTTGCAGATTTTGAAACAAGGGCGTTGCCGGCGCTTCGTTTTGGCTGATGCGGTTTAACTCTTCGCGAAATACAGCCAGCCCTTGCAACCGCTCGCTATCGGATAAATCTCCCTCGTCGGCAATATCGTCAGCAGCTCTTGCGAAATGATAAATCGCCGCCACCGGACGACGCAGCCGTTTGGGCATCAGGATGGAAGCGACCGGGAAATTCTCGTAATGCTCAACAGGCATGTGTAATTATTGCTTTAAGTAAGGGCCAAGGAAACGAGAGCCGTTGAAATGGATCAAGTGGCTAGGGTCACTTGCACACCAAACTTCAGTTTCCCATGCAACGACTGACAGAAATTTTCTCATGACTTCACCACGGTCAGGAAACGCCGTTACGAATACGAGTCCGGCTGAACTCGAAGTGAATAGTGTAGATAACTCGGCATGTCGTATGCCATCAACCGGACCTCCACTTGCAACTGCCTCGACTAGAATTAGCCAATTTTTCTCACGGTAGTAAATAATTACATCAGGCATTTTGCCGTGGATGGCTACTTTTACGCCTATGCTGTCCAAAAGCTGTTCGTCGAAGTAGCCCCACTTCGTACCCGTGTCACCTACATAAACAAGTTCCCCGCCTGGCACGAAACGTGGGATAAATTCTTCAATGATGGAGCGAATCAGATCGGAGTGTTTTCCCGCACTTAATGTGATATTGCGTCCATGATTGATGATGACCGGGATTCGTTGCATGTCGCGATGCTTGGCGAATTTCTCAGCCAGTGACTGGTTTGTCTCCAGGTAGGTGTGTAAAGCATTTTTCCATCCCTTCTTGCCGACTTTTCGGAACAGGGTAAGGGCGCTCTGTTCAATTTGATAACAGTTGTCAGAACTGTTTACCGCACGGTCTGGTTTGTCAGGGTTATGGAGTAATACTCCCGCAGCAACCAATTGTTTTACGCTGTACTTACGGATGCTTTCACGTGAGTTCTCTGCATAATTGTGTTCGAGCTTTTCGCGGGCGAAGTCAAGGATAGCCCTGATGCCCAGCATGGGATTGCTTGCCGTAGCCCACGTCGTGGTTTCAGGTAAATTAAGCAAGGCCAGCAGGCAAATTGCGGTTCTGTCATTCAGTTGTTCATTAGGCATTCCTAGCTGTCTGAGAACACTCAATGCTTCGCTAATGCGTTCTTGCTTTGTGGTCATGTCGCTTCCAATTCTTTGAGCAAACGATCGATGGTGGCTTGATCTTTGTGTTGATCTTTGGCGCGCTGGCCAAGTTCTTCCAATTGCTCCCGGCTTGGATAGCGCATATTTCGCAGATCGGTGGCATTCACCTGAGTGTGTCCTGAAAACACTCGAAAGTGCTCGTCAAGAACAGTTGAATTGAGAAATGTGGACAAACCCCGTGCCGTGTCCTCATCCATGCCGTGTTTGTCGATGTGAAATACATTCCAATGATTCTCGAAACCGATATAGGCCGCATCCAAAGCCTCATGGGTGAGATGGTAAGCCACAAGGCGGCGGCGTTCTTCTTTTGATGAAAAACGTTTGACCAGTACATAGTGACCACGCGGCATCAGCCACTTACTGACTTCTTGCGTCAATTTCAGCGCGTTGGGTTTTTTATGTGATTTTGGCCAGCAAAGTTCACCGCTGCTGAAATGATGAGGATAGAGCAGTGGGGCTGTGTTGTTGTCAGGCGTATCTCTCCAGTATTCTTTCAGTCGAAAATCCACCACTGGGCCGGTACAAACTGCCAGTCCAATATCGCGCAAAGTGTGAGTGCAAAGCAGAGGCGTATTTGTTTGCCCAGTCGTGGTCGGTATGTGGATGAATTGTTCCACATCATTCGGTTTTACGATTACCCTCGCATCAAATGTAGTCTGTTGATAATCCTGAAATTTTGCATCAAGACAAGTGGATACGATGACATCACCTTGGGGTTCACCTTTGATCAAGTGAATGATAACGTTTTCTTGCAATACGTCATCGTCCTGAAATGCCTGTGTTCGACTGTCGAACAAGTGCAATTGGCGTATGGAGCAAGTCTTCAAAATCAGGTTGCGAAACGGGCGATAATAACTCCCGTTGCAAAATGAACGAGGAATAATGGCGACAATTTCCCCCCCCTTTGCCATCAACAAGACGCTCAGCGCTACAAATGCCGTGTACAGGTTGACTGTTTCAATACCCGCCAAGCGCAATAATTTTCTGTGTTTCGAATTTGCGCTTATTTTCTTGTAAGGGGGATTGAGAATGGCATGTGTATAACGGTTATCGGTATCAAATTGAATGGAGAAAGTAGCATCTTCGATAAAGTCTGAAGTATGAATGTGGGTTTTGAATTTCCCCTGGCCAAGCTGAACATATTCAGCTAGTGTGTTTTCCAGATAACCAGCCAGAGTGTCGTCAATTTCCCATGTTTCTGCATCGACTGATATTTCCTCGCGTAGCGCCTGTTTGAAAAATGCAGAAGTTAATGAGCCAACACCAGCTCCCGCATCCAGTAGTTTCGCATGGCTGTGATAGGAAAATAGCGAAGCCATAAACTCGGCGATAGTTGATGGCGTCATGTATTGGCCAAGTTCAGAACGCAGCTTTGAGTCCAGTCGTTTACTGGCCTCGCGCCTTACCTGGTCAATAGCGAGTGTCATCGGTTAAATCAGATCGTTGCGATGCAGCATAAACACGAACTGATCGCCCGCCGTCACATCCAGCCAGGTGAATGGCAGGGTAGGGTAGGCCGCTTCGATGACATCGCGGTTGTGGCCGATTTCGACGATCAGGATGCCGTTGTCGCTCAGGTGTTCGGCAGCTTGGGCAAGAATCACGCGCGTCGCATCCAGTCCGTCAGAGCCGCTGCCCAGAGATAGTTTGGGTTCGTGCAGATATTCAGGAGGGAGGGCTGTGACTGACTCCGCATCCACATAAGGCGGATTGCTGATGATGAGGTCGTATTTACGTCCGGGCAGTTGCGTGAACAGATCCGACTCGATCAGGTTGATGCGCTCGGCCAGTTCATAGTCAGCTACATTGCGCTTCGCGACCATCAGTGCATCCGCTGACAGATCGACGGCATCGACTTGTGCGTTCGGAAAAGCGTCCGCGCACAATATGGCCAGACAGCCGCTGCCGGTACACATATCCAGCACATGGCCGATGCTATCCGGTTCAGCGATCCAAGGGGATAAGCGCTGGCGCAGCAATTCGGCGATGAAGGAGCGCGGCACGATGACGCGTTCATCTACATAGAAACTGTATTCGCCCAGGAAAGCTTCGTGAGTCAGGTAGGCAGCCGGAATGCGCTGTTCGACGCGGCGCTGGATGATGCTCAGCACCTCGCTGCGCTCACTCATGGTGAGTTGCGCATCGAGGAAGGGTGCCAGCGTATCTACAGGCAAATGCAGCGTGTGCAGAATCAGGTAAACCGCTTCGTCATAGGCGTCATTGCTGCCGTGACCGAAAAACAGTTTGGCCTGATAAAAGCGGCTGACCGCAAAACGCAGGTAGTCGCGTACGGTATGCAGGCTCTGCGACGCGGCAGAGAAATAATTATCTATTTGCATAACAGGTTTTCCAGTGTGCGTTGAAAGGTGAGCTTAAGCGGTTCGATATCGGCGACCGCGACGCATTCGTTGAGCTTGTGTATGGTGGCGTTCAGCGGGCCGAATTCGATCACCTGCGGGCAGATGTCGGCGATGAAGCGCCCGTCCGAGGTGCCGCCCGAGGTCGACAGTTCCGGCGTGATGCCGTAGCTTTGCTCAATTGCGCGACTGATGGCTTCCACCAGACTGCCCTTGGGCGTGATGTACGGTTTGCCGGATAATTCCCACTCCAGGTCATAAGTGACATGGTGCTTGTCGAGGATGGCGTGAACCTTGTCTTTGAGTTGCTGCTCGGTGCTGGCCGTGGAAAAACGGAAATTGAACAGAATTTCCACCGTGCCTGGGACCACATTGGTCGCGCCCGTGCCGCCATTCATATTGGAAATCTGCCATGAGGTCGGCGGGAAATATTCGTTGCCATTGTCCCATGTCGTAGCGGCTAGTTCGGCAATCGCGGGCGCTGCCATGTGGATGGGGTTCTTAATCAGATGAGGATAGGCAATATGTCCTTGAATTCCCTTAACAATTAACGTGCCGGACAATGAGCCGCGTCGGCCGTTCTTGATCATGTCGCCCACCAGTTTGTTGGAGGTGGGTTCGCCGACGATGCAGTAATCCAGTTTTTCGCCGCGCGCCTGTAAGGCTTCGACCACGCGCACAGTGCCGTCCACCGCGATGCCTTCTTCGTCCGAGGTGATCAACAGGGCGATAGAGCCTGCGTGTGCCGGGTGATCTTCGACAAAGGCTTCGATCGCGGTGATGAAGGCGGCCACCGAAGTCTTCATGTCGGCAGCGCCGCGCCCGAACAGCATGCCGTCGCGTATCGTGGGTTCAAATGGCGGGCTGAACCAGGATTCGACCGGGCCGCTGGGAACGACATCGGTGTGACCGGCGAATACCAGCACAGGGCTGGTCGTACCGCGCCGCGCCCAGAAGTTGTCGACGTTGCCAAAGCGCATGCGTTCTATTTTAAAATCAAGTTTTTCCAGGCGTTCGATCAAAATTTCCTGACAACCCGCGTCGTCTGGGGTCAGTGAGCGGCGTGCGATCAGTGCGCGGGCGAGTTCTAGCGTAGCAGTCATGTTGTTACTTTCATTTAAAGAGTTCGGTATAAGCTGCCTCATCGAAGCCAACGTGGCATAATTTTCCGTCGATTTCCAGCAGGGGGCGTTTGATGACGCTGGTTTTTTCCAGCATTAGTTTCGTAGCGGACGCCGTATCGGTGGATTTTTGTTCGTCGGACAGACCGCGCCAGGTCAGCCCGCGGCGATTGACCAGTTCGGTCCAGTCGCGCTGTTGCAACCAATGCTGCATCGTTGCTTCATCCAAACCGCGCTTTTTGAAATCATGGAAATCGACAGCGATGTTGTGTTCTGCCAAATAGTCGCGGGCTTTTTTAACGGTGTTGCAGTTGGGAATTCCGTACAGCTTGATCGGATGTTCGCGTAGCGATACTTTGTCCCTCTCGCCCGCTTGCGGGAGGGAGTTGGAAGGGAGGGATGCAGGCATGTCAGAATGATGAGTGTTTGCCATGCCTGTCAAGATACATCCAGATCGAGTTTGATGTTGGTGAAGTCAGGTTTAGCCGGTTTGGGCGTTTCGGGAGGTGTATAAATGGGTACGTGCATGGTGGTCGTGCGTTCTGAGAAGTCGACCAGCGCGGATAAGTTGCTGGCTGAATCCGCATTGCGCATTGCCTCTTCCTTGGTGATTTCGCCGTCCTTGAACAGTTTGTATAAGGCCTGCTCAAAGGTTTGCGAACCGCTAGAGACGCTCTTTTCGATCGCCTCGCGGACCTTGTCGATTTCATCATCCTTGATCAGGTCGGCAATCAGGGTGGTATTGAGCAAAATTTCCACCACCGGAACCAGCTTACCTTGCGTGGTGCGAACCAGACGTTGTGAAATAACCGCGCGCAAACACATCGCCAGATCGGAGAGCACGCTTTGGCGCGAGTCGTAGGGGAAGAAATTCACGATGCGGTTCAAGGCGTGATAACTGTTGTTGGCGTGCAAGGTGGTCAGACATAAATGACCAGTTTGCGCAAAGATCAGCGATTGCTTGAGCGTTTCGCGATCGCGCACTTCACCTATCATCAATACATCGGGCGCTTCGCGCATCGCCGCCGATAAAGCATTGTCGTACGACTGTGTGTCGGTGCCGATTTCACGCTGATTGACGACAGATTTTCCGTGTTGAAAAATATATTCAATCGGATCTTCTATGGTCAGAATATGACCGCCCTGTATCTCGGCACGGTGCTCGATCATCGAGGCTAGCGTGGTGGATTTTCCTGAACCCGTTGCACCTACGACCAGAATCAGCCCGCGTTTTTCCATGATCAATTTTTTGAGCACGGAGGGCAGGCGCAGGTCGTCCACAGTGTTGATTTTACTGCGGATATGACGGATCACGACGGCGACATCGCCGCGTTGCCGGAATACATTGACGCGAAAACTTCCCAATCCCTCTACGCGATAGGAAAAGTTCATTTCCATGCTGGCTTCGAATTCGATGATCTGCCGCGAGGACATCAATTCGTAAGCGATCCGTTTGATGGTCTCCGCATTCATCAGTTGCGCGTTGACAGGAACGGTGACGCCGTCGATCTTGATGTTGACCGGCGCACCGACCGAGAAGAACAGGTCGGACGCTTTCCGGTCAGATGCCAGCTTCAGCAGAGGTGTGACGATCATCGAAAGCTCCCAAAACAGGATTGAGGAATGAGGAATGAGGATTGAGGTAGGCTCAGGTTTTCCTCGCTCCTCAATCTTCGATCTTCCATCCTAGTTTAGATGCCGCGTAACAGTTCGTTGATGCCGACTTTGGACAGTGTTTTAGCATCGACTTTTTTGACGATCACCGCGCAGTACAGGCTGTATTTGCCATCCGGTGAAGGCATGCTGCCGCTGACAACCACAGAGCCTGCCGGAACACGGCCATAAGTTACGGTGCCGGTTTCGCGATCGTAGATCTTGGTGCTTTGACCAATGAACACGCCCATCGAGATCACCACGTTGTCTTCCAGAATCACGCCTTCGACGATTTCTGAACGTGCGCCGACGAAGCAATTGTCACCGATGATGGTGGGATTGGCCTGGACCGGTTCCAGCACGCCGCCGATACCCACGCCGCCTGACAGATGTACGTTCTTGCCGATCTGCGCGCAGGAACCAACCGTCGCCCAGGTGTCGACCATAGTGCCTTCATCGATAAACGCACCGATGTTGACATAGGATGGCATCAGAACCACGTTTTTGGCGATGTATGCACCACGGCGTGCTGCGGCCGGAGGAACAACGCGGAAACCGCCTTCACGGAAGTCACGGCTGTTGTAGTCGGCAAATTTTGATGGCACTTTATCGTAGTAGTTAGTGAAACCCCCCTTGATGAATGCGTTATCTTCCAGACGGAATGACAGCAGCACGGCCTTTTTCAGCCACTGATGGGTGACCCAGTCGCCGTCGATTTTTTCTGCGACGCGCAATTTACCCTGATCCAGTTGCATGATCACTGAGTCTACGGCTTCTTTGAGTTGAGCATCTGCGTTGCGCGGGGTGATGTCGGCACGACGTTCAAAAGCGGCTTCGATAATCTGTTGTAATTCGGACATAGTATTCCTGAATGAGTAGTGAATTAAAGGGGGAAGGTCATGCGACCCCGTGAGTGCAATAGGCGCGATATTACCTATAAATGAGGGTGCGCGGCAAACGCTCAATTTCTTCGCGGTGCATTGCTTGCGCCGCCGAAAGGCCGGTTGGCAATGATCGGCTTGCAAAATTATTTATAACTTGTTGATTGTATTGAATTTATTGGTTTATGTGATTTTCCTCGCATCATGCAGGGTTGTTGGGGACGGAGGTTAATAACTTCACCATTTCGTCCTGTTTGTTTTTGATGGCAAGCTTTAACGGCGTATTTTCCTCGCTGTTGGCCAGATCCGGGTTCGCTCCCCGAGCCAGCAGCAGTTGCGCGATTTCGCCATAACCCAACTCGGCCGCCTTGTGCAGTGCGGTATAGCCGTCATTGGCACAGGTGTCGAGATTGACACCGCTGGATATCAACAGGGACACGACCTCTGCGTGATTGCGTGCGGCGGCCTGTATCAGAGGGGTCCAGCCAAAGTGGTTACGCAGATCGATACTGGCCGAATGTGCAATCAACTGCCGGGCGCAATCCGTATCCCCGCTAAATGCGGCCCAGTGCAGCGCCGTGTTTCCGCCTGAGTCGATTGCATTAATCTCGGCGCCATGCCGGATGAGCAAATCGATGATTTCATTTTGTCCACGGAAGGCGGCGGCCATCAGCGGCGTCCAGCCACGGTTATCGCGAATGTCAGTGTTTATTTTGGCATCGATAAACAAAGCCAATGCAGTGCGGTTGCCCGTTTCAATGGCTTCAAAAAAGGCAGCCGGCGTGCAGGGCAGGTTGATTTTTTGCAGTGCATCGATGAGCGTGTCGGTTGGATTGATCCATTCGGTGAGAGGTTGCGGTTTGAAGTTGACGAAAGCGGTGGCGGAAGCATCCCATATATCTTTGATTTTATCCGGTTTTTCCTGAGCTGCGTGGAGCAGGCTCAGTCGCATAATGTTGGCGGCCACATCGGGCGGGAAACCGCCACGACCCTCCCGGTCGCTGACCATCAACTCCATGAAATAAGGATCGATTTCGTCGTGATCCCAGAGCGACATGATCGTCTCCAGGATGCGTGGATATTTATTCTCCAGTGCGTATGGGTAGTGTTCGGTGGTTCCGCCTAAAATCCTGATGAGTCGCTGATCCATGGCATTTTCAACACGAGGTTGCCTCAGTAGTTTTGCGCGATATTCTGTTTGGATAGGGCCGGGTTTTGTGCGAAGTAACGTTTGATGCCGCCCAGCACTGCATTGGCTAATTTGGTCTGATAGCCTTCGTCGTTCAGACGAGCCTCTTCGCTGGGGTTGCTGATAAACGCGGTTTCAACCAGTATCGAAGGGATATCCGGCGACTTGAGCACGGCAAAGCCTGCCTGTTCGACGTGGCCGCTGTGCAAATCGTTGATGTTGTCCAGTTCGCCCAGCACGTGTCGGGCCAGTCGTATGCTGTCATTGATGGTGGCGGTTTGCGACAGGTCAAGCAGCGTGCGCGCCAGATACGGATCTTTGACGGCGATGTTGACACCACCGATCAAATCCGCCTCATTTTCCTTCTTGGCCAGCCAGCGTGCGGCGGTGCTGGTCGCGCCGTGTTCTGAGAGTGCAAACACGGATGAGCCGTGTGCATCCGGTCTGATAAACGCATCCGCGTGTATCGAGACGAACAGATCGGCGCGCGCCTGACGTGCTTTGACTACGCGTCCTCCCAGTGGGATGAAATAGTCTCCGTCGCGGATCAGCACGCCATGCATATTCGGCGTTTCATTGACCAGCGTACATAAACGGCGCGCAATCGCTAGGGTGACATCTTTTTCATGCGATCCGCGACCACCTCGTGCACCGGGGTCTTCACCGCCGTGACCGGCATCGATCGCGATGATCAGGGTTCGCGCGCGAACCTCAGGTTGATTTTTGGGCGGGTGAGTTGGTGCAGTTGGAGTCTTGATGGTCGGGAGTTGGGCGACTTCAGGCGATTCGCTGTGCGGCGTGCGTGGGGTCTGTTTGTTGGGTGCAGGTAGTATCTCCTCAGGTGCGGCAGGTTTGTCCTGATCCAGCAGCGTCATCATGGCATCATGTCCCTTGGCCGGATAGACGTCCAGTACCAGACGGTAACCATATTCGCCTACCGGGGTCAGGTCGAACAGTTGCGGTTTAACCTGACTCTTGAGATCAAGCACCATGCGTACCACCCCCGGTTTAAAACGTGCCACCCGTACGCTTTTAATGTAAGGGTCATCTTCACCTATTTTACTGGTGAGTTGATTAAGTGCTTCGCCCGGTTCTACGCCTTCAAGATCAATGACTAAACGATCCGGATTTTCTACTGAAAACATGTTGTGGCGTATGGCCAACTTCGACTCCAGCGTCAACCGGGTGTAATCCTGTGCCGGCCATATCCGTGTGGCGATGATTTCGATGGCGGCCTGTGCTGCTGGCGGCATGAACAAGCATGCAGTCAGCAGTAGCCCGCAGCTTACTCGGAGTGAAAATAAAATCATCTTTATAACTGCTTTAAACATGCTAGTCCTATTGAGGTGTTGCCTTTGATATCGGCGAGGCGCCCCTGCGGCAAAATATCGAAACTGATTTCTAAATCTGCCGGAGGAATAAATGAGCTGGCCTTATCGGGCCATTCAATAAAAAATATCGATTTTCCATCAAATTCGTCGCGAAATCCGGCAAATTCCCACTCATTTTCATCTTGCAGACGATATAAGTCAAAGTGGCGTAAGTCTAACCCAGCGGCATGGTAGGGTTCAAGTAATGTATAAGTCGGACTCTTGACGCGTCCTTTAAATCCCAAGGCATTGAGTACGCCGCGCACCAGGCAAGTTTTACCCGCACCCAGATCGCCGTGCAGATAAATCACCATGCCGGGTTTGATCTGTGCCGCCAGACGGGTCGCTAGGGCGAGCGTGGCATTTTCATCGTCGAGCAACAGGGAGATTCGGCTATCATCGGGGGCATGCAAAATATAAATCCTCAGTCAGTGCAAAATCCATTACAGGATAAATATCACCAGCTTGTCAAAATGATAGGTGTATGGGCGCGTGAACTCGGTTTTCAGGCAGCAGGTATTGCAGATACGGATCTTCGCTGTGCCGAAACCGGGATGTTGAATTGGCTGGCGCAGGGGTTTTACGGCGAGATGGATTATATGGCAAAACACGGTGTGAAACGCAGTCGTCCGGCGGAACTTGTGCCCGGCACCGTGCGCGTGATCAGCGTGAGGATGAATTATTTGGCCAGAGGGGCTGCCGACAGCGAGCAGGTGTTGCAACAAGGTGATAGCGCTTTTATTTCCCGCTATGCGTTAGGACGCGATTATCACAAGCTGATGCGCCGCCGTCTGAGCCAGTTGGCCGATAAAATTCGACATGAGGTGGCTGAATTTGACGGGCGGGTTTTTAGCGACAGCGCGCCGGTGTTGGAGGTGGAGCTGGCAAGTCGCGCGGGGTTGGGTTGGCGGGGAAAACACACCTTGTTGTTATCGCGTGATGCCGGGTCTTGGTTTTTTCTGGGCGAAATTTATCTGAACTTGCCGCTGCCGGTCGATGAGCCAGTAGTTGCGCATTGTGGTAGTTGCACACGATGTATCGAGGTGTGTCCGACTCAGGCGATTATCGCACCTTATCAGTTGGATGCGCGCCGCTGTATTTCTTATTTAACCATTGAATTAAAAGGAAATATTCCAGTCGAGTTGCGCCCGCTTATCGGTAATCGCATCTACGGTTGCGATGATTGCCAGTTAGCGTGTCCGTGGAATCGCTTCGCGCAAACCACGGTTGAGGCCGATTTTGCCGTGCGTCATGGTCTGGATGAGGTAAGTCTGGTGGAACTGTTCGCTTGGGATGAGGATGAGTTCAAGGAAAAACTGGCGGGGAGCGCCATCTATCGCATCGGTCATGAACAATGGTTGCGTAACATCGCCGTGGCGCTGGGTAATGCACCGAAAAGTGAGGGGATTGTTGCTGCGCTGCATGCCCGCCGCTGCCATGCCTCAGAACTGGTGCGCGAACACGTTGAATGGGCGCTGGCGAGATAGAGCGTTTTGTAACTTATTGTTTTATTTTTTGCTAATCATAATCCTAGTGTTTGTGCGGCATTTCAAGTTGGTGCGAATGACTGCTTAGTGACGGTGGACTAAAGCGCTTCGCGGTATGGGTGCTTCGATCCTACGCCTGAGGTTGGTTTTACGTGTGTCGTTGCTTGACTGAAAGAATTTGTTCCCCATATTGAAAAGCGAGGCAATCCGCCTCGCTTTTCGACAAGGAGGATCATGAACTCAACGATTGAAACGATTTCTCCGTTGCGCCAACGCTTTCTCGATGAAATGCGGATGCGCAAACTCTCCCCCCAAGACCCAAAGCGGTTATCTCCGCACCGTCAGCCGGTTTTATGGCTGGCTGGGACGCTCACCCGACACTGCGACCGTCGAAGATTTGCGATGTTACCAACTGCGTCTGGTCGACCAAGGGATCTCGCCGATCTCACTCAAAGCGACGCGCTCGTCCTGACTAGCGGCAGAGTAAACATTCAAATCCCCATAGTCCGTTGTCGAGTCTGACAGGCATCGCTAACATCACGCCGTTTCGTCCCTCGGGGCTTGTCCGACACCTGTCCGCAGCGTTTTGTTGTATCCTGACAGCTCGCTGTTTAAGGGCCGCTATCCGACAACCCTTAACAATGTCTTCATTGGCGAAATTCCGTTTACGAGACTTATGTGGAGCTCCATATACGTCTCGTTCCTGCCCCTCGTTGTTATTAAAATCCGTCACTTTGCCATACCCGCCCCAACCCGATCAGGGCACCTAAAAGAATTATCAGGTGTGCCCAGCTCCACAACAGATAGCGTTGCGATAATTTTTCCGGTGCAAGGTTGCTGATTAAAAACGGTTTGCCGTTGCGTGGTCTTCCTATCAGATGCATATCAGTATTAGCTTCAATTTCCCGCTGGTTTTTTGCCACAACACGTTTGGCGGCCTGACGCGCCAGCGCCCATTCTTTTTCATCGAGTTCGCCGTCGTTGTTTAGATCAAAACGACGGTGCAGCGCAGGCATGTCCTTCTTCCATTCGGCCAGTAACTCGTTAAGTTCAACGCGACTGTCAAATTCGAGCGCGCAATTTTTGGTGCGAAATTCGCCGATCACATACAACCTGTCCTCCAGATCCAGCGTCCATTCGGTGTAGCGATGATCATCTATTGCCCAGCATTCCTTGTGACGGGTGGAAATTTCCGCCTGCTCCGGATCAATCACGCACACGCCACTCTCGTCCCGTAATAGAAATGAATCAAAACTCTCGCCGCTATCCTCGGTTTTCCAGTCTTTTTCCGAATCGCGCCGTTCAATTTCGTAGCGATACCACAGGCATGGGCGCAGCTTGAGTTTGCTATACAAGGGCGTATCGCCGAATGCCGCGCCACGCCCGGTCAGTTCCACACAGCCTTGTGCTGCGGAAGCTACTTTCGATGTGGGTGTGTCACGTACCGCGCGCAGTCGTTTGAGCGCGGAGAGCCAAGCGGAAAGGCTGATCGTGGCCATCAGTCCAAGACTTGTCAACCAGGCGTTGCGAGTGCCGAGCTGGAAACCGACAAACAGCAGTAACAGTTGTGCGCATGAGGTGACCAGCATCGCATAACTGCGGCGCAGCGAGGCCAGCATGAAAAATTAGCCGAACAGCGATTTGACGTCTACATCGGCCTTCTCGCTGCTGGAAAAATCCAGTGACGACCGTGCTTCGTAGTGGAACATATTGGCGATCAGTGCGGCGGGAAATTGCTCTATGCCGACGTTGTAGATATTGACCGATTCGTTATACAACTCGCGTCGATCCGCGATGCCGTTTTCAAGTCCGGTGATGCGCGTCTGCAATTGCATGAAGTTTTCATCAGCTTTGAGTTCAGGATAGGCTTCCGCGACCGCAAACAAACTGCCCAACCCCGCACGCAACTGGCCTTCCGCCTGACCCAGCGATTCGATATTCTGGCTCTCCCGCGCAGTCTGCACCTGAGTACGAGCGGCGATGACCTTCTGCAAGGTGGACTGTTCAAATTCCTTGTATTGTTTGCACACCTCGACCAGTTTAGGCAGTTCGTCATGGCGCTGCTTGAGCAGCACGTCGATATTCGCCCACGCTCGGCTAACCGCGTGTTTGATATTCACCAGACGATTGTAGAGACTGATGGCATAGATCAGTGTGACAGACGTTAATGCTAATAAAATCAATGAGTTCATTGTGTTCTCCGTCAGATACTCAAGCTGTTGTCTTTGCAGAGACCTGATTCGATGAGGCGGTCCAAGGTCGTCGAGAGATTCATTCCTGTTTCCTCTTTGAGTGTGGCGACACGGTCCTTCAGGTCATCCAGGCTGATGTTAATGCGTTCACCCTCGGTGGCAAAGGCAATGGTGTTGCCGCTTTTGCAGGACGGGAACAGCAGCGCTCGTTCGTCGAACGCGGTGAGAATATGTGTGAAGCCGCCCAGTACACCCTTGCACAGTCCTAGCAGGTTGACCGCCATCACGCCCTGATCGTTTAAACAACTGCGGCAGGCCTGATAGAAAGGCAGCGAATTGAGTTGGCCGGGATGGGCGTGTTCATTGAAGCCATCCACTAGGATTAAATCGAATTTCTTGTTGGTCGAGAGCACGAACTCTGCGCCGTCGTCCACCACCATGTGGATGCGTTTGTCGTCTTCGGGTAGTTTGAAGAAGTGACGGGCGGCAGCGACGACATCGGGTTCAATTTCCACGATGGTAAGATGCGCGAGTGGCCGGTAGCGATAGAGAAATTTGGTCAGCGAGGCTGCGCCTAAGCCGATCAGCAGTACGCGGCGCGGCCAGCGTGCCTCGTCGCGCAACAGTAAGGAGGCCATCATTTCGCGGGTGTATTCCAGTTCCAGATTCCATGGACGATTGATGCGCATCGCGCCTTGGACCCAGGTGGAGCCGAAGTGCAGGTAGCGCACGCCGTCTTGTTCAGAGATATCGATAGGTGTCGTCATATTTTTGCTGTTTGGGTAGGGTGGAATCGCTCTGTGCTACGGTTGAGCTATCCAGTTATTTAAGAGTCGGCGTGCCATGTCGGTAACTTCGGTTGCGGTCATGCCGATGGCGATTTTGAATTTGGCCAGTTCGTCGCCCGCCGCGCCGTGCAGGTGGACGGCTAGCAGCAAGGCGTGATCGGCAGTTAAGCCCTGGGCGAGAAAGGCGGCGATCATGCCGGTGAGCACATCGCCCATGCCAGGCGCGCTCATGCCGGGGTTGCCGGTGTGATTGATAAATAATCCCTCGCTGGTGGCACACAGGCTGTCGGCGCCCTTCAATACCACGGCGCAGCCATATCTTTGTGCCAGTTGTTGCACCGCATTGATGCGGTCTGCTTGTATTTCTTCTGTGCTGCAAGCGAGTAGTCGTGCCGCCTCGCCTGGATGCGGTGTGAGCACGATCGCGCGGTTCGTTGCGTTCAGTCGTCGTCCCAGATCAGGGCGTTGTGCCAGAATGTTGAGAACATCCGCGTCGAGCACCAGCGCAGCGTCGGTCTGTATCGCTTCTAGTAACAGTCCCGGCGGTGCCTGTCCCATCCCGCAACCGATGGCCAACACGGTGACGCCGGGGAGTTGCATCGCGGTTTTTGCATTGTGCAGCATCAGTTCGGGCTGAGTGTAGTCGACAGTGGGCGGGTTGTCGCTTAGCAAGCCCACATGGACGCAGCCAGCGCCCAGCTTGAGGGCAGCGCGTCCTGCCAGCAGTGCAGCACCGGTCATACCAGGGGCCCCACCGATGACGCAGACGCTGCCGAATAGACCTTTGTGGCTGTCACGCGGTCGTTCAGGCAGATACTTTGTCACTTGTTGTTGTGTGATGCTGAGTGGGTTCATAACGGGTTCGCTAAATTAAATGGCGCGTGGCATAGTATAATCGCGTCCCGAATTTTATTCTCACCCGCCATGTTTAAAGTCTCTGTCGGTAGTTCCGCCTTATCCGCTTTCCGTTTGGAAAAATTGTGCGCCGCGATTTCTGCCGTTGCACCCCATGTCGCCGTTGTTGATACCCGTTACTGTTACTTCAGCGCGTTGAGCGTCAATCGACTGGACAAGGCTCAGGCAGGTTTGCTGGACCGTGTGCTGGGACTGGCTAAAACGATGGCTGAACCTTCGGTTGAGTTGACTCGCGTGCTGGTCGTGCCGCGTCTGGGCACCATTTCTCCCTGGTCCACCAAGGCGACCGATATCGCGCAGCATTGCGGTCTGACCGGCGTTGTGCGTATCGAACGCGGTGTCCAGTATTACTTGTCCGGTAAAAACGGCGCGAAACTTTCCGAAGCCGAAAAGGCTGTCGTATTGCCGTTGCTGCATGACAGAATGACCGAATCGGTATTGGCCGATATCGCCACCGCAGCGGATAAAATATTCCGTCATGGCGAGCCGCAACCACTTGAATCGGTTGATATTTTGCAGGGAGGCGCAGAGGCGTTATCCGCCGCTAACCGCGAGATGGGGCTGGCCTTGTCGATCGATGAGATCGACTATCTGGTAGAAAACTTCAAGAAACTGGCGCGCAATCCGACCGATGTCGAGTTGATGATGTTCGCTCAGGCCAATTCCGAGCATTGCCGCCACAAGATTTTTAACGCCGATTGGGTGATCGACGGGCAGGTAGAGGATATGTCGCTGTTCGGCATGATACGCAACACCCATAAGGTCAGCCCGACCGGTACGGTGGTGGCGTATTCCGATAACTCTTCGGTGATCGAAGGTGCGTCGGTCGAGCGTTTTTATCCCCGTGCCGGCGGCGCGTATGAATTTTCCGAAGAACTGACGCACACGCTGATGAAGGTGGAGACGCATAACCATCCGACTGCGATTGCGCCTTTTGCGGGTGCGGCAACCGGATCAGGAGGCGAGATACGCGATGAGGGCGCGACCGGTATCGGCTCACGTCCTAAAGCGGGCTTGACCGGATTCTCTGTGTCCAATCTGAATATTCCCGGGTTCGAGCAGCCCTGGGAAAATTATTCCCCTCGCCCGCAAGCGGGAGAGGGGGCGGGGGAGAAGGTTTCGAATCAGTACGGCAAGCCTTCGCGTATTGTCACCGCGTTGCAGATCATGCTGGACGGCCCTTTAGGCGGCGCGGCGTTCAATAACGAGTTTGGACGCCCGAATCTGACCGGCTATTTCCGCACCTTTGAAGAAAATGTCGCAGGCGAGATGCGCGGCTATCATAAGCCCATCATGCTGGCGGGTGGTTTGGGCAGTATTTCGGCGATCCACACGCATAAACACGATCTGCCGATCGGCGCGCTGGTGGTGCATCTGGGCGGACCCGGTATGCTGATCGGACTGGGTGGCGGGGCGGCTTCCAGTATGGACACCGGCAGCAATGCGGAAAATCTGGACTTCGACTCGGTGCAGCGCGGGAATCCTGAGATGCAGCGCCGTGCCCAGGAAGTGATCGATCGTTGCTGGCAATTGGGCGAGAACAATCCTATCCTGTCCATCCACGACGTGGGCGCGGGTGGTATGTCTAACGCGCTGCCGGAGTTGGTGCATGGCGGCGGTCGCGGGGCGGCGTTTGAACTGCGCAAGATCCCGCTGGATGAAACCGGCATGTCACCTCGTCAGATCTGGTGCAATGAATCGCAGGAACGCTATGTGCTGGCGATCGCGCCGGAACGTTTGGAAGAATTCCGCGCCTTCTGTGAACGCGAGCGTTGTCCGTTTGCGGTGGTCGGTGTGGCGGTGGAAGATGATCAGATCATCGTGCACGATACCGAATTTGAAAACAATCCGGTGGATATGCCGCTGTCGGTATTGCTCGGCAAGCCGCCCAAGATGACGCGTAATGTGGTGCGTGAAACACCCCAGTTGAAGGCTTTTGATACCACCACGCTGGACTTGAAAGAGTCGCTGGAACGCGTGTTGCGTCTGCCCTCTGTCGCTAACAAGACCTTTTTGATTGCTATCGGCGATCGTACCGTGGGCGGTATGACCGCGCGCGATCAGATGGTCGGTCCCTGGCAGGTGCCTGTGGCGGATGTGGCCGTGACCTTGATGGGTTTCAATACGCATCTGGGTGAGGCGTATGCGCTGGGCGAACGCACCCCGCTGGCGCTGGTGAATGCGGCCGCTTCCGGTCGTATGGCGGTGGGTGAAGCACTGACCAATATCGCGGCGGCGAAGATTGCTAAAATCGGCGACATCAAATTGTCGGCGAACTGGATGGCGGCGGCCGGTCACCACGGCGAAGATGCCGCGCTGTTTGATACCGTGCATGCGGTGGGGATGGAACTGTGCCCTGCCTTAGGGATAGGCATTCCGGTCGGTAAAGACTCGATGTCGATGAAGTCGACCTGGAAGGATGGCGATGAAAACAAATCGGTGACCTCGCCTTTATCGTTGATTGTGACGGCATTCGCACCTTGTTCGGATACCCGCAGCACGCTCACCCCGCAACTGCTGGCCGATCCCGATACGACTTTGTTGCTGATCGATCTGGGTTGTGGCAAAAACCGTATGGGTGGATCCGCACTGGCGCAGGTTTACAAACAGGTCGGCAATGTCGCGCCTGATGTCGATTCCGCTGCAACTTTAAAATCATTTTTTGAATTAATTCAATCACTTAATGCCGATGGTTCGCTGCTGGCCTATCACGATCGTTCTGATGGCGGCACGCTGGTGTCCTTGTGCGAAATGTCGTTCGCCTCGCACATTGGTTTGGATGTCAGCTTGGATGAATTGCCGGGCGATGCGCTGGCTGCCTTGTTCAACGAGGAGTTGGGCGCAGTGGTTCAGGTGCGCAGCAGCGACGCTGTCGCTATTCTGCAGCAGGCGCGCGACGCTGGGTTGGCGGCTTACAACATCGCCGTACCTAATCAGACCGGCATGATCAACGTGGTGCGTGGCAGCGAAACACTGTATGCCGATACCGGCGTCAATCTGCAACGCATCTGGTCCGAGATGACTTACCAGTTGCAAAAGCTGCGCGATAATCCGGATTGCGCGCAATCTGAATTCGACCGTCTGCTGGATGCGACGGACCCCGGTCTGCACGTGAGTCTGACTTACGATCTGAACGCGACGCTCAATCCTCGATCCTCGATCCGTAATTCTGGTGTTCGTCCCAAAATGGCGATTCTTCGCGAGCAGGGTGTGAACGGTCAGATAGAAATGGCGGCGGCGTTTGACCGTGCCGGCTTCGCCTCTGTCGACGTGCACATGAGCGATATCATCAGCGGTCGCGTTAATCTGGCGGATTTCAAGGGCGTGGCAGCCTGCGGCGGTTTCTCCTACGGCGATGTGCTGGGCGCGGGTGAGGGTTGGGCGAAATCCATCCTGTTAAACAGTCGTGCACGCGACGAGTTTGAGGCGTTTTTCAATCGTACCGACACCTTCGCGCTAGGCGTATGCAACGGTTGCCAGATGATGAGCAATCTGCACGAAATCATCCCCGGTGCTTCAAACTGGGCGCATTTCTCGCGTAACAGATCAGAGCAGTTCGAGGCCCGCTTCGTGATGGTCGAGATTCAGCCATCACCATCCATCCTGTTCGACGGCATGGCCGGCAGTCGTATGCCTATCGTGGTCGCGCACGGTGAAGGGTATGCCGATTTCGGCGGCGCTAAAAAGCTTAAAGCAGCGCAAGAACTGGTGACGCTGCGTTATGTGGACAATCGCGGTGCGGCGACGGAGACTTATCCGCTGAATCCTAACGGCTCACCGCAAGGGATTACCGGGCTGACTACGCCAGACGGTCGTTTCTCCATCATGATGCCGCATCCTGAGCGCGTGTTCCGTGCTGTGCAGCATTCATGGCATCCGTCTGACTGGCAGGAAAATGGTGCGTGGCTGAAGATGTTCCAGAACGCACGTCGTTGGGTGGGTTGATCTTAACTTGAAGTACACAAAGGCGATCATCTGGTCGCCTTTTGTTTAATTGATTATTTATTCAGGAGTCTGTGTTGTTTAAGTTGATCGGTTTTATTGCGGGTTATTACTTGCTCGGTTTGTTCGGCGCGCTGCTAGGGTTGTTTTTCGGTAGCTTCATCGATCGTCTGCGCGCGTATGGCGCGGGGGCGATGAATCCCTTGCAGAATGCGTTGCGCCAGGCGGTTTTTATGGAGTCTGTGTTTATCCTGATGGGTAAACTGGCCAAGGCAGACGGCGTGGTGACGCAAGACGAGATCGATCATGTTGAGGCATTCATGCAGAAACTGGGCATGACGGCGGAACATCGTGCCGATGCGATCAACTGGTTCAAGATGGGAACCGATCCTGCCTTTGATATCGTGCCGGCCTGCAACCGTTTTATGGATGTGTGCGGGAATACCCGGAATTTGAAGCAGGTGCTGCTGGTCTATCTGATTACGCTGGCCTTCGCAGACGGAGACTTCCATCCTGCCGAACAGGCGTTGCTAAAGCAAATCGCCGCTCATCTGGGTTATGACGAGGCGGCCTTCAGACAAATACTGGAAATGGTGCTCAATCAGGCGCAGATGGGAGCTGGAAAAGCTAATCCGGTCGATGCGTTGAACGAAGCTTATAAGGCGCTGGGTGTTGCTAAAGACAGCAGCGATGCCGTGATTAAACGCGCTTATCGCAAACTGATCAGCCAGTATCACCCCGATAAACTGATGGGGCAGGGCGTGCCTGAAGATATGATCAAGATGGCGACCGAGCAGGCCAAAGAGATCCAATTGGCCTACGATCTGATCAAAAAGAGTCGGTCAGCTTAACTTCCCCGTATCCGGTGTTCTGCTGTGTCAATGCTCAGCTAGGCGCACGCAATTGCGGCCTGCGTCTTTCGCTTCATACAGTGCCTTGTCGACTTGATGCAGCATCGCATCCAGCGTTTGCGGACTATTGGCATGGTACGCGCCTATGCTGACTGTAAAGGATACCGTTTGACCCCCTGTTTCGATACACAGGCTCTGAACCGCTTCGCGTATGCGTTCGGCGATGGCCAGCAAATCTTTTTCGCTGCATTCGGGTAGTAATAACAAAAATTCCTCTCCACCCCAGCGCCCGGCATGATCGTAGCTGCGCTTGGTCAAATGCAAGACATTGGCGGTGGCACACAGCGCCAGATCACCGGCAGCATGGCCATGTATATCGTTGACTTGTTTGAATAAATCAAGGTCGAGCAGCAGTAGACCCAATTTGCCATTCTGACGCGCCTGCCGAGCGATTTCCTTGTCAAATCTGTCCATCATGCCGCGGCGGTTAAGCAAGCCGGTCAGTGGGTCGATTTCCGTCAGTCTGTGCAAATCTTCGGTGCGCTCGATGACTTTGCGTTCCAGGTCCTGCTTGGTGTGCTGGACGAACTGGACCATTTTACCGAAGGAGTTCGATAGCGCGGCGATTTCACCGTTGCCAACTTGAGGGGGTTCAATGTCGTAATTCCCATGCTGTATCTCTTCGGTGGCTGACTGGAGTTTATGGATAGGTTTTAAAATCCAGCGGTGCAGGAAATAGCCCACCACCAGCAAGGCGAGCAGAAACAGTGCGCCGACAACGAACGGTAGCCAGGTATAACCGTTCAATACCGTCAGGCTTTTCTCGTCCATCAGGGTGAGATCATACCAGCCGATTTCAGGCAGATAGGCGATGGCCAAGAGGTGCGATCCGCCCATGAAATTTACCCACATCGTGGTGACATTTTCCCCCTGATTTTTCTCTATGCGCCGAGCCGCTTGCCGCAGTCGTTCGACATCGGCCGGGTTTTTGAGTAACACGTCAATTTTCGTGCGTTCGCCCACCGTTTTTGAAATGCTGGCATAGTCGATCAGCTTCGGGTCGGAGGAGAGTTGAATCGCCATGCTCTTGTCGACAAAAAGGTTGTGTATCCCGGGTTGCTCAATGTCTACGCTTTCTTTGAGAAAGTCGGTCAGGTCCATCCCTGTACCGATGACGCCAAGCACATTATTGCCCTTTTTTAAAAGCACATTGATCCATACCTTGACAACGCCCAGATGAAGGTCAGGATCAAGATTGACCTGATACTCCGCACCGTCTTTTAGCGTGGCATAGAACCAGTAATCGCTTTTGACCGTGGGGGATAGCGTATATCTGAACTGTTTACCGGAAAATTGCCCTGCTGCGTCATTGAAGTAGTAATTGCCGCTATGGGCAAAGGCGGCAAAATAGCTGTGATCGCGGAAATTAAAGCGATAGCTTTCCATGACCTCGGTGGCGCGCCGTACCACTTCAGGATTGTCTTCATGCAAGGCCATTTCAATCAGCGCCGGTTCTGCCGCCATTTGGCGTGCCATACGGATTTCGCGGATCAGCGGGGAGAGGGTTCGGTGCTTGTCGAATAATACTTGGCGTTCGGCGAATTGGCTTGCCCATTGCTGGTTGATTTCATCTACCATTTGACTGAAGGACAGCCAGGACAGCAATGCAAACAACAAAAAAATGCAGGTCATCAACAAAAAGAATCGGGTATTAAGCTTCATTGTCTTTCATCAAACGGGCATAAAAAAGAGTGCGGATATCTGCAGAACACAACTTATTTTATATTTTATATTTTATGTTTTCATTTAATTGATTTTATTGGATTATTATAAATAACCCGGTCGGATGGCTGATCCCTTGAAGCTATCTTACGCCTGTTCTAAATTTCGGGCTAGTCAGGGCGAAAGCGGCTTCAGAGAAATTTTTTGGAAGCGGATATTATTAATCGGGGTGATTGCGGTCGTAAATGTATTAGCGGGATCAGGTCTTGCATTAACACGCAAGACCTTGTGCTTTCAATGAATCACATGTCTGACTAAGTTTGCGCTGGCTGCAAGTACCGTGGCCGCAGTGGGCGTGATGATGCATAGTGTGGCGAAAACGGTGGGCAGTACGGCGCCGGGCGATTGCTGGACTTTGAAAAGCATCGCGACGATCAGGATGATTTCAGTCCAGAAGCAGCCAACCACGATATACGTGTGGTAGGGCACTGAAACAATGCCGCCGATGACCAGCGTATAAATGCCGAGGATGACCAGGGCAGCGGCTGAGAGGTTTTGAGTCGTTTTATCCATGTGCAGAGTCTCTAAAGACAGAAGAATAGTATCGGTATAACCGAATCGTGCCGCGAATGTGCTGAAATATCAAGTCGAAAGTTGAATCGACGCCAGTCCACCCCGTCGCGGGGTAAAGTGAATGCATCTATTTCAGCCATAAAGGAGCTTTTTAAGCATGTCGAAAGTGTAGCTCCGTTGCAGCGCCGTATAATAGGCGGGGATTTTCGTGCGCCGCACTTCATCGAGTATTTTTCTTCAGTATGACCAATAAACCTGAAAACACCCCAGTAATCGAATCTGCCTCGAACGGGCGCGCCCATCTGCTTGTGGTCAGCAATCTCGTTACCGGCTTACACAATGGCATGGCCATCGTGGATGGCATCTCGTTCGAGATCTTAGCGGGGCAGACCTTTGCGTTGCTGGGTGAATCCGGTTGCGGCAAATCTATGACTGCGCTTTCGCTGATGCGGTTGTTGCCGGATGGGGTGATCAATCAATCTGGCGGGGTGGAATTGAACGGTATTTCGCTGTTTGGTTTGCCCGAGCGTGAGATGCGTGGTATACGCGGCGGTAAGATGGCGATGATCTTTCAGGAGCCGGGCTTGAGTCTGAATCCGGTGATGACTGTTGGGGCGCAGATCGCCGAGGTTCTGGCGCTGCATCAAAAATTATCCCCATCCCAACCTTCCTCCTTTCAAGGGGAAGGAGTTAGTCAGCGCTGCATAGACTTGCTCGATCAGGTTGGCATTCCAGATGCGGTGCGGCGAGTGGATGAATATCCGTTTCAGTTATCAGGCGGCATGAAACAGCGCGTGATGATCGCGATGGCGCTGGCGGGTGAGCCTCAGTTACTGGTAGCCGATGAGCCGACCACAGCGCTGGATGTGACGATACAGGCGCAGGTGTTGCATCTGTTGCGCGAGACGCAGGAAAAAACCGGGATGGGCTTGTTGCTGATTACGCACGATCTGGGCGTGGTGGCGGAAATGGCCCATAGGGTGGGGGTGATGTACGCAGGGCAGATCGTCGAGTCGGCATCGCGTACGCAGTTATTTGCTCAGCCTTTGCATCCCTACACGCAAAAATTGTTCGCCGCCTTACCGCGCGAGGGCAGTCGTAATCAGCCGCTGGCGGCGATTCCGGGCTCCGTCCCGCCGCTGGGCAGTATTTCGTCGGGCTGCCGTTTTGCACCGCGTTGCGATCAGACTTTTACACCGTGTCTGGAGCAGTCGCCGGTCTGGACGCAGTTGGCGGATGGGCGGGGCGTCAGGTGCCATCTGTATGACGAGCGGGTAGCGGGTAGCTTGTTGCTCGTAGCTAAGAGCAAAAACCAAGAGGGAGAGAGAGATTTTGCAGGGGAGAGCTACCGGCTACCGGCTACCGGCTACAAGCTGCTTGAGGTTTTCGATTTGCAAGTTCACTTTCCGATCCGCAAGGGAATTTTGCAACGCGTAGCGGGGCAGGTTAAGGCGGTGGACGGCGTGTCGTTGACAATCGCAAAGGGGCGCACGCTGGCGCTGGTGGGCGAGTCCGGTTGCGGGAAAACTACGCTGGGTAAGGCGTTGCTGCAACTTGTGCCACCTACGGCGGGCAGTGTGAAATTTGATGGACTCGAACTGGTCGGTGGCCGTGCGGTGCAGCGTGCCTCGATGCAGATGGTGTTTCAGGACCCTTATGCTTCGCTCAATCCTAAGATGCGCGTTGCAGAAATCCTCGAAGAGGGGATGAGTGCGCTGGCTATCGGCGGCAACAGTGCAGCGCGTCAGGAGCAGATCGACATTCTGCTCGATAAAGTGGGGCTGGCGCGCGAGGCCAAGTGGCGTTACCCGCATGAATTTTCCGGTGGTCAGCGGCAACGCATTGCGATAGCCCGCGCGTTGGCCGTGTCGCCGCAGTTATTGATTTGCGATGAACCGACCAGTGCGCTCGATGTGTCGGTGCAGGCGCAAATTTTGAATTTGCTCAAATCGTTGCAGCAGGAACTGAATCTCTCCTATTTGTTTATCACGCATAATCTGGCGGTGGTGGAATATCTGGCAGACGAAGTGTGTGTGATGTATCTGGGGCGCATCGTCGAGCGCGGCACTACGGCGGAGGTGTTGCGCTCGCCGCGTCATCCGTATACGCAGGCTTTGTTGTCGGCTGTGCCTCGCATAAATGGAGATCGTCGTGAATACGTCCGGCTGGCGGGTGATCTGCCGTCGCCTGCGAATCCGCCAGCGGGTTGTCATTTTGCGCCGCGCTGTGTAGAGGTGATGGATCGTTGTCGCCGCAGTTATCCGGTGGGAAGTGCGCTTACAGAAACGCACATCGTATTTTGTAACTTATTGATTAATAAAGATTGACTATCAAGATAGCGGGTTAATTCATACAATCTGCGAAAAATAGCTTTTTATGGTTTAAGGCTTTTTTCAGCAAAAAAATGGGCATCCAATCGGATGCCCAAACAGCGAGAATACTTCAGAAGCCGCAGGGAGTCGGCTTCATAATCACAGAGTTTAAGTATATTAGAATATTCTTATTAATGCAAACTTTTTCAGGCTCTACAAAAAATTAAAAAGCGAGGGTTTAGAACTGCTCAAACTCGCCCAGATAACGCCACTGTCCGACCGGTAGCTGGCCCAATTTAACCTTGCCGATACGGATGCGTTTCAAACCGGTGACGGTCAAACCCACCAGTTCACACATGCGGCGAATCTGGCGTTTCTTACCTTCGCGCAACACGAAGCGCAGCTGGTCTTCGTTCTGCCAGGTGACTTTGGCGAGTTTCAGGTATTCGCCGTCGAGCTTGAGCCCCTGGCAGAGTAGGGCCAGTCCGCTGGTTTCCAGTTTGCCCTGCACACGCACCAGATATTCCTTGTCCACCTTGGAATCTTCGCCTATCAACTGTTTTGCAACGCGCCCGTCTTGCGTCAATACCAGCAAACCCTGCGAATCTATATCCAGACGTCCTGCTGGCGCTAAACCTATCATCTGACTACGATGAAATTTGATGGGGGAAGGGTCTTCCGCCCAGTGACTGGATTCATCGAGCAGGGCGGAGGCTGGTTTGTAGCCGTGTTCAGCCTGTCCCGATACATAAGCGATGGGTTTGTTGAGTAAAATAGTCACGCGTTGCTGCTGGGTGTTAACGGCTGCGGTGCGTAAGGTGATCTGCTGGTTAGGATAAACCTTGGTGCCCAGCAGGCTGACGGTTTCACCATCGACATCCACCCAGCCTTTTTCGATATAAACATCAGCCTCGCGGCGTGAGCAAAGGCCAAGTTCAGACATGCGCTTGGAGAGACGAATTTTTTCCATGATGATTTTAAGTGTGGCAGTGAGTCAAGGCGCGATTTAAGCACAAAGCGGCCTGTTGTGAGTAATAAAATGTGGTCTTGTGTCGTGCAGTCAGTGACTTCGTCAAGTTCTAAAGGCTAAACAGCGCCTTGGAACCTTGTTCTATGGCCTGTTCGATGTCGTATTGGGTGAGCGGCCCTGAATGGCGGCCAACCAGTTTCCCTGACGGGGAATATAGGAAACTCGTCGGTAGGCCCGGCATCCCGCCGAAATCGCTGGCTGTGTCTTCAGAGCCGAATACCACCGGGTAGGTGACCGGTTGGTTGTGCACGATTTCCATCACTTCTTTGCGGTTTTTATACATCACCGCGACGCCGATTACTAGTACGTCCTTGTGTTTCGCTTGGAGCGCATCCAGTTCGGGAATTTCCTGTAAACAGGTCGGGCACCAGGGTGCCCAGAAGTTGACCAACACCCAGCGCCCCTGCAATCCGGCTGAGGTATAACGCACGCCTTCCTTATCCTTGAGCGACCAGGTTTCAGCCTCGCAACTGAAGGATAAACTCAGCAGCAAGGTGCAGAGCATTGCTTTGATGGACAGGAAACGATACGTTGTATTCACGATAGGCAGCTTCGAAGTGATTATTCGAAGGATTGTCTCACACCCAGGGTTAATGTGTATTGGGGGGCGAGTTGCAACGAGTTGTCCGATTGGTAAACTGGCAGTTGGACGAAGCCGTAGACTGAGGTGCCGCCGCCCAAACGCATGGATGCGCCCGGTGCCAGATAAGCCAGTGTGCCGCCGCTGATAGGCGTGGAAAAATTCAACTGATCAACAGGAACGCTGGTGCCGGTGTCGGCCTGACGTTTGATGATGTTCAGTTGCAGCATGGGGGTGATTTTTGCGCCGAACTCGGCATAGCGCAGGCCGGTGTTTAATGTGTAGGCATCGCCCGGGCGGTAAGTGCCAGTCGTTGACAGATCGGTTGCAACCGCGTGTTGCACGGTGCCCTGTGCAAACCAGCCGTATTTGTTAAACGAACCGGAGGTGTATCCGCCTAAAATAAGGTCGGTAGAGCCTGTGCCGATTTGCAAACCGGAATCAAGTGCGGCTCCTGCATTGGTGCCCGCAGTAAATGTCGCGCCGGTGTTGCCGGTAGGTAATTTGATGCCGGCTATGATGCCAGATGTTTTTTCAGCAGAAAAGCCGGTGTAGCGGCCGATGATGCGCACATCGCCCAGACTATTGTCGCTAGAAGTTGAATAACTGGTTCCCACTGGTCCGGTTACGCCCGCAGGATTGCCATAAGTGCCGTGTGTGCGGTTGACGAAAGGAATCTGTATGCTCACGCCGACTGTCTCACCGCTATAGTTGAGCGCAGCAGTCACGGTTTGTGTCTTGGTAAAGGCTTCAATTTCCTGACCAGCGGTGTTCAGTGTGTTGATCAGCGCGCCGGATGCTTTTCCTGAGCCATAACGTTGCTGGTTCTGGTTGAGCGTATCGTACGATAAGTCGGCAGAGAAGCCGGGTTTGGTGGTGATGCCTTGTGTTTCCCAGTCTTTGGATAGGGTGCAGCCGCAAGCGGCGCAGGCGAACGCGTTGCTGCCGGAGGTGATGGTTGTCAGGGCTAATGCGATGCTCAGTGAAATTTTAAGGTATTTCATGCGGGTATCCTGTAGAAAAATAATCAAATTAGTGTAATTTTATAGCAGTGCAGGCGAGTGGCGCTGCGACATATTGCCGCACCCCTTTAGTTTTTAGCATTAGCGGGGAAGGGGTTGTATCGGGTATGCTGCGCGAGTTTTGCAATTTGACAGGCAGGTGATATGCGTATATTGAGTAAAGGACTGGCATTGCTGGCAGGCGTGTCCTGCGTATCCGGCTTTGCGCCGTTCGGCTATTTTCCGGTCCCGATGTTTGCGCTGGCCGTGTTATTCGTTTTGTGGAGCCGCGCGGATACGCGATCTGAAGCGGCTCGTTTGGGTTTCTTCTTCGGTCTCGGTCTGTTTTCGGCTGGTATAGGCTGGATCTATGTCGCGCTGCACGATTTCGGCGAGATGTCGGCCTGGATAGCTATTCCCGTCACCTTGCTGTTTGCCACCTTCTTATCCTTATTCACCGCGTTATCCGGGTATGTGCAGGCCAGATTTGCCATGGACCATGCGCCGCGCACCATCCTGGTGATGCCCGCCATCTGGGTGGCTGTCGAGTGGTTGCGCGGCATGATATTCACTGGTTTTCCGTGGTTGACCTTAGGCTATGCGCACAGCGACAGTCCGCTTACAGGTTACGCGCCGCTGCTGGGTGTTTATGGTGTTTCTCTGGTAGCCGCTGTCAGTTCTGGATTACTGGCCTATATTTTTATCAATGTGCTGGCGCAGCGTAAAGCTGTGTTGCTCAGTATTCCGGTGCGCGTGGCGCTGGCGGTGCTGCTCGCCTTGTGGGCGGGTGGCGCCAAATTGCGCGGCGTTAGCTGGACTCAAGCGGTAGGTTTGCCTATTTCTGTCACGCTGGTGCAGGGTAATATCTCTCAGGACATCAAGTTCAGGGATGAGGCGATGGTGGAGACACTGGAGAGCTATCGTCGTCTGGTGATGCAAAATCCGGCGCGACTGACGATCCTGCCGGAAACCGCTTTGCCTATGTTCCGCGAAGAAGTGCCTCAGGATCTGGTTGAGCAATTGCGTGATCAAGCCAGACTGAACGAAGGCGATGTGCTGGTGGGCGTGTTTGAACGCGATCGAGCCGGTTATTACAACAGTGTGATTGCGCTGGGCGCATCGGAAGATGGCTTTGCAGGCGCACAGCAGCACTACCGCAAGCATCATCTGGTGATCTTCGGTGAGTTCATTCCATTTCGTCCTGTATTGGGTTGGATTATTAATGAGGTGCTGCATATTCCGATGGGCGATTTGGCGCGCGGTGAGACAGTGCAGGCGCCGATGAAGGTCGCCGGGCAGCGTGTGGCGGTGGATATCTGTTATGAAGATGTGTTCGGTGAAGAAATCATCAGCGCACTCCCAGATGCAACGCTGCTGGTGAATGTGACTAATGACGGGTGGTATGGCGTGTCGCATGCGGCAGCTCAGCACAACCAGATTTCGAGGTTTCGTGCGCTGGAGACGGGGCGCATGATGCTGCGCGCAACCAACACCGGTGTGACTTCCATCATCGGCGTGAATGGCAAGATCCTGCAACAATTGCCGCAACATCAGCAGGGCGTGCTGCAAGGCAAAGTGCAGGGCTATGAGGGCTCTACCCCTTATGTGCGTTTGGGTAATTGGGCTGTGTTGCTGTTGATAGCATTGCTGCTGGCCGGTGCCTGGGGTTGGTCGCGTAAGTTATTTCCGGCATTCCCTGTGTTTTTTCATCGCGGACGATGAGTTGGGTTTGCTATCTGCTTTATTGCGCAGACGAGACTTTGTATTGTGGTATCACCAATGATCTGGATAAACGTATCGCGGCGCATAACGCAGGTACGGCGGCCAAATATACAAGGGCGCGCGGTCCGGTACGCTTAACGTATACGGAAGACTGTGTCGACAGGTCGGCGGCTTCCAAACGGGAAATGGCAATTAAAAAGTTAACCCGCGAGGCAAAACTGGCGCTGATTCAATCGCAGTTGGCGGGTGTTTCAACTTGTCGATAGGGGAGTGACTGTGGGACAATTCGCGGTTAATCGATTTTGGCCGGGTGTAAGCCCGGTTTGATATTTAAAATATCTATCTGAATCAAATAGCTACGTATTTTCAGGTTTTAATGTTATGAGCGCGAATTGTTCGCGCTTATTGTTTATTGAAAGAAAAAGAATGCCTATTATCACTTTGCCGGATGGCTCTCAACGTGTTTTTGAACAGTCAGTCACGGTGCTCGATGTCGCGGCGAGTATCGGTGCTGGTTTGGCGCGCGCTACGCTGGCGGGCAAGGTGGATGACGTGCTGGTGGATGCCTCGTTCTTGATCGTGAAGGATGCAAGCTTGGCGATTGTTACCGACAAGGATGCGGCGGGCGTAGAGGTTATTCGCCACTCCATGGCGCACTTGATGGCGCATGCGGTGAAGGAATTATTCCCCGAAGCGCAGGTGACCATCGGTCCGGTAATCGAAAACGGTTTTTTCTACGATTTCTCCTATCAGCGCGCCTTTACTCCTGAAGATTTGCAATCCATCGAGAAGCGTATGACCGAGATCGTCAAGCGTGACTTGCCGGTAGTGCGCAGCGTGATGCCGCGCGATGAGGCAGTAGCTTACTTCAAGGGCTTGGGCGAAAATTACAAGGCCGAGATCATCGAATCGATTCCGGCCGATCAGGATGTCTCGCTCTACACACAAGGCAATTTTACCGATCTGTGTCGCGGCCCTCACGTGCCGTCCACCGGTAAGCTCAAGGTATTTAAGCTGATGAAGTTAGCTGGCGCCTACTGGCGCGGCGATTCCAAGAACGAGATGCTGCAACGCATCTACGGCACGGCCTGGGTAAAGAAGGATGAACTGGAAGCTTATCTGCATAGACTGGAAGAGGCGGAGAAGCGCGATCACCGCAAGCTGGCTAAACAACTGGATCTGTTTCATATGCAGGACACCATGCCGGGTATGGTGTTCTGGCACCCCAAGGGCTGGACGCTGTGGCAGGAAGTCGAGCAGTACATGCGCGCTAAGTTCCGCGAGCACAATTATCAGGAAGTGCGTACGCCGACCATTATGGATAAATCCTTATGGGAGAAGTCCGGTCACTGGGAAAACTACCGCGACAATATGTTCACGACCTCATCGGAGAATCGCGATTATGCGGTGAAACCGATGAATTGCCCGGCACACGTGCAAATTTACAACAACGGTCTGCACAGCTACCGCGATCTGCCGCTGCGTCTGGCGGAATTCGGTTCCTGTCACCGCAATGAGTCTTCCGGTTCGCTGCATGGTTTGATGCGCGTGCGCGGCTTTACTCAGGATGATGCGCATATCTTCTGTACCGAAGCGCAGGTGCAGGACGAGGTGTCAGGTTTTATCGTAATGCTAAACGAGGTGTACCGCGATTTCGGTTTCAACGAGGTGATCGTGAAGTTGTCGACTCGTCCTGTGAAGCGCGTGGGTGCTGATGAGACCTGGGATAAGGCGGAGGCGGGGTTGGCGGCGGCTTTGCAACAGAATGGCCTGGCCTATGAGATTCAACCCGGTGAAGGTGCGTTTTACGGTCCCAAGGTTGAATTTACTCTCAAGGACAGTCTGGACAGAATGTGGCAGTGCGGCACCATCCAGTTAGACTTTAATCTGCCAGTGCGACTGGATGCGGAATTTGTCGATGAAGACAACACGCGTAAAGCGCCGGTGATGTTGCATCGCGCTATCTTAGGTTCGATGGAGCGCTTCATCGGGATTTTGATCGAACATCACGCCGGTGCGTTCCCGCTTTGGCTCTCGCCGGTACAGGCTGTGCTGATCAATATCTCACAAGCGCAGGAAGAATATACCCGTGAAATCGGTCGTTTATTGCTCGATGCGGGCATTCGTGTGCAAATGGATTTGCGCAATGAGAAGATTACCTATAAAATCCGTGAACATAGCTTGCAGAAATTACCTTACCAGCTGATTATCGGCGATAAGGAAGTGGCTGGAAGATTGATTGCCGTGCGTACCCGTAGTGGTGAAGATCTCGGACAGATGACGATCGATGCGTTAATCGAGCGTTTTAAGACTGAAATCAAATCGGGCAGCACGGTTTAATTTTTCATACGGAGACATTCCAATAGCACAGAATAAACTACAACGCATCAATGAGATGATCAATGCACCCCGCGTGCGACTCATTGGTGTAGAGAAAGAGCCCCTTGGGATTGTATCCAGTACAGAAGCTTTGCGTCTGGCTGGTGAAGCAGAGTTAGATCTGGTTGAAATCTCGCCTTTGGCAGACCCACCCGTGTGTCGCATCATGGATTTCGGTAAGTTTAAATACGCCGAAAGCAAGAAGCAGCACGAAGCGAAGCTTAAACAGAAACAAGTTCAGGTTAAGGAAATCAAATTTCGTCCGGGTACGGATGAAGGCGACTACAACATCAAGTTGCGCAATTTGATCAAATTTCTGGCTGATGGCGACAAGACCAAGATTACACTGCGTTTTCGCGGTCGTGAAATGGCTCACCAGGAGATCGGTATGCGCTTGATTGAGCGCGTCAGAGGTGATCTGGAAGAGTTCGCGATTGTTGAGCAATTCCCTAAGATGGAAGGTCGTCAGATGGTGATGGTACTTTCCCCTAAGGCGGCGTTGAAGAAATAGTAAAAGCAGCTATTAGCTGCTAGTTGAAGACTGAAAGATTAACTTTCTGATAGCAGGGGCCGATCAGAAAGAAGTTGTACCAAGATCCCCGAACAATAAGTGGTGTATGGGTTAACAAGCTTTTCCACAGTGGAAAACACCTCCCACCATAAATCAAGGAGTAGTTATGCCTAAGATGAAAACCAAAAGCGGAGCAAAAAAACGCTTCGTCATACGTGCTGGCGGCACTATCAAGCGCGCATGTGCGTTTAAACGCCACATTCTGACTTCGAAGACGACCAAGACTAAGCGTCAACTGCGTGGTACTGCGGAAGTTCACTCAACCAACACAGCAGCGGTTCGTCGCATGCTGCCATACGCGTAAGGAGTAGAACATGCCAAGAGTAAAACGTGGAGTCGTAGCCCGTGCAACGCACAAGAAACTGTTAGCCAAGGCTAAGGGTTATCGCGGTCGCCGCAAGAACGTATACCGTGTTGCCAAACAAGCGGTAATGAAGGCTGGTCAATATGCATACCGTGACCGTCGTCAGAAAAAGCGTCAATTCCGTACACTGTGGATTGCGCGTATCAACGCAGCTGCTCGTGAATTCGGAATGCCATACAGCGTATTCATGAATGGCCTGAAAAAAGCGGACATCCAGGTAGATCGTAAGGTCTTGTCTGATATCGCGATTTTCGACAAGCCGGCATTTGCTCATTTCGTTGAGCAAGCAAAGGCTAGTCTCGCAGTATAAGTTTTGCCTCGCAATTTAATTGCGTAAATAAAAGGGGGGGCGATTCGCCCCCTTTTTTCATTGTGTCATGGTGTTTTATGGAAGAACTTCAACAAATTCTCGAGCAGGCTCTACAGCAGTTTACTGTGATCAGCGACGAAGCTGAGTTAGAGCAGGTCAAAGCAAAATATCTGGGTAAAGAGGGCTGTCTGACCGCTTTGCTCAAAGGTCTGGGTAAACTCTCCAATGAGGAGCGTCCGGCGGCCGGTGCGCGCATCAATCAGGTCAAGCAGGGGATCGAAGCTGCGCTGCAACAGCGCCGCGATACCATTGCACGTGACAAGCTGGCACTCAAACTGGCGGCTGAATCGCTGGACGTGACCCTGCCCGGTCGCGGCACTGGCACCGGTGGATTGCATCCGGTCACTCGCACGCTGGAGCGCATCGAACAGCTATTCCATTCACTGGGTTTCGCTGTGTCCAGCGGCCCTGAAATCGAGCACGATTTCTACAATTTTACCGCGCTGAATATTCCGGAGAATCACCCGGCTCGCGCGATGCACGACACGTTTTACATCGACCCTGAGCATGTGCTGCGTACGCATACCTCGCCTGTGCAGGTGCGCTACATGGAAAATAACCAGCCGCCTTTGAAGATCATCTCGCCGGGCCGCGTTTATCGCGTCGATTCCGATGCAACCCATTCACCGATGTTCCATCAGGTCGAGGGTCTTTGGGTGGATGAGCAGATCAGTTTCGCCAACCTCAAAGGTGTGGTGCAGGACTTCTTGCAGCGCTTTTTTGAGCAGGATGATCTGCAGGTACGCTTCCGTCCATCCTTCTTCCCGTTCACCGAGCCTTCGGCTGAAATGGATATGAGCTGGCGTGGCGGCTGGCTGGAGATCGGCGGTTGCGGAATGGTGCATCCGAATGTGCTCAAACACGTCAATATCGACAGCGAAAAATATCTGGGCTTCGCCTTCGGTTTGGGCGTGGAACGTCTGGCGATGCTGCGTTACGGCGTGAACGATTTGCGTCAGTTCTATGAGAGCGATTTACGCTTCCTCAAACAGTTCAACTAAGAATATCGCGATGAAATTTTCTGAAAATTGGTTAAGAAGCTGGGTTAATCCCGATTTGTCCAGCGAGGCGCTGGGCCATGTGTTGACAATGGCGGGGCTGGAAGTCGAAGCGCTGGAAGGCGTAGCCCCTGAGTTTAATAACGTGGTGGTGGCCCAAGTGTTGTCGGTTGAGAAGCATCCTGATGCCGACCGGCTGAATGTCTGCCAGGTCAATGTGGGTGAAGAGGCTCCGCTGACTATCGTCTGTGGTGCGGCCAATGTGGCGGTGGGCATCAAAGTACCTTGTGCACGCATCGGTGCAGTGCTGCCCGGCGATTTCAAGATCAAACAGGCCAAGGTGCGCGGGATTGCCTCTTTCGGTATGCTGTGTTCGGCTGTCGAAATTGGCCTGGCCACCGAGAGCGACGGTCTGTGGATTTTCCCCGTTGATGCGCCGGTAGGCCAGTCTGTACGCGAGTATCTGGATCTGGACGATAAGCTGATCACGCTGAAACTGACCCCGAATCGCAGCGACTGTTCGGGAATTTCCGGTATTGCGCGCGAAGTGGCGGCGTTAACAGGTAGCACTTTGAAGCTCGTAGCGGTTGAAGCTCAGACTGTTGTATTGGCTGAACAGCTCCCCGTTACTGTTGAAGATAAAATCGCCTGTCCGTTGTATAGCGGACGTTTGATCCGTGGCGTGAATGCCGCTGCCGCGACACCGGTCTGGATGCAACGCCGACTGGAGCGCTGCGGATTGCGCACCATCAATGCGGTGGTGGATATCACCAACTACGTGATGATGGAACTGGGTCAGCCTATGCACGCATTTGATGCGGCTCAGCTCTCAGGCGGCATCACGGTGCGCCGTGCCCGTCATGAGGAAGCGCTGACCTTGTTGAACGATCAGGCTGTGGTGCTGGATGAAGAAGTGTTGGTGATCGCCGATGAGGCGCGTGTGTTGGCGCTGGCCGGTATCATGGGCGGTGCCGGTAGCGGTGTTGAACTGACAACTCAGGATGTATTTCTGGAAGCCGCATTTTTCCATCCTGCTGCAATTGCCGGACGCGCGCGTCGCTTCGGTCTGGCGACGGATTCCTCCTTCCGTTTCGAGCGCGGGGTTGATTTCGCTTCGACCGTCACTGCGCTGGAACGCGCGACCCAATTAATTTTGCAAATTTGCGGCGGTTCGGTAGGTTCAATTACCGAAGTGCGCGGCGAGCAGCCTGCGCGCGAATCAATTACCCTGCGCACATCGCGTGTCGCACGCGTGCTGGGTGTTGTGCTGGATGTCGATAAAATATCAAATATATTCAAATGCTTGCATTTTGACTATCAGCTCGATGGCGACAACTTTAGCGTTACGCCGCCCAGTTTCCGTTTTGACTTGTCGATTGAATCCGATCTGATCGAGGAAATCGCCCGTCTGCACGGTTACGACAATATTCCGGCTACCGCTCCTCATGCCGCGCTGACTATGTTACCGCTGGACGAGTCGCTACGTCCCTTGCCGCGCATCATGCAGACGCTGGTGGCTCGCGATTATCAGGAAATCGTCAGCTACGCCTTCGTCGATGAGCAGTCCGAGCGCGAGTTGTCCGGCAATACAAATCCGGTTGCCCTGCAAAATCCGATTGCCAGCAATCTGGCGGTGATGCGCAGTAGCCTGATCGGCGGTCTGGTGGAGGCGTTGCGCTTTAATCTCAATCGCCGTCAGTCGCGCGTGCGTCTGTTCGAAGCGGGGGCTTGTTTTGCTAATGTCGCTGGCGAGTATTTACAAAGCCAGCGTTTGTCGGCCATTGCCTATGGTTCTATCGTGACAGAACAATGGGGCGCGGCGGCTCGCAATGTCGATTTCTACGATATGAAGGCGGATCTGGAATCCTTGTTTGCACCGAACGCTTTGCGTTTTGTGGCGGCAAAGCACCCGGCGCTGCATCCGGGACGTTCCGCGCAAGTGTATTTTGCTGAGCTGGCGATTGGCTGGATAGGTGAGTTGCATCCGCAATGGTTGAAGGAGATGCCCTTGGCGCCGGTATGGTTTGAAGTGGAGTTGGCGGCGGTGATGCAAGCGGCGGTTCCTCGCTTGGCCGAAATCTCTAAGTTTTTGCCGGTTCGACGCGATTTAGCGGTTTTAGTTGATGAGTCCACTAGCGCACAAAGCTTGCTGGATGGTATGCTTCGCTCTTGTGCGCCGTACGTGCAGGAAGTTGTTTTATTTGATGTATATCGCGGCAAAGGGGTGGAACAGGGCAAGAAAAGCCTTGCGTTCCGTGTGTTGTTACAAGATACTAAAAAAACACTCACTGATGCTGAAATTGAGCCCGGCATTGCGATGTTAGTGGAAGTGTTGAATAAGCAGGGTGCGCAGTTGCGCATGTAAGAGGGGGATTATGATATCAACGTTAACAAAAGCCGAATTAGCTGATTTGCTATTTTCGAAAGTGGGACTCAATAAGCGTGAAGCCAAAGATATGGTGGAAGCGTTTTTTGAGGAAATTCGTATACAATTGGAGCAGGGCGAGACTGTCAAACTGTCAGGTTTTGGTAATTTTCAACTACGCGACAAGCCTCAGCGTCCTGGTCGTAATCCTAAGACAGGCAAGGAAATCCCGATTTCAGCACGCCGTGTGGTGACATTCCACCCTAGTCAGAAACTGAAGACGCTGGTGGAAAAGTCGTATCATGGAACTCCACAAGCCTAACTCAGAACTCCCTCCTATCCCCGCCAAGCGCTATTTCACCATCGGTGAAGTGAGTGAACTTTGCGGGGTGAAGGCGCACGTGTTGCGCTATTGGGAGCAGGAGTTTACCCAGCTGAATCCGGTTAAGCGGAGCGGTAATCGCCGCTATTATCAGCATCATGAAGTCGTTTTGATTCGTCGCATACGTGAATTGCTCTACGAGCAGGGTTTTACGATTAGCGGTGCGCGCAACCGTCTGGAAAATACGCGTACTGCTAGCAGTATGCTTGAAACTGAAGTTGTAAGCCAAGCGATCGTTCCCGTTTATGTTGAGAATGTTTTGACTAGGGCTGAAGCGTTTGTTGGCCTGGATGTGGCCGCGCTGAGGAGTGAGTTGAAAGACATCATTGCTATGCTGGAAGTGTAATAGTTAGTTATTCTGCGGGTTGATCTGTTACAATCCAAAGCTTCAGCGTGTAGCGCAGCCTGGTAGCGCACTACCTTGGGGTGGTAGGGGTCGGAAGTTCGAATCTTCTCACGCTGACCAAATTAAGCCAGTTAATTCAATGAATTAACTGGCTTTTTCACATATGCGCGCAATATTTTGAATTTCCTTTTAATTGCGCCGCCTGTTAATCTGACGAAAGAACTCAACCATGATCCCGTTTAAACTGCTTGATACCGCAAGTTGGGAGACAACGATGCTGCGGCTTTATCAGCGCGGCGTAGAGTTTTCTATTCGTGTGGATCGTGCAGGCGAGCTGATGAACAGTCGGGCACATCACTCGGAAGATGTGCTGGCGGAACTGGCCTGTACACAGATCGCCGGACGGTTAAATCCACATTTGTTGGTGGGGGGGTTGGGGATGGGATTTACGCTGGCCGCAGTCCTGGCGCATACGCGTCCTGATGCACATGTCGTAGTCTCTGAATTGATCCCGGCGGTGGTGCGCTGGAACCGCGACTATATGGGGAAGCTTGCCGGATTCCCGCTTAACGATGCTCGTGTCGAGGTGCAGGAGTTAGATGTGGGCTTGGTGATGCAGGCACACAAAAAACATTTCGATGCGATTATGCTGGATGTCGATAACGGTCCCAGTTCCTTTACCTGCGATGACAACGCTGCGCTCTATAGCGTGCGCGGCTTACAACGTGCTTACGATGCGCTAAAATCGGGCGGCGTGCTGACTGTCTGGTCTGCTTGCGATGACGCCGCTTTTACGCAGCGTATGAAGCAGACGGGATTTACCGTGACTCAACACCGCGCGGGATCGCACCAAGCTCGCCGTGGTAACCGGCACACCATCTGGATGGGTGTAAAGGGTTAGTAATATAGCGCAATCCATTCTTTTTGTATATTAACTAATTGATTATTTTGGTTTTATTGTGATATGAAATTGAATAAAATAAGTTGTCTGGCGGGTGTGTTGGTGATGTCGTTGTTAGTTGTGGCATTTTGGCAGCACGCACCGGCCGCTAAGCCTTTGGTTGAACCTGTTGCCGGAAAGGCAGCCTTGACGGTGAATACCGCCACGCTAAAACCCGCTCAGTGGATGCAATATCTGACTGCGAACGGGAGTGTGGTGGCGTGGCAGGAGGCAATCATCGGCGCTGAGGTTTCAGGTGTGCGCATTGCTGATGTTCGAGTCAATGTTGGTGACCCGGTGCGTCGCGGGCAGTTGCTGGCACGGCTGGCTGTGGAGTCGATGCAGGCAAACGAAGCGGAAACGCAGGCGACGCTGCACGAACTCGAGGCCGTTTTGGATGATGCGAGTGCTAATGCAGTTCGCACACGCCGTCTGGCTGAGTCCGGATTTGTCAGTGCTCAGCAATTGGAGCAGGCATTAACCAATGAGAAAACCGCTAAAGCGCGACTGGAGGCGCAGTCCGCCCGTCATCAAAGCAGTGCACTACGACTGTCACAACAAAATATTACTGCTCCCGATGATGGTGTGATCTCATCGCGCAGTGCCACGGTGGGCGCGCTCACACAACCCGGTTCCGAACTGTTTCGCCTGATTCGTCAGGGAAGGCTGGAATGGCATGCCAATTTGACAGCTGATGAGTTGGGGCTGATACACAAAGGCATGCAGGTGGAAGTGATGACGGTACAGGGTCGGTCTGTGCGTGGTGTGGTCAGTGTGATCTCGCCTTCTATTGACCCGCAGACGCGCTATGGTCAGGTGCTGGTCGAGTTGCCCGCCAATTCAGGCTTGATTGCCGGCATGTTTCTGCACGGTAGTTTTCAGTTGTCAGAACAGACCAAGCCCGTATCGGTGTTGCCGCAATCGGCGGTGATGTTGCGCGACGGTAATGCTTTCGTGTTTGTGGTTGGATCCGATCTGCGCGTCAAGGAGTGTCGTGTCACGGCGGGGCGTCGCTACAGTGATCAGATCGAAATCATCGATGGGCTGCCTGCCGGTGTGAAGGTGGTTGAAACGGGCGGCGCGTTTCTGGTCGAAGGGGACGCTGTGCGCGTTGCCGCTCGCGAGGTTCACACTCAATGAATGTCTCCGCCTGGGCGATACGCAATCCGATTCCTGCTGTGTTGGCATTTGCGATGTTGACATTTCTGGGTTTAATGGCCTTCAGGGACATGAAAATTCAGATGTTTCCGGATATCGATTTACCCATGATCACGGTCAATGCCACCATGCCGGGTGCCTCGCCCGATCAGATGGAAGTTGAAGTGGCGCGCAAGATCGAGAATGCCCTAGCCAGCGCGCAGGGCTTAAAGCATTTGTACACTCAGGTCAAGGAAGGCAGCGCCGTCGTTTCCGCCGAATTCCGTCTGGAGCGCGATTCTCGTGCCGCGCTGGAAGATGTGCGCTCGGCCATGTCGCGCATACGCGGTGATCTGCCTCGTGAAATGTTAGATCCCGTGGTGAATAAGGTGGAGATGGCCAGCAAGCCCATCTTAACTTACACCATAGACGTGCCCAATATGAGTGAAGAGGCGTTGTCCTGGTATGTGGACAATACCGTTAGCCGGCAATTACTGGGCGTCAAAGGCGTCGGGGTGGTTAACCGTGTGGGTGGCGTGACGCGTCAGATTCGCGTCGAGATCGATCCTGTCAAATTGCTGGCATTTAATCTCTCGGCGGCGGAGATTTCCACACAAGTGCGTCAGATCCAGCAGGAGGCGCCGGGCGGGCGGGCTGATTTGGGCGGAATGGAGCAGGCGATACGCACGGTGGCTACGGTGAAGGGCGCCGAGCAATTGGCGCAGATGGAGATCGCTTTAAAGGACGGGCGTCATGTGCGTTTGTCCGATGTCGCTACAGTCAGCGACGGGATTGCCGAGCGGCGTTCCGCTGCGCTGCACAACGGCTTGCCGGTAGTGGGCTTTGAAGTGATTAGGTCGCTGGGTGCAAGCGATGTTGAAGTGGCTAAGGGTGTTGCACTGGCACTCAACAAACTCAAAGAAACTAACAAAGAGATCAGCGTGGATCGGGTTTTCAACACGGTGGATGCTGTAGAAGAAACATTTGAAGGCTCGATGGAATTGCTCGTCGAAGGCGCACTGCTGGCGGTGATCGTGGTGATCTTTTTTCTGCGCAATACGCGCGCGACGGTGGTTGCGGCAACCGCTTTGCCGCTGGCGGTGATTCCGACTTTTGCGCTGATGTATCTGTTTGGTTTTTCCCTGAATGTGATCACGTTGTTGTCGTTGTCGCTGGTGGTCGGGGTGCTGGTGGACGATGCTATCGTCGAGATTGAAAACATCATGCGCCATCTGGAGATGGGTAAGTCACCTTATCAGGCGGCGATGGAAGCGGCGGACGAGATCGGTATGGCGGTCATCGCCACCACCTTTACGCTGGTGGCGGTGTTTCTGCCCACCGCGTTTATGAGCGGCATTGCGGGGAAGTTCTTCGTGCAATTCGGTTGGACGGCGGCGGTGGCGGTGTTATTTTCGTTGCTGGTCGCGCGGATGCTGACGCCGATGATGTCCGCCTATCTGTTGCGCCCGCGTGCAGTTCATCCGCAACCCGCTTGGATTGCTATTTATCTTGGCTGGGCGGCCTGGTGTTTATCTCATCGCAAGACGACCTTGCTGGTGACGGCGATCTTTTTCTTTGGCTCGTTCGGACTGACTGCGACGCTGGAAAAGGCCTTTCAGCCCAAAGATAATCAGTCGCAAACGCAAATTACCCTGACCTTGCCGCCGGGTAGTCAATTTAAACAGACGCTGGCACTGACCGAGCAGGCGCGCAGCATTATCATGCAGAATGCCAATGTAACGCTGGTCTATGCTGCCATCGGTGGCGGGGCTACGGGCGGTAATGCGTTTGAGCCGACAGGTGTGCCTGAGGCGCGTAAAGCGACGCTGTCTATCCAACTCAAGGCGCGTGGTGCGCGCCCGGGTAAACAGATCATTGAAGCTCAGTTGCGCGAGGCGATGACGGCGCTACCTGGTGTGCGTGTCAAGGTCGGGATGGGTTCTTCGGCGGATAAATACCAGTTGGTTCTGACTAGCGAGAATAGCGAGTTGCTAGGTGTAAGCGCCTTGAAGGTCGGGCAGGAGTTGCGCACTATCGCCGGTATCGGCAATGTGGTCTCGAATTCCAGCGTATTGCGTCCTGAGATTGTGGTGCGACCGGACTTTGCCCGCGCCGCTGATCTGGGGGTGACCTCCGCCAGTATTGCCGACACATTGCGGGTGGCCTCTAATGGCGATTACGAGCAGCAATTGTCTAGGCTTAATCTGCCTGAACGACAGTTGCCCATTGTGGTCAAGTTGCGCGACGATGCACGGCAGGATATGGATCAGCTCTCTCGCCTGATGGTACCCGGCACGCATGGACCTGTGATGCTGGGTAATATCGCCAGCGTGAGTCTGCAAAGCGGCCCAATGCAGATAGACCGTTATGACCGGCAGCGCAATGTCACTTTCGAGGTTGAGCTGGCTGGTCAGCCGCTGGGGAAGGTGGACTCGGCTGTCAAGGCGCTGCCTTCTATGCAGCACCTGCCGCCGGGGGTGGAAATGGCGCCGATCGGCGATGCTGAGTCAATGAAGGAGCTGTTTGCCAGTTTCGGCTTGGCGATGTTCACTGGCGTGTTGTGCATCTATATCGTGCTGGTGCTGCTGTTCAAGGATTTTGCACAGCCTGTCACCATTCTGGGTGCACTGGTGTTGTCCATTCCGGGGGCATTTCTGGCGTTGTTTTTAACCCGCACCGCGATGTCCATGCCATCGATGATAGGGATCGTTATGCTGATGGGGATCGCCACCAAAAACTCTATTCTGCTGGTGGAATATGCCATCGTTTCGCGACGTGAGCGCGGCATGAAGCGGCATGAGGCGCTGATCGACGCCTGTCGCAAGCGCGTGCGACCGATTGTGATGACAACGCTGGCGATGGGGGCGGGGATGTTGCCGGTTGCGCTGGAGTGGGGCGCGAGCGACGGCAGTTTTCGTTCACCGATGGCGATTGTTGTGATCGGCGGCTTGATCACCTCCACCTTGCTGAGTCTGTTAGTGATTCCGGTGTTGTATACCCTGGTGGATGACGGGGTGAGCTGGCTGCGCCGTCGAGTGGGGAGGGCTGCTCACGCGGCAGAAAATTGACCGTGCCGTCACTGGATGGTGTAAATAATTGGCCATGAAAATTTGTATGTAAATCTTCGGAATTGAGTGGGTGAAGTGTGTAGAATGTCCATAAAACCAATAGTGATGATGAACGGCAACGTTGCCAATGTTCTGTCGAGGGGCTGAGCCTGAGCGACTGGTTTCTGTGGTGTGACGGCCGCTGACGAATAGAATACTGAGGTATAAAGAATGACCTCACTCTTGAGGCTGTATGTTCTTACCTTTAGTATCCTGCTAAGCCTTCTGGCTGCAGTCGCTCTCCGTGGCGACTACCTCCTGCATCGATTGAATTTAGTCTGGGTTGGTCGATCTCTGGGCATCCCGGGAGCTATGCTCATTATCGGTTCTCTTGTCTGTTCTCTTCGCAAGCGTAAATACATCAAGACAGGAAATCCAAAATCCACGTTGAGATTCCATGAATTCAGTGCTTGACCATGAAGCCATCAGGAAAAATCGCTGGATACGCCCCTTCGGTTCATGGCTGCATCACCCGAACCTGTGGCATCTGAACCGCCGCTCGGTGGCAGGCGGCGTTGCGGCAGGTGTGTTCTGCAGCCTGATTCCAGGCCCGTTACAAATGATAGGCGCAGCGATGGTGTCCGTTCTGTTTCGCGTTAACCTGCCAGTGGCCATGTTCACTACGCTTTATACCAATCCATTCACCATCCTGCCGTTGTACCTGGTGGCCTATAACCTAGGAGAATTCGTAACAGGTCGGCAAAATGGCGCTACTTTCAGTCATCTCGCTATTCCGGAAATGAACTGGAACAATTGGTACGCTATCCTGCCGGAATGGCTGCTGACACTGGGTGAACCTTTTGCCATTGGTCTGCCGCTATTAGCTTCCTTGCTTGCCGTTATGGGGTATTTCGCAACACGCGTGCTGTGGTACTTGATGGTAAAGAGTGAATGGAAAAAGCGCGCGGCGAAAAAAGGAAGCCAGATGAACGCGCTCTTCGGTGGTTTATTTTATGAAGAAATATTACTATAAAAATACGCTGGAATGGCTAAAAACAAACCCTGATCTGGATGAACTTCGCGTTAGGTATCCAGAGAAATAGGTAGTGGTATAACAGGATATTTCTGCCATTATTGTGCGCGGTGCCGCAGAAGAATTGAAAGCTTGTTTGGAGTGGCTATCAACACCAGTAGCAGAGGGTTGATGTCAGCGATGCCTTTATGTTGCTGGATTTGTGTTCGTGGTAATGGGAATCACTATCTACGGGCGTAGTAAAACTGGCTAATGCGTCACGCGTAAACCACACGTTCACTAACAAAAGAAATTTAACGTCTCCATTATTTCATCCGGTCATCATCAGAAAAAATGAAAACAATATCCATCAGTCAGCGTATAGAAGGTACACCGAAAGAACGTATGCTTCGCGAGTTTTTTTTAAACTCCGGCTTATTCCAGATTTTCTTTCTTACCTATATCGCTGTAAACGATGGAATAAGGGCAACGCTGGCAGATCCGGCCAATTACCTGTTATTGATAAGCGCTGTCTTGCAAACTTGGGTTATTGAGTATTCGGGGCGTCACTCAGCCTGGAAAAGCGCCTTGTACTTATTAATTGCACCCGTTGCCTATAGTCTTGTGGATGTTGCTTTGGATGGCTGGGCTAAATTTATCAATTCGCCCTACCATTTGATTTATTGGGCATTTTCTGTTCTATTGGCACTGCTCACCTATTGGCGCTCAAGACAGCAGTCGCTTGTCCATCTACAGACCATCCTGATGAACCTCTTGCGTGTCTCGCTCTTTCCTTCGCTCTATTTTTTTGCAGAATGGTATTCGACGGAAATTGCCAGAGTTTTGACTTACGCCTCATTCATTGAGTATTGGAGTCTGCCCGGCCATGCCTATATTCTTTCCAGTTCACTCATGTTCGGTTTTCTGATCGGGGTGAGTGAGGCATCCAGGAATCAGTCTTTTGCGCTGTTACAGCACATTGCAAAACGTTTACATGAATTAACCGGCTGGTCTTTCGATGAAGCCTTTACGGAGTCAAGTGTGGAAGGGGTGGTCTCGATTCAAGGGCAACGTACACAGAAAATCATCCTTTTCATGGACATTCGTGGATTTACTCAGTGGAGCGAAAAACATCAATTACAGGAAATCATAGCCATGCTCAACGAATATTATGAAACCGCCGAGCAATGCATCGTCAATGCCGGAGGAGCAAAACCCCAGTTTACGGGGGATGAGGTGATGACATGGTTTGCACCTGATAACAATTTGCTCGAGCGCATTCAGGCGCTGAAGAAAATGAGTATCGATCAACTAAAACAATCTGGTTTGACGGTGGGGATAGGCGTTCATTACGGTGAAGTGATAGAAGGGCTAGTCGGCTCAAACACCACCAAGGCCATCAGAATTACTGGAGATCCGGTTAACACCTGTGCGCGGATTTGTAGTGCAGCGTTACCGGGAGAGCTATTGTTATCAGAAGACGCCACCGGTGTACTGAAGCTGATAACCACCGATCATGAAGCACGTCAGGTGGTAGCCAAGGGAAAGCAACAGACCTTAAAAGTGTATGGGTTCATTTAATATTTTCATATTTTCTTCGACGATGCAGATTTTAAGAGCTCAAACCCACCGGCTATAGCCAGTAATTGTTTGGTGAAATCGCTACGAGAATTTTTGCACGTAACGTTGCTGTCAGCGCTGTGCTATAAAGGGCGCAGATAATCTGTGCTAAATTTTAGTCGATGCTTTTTCCGGTTGAGTGGGGTGACTGATTGATGTTACAATACGAGTTGCATCGGAATTAGCCGGTGTAAATTTCCCATTCGCGCAAGTTGGGGTGCTCGTAAGAGTCAGGCTGGCGAATGGTAGTTATAACCCTTACGATAGGAATAAACATGGCTGTAACAATGCGTCAAATGCTGGATGCTGGTGTTCACTTTGGTCACCAAACCCGTTTCTGGAACCCTAAGATGGCACCGTTCATCTTTGGTCATCGCAACCGTATTCACATTATCAACCTGGAAAAGTCCGTAGCGCTGTTTGCAGAAGCAGAAAGCTATGTACGCAAATTGTCCGCGAAAAAGGGTACCGTCCTGTTCGTTGCGACTAAGCGTCAGGCACGTGATATTTTGCAAGAAGAAGCTGTTCGAGCAAATTCCCCATTCGTTAATCACCGCTGGTTGGGCGGTATGTTGACAAACTACAAGACGGTTCAATTGTCGATCAAGCGTCTGCGTGAACTGGAAGCTATCATGGCTGACGGCGGTGCAGAAGGCCTGTCCAAGAAAGAAGCGCTGGTATTGAACCGCGAACTGGAGCAGTTGAACCGCAGTCTGGGCGGTATCAAGGATATGCAAGGTCTGCCTGATGTATTATTCGTGATCGACGTCGGCTACCAAAAGGGTGCGGTTGTTGAAGCGAAGAAGCTGGGTATCCCTGTTATCGGTATCGTTGATACCAATAATTCGCCATTGGGCGTTGATTTCGTGATTCCTGGTAACGATGACTCTACACAAGCGATTCGTTTGTATGCTCGCGGTATTGCTGATGCGATTCTGGAAGGTCGCGCGCAGGCATTGAATGAGCTGGTTCAGCAAGTTGCTGAAGAGCCGACAGAACAAGTAGCTTAATTTAAAATTGAGCGCAGAAAGGGGCGCAAGCCCCTTTTTTTGTAAGTTTTTATCAGAATTTAGGAGCAGAACATGGCAGAAGTTACCGCAAGTATGGTCAAGGAATTGCGTGAAGCAACCGGTCTTGGCATGATGGAATGTAAAAAGGCTTTGGTCGAAGCTAATGGTGATTTTAAGGTAGCTGAAGAACAGATGCGTATCAAGAGCGGTGCTAAAGCCAGCAAGGCTTCTTCCCGCGTGACTGCTGAAGGCGTAGTTGGCGCGTTTATCGCGGCTGACGGCAAGACTGGTGCTGTGGTTGAAGTCAACTGCGAAACCGACTTTGTGGCTAAGAATGACGACTTCATCGCGTTCGCTAAGGCCGTTGCCGAAACGGTTGCACTGAACAATCCTGCTGATATCGCCGCTTTGTCTGAAGTGGTGATCGCTGGTGGTGAGTTGAGCGTTGAAGAAACCCGTAAGGCCTTGCTGATGAAGCTGGGAGAGAATCTTTCTATACGCCGTTTTGAGCGTTATGAAACAGTGACCGGCACGCTGGCGAGTTATTTGCACGGCAGCAAAATCGGCGTATTGCTTAATTTCACCGGTGGTGAAGCGTCTTTGGGGCGCGATATCTGTATGCACATCGCAGCTTCTAAGCCTAAGTCAGTCGATAGCTCTGGTGTGAATCCTGCTGATATTGAAACTGAACGCCGCATCGCTATTGAAAAAGCACGCGAAGCTGGCAAACCTGATGCAATGCTGGACAAGATTGCCGAAGGTACGGTGCAAAAGTTCCTAAAAGAAGTGACACTGTTGGGTCAGGTTTTTGTGAAAGCGGAAGACGGCAAGCAAACCATTGAACAGTTGTTGAAGGCACGTGGCGCTTCTGTTGCTGCTTTCCAGATGTTTGTGGTTGGCGAAGGCATTGAGAAGAAGGTTGAAGATTACGCGGCTGAAGTGGCTGCGACGATCGCTGCGGCACAAGGATAATCATCATGAGCGCACCTGTTTACAAACGTATTCTGCTTAAACTGTCAGGCGAGGCTCTGATGGGGGATGATAGCTACGGCATTAATCGCGTAGTTATTGAGCGCATCGTAGCTGAGATTGCGGAAGTCGTCGAGATGGGTGTGCAAGTGGCGATGGTGATCGGCGGCGGTAATATCTTCCGTGGTGTAGCACCTGCCGCAGCAGGGATGGATAGAGCCACCGCCGATTACATGGGGATGCTGGCCACGGTAATGAACTCGATGGCCTTGCAGGACGCAATGAGCCGTGCGGGTCTGGATTGCCGTGTCCAGTCAGCCCTGAATCTAGAGCAAGTTGCCGAGCCGTTTATACGCGGTAAGGCGCTGCGCTATCTGGAAGAAGGTAAGGTCGTGATTTTTGCGGCGGGTATTGGTAGTCCGTTCTTTACCACGGATACCGCTGCTGCATTGCGCGGTGTGGAAATGAGTGCCGAAGTGGTGATCAAGGCCACCAAGGTGGATGGTATTTATACGGCTGATCCCAAAAAGGATCCGCATGCCATACGCTATCAGTCTCTGAGTTTTGATGAGGCGATCAGCAAGAATTTACAGGTGATGGATGCGACGGCGCTGACTTTGTGCCGCGATCAGAAATTGCCGATCATCGTCTTCAGTATCTTCAAACCGGGCGCGTTGAAGCGCGTGGTATTTGGTGAGGGTGAAGGAACCTTGGTTCGTGTAGAATAAGTTATAAACCGGCGCGATGCCGGTTTATAACTTATTAATTAATAAAATATTTTTTCGGGTTGTGTGCGTGTCATTAAACCCGATAGGTTGCGGTCTGGATCTGTTGTTGACCAGACCTGAGAAAATAGGAGATAACCATGCTAGCTGAAATCAGAAAAACTGCTGAACAAAAAATGCGTAAGTCGCTGGATTCATTGAGAGCTGACTTGGGTAAAGTTCGTACCGGTCGCGCACATACAGGTCTGCTCGATCATGTGATGGTGGATTACTACGGTAGTCCAACGCTGGTGACTCAGGTGGCCAACGTCACTCTGGTCGATTCGCGCACCATCGGCGTGCAACCGTGGGAAAAGAACATGATAGGCAAGGTTGAGCGTGCAATACGTGATGCCGATCTTGGTTTGAATCCTTCGACTAATGGCGAGTTGATTCGAGTGCCGATGCCTATGCTGACTGAAGAGCGCCGTCGCGACCTGATCAAGGTGGTCAAGGCGGAAGGTGAAGATGCAAAAATCGCCGTACGCAACATTCGTCGCGATGCAAATCACGCACTGAAGGAATTGCTCAAGAAGAAAGAAATTTCCGAAGACGATGAGCGCCGCATTCAGGAAGAAACACAAAAACTCACTGATCGTTTTGTTCTTGAAATCGACCAGGCGCTGGCTGCAAAAGAAGTTGATTTAATGGCCGTTTGATACGAGTGAGGCGTGAGGAGTAAGGAGTAGGGAGTGAGAACGGCGCGCTTGCAGATTGCTATTTTTACCCAATCCTCAAACCTCAAATCTCAATCCGAGATCCTATATGACTACTCTGCCCAGTTCGACACGTACTATCCCGGATGCTGACAGTATCCCACGTCATGTTGCCATCATTATGGACGGCAACGGGCGCTGGGCTAAACAGCGTTTCATGCCGCGTATCATGGGTCATCAGCGTGGTGTCGAGTCGCTGCGCGATGCCGTTCGCTCCTGTCGCGATCTGGGTGTGGGTTATCTGACGGTATTTGCCTTTAGCAGTGAGAACTGGCGTCGTCCGGTCGATGAAGTCTCTTTTTTGATGTCGCTGTTCCTGAAAATGCTTGAACGCGAGATTGCCAGTCTGCACAAAAACAATATCCGCTTAAAAATTATCGGTGATCGCAGTCGATTTGACGATAAGCTCTGTCAAACCATGCTTGCGGCCGAGAAATTGACGGTTGCTAATACTGGGCTGGTACTTACTATTGCGGCTAATTACGGCGGGCGCTGGGACGTCATGCATGCGGTGCACACTCTGTTACAGGATAAACCCGAACTGGCTACGACTTTTAGCGAAGAGGATCTGCGCCCTTACTTGTCGATGAGTGGTGCGCCTGAACCGGATTTATTTATCCGTACAGGAGGCGAGAAGCGCATCAGTAACTTCATGCTCTGGCAATTAGCTTATACGGAACTGTATTTTACTGATACCTTGTGGCCGGCCTTTGATCGTCAGGAGTTTGAAAAGGCGATAGCTTCCTATATGCAACGTGAGCGCCGTTTTGGACGGACCAGCGACCAGTTGCAAGGCGGACAAAAAACATTGGGAGTCGCACGTGCTTAAATCTAGGATCATCACCGCTGTCATCTTGTTACTGCTGTTATTGATGGTCCTGTTCGTGCTGCCCGATATCTGGTGGGCGGGTTTTGTGGTCGTCGTCGTGATGCAAGGTGTGCTGGAATGGGCAAAACTCGCAAAAATGAGCGTCAGTTTGGCCTATACTTATGCCGCAGCTACGCTGTTGTTGATGATAGGCTTGCTCTGGTTTGATTCTAATCATAGCGACGTCGAGCAACTTATTCCCCACTTGTTGATTTATGCCCTTGCTGCCTTCTTCTGGATTATCGTTGTGCCTACCTGGATGATAGCCGGATGGAAATTGGAAAGCCCGCTGGTGATGGGCCTAGTTGGTTGGTTGGTGCTGATTCCGACCGGATTGTCCATGCTGGATTTACACGGTCATGATGTACAAGAGGGAAGCGTTTTAGCTACCGGGCCCTGGATGTTGTTGTTTTTGATGGGGTTGGTATGGGTCGCCGATATTGGTGCCTATTTTAGCGGACGACGATTCGGTAAACACAAATTAGCTCCTAGCATCAGTCCTGGTAAAACCTGGGAAGGGGTGGTCGGGGCAATGCTTAGCGTGTCCGTTTATGTGACGCTGACGTGGACCATCAGTCCCTATTCTGCTCAACTGGCACTTTTGCCCATCTTGTTACTGACGGCCTGGTGGTGGGTGGGACTAGCCGTCATCGGTGATTTGTTTGAATCCGCGATTAAACGTCAGGCCGGCGTCAAAGACAGCGGATCTTTGTTGCCCGGTCACGGCGGATTGCTGGATCGAATTGATGCCCTGACCCCGACTCTGCCGCTGGCAGCCCTAGTGATTATGATGCAACAACTGACTTGATCATGCAAAATTTGACCGTATTAGGCTCTACCGGAAGTATAGGTACCAGCACACTGGATGTAGTAGCACGCCACCCTGATAAATACCGGATTGTTGCGCTGACAGCGAATCGTCAGGTCGATTTGCTGTTTCAGCAATGCAGCCAATTTAAACCTGATTATGCAGTGCTGCTGGATGAAGCTTCAGTCAAGAAATTGCGTGCCTTGTTGCGTGAAGCCGGATTAAAGACTGAGGTGTTGTGCGGGGTGGATGCCTTAGAACAGGTCAGCGTGTTGCCTGAAGTGGATGCGGTGATGGCGGCGATCGTCGGCGCTGCCGGTTTGCGCCCCACGCTGGCAGCAGCGCGCGCTGGCAAGAAAATACTGCTGGCGAACAAGGAAACGCTGGTGATGGCGGGCAATGTGTTTATGGACGCGATACGTATCAGCGGTTCAGCCTTGTTGCCGATTGACAGTGAGCACAATGCCATCTTTCAGGCTTTACCGCGCGGCTACGATGGCAATATGACAGGTGCAGGCGTCAGGCGGATTCTACTCACCGCTTCTGGCGGGCCGTTTCGCAACACTAAGCTTGGTGATTTGAAAAATGTGACGCCTGAGCAGGCGTGCGCCCATCCGAACTGGGTGATGGGGCGCAAGATCTCGGTTGATTCCGCCAGCATGATGAATAAGGGCCTGGAAGTGATCGAAGCGCATTGGCTGTTTAACGCCAGCGCAGATGACATTCAGGTGGTGATACATCCGCAGAGCGTGATTCATTCCTTGGTCGAATATGTGGATGGTTCGGTCCTGGCACAACTGGGTAACCCGGATATGCGCACGCCGATCGCTTATGGCCTGGCTTATCCAGAGCGCATCGCTTCCGGTGTCGCCGCGCTGGACTTGTTTAAGGTCGCAACCTTAAGTTTTGTAGCACCCGATTTCGAGCGTTTTCCTTGTCTGGGTTTGGCTTATCAGGCGCTGCGCACCGCAGGGACTGCTCCGGCGATCTTGAATGCGGCTAACGAAATCGCAGTTGCCGCTTTCCTCGATAAGCGTATCGCTTTTTTAGCCATTCCGCGCGTGATTTCCGCTGTGCTCGATACGCTGCCGGTTTGTTCGGTGACGGGGTTGGATGATGTGCTATGCGCCGATGCACAAGCTCGCCGTGCGGCTGATATAGAAATTACTAAAATAATCAATTGATTACATTATTTTCATTCATTGTTGCAATCGCCCTGCTGGTAGTGTTCCATGAGTATGGACACTATTGGGTGGCGCGCCGCTGCGGGGTTAAAGTTTTGCGTTTCTCGCTGGGATTTGGAAAGCCGCTGTTGACTAAACGCTTTGCTCATTCGGATACCGAGTGGGTGATATCCGCCATTCCGCTGGGCGGATATGTCAAGATGCTGGATGAGCGCGAAGGTGAAGTGCCGCCAGAAGAACTCAACCAGGCTTTTAACCGCAAACCGGTATTGCAGCGCATGGCGATCGTGGCAGCAGGCCCCATCGCTAATTTTCTGCTGGCGATTGTGTTGTATTGGGTGTTATTGATGCACGGTCTGCCGGGTTTAAAGCCGATATTGGGTGTAGTGCCGACGGGTACGCCTGCCTCTGCGGCCTTGTTGCATGCGGGAGAGACCATCGTCAGTATCGATGGTGTCGCGATCCCGAGTTGGCAGGAACTGCACTGGTCATTACTCACGCTGGCGTTGAAACAAGGAGAAGTTAAGATCGAAACGCTCAGCGATCACGGTACGACGCTGTTTCACTCATTAGATCTGAGTGAATTGGAGGCGAGTGATCTGGACGGCGCGTTTATGGATAAACTGGGATTACATCTGTATCAACCGGTGATTTTGCCGGTGATCGGTAAGCTGACCGAAGGTGGTGTGGCGCAGATGGCGCAGTTGCAGGAGGGCGATCTTGTGCTGCGTGCAGATGACATCCCTTTAACGAGTTGGAGTGCTTTAGTTGAGGTGGTGCGCAGCCATCCGGGGCTCAATGTGCAACTGGACATTCAGCGAGCAAATCAGCTGTTGAGTCTGAAGATGATTCCGCAAGGGGTGACTGAGTCCGGTAAAATTGTTGGGAAAATCGGTGCCGCACCCAAAGTGGATAAATCAGTCCTTGATGCGCTGCTGGTTGAGGTCAGTTACCCACCGGTTGATGCATTCATGCATGCCTTGAATAAGACTTGGGACACTTCAGTTATCAGCTTGAAAATGCTGGGAAAAATGGTGCTGGGTGAAGTGTCCATGAAAAATATCAGCGGGCCGATTACCATCGCCGATTACGCCGGTCAGTCGGCTCACATGGGATGGGCAGCCTATCTGGGTTTTCTTGCGTTGATCAGCATCAGTCTGGGTGTGTTGAATTTGCTGCCTGTTCCCTTATTGGATGGTGGTCACTTGCTGTATTATGTCGTTGAATTGGTCAAAGGTAGCCCGGTCTCAGAACAGGCTTGGGAAATCGGACAGAAGATAGGAATTGCATTGCTGGGTACGTTGATGGTTTTCGCCGTCTACAACGATATTAATCGCCTTATTTCAGGTTAGTACTAAATGAACAAAACAAAACTTGCAGGAATCATTTCGCTGTTATTCATGACGCCCGCCTGGGCCATTGTTCCTTTTACCGTTAAGGATATCCGTGTTGAGGGTATACAGCGTACGGAAGCGGGCACGGTGTTCAGTTATTTGCCGGTCAAGGTGGGCGAAACCATGAACGATGAACAGGCCGCCGTCGCGATTCGCGCCTTGTACGGCACGGGCTTCTTCAAGGATGTACGTCTGGAAGTCGAGCAGGGCGTATTGATCGTGCTGGTCAAGGAGCGTCCTTCGATTGCTAGCATTCAGGTCAATGGGGTGAAGGATTTTCCCAAGGATCAACTCAAAGACAATATGAAATATGCCGGCTTGGCCGAATCGCGTATCTTCGATAAGGGCGCGCTGGAAAAGGCGACGCAGGAATTGAAGCGCCAATACGTGGCGCGCGGTAAATATGGCGTTACTATCAATACCAAAGTGTCCGAGCTGGAACGCAATCGCGTTGGTATCGTTTTTGACGTAGTGGAAGGTGAAGTATCCAAGATCAAACAGATCAATATCGTCGGCAATAAAATCTATCCGGAGTCGGATTTGCTCGACTTGATGAAACTCAGTACGCCGGACTGGATGAGCTGGTTCAGTAAAAACGATCAGTATTCCAAGCAGAAATTATCGGCGGACATGGAAGCCATGCGCTCGTTCTACATGGACAGCGGTTATCTGGAGTTCAACATCAATTCCACGCAGATTTCCATTACACCGGACAAGAAGGATATCTACATCACAATCAATATCAACGAAGGCGCCAAGTATACGGTGACTAAAGTATCCGTTTCTGGCAATACTTTGATTCCGAAGGAAGAAATAGAAAAGTTGATCAAGATAAAATCCGGTGACAGTTATTCTCGCAAGGCTTTGTCTGAAACCAGTAAAGTAGTCGGAGAGCGTCTGGCGGCTGAAGGGTATGCGTTCGCCAATGTGAATGCGATTCCTAATCTAAACAAAGAAACGCATGAGGTGTCGTTCAATCTGGTGATCGATCCCGGTCAGCGCGTCTATATTCGTCGCATCAATATCGCGGGCAACACCAAGACGCGAGATGAAGTTATCCGACGCGAATTCCGGCAGGTTGAGGGTGCGTGGTTTGATGTAGAGAAAATCAAGAAATCCAAGCAGCGTGCCGACAGGCTGGATTATTTCTCTGAGGTGAGTGTAGAAACGCCTCAGGTTCAGGGTACGGCTGATCAAATGGATGTCAACGTGGCCGTCAAGGAAAAATCGACGGGTAGTTTTACCGTCGGTGCGGGGGTTAACAGTGGTGAAGGTCTGGTGTTCTCGGGTGGTGTATCGCAGGCAAATCTGTTCGGTAGCGGTAACCATTTGTCTACCCAGCTCAATACTAGCAAGATCAATCAAAACGTATCGGTTTCCTATACCAATCCGTATTACACGGATGAAGGCATGAGTCGCGGTTTTGATGTGTATAAACGCAACGTGAATGCCACCAATATTGCGATCAGCCAATACACCTCTTCTACGCTGGGCGGCGGTATTCGTTTCGGCGTGCCTATCCAGGAAGATCAAAGCATCAGTTTCGGTCTTTCCGCCGAAAACACCAACATCGGATTGACGGCGCTGAGTCCGGTGCGCTATATAAATTATGTGAATACCTTTGGTGCTTCAAACACAACCGTGCTGGGCACGTTGGGTTGGGGGCGGGATACCCGCGACAGTGCGATCTATACAACGCAAGGGACAGTGCAGCATGCTTATATGGAAGTCGCGCTACCGGTCATGGATATGCGCTATTACAAGCTTAATTATGATCATCAGTGGTTCTATCCGCTGTCTACAAACTGGACATTGATGACCAACGGGATGGCCGGTGTGGGCGGTGGGTACGGCGGCAAGCAGATGCCATTCTTCAAGAATTTTTACGCAGGTGGTACCGGTTCGGTGCGCGGTTATCAGGCTAATTCATTGGGTCCTCGCGATGCGACTAATCTGGCACTGGGTGGCACGCGTCGCGTGGTCGGCAGTATGGAGCTGATGACGCCGATTCCAGGTATCAAGGACAAGTCAGTGCGTCTGAGCGCTTTTCTGGATGCGGGTGCGGTATATGGCCCTGGTGACTTGCCGGGTAGTTCCGGTATACGCGCATCGACGGGTGCTGCGGTGACCTGGTTGTCTCCGATGGGGCCATTGAAGTTCAGTTTTGGTGTGCCGTTGAATGGGCAGCCTCAGGATATGTTGCAAAAATTCCAATTTACCCTGGGTTCGATGTTCTAAAGCGAAGTCGGGTATGACCTGATCTTATGTAAGGAGTTTGCGGTGAATAAGATTAAATTAGCGTTGTGTGCGTTGTTGCTGACTGCGGGTACGGCTGTTGCCGGCGATTTCAAAGTTGGCATCGTGGATACTGAGCGTGTGTTGCGCGAATCAGCACCTGCGATGAAAGCGGAAAAAAAGATTGAAAAAGAGTTTTCTGAGCGCGATCAGGAAATCAAAAAGACGATGAAGCAGGCGAAGGATGTACAAACGCTGCTTGAGAAGGAGTCCAGCGGCCTGTCTGACGCTGACAGACGCAACAAGGAACGTGAATTGAGTGCACTGAACGTCAATTTACAACGCCTGCAACGCGAGTTTCGTGAAGATTTGAATCTGCGCAAAAATGAAGAGCTGGCGGTGGTGCTAGAACGTGCTAACAAGGCAATACAGTCCATCGCAGAGACTGAAAAGTATGATTTGATCTTGCAGGAAGCGGTGTACCGTAATCCTCGTATCGATATCACCGACAAGGTGATCAAGAGCTTGTCGGACAGCAAGTAGTATGGTGGCTTCGTACACACTGACGGAGATTTGCGCTCAGTTGGGCGGTCGGGTGCTGGGCGATGGTGCGGTTTGCATCAGCCAGATTTCAACGCTGGAACACGCTAATTCTGCGCAAATCAGCTTCCTGACCAACAGCAAATACCACGCGCAACTGGTGACTACGCTTGCCGGGGCTGTGATACTGGGTGAGGCGGATGCGGATGCGACGGATTTGCCGCGTATTATCTCTGCGAATCCTTACGCCTACTTCGCCAAAGTCTCCGCCTTGCTCAATCCGGTTCCCGAAGTAAAGCCTGGTGTTCATCCTTGCGCGGTGATAGGCGAGGGGGCTGTGATCGATCCTACTGCGAGTGTGCTGGCGACTGCGGTAATCGGTACGAGGGTGGTGATCGGCGCGCATACCGTGATCGGTGAGGGGTGTAGTATCGGGGATAATGTACAGATCGGTAGCGGCGTGCGCCTCTATCCCCGTGTGGTGATTTATCACGATTGTGTGATCGGCGATAATCTGATTGCGCATTCCGGTGTGGTGATCGGTGCGGACGGTTTTGGCATCGCGATGGACGAAGGGCGCTGGATCAAGATCCCGCAAATCGGTCGAGTGGTGATCGGCAACGACGTCGAAATCGGTGCGAATACCACCATAGATCGCGGTGCGCTGGACGATACCGTGATCGAAGACGGGGTGAAACTGGACAATCAGATCCAGATCGCGCATAACGTGCGCATCGGGGCGCATACCGCGATTGCCGGTTGCGTCGGAATTGCCGGTAGCACCACGATAGGGAAATATTGCCAGATAGGTGGTAGCGCGGGAATATTGGGCCATTTGAAGATCGCTGATCGCGTGGTGATTTCATCGTTTACCCTGATTGGTAAATCCATCCGCGAGGCGGGTTCCTACGCGGGGATTTTTCCGTTCAGTAAAACGGATGAATGGAAAAAGAGCGCGGTTCATTTGCGTCATCTTGATGAAATGTCTAAAAAAATCAAAGTATTAGAACAAAAAATGTCAAATCAGGAAAACTTGAAAGGTATTGCAGAATGAGTACTCAGTCGGAAAAGGCAGGACACGCGATGGATATTCATGCCATTTTAGAGAGTTTGCCGCATCGTTACCCGTTTTTGCTGGTGGATCGCGTGCTCTCTGTTGAGCCTGGCAAAAGCATCGTCGCGCTGAAAAATGTCACGATCAACGAGCCTTTCTTCCCCGGACACTACCCGCACCATCCGGTGATGCCGGGTGTGCTGATCATCGAAGCGATGGCGCAAGTAGCGGCCTTGTTATCCTTTCAGACCATGGAAAAGAAACCGGATGAAAAGAATGTGTATTATTTCGCCGGTATCGACGGTGCGCGCTTTAAGCGTCCGGTGACCCCGGGTGATCAGTTGATCATCAAGGTTGAGCTGACTCGCAGCATGCGCGGTGTATTCAAATTCAAGGCGATCGTCGAAGTGGATGGTCAACTGGCAGCGGAAGCTGAGCTGATGTGTACAGTTAAATCGGTGGCTTGATGATTCATCCAACCGCTATTGTTCATCCCAATGCCCGCCTGGCCGATGATGTCGAGGTAGGTGCTTATTCGATTATCGGCGAGCACGTCGAAATCGGCGCCGGCACGGTCGTCGGTCCGCATGTGGTCATCAACGGTCACACGCGTATCGGTCAGCACAACCGCATTTTTCAGTTCTGTTCTCTAGGCGAAATTCCTCAGGACAAGAAGTATGCGAACGAGCCGACCCGGTTGGAGATCGGTGATCACAATACCATACGGGAATTTTGCACCTTTAACCTCGGCACAGCCCAGGATGTCGGTGTGACCCGGGTAGGTAATCACAACTGGATCATGGCTTACGTGCATCTGGCGCACGATTGTCAGGTCGGCAATCACACGATATTTGCCAATAATGCGCAACTGGCAGGTCACGTCGAAGTCGGCGATTATGCGATTTTGGGCGGATTTACCGTGGTGCATCAGTTTGTTCGTATCGGCGCACACATCATTACCGGAATGGGCACGATATTGTTGCAGGATGTGCCGCCGTATGTGCTGGTCTCCGGCAATCCGAGTGCACCGCACGGCATCAACTCGGAAGGTTTAAAGCGTCGCGGTTTTTCCAGCGCCGCGATTATGTCGATCAAACGTGCCTACAAGACGCTGTATAAATCGGGACTGAGTCTGGTCGATGCGCAAGCCGCTATTCAAAGTCTGACCGAACAGGTCGAGTTGCAACCGCTGGCCGATTTTCTGGCTAATTCGCCGCGCGGCATCGTTCGTTAAGCGATTTATCAGATGGCGAAAACAGTCATAGGTATCGTCGCGGGCGAAGCATCGGGGGATTTGCTGGCCAGTCATTTGATGAAGGCGTTGAAACTGGCGCGCCCGGATCTGGTGTTTGTCGGTATCGGCGGACCGAAAATGCAATCGGTTGGTATGCAAGTGTTGTTCCCGATGGAGAAGCTGGCGGTATTCGGTTATGTCGAGGTGCTGCGCCATTATCGCGAAATAACCGGCATACGCCGACAGATGCGCGCTTATTTTCTGGCTAATCGACCGGCCTTGTTTATCGCGGTGGATGCGCCGGATTTCAATCTCGATCTGGAACTGGCCCTCAAAAACCACGGCATACCGACCATTCATTACGTGAGTCCGTCTATCTGGGCATGGCGAGGCGAACGCATCAACAAGATTAAACGTGCGGTCAGTCATATGCTGGCACTGTTTCCGCATGAACCCAAGATCTATAAAGCGGCCGACGTGCCGGTCAGTTATGTCGGTCACCCGCTGGCTGATATTTTGCCGGAACATCCTAACCGCGATGTGATGCGCGAGATGATGCGTATCCCGCTGCAGGCCACAGTGTTTGCCTTTTTGCCCGGCAGTCGGCAGAGCGAAGTGAAGCAGCTTGCACGCACCTATATCGAAACCGCCAAACTGATCTTTGCGCAAATGCCTGAAGTTCGCTTTCTTGTGCCGTTGATCAGTCGTGAAACTCGTGAGTTGTTTGAGCAGGCGATATACGACAGCCGGGCTGAGGGTTTGCCGATATTCATGCTGTTCGGTCATGCACAGGATGCTATGGTTGCCGCTGATATCGTGCTGGTAGCCTCCGGTACGGCGACGCTGGAATGTGCGTTGCTGAAAAGGCCAATGGTGATTACCTACCGTTTAAACAAATTGACCTGGCGGATGATGAAGCGCAAGAGTTATCTGCCGTATTTCGGTCTGCCCAATATTCTGTGCGGTCGGTTTGTTGTGCCTGAGCTGATACAGGATGATGCGACGCCGGAGAATCTGGCACAGGCATTGATGAATTTGCTGAACGATAAAGATGCAGTGCAGCAATTGGAACAGATTTTCACCGATTTACATACTACCTTGCGTCAGAATACCGCGCAAAAAGCAGCGGCAGCCATCCTGCCTTACTTGCCGTAATGCCGTTGTTCTCTGACCAACTGGCGTCGGGGGCGCTCAATCGTGCCGGTTTGTTGGTTTGCGGTGTAGACGAGGCGGGGCGTGGACCGTTAGCCGGGCCTGTGAGTGCGGCGGCGGTGATACTCGATCCTGCTAACCCGATTCCGGGATTAAATGATTCCAAGAAACTCTCCGAGAAACAGCGCGATAAGTTGGCGCCGTTGATCCGCGAACGTGCGCTGGCCTGGTCTGTCGCCTGGGCATCGGCGGAAGAGATCGATGAGTTCAATATCTTGCAGGCGACGCTGCTGGCGATGAAGCGCGCGGTGCTCACTCTGCCCATACCGCCGCAGCTCGTTCTGGTCGACGGCTTGTACTGTCCGCAGACCGGAATTCGCAGTGAGGCCATTGTTAAAGGCGATAGCAAGGAAGCATCCATTTCTGCCGCCTCAATCTTGGCAAAAACGGCCCGGGACGCGCTGATGTTGCAACTCGACGCACAATACCCGCAATACGGTTTGGCCATCCACAAAGGTTATCCGACCGCCGCGCATCTGGAGGCTCTCCGTGAGTACGGCGTCACGCCAATTCACCGCAAGAGTTTTAAGCCCGTACGTTTGCTGATTGAGTCGTAATGTCCTACTGAAAAACTTACATTTTGTTAAAGAGGTTGCAAGGTGCCAATCGTAAAATCGAACCACTTATGAGCCGCCCAGTTGCGGCAAACTTCGGGTATAGTCTTTAAAGCCACACTAAAAATCCTTTATTGATATGGCGTGATTAAAAGTCTTGGGTTTATACTCAAGGCTTTTTTGATTGCAGCTTAACAAGAGGTTGAAAATTCAAAATTCCGTAATGAGTAATACTGAAGATGATGACGATGAGTTACTGGCATTGTCTCCGTTGCCGGTAGGGGTGAAAAATTATATTACGCCGGGTGGTCATCGCAAACTGCAAGCTGAATTGGAGCAGCTCTGGAAAGTGGAACGCCCTGTGTTGGTGAATACCATTACCTGGGCAGCATCCAACGGTGATCGTTCAGAAAATGGGGATTATATTTACGGTAAACGACGTCTGCGTGAGATAGACCGGCGCGTGCGATTTTTGCATAAGCGACTGGAACAGGCCGAGGTGGTTGATCCCGCTTTGAGAGGCGCGTGTGTACAAGTTTTTTTTGGTGCAACGGTCACGGTGTGTAACGAAGACGGTCGTGAGGTGACTTATGCTATTGTGGGGGTAGACGAGGCGGATGTCTCTCGCGGCCATATCAGTTGGGTGTCGCCGCTGGCGCGCGCGTTGCTGAAGTTGCATGAGGGCGATGTCGCGGTGTTGATGACGCCAGCGGGCATCGCTGAGATCGAGGTGGTTAAGGTGCGCTATCTGGCGTTAACCTAAAATCGCGGCTCGTGCAGGGTGTTCTCCGTAGTTTGCCAGAGTGAGCGAAGAATGTAGATGCTTGTGCCAGGAATACAAGAATCTGTGTCATATTGTGGATTGCGCGGTTCAATTTGGATTAATATATGCCGCTGCGACAAATGATTCTTCTGTTTGTTGACGGATTATTTAAATTGTATATTAATCAATCGGTTGTGTTTTTTGTTCTGATTTTAGATTATTGACCAAAGTATCAAACCATTGAGGAAGTGAGCTATGAAAAAAATTGAAGCCATCATTAAGCCTTTTAAACTGGATGAGGTGCGTGAAGCGCTGTCCGAATTGAATATCAGTGGCTTGACCGTGACTGAAGTGAAGGGTTTTGGACGCCAGAAAGGCCACACTGAATTGTATCGAGGTGCGGAATATGTGGTGGATTTTCTGCCTAAGATCAAAGTCGAAGTGGTTGTCTCCAGTGAGATGCTGGACACGGCGGTTGAGGCGATCATCAAGGCGGCTCACACCGGTAAAATCGGCGACGGCAAAATTTTCGTATCGACCGTTGAGCAGGTTATTCGCATTCGTACCGGCGAATCTAACGAATCAGCGTTATAAATTTCAGTTTTTTCTCAATTAATTTTACTCAGGTGCGACGGGTTGATTTACCCGATCGCCTGGGATGCGTATAATGCGCACTTTGCCGAGGCCAGTTCCACATGCGCATCATTCAAAAAGCACTTACCTTTGACGACGTTTTACTCGTTCCCGCTTACTCCAATGTCATGCCGCGCGACGTCAGTCTGCGCACGCAACTGACCCGTAATATCAGCCTGAACATACCGCTGCTGTCTGCTGCGATGGATACCGTTACCGGTTCTCGTTTGGCGATTGCACTGGCTCAGGAAGGTGGTATTGGTATCATCCATAAAAACATGACTTCCCGCGAACAGGCTGCTAAAGTGGCCAAGGTCAAGCGCTTTGAAAGCGGTGTAGTTAAAGACCCGATTACTATTACGCCAGATATGTCGGTTCGTCATGTGCTGGGCTTGACTCGTCAGTACAAAATTTCCGGTTTGCCGGTGGTTCAGGGTAAGCAAGTCGTCGGTATCGTTACCAACCGGGATCTGCGTTTCGAGAACAATCTGGATCAACCGGTGCAAAATATCATGACGCCGCGAGAGCGTCTGATCACGGTCAAGGAAAATACCAGTCTGGAAGATGCGCGCAATCTGATGCACAAGCACCGCCTCGAACGTGTTCTGGTGGTCAATGATGCTTTTGAATTGTGCGGGCTGATGACGGTCAAGGATATTTTGAAATCCAGTGAGCATCCGTTGGCGAGCAAGGATGGTCTGGGACGTTTGCGTGCCGGCGCTGCCGTCGGTGTGGGTGAAGGTACTGAAGAGCGCGTGGCGTTGCTGGCAGAAGCTGGCGTGGACGTGCTGGTGGTGGATACCGCGCACGGACATTCTCAAGGTGTGCTGGATCGCGTTCGTTGGGTCAAGACTAATTACCCTCACGTTGAAGTCATTGGCGGCAATATCGCCACGGGCGCCGCCGCGCTGGCTCTGATGGATCACGGTGCGGATGCCGTGAAAGTGGGTATCGGCCCTGGTTCGATTTGCACGACGCGCATTGTCGCTGGTGTCGGTGTTCCTCAAATCGCTGCGATTCAAAATGTTGCCAATGCCTTGAAGGGCACGGGTGTGCCGTTGATCGCTGACGGCGGAATTCGTTTCTCCGGTGATATTGCCAAGGCGATTGCCGCCGGTGCAAATACCGTCATGCTGGGTGGTTTGTTCGCCGGTACCGAAGAAGCGCCGGGTGAGATTGAGCTGTTCCAGGGTCGTTCCTACAAGTCGTATCGCGGTATGGGTAGTCTGGGCGCGATGCAGCAGGGTTCCAGCGACCGTTACTTCCAGGAAGGCGAGTCCAATCAGGACAAGCTGGTGCCAGAAGGTGTGGAAGGTCGCGTACCTTACAAGGGCAGTGTGCTCGCTGTGATCCATCAGTTGATGGGCGGTCTGCGCGCCAGCATGGGTTATTTGGGTTGTGCCGATATCGACATCATGCATGCCAAGGCCGAATTTGTTGAAATCAGCTCATCCGGCATCCGCGAGTCTCATGTGCACGATGTACAGATCACCAAAGAAGCGCCTAATTATCATATAGACTAGTCGGAAGTCGGAAGACGTAAGTTGCTGGTTGGAGGGGCTGTTTCGGACTTTTAACTTACGTCTCAAGTCTTACGTCTCAAATCTTACGTTTTAATTGCGTCTTACGACTGCCAACTAGGATTTGCACATGACCGGATATCGTGAGCTTAAAGTTTGGCAGTTGGCAATGGAATTGGCCGAGGATGTGTACAAATTGTGTGCTGAATTCCCACGGCAAGAGACTTATGGATTGATTAGTCAAATGCACCGCGCTGCGGTTTCTATCCCATCCAATATAGCTGAGGGGTAAGCGCGTAACTCCGGTAAGGAGTTCATGCATTTTCTGGGTATTGCCCGAGGTTCTTTGGCTGAATTAGAAACACAACTCATGTTGGCGCAGCGTCTTGGCTATATAACAGTAGAAAAAGCAAATATTGTCCTCGGAAAAGCCGAGGAAATCGGAAAAATGCTCAAAGGCTTGCAGAAGTCAATTGTCACCATCTAATAACTTACGTCTTACGTCTCATAACTCATATGTCACATACAAAAATCCTCATTCTCGATTTCGGTTCTCAATACACTCAGTTGATCGCACGCCGTGTGCGCGAGGCGGGTGTGTACTGTGAATTGCACCCTTATGATGTCGATGCCGACTTCATCAGCGCTTTCGGTGCCAGCGGAATCATCCTGTCCGGCGGGCCAAATTCGGTGACTGAAGGTGATACGCCCCGTGCACCTCAGGTTGTGTTTGAACTGGGTTTGCCGGTGCTGGGAATTTGCTACGGCATGCAAACCATGGCCGCTCAATTGGGTGGTACGGTTGAAAACGGTTTGGTGCGTGAATTCGGTTACGCCGAAATTCGTGCGCAGGGACATTCTGCATTGCTCAAAGATGTACAGGATAGAGTTAACGATCAAGGGCACGGTTTGATCGATGTCTGGATGAGCCACGGCGACAAGGTTACTGCGTTGCCAGCGGGTTTCTCTGTGATTGCGAGCAATGCGACCACGCCGATCACCGGTATGGCTGATGAGGCGCGCCGTTTCTACGCCTTGCAGTTCCATCCTGAAGTCACGCATACCCATCAGGGTAAGGCGATGATAGAGCGTTTTGTGCATGACATCTGCGGTTGCGGTCATGACTGGAATATGCCGGACTATATCGCCGAAGCGGTAGAGAAAATTCGCGCTCAGGTGGGTGAAGAAGAAGTCATACTCGGTCTGTCTGGCGGTGTGGACTCTTCTGTTGCGGCGGCGTTGCTGCATCGCGCCATCGGCACTCAACTGACCTGCGTATTTGTAGACAACGGCTTGTTGCGTCTGAACGAGGCGGAGCAGGTGATGAAAACCTTTGCCGACAATCTCGGTGTCAAGGTGATTCACGTCGATGCCAGCGCGGAATTTTTACATCATCTTACCGGGGTCACCGATCCGGAGAAGAAGCGCAAGATCATCGGCCGCGAATTCGTCGAGGTGTTTCAGCGTGAGTCTGCCAAATTGTCTCAGGCTAAATGGCTGGCGCAAGGCACGATTTATCCCGATGTGATCGAATCTGCAGGCGGCAAAAATAAAAGCGCTCACACCATTAAGTCGCATCACAACGTGGGCGGGTTGCCGGAGAGTATGCATCTGAAGTTGCTCGAACCATTGCGTGAACTGTTCAAGGATGAAGTTCGCGAGCTCGGCGTGGCGCTCGGCTTGCCGCCCGCGATGGTGTATCGCCATCCTTTCCCGGGGCCGGGTCTGGGCGTGCGTATACTGGGTGAAGTGAAGAAAGAGTATGCCGATTTACTTCGTCGCGCCGATGCGATTTTCATGGAAGAGTTGAATGGCACGCTCGATGAGAATGGCAAATCCTGGTATGCGAAAACATCACAGGCGTTTGCGGTGTTCTTGCCGGTCAAGAGCGTCGGCGTGATGGGCGATGGCCGTACTTACGAATGGGTCGTGGCGCTGCGTGCAGTGCAGACTCAGGACTTCATGACGGCACACTGGGCCGAACTGCCCTACGCCTTGCTGGGTCGCGTATCTAACCGCATTATCAACGAGGTGCGCGGTATCAACCGCGTGGTCTACGACATTTCCGGTAAACCACCCGCTACCATCGAGTGGGAATGAATTAAGACGTGATGTTGTTGTTTTACTGAATTAATCCCTGTTTTTACAGGGTTTTTTCATTGTGCCGCGACAGGATTCGAAATTTTGTAACTGAATGTAAATCAGATACTTCATCGGCGTAAATTGACTAGACTTGCGCGCAACCGGAGGTGCTAGAGCGACCTTGTGCAGTGATTGCTGCATTCTGATAGTATTGAATCGGTGTTGCGTTGTGCTATTTTCGCGTAATTATTAAAATAGTATTTTTATATTCAATAGGTTGAATTATTTGTTCGACAGGCCGTTTGCTGCTGGATGATCGTTTTTTTAGTATTTATCAATGCCTTTTTGGTGAGAGAAAAGGTGTTTTTTGTCCAATATTGCAACGGAAAATTTAATGAATACCCTAGTTCAGCAGTTCTTTGAGGCCAGCGCCGACAGTTATGCCGATAGTCTTGCCGTTGTCAGCAATGGAATATCGTATAGTTATGCCGATTTGGAGCGTGACGCGAATCGTCTGGCGAATCATCTGGTTAATAGCCAAAACATTAAAGCCGGTGATCGTTTAGGCATACTGTTGTCCCCGTCTTACGACAGTTACGTGTGTATTTTGGCGGTACTGAAAGCGAATGCGACTTTCGTGCCGATGGATAAATCCTTTCCGTCCGATCGCGTGCAATTTATCTGCGAAGACGCAGAAGTTAAGGTGCTGTTGACCGAGTCCGGCTTGAGACATTTGACTCGCCATCTGGATGGGATGAAAATTCTCGAGGTCGACGGGCATTATGAATTTTTACAAGCTGAAAGCGGGGAGCGTCCAGCCGGTATCACCGATGCGGATCGACTTTGCTACATCATCTACACGTCCGGCACCACGGGTAAACCTAAAGGCGTCGGGATCAATCACGGTAATTACTGTAATTACCTAACGGTCGTTCCACCCATCTACGGCATTAATCAGCACGATCGCGTCTATCAGGGCTTGACCATCGCCTTCGACTTCTCGTTCGATGAGATTTTTCCAACTTTTATAGCGGGGGCCACGCTGGTGACCGGTTCGACCGATCCTTCCGATCGAGTGGGTTCGGGTCTGGCCAGTTTTCTTGAGTTGCATAAAATCAGCGTGTTCCACAGTGTGCCGACACTGCTGGCTACCATCAGTAAGGATGTGGTACGGCTCAGGCTGATTTTTCTGGGCGGTGAAACCTGTCCGCGCGATTTGGCGCAGCGCTGGATCAAGCCGGGTCGTCGCATCCTCAACACCTACGGGCCGACTGAAACCACCATCACGGCCAGTTGGACTGAGCTCAGCATGGATAAGCCGGTGACCATTGGCATCCCTTTGCCGACCTACCGCATCGATGTGCGTGATGAAAATCTGAAATTGCTGGCGCAGGGGGAGGCGGGTGAAATCTGTATAGCCGGTCCCTGTGTGGCGATGGGTTACATCAACCGTGAAGATCAAAATATTTTGCGCTTCGTCAGAGATCCGGAAGATAACAGTATCAGAATGTATCGAACCGGCGATCTGGGGCGCATCGGAGCTAACGGCGAAATCGAATTTATGGGGCGCATTGACACGCAAGTCAAGATACGCGGCTACCGTATCGAGTTGGCGGAAATCGAGAGCGTACTGCTGGAAGATGGTGATGTGGTGAACGTGCTGGTCAATCCCTGGCAAGGTAAGCGTGCCGAGGACGTGGTTGAGCTGGTCGCCTATCTGATTCCACGTGAAGGTGCGGTGATCGATCACGACAAGAACGATGCGATTTACCGCCTGCTGTGCCAGAAGCTGCCTAAATACATGGTGCCGGCCTACCTTGAATGGGTGGCGGATTTCCCCACCCTGGCGAGCGGTAAGGCGGATCGCGCAAAGTTACCGGGGCCATTGTCCAAACGTCTGGTCACTTCGCGCGGTGTGATTGAGTACGCGGCTGATGAGGGCGAGGCGATTATCGCTAAGGTCTGGGCTGAGGTGTTCGGTGCCGAGGAGGTGTCTGTCACCGCGCATTTCTTCAATGATCTGGGTGGTCACTCACTGTTCGCGGCGCGGGTGGTATCGCGCCTACGTGAGGTTCCAGGTTACGGCGATATGTCGATACGTGATTTGTATGCCAATCCGACGATACGTCAACTGGCTTGCTATATCGCTGAAAAGGCCACCGCTCCGCAACACGGTATTCAGGAAATGCGCTTAAAGACCATGCGCCGATCGACCAATACTGAAGTGTGGACGGCGGGTGTCTATCAGATGATCGGGCTGTTCCTGATGTCGATACTGCTGACGGCGCCTTTTGTGACCTACGTGCAGATGGGCCCGTTGCCGGACACCTTTGTGGGTTGGATGAAACTGACTAGTGTGAGTGTCGGGCTGATATTTATCATGTCTCTGGTTTTGCCGCTGGTCATCAAATGGACTGTGATCGGGCGATTCAAGCCAGGTCGTTATCCACTCTGGGGTACGTATTTCCTGCGCTTCTGGCTAGTGGAAAAAACCATGCATCTGATTCCCTGGTATCTGCTCACTTCCACGCGTTTGATCAATGTTTATATGCGTTTGATGGGCAATAAGATTGGTCACGGCTGTTATATCGGTACACAGTTTTTCCCCGATCTGGTGACGCTGGGAAATAACGTTAGTATTGGTTACAACGTAGAGGTCGATCCGCATGAAATCAGCGGCGGTTGGCTGATACTGACACCGATCCATCTGGCGGACGATACCTATGTCGGCAATGGCTCCGTGATCGATCACGGGGCGCGTATGATGGCGGGTAGCCAGTTGGGCGAACAATCCATGGTGCCGTTCCGTACCACTATTCCGGAGCGTAGTTACTGGGAGGGTTCTCCTGCACGCGCCGTGCCACATCGTCCGCAAGGTCTGTCGCAGACCAGCGCCGAACGCGCGCCGGAAATACGCACTAAGGTTCTGTTGTGGAATCTGGCGGCGATGATTGCCATTCCGCTGCTGTATCTGTTGCCCATCATTACCTCCTTGCCCTCCATGATCTTGATCATCGTCGGCGGTGAAGACTACGGGGTGCTGGGATTTTTTGCAGCCCTGATTCCGGCCGGTTTTATGTATGTCATTTTTAACTGTACTGCGATTGCCATCGTCAAGTGGCTGGCGGAACCGAATCTGGTTGAGGGAAAATACGAGATACATTCTTTCATTGGTTTCAGGAAATGGGTGATCGACAGGCTGACTGCCACCAGTATCATGTACAACAACTCGCTGTATGCCACGCTGTATGCCAAGTTCTGGCTGCGCATGCTGGGGGTGAAGGTCGGGCGCGGTGCAGAAGTGTCCACGCTGGTTTGTTTCGATCCTAGCCTGTTGAATATCGGCGATGACAGTTTTGTGGCCGATCAGGTGTCCTTGGGTGCGGCGACCTTTCATAACGGCTGGTTCGTGATACGTCAGACCAATATCGGTAAGCGCGCCTTTGTCGGTAATGGTTCGCTGGTACCCTCCGGTGGCACGATGGAGGACGGCACCTTGCTGGGCGTGATGTCCAAACCGAATGGCGACTTCATGGAGGCGGGGACCTCCTGGTTGGGTTCTCCGGCGATGTACTTGCCTAGGCGTCAGGTGGTGGAAGGTTTCGGGGAAGAAACGACCTTTAATCCACCTAAGTATATGTATGCATTGAGATTATTTGTGGAATTTTTCCGTGTTATCTTGCCGTCAGCCATTACTATGGCAGGGCTATCGATTAATATTTTCATCTTTTACGACTTCATCTTGCACCAGTCACTGGTGTGGACTTATCTGCTCACGCCGCTTATGTCGGGTTTGATGGCGGTCGCGTTGACGTTGGCGGTGGCCGGGATGAAGTGGGTGGCGGTTGGGAAATATGTTCCGGATATTAAGCCTATCTGGTCCAATTTTGTCTGGCGCAGCGAAATGATCACGGGGATTTATGAAAATGTCCCCTCGGTGGTGTTGCTGATGTGGGTAGCTGGCACGCCATTTCTGGCACCTTTCATGCGTCTGTTCGGCGTGAAGATGGGTGAGCGTGTCTATTGCGAATCGATTTATGTCACTGAGTTTGATCTGGTTGAAATCGCCGATGATGTGAGTATCGGCAAGCTGGTTGCCTTGCAGACGCATCTGTTCGAGGATCGCATCATGAAAATGGCAAAGCTCAAGATTGATTCAGGGGTGGATGTAGGTGTCAGGTCCATCGTGTTGTATGAAGCCCATGTTAAGGCACAGGCGCGAGTCGGTTCATTGTCCTTGATTCTCAAGGCTGAAGTTATTCCTGCTAATTCCAACTGGGAAGGGATCCCGGCACAGCGATTGGCGCAGGACTAAGTTTTGCCGGCGACCGTGGTGTTTGGCCGGGCGTCCTTAGCGGACGACGGCAGCGATTTGCCTACCCACCTGCGTCGCAGGGCTGAGCGGGTGCAGTCGCAAACGGAACGCAACAGTCTTTTGCAAAGCCATATGCATCTCGCTTTGTTGCTGGAAGGTGCTGGTCAGGTGAATTACAGTCTTTCGCGTCGTGCGGGATACTTTGCCGTGGCTGTCTGTCCTGACGATAAAATTGGCGTCGATGTGGAGCAGGTGATACTGACAGATGATATTGATACGGTTGCTGCCTGTTATTTCCCCGCTCAACTCTACCAGGCATATCTGAAGTTGCCCAAGATTGACCGGCCCCGTCATTTCGCAGCCGGTTGGAGCACTTTGGAGGCGGTTGCCAAATTGCGCGCTATCCCGCTGGAAGCGGCGGGGGAAAATCTGATTTCGACGGTGCTTTATCAGTGCTGGATCGCTGATGACATGGTACTCTCGGTAGCATTGGATCATGATCTTGAACTGAGTATGACCTCGCTGGCGGGTGGCGATTATATTTTCACCCGTATCTAATTGAATATGAATATTACTATGAATAGTCTGTCGCGAATTTTATATGCTGGATTATGTTTAACTATGTTGCCGATGGCAGCAGCTCACGCCGAATTGCCTGATGTGATCGGTATTTTGACCGATGAAATCAATGACGAAGGGGAGTTGTCCTTCGATATTCACGCCAATTCGACGCCGCGAGGTTCCAGTCTGACCCAGTCATACCAGAATGAGGTGGTGAATAATCACGGCTTGCGTCTTACGCCCTCGTTATCCTATGGATTGCCTAATAACGTCGAGCTTGCGGTGAGCGCGCCCATTGTGCATGAAGGTAATGCGGGTGTCTCCACGACCAGTTTTGCCGGTGCGCGCGGACGCCTTACCTGGATCGCGCAGGGTGAACCGGGCAGGACAACTTACGCCTACTGGGGGGCGTCCACGTCACTGTTGTTAACAACTCAGAAATTCGATTACGGCCAAACGGTGTGGGATATCGGTTTGATCGGCGGTTATCGTACGCCGGATTGGCATTTTGCGACCAATGCCTTTATCGCCAATGGAACAGCGAATGGTCTGGGTAGTATGGCGGTCGACTACTCGCTCGACGGTAAGTTGATCAATCAGGTGGCGGATAAGACCTGGGCGGGGATGGAGTTGTACCAGGCGCATTCAAAAGCCATGACGGTTGACGGGATAGGCTGGTTTACCACGCGCACCCTGTTTGGTACGGTAGAATATGAAGGTAAGGAGAATTCCTTGCAATTCGGCATTGGCAAGGGGTTGAATGGAAATACCGATCCCTGGACATTGAAGTTTTCGGACTTCATCGCGCTTTGATTTTTTAGCGGATTAATCGCAGTGCTTTTATACTTTTTAGGAGAATATGATGAATAGCAGATTTACCGGATCAGAAGGTGACGCCAGCAAAGAAAAGTTGATGCAGGATTTGCAGCTTGTTGTGTCTGATGCGGAGGAATTATTACGCATGACGGCCGCGCAGGCAGGAGAAAAGGTGAGTGCTGCGCGTGAGCGTATTCAAGATAGCGTGTCAATGGCAAGAGAGCATTTGGTGGCAGCAGAAGAGGCTATGATGGAGAAGACACGAGAGGCTGCCAGGGCGACGGACGAATACGTGCGTGATAATCCGTGGCGCGCGGTGGGTATCGGTGCTGGGATCGGGTTGGTCATCGGTATGCTGATTTCGCGCGGACGTTAAGCAATGGCCGAAGCGCATTTGGGGCTGCTGGTTTCAATCAAGCGATTGTTGTCCACGCTGGTATCCGTCGCTTCGACCCGCTTGCAACTGCTGGCCAATGAATTAGAAGAGGAGCGTCTGCATTGGGAGCGGATGCTCCTTTATTTTTTGCTGACGCTGTTTTGTTTGGGCATGGCCGTGTTGTTGCTGACGGTTTTTGTCGTCGCACTGTTTTGGGATACGCATCGTCTCGCCGTTTTGGGTGGGGCAGGCGGGTTGTTTCTTGTAGCTGGAATGCTGCTGGCCTATGCGCTGCTGAAGATTAAGCAGCGAAAATCTACCTTGTTCTCGGAGAGCTTGGCTGAGTTGGCGAAAGACAGCGCGCAGTTGGATGGAAGTGATGCGACGAGATGACTTGATGGCGCGCCGCCAGAAGCTGCTGGCGAAAATCGCTGATCAGCGCGTTCAAATGTCTGAGTTTAGCAGCCAGTGGCAACCGGCGCTGCTTTATGCTGATCGTGCGAGGGTTATATTCAGCTTTGTGCGTGGACATGCGGTTTTAGTCGGGGGTGTCGCTGCGCTATTTCTGGTGCGGCGTAACGGGCTGTCGCTGCTGCTCCGCGGTGGTTGGCGAGCCTGGAAGTTTTATCGCTATTTTAAGGGTGTATCGACTAAGGCCTTTAGTCAAATCCGTTGATTCGAATTGTTTTTCCCCGCGCTGTGCGGGTGATTAATCGAGTTTTTGGGCAAAAAAGGTAGTTTCCTAAGCAAAAAATATCCTTTAAACCGGTAAATATTAACCAGTGGCGCATAAAACTGTGGATTGCTAATTCCTTTTACTGGTAAGTTTTGCTATAATCCGACCAGTTTACAGATGGGCTTAGAGCCCGTTTTTTATTTGTGGGTCTAGAACATGGATGTGATTAAGCTGGTAGAGCAAACGGTAGGTGGTTTGGGCTATGAATTGGTGGATGTTGAGCGCTCGGGCCGAGGCCTGTTGCGTATATTTATCGATAAACCGCAAGGTATTTGCGTGGAGGACTGTCAATTGGTCAGTAATCAATTGACCCGGTTGTTTACGGTTGAAAATATTGATTACGATAGGCTTGAGATTTCCTCTCCCGGTTTGGATAGGCCGCTTAAAAAAGAGGCTGATTTCATTCGCTTTGCCGGTCAAAAGGCCCAGCTCAAGCTGCGTATGCCGATCGCGACCAGGAAAAACTTTGTCGGGATCATCGGTGCGGTGAATGAAGGTATGTTGCAAATAGATGTGGATGGTGTCCCGGTCGAAATAGAATTGGCCAATGTGGACAAGGCACGCTTAGTGCCGACTTTTTGAATTTAATGCTCGCAGTTTGAATGCGAATAAATAGCCGGAGAATGGTATGAGTCGTGAAGTTTTGTTGCTGGTAGATGCGTTGTCACGTGAAAAGAACGTAGACAAGGAAGTCGTGTTTGCAGCTCTGGAATCTGCGTTGGCATCGGCCACCAAAAAGAGATTTGATGATGAAGCTGACGTTCGCGTCGGGATTGATCGCAATACCGGAGAGTTTGAATCATTCCGTCGCTGGGAGGTGATGGACGACGAAACATTTGAAACGCCTGATTTGCACATCAAGCTGGAAGAAGCGCAAAAGCGTGATCCTGAAGCACAATTGGGCGGTTTTATCGAAGAGACGTTGGAGTCAATCGACTTTGGTCGTATCGGAGCGCAAGCTGCTAAGCAGGTGATTTTTCAGAAAATCCGTGATGCTGAGCGCGAACAAATTCTGGCTGACTTTATGGATCGTAAAGAACATCTGGTTTCCGGTACGGTTAAACGTCTGGAACGTGGTAGTGCGATCGTGGAGTTTGGTAAAATCGAAGCGCTGTTGCCTCGTGAGCAGATGATTCCTAAGGAAAATATGCGTATCGGCGATCGCGTCAGAGCACATCTGTTGCGCGTAGATCGTGGTCCACGTGGTCCTCAGGTGATTTTGTCCCGCACTTCGACCGATTTGCTGGTCAAGTTGTTTGAGTTGGAAGTGCCTGAAATTGAAGAGAATTTGCTGGAAATCGTCGGTGCTGCCCGCGATCCTGGTTCTCGTGCCAAAATCGCTGTGCAATCACATGATCAACGTATCGATCCGATCGGCACCTGTGTCGGTATGCGTGGTTCTCGTGTGCAGAGCGTCACCAATGAATTGGCGGGCGAACGTGTAGATATTATTTTGTGGTCGGAAGATCCTGCAACTTATGTGATCAACGCACTGGCGCCGGCTGAAGTGGCTAGCATCGTGGTGGATGAAGATCGTCACAGCATGGACGTGGTGGTTGAAGAAGAGAATCTGGCTCAGGCGATTGGTCGTGGCGGTCAAAATGTGCGATTGGCCAGCGAAATGACTGGTTGGGAGCTCAATATCATGACGGTAGGTCAAGCTCAGGACAAGCATGATCAGGAGTTCGTCAAAACTCGTGCGATTTTCATGGATAAGTTGGATGTCGATGAAGAAGTGGCTGACATTCTGGTGCAGGAAGGTTTTGCGACACTGGAAGAGGTAGCTTACGTTCCTGTAGAAGAAATGCTGGAAATCGAAACCTTCGACGAAGAAACGGTGACTGAGTTGCGTAGTCGCGCCAGAAATGCGTTATTGAATGCAGCGTTGGTCAGCGAAGAGAAGTTGGAGCACGGTATCGATGGTTTGCTTAAACTCGATGGCATGAGCGATGAGTTGGCGCAGGTGCTTGCAGCGAAGGGTGTCAATACCCAGGAGCAATTAGCGGATCTGGATGTGGATGAACTGGTTGAAATATCCGCTCTGGATAGTGAAAAGGCAAATGCGTTGATCATGGCGGCACGTGCTCCCTGGTTTGTGTGATGTGGATTTAAAAACGTTGCGGTAGTGCGGTGAATGAAATTCGGGCAGTTGGTAAGTTAGTGGCTGCCTCGCATCGCAGTGGCTAATCGCCGCAGGAGTTTTTAACTCCGTTGAGATGATTAGAGTTGTTTAAAGGATGGTAATGGGAAAATTAGATGTAACACAATTTGCGGCTGAGTTGAACCTGCCGGTAGCATTGTTGTTGGAACAGTTGCATGCAGCTGGTTCCGTTCAAACAAACGCGACGGATCTTGTCTCTGAAAAGGATAAGGCGCAGCTGCTTGAGCATTTGCGTCAGGCGCATGGTGCTGACCATTCCGCCAAAAAAATAACACTGACTCGTCGTGAAACTTCGGAGATTCAAAGTTCTGATCGTTCAGGTCGTGCGCGCACTATTCAAGTTGAAGTTCGCAAGCGCCGTATCGTAGCTCCTATGTCGATTGAATCAGTTCAGGCGACTGCTCCGGTTATCCTGACTAGTGCAGAGCAAATTAAAGTGCTTGGCAACGATCAGTTGGTGGCGCGTGAACAGGAGGCTAAGTTGCAGGCTGAGTTGGCTGCGCGTCAGGAAGCGGAATTGCTGGCACGTCAGGCGTTCAATAAGCGTCGCTCTGAAAAATTGCTTCAGGCTGAAGCGCCCGTGGCACCTCCCGTTGTTCAGCAGAAAGCGGAGGTCGTTGTAGAAGTGGTTGCTGAAGTGGTTGAAGCAAAGCCGCGTGTAGATCTGTCCGCGCTAGTCACAGCGCCTGTAGCGGTTAAGGTTGATATTCCGGTTAAACCTGTTGCTGAGAAACCGGTTCATGTTAAACCGGTCGAACAGGAGAAGGCGCATGGTACTTTGCATAAGCCCGCGATGCGTCCCGGTGACAAGGTTGAGAGACCGGATAGAAAACCTAAGGTTGAAGTCAAAGCGGCACCTGTTGCTCGTGACGATAAGGCAACCAAGCGCGCACCTGCTAAGGCACCTGCTCGCACCGTGGCTAAAGTAGCGACTAAGGAAAAATCCTGGTCCGTGCCGGTTCGTGCGCCTAAGCATGGTCGTCACGGCAAGCATGTTGCGGATGAAGCCGCTCACGCATTTACCTTGCCAACTGAAGCGGTAGTCCGTGAAGTGGCGATTCCTGAAACTATCGTGGTGGCGGAACTTGCGCAAAAGCTGTCTCTAAAGGCAGCGGAGATTATCAAGGTGCTGATGAAGATGGGTATGATGGTCACCATCAATCAGGTGCTGGATCAGGAAACGGCAATGATCGTGGTGGAAGAATTGGGACACGTTGCAAAGGCGGCGAAGCTGGATGACCCTGATGCGTATCTGATGGATGACGAAGTGCATCACGATGTGGCGCTGGAACCTCGTGCGCCGGTTGTGACTGTCATGGGTCACGTCGATCACGGTAAGACATCCTTGCTCGATTACATTCGTCGTACCCGCGTTGTTTCGGGCGAGGCGGGCGGGATTACTCAGCATATCGGCGCTTATCACGTTGAAACGCCACGCGGTATGGTGTCTTTCCTGGATACCCCGGGTCACGAAGCGTTTACAGCGATGCGTGCACGCGGTGCTAAGGCTACCGATATCGTTATTCTGGTCGTCGCGGCCGATGACGGCGTGATGCCACAGACTAAGGAGGCGATTGCGCATGCCAGAGCCGGTAACGTGCCGCTGGTGGTTGCGATCACCAAGGTCGATAAAGCAGATGCTAATATCGAACGCGTGAAGCAGGAATTGGTCACCGAAGGTGTGGTTCCTGAAGATTGGGGTGGCGATTCGATGTTTGTCGAAGTATCCTCCAAGTCCGGTCAGGGTATCGATCAGTTGCTGGAGGCCGTGTTGCTGCAGGCTGAATTGATGGAATTGAAGGCGCCTCGCGACTGCAATGCCAAAGGATTGGTGATTGAAGCGCGTCTGGATAAGGGTAAGGGTCCGGTTGCGACTGTGCTGATCCAGTCAGGTACCATGAAACGCGGTGATGCCGTTTTGATCGGTTCTGTGTTCGGTCGTGTTCGCGCTATGCTGGATGAAAATGGCAAGAGTGTGCTGGAAGCGGGCCCATCGATTCCGGTTGAAATTCAAGGTTTGTCTGAAGTGCCGGATGCCGGTGAAGCATTGATGGTGCTGACTGATGAGAAACGTGCGCGTGAAATCGCTTTGTTCCGTCAGGGTAAATACCGTGGTGTTAAACTGGCTCAGCAGCAGGCAGCCAAGCTGGAAAATATGTTTGATCAGATGGCGGAAGGCGAAGTTCGCACGCTGTCGTTGATCGTCAAGTCTGACGTACAGGGTTCGGCTGAAGCGATTGCACAAACGCTGCAGAAGTTATCTACCGATGAAGTGAAGGTTAACCTGATACACAGCGGTGTGGGTTCGATCAATGAGTCAGACATCAATCTCGCGCTGGCTTCCAAGGCGATTTTGATTGGCTTTAACACACGTACCGATGCGCCTGCTCGTAAGTTGGCTGAGTCATGTGGTGTGCAAATTCGCAACTACAGCATCATTTATGCGATGGCAGATGATATCAAGACAGCCTTGTCCGGCATGTTGGCACCTGAGAAGCGTGAAAGCATCTTAGGGCTGGTTGAAGTGCGTCAGGTATTTGTCGTATCCAAAGTGGGTACGATTGCCGGTTGTATGGTGCTCGAAGGTGTGGTCAAGCGCGGTTGTAAAGTTCGCGTGATGCGCGGAACGCAACTGATCCATGAAGGCGAATTGGATTCGTTGAAGCGCTTCAAGGATGATGCGAAAGAAGTTCGCTCAAACTTTGAGTGCGGTTTGTCGGTCAGAGGTTTCAACGATCTCGAAGTAGGCGATAAGCTGGAAGCCTATGAAATTGTTGAGGTTGCACGGACTCTGTAATGGCTAATTTTGCGAGAACAGATCGTGTCGGGCAGCAGATGCAACGAGAAATCGCGCAGCTGGTGCGCCTGGAAATTAATGACCCGCGCGTCAAACTGGTGACCATCACCGGTGTAGAGGTGGCGGGTGATTATTCTCACGCCAAGATATTTTTTACCCGTATGGATGGTAAACACGCGGAAGCGCAGGAAGGGCTGGATCGTGCGGCAGGATTTCTGAGGAGTCGATTGGCTCACAGTATCAAGCTGCGCATCATGCCGCAGTTGCACTTCGTGTTCGATGCGTCCGTTGAGCGCGGTAGTCATTTGTCGCAATTGATTGATCAGGCTGTCGCCAGCGATTTCCATCTTGACGAAAAGTAAGCCGCAATACCGGAATAAATGGCGTGCCATCGACGGCGTGCTGCTGTTCGATAAGCCGCTGGAACTCAGTTCAAACGATGCGTTGCAAAAGGTGCGTCGATTATTTCAGGCTGAAAAGGCCGGTCATACCGGTACGCTCGATCCCCTGGCGACCGGTTTGCTGCCGATATGTTTCGGTGAAGCCACTAAATTCTCCAATTCTTTGCTCGACGCGGATAAAACTTATACCGCGATGATGCGTCTGGGGCAAACCACCACGACCGGCGATGCGGAAGGTGAAATCACCGCCGAAAAACCGGTGTGTTTTACCGATGCTGATTTGACGGCTGTGCTGGCAAAATTTCGCGGTGAAATTCAGCAACTGCCGCCCATGCACAGTGCGTTAAAACATCAGGGTAAGCCGCTTTATGACTATATTCGACAGGGTATCACCATAGAACGTGAGCTGCGCAGCGTGGTGATTCATGAATTGATGGTGAATAGTCGGACGGGCTCTGAGATGGAAATTTCTGTCCGTTGCAGCAAAGGCACTTATGTGCGCACCCTGGCAGAAGATATCGGTGCTGCCTTAGGTTGCGGTGCGCATCTGATTGCTTTGCGTCGTACCGCTATCGCGCATTTGAATCTGACTGATGCATTTAGTTTGCCGCAGCTGCTCGAGATGACCGATGAATCGCGCGATGCGTGTGTGATGCCTTTAGTGAGTCTGATACCGGGTATGCCCAAGCTGAATTTAGATGCAGTGCAGGTTAAACGCATGGCACAAGGGCAGCGTTTATCTATCGCAACAGGCTTGGCCGATGGCAAAATCGCCTTATACGGGCCGGAAGGCTTCGTGGGAGTAGGGTTGCAAGATGGACGTCGAATTTCTGCTGAACGTCTGATGTCGGGTGTGGCTAAGCAGGCCGCAATCGTGAATTTGCCGGGCATGGTGGATTAGTTTTAACGAATAATGAAACCATGCTCGTCCACTCTCCTCAATCCACTGATGAAACGACTAGCCAATTGACTAAGCCCATTAACGGGCTAGTCGCTGGTTATCTCGCAAGCGGGGAGAGCGCAGCGAGGGGTGCGAAGCCAGGCAAACGAATCGAAATGCAAGTTTAGTATTAACGAAGTGGTTGAGCAGTAGCAGCATTCAAGAGTACAATGTGGAACTTTTTTTAGGAGAGCAAAACCAATGGCAATTACAGCCGCGCAAAGAGCGCAAATCGTTACAGACTTTCAACGTGCAAAAGATGATACCGGATCTCCGGAAGTTCAAGTAGCGCTGATCACCGCACGCATCACCTACCTGACTGGTCACTTCAAGGATCATGCTAAGGATCACCACTCACGTCGCGGTCTGCTGCGTCTGGTTAGTCGTCGCCGTAAGTTGCTGGACTATCTGAGAAGCAAGAATGAAGCAGGTTACCAAATTTTGATTCAACGTTTGTCTATCCGTAAATAGTATTACCCAGCGGGTCGCAATTGCGGCCCGTGTCGTTTCTATCGTCTATATTAGTGTGATGCGATTGCGTGTCATACATGTCTAAAGAGGTTTATCTTGAGTTATTTCAAAAAATCAATCACGCTCGGCAAGCATCAGTTGACCATCGAAACCGGTGAAATCGCCCGTCAGGCGAGTGGCGCTGTGTTGGTTAGTCTGGATGATACCGTGGTGCTGGTCACTGTGGTTGGACGTAAAGACGCCAAGCCTGAGCAGGATTTTTTCCCGCTGACTGTTGATTATATGGAAAAAACCTACGCGGCCGGCAAGATTCCGGGTAGTTTTTTCAAGCGCGAAGGTCGTCCTAGCGAAAAAGAAATTCTGACTTCCCGTCTGATTGATCGTCCGTTGCGTCCCTTGTTTCCTGAAAGTTTTTACAACGAAGTACAAATCGTGGCGACAGTAATGTCTTCCGACAGCGAAATCGATGCCGATATTCCGGCTTTGATCGGCGCGTCGGCAGCGATGGCGATTTCCGGTATCCCTTTCGACGGTCCTATCGGTGCGGCTCGCGTGGGTTACATCGACGGTCAGTACATCCTGAACCCGACCGCGACAGAATTGAAGACTTCGCAAATGGATCTGGTGGTTGCCGGTACCGACCGTGCTGTGTTGATGGTTGAATCCGAAGCACAACAATTGTCTGAAGAAATTATGCTGGGCGCGGTAATGTTCGGTCACGAACAGTTCCAGGCTGTGATCGCTGCCATCAACGAAATGGCGGATGCAGTCGGTAAGCCGCTTTGGGATTGGGCTGCTCCTGCCAAGAACGAAGCGTTGATCACTCAGATCGCAGAACTGGCTGAAGCTGATCTGCAAAAGGCTTATGCAATTCGCGCTAAGCAAGAACGTACCGATGCGATCTCTGCGATTCATGGCAAGGTGATGGCCGCTGTATCAGTTGATCTGGAAAAGAATGCAGTTAACGAATTGTTCGGCGCGTTGGAAGCTAAGATTGTTCGCGGTCAAATCTTGAGCGGTGAGCCTCGCATCGACGGTCGCGATACACGCACCGTGCGTCAAATCACTATCCGCAACGGCGTATTGCCACGTACGCACGGTTCTGCCTTGTTTACGCGCGGCGAAACGCAAGCGGTGGTAGTTGCAACCTTGGGCAGCATGCGCGATGCACAGAAGGTTGATGCCTTGCAAGGTGAGTATTCTGATCGCTTCATGCTGCATTACAACTTCCCTCCGTATGCAACCGGTGAAACAGGTCGCGTAGGTACGCCTAAGCGCCGCGAAATCGGTCACGGTCGTCTGGCTAAGCGAGCACTGGTTGCCGTATTGCCTAACGAAGAAGATTTCAGCTACGCAGTTCGTATCGTGTCAGAAATCACCGAATCAAACGGTTCCAGTTCTATGGCTTCCGTTTGTGGCGGTTGCTTGTCGATGCTGGATGCCGGCGTTCCTTTGAAGGCGCATGTTGCGGGTATCGCGATGGGCCTGATCAAGGAAGGTAACCGTTTTGCCGTGTTGACCGATATTCTGGGTGATGAAGATCATCTGGGCGATATGGACTTCAAGGTGGCGGGTTCCGAAACCGGGATCACTGCTTTGCAAATGGATATCAAGATCAACGGTATCACACGCGACATCATGCAAGCTGCGCTGAGTCAGGCTCGCGAAGGCCGTATGCACATCCTTGGTATCATGAAGGAATCCATGTCCGGCGCTCGCATCGAGTTGTCTGAATTTGCACCTCGCATGATCAAGATGAAGATCAACCCTGAGAAGATTCGCGACGTGATCGGTAAGGGCGGTGCGGTGATTCGTGCACTGACCGAAGAAACCGGTACCACGATCGATATCGATGACGCAGGCAATATCACCATCTCCAGTGTGAACGGTGAAGCGGGTGAGTTGGCTAAGAAGCGTATCGAAGACATCGCCATGGACGTTGAAGTTGGTAAGATCTACGAAGGTCCAGTGGTTAAATTGTTGGATTTCGGCGCATTGATCAACATCCTGCCGGGTAAAGATGGTTTGCTGCACATTTCCCAAATTGCACACGAGCGCGTAAACAGCGTGGGCGACTACCTCAAAGAAGGTCAGGTCGTACGTGTTAAATTGCTGGAAATGGATGATCGCGGTCGTATGAAGCTGTCCATGAAGGCCTTGCTGACGACGCCTGAGACGAATGGCGCATCTATCGCTGAGTAATTGGTAATTTTGATGCAATAAAAAACCCGCTTCGGCGGGTTTTTTATTTGGAGTTGAATATTAAGCGCGCTGAATTTGTAGTTGAGTAATTTGGTTGGGAACTATTTAGCTTTTCACTACTCTGAGTTGTGCCCGTCGTTGCTTCATACTGTAACAATGATGTGCTGAAATGCATGGGTATTTCAATTTCTAGAGGTGTAAAAATGAAAAAAGCTTATTCTTCAGTTGCCTATTTTGCGCGTTGGGTTGTGGCAGGTGTGTTGTCTGTCATCGTCGCTATTCCTACTGTCGCCTCTTTCAGTACATCCCTGTAATTAGTTCAAGCCCGCGTCGGTTTTCGGCCCTCCCTGGCCGGCGCGGCATTCCTACCAATATTTTTATAGCCGGCAAACCGTTGCCACAGCCCGTACAATACGCGGCATGAACATCAAAACTTTTCCCGATAGTCCCTTCCGTCTGCATCAGCCATTTGAGCCTGCGGGCGATCAGCCCACAGCCATCGAACAACTTGTCGAGGGCATCAACGACGGCCTTGCATTTCAAACGCTGCTGGGCGTGACCGGCTCTGGTAAGACCTATACCATGGCTAATGTGATTGCGCGCTGCGGGCGTCCTGCGATGGTGATGGCACCGAACAAGACACTGGCGGCGCAACTGTATTCCGAGTTGCGCGATTTCTTCCCGGAAAACGCGGTGGAATATTTCGTCTCCTATTACGATTATTACCAGCCGGAGGCCTATGTGCCGTCTCGCGACGTGTTCATCGAGAAGGATTCGGCGATCAACGAGCAGATCGAGCAGATGCGCTTGTCGGCCACCAAGGCGCTCTTGGAACGCGAGGACTGCATTATCATAGCGACGGTGTCAGCGATCTACGGTATCGGCGACCCGGTCGATTACCATGGCATGATTCTGCATCTGCGCAATAACGAAAAGATGCACCAGCGCGATGTGATCAAACGCCTGATTGAGATGCAATACGAGCGCAATGACATCGATTTTACGCGCGGCAGGTTTCGCGTCAGAGGGGATGTGATCGATGTGTTTCCGGCGGAAAGCAGCGAACTGGCCTTGCGCATCACCTTGTTCGACGATGAGGTGGAAACGCTGTCCTTGTTCGATCCCTTAACCGGCCACATACAGCAAAAAGTGCCGCGCTATACCGTTTATCCTTCCAGCCATTACGTCACGCCGCGCGCGACGGTTTTGCAGGCAATAGAGACTATCAAGGTGGAACTGGCCGAGCGCATTGCATTCTATATCCGTGAAAACAAACTGGTAGAGGCGCAGCGCATCGAACAGCGAACCCGGCACGATCTGGAAATGTTGACCGAAATCGGTTTTACCAAGGGCATCGAAAATTACTCCCGTCACCTGTCGGGTAGAAATCCCGGCGATCCGCCACCCACCTTGCTGGATTATCTGCCTCCCAATGCGCTGATGTTTTTGGATGAGAGTCACGTGATGATTCCGCAGGTGGGCGCGATGTACAAGGGCGATAGGGCGCGCAAGGAGAATCTGGTCAATTACGGTTTCAGGTTGCCGTCCGCGATGGATAACCGTCCGTTGAGGTTCGACGAGTTCGAGCACATCATGCGCCAGAGTGTGTTTGTCTCCGCCACGCCATCGGTGTATGAAGCCGAACACGCAGGCCAGGTGGTCGAGCAAGTGGTGCGTCCTACAGGTCTGGTTGATCCCATTATCGAAGTGCGTCCAGCCATCAATCAGGTAGATGATTTACTGTCGGTGATCAATCAGCGCATTAAGGTTGGCGAACGGGTGTTGGTCACTACGCTCACCAAACGGATGTCAGAGGATCTGACCGATTATCTGTCCGAACACGGCATCAAGGTGCGCTATCTGCATTCGGACATCGAAACCGTGGAACGCGTTGAAATTATTCGAGATTTGCGATTAGGTATGTTCGATGTGCTGATCGGGATTAATTTACTGCGCGAAGGATTGGATATCCCTGAGGTTTCGCTGGTCGCGATTCTGGATGCAGATAAGGAAGGTTTTTTACGTTCTGAGCGTTCGCTGATTCAGACCATAGGGCGCGCAGCAAGGCATTTGCACGGTACCGCCATCCTGTATGCCGACCGGATTACCAACTCTATGCGCCGCGCGATAGATGAGACCGAGCGTCGCCGCATCAAACAGGTGGCGCATAACTTTGCCAACGGGATTACGCCGCAGGGGGTACAGAAGCGCATTAAGGATATCATCGAAGGCACGTATGAACTGGATGATGCGCGCAGTAATCAGAAAGCCGCTCAGGAGCAGGCAAAATATCTGGCGATGACTGAAAAACAAATAGCCAAAGAAATTAATCGATTGGAAAAAGAGATGCTGGCTGCAGCCAAAAACCTAGAATTTGAGCGGGCCACCACACTGCGCGATCAACTGAAAAAACTGCGGGAGAACGTGCTGCTGTCTTCGTTATAAATTTTTTGGGTAGGGCGGAAGCCCCCTCGCGGGGCGTTCCGCCACAATGTTAAAGAAGAGGAACAATCAGCAGTGCTACAATATTTATGATTTTAATCAAAGGATTAACTGCAGGGCCGGCGGTGTCCTTGTAGGGATCGCCAACGGTGTCACCGGTTACAGCGGCTTTATGTGTTTCAGAACCCTTGCCGCCGAAGTTGCCTTCTTCGATGTATTTCTTGGCGTTGTCCCATGCGCCGCCGCCGGTGGTCATCGAGATGGCCACGAAGATACCGGTGACGATGGCACCTACCAACACGCCACCCAATGCCTGTGCACCCAGCGTCAGGCCAACGATAACTGGAACTGCGACCGGTAACAATGAAGGTACGATCATTTCCTTGATCGCAGCTTTGGTCAACATGTCCACGCAAGTGCCGTATTCAGGTTTACCGGTGCCTTCCATGATGCCTGGGATTTCCTTGAACTGGCGGCGAACTTCCACAACCACGGAACCCGCAGCACGACCGACCGCTTCCATGCCCATTGCAGCGAACAAATAGGGCACCATACCGCCGATGAACAGGCCGATGATCACCATATGGTTGGACAAGTCAAACGTCAAACCCGGGTGATTGGTGGACAGCGCGTGGGTGTAGTCGGCAAACAGCACTAGGGCTGCAAGTCCTGCCGAACCGATGGCGTAACCCTTGGTGACGGCCTTGGTGGTGTTGCCCACGGCGTCCAGCGGGTCAGTGATGTTGCGGATGCTCTCGTCGAGCCCTGCCATTTCGGCGATACCGCCTGCGTTGTCGGTGATCGGACCGTATGCATCCAGCGCCACGATAATGCCCGCCATGGACAACATCGAGGTGGCGGCGATGGCGATACCGTACAGACCGGCTAAAGCGTGAGCGCCGTAAATGGCCGCGCAGACGGCAAGCACTGGCGCTGCGGTGGCTTTCATCGATACCCCCAGACCCGCGATCACATTAGTGCCGTGGCCGGTGGTGGAGGCTTGCGCGATGTGGCGTACCGGGCTGTATTCCGTCGCGGTGTAGTACTCGGTGATGACCACCATGGCGGCAGTCAATACGAGTCCGATCAGGGTCGCAAGATACAGGTTCATCGAGGAGACCAGGTGGCCGTCGATCATCACGCCATCGCCCATCATGGTGGTGGTGATGGGGTAGAAGGCGAGGGCAGCCAGACCGCCCGCGACCATCAAGCCGCGATACAACGCGTTCATGATCTTACCGCCGTCACGCGCCTTCACGAAGAAGGAACCGACGATGGAGGCGATGATGGAAAAACCGCCCAGCACCAGCGGATAAATTACCGCTTCCGGTGAGCCGGTAATCAATAGTCCGCCCAATAGCATGGTGGCGATGATGGTCACGGCGTAGGTTTCGAACAGGTCGGCTGCCATACCGGCGCAGTCGCCTACGTTGTCGCCGACGTTGTCGGCAATCACCGCTGGATTACGCGGGTCATCTTCGGGGATGCCGGCTTCCACCTTACCCACCAGATCGGCGCCCACATCTGCACCTTTGGTAAAGATACCGCCGCCGAGTCGTGCGAAGATGGAAATCAGCGAACTGCCGAAGGCCAGACCGACTAAGGCCTCGGTCGCTTCTTTGGTACTGACGCCCATGGAAATGGTGAGGAAGGCGAAGTAACCTGCCACGCCCAGCAGCCCTAAGCCCACGACCAGCAGGCCGGTGATTGCACCGCCCTTGAAGGCGATATTCAGCGCGGCGTTGAGACCATCCTTGGCTGCCTCTGCAGTGCGGACATTAGCGCGTACCGAAACGTTCATGCCGATGTAGCCGGTAAGTCCTGACAGAACGGCACCGAGTGCGAAACCGACAGCGGTTTTTCCGCCCAGCGCCAGGTAAATGGCGACCAGCAGAATTGCACCTACGATGGCGATGGCGGTGTACTGTCGGTTAAGGTAAGCTTGAGCCCCTTCTTGTACGGCGGCGGCGATTTCTCGCATTCGGTCGCTGCCGGTCGGTTTGGCTAAAATCCATTTAATTGAAAAAGCGCCATACAAAATTGCCACCACGGCGCACAACAGTGCAAAGCTCAGACCACCTGACATAATTTCACCCCCATGAGTTGAATTGCCAAAACCATCTTGCCCGTCAGAATATGCTGACTTTGTAATCATAGCAGTATAAGGCCGAAAAGTTGTATGGCTATTCCCTGTTTAATTTGCCGGCTTTTGACCTTCATCAATTAAATTGCAGAGATATTCGGTTATGATTGCAAAACATTAATCAATGGGAGTCTGATATGGCAATCGAATTGTTCAATGACGGCAAGCACATGTGCATCATGTTTGATGATTTGTCTGATGAAGGCGGTGATGTTGCAGTGCAATCCAACCAGTTTTTGATTGTCGATCATGGCCACGCCGCCTTGCTGGATCCGGGCGGCAACATGACGTTCAACGGTTTGTTGATGGGAATGGCACAGTACGTTCCATCTAAAAATATGGAATACATTCTGGCATCTCATGCCGATCCGGATATTATTGCCTCTATCAATAAGTGGATGATACATTCCAACTGTAAGGTGGCAATTTCAGCCTTGTGGTCGCGTTTTGTACCGCATTTTTGTACTGCCGGAAAAACAGAGGGGCGTATTGTCTCGATTCCTGATCAGGGAATGAACTTCTCGTTAGGGAACAGTGTATTAAAAGCGATTCCTGCCCACTTCATGCATTCCGAAGGAAACTTTCAGTTTTATGACCCGATCAGTAAGATTCTTTTCTCAGGTGACATGGGCGCCTCTCTCGTTTCTCATACCGAAGCAGATACCCCTGTCACGGATTTCAATGCGCATTTGAAGACCATGGAGGGCTTTCATCGCCGCTATATGATTTCCAACAAAATCTGTCGTTTTTGGGTGAATATGGTGCGTGAGATGGATGTGGAAATGATCGTGCCTCAGCACGGTAAGTCTTTCAAGGGTAAAAAGATGGTCAACCAGTTCCTGGACTGGATTGAGCAATTGCCTTGTGGTGTCGATTTGATGACGCAGGATCATTATCGCGCGCCACTGTAAGTCTCTAACACAAAAAACCACGGAGCGATTTTTCGCAGCCGTGGCTTTTTTCCAGCATCAATAGATTACTGACTATCTTTTTTCTGTAGTGCGGCTTGGCCTGCTGCTGCGATGAGGCCGTCTTCTGGGGAGCGCACACCGCTGATCCCAAGGGCCCCGACAGCGATTCCGTCTATCAGCAACGGTACGCCGCCTTCGGCTGGAATCACGCTAGGCAGCGCCAGGTGAATCAGCCGTCCACTCATCACCGCATCTTCAGAGCTTTTGGTTGGACGCTGAAAGGCAATCGCCGCATAGGCTTTGGCAATCGCCGTTTCCACACTGCCGAATTGCGTTTCGTGGTTACGCTGTAAATAAAGCAGATGTCCACCATCGTCTACCACCGCAACGACCACGCGCCAGTTGTGGCGCACGGCTTCGGCATCCGCTGCGGCAGCGATCCGTTTTGCGTCCTCCAGCGTGAGGACGGGTTTGCTGGTCATGTCAGCTCGCCAGCGCGGCGAAGAGTTGATCGCGTATGCCATCCACGCTGCCAACGCCGGCTACTTTGACGGATTTTGGCGCATTCGCCTCGCCGGTTTTTGCCCAAGCTTTGTAATATTCAACCAGCGGTAGGGTTTGCTCATGGTAGATCGTCAGGCGTTTAAGTACCGTTTCTTCCGTATCGTCAGGGCGTTGTACCAGGTCTTCGCCGGTGACGTCATCTTTGCCTGCGACCTTGGGCGGATTGAATGCAATATGATAAGTTCGACCGGAAGCAGTATGCACACGTCTTCCGCTCATTCGGGTGATAATCTCAGCGTCGGCCACGTCGATTTCCAGCACGTAATCGATTGGAATGCCCGCGTCTTTCATTGCCTGTGCCTGCGGGATGGTGCGCGGAAATCCGTCAAACAGGAAGCCCTCGGCGCAGTCGGCCTCTTTGATGCGTTCTTTGACAAGATTGATGATGATGTCATCTGAGATCAGCCCGCCGGCATCCATCACAGATTTAGCCGCAATGCCCAGCGGTGTACCGGCTTTGATTGCCGCACGCAACATGTCCCCGGTTGAAATCTGCGGGATGCTGAATTTTTCTTTGATGTAATTGGCTTGTGTGCCTTTGCCTGCACCCGGTGCGCCTAGCAGTATGACTCTCATTGTGATTCCTCTTTAAAGTAAATGGTAAATGGCTGGACGTGTATCGATGGTGTTTTCAGTCGCTAAAAACTTACGTCTTAAGTCTGTTTTGTTTTTTCAAAGGCGGCTCTTGCGTCATGCAAATCTTGCTCGGTGTCCACACCGGCAGGCGGGGCGTTGGCGGCAATCACCACGCCGATTTTGTAGCCGTAGTGCAGCGCACGCAATTGTTCCAGCGATTCGTATTGTTCGACCGGTGTGGGCGCTAGTTGTCCGTAGGCGCGCAGGAAGCTGGCACGATACGCGTATATGCCGATGTGACGCAATACCGGCATGTCGGTTGGTAACTCTTCACCGGCAGCAAACGCATCGCGCGGATAGGGGATGGGAGCGCGGCTGAAATAGAGGGCGTTGCCGTTAATGTCCAGCACCGTTTTGACAATATTGGGGTTTTTCATCGATGCCGTATCGTGGATGGCGTGGCTGGCGGTGGCGATGGCGCATTCCGGGTGGTCGTGCAGATGCTGTGCAACTGCGCGTATCAGTTCAGGCGGTATCAGTGGCTCATCGCCCTGCACATTCACCACGATAGTGTCATCGTTCCAACCTTGTTGTTCAACCACTTCGGCAATTCGATCCGTACCGCTAGTATGGGCTGTGGACGTCATGCAGGCCTTGAAGCCGTGTTCATGTACCGTATTGGCGATCGCATGATAATCGGTAGCAATCCAGATTTGCTGTGCCCCGCTTTTAGCCGCCTGTTCGGCGACGCGCACCACCATAGGCTTGCCGGATATAGGCAGCAGCGGTTTGCCGGGTAATCGGGTGGAGGCGTGCCGTGCTGGTATAACGACGTGAAAAGCGAGCATGATTACTTGAGCGCTTCGGCTTCTTCGGGCGTCAGTTTACGCGCCTCATCGGCCAGCATGACCGGAATTGCATCGGCGATTTTAAATGCCAGGCGATCTGCACGGCAGATGAGTTCCTGTTCTGACTTGTGGTAGATCAGTTGAGATTTACACAGAGGACAGACGAGAATTTCAAGCAGTTTTGCATCCATGTGTGGCAATCTTTCGCATTATGTGGTCTGTCAGGGCTGAATCAATTTGGGCGTCAACTCGCAACACCCAAAATCTATCATCAGCGAATGCGGCACATTTTACCGCATCTTTTTCAGTCAGGAGTAGTGCATCGCACGCGCTAAAGGCCAGATCACCGGCCTGATAGGGGTGGTGGTCGGGGAAGGCGTGCGGTGTAACCGTCAGTCCGAGCGCCTTTAAATGCTCGAAATAGCGTTGCGGATTGCCTATACCCGCGACAGCATGCGTGTTTAATACTTTTAACTGACTGATAGAGATTGTTTTTTCAGGATGGCGAAGATTGTAGAAAAGATCGCCATATAGCTTCATCATATACTGATTATTGAAATTACTTATGCCCTGATCGCCGTTGATGATCACGGCATCGACACTGTTCAGGCGCGAGATGGGTTCACGCAAAGGACCTGCCGGAAGCAAATAACCATTTCCGAAGCGCCGCGTGCCATCGATGACCACCAATTCCACATCGCGCTGCAAGCGATAGTGCTGCAAACCGTCGTCGCACAGCACGACATCGCATTCCGGGTGAATCTGCAAGGCCTGAATGGCTGTGCTAACGCGATCCCTCCCCACCCATACCGGGCAGAGGTTGCGGCGCGCCATCAGTAGCGGTTCATCGCCGGTCTGGTCGGCGGTGTTGTCTGATGTGACTTGTTGCTGGCATCCATCGCCGCCGTAGCCGCGACTGATGATGATCGGATGCCGTCCGCGATTGATGAGTTGTTGTGCGAGGGCGAGAGTTAACGGCGTCTTGCCGGTTCCTCCTACACTGATATTACCGACCACGATTACAGGGACGTCTAGTCGGACACTTTTAAGAATGTGAAGCCGGTAAAGTGTTCGCCGTAAGGCCGCCAGTGCGCCAAAAATCCAGCTTGCCGGCAGTAGTATCAGATGGGCGAAGCTTGATCGATACCAGTAGTTTTCAAGTCCGGCCATTAAGGTTCCTTAAAAAACCGTTGTCCACGAAATACACGAAAATCACGAACAAAACTGAAAATAAACAGCAAATGATCAAGCAGATTCGCTTTGTTTGGTTTGCTTAAATTTCATTGGGAAAAGCAGTTGTAAGTAGATTGCGCGGATTAACTATTTCGTGTTTTTCGTGTTTTTCGTGTCTTTCGTGGATAAATTGTCTTTAGTTGGCTTCGTTTTGTGTGGCGAAGGTGATGCGGCTGTAGCCCGCTTGTCTGGCCGCTTCCATCACGTTGATGACCGCCTGATGCGGCGTTTTGGCATCGGCGTTGATGACGATCACAGGATCGGCTTGACCGGCTGCCGATTTTTTTAATGCGGAAGCCAATCCGGCGATACCGGTGTAATTGATCTCTGCGCTATTAATCGCATAGCGTTCTGAGGCATCGAGTGAAACGTTGATCGGTTTGATTTTATCGGCAGTGGCAGCTCCCCCCGCTTGTGGCAGGTTGATTTGCAACTCCGAATATTTTGCATAGCTGGTCGTGACCATCAGAAAAATCAATATTACCAGCAACACGTCGATCATCGGAATCAGATTGATTTCCGGCTCTTCACGGGTGCGTCCGCGCTGAAAATTCATTTTTGTTTAACCTTTACGCTGGCCGTGCACGACTTCGACCAGTTTGATCGCCTGCTGCTCCATTTCGACGGTCAGGCTGTCTACTTTGGCGCGGAAGTGACGGTAGAAAATCATGCTGGGGATCGCGACGATCAGACCGAAGGCGGTGTTGTATAGCGCTACGGAAATACCGTGGGCTAAGATGGCCGGGCTGTTGCCAGCTGCAGTTTGTGCGCCAAAGATCTCGATCATGCCGACGACTGTGCCGAATAATCCCAGCAGCGGGCTGATGGAAGCGATAGTGCCTAAGGTGGTGAGAAAACGCTCCAGATCATGCGTCATCGCGCGTCCGGCTTCCTCGATGGATTCTTTCATCACGTCTTGCGTCGATTTGATGTTCTTGAGTCCGTTGGCGAAAATATAACCCAGTGGTGAATTCTTGCTCAGTTGAGCTAACATATCTTCGCTGACTCCGTGTTGCTTGAGTTCTGAAACGACGTCATTGAGCAAAGCGGGGGGATTGACCCGGCTGCTGCGCAGATAGATGAGTCGTTCTGTAATCAGTCCTACGGCAATAATTGAGGCAAAAATCAAAAACCAAATCGGCCAGCCGGCCGCTTCTACGATTGCAAACACGCGGATTCTCCAAATGTGCTTAAATTGTGGAAACGCAGCGTGATTCAAACACGACTATAGTTGCAATTTGCGCTTCCGGGGTCGCAACTGTAGCGTGTCGCGGTGAGTTGAGCAAGATTTCTCAGAATCTTCTTTTACAATGGCCGCTTAAGCACTCGTTATTAAAGCGTATTTTTGTTTACCCACAGTATCTGTGGATAACTCTGTGGATAAGGCTGGGGAGAACACCTTTAGAGCGGTGAGCTATAAGGGTTTTTCTTACGCTGCTTAATTTTTATTAAACAAATAAATATAATAAAAACAATAAGTTACCGTAAGTGTGTATATTTTATTACTGAGAGCTGGTCGCAAACCCCCGTGTTCTCTGGCTTTGTGAATAATTCAGGATTGTCAATATGTCAGGTCGTGTTTTTTTTGAAGAAAAGCCGCGTGTGCTGCGGGTCGCGGAACTCACCCGTGCAATCAATCAGTTACTGGAAGGCAACGTTCCGCTGCTGTGGGTGGGCGGGGAAATTTCCAATCTGGTGAGGGCTGCCTCGGGTCACAGCTACTTCGCGCTCAAGGATGAGCAGGCGCAAGTGCGTTGTGTGATGTTCCGCAACAAGCTGTCCCAGCTGGAGCGCCCCTTGGCGAACGGGATGCATGTTGAGCTGCTGGCATCTGCCAGTTTGTATGAGGCGCGCGGTGAGTTTCAATTGACCGTCGAACAGTTGCGCCCGGCTGGATTGGGCGTTTTATATGAGAAGTTTGAGCGGCTTAAACAGCAGTTGGAACAGGAAGGTTTGTTTGATGTCGGGCGTAAACGGCCTCTGCCAATATTCCCTAAACGCATCGGTATCATTACCTCAATGCAGGCTGCCGCATTGCGCGATGTATTGACCACGTTAAAAACGCGTCTACCCGGTGTGCCGGTGGTGTTGTATCCCGCGCCGGTACAAGGGGCGGGCAGTGCGGAAAAAATTGCGGCGGCGATTGGTATTGCCAATAGCCGTGCCGAATGCGAAGTGCTAATCGTGTGTCGCGGCGGCGGTAGCATCGAGGATTTGTGGGCATTCAATGAAGAAATCGTGGCGCGAGCCATTGCGGGCAGCCTGATTCCGGTAATAAGTGGCGTGGGGCATGAGACGGATTTCACCATCGCCGATTTTGTCGCCGATGAACGTGCGCCTACCCCGACAGCCGCCGCGCAACGCGTGGTGCCGGATCGTCATGCCTTGATGCAAGGACTGCGCGACACGGCTCAGCATCTGATACGCCCGATGCGTCATCGTCTGCAAAGCGCCATGCAGGCGGTGGATTATTTGCAATGCCGAGTGGTTCATCCCGAACAGCAATTGCAAAGACAAAAACTGCATCTGGATCAGTTGCAGCAGCGTATGCAACGTGGTTTTACGCACAGCCGGCAACAGCAGTTGTGGCAGTGTCAGTCTTATACTCAGCGTTTACGTAACGCTGGCAGCGATTTCGCCAGGTTGCTGGATAAACAGTCACATCTGAGTGCGCGACTGGTTAAGGCGGGGCGTACATTGCAGATCATGCGTCAGAGCAGGCTGGATGCGGCGATGCAGCACTTGGGCATGCTCAATCCCGATCAAGTGCTGGCACGCGGTTACAGTCTGGTGCAGGATGCGCAAGGTCATCTGGTGTCTGATGCGAGTCAACTGGCCGCCGGTGATGGCTTGCGCATCACCTTTGCGCAGGGTTGGGCGAAAGTGGCTGTCGAAGCGGTGGCAGATTAGCAAGGATGGTTGAGGAGGCGGGTCGGCATTGGCTGGTTTTGCAGAGGCACAACAAGTATCAAACAGGTCAGAGCCGTGTGAGACTGAAACACTTTGTTGCGAAAAGTTGAAGCAATCGTGCAGTAACAGTTAAAATTGCGACTCATATTTTAATCAATAGTTTTTTGCCGGGAATGAATCATGAAATTTTGTCCGGTTTACCTTATGTACGCGACTCCACAATGATACGAAATTCAAGCAGGCAGCTGTTGTGGCTGTTGATCGTCGTCGCCATTGTCTGGTTCTCCAATCTCGAATATCGCACCCTGATCAAGCCGGATGAAGGACGGTACGCGGAGATTCCGCGTGAAATGGTGGTCTCGGGTGACTGGGTAACCCCGCGTCTGAACGATCTGAAATACTTCGAAAAACCGCCGCTGCAATACTGGGCGACCGCGACCGCTTATACCGTGTTCGGTGAGCATCAATGGACTTCGCGCCTGTGGGCTGGTTTTACCGGTTTTGCCGGGTTGTTGATGGTGTGGTTTGTCGGCATGAGATTGTTTGGACGCGAGGCTGCGGGTTATGCGGCGATGTTGCTGGGCAGCAGCATGCTGTATGTGATGATGGGGCACATCAACACGCTGGATATGGGCGTGACCTTCTTCATCACGTTGGGTATCTTTGCTTTACTGCTGGGGCAGTCGGAGACGGATATCAATCGGCAGCGCAACTGGATGCTGCTGGCCTGGGCTGGTATGGCGCTGGCGGTTTTATCCAAGGGACTGATGGGGATCATTCTGCCGGGTACGGCCGTGTTCCTGTATTGCATGGTGCAGCGAGATCTTGCCGTGCTAAAACGCATGAACTGGCTGCCTGGCATCGCAATCTTTCTGCTGATCACGGCGCCCTGGTTTTATCTGGTGATGAAAGCCAATCCTGAGTTTTTCGGGCGCTTTTTTATCTACGAGCATTACACGCGTTTCACGACCAAAGATCTGGGGCGCTATCAGCCTTGGTATTACTTCGTGCCTATCCTGCTGGCAGGTGCTTTGCCCTGGACGGTGCTGATGCTAGATACACTTTATCGCATCGCGATGGGTAAACAGCTCGAACGTAGCCGTGGCTATCATGCATTTAATCCTGAGCATTTTCTGTTGATCTGGGTGGTGTTTATCTACGTATTTTTCTCCATTTCAGGCTCCAAACTGCCGTCCTATCTGCTGCCGATGTTTCCCGCTATGGCGCTGCTGATGGGATCGCGTATCGCCCAAATGAGAGAACGCGTGCTGTTTTGGCAAATCGCGCCCGTCCTGCCTGTTGCGTTGCTGTTTCTGGTGTTGGCGTTTCGCGTGGGCAAATTTGCCGATACACCTAGCCAAATGGCGCTCTATCCGCATTACAGCATATGGCTGGTGGTTGCATCTTTGTTGCTGTTATCTGGCCTCGCTGGCGGAATGACGCTGCTGTGGCGCGGGAAAAAGACAGCCGCCGTGCTGGTGCTCTCCGTTGCTTCCCTGTTGACCGCGCAAGTTGGCGTGTCGGGCTATAACACGGTGGCACGCGAGCGTTCCGCCAAACATATCGCAGTAGCCATCCGCGATCAGGTAAAACCTTCTATCCCGTTTTATTCGGTGATCACCTATGAACAGACGCTACCGTTCTACCTGAAACGCACTTTCACCTTGGTGCAATATCAGGACGAAATGGGTTTCGGCATCCTGCAGGAACCGCAGCGCTGGGTGCCGACGGTGGAAGAATTTGCGCCGGTCTGGGCGGCGCAGCCAGAAGCGCTGGCCATCATGCCGGTTTACGTCTATCCGCAACTACAAAAACTGGGTTTGAACATGAAGATTATCTTTGAAGATACGCAGCACATCGTGGTGAAAAAACCATGAATTTCGTCAGTTTTGCCCTGATCTTTACCGGCGTGATGTTGAACGCCGCCGCGCAAATTCTGATGAAGGCGGGCACCAACGCCATCGGTCATTTCGAATTTAGCGCCGAAAACATCCTGCCGATCGGGATTAAACTCGCGACCGAGTGGCACATTATCGTGGCACTTTGCTGCTACGGGATCAGCGTGGTGGTGTGGATACTGGCGTTGTCGCGCGTGCCGGTCAGCATCGCTTTCCCGATGCTCTCCATGGCTTACGTGGTGAACGCCATCGCTGCCTGGTATCTGTTGGGTGAGGCTTTCAATCCGGTCAAGCTGGTCGGCATGGGTGTGATCATTCTCGGTGTAGTGATTATTTCTCGCGCTTGATAACTTATTGAATATATTGGATTTTATATGAACGCGTTTCTGCCTTTTTCCAAACCCACCATCGATGAGGCGACCATTGCCTCGGTGGCTGACACGCTGCGTTCCGGCTGGATTACCAGCGGTCCGAAAGTGATCGAATTTGAGCGCCAGCTTTCCGCCTATTTCGGCGGGCGTCCGGTACGCACCTTCAATTCCGGCACCTGTACCATGGAAATTGCGTTGCGCATCGCCGGCATAGGCCCGGGCGACGAAGTGATCACCACGCCCATTTCGTGGATGGCGACTTCCAACGTGATTCTGGAAGTGGGCGCGACGCCGGTTTTCGCCGACATTGATCCTGTGACGCGCAACATCGATCTGGATAAGCTGGAAGCTGCGATCACGCCTCGTACCCGTGCGCTGATTCCGGTGTATCTGGCAGGTCGTCCGCTGGATATGGACAGACTCTATGCCATTGCGACCAAACATAACTTACGCGTGATCGAGGATGCTGCTCAAGCCATCGGCTCGACCTGGCACGGCAAACCCATCGGTTCGTTCGGCGATTTCGTCTCGTTCAGCTTTCAGGCCAACAAGAACATCACCACTTCCGAGGGCGGATGTCTGGTGATGAACAACGAAGCCGAAGTATTGCTGGCAGAGAAATATCGCTTGCAGGGCGTGACGCGCAGCGGCTGGGACGGCATCGAAGTGGATGTGCTGGGTGGCAAATACAACATGACCGACATCGCCGCCGCCATCGGCTTGGGCCAGTTCTCGCACTTGGACAAGATCACCTCGCATCGCCGTGCGCTCGCGAAGCATTATTTTGCCACGCTGGGCCTGGATTTTGAGGCTAAAACCGGTGCGCAACTGCCGCCTGCAGAATTCGAATCCACCAACTGGCATCTGTTCCAGCTCGTATTGCCCGAGCGCATGACGCGCCCCGAATTCATGGAGAAGATGAAGGCATTCGATATCGGCGTCGGATTCCATTACGCACCGATCCATCTGTTCAAATTGTATCGTGCGCTGGGCTTTCACGAGGGGATGTTCCCTGTCGCCGAGCACGTGGGAAAGCAAATCGTCTCGTTGCCGATGTTTTACTCAATGACCATGGCGGATGTCGATCGCGTTTGCGCTGCAATGCAGGAAGTATTGGGTTGATGGAGGGCGGATGTGCCCTTAATTGTTGTAATTTCTTGTGTTGTTGCGTATAGTTTTGGTACTTAATTAGGTATCAAAAGGAGTGTGGTGTGAATATTGTTCCAGCACAGGAAATCAAACGTCGCGGGCTAGCTGCTGTTGATGATCTTATCGCGCATGGTGATTTGCATGTGATAAGAAATAATCAACTTCAGTATGTTGTGCTATCGGAAGCGCGTTATCAGGATTTGATTGTGGCCGAGCAGGAAGCGCATTATGCCCGCGTACGTGCCTCGCTTGAGGACGTCAATGCGGGTCGGGTACAAAAATTCAAGAGTGCGGCAGAATTGTTGGCTGCGATGGATTTAGACGAGACGACATAATGTACGTTATCGTTACGCCTGAGCAGTTCCTTCGGGTGGCGCGCAAATTCTTCCGGCAGCATCCGGTTTTGCAACCGCGCTTTGCAAAGTTATTCGATGAATTACAGCACGATCCCTATCAACCCGGTTTGAGATTGCATGCCTTGAGCGGAAAACTGACCGGTTGCTATGCCGTCAGCATGACTTACAGTTACCGGATTACACTTACGCTAATGATGACGGAAAAAGAAATCGTACTGCTCGATATCGGTAGCCACGACGAAGTTTATCGTTAGTCCGGATTTGCCAGCTTATTTTCCGTGCAGTGTGATGACTAGGCGGCGAACGCCACCGCTGTTGCGGTGTTCGCACAGATATATACCCTGCCAGGTGCCGAGTCTGGGCTGGCCGTTCGAAATAGGGATGTTCAGGCTGGCACCCAATAGACTGGATTTGATATGTGCGGGCAGGTCGTCTAATCCTTCATCCTGATGGCGATAATAGGGTTCGTTCTCTTTGACTGTTCGGTTGAAGTAGTTTTCGAAATCCTGCCTGACGGTCGGATCGGCATTCTCGTTTAGCGTCAGCGAGGCCGAGGTGTGCAGGATGAAAACATTCATCATGCCTATTTGGAAGTCACGCAACTCCGGCAGTTCGCGCAACAGTTCGGCGGTGATCAGGTGGAAGCCTCTGGGCTTAGGTGACAGGCGTATCTCTTTTTGTAGCCACATGGTCTGTCCTTATCGTCAAAAGCAGCATTATCAATCGATGATGTGCTCAGCGCATGACGAAATCAGTAATTTACTAATATTTTCGATTTTATGTGATTTTATAGTGGTTTTTATATCCGTACTTTACTATTGCCGGTGGCAGGCCGGCAGCTGGTTACTTTTTCTTGCGTCGCCAATAAAAAGTAACCAAAAAGAAGGCGACCCCGGTTTGCCGCGCGACCTTACAGGTGGCGTACCCTCGCCAGCCAACAAATAGCGGGGCTGCGGAACTCGCACGAATCGCTTTGCGATCACGTGCTCAAACAGTCCTCGCCCAACTTCACCGCTATTTGTTGACTATCTTCGGCGGCGCGCAGGGGCTAACGGTGATGCTGAATGTGCATTATCATCTGTTCTGGATTATTTAAATTACCTACTGGATTGCACATAGAGTCATGTTTTTTAACTCATCAGGTTTATGTATATGAAACAATTTCTACAAGCTCTGGCAACCGCACCCGAAGGCATCGCATTTAGCGACACTATCTCGGTGATCGAAACGAATTATGACTTTGCGCCCACTGCGTTCAAAAACGGTGAATTGCTAAACGAAGCCGGGCAGAACAACGGTTCCTGCAAGCTATTTTCTTTCGCGAAGTTGCACAATCTGACACCGCAGCAGACATTACAGTGTTTCGGCGCCTATTATCGTGACGATGTGCTGAAAAATCCGCAAGCAACCGATCATCAGAATATTCGCAACTTCATCAAGTTCGGCTGGGACGGGATGGTGTTTCAGGGCAATGCGCTGACGCCCAAGGCGGCTTAGCGCTGAATTGCTCGTGGGGTACGACATGCCACTGTTTCGCCCTCCGGCCGAGGGCGATAATCTGATCATACAGGCCACGCTGGGCTGCAGTTTCAATCAGTGTAGTTTCTGCGCGATGTATAGCAGCAAGCAATATGTTGCGCGCCCGTTAGGTGATGTGTTCGCCGATATACGGGAGGCGGCTTGGTCGGGTGCGCGGCGGGTTTTTCTGGCCGATGGTGATGCGCTGGCGCTGCCCACCGAACACCTGTTGGCCATTCTGCGCGAATTGGCGGCGGTGCTACCCGGCCTGACGCGCGTCTCCTGTTATGCTACGCCCGGCAATCTGATGAAGAAGCGCGTCGAAGAGTTGGCGCTGTTGCGCGAACATAAACTGAGTTTGCTTTATTTTGGCATCGAATCGGGTTCTGACTTGATCCTAAAGAAGATCACCAAGGGCGCGACGCAACGGGGCATGAGCGAAGTGCTGCACAAGGCGCAGGCAGGCGGTATGAAAATTTCTGCCACAGTTATTCTGGGTCTGGGCGGCAAGAAGTACAGCGAGGAACATATAGCCGGCACCATCGAACTGTTGAACAGTGCACCGGTCACTTACCTGTCCACGTTGCAGTTGTATCTGGATGAAAGCAGTGAGGAGGAATTTTTCCGTAAACACGGTGAACCATTCGAGTTGCAGGATGATCTGGCGATCTTGAAGGAGCAGGAACGCCTGATCAGTGGTCTGAACCCGCCGCAATCGGTCATCTTTCGCTCCAATCACGCCTCGAATGCGCTGGCGCTGGCCGGTAATTTGCCTGGTGACCGTGATAAGCTGTTGCTGCAATTGCGCGAGGCGATATTGGGGTGTCGTTCGCTACGCCCCCACTACATTCGGGGGCTTTAAGCGCGCGATGCAGGATAGAATAATGCCTCGCTTGGGCCTGATGCCTGCGCTACACAATTTATTCGGTATATAGCCATGAATCTTGAAGAATTAAGCCGTGAACAACAAGTTTTGCGCCTGATGCGCAAAACGCTGGGTAATGTTGTCAAAGACGTCACTCCACTCGGTGGACGAGCCAATCCGCTACAGGCGAACACCATCCAGGACATTAAGGATTGTTTTGGTTTGATTTCAGAGCGGGAAAAAGAATTGGCTGAGAAACTTAATTTCGACCAGTCCAAGCCTTATTACAAGGATGACGAACTGCCGAATGCGCAAGTCATCAATTTTGTCAGGCCGCACAAAGATTAGTGCGCCTAAGCTCGTTTACGCGTTAGCGGGTGTCACGTAATATTTGACGGACTTGCGGGAGCTGGATTTCTTCTTGTGGGTGATTAGTCCCTTGATTTCATTTAGATTATCGATGGTCGTATCGGGGTAGGCAGGGTTGAGCGCATGCAGTTGCCAGCCTAACTGTTCATCTCGCATAAGTTGACGGAAGATGAATTCCCCGTTCAGCGTGGCGATCACGAATGAGCCCTCATTGGTCGGTGCACCCATCTCGATGACCAGTATTTCTCCCTCGGTGAATTCCGGTTCCATGCTGTCGCCCAGCACCATCAGCGCGACGATCTCGCTACCGGAGCAACTGGTGTCGTTCAGAGGATTTTCCTGCACAGGGGCGGAAATAACGGGGATGTTGATTGGTTTGCGCGTTTGCATGGGATTGAGAGCTTGGTTGAACGGCTTGTATGATAGCGTCAAATCGCTTTTCGATGAACTGCTAGTCCGTGCTGATAAAAGGGGGATATTCGTTGCTGTGAGCATGTCAGGCAAAATCTGAATCACATCCTGAGTTAAAATTAACAATCCCGTAATCGCGAACCTGATTGTCGACTTTTCTATGCGTATTTCCCAACTCCGTCAGCGTCTGCGCGACCTCGGTGCCAAGCCTTGCCACGAAGACAGATTGCTGCGCGGCTGGTCGCAGGTCTGTTCGTATGACACTCCCCGCAGCCCCGCAGATAATTTTTTCCCGCTGGCGTTGCGTCTCGAATTGTCTGCTATCGAAGCCGAGTTGAGTGCACTAGGGAAACTCTCCGGTGAATATCTGGCGGGCGAGGAGGTTGCCAGATTGCTGGTAGAGTTGGCTGACGGGCAGATGGTGGAGAGCGTGCTGTTGCCGCGTGGTGGTCTGTGTGTGTCGACCCAGGTGGGCTGCGCCGTGGGCTGTGTGTTTTGTATGAGCGGACGCAATGGCTTGCAGCGTCATCTGGGTAGCGCAGAGATCGTCGCGCAAGTGGTGCTCGCACGTCGTCGCCGTCACGTGTCCAAAGTGGTGTTTATGGGCATGGGCGAGCCGTCACACAATCTCGATAACGTGTGCGAGGCGATAGAACTGCTCGGCACACAAGGCAACATCGCTTACAAGAATCTGGTTTTTTCCACGGTTGGTGATCTGCGCGTATTCGAGCGTCTGCCGCTGGAAAAAGTTAGACCCGCGCTCGCCTTATCCTTGCACACCACCAATGAAGCTCTGCGTGCCAAGTTGCTGCCCCATGCGCCCCGCATCCCAATCGAAGAGCTGGTGGAGCGTTCAGAAATCTATGCGCGCGCGACTTCCTATCCTGTTCAATATCAATGGACTTTGATTGAGGGCGTTAACGATAACGATGCCGAGGTGGAGCGGATCGCCGAGCTTCTTGCCGGAAAATACGCCGTGATGAATTTCATTCCCTTTAACGAAGTCGATGGCTTAGCTTATCGACGTCCGGAAAATGAGCGTATCGCTGCCATGACAGAGGCCCTGCATCGCAGAGGAATCCTTGTGAAAATACGCGATTCGGCGGGGCAGGAGATCGAAGGGGCATGCGGACAGTTGCGCGCGCGAGCGGTGAAAGCGCGTAGCTAAATTATCGGAAATGAGCTCTTTTTCGGTTCGATCTGATCAGGTGCCAAGGGGTACCGAAAAGTCGCGATTTCGCTTACGCTGCGCTCTGCGGTAGAATGTCGCCCCATGAATACCATACAACTTTCCGTCATCATTCCCGTGTACAACGAAGAAGAGGGTTTGCACACCCTGTTCAATCGCCTGTATCCGGCACTCGACCAACTTAACATCCGCTACGAGATCGTATTTATCAACGACGGTAGTCGCGACCGTTCGGCCGCAATTTTGCGCGAGCAATTCCAGAAACGTCCCGATGTCACGCGGGTGATTCTGTTTAACGGTAATTTCGGTCAGCACATGGCGATCATGGCGGGCTTCGAGCAGTCGCGCGGACTACGCGTGGTCACGCTGGATGCGGATTTACAGAATCCGCCAGAAGAAATTGGAAAGCTGCTGGCCAAGATGGATGAGGGTTACGACTACATCGGCTCCATACGCAAACAGCGCAATGACAGTTGGTGGCGTCATTTCGCCTCGCGCGCGATGAATAATTTGCGCGAACGCATCACGCACATCAAGATCACCGATCAGGGTTGTATGTTGCGTGCCTATGACCGAGGGGTCGTCGATGCGATCAACAGTTGCAAGGAAGTGAACACTTTTATTCCCGCGCTGGCTTATACATTTTCGCGTAATCCGGCCGAAGTATTGGTCGAACACGAGGAGCGCGCCGAAGGCGAATCCAAATATTCGTTGTATAGCCTGATTCGTCTGAATTTCGATCTGATGACCGGCTTTTCGGTCGTGCCGTTGCAATGGTTTTCCATGGTCGGTATGCTCACTTCAGTCGTATCCGCGCTGTTCTTCGTGCTGCTGGTAGTCAGACGTCTGATTGTTGGACCGGAAGCGGAAGGTCTGTTCACGTTGTTCGCGCTGGTGTTCTTCATGATAGGCATCACGCTGTTCGGTATTGGCCTGTTGGGCGAATATGTGGGACGTATCTATCAGCAGGTGCGCCACAGACCCCGATATCTGGTGGAAGCAGTATTGGAAAAACAGGATGCAGGATCGAGTGTCGAGGATCAAGTTAAATACGGGGATGCCGTACTATGAGTTCACTCGATGTTGCCGTGGGTACGGAAGGATTTTCTCAATCCACAATCCACAATCCACAATCCTCAGCCGTTGTTTTTGCCTACCACAATGTCGGTGTCCGTTGTCTGTCGGTGTTGTTGGCGCGCGGCGTGGATGTTTCCTTGGTGGTGACTCATCGCGACAATCCCAATGAAAACATCTGGTTCGAGAGCGTGGCTGAACTGGCAGCGTTGCACGGAATTCCCGTTATTACCCCTGATAATCCTAATACGGATGAAGTGGTTGAGCAAATCCGTGCCTTGCAACCTGACTTCTTCTTTTCGTTTTATTACCGCGAAATGCTCAAAGCACCATTGCTGGCGATTCCAAAGCACGGAGCGCTGAATATGCACGGTTCCTTGCTGCCGAAATATCGTGGTCGTGTGCCCGTAAATTGGGCGATAATCAGAGGCGAGACGGAAACCGGCTCAACGCTGCATTACATGACCGAGAAGCCGGATAATGGCGATATCGTAGCGCAACAGGCTGTGCCGATATTGCCTGATGATACCGCGCTGCATGTATTTCAGAAAGTGACTGTCGCGGCCGAGATGGCGCTGAACGATGTCGTGCCTGCCTTGCTGGCTGGAACGGCTGTAGCGGTTAAACAGGATTTGAGCCTGGGTGCTTATTTCGGTGGACGCAGCGCTAAAGATGGCGTGATCAATTGGACGCATAGCGCGCAACAGGTTCATAATCTGGTGCGAGCGGTAGCTCCCCCTTATCCGGGCGCTACTACGGAAATTATGGGCAAGCCGATGCGGATTTTACAGACGCTGGTTACTGATTGTGCTGCACAGAGCGCGCCTGCTTTTTATGTGGTTGAGGGCAAGGCTTATGCGAGTTGCGCAGAGGGCGTATTGCGTGTCGTGCGCTTTGAGTTGGATGGCTATGCGATGAGCGCGGAAGAATTTGCCGGACGTTACGGCGCAAAACGGTTTAAGTTCACTATTTGTTGATTTTTAAGGTTGTGTCATTCCCGCGAAAGCGGGAATCCAGTTAGTATCATCTGCTGGATTCCGGGGCAAGCCCGGAACGACGTTTGAATTTAATTGTTAAGGAAATGTAAATGAAGAAAGTATTGATTCTAGGCGTGAACGGTTTTATCGGTCACCATCTGTCCAACTGCATTCTCAATACCACCGATTGGGAAGTCTATGGCATGGACATGAGTTCAGAGCGCATCAGCGATATCATCGATCATGAGCGTTTCCACTTTTTTGAGGGTGATATCACCATCAACAAAGAGTGGGTTGAGTACCATGTCAAGAAATGCGATGTGATTTTGCCGCTGGTAGCGATCGCGACGCCTTCCACCTACGTCAAGCAACCACTGCGCGTGTTCGAGTTGGATTTCGAAGCGAATCTGCCTATCGTACGAGCTGCGGTGAAATACGGTAAGCATTTGGTGTTCCCGTCGACTTCCGAAGTGTACGGTATGTGCCACGATGATGAATTCGATCCTGAAAATTCTGAATTGATCTGCGGTCCAATCAATAAGCCTCGTTGGATTTACTCTTGCTCCAAGCAATTGATGGATCGCGTGATCTGGGGCTATGGCATGGAAGGTCTGAACTTCACCCTGTTCCGTCCGTTCAACTGGATCGGTGCCGGACTGGATTCTATCCACACGCCGAAAGAAGGCAGCTCTCGCGTGGTCACGCAATTTTTGGGTCACATCGTGCGCGGCGAAAATATCAGCCTGGTGGACGGTGGCCAGCAAAAACGTGCATTCACTTATGTTGATGACGGTATCGCCGCATTAATGAAGATCATAGCCAACAAAGATGGAGTTGCAACCGGAAAAATTTACAATATCGGTAATCCGGTCAATAACTTCTCGATACGCGACTTGGCTGACATGATGTTGGCGCTGGCGAACGAATATCCTGAATATCGCGAATCCGCACAAAAAGTGAAGATCGTTGAAACGACGGCTGCTGCTTACTACGGTAAGGGTTATCAGGACGTTCAAAACCGCGTACCTAAGATCACCAATACCTGCGAAGAGCTGGGCTGGGCGCCCGTCATCAATATGGCTGACACGCTGCGCAATATTTTCGATGCGTATCGCGGCCAAGTTGGCGAAGCTCGCAAGTTGATGGACTAAAAACAGGATCGAGGAGAGCGAAGCGAGGAGTGGAGGATCGAGTTAAACCTTTGGCTCATTCCTCAATCCTCAATCCTCAATCCTCAATCCTCAATCCTCAATGAAACAACTCGCACTGCAAATTCATGTGGACACCTATCGCGGTACGCGTGAGGGTGTGCCGCGTCTGGTTGATGTGCTCAAACGTTACAAGGCGCAGGCAACTTTTTTCTTCTCGTTGGGGCCCGATCATACCGGTCGTGCCATCAAGCGCGTCTTTCGCCCCGGCTTCCTGGGTAAGGTCTCACGTACCTCGGTCGTGGAACACTACGGCATTAAAACCTTGTTGTACGGTACTTTGCTGCCCGGGCCCGATATAGGCCGTAAGTGCGCCGATATTCTGCGCAGCGTTCGCGATGCGGGTTTTGAAGTCGGTATTCATTGCTTTGATCACATCCGCTGGCAGGATTATGTTGCCAACAAGGATGCTGAGTGGACTCGGCGAGAGTTGCAGCGTGCGGTGGATCGTTTTACCGAGGTATTTGGCGAGGCACCTCATGCGCATGCGGCGGCAGGTTGGCAGATGAATCGCCACGCCTTGCGACTGATGCAGCGTATGGGCTTTGATTACAGTTCGGATACGCGTGGCACACATCCCTTTATTCCGACTTGGAATGCGGAGATCGTCGCCTGTCCGCAATTGCCCACGACCTTGCCCACGCTCGATGAGTTGATGAATCGAGATGGCATTACGCTGGAAAATGTCGCACAACATATTTTAAAACTCACTGAGAATGCACCTGTCACCGGACATGTTTATACGCTGCATGCCGAACTCGAAGGCGGCAAGTGGATGCCGATCTTTGAGGCGTTACTGCAAGGCTGGCAGGCGCAGGGTTATGAATTGGTCTCCATGCAGCAATATCTGCAAGGTCTAGCGGCGGTTGCACTGCCTCGTCATGAAATCGTGATGCGTGAAATCGAGGGGCGTACGGGTACGCTGGCGATGCAGGGCGCTTAAGTATTTTTACAATACAATGCTTGTGGTCGCACTTTAAAAGTTATTTGTAATTTGCCGATAACAAATGCTAAGGGGACAATTATGCAAGATAATAAAGCGCTGAATGATTGGGTAATCCGTCGGAGTGAACTTTTTTTGAAGTCGTTTTCTTCGCTTTTTCAGGCGTATTTTCTCGATCTCTAATCACCAGAAATCAAATTATTTGTAAAAAAGATGAGATTTTAGTTGACCGAATTAGAAGTCATCTCTATAATTCGGACCTCTTAATTCCCTGATAGCTCAGCCGGTAGAGCGACGGACTGTTAATCCGCAGGTCCCTGGTTCGAATCCAGGTCGGGGAGCCAAATAAGATAAAGGGGTGGTGCTAACGTGCCAGCCCTTTTTTCTTGCCTTAGTCAGCAATGTCGAAGGCAAATATCGAAGGCAGAATTCCGGTTTCACTCAAGTTTGCACCCGGTTTCACCAAGCCGATTTAGCTCAGTTGGTAGAGCAACCGCCTTGTAAGCGGTAGGTCATCAGTTCGAATCCGATAATCGGCACCAATTAAACCCATTAATTCAAAAGGTTAGTGGGTTTTTTATCGCCCGCAGATTAGGTTCGGCAAAGTCGGTATAGTGTTTCCTCCGGTGCGTCACTCAATTTATTTCCAACCGTTCATCACGAAAGTATCCCTATGCGCACATATCTGATCCTCTTACTGCTCCCTGTGTTTGTCTCTGGCTGTACTGCCGTGTCTATTGCTAGTTCTGCGGTGAGTATCGGAGCGTCGGCGGTCAGTGTCGGTGCATCTGCTGTCGGTGTGGCGGTGGATGTGGCTGGAGCGGGTGTGAAGGCTGTTGTGGGCGGTTCCAGCGAGGGGAAGTAGAGCGTTGGCTGCTGTGTATGCAGAGATTGCAGAGCATCCAAGAAAAATTTGCCCGGAAACCCGTCGCAATCGACGACCTGACGCAGCCTGTGTGATTTGAGGTGCATCCACGGCGACGATGCGTCGGGTCTGTCATGTGCGTGGCTTGGAACTGAATTTCTGCAAAACTGGGATGCCGCTTGGCGTCGAGTCGTCTGGTGCGACGGGATATTTCTGTGGCTGTGACGTTGAAATGTGCTGCAAGTAAGGTTCGTGCAAGGTGAGTGGCGTATAGTGCATTCTTCCAAATTGAATCGCGCTGTATCGCATAGCCAATGATTATCAAAGAAGCCGACGACAAGAAGTCACAAATTGCCCTTCTCCAAAACTTGCAGAATCGATCTGACTGTCCTCCTGAGACTCGCAAGAGGGTCGAACAGGAAGTTCGCAACATTCAATCTGGCATCAAGGGTGAGGATGAAGCTGCATACGAAATGAAAGTGCATTGGGGTGAATCCAAGAACTGGATGGTCATCCATGATCTGCGAATCGAGCACGGAGATTTGGTTGCTCAAATTGACCATCTGATCGTGAATCGTTTTCTGGAAGTTTGGGTATGTGAGAGCAAGCATTTTTCAGAAGGTGTTGCCATCAACGAGCAGGGGGAGTTCGCCGCATTCTTCGGCAACAAACCATACGGCGTTCCTTCACCGATTGAGCAGAATAATCGACATATCCTGATACTGAAACGTTTCTTTGAGTCAGGTGCTGTCAAATTACCGACACGACTCGGATTCACGATCAAGCCTGATTTGAAGAGTCTTGTACTGGTATCCAAACACGCGAGAATAAGTCGCCCCAAGGAAAATGTTGAGGGCTTGGATTGTGTGATCAAAAACGACCAGTTATCCAAAGCTATAGATAAAGCAATCGACGGGAATAATAAACCGTTCACGATGGCAAAAGTGATTGGTCAAGATACGCTGGAAGCGGTGTGCCGTGATATTGCCAATCAGCACAAGCCTATTCGATTCAATTGGCATGCAAAGTTCGGCCTTCCAACAAATCCTCCTGTTGCTGTCTCTGTTCCAGCACCGATACCCGCAGTCGTTAATGAAGTGGTGCAGGTTAAGCCAGTCGTGCCGCCATCAGGAGGCAGTTCAGCCGTTCCTGCCGCCACGCAAGAGGATGACAAGCCTAAGCAGAAATTGATCTGTGCTTCATGTTCAGCTCCTGTGCTGTACAGCGTTGCAAAATTCTGCTGGTTCAACAAACCTCGGTTTGGAGGAAAGATTTACTGCATAGACTGTCAGAAGAGCGTGCAGGCATCGTAGTGTGTCGCTCACTCACTCAGGAAATATTTTTGGATACACCCGTCGCAATCGACGATATGATGCCGCCTGTTTAATTTGAGGTACGTCCCCGGTGACGATGCGTCGGACCCGTCATGTGTTGATGTAAAATTCAATGAAATTATGGAGATCACAATGAGCCAAAATAAATTGAATCAAGTCTATTCTCAAGCAAACAAGACGATTCTTGTTTTCAAAAATTCACAATATTCAGATGCAATTCAAAGTGCCAAGAAAGTTATTGAGCAAATATGCTCCCAACTTCTTAGAAACGCAGGTATTGCTCCTGAGGAGTATTCTGAAAAACATAATGCCCATCGGGAATGGGGACTTGAAAAGCTTATAAAAGAATGTGAAATAAAAGACTTGCTGGATTCTTCTTTATGCGTTGAGTTGTATCTCATAAAAGATTGGAGGAACAATTTAGAGCATGCAAATGACGAGCTACTTATAAAAAGTTTCGCATCTCAGAGTTTGGAAGTGGTTAGAAAGTTGTATTTCAAAGCTGTTGAACTTTTGGGCGTTAGTCCGATTACGCATTGGCCTGACAATTTACAGTCAGGGTTTGGTGGCATGCTACCGTTTTCTCCTCAGGGTATTTCAGCTGAAGATGGCCAACTTGTAATTCAAGGGCCTGATGGGCAAAGAGTTTGTCTTGATTTTCTTAATGATGGGGCATCATGGGTTGATGAGAATGGTAATAAAAAATATTACAAAGGCAATATCTCTGAGCGTAATAACGCAAAGGGTTGGATTGGATGAATTCCTACGATTAAACTGAGTGCGGCGCGTAGTCGTTTCACCGCCCCTCAGTTTTTCAGAATTCTGCTACCCCACCCACCCCCTGAGTTTTCTGCCATTCCCCGCCGGAAAATTGCATGCGCAGAAAAAACTTTCCCGGAAACCCGTCGCAATCGACGACCTGACGCCAGCCAATTGCCGCAACGGGGACTATAGGGGGATCTGGCGATGCAACACGGTGCCGAGGTGGCCCAGAAATGCACCCAGTCGGAGTCGCTGCGTGACCGGGATGGCTGCCCCCATCGGGCGGGGTGGCGGGTGCGAGGTGGGGCAAATTTTGGATGCGGGTGGCGGCGACGGGTCGTCGGGTGCGTCGATCGGGGGCACTCAGGAATTTATTTTTCAGGCAGCTGTGGGTCGGTCTGGAATGCGTTGTCCACAAATTCTGTGGATAAGTCTGTGCAAACTGGCTGAGTTATTGCGGTATGTGCTTGCCGGAAAAGAGATTGTTCCAGTTGGCGACATATTTGAGCATACACAAGTGGGCATCCTCATGGATTTGCTGCTACCTCACGAAATTGAGTTCTATCTCTCGCCATTTTCTGTGTGCATCAATTGCACCATACCTTCCACGATGCGTATATCTCTGGGCGAGAGTTTCAGCAACTTCTCCAGGAACGGCGCAAGTTCAGCATATTCCTTTCCAAATACGACGACACTTGCCTGTACCGGAGGTGTCTGATCGGTCTTTTCCACTGAGCCGTACCGTAACCATTGCGCCGATACTCCCAGCCATGCAGACAATGCCAGTAACTTCGGTTGCGTAGGTACGGTTTCCGCGTGCAGCCATTTCCTGACCGTTTGCGCACTGACCGGCTGACCTGAAAAGTGCTGGTTGAATTCGCGTGCAATCTGCGTTGGGCTTCCGACGGGCATACCCATTCGCTTCAGCTCTTGAGTGAGCCTTTGGCTGAAATCAATTCGTTGCTGTGCGCTGGTCGTTTCCATGATCGAGAAATTACCAATGTTGACAGTAACAAAATAGTTCCAATTTGTTTGCGACGATAACTGTTTGTTGTTATATTCACACCGCTGGGCTTCGGCCCATTTTTTTTGCGCTGCGTAAATGCACCAAATAATTTTTAGGACGACAACGATGACAAATAAGTTTGGTGAATTTGCAGGCAAGGCCAAGGATGCAGTTAATCGAGCGGCTTCCGATGAAAACACAAAGGCTGCTGCTGACTGGACAAAAGAGGCGGCAACCACCAGCGCCAAGGAAGTAAAGAAGGCAGGGAAAAGTATTTTCAAGTCAGAAATGGGCAGATACATCGCTGTCCCTGCTGCCTTGGGAGCGCTGATCGCTGTTCCCATTCCATTGGTCGGGCCATTCTTCGGCGCATTGGTCGGCGCTGCCTTTGGCTACTACAGCTACAGCATTCGTCCTGCTGGCTCAAAAAGTGATTCAGGCAGTGACGGCGAAGAAAAATTTGATCTATATGCCGAACTGGCAAAGCTTGATGTTTTGAAGAGGAGTGGCACTCTGAGTGAGGAAGAGTTCAGTCAGGCGAAGAGTGAGTTGTTGAAGAGGAAGTAACACGGTCGGCGCAGTGCTGAGGTTTTGCGGGAAAGTCTGTAATTTTTCTGGTTTATGTCGCATCGAAAGCAGCCAGTTCTTGGCTAATTAAATAAATTATTTGGAGGAATACGATGCGTAGAGTTTTATTATTGTTAATTTTGACAATTTCAGTCTTGTTGACGGGATGTGGAAAGCCGGTAATTACCGAAGAGTGTGTCATGAATGGGATGGGCCAAGGTACATGTTCATTTACTAATACAGGGGGATCAGAAGGCTCAATGTGCGGGACGGTCGTTGTTGTTAAGCCTGCGAATAAATCTTCGGATGGCAGGAGTCAACGAGCTGAATCGAACACTTTTTGCTCTGGAACAGTTTCAGCAGATACTACGAGTCAAATAAGCTTTAATGTACCCCGTGTCAGTGAAATGTGTTCTTCCTACGGTCGCTCTTGGGATGAGACTTGCGACTTTGGATTTACCAGTTCATCAGGCTCGGGCGCGGGTTGGATTCGCAATTTGCTGATATTTATTTTGGTTGCTGTTGTAGGGGGATTGACTTGGCGTTATTTGCCAATGCTCAAAGATCTGTACAAGAAGAATTCAAGGAAGTGTCCATTTTGCGCCGAGAGCGTCAAACCTCAAGCCATCATTTGCAAAAGTTGCGGGAGGGATATTCCTGAACAGGTAACTGTGCAAAAAACGACGGATCAATTCGAGGGTGCATCTGCTGAATCAACTGTTGAGGTTAAAAACTTATTGTTGACCAAACTGGAACTGATTAAGCTTTGGTGGAAGCAGCACTCGCTTGGAGGAAAACTTATCACAGCGTCATGGTGCATGGCTCTTTCATCAATGTTTATGAATTGGACTTTGTTTGATGGAGGCCCTTTTGGCAGCGGTCCGTCTGCATATGACATTATGATTTTTGTGGGTTGTTGGCTATATCCATTTTTCATAATCTTCAAGAACAGACTGACCAATTTCGTAATCGCTGTCGCTTCTCCAACTGCATCCATTTTATGGGGGTTTTATGATATGTATGAAATCCACAGTTTTAACGCATGGGTGGTTGAGAAGGGAATAGGCGCGGGCGATAACGGAATTGGCCTCGGACTTTGGTTTTACATGTTGGCATCAGTTGTTCTTTTTGTTGGTGCAGCGTTGTACAAGCCAGCACAAAAAATGGAGCTTGAAGCGGCTGTTGCACAATGACAGCGGAATGATGTGCTGATCAAATCTTAACGTAGCACCCGCACCACCCATCAGAGCGCCCTAGATCACAATCTGGGGCGTTTGCATTTCTGCATTACCCATCATCCCTCGGTCAACTCGATCGAGGGTTTTTTATTGCCCACTGAAAGGAGATTCACCATGATCAAAATACGATTCACCGAGGCCGTCACCGGCATTACCTCGCCAGACATCCAGCAACTCATCCATCAACGCATCGCCGAAATCACGCAGGGCCAACCATACGACGCAGACATATACGGCGAATTTTTCATTGTCGAGGCCGGAGACAGCCTATCGAGCATTGAGGCATATCTGGGCCGGGAAGTTATCGGCAACTTCGAATGGATGGTCGAGTGGCCTTGCTGCTACGAGGCCGTGTTTGTCCTGTCAGATGATGGATATGGCATAGACCTGCTGATCCCGAAATTGCCGGACATAGATGCTGACCTGCTGGCGATGTGCCGGAAGTATGCCACTCCTGCCGAGCCGGAATCTGCACCGGGAGAGCGCCATGAGTAGCCCATCGTCGTTGTATGCAAATCTGTCAGATACCGAGTTGTTGACCAAGTTGATCGGTGTACGGCAGACGCAGAAGTTATATCGGGGATCACTGGGAGCGATGTTCACCCCGGTTGGCACAGACCATCATTCCGAATTACCTGAGCTGTGCATGGTGGCGCGTGAACTTGTCAAACGATGGCTGGACGAAGAACTCAGGCGTGATTGTGTGCTGAATTCACCGGCGGCTGTCCGGGATTGCCTGAGACTGCATTTCGCAGGCCGTGAGTATGAGTCGTTTGTTGCCATGTTTTTGGATGCACAACATCGGCTGATCGAAACCCATGAGCTATTCCGGGGGACGCTGACGCAAACCTCGGTGTATCCCAGAGAAGTGGTCAAGGAATCGCTCCGGGTCAATGCGGCGGCGGTCATTTTCAGCCACAACCATCCCAGCGGCGTAACTGAACCCAGTCAGGCTGACCAGCAACTCACCACGGCACTCAAGCAAGCATTGGCATTGGTGGACGTTCGTGTGCTCGATCACTTCATCGTGGCCGGGAGCGGCGTAGTCAGCTTTGCCGAAAAGGGACTGCTGTAAGCCGAGGTCTGATTTAGTTCTTCACCATCGGCACCATTCCTGCACCATTTCCTCGCGTCACCCATCTGCATCACTCTCGCAGCACCAATTCCATCAGCAATATCTGTCGTTCCTCAAAAACCAACCAAATTCATCAATATCTGCATAGGAGATAGCCATGATTACACCCATTCACCCCGTAATTTCCGGTCTTGTCGCCCAGCTTGATGCCGGTCAGCAGGAAGAGTTCGAAGAACGTGCCGGGATCATTGAGGCCAGCATGAAAATTGATCGCGGTCATGCCGAATGCCTCGCTTTGCTGGATTTGTTCACCAGCTATCCGGTCGTTGTTATCACGAACAAATCGGCACCCGACATTCCGGCCAAAACTGGCAAAAAGTGACTTGCGGAAAAATGGGTATCTTATTTGAAACGTTAGTTTCAACCATCTGAAATACAACATAAAAAAGGAATATCCCATGTCAAAAAAGCAATCAGTATCATCCGTTCCAGAAGTATCCGCCACATCGGCATCCACAGTGCGCATCATCAAGGTCGGCACATGTTTGTCTCTGTCGGGTAAGTCGAATTTGACCTATCACGTCGGTCATGTCATCGCAGAGGAAGGGGCGGAGTCAGCAACGGCGGCAGACAGCATCATGTTCAGGATTCACTCGAATTCAGCTGCTGGATTTTTTAACAATCGATGGATTGGGCTTGCCAGCATCACGAAGGAATTGGACAAAGTTCCCAGCGGTCACGGCATAGTGTCTTTCAGCCTGTTTTCGCTATACAAAGGTAGTTCCAACAATCCAGGATTCCTTCTTGCGGCATTGCTCAATGAAGGCTTGGTCACGCATTTGCCGGAGAAGAAGCGCAGCTATGGTCGTCTGCCCGATGCTGGATTTGTGGCTGAGATGGTCAAGCTGATAGATGCCGGTGTGGATTTGCGAGGTGATGCCAAGTCGGCGCAGGGCAAGACTGTTTCTGACAAGTCTGCATTGAAGAAGTCGAAAGCGGCAGCGGTGCCAGTTGATGCAGTTCCGGCAATGCCAGACGATGCCAGTCAGGAGCAGTCAGAAAAGTAGCCGATTTTCTGTTCGACGTAGTGGGTATCCGCAGCTCTCTCGTTTTTTCTCGCAGTAACTAGTTGAAAAGTAAGTATCTTTTTTCTTCTCGGAAATTTGTTGGTGCAATACCGGCCAAAAACCGACCTTCTCGCGCAATTTCCCCTTCGTTTCCCCACAAAAAGGACTCACCTATGACCGCAACCATTGCCGTAGTTCTTCTCATCGCCGCCGTTCTGTATTTCACGATCGAGACAGTTGTCTGGGTTGTGCTGTTCGCGGCAGCATTTCTTGCATTGCTAAAACCTTTGCTCATCGCCTCGCTGCTCGTTGTCGGCGGTGCGATCGGTGCAATTCTGTACTTTTCTAAATTTCACAAATAACTCAATCCACTCACATTCAAAGGAGTCACGAACATGGACATCAATACACTGCTGGATTCGATCGAACAAATTTTCTGCTGGGACATGGCAGATGACTCAATAGTTGAAGCCGTCCAGGCACAAGTAGGCAGGCTTAATTCTGATGAGTTTGGCGCATTCTGTCTGGACTGATTTCTGCCAGACTAGTAGTTTCTGCCGTTCTCTATATCCGTTTCTTCTGCACCACTCCCCTCGCTCACTTCCTTCTGACCCATACAACGATCCGGCCACATGCGGAGGCTTTGTCACGTCTGGAGGAAGTGGGCCGGGCGCTTATTTTTTTCAACAACACAAGGAGTATCAAAATGAGTACATCACCAATCACAAGTCAGCGTATCGCCATCAATCAGCGCGTTACTTACACTGCCCGTCTGTTTGGGCATCAGTTCCCTATGCGTCTTGAGCCGACCATTTTCAACATCGCCGGAAATCTTGCCGCTGAGTATGACGGCGGATTCTGGGATATGTACAAGTTGAGCAATGGGGGCTTCTACATGGCACCGGCATCCGATGAGCAGTTCATCGTGAGCAGTGAGAACGGCTACGAGGGGAGCATGTCGGCGGCCGCTCTGGGTATTGTGGCTTGCTTGTATGCGTACTCGCATCTGAGTTTCGGTGACGGGGCGTTTGCAGAAGTCTGCGCGGAGCAGTATCACCTGCTCAGGGAGTTCGCTCTGGATCACAAAGATGCTGGCAGCATCATGCAGGCCATCGACTGACCATCCGGGCGGCGTTTCGCATCGCAAATTAATCCGCAACGTTGCCGCAACGTCAGGACTCCATACAGAACATGGGTTTCGGGCAATTTGTTGCGGCGTTGCGGATTTTTTGATGGCAGGCCTGTGAGGCGATTTTTGGATGGATGGGGTTGTCAGTGGACGCGGCTGACGAGTCGGTCTGCCCATGCAAAATTGCCGCCACAGCGCCACACTTCGCTGGAGGCCAATGTTTATATGGGTTTCTGCGTTGCGGATAAAAGGCAACACATCCGCATCACATCTGCAACAGGGGGCGTTTCGCAACACAAATTTTACCGCAACGCTGCCGCAACATCGGGAGGCCATGTAGTGCATGGGTTTCGAGAAATTCGTTGCGGCGTGGCGGCAAAACTGGCGCGGCTTCTGAGTGGCAGAGTGGAAAGTTGCACCGTATTGCTGTCCAAATCGTGAGCTTGTATATAATTCACGAATATTCAACTTTAAGGGCGGAAAATATGACGAGGCGTTGTCATGAATAATTCAGAGATTGAGAATGATGAAATAGTTTCAGACATTATTCATACAGAGCACGTCGTAGCCAAAATTATAGGTTGGACGGGTTCGTTGGCATCTGTATCGGCACCATCTCTGATGATTCAGTTAAAGAGTCGGAAAGATGCCGCCGTCTTTGAACTGATGCGTGTGGAATCGGTCAGTAAATCGGCAAGCAATGAAGTCGTCAGCGAGAAACGATCTCTGGTATTGGAAATTGAATCTCAAATTGACCGGGCCAAATCTTGTTTGCATGCCATTCGTGATGAATTAGCCAAAGGTGAAGAATCAGAACTGATCCTTGATCAGAAAGCGACTGATTGGACCGGCGATGAATTTCTTACTCTCGCCAGCGCAGAATGGTGGGCGCGGAAGAATTATGGGCTGTCCCTTAGGCACAATAATTTCATAGTTGAAAATGTGCCTACCAAAGCCAGTGAAACGCAGGTGCTGCCGTTGCCGGATAACAAGCCGTGGTTACAGGTTGATCCTCGTGATCCAGCGCGAGAATACGACTGGTACACGCCCGCGCGGTATTTCGCAAGGCAACTTGTCTCCAATGATCCAACCCTTCTGGACAACAGGGAAAATCTAGCAAAGCAGGTTGTTACATCACTCACTAAAGTTGGCATCTTTAAACGAGGTGGAAAGTTACCTCTGGGTTCAGGAACAGTCCTGAAAGCCTTCTCCAACGTATGTTTGGGTTAAAACTCTCAAACTTTCAGCGAAAGTTTTTATAGAAATATCACGCTAACCCATATCCAATATGGGTTACACAGCAATTTGTATCGACGCTTGCAAGCGTTAAACGCTCCTCAATAATGGTTCGGTAGCACTTACACCAATCATTATTAAGGAGAAGTCGATGCAAGATGTACCTCAGCAACTATCCGGCGAAAGCCAAACAATAGATACACCCAGCGACTTGCTTCCGGTCAGTCAAGCCGATGCTGGCAATGCGGCTGATATGCTTTCTGTTGATCCTCAACCCGTAGTCCAGCCAAGTGACGAAGAGGTGATTGCCTCGCTTGCTGCCATGTCGACACTGGACTATGAGCGTGCCCGAGTTGCGCAGGCAAAACTCATGGGCTGTCGTCCTGCTGCACTCGATGCGATGGTGAAGCAGGTTCGTAATTCTGAAGCGACAGAAGCTGCACCAAAATTGCCATTTCCTGACATAGAACCATACCCTGAGCCAATTGACCCGGCGCAGCTATTCAATGAAATAGTGAGCACGTTCAAGCGTTTTATTGTGTTTGATGCAGAGCAAGCAGTCGCGGTAGCACTTTTGGTTATGCTAACTTGGTTTATTCACGTAGTGAAAGTCGTACCTTTAGTAATTTTTAATGCGCCTGAAAGGGAGTGTGGAAAAACGCAATTACTAGATGTGTTTGGTCGAATGTCGGCCAAACCGTTATTCGCAGCCAATATTACAACGGCTGTCTTGTTTCGCGTGATAGAAAAATATCATCCAACAATATTGATTGATGAGGTTGACACATTTATTCGCGAAAATGAAGAGTTGAAGGGCTTAATTAATGCCGGTCATACGCAAACCAGTGCTCTTGTCTGGCGCATTGTCGGAGACAATCACGAGCCTACTTCTTTTAGTGTCTGGGCTGCGAAAGTTATTGCTGGCATTGCAGTGCAAAGGCATTTGCCTGATTCAACAATGAGTCGGGGGGTATTGTTTAATTTACGCCGCAAAATGCAGCACGAAATAGTCGAACGTTTGCGTAATGCTGATCCAGAAATTTTTAATGTTATTGCAAGCAAGCTGGCTAGATTTTCTCAGGACTACTCTGCTCAAGTTAGGGATGCGCGTCCAAAGTTGCCTGATGAGCTTAGTGATCGTGCTCAGGATAACTGGGAGCCGTTGCTGGCAATTGCGCAATGCATTGGGCCAGAATGCACCGAACAAGCCTTAGCTGCGGCACTAAAGCTATCTGGTTCGCATAATAAGTCTGTCAGCACCGGCAATGAGTTGCTGTCGGACATTCAGCATATCTTTGATACTAAACGTATTACAAAAATCAGCACTGTACAGCTGATCGAGGCATTGTGTGTGGATGAGGAAAGCGGCTGGGCAACCTATAACCGGGGTAAGCCACTCTCGCCTCGTCAACTGGCAAAGCAGCTTGCGACCTATGGAATCAACTCGAAAACGGTCAGATTGGGGCCTGGAAATACGCCCAAGGGGTTCGATGCCGACCAGTTTGCCGATGTATTTGCGCGCTACCTCGCACCCCCCGAAAAATTGCCGCAACAGCGCAACGATGTCCCGGAGTCCTTGATTTGTATGGGTTCCGGCGTTGCGGATAAAACGCAACACTCCCGCCACGTTGATGCCACGGGTGCCGTTGCGGCAAATCCGCCACAAAACTCAATCCGCAACGATGCCGCAACGCCAGATCCCTTGATGTATATGGATTGTGGCGGCGTGGCGGAAGAAATGCAGCTATTGGCCGGGAGTCAGTTCACGCCAGTGGGTGCGTTTCCAGATAGTGCATTTTGATTCCACTCGCGGATTGATTTACAAGCTGTCGTCAGTCAAGTCGATGTTTTTTCAGCGTAGCAAGTAGTTTTCCCTTGTCGGCGGTCACATCAGATCGAATTGATGCGGCTGCCGGTTCACACACTATATATATGGAGGATTCACCAATGCCCATCATCAAACTGACCCAAAGCTTCATCAACAACGACCTGCACTGTCCAGCTGGCAAGTCACGTATCGAATTTTGCTGTACCGACCAACCCGGCCTATACGTCGAGGTGCGTTCCACAAGCCAAGGCCAAGGCACGTTCTACTGGCGCTACAAAGATAACACCGGGAAGACTTGCCACCAGAAAATCGGGCGCACCTCTGATATTACCCTTGCAGATGCCCGGAAGCAGGCCAAGACGTTGAAGGCTGAAATTTCTTTGGGTGCAGATCCACGGGGCGAGCATAAGCGCCAAAAACAGGTATTGACCTATGCTGACTTTTTCGTTGATTTTTACCTGCCGCATATAACCCCAAGGAAACGCTCGTGGTACTCTGACGAAAGCCTTTACAGAAATAGGTTGAAGGCTGCATTCGGTGACAAGCGGCTCAATCAGATCACGCGGCAGCAAATACAGTCGTTCCATACAGGATTGCTGAATGAAGGCTTGGCACCGGCGACGTGTAATCACCACGTCAAATTGCTCAAGCATTCGTTGAATATGGCGATTGACTGGGAAATGCTGGATGTGAACCCTGCTGTTCGGGTGCCACTGGCAGCAGAAAATAACAACATCGAGCGATACATGGACTCGGTCGAGTTGAACCGCTTTCTGACTGTACTGCGTACGGACGAAAACCAAGCTATCTGCCGGATTGCTTTCTTTCTGCTCTGTACAGGGTGTCGCTTGAATGAGGTGTTGTCCGCAAAGTGGTCTGATGTTGATTTGTTCAAGCGTATATTCGTAATCAGGGCCAGCAACAGTAAAAGTAAGAAGCTGCGTGCCGTGCCGTTGAACGAAAGTGCGCTCGAAGTTCTGAGTCAGTTGGATACAAATGGTGAGTTTGAGTATCTGTTCGTAAACAAGAAAACTGGCAAACCATTCGTCAATGTTGCCAAGGTCTTTGGGAGGCTGCGTATCAAGGCTGGTTTGCCTCATTTGCGCATCCACGATCTTCGGCATCAACACGCCAGTCTACTTATAAACAACGGAAACTCTCTTTTCATTGTGCAGCAGATACTGGGTCACAGTGATCCGAAGGTGACGCAGCGATATGCCCATCTGTCATCGAAGACTTTGCAGGATGCTTCGAATTCAGCCAGTCAGATAATTCAGGGCGCAATGCGGGGTTCGGTGATAGAAGTGCCGGAATTGCCTTCGGGTGTCATACAGGGTGAGGTGGTAGATGTGATCGATGTTGTGCCGGTGGCGTTGCAGGCGGCTGAGGTGCGTTTGGCGGCGTGATCGGGGTAGGCTGTAGATGATGGTTTCGGGGCGGGTGCTGGTTTGGCCTGCTCCGGGGCTGTTTATTTTTGTGGGGATACGAAAGTTGATCTGAAAGATATTCAGTAAGTTTCGAGTAAGTATTTTATTGAAAAAGATATTTTTATATCTATATACTCGATCAAAGCACGCTTGATGTGTGCATTTTCCCCATATATAAATGAAAGATGTCGCAATGAAATTAAGTCACGTAGTCTTTGCAGCGGTAGCAATCTTAGGAACAGCAGTGGCTTATGCTGAGGAAATTGTTGCTGAAAATAACAGAGTGATCTATGTAGGGGCGGGGGCCGCCAAGAGTGCAAGTGCAACCGTAAATGGTTCAACACCAATGTCTTTAGGTTTCTTGACAAAGGTTTCTGACAGCTCATTCGTTTGGGGTTTTGATATTGGCGCTGAAGGAACTATGCTCGACTCAACTTGGGGGCAGAGCCAGTTAGCAGTACAAGCGACCTCTTACAATTTACTGCTCGGGAAGAATATTCGCCAGAATGAAAATTCTAGCTTCAATTTGGCACTTCTTGTTGGGATGAGGGAAACGACAGCGGATTGTCCTAGCTCGTATTTGGGCTACCAGTGTTATGCCAACGCGACTCCTACTACCAATTATGGCTTCAATTATGGTGGGGTAGTAACTTGGTCATATAAGAACCTTGTGCTCGGAGTCAGAGCAACTGCTGTAAGTACACAAGCTTTACTTGGATTTAGCTTCTAATTTAGCACCGAGGTTGGCAATTGGTTTGGCGCAACTTTTACATCAAAGTATCTGATAAAAATTTAAGAGAGGCATTTAATGTTTAGAGCTGGCATTTATTTATTTATAGCTATTGTTACTACTTTGTTAACGGGTTGTGCCACACCAATACGGCCTGCGATTATGGAGTCTCATGATCCTGTTCATAAGTATAATAAAAATTACACATTAAACCAAAAGCAACGAGTTTATGTTGGCGAGTCAGTTATACGCATACAGGATTACTACGTTGAAAGTGTCAACATTCCATTGGTTGAACCAACAGATAATTTTTCTGTTCAGTCAGGTCTTCTTACAATGGATTATGTAAAGGGGCAGAAATATAGCGTATCAGGAACGTTCGATTCTAACGGTTCTTCGTTATTGGTGATTCCGAGTGATAAGCATTCTATAAGTTGGTCGAAACCGGCTATATTAATTGATAAAGATGGAACCATCCTCCATGCGGTTCAGACTGGTCCAGAAGGTGCGCTCAAGACACCCACATTCAATCTTGCGCCAACTACAGCAAGGATGGTCAGAATATCTGAAGAGAAGGTTTTGGTATCTAAAGGATATGAAAATTACGAGATTTTATTCAACGGAATGGATAAAAATACGATGACCTTTACATATCGCGAATTTAGTCCAGATGGTTTGGCTCGCGTTGCATTCTATCAAACATTAACTTACGATGCTAAAGCAACAACAATTAGGTTTAAAAAATTTAAAATCAGTGTATTAGATGCAAATAGTGAAGGTATTACATACGCTGTAGTTGAGGATGCTAATTAGGGTTTGAGATTGGTATGAGCCTGATTACTTGCCGGTGATTTGCATTTTGCAAAGAAAATTTTTTCGAAAACCTGACGAACCCGTCGCATCGACGGCGATCCGGTTGAATTAACGGGGACCCTTTGGAGGGGAATGCGCAGGCAGGTTGCACCGGGTTGGGCCAGAAATACACCCAGTTCGATCCGGTTGCAGGCCGCGATCACTGTCCTCATCCGGCAGGGCGCGGGGTTCGAGTTGGGCGTTTTTTGGCCGGTCTCGCGGCAGGTCGTGGCGTCGAGTCGTCGGGTGCGTCGAGTGAATTAGGTAGGAAAATTATATTTCGGGCAAATTGGCGGTGCTGGCGTCGATGCGTCGTGTTATTCAGTGACTTTTTGTTGTGTTGTTAGATATGTGTTGATCTGGCGTCAACTCGTCGGATCTGACGGGTATCGGCCATGATACATACATAATAAGTGTGTAGAATTTGAAAATAGTTGGTTATTTACACACGAACTTAACCATATCGGATTTGCTTGAGCCATCGACAAGTGATGTCCACTTTGTTCTTCCTGGTGGAAAATCTTTGATGTGTGCAGGCGAGCCTTCACCGTAGCCAATGTCTCTATATTGCATATTTGCACAGTTGATTTCAGTTCGTGAGAAACCTACTTCTTCAACGCCAATTCGTTTATGTAGGGTTTTAACGATATTGCCATCTTTGGTTACTTCAAGTAAGAAATATTTACCCTTGTCACCGGGTATGCTTCTTGGAATAGGAGTTTCTTTAGCTGCAATTGCAGAAAGTGGGAGGGCAACCAACAATGCGGTTGTAATTAACTTTGTATATTTCATGAGGGAGGTCATTTATCACATCGGGGGGTAAGTGTAGCAGGGAGCATTGAATTATTGAAAATAAATTGTTGGCGTTGAAATTTGCGGTCCGTTTAAGTTACGAAAAATTTGGCCCATGAATTTCTTCGAGTATTACTATGGTGGCATCGAATTCGACGTGTGCGTCAGGGTGCTCATTATTTTTTGATGTGCTAAATATCTCTGTCGGTGTAGTATGTCGATTCTAGTGTTGTGAATGTAAAAATTTCATTTAAAATAAATTCATATTTAATGGGGGTTCAATGAAGGTGTCTGTTAAGTTGGCTTTAATCGTTGTCATGCCATTATTTTTTATTTCTACCAGCGGTTATGCGGGGCAGATGATGAGCGCACAATTTCGAACTATGTCGACTTGCTTGTCCGCGATAAAAAAGAATTCTGCTGCAAAAATGAAGGTGGTCACTGACAAGCCTCACGAAGTATCAGGGGTTCTTTCTAATGGTCAATTTTTCTCCTGTACCAAAAAGGAATCGGGCACAAAAGGAACATACTTTGAGGGAAATTTCACAGTTGATTAGTTTAAACATGGCTGGCTCTGCCCTTCAGTTTGTAAGTTAACCATCAGTTGAATGTTTCATTGTCTCATTTGTTGGTCGTAATCTATTCGCTGAAATAATAGTTTTGATTGAACAATTAGGAACCAACTTGCTCGAACTTATTGCTGACTTTATTCGCTTTGTTTTTTCACTTATTTTTATAATTTTAACACCTCTTGTTGGAGCGTATTTGGCCGGGGGGTGGGGATTTGTTATTGGCTTAATATTGTCATGTGGCTTTTATGTTAACCTCCTTTGAGGAAAATAATATTGACTCATTAGTCAAAAAGCTACATGGAAATTTTTTGCTGTGATTCTACTAGTCGTTTTACGGCAGGGCAGATTCGCAGCTTTTCAGGATTTCAGAATTTCTGCCTCCCTCCCCACCCCTGAAATTCTGCAAAGAAATTTCCCACGCCACCCGACGAACCCGGCGCATCGACGCCACCCTGTCCCTTTTCGGGGGATTTAGGGGGGGGAAGCCACTCCGGCAGGTACCCGCCTTGGTCCAGAAACTGCCCGACTGCGACCCGTTTTCGGGCCGGGATCACTGCCCCCATCCGGCAACCCACCGCGTCCGCCTTGGGCCACTTTTTGGGCCGGTCCCAGTTTCCACCCGTCGCCCGGTGATGCCAAATCGACCCCAGTTCTGTGCAGTTCTGTTTTCGTTCGGTGAAAATTTGTCGCAAGGCGTTGACGCTGTTCGAGAAATATTTTGGCGATCGAGCCGGTTCAGAAATGAGGTTCGGGATAGGTTCGGTTGGTGAATTTTGACTGGACAAGTATTGCAAAATTTTGTCTGTTTTCTTCAACTTACTCAATAAAAACAATGACTTAGTGCTGTACTGTTAATCCGCAGGTCCCTGGTTCGAATCCAGGTCGGGGAGCCAAATAAGATAAAGGGTTGGTGCTAACGTGCCAGCCCTTTTTTCTTGCCTTAATCAGCAATATCGAAGGCAAATATCGAAGGCAGAATTCCGGTTTTACTCAAGTTTCACAAAGCCGATTTAGCTCAGTTGGTAGAGCAACCGCCTTGTAAGCGGTAGGTCATCAGTTCGAATCCGATAATCGGCACCAATTAGGAATGAATGTGGGCACTAGATTATTAGTGCCCATTTTCATTTGGTGCATCACGTGTGCAAGCGCTTCATAGCTACCCTTGATGTTCGCGGTATCCTCCTTCATCAGCACTTCCTCCACCAGCAGATTGATGTAACTCTTGATGACGCTGGGCTCCTTGGACAACAGCTTGTTACACAGGGCTTTGCCAAACACTTCAACTTGGCTGGGTTTTAAATACTCGATGGATGCTGGCATTGTCGATTTCCGTGCTTCAGCCATTTTGATTTGCAATGCTTCGCGTGCGGTTTTCAGATTTTGCGAACGACGATGAGTCGCTTCATCCAAGTCCACGATGCCGGATTCAATAGCATCAAGCAGGCGATTCTGTCGATCCTCGCTGTTTTTGATCTGGCGTTCTAAATCGTTAATAATGGACTGACGACTATCTTTACCGGACTGAATGCGGTCGCGGAGTTGCGACATCAGCATCTGTAGGTGATCCGGTTGCAATATTTTGTTGATGACCTGACTCACGACAATCTGATCCACTTTATCCATCGGGAAATTTTTGCTTGTGCAAGCGTGATTCCCTTGTCCGCCACGCGAGGTACATTTGTAATAACGATAAGCGCCGCTTTTGCCCGTGGACAGCGTCATCCGACGACCACATATGCCGCATTTGATAATCCCCGCCAGCAGCACGGGCGAGGACATGGCTTTTGGAACGGCGGTGGGATTATTCGGTGCGCGTGATTCGCGCAAAATTCGTACCTGCTCAAATATAGCGGCATCCACGATAGGCGGGATTGCTGTCAATATCCATTCTTCCGGCGGACGGTTAACCTTTTCTTTGGTGTCCCTTACATTAAAATAATAGTTGCCCATATACAACTCGTTCGACAAAATCCAATGAACTTTCTGGATGCTCCACGGCTTTCCGCGAACCAGATAACCTTGCTCGGTTAAATATTTGCTGATTTCCTTTATGCCTAGGGGGCGACCATCCAGCCCGCTCAGATAAATTCGGTATATCAGCTTGACGACATCTGCTTCAGCCGGATCAATCGCCAGTTTCTTCTTTTTGCGCCCACGTGAACCATTTGCTTCTGTGGACACGGCAGCGTAGCCGAAGGGCGCGCGTGATCCATTGAAATATCCCTGCCGCGCGTTTTCCTTCATCGTTCTTGAAACGTGTTTGCTGGTTTCAAGTGACTGGTGTTCATCAAATAAACACAAAAGCCTGCGCATCATGTTGCCCATGCTGTCGTCGCTGGTTGGCTGGGTGATTGATATAACGATGATCTTATTTTTTTTAAGCCGTCTTTCGTACAAGGCGAATTCGATGCCATCCCTAAAAAATCGTGACAGGCTGTGTATGATGATGGCATCAAAGACAGGCGGCTTTACTTGCGCGTCAGCGATCATCTGCTGAAATATAGGACGCCTGTCGTCGGTGGCGCTTGCGCCAGGTTCGACAAATTCCCTAACGACCAGATGCCCGTTGTGTTTCGCCCAATCACGCATTTGCTGGAGTTGATCTGGGATGCTTAATTCATTTTCGGCTTGTCTCACGGTGGAAACGCGCGCGTATAAGGCAACTTGCATGATGACCCCTCAAAATTGTAACCTAGGCGCTAGACTGATGCGCCAGAGGCGCATCAGTTGTCGCTTATGATGTTGAAGCTAAGCGCTGCATTTCCTGAATAATCTCATCGAGAAATGACAACACCAAATCTACTTCCCGTTCAGAAACCGCATCGCTGTTCGGGTGATACTTTATGGTTAGCGGAATGGCGTACCGCCCGTCCGTTTGCGGGTTGCCGGTTGGCAACGGCAGGTTTGATTCCATTCGGAATCCTCCACAACAGCCCTTTTCCATAACGGAAAAGGGTGGTGAGAGTGCTCGATCTCACGATACGGACTTTGTCGTCCCAGTTCTAACTGACTTCTTGGTCGCATTGCCCAACATCGGGCGATACTTGAACCGTTTCCTAGCGGGATGCCCTCACAACGAACACCCGCTACCGGATCGCTGCTCTTACGAACGCCTGTCGGCTGCCGCCAAGTCTGGCGGCACGGGGTGGATGAGCGGCGCGTTCCAACCCCAATCACTATCACGCGCACGAGAAATGTAGCCGATATTCTGAACGGATTCAAGCTTTTATTTGTTATTTAATCTATTGATTTTAAAGTAGATAATAGGTTATTCATCCCTGATTTTGTTCTTTTTAAAAGAAAAGCGGAAATCACCTTTTTAAGGAAGTTTTTGGTTGAAATCGCGTCGATTTTTTTAATAAATAAGCGAATTTTTATCGTTTTTTTAAAAAACACTTTTTTGTGCGCTTGCGCGGCACAAAATCATGACTACTTATATGAGACGCGCAGGGCAGAGTGGTTGATTGAAATGGCAGCGTAATGCATGCGGGTGAGTGTCGTGTTGAGTGAGGGGTATGCCGGTAACGGACATTTTTCTCGCGTAATTGTTTAATGTGACACGTCACGGATAATTAAATGGTGCAGTTACACCATCCCCGTGAAGAATCTGATCGGTCACAAAACCGACCGCGCCAAGCGCGGGAACCGCAGGGAGCCGAAGGCGGGAAGCGGTCGGCGCAACGAGCCCGCAAACGGGCGAGGCGCGGAGTAGGTTAACAATCCCCATGCAGAAGACCTGCTATCTGAAATCGTTTAAATAATTCAGTGATAGAAATATCCCCCCGCAATCCAATACAACCGAATTGCGGGGGATATTTACGTGCTAAAAGCTTAGCAACTCCTTGTCGGCGACCAATTTCTTGATGTCTTCGCCCTGTTCCAGCCAAATTTTCTGGATTTGCATGGCGATAAACTCATCAAAAGTGTGCTTTCCGTTTTCACTGCGCGCAATGATCAGTTTGTCTGAGAGGAGGATGTGTTCGCCTTGTTTTGCCTTAGCTTCGGCAAATTCGCCGCGAAACCAATACTCATCGTTATAAACGAGATCGGCATGTTTGCGGTTCGGCGCGGCTGACCATGCATCTCGACGCTCAACATCGTTTATCAGCCACTGGTGATCAGTTCCGCCTCCAGATTCCTTTGCGGAATTTTGTGCGGCAAGCAGTTCATACATGCAGGGAAGCGCTATGATTTCCACTCGGTTGACGTGCATATTCATAAAATCAAGCCGCGAATCGAAGTGACACCGGACTAATCTGATGTTCTGTGCTCGCTGACTTCCCCATTTATTTCGGATTGAGCTGGTCTGCCGATATTCGTGATCAACCCCTCCGCAAAATTCGGGGGGATAAGGGTAAGAAATTAAACAAGTGGCACCAAGCCGTGCCTGTTTAAAAACTTCATCCACCTGTTTTTGCATGGCGGCACCAGACTTCCGGCTGAATTCCTGCTCAAAATAGAACGTTCTGTTAGCGTCAATCAGTCTACCGTCTGGAATTTTTCCAGCGTTTTGGCTATGGCGAATACTGGTTTCAGTCTCAAACGTGCAACCATACTCAGCAGATAACGCATTCAAAACTTGAATTGCCAAGGAATCGTGCCTCCAAGAGGCTGGAATAATAACGTCCTTGC